>WBZL01000001.1_pt1 | contig 462581 bp, 414 predicted proteins | sample 5204291 | NCBI WGS metagenome assembly WBZL01 (sample SAMN12344345, study PRJNA552823) | activated sludge metagenome | biome: Activated sludge suspended growth; feature: Nitrification reactor; material: Wastewater; isolation source: activated sludge from nitrification reactor of wastewater...
GCGGCAAGCCTTCGAACAACTCGCCGCTGGGTTCGCTCGGGTCGGATTCAGGTCGCATGGACCGTCAACGCACCATGCCCACGCTGGGCTGTCGGGGTTATCCCAAATATTCACAAGCTCTCAGTCGCGCAACAGGCCGCGCACCGCCTCGCGCAATTCGTCGGCCACGCCGGGCTGGTCGCAGGCGATGCGCGCTGCGGCGTCCATCGAGCGCAACCAGGTGATCTGGCGTTTGGCCAGCTGGCGGGTCGCGGCGATGGCGGTGTCGCGCAGGCCGCCGAGCCGGCCGCTGTCCAGCGCGGCCCAGCCCTGGCGGTAGCCGACGCAGCGCATCGATGGCATCTCGGGCCGCAGTTGCGGGCGCTGGCGCAACCGGCGCAGCTCGTCGACGAAGCCGGCGTCGAGCATCGCGTCGAAGCGCTGCGCGATGCGCTGGTGCAGCCAGCCGCGCTCGGTGGGCTCCAGCGCGATCAGCGGCCAGGACCGGCGCGCCGCCCCGGCATCGCCGCCGCGGCGGTGGAACGACGACAGCGGCCGGCCGCTGACCAGCCAGACCTCGAGTGCGCGCTGGATGCGCTGCGCATCCAGCGGCGCCAGCCGCGCGGCGGTGGCGGGGTCGACGCGTTGCAGCTCGGCGTGCAGCGCGGGCCAGCCTTCGGCGGCAGCGCGCGCGTCGAGTTGCGCGCGCAGCGCGGCATCGGCGGCGGGCATCGCGTCCAGCCCGTCGCGCAGCGCCTTGAAGTACAGCATCGTGCCGCCCACCAGCAGCGGCAGCCGGCCGCGCGCGCGCACGGCGGCCGCGGCGGCGAGGGCGTCGCGCACGAACTGCGCGGCCGAGTACGCCTGCTCGGGTTCGATCAGGTCGATCAGGTGGTGCGGCACCGCCGCGAGTTCACCCGGCCCCGGCTTGGCGGTGCCGATGTCCATGCCGCGATAGACCTGCGCCGAATCGACGCTGAGGATCTCGATCGGCTGCTGCCGCGCCAGCTGCAGTGCCAGTGCGCTCTTGCCGCTGGCGGTCGGCCCGGCCAGGCACAGGCCGAGCACGCTCAAGGCTGCGGCGCGGCCACCAGCGGCTGCAGGCAGCGCTCGTGCTCGGCCGCGCGCTCGGCCGGCGGCACCTGGGTGATGCAGTCCAGCGCGGTCCACAGCCGCATGCGCTGCGCTTCGGCCCACACCGCCTTGCATTGCAGCGTGCGCGTGGCGGCCACGCTGTCGCGCACGCCGCCGAGCTGGCCGGACAGCGTGCAGCTCGCGTCGCGGTACTGCAGCCAGGCGCCGTGCTGGGCTTTCAGCACCGCGGCGAAGCGGCCCGCGTCGCGCGCCTGTGCGGTGGCCTCGTGCACCAGCTCGTCGTGCTCGTGCTGCAGCGACTCGTCCAGCGTGCGCACCCGCTCGGGCAGCGGCGGCGCGGCGCGCTCGGCGTCGGGCTCACAGCCGGGCCCGTCGCTGCAGGGCTGCTGGGCCAAGGCCAGCGCAGGCAGCAGCGCGATGCCGGCGATGGCGCGGCGCACCCGCGCACGGTGGTTGCGGCAAGAGCGTTTCATCGGATCTCCCCATGCTGCTGTACCAAGGTCCATGCCACCACGGCGGTGGCCACCGCCATCGCGCCGATGGTGTGCACCGGCGGCAGCACGCTGCCGTCCATCGCCACGCCCAGCCAGGCGCCGATCGCCACCGCGGTGGCGGCAAGGATGAACCCGGCCAGCGCCGACGCCGCGCCCGCGTGTTGCGCAAAGGGCCCCACCACCGCCGCCTGGCCGCAGGGCTGGTGGATGCCGTGGCCGAAGGCGAACACGAACTGCGGCAGCGCGATCGCCCACGGCCCGATCACCCCGGCCCAGGCCAGCGCCAGCATCGCCACGCCGCCGGCCAGCGAGAAGGCCGCGCCGCGCCGCACCGAGCCGGTCAGGCCGTGGTGCGGCAGCCAGCGCCGGCACACGAAGGTGCCGGCGATGTAGCACACCGAGTTGCCGGCGATGAAGGCGCCGCAGGCCAGCCGCGAGGTGCCCAGCACCTCGATGAAGACGAAGGCCGAGCTGGCCAGGAAGGCGAACAGCCCGCCGTAGGTGCACGCCACCAGCAGCGCCCAGGCGGTAAAGCCGCGGTGGCGCAGGATGCGGCCCCACTGCGCGAGCATCGGGCGCAGATGCAGCGCGCTGCGGTTGAGCGACGGCGCGGTCTCGGGCATGGCCCGCACCACCAGCGCCAGGCACAGCGCGCCGAACACGCCCACCGCCGCCAGCGCATGACGCCAGCCGAAAGCGCTGGCCAGCGCACCGCCCAGCAGCGGGCTGGACAAGGCGATGAAGCCCAGCCCGGTGAGCGCCTTGGACATCACGCGCGCGCCCTCGCTGGGCGCGTACAGGTCGCGCACCATCGCGCGCGCGCACACGACCGCCGCGGCCATGCCCAGGCCTTGCAGCGCGCGCCAGACCACCAGGATGTCGATGTTGGCGGCCAACGCGCTGCCGAAGCTGGCCACCACCATCAGCGACAGCCCGCCCAGCAGCACCGGGCGGCGGCCGTAGCGGTCGGCCGCGGGGCCGAGCAGCAGTTGGCCGATGCCGAAAGCCAGCAGCAGCCCCCACAGCGTGGCCTGGGCGCGGCCCATCGGCGCTTGCAGCTGCGCCGCCAGCCCCGGCAGCGCCGGCAGGTACAAATCGGTCGTGATCGGCTGCGTGCCCAGCAGCAGCGCCAGCAGCGTCACGGTCAGCACCGGGCTCATGCCGCTGCCGCGACCGAGCGCCACGCCGGCCGGGCCGCTGCCCGCGGCCGTGCGTGCTGCCGCGCCGCCGCGGTCAGAAGCGTTCGTCATCGCGCAGGTAACGCCACTGCCCGGGCGGCAGCTTGGCGAGCACGACGCGGCCGATGCGCACGCGCTTCAAGCCGATCACCTGCAGCCCGACCGCCTCGCACATGCGGCGGATCTGCCGCTTCTTGCCCTGGTGCAGCACGATGCGCAGCTGGTCTTCGTTGGCCCAGCTCACCTTGGCCGGCTTGAGCGGCTCGCCGTCGAGTTCCAGGCCGTGGCGCAGCAGCCGCAGCGCCGATTCGGGCACGCCGCCGGCGTAGGCGTGGGCCACGCGCACCAGGTATTCCTTTTCCACCAGCGAGTTCTCGCCGATCAGCAGCTTGGCGACGCGCCCGTCCTGCGTCAGCACCAGCAGCCCGGTGGAATCGATGTCCAGCCGCCCGGCCGGCGCCAGGCCGCGCGCGTGGCCGGGATGGAACGGCCGGCGCTCGTCGGCCCAGCGGTTGGCCTCGGTCACCAAGGTGGCCGCCGCGGGGTAGCCGTCCTCGGGCTGGCCGCTGACGTAGCCCACCGGCTTGTGCAGCAAGACGGTGACGCTGCGCGCCTGCTGGCGCCGCGCCAGCGGGTCGATCTCGATGTGCTGCTCGGGCCGCACGCGCTGGCCCAGCACCGCCATCACGCCGTCCACCCGCACCCAGCCGGCGGCGATCCAGTCGTCGGCTTCGCGGCGCGAGGCCACGCCGCGTTCGGTCAGCAGCTTGGACAGGCGCACGCCCTGTAGCCGCGCGGCCGGCGCGGTCGGCGCGGCCGGTCGCGGGCGCGACGGGGGTGCTGCCGCACCGCGCGCTGTGCGCGGGGCGGGCGCGGCGCCCGGGCCTCTTGGCGGCGGTGGGCGTGGTGGCGGGCGTGGCGGCGGGCGTGGCGGTGCCGCCGCAGGGTCGTGCCGCGCGCTGTGCTGATCGGCCCGGGGCAGCGGCTTGTCGCGGCGTGGCGCGGGCCGATCGGCTTGGCCCCAGGGCGCACCGGCCGGCCTGCCGGGCCGTGGGGACTGTGCTGGAGGCCGTGCGGCTGGCCGTGCAGGTGGCAGCGCAGGTGGCCGTGCAGGTGGCCGTGCAGGTGGTCGGTTCGGGCGCGCGCTGCCCTTGGGCCAAGCCTGCGCTGCGGGTGCATGGCCCGCTGGCGCCGGCTTGGTGCTTGGCGCGGCCGGCTTGCCGCGCGGCGGTGCCGGCAGTCCGGGTGGCGACGGCCGCGCGTCGCCTGCCAACGCCGGCCGGGCGGGCTGGGCCGGCGGCTTGGGTCGCACCGGCTTGGGTCGCGCCGGCTTGGGCGCGCCCGCGCCGCCGCGCGGGCTGGCCGCGGATTTGGTTGGCGGCGCGGTGCTCGCGCGCACCCGCGAGCGCTGCGGGTCGCGCGGCTTCGCGCCGGGCTTGAGCTTGATCGTCGGTCGTTGCGCCATCGGGCATCGATTGGAGCACAGCGTCCGGGCCGCCGCGTTGCCGCTGCACCGCATGCGCCGCGCGTTGCCGGTTCCCACCCGCAGGCGGGGCGGCGGCGCCGAAGCCAGCTTGGGCTGCGTGGCGATCGCGTGCAGTGATGGCCGGGCTCGGTAGACTTCGGCCCTCGGCCGATCCGCGGCTCGGCAGTTCACCGCGCTGCGCGCCGTTGTGCGCCGCCGCGGTCTCAATTTCTGCCGATCCGCGTCGATAGCCAGTTCTTGCCGCCACCCGCATGCCCTTGAACACCTCCAACGCTGCCGACGCCGCTGCGCCAGCCGACACGTCGGTGCAAGAGCGCGTCGCGTTCGACCGCGTCGCCACGGCCTACGCGCAAACGCCGCAGCCCTTGATGGCCGCCGCGTTGTACGCGCTAATGGTGGGCGCGGCGATGTGGGGCCACGCGCCGCGGGCGACGGTGCTGGCCTGGGTGCTGGTGCGTCTGGCGGTGAGCTTCGTGCGCATGCACGAGAGCCGGCTGTTCAACCGCGACCCGCAGCGCATGCGCCGCATCAAGCACTGGCGGGTGCGCTACCTGAGCCTGATGGTGCTCGAGGGTGCGAGCTGGAGCGCGATGGGCATCGTGTTCATGCCCTACGCCGACGGCCTGACCGCAACCTGGATGCTGGCCAGCGTCATCGGCATCGCCGCGCTGAGCGTGTTCACCGTGACCAGCTACTTTCCGTCGGCGCTGGTGAACCTGCTGGCCAACCTGGTCCCGACCGCGGCCTTCCTCGGCCATGCGGCAGGCGCCGACGGCTGGCTCATCGCCGGCGGGGTGACCATCTACATGGGCGTGCTGATCAACGAGGCCTGGCAAAGCGACCGGCGCTGGGCCGAGATGGCGCGGATGCGCTACGAGACCGCCGAGTTGGCGGCGCAGCGTGAGATCGCGCGCCGCGCCGCCGAGGAATCGAGCCAGGCCAAGAGCCTGTTCCTGGCCAACATGAGCCATGAGATCCGCACGCCGCTGAACGGCATGATCGGGCTGACCGAGCTGCTGCTGCGCGACGAGCTGTCGGTGCGGCAGCGCCACTACCTCGAACTGTCGCGCAGCTCGTCGGCCCACCTGCAGCGCCTGGTCGACGAGGTGCTCGATTTCTCCAAGATCCGGGCCGGCGGCATGACCCTCGAGCAGCGCGGCTTCTCGCTGCACGAGCTGGTCGACGAATTGCTGCCGGTGTTCTCGGCGCGCGCCGCCGACAAGGGGCTGCAGTTGTACGGCCAGATCTGCCCGCGCTTGCCGGCGCTGCTGCTGGGCGATGCGATGCGGCTGCGCCAGGTGCTGTCCAATCTGGTCGGCAACGCCGTGAAGTTCACCGCGGCCGGCCATGTGCTGCTGCGCGCGCAGGCGCTCGACGGGCACGCCGGCAGCGCCGGCACGCGCGTGCGATTCGAGGTCTGCGACACCGGCCCCGGCATTTCGGAACACAAGCGCGACCTGGTCTTCCAGGCCTTCGCCCAGGCCGATGCCTCGACCGCGCGCCAGCACGGCGGCACGGGCCTGGGCCTGACCATCAGCGCCAACCTGCTGGACCTGATGGGCTCGAAGCTGCAACTCGACAGCGCACCGGGCGGGGGTTGCCGCTTCCACTTCGAGATCGACTTCGCGCCGGCCCAGCCCGGTGCCGGCCACGGTGTCGAGGTTCTGCGCGACTGGCCGGGCCGACGGGCACTGTGGATTGATCCTCAGCCGATCGCCAGGCAGTGGTACGCAGCGGTGCTGCGGCAGTGGCAGATCCAGACCGACGAGGCCGACGACCTCGAGCAAGGGCTGGCCCGGCTGCGCGGCGCTGCGGCCGGCTACGACACCGTCTTCGTTTGCGGCTCGCTGCTCAGCGGCGGGGAGTCCAGCCACTGGCAGCGGCTGGCCGCGGCGGCCGGCGGCGCACGCCTGATCGTCTTGAGTTCGCCGCAGCACGGGGCGCCGGCCGGCGCCCAGCCTGCGGCGGCAGCCCTGCGCCTGCTGATGGCGCCGGTGTCGCTGCGCAAGCTCAACGAGGTCTTCGTCGACGAGATCGGCCGCCCGCTTCAGGCGCCACCCACCGAGAGCGTCGCCGCGGCGAACCATGCGGTGCTGCTGGTCGAGGACAACGACGTCAACGCGCTGATTGCCACCGAGATGCTGCGCCGTGCCGGCGGCTGCGTGGTGCGCGCCGCCAGCGGCGAAGAAGCCCTGGCGGCGTTCGTCGCGCAGCCCTTCGACCTGGTGTTGATGGACTTGCAGATGCCCGGCATGGACGGCTTCGAGGTGACACGCCGCATCCGCACCTGGGAGCGTGCGCAAGGCCGGGCCGAGGCGACGCCGATCGTCGCGCTGACGGCCAATGCCTTGCCCAGCGACACCGCCGCGTGCCTGGCTTGCGGCATGAACGACTACCTGACCAAGCCGGTCCGCGCGGAGCAGTTGCTGCAATTGCTGCGCAGCACGCCCGCCGCGGTCGGCCGCCGCGCCCGCACCCGGCCCGGCGGGCCGGTGACGCTGGCTGCGGCGCTATCCCTGGCCGTTCACTAGTAGCAGACCTCCCCCCTGAAGCTCATGTCGATCGCCCCCGGCGTGCCGTAGGGGGCCGGCAGCGGCGCCGTGTACATGGCGCCTGCCACTTCGATGCGCCCGCCCGTGACTCCCGCGAACAAGCCCAGCGCGGGCGCATCGGCCAAGGGGGTGGAGACCTCCTTGAACGTGCGCAACTGCGTCGGCGCTTGCGGTGCATAGAAGCTGCCGATCGTGCGCAGGACGATGCTCGAGTGCACCGGCACGGCGCCAAGGTTGCCGTAGGCGTCGTAGGCACGCTGCTTGGCCGTATCCGAGCACGAGATCGAGTGGATGAAGTTGATGTCCCAGGGCCCCTCGGTCGGCTGGCCGCTCAGTGCGCAGGTCAGCTTGGTGTTGCGGCCATAGGTCATTTCCACCACGCCCAGCGTGCCCGACGAGGCGGTGAAGTTGTTCGTGATCGTGCCCGACACGGGCACGCAAGTTCCGGGGGTGGGGGCCCGCAAGCTGGGTGGGGCGGCCATCGCATGGGCCGCGACAAGCGCCAGCGCGCTCGTCGCGAGGGTACGCGACGCGAAACATTTCAGCATTCATTTGCTCCTGGTTACCGAGACCGGCGCGATCCTAGGGATGTGCGCCGCCGCCGTGTGACGGCCTGCCGCCGAATCCGTGACGTACACCCCGCAGCGCGCCAGCGCATCGATGCCGCTCGTGCGGCCGCGCGGTCAGGGCGAGCGCCGCGCCTCGAACTCCAGCGCGGGCTCGCTGCGAAAGCCGCCGCTGCTTTGCATGCGCACGGCCAGCTGCTCGTGCGGCGGCTGGCCGCGCAGCTCGATCGCGTAGGCGTGCGTCAGCTCGCGCGTTTCGCTGCCCATCGACGCCTGGCTGTGGGTACGAAAGTGGATGTTCGTGCCGTCGATGCGCAACTGCTCGATCGCGCGCGGATAGCCCAGGAAGCTGGCGCTGCCGGTGAGCTCGCCGGCATGGCGCTTGAACTCGAAGCGCTCCTGGTGGCTGTCGCCCCAGGCGTAGCGCACCTGCGCGCTCCACTGGCCGAGCAGCCGCTGGGCGCTGTCGGGCTGCGGCACGGCGTCTGCCGCGACGATCGGCGCTGAGATCGGCGCTGAGATCGGCGCCGCAGTGGGGGGTACGGCTGGCGGCGCGCGCAGTGCCCACCAGCCGCCGGCCAGTGCCGCGCCCAGCGCGCACGCGCCCAGCAGCCACCGCGTGATGCGCCGCCGCTGCGGCGCCATGCCGATCGCCTGCAGCAGCCGCTGGACATCGGCCGCCCAGTGGGCGTCGGCGAGCGTCATCGCGTTGCGCTGTAGCAGCGGCTTCAGCGGCTCGGGCAGCTCAGCGGCGCTGGGCAAGGCCGCGCCGGCCAGCAGCACCGGCACGACCTGCGCGCTGCTTTGCAGGGCGGCGCGCACCTCCAGCCGCACGAAGTCGCGCTCGTCGTCGATGCGGCGCGCACCCGCGGCATCGGCGCCGGCCCAGCGCGGCCCGATCAGCACCAGCACCGCCTGCGCGCGGGCCAGGCGCTGGTCGATGGTGCGTGCGAAGTCCTCGCCCGGCGCGATGTCGAGCAGGTCGCGGAACACGCTGCCGCGCCCGAGCTGGCGTTCCAGCGCTTCTTCCAGCCGTCCGGCGTAGCCGGCCGCGTCGTCGCGCCGGTAGGAGATGAACACCCGCTCGGTGGCATTCATGGCGTCAAGCGGGGCCACACCACCCCGGCCCCGCTGCCGTTGGCGGGCGCGAGCACCGAGGCGCCGGGCGAGCGCTGCGCCATGGCTTCAGCGCCCGCGCAGGAACAGCGCATCCAGCTCCTTGTGCGTCAGCTGGCGCCAGGTCGGGCGGCCGTGGTTGCACTGGTCGGCGCGTTCGGTGGCCTCCATCTGGCGCAGCAGCGCGTCCATCTCGGGCAGGCTCAGGCGGCGGTTGGCGCGCACCGCGCCGTGGCAGGCCATGGTGGCCAGAAGGTCGTCGCGCGCGCGCTGCACGCGCTCGCTGGAATCGAGCTGTTCGAGGTCGGCCAGCACCGCGCGCACCAGTTCGGCCAGATCGGCATCGGCCAGCGCGGCGGGCCGGCTGCGCAGCACCAGCGTGGCCGCCGTCAGCGGCGCGACGTCCAGCCCCAGTTCCAGCAGTGCGTGCGCGTGCTGCTGCGCGGTGGCGATCTCGGCCGGCGTGGCGGCAAAGCTCAGCGGCAGCAGCAGCGGCTGCGCCTGCAGCGCGAGATTGCCCAATGCGGCCTTGAGCCGCTCGTAGACCACGCGCTCGTGCGCCGCGTGCATGTCGACAATCACCAGCCCGTGCGCGTTTTCGGCCAGCACGTAGGCGCCGCCCAACTGCGCCAGCGCCCGGCCCAGCGGTTGATCGCCGTCCGGCGGCAGTGCCGCACCGGCGGCGGGCAGGCCGATGCGCCACGGCGCGGCCGGCTCCGCCGCCTGCAGCGGCGATTGCGCCTGCAGCGCCAGGTGGGTCTGCGGCATCGGGCCCGGCCGCCACGGCGCCGCGCTGAAGGCGCTGGCGGCCGATCCGCCGTGGGCGCCGTCCGCGGCCGATGGCGCCGGCGTCGCCGCGTCGGCCGGCGCGCCGCCAGCCGTGGCGCGGCTGGGCGCAAGCGCGTTCTCGGCGGCCTGGCGCAAGACCTGGTGCAACTCGCGCGCGTCGCGCAGCCGCACCTCGATCTTGGTCGGGTGCACGTTGACGTCCACCCGCGCCGGGTCGACGCTGATGAACAGCACGTAGGCCGGCTGGCGCGCGCCGTGCAGCACGTCGTCGTAGGCCGATCGCAGCGCGTGCGTGACGCTGCGGTCGCGCACGTAGCGGCCGTTGACGTAGACGTACTGCTGGTCGGCGCGCGCGCGCGCCGCATCGGGCAGGCCGACGCGGCCGTGCACGCTGAACCCGCCGACCCCGCCGCCCGCATGCTGCAGCGCGCGGCTGTGCGCGATGAACTCGGCGCCGAGCACGTCGTGCAGCCGCTGCTCGGGCGCGGCCGCGCGCCACTGCGCGAGCGGCTTGCCGTCGTGCCACAGCGCGAAGCCCACGTCGGGGCGTGCCAGCGCATGGCGGCGCAGCGCTTCCAGGCAATGCGCCAGCTCGGTGGCGTCGGTCTTGAGGAACTTGCGCCGCGCCGGCGTGCTGAAGAACAGCTCGCGCACCTCGACGCTGGTGCCCACCGCGCGCGCCGCCGGCGTCAGCTCGCCGCTGCGCGCGTCCAGCCGCGTGGCGTGCGCGGCGCCGGCACTGCGGCTGCTCAGGCTCAGATCCGACACCGACGCGATCGCGGCCAGCGCCTCGCCGCGAAAGCCCATCGTGGCCACGCGCTCCAGATCGTGCAGCGAGCCGATCTTGCTGGTGGCATGGCGCTTGAGCGCCAGCGCCAGCTCGTGCGCCGGGATGCCGCAGCCGTCGTCCTCGACCACGATGCCGCGCACGCCGCCGGCCGCCAGGCGCACGCCGATCTGGGTGGCGCCGGCATCGAGTGCGTTGTCGACCAGCTCGCGCACCACGGCCGCTGGGCGCTCGACCACCTCGCCGGCGGCGATCTGGCTGACCAGCTCGTCGGGCAGTTCGGCGATCGCGCGACGCGGCGCGGGGCGGGGCACGGCGTTCATCGGCGCATTGTAAAAAGCGCTCGCGAACAGGCTTGCACGCGATCCGGTGTCGTGCAACGCCGCGCTGCAGCGCGGCGGCCCGCGCGCTTCAGGTCCGCGCCGGCGACGCCGCAGCGCGCAGCAGCTGGTCGATCAGCAGGTCCTTCTCGGTCCACTGCTCGTGCACCCACTGGCCGATGCGCTGGCGGTAGTCGCGGTCGCGCACCGGGTCGCCGCCGAGCACCTGAGCTGGAATCGGGCGGCGCTGCACCCGCACCGTCACCGCGTCGACCTGGCCGCTGAGCAACTGCCAGAAGCCGGGCGTGCCGTGCGGGTAGACGATGGTCACGTCCAGCAGCGCCTCGAACTGCTCGCCCATCGCCGCCAGCGCGGTGCCCAGCCCGCCGATCTTGGGTTTGAGCAAGTGGCGGTACGGGCTTTGCTGCGCCGCGTGCTTGGCCGCGGTGAAGCGCGTGCCTTCGACGAAGTTGATCACGGTGGTCGGGATCAGCTTGAACTTCTCGCAGGCCTCGCGCGTGGTTCGCAGGTCGTTTTGCTGCGCGCCCTGGCCCTTGCCGCGCTTCATGAACGGAAAGTCCAGCGCCCACCAGGCCAGGCCGATCACCGGCACCCAGATCAGCTCTTGCTTCAAGAAGAACTTCAAGAACGGAATGCGGCCGTGAAAGATGCGCTGCAGCACCAGGATGTCGACCCAGCTTTGGTGGTTGCTCGACACCAGGTACCAGCCGCGCGCGTGCAGCGCAGCCACGCCCTGCACGTCCCAGCACGCGCCGTTGGCAGCCCCGATCCAGGCGTTGTTGATTCGCACCCACAGCGAGGCCTGGGCGTTCATCAGGCGGTCGCACACCCGGCGCACCGCGGTGAACGGCAGCAGCAGCTTGGCCAGCGCCGGCGGCACCAGGCTGAGCGCGACCAGCGTGGTGTTTAGCGCGAGCACGGTGGCGCAGATGGCGCCGCGCAGGGCGGCCGGCAGTGGGCTGAGCATGGGCGGCGGGCGATGGGGCAGCAGGCGCGGTGATTGTCCGGCAGCCGCCGCCACCGGCCGCGCGTGCCGGCGCGCGCTACGCTGCGCCTGGCACCACGTCGGCGCCTTGCTCGGCCAGCAACTCGCGCAGCACCAAGCGGTGGCAGTGCGCTTCGTTCGCGCAATAGCAGCCGACCGAGAAGTTGGTGTGACGCGACAGCAGCGCCAGCAGCGCGATCGCGTGGGCGTGTTCGGGCTCGGCCATCTCGGCGCGGTAGTGGCGCACGAAGGCCTGCCACTGCTCGGCAGTCTTGGCCTGTTGCGCCAGCTTCATCGTCGGCAGGCTGGGCGACAGGTTGGGGAACCACACGTCGTACCAGTCGTCGCTGGCGAACCGGGTCTTGGGCACGCCGCGCGGCGGGCGGCGCACCGTGCCCAGCCGCGGGCCCTCGTCCGCCGCGCGCGGGCTGCCCAGACGCACGATGCGAACGGCCATCAGCGGCTGCGCTGCGCGGCGGCGCCGCGCGCGACGTGCCTCGCGTCAAGTGAACGGGACTCGGACATCGGCTGCAGTGTGCCGCATCGCGGCCTCAGAGGGTGTGAACGAAATGATCTACCTGACCAGTCTAGTTGCGAGCATACGCGCTTCGGTCAGCCAGACCCAGGCCACGGGGGCCCAGTTGGAGCGGTCGCTGTGAATGGTGAGGCGTCGCGCGCGATCGTTCCAAGCATGAGTGCGCTCGACGACCCAGCGCTTGGCCTGCACGACGAAGCCTTTGGCGACGACCTCGGGCCACAGTGGCTGCTGCGGATCCTGCCAAGTGCCCGTGGCCCGATTACCAGGGTGGCGCACCACCTCTACGCTGATGCCATGGGTCTTTTCGATGGCGAACGCGCACTGGCCGCCGTAGGCGCTGTCGGTGTAGAGCTTGGCCAGGCCGGGCACCTTGGCGCAGGCCTTGGCCACCACGGCCGGCGCGGCGTCACGGTCTTGCACGCTGGCGGCGGTGACGGTGACGGCCAGCAGCAGCCCCAAGGTGTCCACCACGAGGTGGCGCTTGCGGCCCTTGACCTTCTTGCCCGCGTCGAAGCCGTTGTCACCGCCCTGGGCCGTGCCGCGCACGCTTTGCGCATCGATGATCGCGGCGGTGGGCTCGGGGGCCTTGCCCACCCGCTCGCGCCACTGTTGACGCAGCCGGTCGTGCATGGTCTCGAACGTGCCTGCGGCGGCCCAGCGCTTGAACGACATGTACACCGCCTGCCAAGGCGGAAACGACTTGGGCAGCAGCCGCCAGGCGCAGCCGGCGCGCACGACGTAGCAGCAGGCGTTGACGATCTGGCGTCGCTCGTAGCGCGGGGGCGTGCCGCGCTGGCCGTTGCGTTCGAACAGGTCGGCCACCAGCGCCCACTCGGCATCGGTGAGGTCGGTGTTCAAGCCGTTGATGCCGTCGCTGCGCCGATGCGCGTGCGCGTAGCCGTAGCGCGCAGGCGCACCGCCCTGCGCAGCGGCACGTTCGCCGCTGCGACGCACGGGCTCGAGCCGTTGGATGCCGGCCTCGCGCAGCGCCTTGCGCACGGTGACGGGGTTGACCTTGACGCCCGAGCGCCGAGCCAGCTCGCGGGTTACTTCGTCCAGGGACGAGTGAGGCATCTGCCGAACGATGGAGCGCAAGACCTGCGTGTGCTGCGCGTTCAGCGACGGTTTGCGCCCAGGGCGCCCAGGCTGTTTGGCCGGTACTCGCTTCGTCATCAAATGCCTCACGCGTGCTCACCCAGGTGGACAAGTAACGCGCGCGTATTTGATTTCGTTTACACCCTCTCAGAGTCTGTGAAGTATTCCGGCGCGCCCGAGCGGGTGTCCGAAACGGTGTTGATCGAGGCGCAAAGCACAGCCGTAGCCCGGGCTACGGCGAGCATTTGCAACGACGAGCGGCGCCATTTCGGGCGCTCGAGCGGATGCGGCGGAATGCTTCACAGCACTCTCAGCCGCTGGTGTCGATCTGAACGAGCTTGCGCCGCGCGGTGGCGCCGCTCTTGATGCGGACCGCCGACTTGGCGCAGCCGAAGTGCTTTGCCACCAGGGCGATCAGTTCGGCGTTGGCCTGGCCGTCCACCGGCGCGGCCTTGAGCTGCGCCAGCCAGCGGCCGTCGTCGCCGCACGTGAGCGTGCTGGCGCGGGCGCGCGGTTTGACCGTGACCTCGATCAGTTGGCGCGCCGCGCTCGGGCGTGCCGGGGTGGCGCGGTTCATCGCACGGTCGCGCCGCGCCGCCGGCAGCGGCCACAGTTCACGCCGAGTGCCGTGCGTGTGTGTCGGCAGTGACGGCGCTCACGATTGATTACAGGGCGTGCGCCAGCCCTGGCTAGAGTCGCGCCTCGCTCGATTGACACGGCGCAACGCCGGCTCCCATTGATGAGACACATCCTGCATTCCTTCGTGCTGGCGGCGGCGTTGCTGCCGGCGTGGGTTTCGGCCCAAGTATCGGTGCCGGCGCCGCCAGGCAGCGCCGCGGCAAGCGCGCCGCGCGTGCCGCGCGCGCATCCGCCCAAACGCGCATTTCCGCAGCTGCAGCTGAACGAGCGCCGCGCGCACGGCCAACGCGCGGTCGAGGCGCTGGGCGCGCGGCTGAAGGACGTGGCCGATTGGTACGGCAAGTCGCCCGACGAGCTGCGCGCGCTGCTGTTGCGCGATCGCCGCTTGAAGGTCGACCAGCGCGGCCGGCTGCTGGTGGAAGAGGAACTGGATGCACCGCTGGCGCCGAGCGCGGCCGAGCCACGCCGCGCCAACGGCGCAACGGCCGCCGCGGGTGCGGCACCGGCGTCGGGCCTGCTTGGCGGCACGCTGGCGCCGCTGGACCAGACCTTCAAGCTGCACAGCCGTGCCGGTGCGGCGCGCACCATCTACATCAACTTCCGCGGCGCACAGCTGGCCGGCACCGCCTGGAACGGCAGCGGCGCGGCGATGAACGCGCTGCCCTTCGATCTGGACGGCATCCCCAACTCGTTCAGCAGCGCCGAGCTCGAGCGCATCCAGTACATCTGGCAGCGTGTGGCCGAGGACTACGCGCCGTTCGACGTCAACGTCACCACCGAGCCGCCGAGCCCCGAGCAGCTCAGCCGCAGCAACGCGTCCGACGCCGTGTTCGGCACCACGGTGCTGGTGACAAGCCGCTCCGGCGTGTACAGCTGCAGCTGCGGCGGCGTGGCCTACATCGGCATCTTCGACGACATCAGCGAGTTCTACAAACCCGCGCTGGTGTTCTACGACGCGCTGGGCGGCGGCAACGAGCGCTACGTCGCCGAGGCGGTGTCGCACGAGGCCGGCCACAACTTGGGGCTGCAGCACGACGGCTATTCCGGCGGCAGCTATTACGGCGGCCACGGCAGCGGCGCCACCGGCTGGGCGCCGATCATGGGCGTGGGCTACTACCAGCCGCTGGTGCAGTGGAGCAAGGGCGAGTACGCCAGTGCCACCAACGTGCAGGACGACTACGCGGTGATGGCCAGCAACGGCCTGCCGCTGCGCGCCGACGACCACGGCAACACCACGGGCAGCGCGACACCGCTTTCCGGCAGCACATCGGGCGGCGTGGTCAGCCTGTACACCGAGGGCGTGGTCGAGCGGCCGATCGATGTCGACTGGTTCAGTTTTGCCGGCGGGGCGGGCACGATGTCGTTCACCGTGGCGCCGGCCGCACGCTCGGCCAACCTGGACGTGCTGGTCGAGCTGTACGACAGCACCGGCAAGCTGCTGGCCAGCGCCAACCCGGCTGACGCGCTGCCGGCGGCGATCAGCCATGTCGCGGCCTTGCCCGGCACCTACTTCCTCAGCGTCCAAGGCGTGGGCAAGGGCGATCCTGCAACCGATGGTTACAGCGACTACGGCAGCGTCGGCCAGTACGCGCTCGCCGGCAGCGTGCCGGCTGCGGCCGGCCAGCCGCCGCAGGCCGCGGCCAGCGCGAGCCCGGCCAGCGGCACCGTGCCGCTGAACGTGGCGTTCTCCGCCAGCGGCTCGTCCGACCCCGACGGCAGCATCGTCGGCTACGAATGGAACTTCGGCGACGGCTTGGCGCTGGCCGGCGGCAGCTCGGCCAGCCACGTCTACACCGTGGCCGGCAGCTACACCGCGACGCTGAAGGTCACCGACTCGAGCGGGTTGAGCGCCACGCGCAGCCTGACCATCACCGCCCAGCCGCAGGCGGTTGCACCGCGGCTGGGTGTCGCAGACATCGCGATGAGCCTGGCGGTCAACCGCAACGGCAGCGCGCAGGCCACCGCCGCCGTCACCGTGCGCGACGCCGACGGCAAGGCGGTGCCGGACGCCAGCGTCAGCGGCAAATGGAGCGGCCTGGTCGCCGGCAACGCCAGCGCCACCAGTTCGGGCAACGGCCTGGCCAGCCTGAAGTCGCCGCGGTCGAAGAAGGCCGGCACCTTCGTGTTCACCGTCACCGGGATCAGCCTGAACGGCTACACCTACCTGCCGAGCCTGAACGCCGAGAGCGCCGACTCGATCACGCGCTGAGCGCGCGCTGCCGCCGGCCGGCGGCAGCGCGATCGCGGCGACAATCGCGCGATGAGGATCGACTTTGTCTCCGACGTCGCCTGCCCTTGGTGCGCGGTGGGGCTGCATGCGCTGGAAGAAGCACTGCGGCGCATCGGCCCGACGCTGCAGGTGGAACTGCACTTCCAGCCCTTCGAGCTGAACCCGCAGATGCCGCCCGAGGGCGAGGACCTGGTGCAGCACCTGGCGCGCAAGTACGGCGCCACGCGCGAGCAGCTGGCGGCCACGCACGCCACGCTGCGCCAGCGCGGCGAAGAGGTCGGCTTTCAGTTCGGCCATCGCGAGCGCATCTGGAACACCTTCGATGCGCACCGGCTGCTGTACTGGGCCGGCCTCGAGGGGCGCCAGCGCGAGCTGAAGCATGCGCTGCTGAGCGCCTATCACACGCACGGCGCGTCGGCTCGGCCGAGGTGCTGCTGCGGCTGTGCACGCGGGTTGGCCTGGATGCGACGCGCGCTGCCGCGATCCTGGCCGGCGACGAGTTCGCCGGCGAAGTGCGCGAGGCCGAGCAGCGGTGGCAGGCGCTGGGCATCCGCTCGGTGCCATCGGTGATCATCGACGGACGCCATCTGATCCAGGGCGGCCAGCCCAGCGAGGCCTTCGAGCGCGCATTGCGCGAGCTGGCGGCGCCGGGCTGAAGCTCTTTCGTGATGCCGCGCCGGCGCGCACCCGGGCAGCTGCCGCCACTGCGGCGGCGCGGCCGGCCGGCGTGCGCACGGCGGCTTGCGGCAGCGCAAACCATGCGCCGCCGGTTCATCGTGAGTTAACCCATTGCATCGATACTGCGCCGGATATGAGCCGCAAACTACCGTCGATGAATCCATGGTTGTGGTCGCAGACCGTAGGCGAGACCTTCGCCGCCGGGCTGGACCCGCAGGGCGTCGGCCGGCTGCAGCGCGAACGGCGGCTGCGCGCGCTGCTCGATGCCGCCGCCGAGCGCTCGCCGCTGTACCGCGAGCGGCTGGGGGCACGGCGTGGCGGCACACCGGCGCTGGCCGATCTGGCCCCGGTGAGCAAGGCCGAGTTGATGCATCGCTTCGACGACTGGGCGACCGACCGGGCGATCACCCGCAGCGGCGTCGATGACTTTCTGGCCGACGTCGAGCGCGTCGGCGACGCGTATCTCGGGCGCTACCTGGTGTGGACCAGCTCGGGCACCACCGGCGAGCCGGGCATCTTCGTGCAGGACGAGGCTGCGCTCGCGGTCTTCGACGCGCTGGACCTGCTGCGCTTTCGCGGCCTGGGGCTGGGCGCGATGCCGGCATCGGCGTGGGCGCCCGGGCAGCGTTATGCGTTCGTCGCCGCCACCGGCGGGCACTTTGCCGGCGTCGCCAGCATCGAACGCGTGCGCCAGATCGCGGCGTCGGTCGCGCCATGGCTGCGTCCGGCGGTACGCACCTTCTCGGTGCTGCAGCCGCTGCCGCAGCTGATCGACCAGCTGCAGCAATTCGCGCCCACGGTGCTGATCAGCTATCCGAGCTGCGCCGATCTGCTGGCCGACGCCGCGAACGCGGGCCGGCTGGCGCTGCGGCTGCACGAGGTCTGGCTCGGCGGCGAGCAGTTGTCGGCCGAACAGCGCCAGCGCATCGGCCGCGCCTTCGGCTGCCGCCTGCGCAACAACTACGGCGCCTCGGAGTTCTATTCGATCGCCTGGGAGTGCGCGCACGGTGCGATGCACCTCAACGACGACTGGCTGATCGCCGAGCCAGTCGATCGCGACGACCGCCCGGTTGCGCCGGGCGAGGCCTCGAGCGCGCTGCTGCTGACCAACCTGGCCAACCGCACCCAGCCGCTGCTGCGCTACCGCCTGAGCGACAGCCTGCGCGTGCTCGGCGGGCGCTGCGCCTGCGGCAGCGGTTTCACCCGCATCGAGGTGCACGGCCGTGCCGACGAGACGCTGGCGCTGCACGACAGCGGCGGGCGCGAAGTGCGGTTGCTGCCACTGGCGCTGATGACGGTGATCGAGGAGGGCGCGCAGCTGACGCAGTTCCAGCTGCTGGCCAGGACGCGGCAGCAACTCGACCTGCGGCTCGAGGCCGGCGTGGCCGACGCCGACGCGGCCTTCGAGCGCGCGCGCGACGCGCTGCTGGCTTACTTGCAGCAGCACGGCCTGGGCAATGTCCAGGTGCAGCGTTGTTTCGAAGGCTTGCAGGCGCACCCGCGCAGCGGCAAGGTCAGCCGCGTGCTGGCGCTGCCGGCCTGAGCGAAACGCGCGCCGCACGCATGGCACGCCGATGAAACGGACGGCCCAGCCGAGACAGCCGATGAAGTCTGAATCGCGGCGCGCGTTGACCCAACAGGCCTACGCGCTGGTGCTTGCCGGCGGCCGCGGCAGCCGGCTGGGCCCGTTGACCGACCACCGCGCCAAGCCGGCGGTGCCCTTTGCCGGCACGATGCGCATCATCGACTTCGCGCTCGGCAACTGCGTCAACTCGGGCTTGCGGCGCATCGGCGTGCTCACGCAGTACAAGGCGCAAAGCCTGATCCGCCACGTCGAGCGCAGCTGGGGTTTTCTCGAGGCCAGCCTGGGCGAGTACCTGGAGATCGTGCCGGCGCAGCAGCAGCTGGATGAACGCTGGTACACCGGCACCGCCGACGCGGTGCACCAGAACCTGGACATCCTGAACGAGCTGCGGCCGCGGCACGTGGTCGTGCTCGGCGGCGACCATGTCTACAAGATGGACTACGGCATCATGCTGGCCGAGCACGTCGAGCGCGGCGCCGACATGAGCATCGCCTGCCTGCAGGTGCCGCTCGAAGAGGCCACCCAGCTCGGCGTGATGACAGTGGGTGCCGGTGACCGCATCGTCGCCTTCGCCGAAAAGCCGGCGCGGCCCGCAGCGCTGCCCGACCGGCCCGGCCTGGCGTTGGCGAGCATGGGTATCTACGTGTTCGACACCGACTTCCTGGTGCGCGAGCTCGAACGCGACGCGGCCGACGAGCACTCGAGCCACGATTTCGGCAAGGACCTGATTCCGCGCCTGGTGGGCTGCGCCCACGTGCACGCGCACCGCTTCGAGGCCAGCTGCGTCAACATGGTCGGCGAACGGGCGTACTGGCGCGACGTCGGCACGCTGGATGCGTACTGGGAGGCCAACCTCGACTTGACCCACGTCGTGCCCGAGCTGAACCTGTACGACAAGGACTGGCCGATGCTGGGCCGCCAGGCACACCACCCGCCGGCCAAGTTCGTGTTCGACGATGCCGGCCGACGCGGCGTGGCGATCGACTCGCTGGTGTCGGGGGGTTGCATCGTCAGCGGCGCGCTGGTGCGGCGCACGATCCTGTTCAGCGACACCCGCGTGGCCGAAGGCAGCGTGATCGAGGACTCGGTCGTGCTGCCGCACGTGCAGATCGGCCGCGGCGTGCGGCTGCGCCGATGCATCGTCGACAAACGCTGCGTGCTGCCCGACGGCCTGCAGGCCGGCTTCGACCCACAGCACGACCGCGACCGCTTCCACGTCACCGAGCGCGGCGTCGTGCTGATCACGCCGCAGATGCTGGGCGCGGCCTGAACCGCGCCGGCGCGGCGAAAAATTCCGCGCCGGGGGCTGGAGTCTTGCTGCCGGCCTCCACTATAGTTATCCCTCCAACGGGACGAACACGAGGTCAACGATGCAGACGACGACAGTCGAGGAAGCGGTCGCGCGCATACCTGACGGCGCCAGCCTGATGGTGGGCGGTTTCATGGCCGTGGGCACGCCCGAGCGGCTGATGGACGAACTGGTGCGCCAGGGCAAGCGCGATCTGACCGTGATCGCCAACGACACCGCGATGCCGGGCGCGGGTATAGGCAAGCTGATCACCGCCAAGTCGGTGCGCCGGGTGATCGCCAGCCACATCGGCCTGAACCCGCAGACCCAGGCGCAGATGATCGCCGGCGAGATCGAGGTCGAGCTGGTGCCGCAGGGCACGCTGATCGAGCGCATCCGCGCCGCGGGCCACGGGCTGGGCGGGGTGTTGACGCCCACCGGCGTGGGCACGGTGGTCGAACAGGGCAAGCGCAAGATCGAGCTCGACGGCCGCGAGTACCTGCTCGAGACGGCGCTGTACGCCGACTTCGCGCTGCTGCAGGCCTACCGCGCCGACTATCTGGGTAACCTGACCTACGTGCTGACCGCGCGCAACTTCAACCCGGTGATGGCGATGGCGGCCGGCACGGTGATGGTCGATGCCGAGCACGTGGTGCCGGTGGGCATGATCGCGCCTGACGACGTGATGACGCCGGCGCCGATCGTTGACTATCTGGTGGCGAGGATCTGAACCATGGATGCCCAGACAATCATTGCCAAGCGCATCGCGCTCGAACTGCGCGACGGCATGCTCATCAACCTCGGCATCGGCATTCCGACGCTGGTGGCCAACTACGTGCCGGCCGGCATCCACGTGTTCTTCCAGTCGGAGAACGGACTGATCGGAACCGGGCCGATCCCCGAGGAGGCGATGGCCCAGCCGCGCCTGACCGACGCCGGCGGCCGCCCGGTCAGCGCGATTCCCGGCGCCAGCACCTTCGACAGCGCGACCTCGTTCGGGCTGATCCGCGGCGGCCATGTGGACATGACCGTGCTTGGCGCGCTGCAGGTCGACGCGCAAGGCCTGCTGGCCAACTGGATGATCCCCGGCAAGATGGTGCCCGGCATGGGCGGCGCGATGGACCTGGTGACCGGCGCGCGCCGCGTCGTGGTGGCGATGCAGCACGCGGCCAAGGGCAAGTCGAAGGTCATCGAACGCTGCACGCTGCCGTTGACGTCGGCGCGCAAGGTCGACCTGATCGTCACCGAACTGGCGGTGATCGAGCCGACCCCTTCGGGCCTGAGGCTGCTGGAGACCGCGCCGGGCGTGACGGTCGATCAGGTGCTTGCCGCCACCGAGGCCAAGCTCGAGGTGCCGGCCACGGTGCCGACGATGGCGATCAGTTGAGGCCGCCGCCGCGCAGGCCGGCGCGGCCTGCGCGCGCCTGCGCGCCGCTTGGCGGCGCCGCAGGCAGCCTTCACCCGGGCGGCGACAGATCGGGCGCCGTCTCTTCGAGCACCATGTCGATCGCACCGCAGGGGCATTCGGCGGCGCAGATGCCGCAGCCCTTGCAGTAGTCGTAGTTGAACTCGAAGCGCTGCCCGGGGCCGAGCTTGATGACCGCGTTGTCCGGGCACATGCCGTAGCAGTTGTCGCATTCGAAGCAGTTGCCGCAGCTCAGGCAGCGGCGCGCCTCGAACAGCGCGTTGGCGGCGCTCAGCCCGCCCTGCACCTCGTCGAAGCTGCTGGCGCGCCGCGCGAGGTCGAGTTGCGGCCGCACGGTCTTCGGCGCGTCGCTGTAGTACCACGGGTTCAGCCGCTCGAAAGTCGCGCTCGCATGCTTCGGCGCGAGCTCGTAGCGCGTGCCGCGAAGCCAGGCGTCGATGTGGCGCGCCGCCTTCTTGCCGTGACCCACCGCCACCGTGACGTTGCGCTCGGCAGGGACCATGTCGCCGCCGGCGAACACGCCCGCATGCCCGGTCATCATCGTTGCCGGGTCGACCTGGACCACGCCGTCGTCGACGGTCAGCCCGGGCAGGTTGTGCAGCAACGACAGATCCACGTCCTGGCCCAGGGCCAGCACCAGGCTGTCGGCTTGCAGCGTTTCGAGTTCGCCGGTGGGCTGCGGCTGGCCCTGCTCGTCCAGCGTCATCTTCTCGATCGTCAGCGTGCCGCCTTCGTCCTGCCGCCGGATCGTCGACAGCCACTTCACCAGCACGCCTTCTTGCAGCGCGTCCTCGAGTTCCATGTCGTGCGCCGGCATCTTCTCGCGCGTGCGGCGGTAGACGATGACCGCCTCGGTGGCGCCCAGCCGCTTGGCGGTGCGCGCCGCGTCGATCGCGGTGTTGCCGCCGCCATAGACCACCACGCGCCGCCCGAGCATCGGCTTGCTCTGGCCTTCCATGCTGCGCAGCATCGACACCGCGTCCAGGATGCGCGCGCTGTCCTTGGCCGGAATGAACGCGCGCCGGGCGATGTGCGCGCCCACCGCCAGAAACGCCGCATCGAAGCCGCCGTCGCGCATCGCCTGGCCAAGATCCTCGACCTTCGAGTTCAGGCGCAGCACCACGCCGAGGTCGGCGATGCGCTGCATCTCGGCATCGAGCACGTCGCGCGGCAGCCGGTATTTCGGGATGCCGAAGCGCATCATCCCGCCGGCCGACGGCCCTGCGTCCATCACCGTCACCGCATGGCCCAGGCGCCGCAGATGGTAGGCCGCCGACATGCCCGACGGCCCGGCGCCCACCACCAACACCTGCTTGCCGGACAGCTCGTGCGGCGCGGTGAAGCGCCAGCCCTGCTTCAGCGCCTCGTCGCCCAGAAAGCGCTCGACCGAGTTGATGCCCACCGCCTCGTCCAGACGGCCGCGGTTGCACACGCTTTCGCAGGTGTGATAGCACACCCGCCCCATGATCGCCGGGAACGGGTTGTCGCGCACCAGATGGCGCCAGGCGGCCTCGTAGCCGCCGCTTTCGGCGTGGTACAGCCAACCCTGGATGTCTTCGCCGGCCGGGCACTGCGCGTTGCACGGCGGCAGCCGGTCGACGTAGACCGGCCGCTCGGAGCGCCAGCTGCCGGTCTTGTTGGCCAGCGACGAACCGGGGTCCAGCGTGATCGCGAAGGGCTTGCGCATGCTCATTGGGCCACCCCCGCTTCGAGCAAGTGAAGACGGCGGATGTTGCCGTCGGCAATGGCCTGGATGCGCGCCACGACCGCTTCGCCCTCGGGCCGGTCGAACAGGTGCGCGAAGCGCCTTTGCGGCTTCAGGTAGTCCTGCACCGGCCGGCGCTTGCGGATCTTCGTGACCGCCGTCACCTCGCCGTGTTCGGCCTCGAACACCGGGAACAGGCCGGTTTCGCACGCCAGCCGCGCCAGCCTGATGGTGTCGTGGCTGGCCGCGCCCCAGCCCAGCGGACAGGGCACGAACACGTGCAGGTAGCGCGCGCCGTGCACGCTCATCGCTTTTTCGACCTTGTCTTCCAGGTCGTGCAGATCGGCCACCGTGGCGGTGGCCACGTACGGGATGTGGTGCGCCATCGCGATCAGCGGCACGTTCTTGCCCTGGCCGAACTCGGCGCCGGGTGCGCTGCCCACCGCCTTGGTGGTTGCGGTGCGCGCCGCCGGCGGCGTGGCGCTCGAGCGCTGCACGCCGGTGTTCATGTAGGCCTGGTTGTCGTAGCAGATGTACAGCACGTCGTCGTTGCGCTCGAACATGCCCGACAGGCAGCCGAAGCCGATGTCGGTGGTGCCGCCGTCACCGCCTTGCGCGATGACGCGCACGCCCTTGGGCCCGCCCTTTTGCGCCTTGACCTTCAGCGCCGCGGCAATGCCGGCGCCCACCGCCGCGGCGTTGCCGAACAGGCTGTGGATCCATGGCAGCTGCCAGCTGGTCTCGGGGTAGGGCGTGGAGAACACCTCCAGGCAGCCGGTGGCGTTGGCCGCGATGATGCGTCCGCCGGTGGCGCGCATCGCGGCGTCGACCGCGTAGCGCGCGCCCAGCGCCTCGCCGCAGCCCTGGCAGGCGCGGTGGCCGCTGTTCAGCGAGTTGCTGCGCTCGGCGCTGGCCTGCACCGTGCGCAGTTCGGGCGCGAGCAGCCGGTTGCCCACGGTGAAGGTGCCGGTCTGGTAGAACTTGATCGACTGGCTCATTTCAGTTCACCTTCGAGCACACCGTGCCCACGTCGCGCAGCAGGTTCTCGGCAATCGGACCGCTGCGGCGCGACTGCGCTTCGCGCGCCAGTTCGCGCTCGACGATGCCCCAGTCCAGATCCAGGAAGTTCAGCGGCTGCAGCCGGTCGGCCACCGCGTCGAGCAGCATGCGCCGCAGCGACGCGCGGGTGATGGCACGCCCGCCCAGGCCGGCGACCACCGTGTAGCCGATCAGCGTCAGGCCCGACAGCGCCAGCCGCACGTCGGTGGACACCACGCCGCCGAGCCCGACCGAGAAGCTCTTTTCCAGCACCACCACGCGCTTGGCGCCTTGCAGTGCGGCGCGCACCGCCGCCAGCGGGAAGGGGCGAAACGAGGTGATGCCCAGCACGCCGATGCGCTGGCCGTCGGCGCGCATCTCGTCCACCGTCTCGCGCAGCGTGCCCAGCACCGAACCCAGCGCGACGACCACGGTCTCGGCATCGTCGAGGTGGTAGCCGCGCACCAGCCCGCCGGTGTTGCGGCCGAAGTGCTGCTCGAACTCCACGCCGATCTCGGGGATGCGCTGCAGCGCCATCGTTTGCTTGGCGTGCGCCAGGTAGCGCACCTCCATGAAGACCTCGGGTCCGGCGATCGCACCGATCGACACCGGCTGGTTCACGTCCAGGATCTGGCGCGGCTCGTAGGGCGGAAGAAAGGCGTCGACCTGTTCCTGCGTGGGCATCTCCACGCGCTCGTAGGCGTGGGTCAGGATGAAGCCGTCCATGCACACCATCACCGGCATGCTCAGCTCCTCGCCGAGCTTGAAGGCCTGGATGTGCAAGTCGATCGCCTCCTGGTTGTGCGCGGCAAACAGCTGGATCCAGCCGCAGTCGCGCTGGCTCATGCTGTCGCTGTGGTCGTTCCAGATGTTGATCGGTGCGCCGATCGCGCGGTTGGCCACCGTCATCACGATCGGCAGGCCCAGGCCGCTGGCGTTGTAGACCGCTTCGGCCATGAACAGCAGCCCCTGGCTGGCGGTCGCGGTGTAGCTGCGCGCGCCGGCCGCGCTGCTGCCGATGACCAGGCTCATCGCGGTGAATTCGCTTTCGACGTTGATGAACTCGCAGGGCGCGAGCGCGCCGCTCTTCACCAGCTCACCGAGCCCCTCGACGATGTGGGTCTGGGGCGAGATCGGGTAGGCGCCGATGACTTCGGGGCGGCACAGCGCCACCGCCTCGGCCACCGCCCTGGAGCCTTCAATCTGTCTGGGCATGGGCTGCCTCCTGCATCTCGCGTGCGACGTACTCGAAAGCTTCGGATGCCGCGGCGATGTTGGCCTCGGCGATCCGTCCGGCAAACCTGGTGCGGATCGCATGCGACACCGCATCCAGATTGATCAAGCCCGACAGCGCGGCAAAACCGCCCAGCATCACGCTATTGGGGGTCGAACGGCCGAGGTGCTTGCGCGCGATCTCGGTGCCCGGCACGGTGAGCAGGCGTTCGCGGCGGAAGCGCTGTTCGATCTCGCCCAGGCCCAGCGCCTGGAAGTCGCGCCGGGCGTTGATCAGCACATAGCCGTCGGGCTTCAGGCCGTGGAACAGGTCCACCTGGTGCAGCAGCGTCGCGTCCTGCACCAGCAGCACATCGGGCTCGAGGATCGGCTCGCGCAGGCGGATGTCGCGATCGTCGATGCGGCAAAAGGCCACCACCGGCGCCCCGGTGCGCTCCGAGCCGAAGCTGGGAAAGGCCTGCGCATAGCGGCCCTGCTCGAACGCCGCCAGCGACAGCATCACCGCGGCAGTGACCACCCCCTGGCCGCCCCGGCCGTGAATGCGAATCTGCAGCATGGCGCACCCCTTTGGTCGCGATCCCAGTTTTGTTGGGTCGTGCCGATTCTTCGCCCTGCGGCGTACTGCGTCAACGCTTGCCGCGCGGCTCGCTGCAGTATCCGCCGCCCCGCCCGCCGCACCCAGGCATCGGCGAGGGACGCCTTGACCTCGCGCAAGCTGCATCGGCGCCGCTGCAGCCAACATGCGGCGCCCGGCCCGCACCGCCACCTTGCTTCGACCTGCCATGAACACCACGCCGCACCCCTACGTCTACCTGTTCGGCCCGTCGCGCACCGATGGCAGCGCGGCGATGAAGGATCTGCTGGGCGGCAAGGGCGCCAACCTGGCCGAGATGTGCCGGCTGGGCATCACCGTGCCGTCAGGCTTCACGATCAGCACCGAGGCCTGCACGGTGTTCACCGAACAGGGCCGCGACGCCGCGATGCAGCTGATCGAGGCGCAGGTGCGCGACGGCGTGGCCGCGATCGAGGCCGAGATGGGCAAGCGCTTCGGCGACGCCGCCGATCCGCTGCTGCTGTCGGTGCGCTCGGGCGCGCGCGCGTCGATGCCCGGCATGATGGACACGATCCTCAACCTCGGCTTGAACGACGTCGCGGTCGAGGGTCTGGCGCGCAAGACCGGCAACGCGCGCTTCGCCTGGGACAGCTACCGGCGCTTCATCCAGATGTACGGCGACGTGGTGATGGGTCTGAAGCCGGCCACCAAGGAAGAGCACGACCCGTTCGAGGTGGTGATCGACACGCTCAAGCGCAGCCGCGGCGTGCAGCTCGACACCGAGCTCGACACCGACGATCTGCGCGAGCTGGTCGCGCGCTTCAAGGCCTTGATCCGGGCCCGCGTCGGGCGCTACTTCCCCACCGACCCGTGGCAACAGCTGTGGGGGTCGGTGGTGGCGGTGTTCGAAAGCTGGAACAACGAGCGTGCCCGCGTCTACCGCGAGCTCAACGACATCCCGCAAAGCTGGGGCACCGCGGTCAACGTGCAGGCGATGGTGTTCGGCAACCTGGGCGACAGCAGCGCCACCGGCGTGGCCTTCACCCGCGACGCCGGCACCGGCGAAGACCTGTTCAACGGCGAGTTCCTGGTCAACGCGCAGGGCGAGGACGTGGTGTCAGGCATTCGCACGCCGCAGCAGGTCTCGCTGATCGGCTCGCGGCGCTGGGCCGAGCTGGCGCAGGTGGACGAGGCCGAGCGGCGCAGCAAGTACCCGTCGCTCGAGGAGCTGATGCCGCAGATCTACCAGCAGCTGCTGCAGGCCGAGACGGCGCTGGAGAACCACTTCAAGGACATGCAGGACCTGGAGTTCACGATCCAGGAAGGCAAGCTGTGGATGCTGCAAACGCGCAACGGCAAGCGCACCGGCGCGGCGATGGTGCGCATCGCGATGGAGATGCTCGGCCAGGGCATGATCGACGAGAAGACCGCGCTGCAGCGAGTGCAGCCCGAGCGGCTGAACGACCTGCTGCACCCGGTGTTCGACCCGCAGGCGCTGCACAGTGCGGATGTCATCGCGCGCGGGCTGCCGGCCAGCCCCGGCGCGGCCAGCGGCCAGATCGTGTTCCATGCCGACGAGGCCGATGCCTGGGCGCGGCAGGGCAAGGCGGTGATCCTGGTGCGCCAGGAGACTTCGCCCGAGGACCTGCGCGGCATGAGCGCGGCGCAGGGCATCCTGACCGCGCGCGGCGGCATGACCAGCCACGCTGCGGTGGTGGCGCGCGGCATGGGCAAGTGCTGCGTGTCGGGCGCCGGTGCGATCCACGTCGACCCCAAGGGGCGCACGATGACCGCCGGCGAGCGCCGCTTCGCCGAAGGCGACTGGCTGTCGCTGAACGGCTCCACCGGCGAGGTCTACGCCGGCAAGATCGCCACGCGCGAGGCCGAGCTCAGCGGCGACTTCGGCAAGCTGATGGCGCTGGCCGACCGCTACAAGCGGCTGCAGGTGCGCGCCAACGCCGACACCGCGGACGAGGCGCGCACCGCGCGCCGCTTCGGCGCCGCCGGCATCGGCCTGGCCCGCACCGAGCACATGTTCTTCGAGGGCGAGCGCATCCACACGGTGCGCGAGATGATCCTGGCCGACGACGAGACCGGCCGGCGCAAGGCGCTGGCCAAGCTGCTGCCGATGCAGCGCAGCGATTTCGAGGGCCTGTTCCGCGAGATGGATGGCCTGCCGGTGACGATCCGCCTGCTCGACCCGCCGCTGCACGAGTTCGTGCCGCACGACGCCGCCGGCCAGCAGGTGATGGCGCAGCGCCTGGGCGTGCCGCTGGCGAAGATCCGCCTGCGCGTCGAGGAGCTGGCCGAGTTCAACCCGATGCTCGGCCACCGCGGCTGCCGGCTGGGCATCAGCTACCCCGAGATCACCGAGATGCAGGTGCGCGCGATCCTCGAGGCGGGGCTGGCGATGCAGGCGCTCGACGTCGCGGTGCACTGCGAGATCATGGTGCCGCTGGTGGGCACGGTGCGCGAGTTTGACGCGCAGGCCGCCGTCATCCGCCGCGTTGCCGCGCAGGTGTTTGCCGAGCGCGGCGTGAAGCTGCCGTACCTGCTGGGCACCATGATCGAGACGCCGCGCGCCACGCTGGTGGCCGACACCATCGCGCGCCAGGCCGAGTTCTTCAGCTTCGGCACCAACGACCTGACGCAGATGACGATGGGCTTCTCGCGCGACGATTCCGGCCGTTTCCTGCCCGGCTACCTGAGGCTGGGCATCTACGAGCACGACCCCTTCCGCAGCATCGACGTCAAGGGCGTGGGCCAGCTGGTGGAACTGGCGGCGCACAAGGGCCGCGCGGCGCGCGCCGGCATCGAGCTGGGCGTGTGCGGCGAGCACGGCGGCGATCCGGCCTCGGTGGCCTTCTTCCACCGCGTCGGGCTGGACTACGTCAGCTGCAGCCCGTTTCGCGTGCCGATCGCGCGGCTGGCCGCGGCGCAGGCGGCGATCGCGCAGTAACTTGGCGCGCGGCCGGCGCGCGCCACAATCGGCGGTTTCGCAACCCCACACCCGCCGAGGCCGCACCATGGATCTGCAACTGCCCATCGTCATCATCGACGAGCTGGCCGAGTCGGTGGTCCGCTCGACCGCCACGCTGGACCTGGCCAGCGGCGAGATCCGCGGCGTGCAGTATCAGGACTACGACCTCGACGCGCAGGGCCTGCCGGCGCTGCAGGAAGACTACGAGTTCACCAGCGGCATGTTGTCCAACGCCGGCCGCGACGTGGAGTTCCGCGTCGAGGTCGACGCGATGTCGGGCAAGTATTCGGTCACCGCCAGCGAGCTGCTCGAGCTGAAGGGGCGCGCTGCCAAGTTGTTCACCCAGCGTCCGGCGTAGGCCTCGCGGCGGCCGGGCTGGTGCCGGCCGCCGCCTCATCGGCGCCGAGATCGGGCCACTGGCCGCGGCGCGGCGCGGGGCGAGGCCGGCCTCGGCCGGCTCGATCAGCCCGACCGAATGGACGATGACGATCGCCGCCAGCACCGCGTTGGTTGGCAGACCGAGCAGCGGCGCGAGCAGAAGCATCGTTGCCAGCGTCGCCGCCGCGGTGACCAGCGATGCCTGCTGCGAGCGCCCGCCCGCTGCGTGCACCACCGCCGTCTGCGAAGTGCCGCCGCCGGCGATGGTCTCCGTGAAGCTCATCGACGCGCGCGTCGCGCGCTTCCACCGGCGCTTCAAGCAGATCGTCGACAACAACCACGGCGCCGGTGCGTTGAACGCGGCGCGCGGCGCGTGCTTGCCGCCGGCCCGCCGCGCGCCCGGCAGGCATCGACGCCGGCCGTCGCCGCTGGCCGCATCAGGGCCTGAACCAGGCGTTGCCGACGACAAAGTAGATGGCGGTGGTGCCGGGGCTGTGGGCGATGTCGATGCCGGCGTTCAGGCCGAACTTGCGCGCCAGCTCGTAGCGGAAACCGAAGCCGCCGCTGGCCACGCTCTGGCGCAGCACGTCGTTGCGCCGCTCGGTGCGCGTGGCACCGCTGCCGCCGAAGCCGACGACGCTCCAGCGTTCGTGGAACTGCCAGCGCAGCTCCAGCTCGGCGGAGGCCGCCTGCTCACCTTGAAAGCGCACCGCCGGCACGCCGCGCAGCACGACGAACGGCCGCAGGAAGAAGGGGGTGCCCGACGAGGCCCACGCATAGTTGCCGCGCGCGCCGAAGGTCAGGCGCGGCTGCAGCGGCAGCCACCCGGTCAACAGCTGCTGGAAGCGCTCGAAGTCGTCGCTGGCGCCCAGCGCCTCGCGCGAGGCCAGGTACGAGGTTTCGGCATAGACGCCCTGCGTCGGCGTGAACACGTTGTCGCGGCTGTCGTACTCGAGGATCGCGGTCGGCGCCGAGACCTTGACGCGTACCGCCTCGGCCAGCCCGGGGAGGAGGGCATCGTCGCGCAGCTTCGGGTCGACGTCGGCATAGACGTAGCGCAGGCCCACCCACCAAGGCGACTTCGGCGTCAGCTGCCAGCTGGCCTGGGCCACCGCGCCGCTGAACTGCAGCGAATAGCGCACGCCCTGGTCGAGCACCGGCAGGTTCAGGCCGGCACCGTAGAAATCGAGGTTGGCGCGGCCGGTGCCGGCGCCCACCAGCGTCTTCAGCCGCCTGTCCAGCCACAGGCTGACATCGCCGGCAAAGGCGCCCCAGGTGCCGTTCTCGGTGCCGAAGACGCCGGCGCCGGAGATGTTCGGCCGCGCCCAGCCTTCCTGCCCGGCCTCGTGCCGCGGGTGCAGGAACATGCCGGCGATGCCGCCGCCGTAGCCGACCGCCGGCTCGGTGACGACGATCGGGATCGGCAGGAAGCCGCGCGGGTTCTCGAGGAAGTAGCTCAGGTCGAACTGCCCGTCCTCCGGGTCGATGAAGCGCGAGCCACGCTCCTGTGCCGCGGCGGTCGCGGCCAGCGCGCCAGCCGACAGCGCAAAGGCGATGCGCAAGGTGATGGTTCTCATGCCGCCACATTCTTGCAAGGACGGGCTTGATGAAGCTGCGCCGCCGCGGCAGCCGGCACGCCCTGGCGCTCGTGGCGGTTGCCTGCACAGGCACGCCGGCCGCGAGGTCAGACCGCCGCGAGTCTGGCCTCGGCCGGCTCCCAGCACTTCGCGGCCAGCACCAACGACGTGGCGACGGTGCTGGCGCTGATCGCCGGCGCCGATGCGGTCGTGCCGTCGACCGATGTCGCGGTGGTCTCGGCATGGCGCGAACGCGCCGGCCGCACGCGCGTGCCGGCAGCCACGCAGACCTTCGAGTTGGTGCACCGCTTCTTCGCCGCGGTGGCCGCGCAGGCGGCGGCGCAGCGCGGGCCGCGGCCGGGCAGGGCTCGGGCGCGAAGAGTGAGCGGCTGATACATCCCGTGCAGAGTCTGTAGAAGCCGCAGTCGGCGCACGGCCGTGGTCCGGGTCAAGGCGTTTCAGGGCGTTCGGTAGCGGAGGCGCGCAGGTACTCTCGCAGGCAGTCGCCATAGGCCTTTGGCCCCACCTTGTTCTTTGCGTTCCAGCATGCCGCCTGAATCAACGCCAACGCCTTCCTGTCCAGGGCCGCAAGACTCGGCGGTTTCGAGCCGACCAGCGATGTGCGATGCGCCTGCGCGCATTCGCGGTAGGCGGCTGGTCCACGCAGTTGCTTCGTCTCCTCGCAAACCGCCTCGATCGACTCGAGTTCGCCGCGGCTGAGCTGGCGTTGCGCTGGCGTTGACGAATTTGCCGAGGACTTCGCCGGAGAGGCGCTCAGGTCTGCCGGTGTCGGCTTGAACTTCGGCTCCTGCGCTCCAACGACAAGCAGAAACAGGAAGATGAACCCAAGCAGCCAGCTGGCGCGGCTGCGCGAACGCTTCTTCCACAGCGGCCAGCCACTTGTGCTGGTCGTGGCTGCAGATGGCGTGTACGCGTGACGTGCTTCCCACCGTGCTGGCGGTGGCGGTGCGAGCCTGGGCGTGGGGGGTGCCGCTACCAGAGTGGCATCCACCTCTGCACACACGCTCGAGATCGTCTGCCGCGCCAGATCGAGCCCGACCTCGAAGAACTCCTGACCCGGCTTGCCGGTCCGGTATTGCCGCAGACGCTCGAAGACCAGGCGCTCGGCCCGGCCGCAATCCACCGTGCGCTGCTCGAACACGCAGCTGAACGAACCGGGTGTTCCTGTATTGGCATCGATGTTCAGGTCGAATGCGCGAGCGCGCCCGGATCGGCGACTGCACCCGATCTTGTAGTAGCCGTCTCTGAAGCCGTCGTTGCCGAGGATGTAGACGACACCGGCGACGCCGATGTTCTGGTCAAACCCACCCGTGCCGTTGCCGCGCCGGTAGCGATGCCATTCACCCACGTTGCGTCTCGGTATTCATCTCGGGCAGTGGCTGCGCGGCCGCACGCCGCAATGCCTGCTCGTACGCCTCCACCGACTTTGCGCCGGCGATCAGTTCGCGCCCGTCGATGGCCGTCGCCGGCACGCCGTCGATGCCCATCCGCTGCCAGCGGCGCACCGTCGTGCGCACCTCGTCGGCGTAGCCGCCGCGCCCGAGCACGTCGGCGGCGGCCAGGCGGTCGAGGCCGACTTCGCTGGCCGCGGCGAGCAGCACCCCGGGCGAGGCCGGGTTCTCGCCGCGTTCGTGATAGGCGCGCAGCAGCGCGCGCTTCAGCTCCAGCTGGCGCCCTTGCAGGCCGGCCCAGTGCAGCAGCCGGTGCGCGTCGAAGGTGTTGTAGACGTGGGTGCGCGGCGGAAAATTCAGGCTCGCGACAGCCGCGCGCTGGCGGATCAGCGCCTGCCGCGCCGCCAGCTCTTCGGCGCCGACGCCGTACTTGCGCGCCGCGTAGTCGGCGATGGGCTCGCCCTGCAGCGGCAGGCCGGGGTTCAGCTCGAATGGCTGGTGTTGCAGCTTCACCGGCACGCTGCCGGCGACACGATCGATCGCCTGCTCCAGCGCGCGCAGGCCGATCGGGCACCACGGGCAGGTGAGGTCCGAGACGAAGTCGACGCGCATCGCCGGCGTCGTGGTTCAGGCCGTCGCAGCCGTGCCGAGGGCGCTGTGCGCTTGGCGCGACTGCAGCCCGCCGGGCAGCAGGAAGTGCGACAGCGCCGGGATCAGGATCACCGCACCGACCATGTTCCACACGAACATGAAGGCCAGCAGGATGCCCATGTCGGCCTGGAACTTGATCGGCGAGGCCGCCCAGGTGACCACGCCCGCCGCCAGCGTGACGCCGACCAGCACCACCACCTTGCCGGTGAAGCGCAACGCGCGGCGGTAGGCCTCGCGCAGCGGCACGCCCACACGCTGCTGCGCCAGTTGCACGCTCAGCAGGTACAGCGCGTAGTCCACGCCGATGCCCACGCCCAGCGCCACCACCGGCAGCGTCGCCACCTTGACGCCGATGCCCAAGCCCACCATCAGCGCCTCGCACAGGAACGAGGTCACCACCAGCGGCACGATCGCCACCACCACCGCGCGCCAGTTGCGAAAGGTGATGAAGCACAGCACCGTCACCGCCGCATACACGAGCAGCAGCATCTGCGTCCACGCCTGGCGCACGACGATGTTGGTCGCCGCGTCGATGCCGGCGCTGCCTGCGGCGAGCAGGAACTGGCGCTGCGGCGTGCTGTGTGCGGCGGCGAACTCGGCGCCAGCCTGCACCACGCGGTCCAGCGTCTCGGCGCGATGGTCCGACAGGTAGGCGATGACCGGCATCACCGAGCATTCGGTGTTGAACAGCTCGGGGTTGTTGACGCTGGCCTGCTGGGCGCCGTAGTTCAGCACGTCCTGGTTGCGCGAGATCGTCAGCCACTTCGGGCTGCCTTCGTTGCTGCCGGCGGTGATGCGGCGCACCGCGTCGGGCAGCGACACCGTGGTCTGCACGCCCGGCACCTGCCGCAGGTCCCACGCCAGCCGGTCGGCCTCGACCAGCGTTTGGTACTTCAGGCAGCCTTCCTTCTCGGTCTTCACGATCACGGCGAACTGGTCGCTGGACAGCGAGTAGTTGGCGGTGATGTAGGCGTTGTCCTGGTTGTAGCGCGAATCGGTGCGCAGCTCCGGCGCGCCGGCGTCGAGATCGCCGATCTTCAGGTGATGTCCGGCATAGACGCCGAAGGCCAGCAGCACCGCCGCACTCAGCACGGCCGTGGTCGCCCAGCGCCGTTCGGTGAAGCGCTCCAGCACCTGCCAGACCCGGTTCATGCCGTGTGGCGTGTCGTCGTCGGACCTCAGGCTGCGTGCGGCGGCGGTGGGGCTGACACCGACATACGACAGCAGCACCGGCAGCAGGATCAGATTGGTCAGGATCAGCACCGCCACACCGATGCTCGCCGTCAGCGCCAGATCCTGGATCACCGGGATGTCGATGACCATCAGCACGCCGAAGCCGACCGCGTCGGCGAGCAGTGCGGTCAGCCCGGCGAGGAACAGGCGGCGGAAGGTGTAGCGTGCGGCGACCAGCTTGTGCGCGCCGCGGCCGATGTCCTGCATGATGCCGTTCATCTTCTGCGCGCCGTGCGACACGCCGATGGCGAAGACGAGGAAGGGCACGAGGATCGAGTACGGGTCGATCTCGAAGCCGAACGCTGCGACCAGCCCGAGCTGCCACAGCACCGCCACCAGCGAGCAGGCGATGACCAGCACCGTGCTGCGCACGCAGCGTGTGTAGTAATAGATGATGGCCGCGGCCACCGCGGCGGCGAAGGCGAAATACAGCGCGACGCGGAACAAGCCCTCGATCAGGTCGCCGACCAGCTTGGCGAAGCCGATGACGTGCATCTTCACCGCCGGCGCCTGGCCCGGCGTGGCCTGCTCGTATTTGGTGCGGATGCTTTCGATCTGCTGCGACAACACGCGGTAGTCGATGCGCTGGCCGGTCGTCGGGTCCTTGTCGAGCAGCGGCACGACGATCATGCTCGACTTGAAGTTGTTGCCGACCAGGCTGCCGACGATGCCGGCGCGCGCGATGTTGCCGCGCAGCTGCTCGGTCGCCTTGGCCGAGCCGTCGTAGTTGTCGGGCATCACGGGGCCGCCGCGGAAACCCTCTTCGGTAACTTCGGTCCAGCGCACCGCCGGCGACCACAGCGACTTGACCCAGGCGCGGTCGACTCCCGGCGTCAGCACCAGCTCGTCGTTGATCTTGCGCAGCGCTTCCTGGTACTTGGCGTCGTAGATGTCGCCGGCAGGGTTCTCGACCACGATACGCAGCGAGTTGCCGAGGCTGCGCAGCTCGTTGCGGTTCTCCAGATAGTTCTGGATGTACGGATGACCGACCGGCAGCATGCGCTCGAAGCTGGCGTTCAGCGTCAGCCGGGTCGCGGCCAGGAAGCCCAGCACCAGCGTGATCAGTGCGCACAGCACGATCACCGCGCGGCGGTTGTTGAAGATCAGGCGCTCGAGGCGCGAGCCGGTATTCGGGTCGAAGCTGTCGAGGCCGCCCGGCGCGGGCTGGTCATCGGTGGTGGAGGCGTGCATGGTCGTCTCTGGACAAATCTCGAAGGGTTCAGGGTTGCGTCGGCAGCGCCTGCGGCGCCAGGCCGCGCGGGCCGCCGACGACGATCGTCGACGCGCCGGCCAGCGCCACGGCCGCGGCCGGCAGCGGCTTGTCGAGCTTGACGGGCGCGAAGCTGGCGCCGTCGTTGCGGCTGATCAGCACATGGCCGGCCTGGCTGACGATGACGATGCGGCGCTGCGCATCGGTGCTGCTGGCCGTCAGGCCGACCTGCAGCCCGGTCGTCACCGGCTGCCAGCTGCTGCCGGCGTCGGTGCTGCGCAGCACCGTGCCGCGCAGGCCATGGACGATCAGCGCCTGCGGCGTGCCGGTGATGCCGAACAAGGTGCCCTTGTAGGGCAGCTCGATGGCGCGAAAGCGCCCGTCGACGCCCGCGTTGCGATCGAGCTTTAGGAACAGCCCCTGCTCGGCGGCGATGTAGACCTCGCCGCCGATGGCGCGCACCGCATACAGGTGCAGCGCCTTCGGGTTGTCGATCGCATGCAGCATCGGCTGCCAGCTGGCGCCGCCGTCGCCGGTGCGGAAGATCAGGCCGAACGCGCCGACCAGATAGCCGGTGTTTGCATCCTCGAAGGCGATGTCGAGGAAGGAATTCTCCGGGCCCTGCGCGGCGAAGCGCTCGGACTCGGCGAGCAGCGCCGCGGCGAGCTTGTCGTCGCCCAGCTTGGCCGCCTCGCGCTTGTAGTAGTCGACCATCAGCGCGCCGATCTGGCGCCCGTCGAGCGCGCGCGTCCAGGTCGCGCCGGCGTCCTTGCTGCGCAGCACGATGCCGTCGTGGCCGACCGCCCAGCCGTCGGTAGGCGTCGGGAAGCTCACCGCCACGAGGTCGGAGCTGACCGGCACGTCGGCCTGGCGCCATGTCGTGCCGCGGTCGTCGGACAGCAGCACGTCGCCGCGCTGACCGACGGCGACGATGCGTTCGCCGGCCAGTGCCAGGCCGTTGATCAGCGCGTGCTGCGCCAGTGGCGTTTTCATGGCGGGCTGGTCGAGCACGTCCTGCCAGGGGTCGCCGGCCGGCGTCGACGCCAGTGCCGCGCCGATGACGACCAGCGCAAAGGTCCACGCTGCTGTGCGTTTGAACATGATGTCTCCCGTTTGTGCGCCGGCGGTGGCAGGCCTTGCATGGCCGCGCCGCGGCATTGCGGATCGTGGGCGCAAGTGTCGACGCCGTGACCCGCGCAAGGCCCCCTCTCGTCAGGGGGGAGCGGAGTTTTCGCTGTCGATTGCTCGTGCCTTCGACGTCGGTGCGTCGTCCAGGGTCGTCAGGCGCCTGTGCTGGGCACACTTGCGTACCGGCCAAGCACCATTGCCCCGCAGTCTGGTAGGCTGGCGTGGTGAGAGTGACGCGCTACTTTGAGGCGATCCGCAGCCGGCCCGATCGCGCAATCATTCAGGACGCGTGGATCGAGCGCGTCATCCGCGAACCGGTGCGAGAGTTGGTTCAGGCCGACGGGCGAGTCCGCCGCTGGGCCCCAGTTCCCGAGATGCAGAATCGCTTCCTGCGCGTGATCCTGCTGGAGGACGGAGCAACCGTCCACAACGCGTTTTTCGACAGAGGGTTCGTGCCATGAAGATCCGCTACTTTGCAGATACCGACACGCTGCTGATCGAGTTCCGCGACGCGCCGGTCGTGGAGACGCGGGATCTGGACGAGAACACGATTCTCGATCTCGACGCGCAGGGGAACATCCGCTCGATCACGATCGAGCATGCGTCGCAGCGTGCCGACGCGCCGCACTTCTCCTACGAGCAAGTGGCTGCGTAGTCAGCGTGCAGCGCGCGTTTGCTTGATCAAAGCGGCGGCCGAGTCGGCCGAACTGCGGCTTCGTATACCTCGACGCGTTCAGGATGAAGGCAGCTCTTCGGCTGGCCTCGATCCATCTCATGACCGCAGGTCACTTGACCGTGTAGCCGCGACCTTCCAGGCAAGCGCCCATCGCCTTCGCGTAGTTCTGCTGGCCGGCCGATTGCGCCTGCGCGGCCTGCTGCTCCTGCGCGCGCGCCTGCTGCCGGTTCGAACTGCGCTTGGCTGAAGCGCCGACGACGGCGCCCGCCTTGGCCGCGTCGCCGGCGTCGTTGCCGGTAATCGCCGCGGCGGTGGCGCCCACGGCGGCGCCGCGTACCCGCGCCCCGCTGCCTGTCGCACCCTTGGGCGGTGGCGCTGCCGCCTGTGGCGGATTGGCAGGGTCATAGCCGCTCTGGCCGACGGCCCAGGACTGGCACTCGCCCTGATCCTTCTTCTGCTGTTCGGCCGACTGGCCCTTGGCCGGATAGGCCACCGGCTGCTGTGCAAAGGCCGCGCCGCCACCGGCGAGCGCGGAAATCGCCATGACGGCGATGATTCGAAGATGCTGGGTGTTCATGTTGGATTCAGTGGGGGTGAGTTGGTCCGGCACAAGCTCATTTCCTTGCGGCCGGCTCGATGTTGATCGCCATCGCCTCGGCATAGGTGGCTTGAACCTTGTCGCCGACCGCAATGTTCTTGAACTGGCCTGCGTCGGGCACGTGCAGCTGGACCGTGCGCTTCGGCCCCTTCAGCGTCACGGTCTGCGTGGCAGCGTCCACGGCCGTCACGTCCGCCGTCACCGTGACACCTTGTCCGACCGCGCCGCCGGGTCTGTCGCCGGCCGGCGCGCGAACCATCGCGTCGCTGGCCGAGCGAGCGGGTGCACCGCTTGCGCCCTTCTTCAATTCGAGTGCCAAGGCCTCGACATAGCTCAGTTCGACCACGCTGCCCACGTGGATCTGGGCGAAATTGCGAACCTCGGGTCCGGCGACGACCTGAACCTCATTGCCTTGCGGGCCCTTCAGCGTGACCGTGCGCGATGCCTTGTCGATCGCCGTCACGGTGGCGCCGAGCGTGATCGTGCGCGCAGCTTCCGCGCGGCCGGGAGCCGAGGCGATCACCGCCGCGCCCTCGGCCTGCGCCGGCTGGGCTTGAACATGAAGCGTGCCGCCGGCAGTGACGGCGATCATGGCAACGATGGGCAGTGGTTTCATGAGATTGACGGGCAAATGCCGGACACGACTTGATGGGCGGAAGGCGTTACACACCCAGTGCAAGCGCCGCAGGGGACTTGTCGGAAATATGGCGAAGGCGCTGCGGCGCAGGGCAGCATGGGTGTGCGACGAGCTTCGCGTCCACATGGCGCAGCACGTGGTCGGCGTCGCCATCGCACGCTGGGTACGCCGAGAACGATCGCGACCGCATTCGCAACCGCGCCGGCCACGGTCGAGCCCCGACGCCGCGCACCGTGTTGCCGGGCAGCGCCGGCAGTGCGTTGCGCAAACCGCTTCAGCGGATTCCCGCGCCCGCCAGCGCGTCGGCGGTCCATTCGCGGTCGGCCAGCGGCTTGGTGTGCCTGACGCCGCCGGTCTCGGCGATGAAGCCGGTCAGCGAGTAGCTGCGCGCGATCAGGTCGTAGGTGCTGAACATGTCGGTGTAGGGCGCCGGCAGGTCGTAGCTCGGCGCCATGTAGGCGAAGCCGGCGCGGTAGATCTGGCCGCGCGCGTCGTATTCGTCGGAGGCCAGCGCCGCCCACGAGTCCTCGTCGAGGTAGAAGGTGCGCTTGCTGTAGACGTGGCGCTTGCCCTCGCGCAGCGTCGCCTCCACCACCCAGACGCGGTGCAGCTCCCAGCGCACCAGGTCGGGGTTGAGGAAGTTGGGCTTCAGCAGTTCGTCCTGCTTGGCGCCATACACCGCGGCATAGGCGTTGTAGGGCACGAGCATTTCCTTCTTGCCCACCAGCTTGAAGTCGTAGCGGTCCATCGAGCCGTTGAAGATGAACACATCGTCGAAGGTGTTGCCGCCGGCGGTGCCGGGGTTGGGCGTGTCGAAGGAGAAGTCCGGCGCCACCTTGACGCGGCGCTGCCCCGGCAGGTAGCTCCAGGCGCGGCGGTCCTTGGCGCCGATGTCCAGCGGGTCGACCAGCAGCAGCGCCTCGCCGGCGCGGCGTGCCGGCGCGGTGTAGCTCAGCTTCATGCGCCAGTAGGTTTCGGCGCTGCTCTTGCTCGGGTCCCAGTAGGGATATTCCTGCACGCTGTTGCCCTCGGTGGCCAGCGTGGCGCGGCCGCTGGAGTCGACCGTCAGGTTGCGGTATTTCGATTCGTAGGCCTGGCCGTTGAAGCGCACCAGGTGGTTCCACATCGCCTCGTAGCCGTCCTTGGGGATCGGGAACGGAAAGCCGGCATGCGCGCCTTCGATCGAGCGCCCGCCGTTGCTGGTGTTGGCCGTCAACGCGGTCTTCGCGGTGTTGTCGGTGACGAACTTCGGGAAGGCGACGCTGCGGTGCGTGGGATACACGTCGATGCGCATCGTCGGGTACTGCTGCAGCAGCGCCTTCGTGCCTTCGGTCAGGTTGCCCGCGTGCTGCGCCATGTTCTTGGCGTCGACGCTGAACTTGGGCTTTTCGTTGGCATAGGGGTTCGGGCGCACGCCGTCGCCGGCCTTGAAGCCCGCTGGCGGCTTGGTCAGGCCGCCGTCGTAGGCGGGAATGCTGCCGTCCTTGTTGCCGGCCTTGTCGGCGCCGACGCCGGTCAGTGTGCTGCCCAGCGCCTTGGCCTGTTCGGCGGTGATGGCGGCGTGCGAGGTGCTGCCGATCAATGCGGCCAGCAAGCCGGCGAGCAGGGTGTGTTGCGGTTTCATCGTCGTCTCCAGTCGAAAGTCGGAAGGTGAAGTCAGAAGGTGGTCTTGAAGGTCAGGTAGATCGAGCCGCGGTCCTTCAGCAGCGTGGTGAAGCCGTTCTGCGCCGTGACCATGGTCCCGTTGTCCTTGGTGTGGCCGAAGTAGTCGATGTACTTCAGGTCGAAGCGGTACTTCTGGTAGACGTCGGCGCCCAGGCCGATGGCGTAGTTGCCGTTGCCCTGGTTGCCGCCGAACACGGTGGGTGCGTTGCCCTTGAGGCCGGCGAAGACCGCCATCGGTGCCGACAGGTCGACGCCGGGGAACACCTGGTACCAGATCGGCGTGAACGCGGCCGATAGGCCGAAGTAGTTGTCGGTGCTGCAGCCGTCCCACTTGTTCTTGCCGGCGCACGGCGCGTAGCCCTCGCCCATGAACAGGTTGCCGCCGCTGCGCACCGACACCAGGTGCGCCCAGACCAGTTCGCCGGCCCAGGTGGCGGCGTCGAAGAGTTCGGTCTTCGGCAGCACGCCCAGCACGTTGACCAGGCCGTTGGCGGTGTTGCCGCGCGGGCCGGCGGTCTCGCCGCCCGGCAGCACGCCGGCGGCCGTGGCGTTGCCCAGCACCGCTGCGTTCAGCGGCGTGTTGGCGCGGTAGGACAACTCGGCGCCGACGCTGACGCCGCCGATGTTCTTCGCCAGGCTGATGCCGTACAGGCTGATGTTGTCGGCGTAGACCAGGTTGTACTGGCCGTTCAGGCCGCCCTTGGTGCGCAGCAGTTGAGGCAGCTTGTCGGAGTAGTTGCGGTAGTAGAAACCCAGCGTGCCGTCGAGCCAGTCGGGGCTCCAGCGCGCGCCGAGCCCGAAGTCGCCGCGCTCGTCGGGGTTGATGTTCCCGCCGTTCGCGGCGTAGATCGGTGCGCCGTTCGGCGCGAAGCCCAGGAACTGCCGCTCGGGGCCGCGGAAGGCGAAGTCCACCGGGCCGAGGAAAGTGCCACCTTCGGGGAAGCGGAACGAGTCCCACTCGAAGAAGTACTGCCCGAGCAGCGTCAGCTCCTCGGTGACGGCCGCGTGGCCCGACAGCTGCGTCAGCGGGCGGAACAGCTCCTTGGCTTCGGCGCCCGGGGTGGCGAAGCCCTTTTGCAGGTCCAGCGGGTTCTGCGCGTAGGCGATGCTGTTGAGGTTGCCGTTGACGAACAGCGACTCGCCCCAGTACAGCGAATGGCGGCCGAGCTTGACCGTCAGCGGCACCTCGCCCAGGTCGAAGCGGCCGAAGACGAAGGCGTCGAGGAACTCGGCGTCGGCGCCGCGGTACAGGTCGCGCGTGTAGTCGCTGTAGCGGTTGCCGGGGTAGCTGGCGATCGAGGCGAAGCGCGGGTTGGAGCGGCCGTAGCTGCCGTAGGCGCCGTCGTACCAGGCTTGCGCGCTGATCCGGCCGCCGAAGCGCTTCTGCCACATCACGTCGAGTTCGCTGAACCAGTCGATGCGTGCGGCCACCAGGTCGCCGCGGTCGAAGCTGTAGGTGCCTTCGTCGTAAAGCTGGTTGTTGCCGATCAGATCGTCGCGCTGCTCGGCGCGCATGCCCAGGTTGACGCGCGGCGTGTTGTCCCAGCGCACCGTCAGGTCGGCGTTGCCGGTGTCGAATTCGAAGGCCTGCGCTGGCGCCGCGGCCAGCAGGGTGGCCGCGGCGGCCGCGGCGGCCAGGCCGGTGCGGGCGACGGGGAGGCGATGGCGCTTGTTCATGGTTTGGCTTGGTGCTTTGCTTGGTGTTCTGCCCGGCCTTGCCGCCGTGATCGGGTCGGCTGGCAGGCCGGTAGCGAAATTGTGCGAACGGGCTGCTTGCCGCGGCCCCCTCTCGCGTGGGGGGCGCCGCGGCTTCAGGCGGTATTGACGATGCGCGAGAACAGCTGGCGGTAGCTCTTGCCGGCCGTGCCGTGTTCGCTCAGCTCGCGGTTGAGCTGGAAGGCGCGGTCGATCTCGACCCAGTCGGCTTCGCTCAGGTGCTGTTGCGCCGCGGGCAGGATCACGCTTTCCTCGCGCCCCATGTGGTCCCATAGGAAGTCCGCGTAGGCCTGCACCGCGTCGTCCAGCGCGCGCGTCGCGGCGGCGGCCTCGGTGCTGTCGCAGTGCTGCAGCGCATCCACCAGCGCCGCCAGTTCGGCGACCATCTGTTCGTCGCGGTGGTGCTGGCGCGCGAGCTCGTCGAGTTCGGCATCCAGGGCATCGGTGCGCTCGCGCAGCCGCTGGAACAGGTACTGCTCCTCCTTCGGGTGGTGCAGCGCCACCGGAAACTCCTGCAGGTAGCGCACGATGCCTTGCATCTGCGCCGCATCGACCGCCGTGCCGGCGCGCCTGGCCGTGCCCAGGGTGTGCATCCAGGCGTGCATCACCGCGGCCATCGAGCGGTGCTCGTCGCGGATGATGCCGATCGCATGCGCCGGCGGCTTGGGCTCGCCGGTGGACGACACCAGCACCGGCAGCCCGGCGTTCATCAGCACCTGCAGCGTCTCGGACGCCAGCGCCATGCCGAGGCGGCCGCGGTGGCCGTGCGAGGCCATGAAGATCAGGTCGCAGCCGCTGGCGCGCGCCGCCTCGACGATGGCGCTGGACGGCTTGTCGCCGGGGCGCTGCAGCGAGCTGCACGGCACGCCCAGCGCATGCGCCGCGGCCTCGGCCTTGGCCAGCAGCTCGCGCGCCTTGCCGGTGTAGGCGTAGTCGTAGTCGTCGTGCGCGGTCAGGCGCAGCAGCTCGGCGTCGCTGGCCACCGGGCGTGCCGGGTCGGCCACGGCGTGAAAGAAGGTGATGCGTGCGCCGAGGGTGCGCGCGAAGCCGACGGCGTTGCCGACGACGCCGATCGACAGCGCGCTGTCGTCGATCGGTACCAGCAGGTGGCGGTACATGAGGATTCTCCGAAGGGGGGATGACGTCAGCGACGGGTGCGGCAAATCTAGGAGCCGCGCCTGTGCGGCGGCCTACTCCCGAAGGGGGGGATCACCGGGTGCGTGCACCCGGCGGCTGCCGTAGCATGGCCAGCCCAGCGACACCACGCGATGAGCCCCCACGACGATCTGCTGCTGAAGGTGATGCCGCCGCGCGTGCCGCGCGATCTGCTGCCACGCGCGCGACTGTCGTCCACCGACGCCCGGCTGGGCGCGCAGCCGGTGGTGCTGGTACAGGCGCCGGCCGGCTTCGGCAAGACCTCGCTGCTGGCGTCGTGGCGGCTCGAACACCTGGCGCGCGGCGCGGTCGTCGCCTGGGTGCTGGCGCAGCCGCAGGACAGCCCCAAGCGCTTGCTGCAAGCGCTGGTGCTGGCGCTGCGTGCCGGCGCGGCGCGGCCGGGCTTTGGCCACACGCTGCTCGAATCGCCGCCGGCCGATGCGCTCGAGGGCGTCACGCTGTGGCTGGCCGAGCTGGCGCAGACCGCGCTGGACGTGGTGCTGTTCATCGACGAGGTCGAGCGGCTGCCCGAGGACAGCCGCGACGCGCTGACCTATTTGCTGCGCAACGCGCCGCCCAACCTGCGCGTGGTGCTGGCGGCGCGTAGCGACTGCCAGCTGGCGATCGACGACCTGATCGACTACGGCCAGTGCACGCTGATCGGCCCCGAGCTGCTGCGGCTGCGCCTGGACGAGACGCTGCAGCTGGTGCACAAGCGCTTCGGCGAGCGCGTCGGCGACGATGCCGCCGCGCGGCTGCACGAGCTCAGCGAGGGCTGGCCGCTGGGGCTGCAGCTGGCGCTGTCGGCCATCGCCGGCGGCGGCGATGCGCGCGTGGCTTCGCTGACGCCGGGGGCGCAGGGCGGGGCGCTGCGCGAGCATTTCGTCGAGCTGCTGCTGGCCAACCTGGACGCCGGCGACGTCGCCTTCCTGACGCACATCGCCATGCTCGATGTGCTGCACCCCGCGCTGTGCCAGGCGGTCAGCGGCCGCGACGATGCCGCCGAGCGGCTGATGCGGCTGGCGCGCGACACGCCGGTCTTCGTCGCCGCCGAAGGCAGCGAGTGGCTGCGCATGCACAGCATGGCGCGCGACCTGCTGCGCGAGCGCCTGGCCGCGCTGCCGGGTGCGCAGCAAACGGCGATGCACTCGCGCGCCGCCGACTGGCTGAGCGCGCAAGGGCTGCTCGAAGACGCCGCCGGCCATGCGCTGGCCGCGGGCCAGCGCGACCGCGCCTACGAGCTGGCCGAGCGCAGCCTGTACGAGTCGGTGATGACGCGCGGGCGCCACAGCAGCGCGCTCGAATGGCTGGCGCGGCTGCCGCGCGACGAACTGGAGCAGCGCGCGCGCGTGCTGCTGGCGGTGGCCTGGTCGCTGGCGCTGGGCGAGCGTCATGCCGAAGCCGGCCAGCTGGTCGAACGGCTGCTGGCGCGGCCGCAGGCCGACGCCGCGCTGCAGTGCGAATGCGCGCTCATCCTCAGCGCCGCCGCGGTTTTCGCCGACGACCCCGACCGCTTTGCCGCCTTGCACGACCCATGGGCCGAGTCGCCGCCGCTGCGCGACCCGGTGCTGCTGAAGATCCACGCCAACCGTTCGGCCTTTCGCGCGCTGCTCGATGGCCAGCCCGCGCTGGCGCGGCTGCGCATGCAGCAGGCGCAGCCCGGCGCGGCGCAGCGCGCGCTCGCCTATGTCGCTCGCTGGGGCGACTTCATCGTCGGGCTGACCTATCTGTGGGAAGGCCAGGTGCTGCAGGCCGAGCAGCAGCTGCGGCCGGCGCTGGCGCAGGCTGAAGGCCAACTGGGCCGGCGCAGCGCCTTCGCCACGATGCTGGGCGCGCTGCTCGCCGCGGCGGTGTGGGAGCGCGGCCAGCCGGCCGAGGCCGGCGCGCTGCTGGCCAACCGGCTGGACGTGCTCGAGCGCAGCGGCATGCCCGAAGCGGTGCTGCTCGGCTACCGCACCGCGGCGCGCGCCGCGGCCGCGCAAGGCGCCGAGAACCGCGCCTTCGAGCTGCTGTGGGCCTTGCATGCGGTCGGCGTGTCGCGCCGGCTGCCCAGGCTGTGCATCGCCAGCCTGGCCGACCAGGTGCGGCTGCACGCGCGGCGCTATCGGCCCGAGACCTGCCGCGAGCTGTGCACACGCATCGACACCGTGCTGGCCGACGCCGCCGCGCCGCAGGGGCCGCGGTGGCGCGACAGCGCCGAGATCCTGCGCGAAGTGGCGCAGGCCTATGCGGCCGTTGCCGCCCAGCAGTGGCGCGCCGCGGCCGAGCAGCTGGCGCGCGCCGACGCCCGCGCGCTGGCGCGCAAGCAGGGCCGCCTGCACATCGAGCTGCTGGGCCTGCGCGCCTACGCGCTCGATCGTTGCGGCGAGCGCGCGCACGAACTGCTGCGCGAGGCCGCCGGGCTGGCGCAGGCTTACGGCCTGCTGCGCGTGTTCGACGACGCGCACCCGGCGTTGGGCGGTTGGGCCCGCCAGGTGCTCGAGGCGCCGGCCGACACCGCGCGCGCCGGCCCCCTGGCCGCGCCGATGCGCGCGCCGCTGCCGGCGCCCGATGCCGCGCGGTCGCGCGCGCAGCCGAGCATGGCGCTCACGCCCAAGGAGCGCGAGGTGCTGGAGCTGCTGGCGCGCAACCTGTCGAACAAGGAGATCGGCCTGGCGATGCAGGTGGGCGAGGCCACCATCAAGTGGCACATGAAGAACCTGTTCGCCAAGCTCGACGCCGGCACGCGCAAGCAGGTGGTGCAGCGCGCACGCATCCTGGGCCTTCTCGAAGCCGGCTGAGCCGCGCGTGCGGCCCCGATGCACATCCCCCCTCTACGGTGGGGGGCTCGCTGCGGCCTTGGCGCCCAAGAATTCCTGCCATCGACAGCGGCCGCCCGGCCGCATCGCCCCGCAGGAGACGCCCTTCATGAACACCGCTGTACCGCAATCCCCCGCCGTCGTGCGCGCCGGCTCGCTGCCCGACTCCATCAAGGTCGAGCCGCTGACCTGTGCCATCGGCGCCGAGCTGTCCAACGTCAACCTCGGCGTCGCGTCGCGCGATGCCGCGGTGGTGGCCGAGATCCGCGCGTTGCTGCTGAAGCACCGCGTGCTGTTCTTCCGCGACCAGGACATCAGCCGCGCCGAGCACGTGGCCTTCGCGCGCCACTTCGGCGAACTCGAGGACCACCCGGTGGCCGGCAGCGACCCCGACCACCCCGGCCTGGTGCGCATCTACAAGAACCCCGACTCGCCCAACGACCGCTACGAGAACGCCTGGCACACCGACGCCACCTGGCGCGAGAAGCCGCCCTTCGGCTGCGTGCTGCGCTGCGTCGAGTGCCCGCCGGTGGGCGGCGACACGATGTGGGCGAACATGGTGCTGGCCTACGACAAGCTGCCCGAGCACATCAAGACGCAGATCGCCGGGCTGCGCGCGCGCCACAGCATCGAGGCCAGCTTCGGCGCCGCGATGGCCACCGGCAAGCGCCTGGTGCTGAAGGCGCAGTTCCCCGACGCCGAGCACCCGGTGGTGCGCACCCACCCCGAGACCGGCGAGAAGATCCTGTTCGTGAACGCCTTCACCACGCACTTCACCAACTTCCACACCCCCGAGCACGTGCGCGTCGGCCAGGACTACACCCACGGCGGCTCCGACCTGCTGCGCTACCTGATCAGCCAGGCCTTCATCCCCGAGTACCAGGTGCGTTGGCGCTGGAAGCCCAACTCGATGGCGATGTGGGACAACCGTTCGACACAGCACTACGCGGTGATCGACTACCCGGCGTGCCACCGCAAGATGGAACGCGCCGGAATCATTGGCGATGCGCCGTTCTGAAACCCTCGTTCTTCTCCAACCCCAAGCCTTCTCCAACCTCAAGCCACTTTCGCAAAGGCCCCACCATGAACTTCCTCGACGGCTCGCTGTTTCCCGAGAACCACGAAAAACTCGTCATCACCGCGGCCCCCTACGGCCCCGAGTGGATGCCTTCGGACTTCCCGGAAGACATTGCGGTGACGATGCAAGAGCAGATCCAGAAGGCGGTCGACTGCTACAACGCCGGCGCCACCGTGCTGCACCTGCATGTGCGCGAACTCGACGGCAAGGGCAGCAAGCGGCTGTCCAAGTTCAACGAGCTGATCGCCGGCATCCGTGCCCGCGTGCCCGATCTGATCATCCAGGTCGGCGGGTCGATCAGCTTCGCGCCGGAAGGCGAAGGCGAGGTCGCCAAGTGGCTGTCCGACGACACGCGCCACATGCTGGCCGAACTGAAGCCCACCCCCGACCAGGTGACGATCGCGATCAACAGCAACCAGATGAACGTGGTCGAGCAGATGAACGAGCGCGACATCGCCGGCACCTCGCTCGCCGACCCGGCCAACTACCGCGCCTACCGCGAGATGACCATTCCGGCCGGCCCGGAGTGGGTCGAAGAGCACATCCGCCGCCTGAGCGCCAACGGCATCCAGACGCACTTCCAGCTGGCCAACATCACGCAGCTCGAGACCGTCGAACGCATGATGCGCAAGGGCGACTGCAACGTGCCGCTGATCCTGACCTGGGTGGCGATCGGCGGCGGCTTCGACGCGCCGAACATCTACAACCTGGCCAACTTCGTGCGCGCGGTGCCCGACGGCGCGGTGCTGACGCTGGAGACCAGCATGCTCAACGTGCTGCCGCTGAACATGATGGCGATCGCGATGGGGTTGCACGTGCGCTGCGGCATCGAGGACAACATCTGGCAGCAAGACCGCAAGGCCAAGATGAGCAGCGTGCGCCAGATCGAGCAGCTGGTGCGCATCTCGAAGGAATTCGGCCGCGAGGTCGCCAACGGCAAGGAAGCCCGGCGCATCTACCGCATCGGCGAGTTCTATGCCACGGCCGACGAGGCGCTGGCAAGGAACGGCTTCGCGCCGAACCGCCGCAACGGCCAGCGCGGCTTCCTGCAGCGCGCGGCCTGAGTCGCGCCGCGCGCCGCCACGCCCTCCCACTCCCTCTGCCGGGCCGTTCAGGCGGACCCGGTGGCCCCGGCCGCCGGGGGGGGCCGGCGCGCGCCCGTCTCCAACCGAATTCGACAATGTCATGAACCCGACCCCGAAGTCACGCTGCCGGCTGCCGCTGTGGGCCGCCGTGTGCGCCATCGCCGCCGCGCCGCTGGCGGCGATGGCCTGGACCCACAAACCGGTGAAGGTGCTGGTGCCGGCGCCGGCCGGCGGCACCGCCGACATCGTCGCGCGCGTCGTTGCCGATGCGCTGTCGGCCGAGATCGGCCAGCCGGTCATCGTCGAGAACAAGCCGGGCGCCGGCGGCGCGATCGCGGTCGAAGCGCTGAAGGCCGCGCCGGCCGACGGCCAGACGATCCTGATCGCCGCCAGCAACATCCTGACCGAGGTGCCGCTGGTGATGAAGACCCGCTTCGACCCGGTCAAGGACGTCAAGCCGGTGACGATGGTAGGCCGCGCCAGCATGGTGCTGGTGGACTCGGCCAGCGTGCCGGCCCACGACCTGAAGGGCCTGGTCGGCTACCTGAAGACGCACGACGGCGGCCAGGGCAGCTTCGCCTCGTACACCGCCGGCACCAGCTCGCACTACGCCGGGCTGATCTTCGCGAAGAAGGCCGGGCTGGACCTGACGCACGTGCCGTTCCCCGGCTCGCCGGCGGCGCTGCAGCAGGTGATGGGCGGCCAGGTCGACATCATGTTCGACGGCGTGCCGACCTCGCTGCCGCTGATCAAGGGCGGCAAGCTCCAGGCCTTCGGCGTGGCGTCCAAGACGCGCTCGGTGCACCTGCCCGACGTGCCGACGATGGCCGAGCAGGGCTGCCCCGACATCGAGTTCAGCAACTGGGTCGGCACCGTGGTTTCGGCCAGGCTGTCGCCTGAAATGGTTGCCAAGATCAATATCGCCACACTGAAGGCGGTGATGTCGCCGAAGGTGCGCGACCGGCTGATCGCCGCCGGCTTCGAGCCCTCGGTCAGCGAAAGCCCCGACAAGCTGGCGCAGATGGTCAAGAGCGACTACGAGCGCAACGCCCGGATCGTCAAGGCCTTCGACATCCGGCTGAACCAGTGAGCACGACATGAGCGACGTCACGGTATTGATCGTCCCCGGCCTGCGCGACGCGGTCGCGCAGCACTGGCAGACCCTGCTCGAAGCGAAGCTGCGCGCGTCGGGCCGGCCGGTGGTGGCGCTGCCGCCACCGGGACGCGAAGATCTGCAATGCGCGGCGCGCGTGGCGGCGATCGACGCCGCGGTGCAGGCGATCGCCGGGCCGATCGTCATCGTCGCGCACAGCGCCGGCTGCGTGATGGTCGCGCACTGGGCTCAGCTCAAGCGCCACCGCATCCGCGGTGCGCTGCTGGCCGCGCCGGCGGACTTCGAGCTGCCGATGCCTGCGGGCTACCCGACGCTGGATCAGCTGCGCGCCGGCGGCTGGCTGCCGGTGCCGCGCAGGCCGCTGCCGTTTCGAAGCATCGTCGCCGCCAGCAGCAACGACCCGCTGGGTGATCACGACCGCATCGCCGAACTGGCCGAAGCCTGGGGCAGCAAACGCGTCGACCTCGGTGCGGTGGGCCACCTGAACCCGGCTTCGGGCTACGGCGAGTGGCCGCGCGCCGAGGCCTTGATCGCCGAACTGGCGTTGCCGCGAAGCCCGGTGCCGGTAGACCCCGCCATCGAATCGTGAGCCGCCGGATTCGCGTCACGCCGTCAAGCCGCGCGCCGGAGCGCGCCGGCAGCGTCGGCGAGCGGCCCGTCTGAGGCCCATCCGCAGGAGAACTTCATGTCCAAAGCCATCCGCTTCCACCGTCTCGGCGGCCCCGAGGTGCTCGAGCTCGACAACGTCGAAGTCGGTGCGCCCGGACCCGGCCAGGCGCGCGTGCGCCACACCTATGTCGCGGTGAACTTCATCGACGTGTACTTCCGCACCGGGCGCTACCCGACGCCGCTGCCCAGCGGCCTGGGCAGCGACGCCGTCGGCGTGGTCGAGGCCGTGGGCGAGGGCGTCACCGACGTCAAGGTGGGCGACCGCGTCGGCTACCTGCTGGGCCCGCAGGGCGCTTATGCCGACGTGCGCGTGATGCCGGCCGAGGTGCTGATCCCGCTGCCGGCGGAGGTGTCCGACGAGAGCGCGTCGGCGCTGATGATGAAGGGCATGACCGCGCAGTACCTGTTCCGCCAGGTGTTCCCGCTGCACGGCGGCGAAACCATCCTGTACCACGCGGCGGCCGGCGGCGTCGGGCTGGTGGCCTGCCAGTGGGCGCGCGCGCTGGGCGTGACGATGATCGGCACCGTCAGCACCGAGGCCAAGGCCGAAGTGGCGCGCGCGCACGGTTGCGCGCACACCATCGTCACCGGCGGCATGTCGCCCGAGCAGATGGCGGTCGAGATCCCGAAGCGCGTGCGCGAACTCACCGCTGGCCAGGGCGTGCCGGTGGTCTACGACTCGGTGGGCAAGGACACGCTGATGGCCTCGTTGGGCAGCCTGCGCCCGCGCGGCAGCTTAGTCAGCAACGGCACCAGCTCGGGCCCGGTGGTGGTCGACAGCACGCTGCTGGCGGTGAAGGGCTCGCTGTGGATGACGCGCCCGGCGATGATCCATTACGCCACGCCGCGCGCCCACATGCTGGCGATGGCCGACGAGCTGTTCGCCCTGGTGCGCGCCGGCAAGATCGTCGGCGAGCCCAAGCAGCGCTTCGCGCTGGCCGATGCGGCCGAAGCGCACCGCGCACTCGAATCGCGCAGCACGGTGGGCGCCACCGTGCTGGTGCCCTGACGGCCCTGCCAGACCACCGGAGAGCGTCGTGGCCACCTACCTGCCCAGCTCGGCGAACGCGTCCGATACCTACGTCACCGGCCGCGGCGCGGCCTGGTTCGCCTTCGCGATGACGCTGGCGCTGATGCTGTTCGACTACGTCGACCGCCAGATCATCGTCTCGCTGTTCCCGCACATGAAGACCGAGTGGGGACTGTCGGACAAGCAGCTCGGCGCGCTGGTGTCGATCGTCTCGGTGACGGTGGCGCTGGGCGCGCTGCCGGTGGCGCTGATCGCCGACCGCGCCAGCCGCGTCAAGAGCATCGCCGTCATGGCCACCGCCTGGAGCCTGGCGACGATCTCGTGCATGTTCACGCGCAACTTCGGCCAGCTGCTCGCGGCGCGCGCCGTGGTCGGGCTGGGCGAGGCCGGCTACGGCTCGGTCGGCGCGGCGCTGATCTCGAGCGTGTTCCCGGCGCGGCTGCGCGGAGCGCTGCTCGCCGCCTTCTTCGCCACCGCCTCGGTGGGCTCGGTGCTGGGCGTGCTGCTGGGCGGCTTCATCGCTGCGCACTGGGGCTGGAAGGCGGCCTTCGGCGTGGTCGGCGTGCCCGGGCTGGTGCTGGCGCTGCTGTACCTGAAGGTGCGCGACTACAAGACGGTGGCGCTGACGCCCAAGCTCGACGCCGCCACGCGCAGCACCGGCAGCACGGTGGCCTATGTCGTCAGGTCGATGGCCCAGTCGCGCACCATGCTGTGGGTGTGCCTGGGCGGGGCCTCGCAGCTGATCGTCGTGTCGGCGATCTGGTCGTGGCTGCCGAGCTTCCTCAACCGCTTCCACGGCCTGGAGCCGCAGCCAGCCGCGGTGAAGGCGGCGCTGGTGGTGCTGGTCGGCGCACTGGGCAGCGTGATCTGGGGCACCGTCACCGATCGCATGGGCGCGCGCCGCCCGACCCACAAGCTGTTCACGATGGCGGTGTTGTGCCTGCTGTCGGCGTTCGTGATCGTGCCCACCTTCGCGGGCACCGGCGGCACGGCGCTCGGGCCGCAGTTCGCGCTGATCGCGCTCGGCGGCTTCCTGATGACCTGCAGCGTCGGCCCGGTGACGGCGATCGTGATCGACGTCATCCACCCCGGCGTGCGCGCCACGGGCGCCTCGGTGCTGGCGCTGTTCCAGAACCTGTTCGGCCTGGCCGCCGGCCCGTTCATCGTCGGCGTGCTGTCGGATGCGCTCGGGCTCGACGTCGCGCTCACGCTGATCCCGGCGGCGAGCGTGTGCGCGGCGGTCTTCTTCATGATCGCCTCGCGCAGCTACGAAGGCGACATCGAGCGCGTCGCGGCGGTGGCGGTGGAAAGCGAGGCGCCGCCGGCGCCGCCGCCGGCTGCGCCCGCCGTCGCCGCGCGCTGACCCCATCTGTCCAAACTTCAAGCAAAGGTGATGTTCATGAACGGTTCGATGATGCAGCAGCCGCTGCTGATCTCCACGCTGCTGGTGCACGCCGAGCGCCACCACGGCGAGCAGGAGATCGTCTCCAAGCGCGTCGAAGGCGACATCCACCGCTGCACCTACCGCGACCTGGCCGAGCGCTCGCGCCGCGTGGCCAACGCGATCAGGGGTTTGGGCGTCAAGTTCGGCGACCGCGTCGGCACGCTGGCCTGGAACGGCTACCGCCACATGGAGCTGTACTACGGCGTGTCGGGCTCGGGCGCGGTGCTGCATACGCTGAACCCGCGGCTGCACCCCGACCAGGTGGTGTGGATCGCCGACCACGCCGAGGATCAGGTGCTGTTCTTCGACCTGAGCTTCCTGCCGCTGATCGAGGCCGTGGCCGGACGCGTCAAGACGATCAAGCACTTCGTCGCGCTGACCGACCGCGCGCACATGCCGGCGCCGGGCAAGGTACCCAATCTGCTGTGCTACGAGGATCTGATCGCCGAGGCCTCGCCCGACTTCGACTGGCCGAGCTTCGACGAGAACACCGCCTCGTCGCTGTGCTACACGTCGGGGACGACCGGCAACCCGAAGGGGGCGCTGTACAGCCACCGCTCGACGCTGCTGCACACCTACGCCGCGGCGCTGCCCGACTCGCTGTCGGCATCGGCGCGCGACGTGATCCTGCCGGTGGTGCCGATGTTCCACGTCAACGCGTGGGGCCTGCCGTACGTCGGCTGCATGGTCGGCGCCAAGATGGTCTACCCCGGCCCGTTCCTCGACGGCAAGAGCCTGTACGAGCTGTTCGAGAGCGAGGGCGTCACCGTCTCGGCCGGCGTGCCCACGGTGTGGCAGGGGCTGCTGACGCACGTCGAGGCGGGCGGCTTGAAGTTCAACACGATGCGGCGCACGATCATCGGCGGCTCGGCGTGCCCGCCGGCGATGATGGCGGCGTTCCAGCAGAAGTACGACGTGCAGGTCCTGCACGCCTGGGGCATGACCGAGATGAGCCCGCTCGGCACGGCGTGCACGCTCAAGCCCAAGCACCTGACGATGAGCGCCGAGCAGCGCATGGCGGTGCAGGCCAAGCAGGGCCGCGCGGTCTTCGGCGTCGACATGAAGATCGTCGGCGACGACGGCAAGGAGCTGCCGATGGACGGCAAGGCCAGCGGCGAGCTGCTCGTGCGCGGGCCGTGGATCATCGCCAACTACTTCAAGGGCGAGGGCGGCGATCCGCTGGTGAAGGACGAACAAGGTCAGGGCTGGTTCCCCACCGGCGACGTCAGCACCATCGACGCCGACGGCTACATGCAGATCACCGACCGCGCCAAGGACGTGATCAAGTCCGGCGGCGAATGGATCGGCTCGATCGACATGGAGAACATCGCGATGGCGCACCCGGCCGTCGCGATGGCGGCGTGCATCGGCGCCAAGCATCCGAAGTGGGACGAGCGCCCGCTGCTGGTGGTGGTGCCCAAGCCCGGCGCGCAGCTGACGAAGCAGGAACTGCTCGGCTTCTTCGACGGCAAGATCGCCAAGTGGTGGACACCCGACGACGTGGTCTTCGTCGAGTCGATCCCGCTCGGCGCGACAGGCAAGATGCAGAAGAACAAGCTGCGCGAGCAGTTTGCCGGCTACAAGCTGCCGACGGTGTGAACCCGCGATGACAGCGCTGTCGATCCGCGCCGGTAGCGACCGCGTGCGTTCACTCTTTCCCGGCGTGCTCGCCTGCGCAGTGGTTGGCGCCGCCGCCAGCTTCCTGTCCGAGCACTACGGCGCGCCCGTGATGTTGTTCGCGCTGCTGCTTGGCATGGCGATGAACTTCCTGTCGGGCGACGGCAATGTCTGCCAGGCCGGCATCGAGTTCACCGCACGCAGCGTGCTGCGCTTGGGCGTCGCGCTGCTGGGCTTGCGCATCACGGTGGGGCAGATCGCCGCGCTGGGCTGGGAGCCGGTGGTGATCGTGGTGGTCTGCGTCGCGCTGACGATCGCGGTGTCGATGCTGGTGGCGCGCGCGATGGGCTTCAACACGCTGTTCGGCCTGCTCAGCGGCGGCGCCACCGCGATCTGCGGCGCCTCGGCGGCGCTGGCGCTGGCCGCGGCGCTGCCGGCGCATCCGGGCAAGGAGCGCGCGACGTTGTTCACCGTGGTCGGCGTGTCGGCGCTGTCGACGCTGGCGATGATCGTCTACCCGATGCTGGCGCAGGCGATCGGCCTCGATACCCGGGCCGCCGGCGTCTTTCTCGGCGCCACCATCCACGACGTGGCGCAGGTGGTTGGCGCGGGCTACAGCATGTCCAGGGAAACCGGCGACGTCGCCACTTTCGTCAAGCTGATGCGCGTGGCGATGCTGGTGCCGGTGATCGCCTTCGCGGTGTTGATCACGCGCAGCCGCAGCGGCGAAGCCGAAGGCCCGCGCCCGCCGCTGCTGCCGGGCTTTGCGGTCGGCTTCGCACTGCTGGTGGCGATCAACAGCAGCGGCTGGTTGCCCAGGCCGCTGACCGAGGCCGGCAGCGAGTTCTCGCGCGCTTGCCTGGTCGCGGCGATCGCCGGCATCGGCATGAAGACGCAGCTGAAGGAGCTGGCCGCGGTCGGGCTCAAGCCGGTGGTGTTGATGCTGGGCGAGACCGTGTTCCTGGTCGCCCTCGCGCTGGCGCTGTTGCGCGGCCTGGCCTGAGCCAAATGCGACTGCACGCGCGGCTCGTCAGGCCCGGCCTCGACCGCATTGGCGTAGACGGCGAGCGCTTGACGGCGCGCAACCGGCCGCTCGGCCGCGGCGGCTACAACGCGGGCAGCACCCGGTGGCACGCACGAGGTTCGCTTGGCCGTCCACGTCCCCTTCGACCTGCGCTACGAACTCGACGTCAAGGCGGCGTTCGCCGAGGTCTTCGCGGTGCTGGCCGACGTGCCCGCGTCGGCCAGCCATTTCCCGCGCCTGCACCGGCTGGTCGACCTCGGTGACAACACCTTTCGCTGGGAGCTGGAACGGGTCGGCACCGAGCAGGTCCACCTCCAGACAGTCTACGCGTCGAAGTACGTTGCCGACCGCCGCAAAGGCACGGTCGTGTGGACGCCGGTGGACGGCGTGGGCAACGCGCGGGTCGCCGGTAGCTGGACGATCGCCCGGCGCAAGACCGGCACGCAGCTGGTGCTGAAGCTGCATGGCGAGCTGGTCGTGCCGCTGCCGGCGCTGATCAAGCCGATCGTTGCGCCAATCGTGCTCGCCGAGAACCAAAGGCTGATCGAGAAGTACCTGGTCAACCTGGCGCGACATTTCGGCGGCCGGGTCTGACACCGCCGCGGCCGGCAGCCATAGCGCATCGCCGCGAACCGCGCGCGCGGCTGGCTGCGCTCGCCCGCACCGCGGCGTGGGCACAATGGCCGCGTGAAGGCGCTCAGCTGCGGCATCCTGGTGCTCAACCGGCGCAGCGAACTGCTGCTGTGCCGCGCCACCGGCACCTTGCGCTGGGACATCCCCAAGGGCGGCGGTGATCCGGGCGAGACGCCGCTGCAGACCGCGCTGCGCGAGACTGCCGAGGAGTGCGGCCTGCGGTTCGCGCCCGACGAGCTGCTGGAGCTGGGCCGCTTCGCCTACCGGCCCGGCAAGGACCTGCACCTGTACGCCGCGTTGCGCGATGGCGTCGATGCGTCGGCCTGCCGCTGCCGCAGCCACTTCACCGACCTGTGGGGCCGCGTTCGTCCGGAGATGGACGCTTTCGAGTGGACCGCCTTCGAGCGCGTGCCGCGGCGCTGCGCGCGGCGCATGGCCGCGCTGTTGACGCACACGCTTTCGCTGCCGCAGTTGCTGCTTCGGCTGCAGCGGCATGCGGCGCCCGGCGAGGTGTATTCTCGACCGCGCGGGGAGGACTCGGCGATGGAACCTGGTACCCACAGTCTGCGTAACCTGTTCGAGCAGCTCGGCCTGCCGTCCGAGCAAGCCGAGGTCGAGCGTTTCGTCGCCAAGCACCGGCCGCTGGATGCCGCCATCGCGCTGGCCGACGCCGCGTTCTGGAGCGCCGCGCAGGCGCAGTTCCTGCGCGAGGAGGTCGAGGACGACGCCGACTGGGCCGAGGTCGTCGACCAGCTGAACCTGATGCTGCGCGGCTGAGCCGTCGCGCCGCCGCGCCCGGAGCAGGCAGCCTGCAGCCGCAGCCCAGCGACGGCGCGCGCTACCGCGCCAACCTGCAAGGCGAGATCGACGGCGCCGCGCTGTACCGCGCGCTGGCGCAGGCCGAGCCCGATCCGAACGTCGCCCGGATCTACCTGCGGCTGGCTGCGGTCGAGGACGCGCATGCCGAGCTGTGGCGCAAACGGCTCGCGGCACTCGGCGGCGGGCCAGGCCCGATGCGTCCGGGCTGGCGCAGCCGCACGCTGGCCTGGCTGGCGCGGCGTTTCGGCCCGGACGTCGTGCTGCCGGTGGTCGACACGCTGGAGCGCGCCGACAGCCGCCACTACGACGTCCAGCCCGAGGCGGTCGCGGCCGGGCTGCCGCAAGCCGAGCGCTCGCATGCGCGGATGCTGCAAGCGCTGAGCGCGCGCAGCGCCGCCGGCGTGCCCGGCAGCGTGCTCGGGCGCATCGAGGGCCGGCACCGCAGCGGCGGCAACACGCTGCGCGCCGCGGTGCTGGGTGCGAACGACGGTCTGGTGTCCAACCTCAGCCTGGTGGCCGGTGTGGCTGGCGCGGCCAGCGATACCCGCACCGTGCTGATCACCGGCCTGGCGGGGCTGCTGGCCGGCGCGTGCTCGATGGCGATGGGCGAATGGCTGTCGGTGACCAGCGCGCGCGAGCTGTACCTGGCGCAGATCGCCGCCGAGAAGGCCGAGCTCGAACAGGCGCCCGACGAGGAGCGCGAGGAGCTGGTGCTGATCTACCAGTCCAAGGGCCTGACCGAGGCGCAGGCCAGGTTACTGGCCGAACGCCTGATGGCGCGGCCCGACACCGCGCTGGACACGCTGGTGCGCGAGGAGTTGGGCATCGACCCACAGCGGCTGGGCGGCTCGGCCGCGGCGGCGGCGGCGGTGTCCTTCGGCCTGTTCGCCCTCGGTGCGCTGTTTCCGGTGGCGCCGCTGGCGCTGCTGGACGGCCCGGCCGCGCTGCTGGCGGCGATCGGCGCCAGCACGGTGGCGCTGTTCGGCATCGGCGCCGCGACCAGCCTGTTCACCGGCCGCCATCCGTTGTTTGCCGGCAGCCGCCAGGTGGCGATCGGGCTTGGCGCTGCGGCGTTGACCTACGGGCTGGGGCGGCTGATCGGCGTCAACCTGGGCGGCTGACGGGCCTTCGCTGCAAGGTTTGGCCGAAGCTGACGCCGTCGGGCGGTGTGCACCCGCGGCAGATCGCGACACCCGTTGTCAGGCGCGAGCTGCGCGAGGAGCGGCCGGGCCGCCGTCTCGCGCCGGGGGCGTTCAGGCCGCGGCGCCGGGCCCGCCCAGACGGCCGCCGAGGCGCTCGCTCAAGTGCTGGCGAATGGTCTTGACCAGCTCTTCGGTCTCCATCGGCCCGAGCCGCTCGACCGCCTTGCCCTGCACGACGAAGCCCATCATCAGCAGATCGCGCAGCTTCTTGAACGCCTTCGGGTTGTCCTTGCCGCACACCGACGGGTTGTCGTGCAGCACGGCTTCGATCACGCCGGGGTCGAGCAGCCGCACCTGGCAGATCGCGGCTTCGCGCGCGATCTCCTTCATCACGCCTTCGAGCTGGCTGCCCCAGAACTGGGCTCGGATCTTGTCGCTCATTGCAGGCTCCACGGAAGTAGGCAGGTTGGCTCGGGCTCGCGCGGACGCGGTGCCGGCTTCATTTGACGACGGGCATCCAGCCCGGCCCCGGGTCGTAGGCGGTGATCCGCGCGACCTTGGCCGCGGTCTGTTCGCCGAAGTCGCGCTCGAAGACGATGCCGCTCATGCCGCACATGAAGGTCTTGACGCCCGACGACAGGTAAGCCGCCGGCCAGGCGAGCAGCGCGACGCCGCCGATCAGCTGGCCGCCGACGCGCCAGTCGCGTGCGCCGCCCGGGGCATGCGCGCCTTGGCTGCTGAGCACGCGGAAGTAGTAGCCGTGGAACGGCGTGGCCTCGGTGCGTGCGGCCAGCTTGCCCGGGCTGGCTTCGGCCAGGCGCGGACCGGCCGGGCTGGCCGGCTCGCCCGGCGGTGTCGGCCAGTACAGCCCGTCGTGCTTGCCGGGGCTGGACAGCAGCCGGTCGCTGTATTCGAGCAGGCCGTCGCCATCGCGGTCGAGCGCGGCGTAGTCCTGCTGCATGTCGATGAAAGCGCGGCACACCTGGATCGCGTCGAGCTCGTTGTGGCCGATGCGCCGCGCCACCAGCTCGTTGGCGCCGGCCTTGGCGTCGAAGCTCCAGCCGCCGCCGCGCTTGACCAGCGGGATCGGCATCGGCCAGTCGTCGGTGCCGACGCTGAGCACCGCCTTGGTCTCGCCGTCGCGCTGGATCTCGTGCGCCGCGTCGTAGGCGGCGACGAACTCTTGCCGCGCCTCGCGGTCGGCCTCGGCGTCGCCGGAATCGACCACGCGCTCGCTGCCCGGACCCAACAGCCGCGCCAGCGCCTTGCGGTCGTCGCTGCGCAGCGCCTGGATCAGCGCGGCGACGCCGGCCTCGGGGGTCGCAAACACCGTCGCCTGCGGTTGCGCCGTCTTGGCCGCGGGCGCGCTGGCCTGCGCGTTGGCATCGTTGGCAACGCCGGCCAGGCCGGTCAGCGCCAGCAGCACCGCGGCGCTGAGGGCCGACAACGGGCCGATGCGGGCGCGGTGCGCGCCGGCTGGGATGGGCAATGCATTCATCGTGTGATCCTGTGCGTCGAGTGATGCGGCAGCGGCGGGGTGGCGCGAGCTCATCGCCGGCCTCCACCGCCGCGCCCACCGCCGCCACCGCCGCGCATGCCGCCGCCGCCCGATGGCCGCGCCGCCGGCGCGGACCGTGCGCTGCCGCCGCTGCCCATGCTGGAGTGGCCACGGTCGGAAGCGGCGCGCGTGCTGGCGCCGCTGCCGCCGGCAAAGGCGCTGCCGCGGTCGGCTTGCGCAGGCGATGCGCGCTGGCCGGCCCCGGCGCCGCCGCGATCGCCACCGCTGTCGCGCGAACCGGCCTGCGCAGCGCCGCGATCGCCGCCGCGGTCGCCGCCCAGGTCGCGCGTGCCCGCCTGCGCACCGCCGCGGTCGCCGCCCAGGTCGCGCGAGCCGGCGCTGCCGCGGTCGGCGCTGCCGGCGCGGTCGCGCTGCGCCTGCTGCAGCCCTTGGCGGTCCTGCAGCCCCTGGCCGCCGAGCCCGTCGTCGCGGCCGCGGAACTGGTCGCGCGCCTGCGCGGCCTGGCGGTCGCGGCTGCCGGCGTACTTGTCGCGCGAGCCCTGGTCGCGGTACGGCACCGCGCCGCGCCGGTTGCCGTCGTGCTGCCAGTTCTTGTTGCTGATGTTGGTGCGGTTGAAGTTGTTGTAGCGGTTGATGTCGATGTCGACGTCGCCGTGGCCCCAGCCGATGTTGCCCCACAGCGCCGCACCCGCGGCCAGGCCCACGCCCCAGAAGAAGCCGCTGGCCAGCGGTGTGGCCACCGGCGGGTACCAGTACGGCGGGTAGTACGGCGGATAGGCCGGATACGGCCAGCCGCCGTAGACGTAGGTCGGCTGGTAGGTCGGCACGTACACCACCTGCGGGTTGGCCGGCTCGATCACGATGACCTGCTTGCTCTCCTGCGTCTCGGTCTTGACCGTCTGCTGCTCGTTGCTGTTCAGGTTGCCGGCGGCTTGCGCCTTGTGGCGCAGCGACTGCACCGCGTCGAGCAGCTGCTTTTGCTGGCCGAGGAAGGCGTCGCCGAGCTTTTGCGTCCAGGCCAGGTCCTCGTTCATGCGGCTGAGCACGTCGGGGAAGGCGGCCAGCGACTTCACGCTCGCGTCCCAGCTCTGCTTTTGCAGCGCGTCCTCGAGCGCCTTGTCCTTCAGGTTCGGGTTGGACTTGCGCCAGCGCGCGGCCTCGACGATCTCAAGCGGGTAGGTCGACGCCATCAGCAGCTGCGACAGCAGTGCGTCGGGGTACAGCGCGATCGGCGCGACCATCGCTTCGAGCTCGCCCTGGCTGAACGGGGCCGGCGCGTTGGCAGTGGGCGCGGCCGCAGCGGGCGTGGTCGCGGGTGCTTGCGCGTGCAGCGCGGGCGTGAGCCCCAGCGCCAGCGACAGCATCAGGAGGGTCGGCGGTTTCAGCTTCATTGGCGCGGCTCCACGGTGTGCCTGAGATTTTAGGCACGCCCGTGTGGTCACCGCCCCCTTCTTCGAGAGGGGGGCGGCGGCCAGAACCGGCGCCGATCATGTTGGCGTCACGGCGCGGGCCGGCGGGCCGGGACGCGGTGAGCGGCGAGCAAAATAGCCGCCGGCGCGCGCCCGCGCCCCGTCGGGCAGGGCGCGCCGGCGCAGGCCCCCCACAAAGCAGGAGACCGCAGACCATGCATCGTCAACCGATCAACCGCCGCGCGGCACGAGCGCGCCACGCCAAGCCCGCCGCTGCGTGTGCCGCCTGGTGCGCCGCCTGGTGCGCCGCGGGCCTGCTCGCAGTGTCCGCCGCCGCGTCGGCGCAGGGCATCTCGCCCGGCGAGTTGCCGAAAGACGGCACCAAGCTGCCCGGCGGCATCGAGCCGGTGCTTCATCTGCGCAGCTACTACTTCGACCAGGAAAGCCTCGCCGGCAAGCCGAGCACGGCTTGGGCGCTGGGCGGCTGGGCCGGGCTGCGCACCCCATGGCTGGGCGAGTTGGTGCAGCTCGGTGTCGTTGGCTACACCTCGCAGCGGCTGTACGGCCCCGAGGACAAGGGCGGCACGCTGCTGCTGCAGTCGGACCAGGACGCGATCAACGTCATCGGCCTGGCCTGGGCCGCGCTGCGCTTGGGCGGGCAGACCTTCACCGGCTATCGGCAACTGATCAACCGGCCGTTCATCAACCCGCAGGACAACCGCATGGTGCCCAACACCTTCGAGGCCTATACGCTGAGCGGGTCGCCGCTCGAGGGCTTGTCGTACACCGGCGGCTACATCACGCGAATCAAGAACCGCGACGCCGACGAGTTCGTCTGGATGTCCAAGGACGCCGGCGGCAGCGGCAGCAACAAGGGTGTGTACTTCGCCGGCGTCGACTGGGCCTTCCTGCAGGACTGCCGCTTGCGCGCCGACTTGCAGTACGGCGTCGACACCTTCAACACCTTCTACCTCGACGGCCGTGTTCCGATCGCGCTGGGCGAGCGCACGCAACTGACGCTGGGCGCGCAGTACTTCCCGCAAAGCTCGGTTGGCGACCAGCAGGCCGGCGACTTCTCGACCTGGGGCGCGGGCATCCAGGCCGTCCTGGCGCACGGGCCTTTTGGCGCACACCTGTCGTTCACGCGCACCGGCAGCGAGTTCGCGACACAGAGCCCCTGGGGCGACCACCCGTCGTACCTGAACCAGCAGCAGGTGGCGTTCAACTCGGCCGGCGAGCGCGCCTGGGCTCTGGGCGGAAGCATCAACTTCGCCGAGTTCGGCGCACCGGGCTTGAGCGCCGCAGCCGTCTACACCTCCGGCCGCGATCGCCTCGTCAACTTGACCGGCGCGCCGCTGCCCGACCGCTACGAAACCGACCTGCGCGCCGACTATCGTTTCGCCAAGGACCACCTGCTCGGCGGCCTGGTGCTGACGATGCGTTACGCCTGGCTGCGCGAGGGCGATGCGAGCCAGCCGCAGGCGCGGGTGATCGTCAACTACCCGTTCGCGTTCTGACGAGCGAAGTCTCGACGACTGCTTCGGGCGCAAAGCGGCCGCAGGCCGCTTTGCGCCGTGAACGCCAACGCGCGGGCCGGGCGCAATTTCACGCACACTTGCAGCCGCTCGGCGCCGCGCGGCCCTTGCGGGGGATGCGATGCAGTTCTATCTGAATGGGTACCGGCCCGGCGACCCGGCGATCCAGTCGGTCGCGCCGGCGCACCGGACCTGGGCGCCCGGGCTGCCCGATGCGGTGGATGTGCTGATCGTCGGCAGCGGGCCGGCGGGTGCGGTGCTGGCGGCGCAGCTTTCGAGCTTTGCCGACATCAGCACCCGGCTGATCGAGCGCCGCGACGGCCCGCTGCAGGTCGGCCAGGCCGACGGCATCGCTTGCCGCACGGTGGAGATGTTCGAAGCCTTTGGCATGAGCCACGAACTGCTGCGCGAGGCCTATTGGGTCAACGAGACGGTGTTCTGGCGGCCGTCGCCGCAGGACCGCAGCCGCATCGTGCGCACCGGCCGGGTGCGCGATGTCGAGCCGGGTTTGTCGGAGATGCCGCACGTGATCGTCAACCAGGCGCGCCTGCAGCAGCTGTTGCTGGACTACATGCGGCGCTCGCCGACCCGGCTGCAGCCCGACTACGGCCTGGAGTTCGTCGATCTGGACATTGCCGGCAGCGGCGAGTACCCGGTCACGGTCAGGCTGCGCGAGGTGGCGGGCGCGGCGCCGCGGTCGATCCGCGCGAAGTACGTCGTCGGCTGCGACGGCGCGCGCAGCCGGGTGCGCGCGGCGATCGGCGCGCGACTGCACGGCGACTTCGCCAACCACGCCTGGGGCGTGGTGGACGTGCTGGCGGTCAGCGACTTTCCCGACATCCGGCTCAAGGCCGCGATCCAGTCGGCCGACGCCGGCAACATCCTGCTGATCCCGCGCGAGGGCGGCTACCTGGTGCGGCTGTATGTCGATCTGGGCCAGGTCGATCCCGTGCAGCGCGATGCGCTGCGCCGCGAAACCACCCAGGACATGGTGATCGCGATCGCGCAGCGGGTGCTGCAGCCGTACACGCTGCAGGTGAAGGACGTCGCCTGGTTCGCGGTGTACGAGGTCGGCCAGCGCGTCAGCGACCGCTTCGACGATGTCCCGGCGGTGCAGGCGGGATCGCGCCTGCCGCGGGTGTTCATTGCCGGCGATGCCTGCCATACCCACAGCGCCAAGGCCGGCCAGGGCATGAACGTGTCGATGCAGGACGCCTTCAACCTCGGCTGGAAGCTGGCCGCGGTGCTGCAGCGGCGCTGCGCCGCCGAGCTGCTTTGCAGCTACGGCACCGAGCGCCACGCGATCGCCCAGGGCCTGATCGACTTCGACCGCGAGTGGGCCGCGATCATGGCCTCGCAGCCGCTGGACCCCAGCCGGCCCGAGCTTGGCGGCGTCGACCCGGCCGAGTTGCAGCGCTACTTCGTCAAGTCGGGGCGTTACACCGCGGGTGTGGCGACGCGCTATGCGCCGGCCACGGTGCTGACGGCCGCCGGCAGCCACCAGGCGCTGGCCAAGGGCTTTCCCATCGGCATGCGTTTTCACTCGGCGGGCGTGGTGCGCATCGCCGACGCCAAGCCGCTGCAGCTGGGCCACGCCGCGCGCGCCGACGGCGCCTGGCGCATCGTCGCCTTTGCCGATGCGAGCGGGCAGCGGCTGCGCGCGCTGGCCGCCTTCTTGGCCGACGCGCCGGGCTCGCCGCTGCGGCGCTACACCCCGGCCGGCGCCGACATCGACAGCGTGATCGACTTTCGCGCGGTGTTCCAGCAGGGGCATCGCGAGGTCGAGGTCGACCGGCTGCCGCCGCTGCTGCTGCCGCGCAAGGGCCGCTTCGGGCTGATCGACTACGAGAAGGCCTTCGCGCCCGACCTGCAGGCCGGCGCCGACATCTTCGCGAGCTGCGCGGCATCGACCGCGAGCGCGGCGCGATGGTCGTGGTGCGCCCCGACCAGTACGTCGCCAACGTCCTGCCGCTGGATGCGCACCGTGAGCTTGCCGGCTACTTCGCCGGGTTCATGCTCGACCCGGCCTGAGAGTGCTGTGAAGCATTCCGCCGCATCCGCTCGAGCGCCCGAAATGGCGCCGCTCGTCGTTGCAAATGCTCGCCGTAGCCCGGGCTACGGCTGTGCTTTGCGCCTGGATCGACGTCATGTCGGACACCCGCTCGGGCGCGCCGGAATACTTCACAGACTCTGAGCGCCGGCGCAGCACCGGCATAAACTACCGCCATGGATGCCGGCAGCCTCAACCTCAGCAACCAGTTCCTGATTGCCATGCCCGGCATGCTGGACGAGGGCTTCGCCGGCTCGGTGGTCTACCTGTGCGAACACAGCGAGCGCGGTGCGCTGGGGCTGGTGATCAACAAGCCGATCGACATCAACCTGAGAAAGCTGTTCGACAAGGTCGAGCTCAGCCTCGATCGCGAGGAGCTGGCCGAGCAGCCGGTGTTCTACGGCGGGCCGGTGCAGACCGAGCGCGGCTTCGTGCTGCACGACAAGCGCGAGGCTGACGCCGCCAAGTACAACTCGACGCTGTCGGTGCCCGGCGGGCTGGACATGACCACCAGCAAGGATGTCCTCGAGGACCTGGCCAGCGGCGCCGGGCCGCGGCGGGTGCTGGTCACGCTGGGCTACAGCGGCTGGTCGGCCGGGCAGCTCGAACACGAGCTCAGCCGCAACGGCTGGCTCACCGTCGACGCCGATCCGGCGATCGTGTTCGACACCCCGATCGAGCTGCGCTACGAGCGCGCGCTGTCGCTGCTGGGCATCGACCTGCGCATGCTGTCGCAAGAGGCGGGGCACGCATGACGCCGGCTGCCGGCCCGGCCGCGGCAGCCAGCGCCGGCGCGGCCCCGGTCCGGTGTTTTCTGGCATTCGACTTCAGCACCCGGCGTGTCGGCGTCGCGGTGGGCAACTCGCTGCTGCGCCGCGCGCAGCCACTCAAGACGCTGGCTGCCGAGGGTGAAGCGCGTTTCGCCGCGATCGAGGCGCTGCTGCGCGAGTGGCAGCCGGCGGCGCTGGTGGTCGGCGTGCCGTTCCAACCGGACGGCGCCGAGCACGACAACACGCGGCGCGCGCGCCGCTTCGGCCGCCAACTGCACGGCCGCTTCGGCCTGCCGGTGAACGAGGTCGACGAGCGCTACACCACCACCGAGGCCCGCGCCGCCGGCGCCAGCGACCTCGATGCCGCCGCCGCCGCGTTGATCCTCGAGCAGTTCCTGCGGCAGCTGCCATGAGCCGCGAAGCACCGCTGCTTGACGCCGAGGCGCTGTACCTGAAGCTGCGCGACGGCGTGCGCGCGCTGCTGCAGCCGGGCACCGTGCTGGTGGGCATCTGGTCGGGCGGCGCCTGGCTGGCCGAGCGGCTGCATGCCGATCTGGGCTGCGGCGGCAGCGCCGGCGTCATCTCCAGCTCGCTGCACCGCGACGACTTCAGCGCGCGCGGCATGTCCGGGGGCACCGACCCCACGCGGCTACCGTTCGCGATCGAAGGCGCCCGCATCGTGCTGATCGACGACGTGCTCTACACCGGGCGCACGATCCGCGCGGTGATCAACGAGCTGTACGACTTCGGCCGCCCGGCGCGGGTCGACCTGGCGGTGCTGGTCGACCGCGGCGGGCGCGAGCTGCCGATCGAGCCGGCGTTTGCCGCGGCCACCATCGATCTGCCCGACTCGCGCAAGCTGGCGTTGGCGCGCGACGACGCCGGGCGGCTGCGTTTCGGCCTGCGGGAGCGCCGCTGAGATGCTGTCGCGGCGCAACCCGCAGCTCAACGCGCACGGCGAGCTGATCCACCTGCTGTCGATCGAGGGCCTGCCCAAGGACGTGCTGACGCAGATCCTGGACGTCGCCGGCACGTTCTTGAGCGTCAACGACCGCGAGGTGAAGAAGGTGCCGCTGCTGCGGGGAAAAAGCGTGTTCAACCTGTTCTTCGAGAACTCCACGCGCACCCGCACCACCTTCGAGATCGCGGCCAAGCGGCTGTCGGCCGACGTCATCAACCTGGACATCGCGCGCTCCAGTGCGGCCAAGGGCGAGAGCCTGCTCGACACCATCGCCAACCTGTCGGCGATGCATGCCGACATGTTCGTCGTGCGCCACAGCGAAAGCGGCGCGCCGTACCTGATCGCGCAGCACTGCGCGCCGCACGTGCACGTGGTCAACGCCGGCGACGGGCGCCACTCGCACCCGACGCAGGCGCTGCTCGACATGTACACCATCCGCCACTACAAGCGTGACTTCGTCGGGCTGGTGGTGGCGGTGGTGGGCGACATCGTGCACTCGCGCGTCGCGCGTTCCGACATCCATGCGCTGTCCACCCTGGGCGCGGCCGAAATCCGCGTCGTCGGCCCCAAGACCCTGGTGCCCGCCGACATCGCGCCGATGGGCGTGCGCGTGTGCCACGACCTGGCCAGCGGGCTGCGCGACGCCGACGTGGTGATCATGCTGCGCCTGCAAAACGAGCGCATGAGCGGCGCGATGCTGCCCAGCGCCGGTGAGTTCGCCAAGAGCTACGGCCTGACGCCGCACAAGCTCGCGCTGGCCAAGCCCGATGTCATCGTGATGCACCCGGGGCCGATCAACCGCGGCATCGAGATCGACTCGGCGGTGGCCGATGGTGCGCACAGCGTGATCTTGCCGCAGGTCACCTTCGGCATCGCGGTGCGCATGGCCGTGATGTCGATCATTGCCGGCAACGAGGCATGAAGATCCTGATCCGCAACGGCCGCGTCGTCGACCCGGCTTCGGGCCGCGACGAACTGGCCGACGTCGCCATTGCCTCGGGTCGCATCGTGGCCATCGGGCGCGCGCCCGACTTTGGCGCCGAGCGCGAGATCGACGCCACCGGCTTGGTGGTGGCACCGGGCCTGGTCGATCTGGCGGCGCGGCTGCGCGAGCCCGGGCGCGAGCACCAGGGCATGCTGGAGAGCGAGCTGCAGGCCGCGGCCGCCGGCGGCATCACCAGCTTGGTGTGCCCGCCCGATACAGAGCCGCCGCTGGACGAGCCCGGGCTGGTAGAGATGCTGAAGTTCCGCGCGCGCAAGCTGTCGCGCTGCCGGCTGTTCCCGCTCGGGGCACTAACCCGCGCGCTGCAGGGCGAGACCCTGACCGAGATGGCCGAGCTCACCGAGGCCGGCTGCATCGGCTTTTCGCAAGCCGACGTGGCGCTGCGCGACACCGTGGTGCTGCAGCGCGCGCTGCAGTACGCCGCCACCTTCGGCTACACGGTGTGGCTGCGGCCGCAGGACGCCTACCTGGGCACTGGCGTGGCCGCCAGCGGCGCGCTGGCCACCCGGCTCGGGCTGTCGGGCGTGCCGGTGGCGGCCGAGACGATCGCGCTGCACACCATCTTCGAGCTGATGCGCGGCACCGGCGCGCGCGTGCACTTGTGCCGGCTGAGCAGCGCGGCCGGTGTGGCGCTGCTGCGCGCGGCCAAGGCCGAGGGCCTGCCGTTGACGGCCGACGTCAGCATCAACTCGCTGCACCTGAGCGACGCCGACATCGGCTACTTCAACGCCGACATGCGGCTGACGCCGCCGCTGCGCCAGGGCAAGGACCGCGATGCGCTGCGCGCCGCGCTGGCCGACGGCACGCTGGACGCGCTGGTGTCCGACCACAACCCGGTCGACGATGACGCCAAGACGCTGCCTTTCGGCGAGGCCGAACCCGGCGCCACCGGGCTCGAACTGCTGCTGAGCCTGGCGCTGAAGTGGGCGGCCGATCGCGCCTTGGGCCTGCCCGCGGCGCTGGCGCCGGTGACCTGCGCGCCGGTGCGCGTGCTGGGCGACAGCCTGGGCTCGCTTGCGGCCAGCGCCGGGCGGCTGGTCGAAGGCGGCGTGGCCGACCTGTGCGTGTTCGACCCCGACACCACCTGGCAACTGCATCCGGGCATGCTCGTCAGCCAGGGCAAGCACACGCCGTTCAGCTTCGCCCACACCGGCATGGCGCTGCCGGCGCGCGTGCGCGCCACGCTGGTGGCCGGCACCATCGCCTACGAGTCGCGCGTGGCTTGATGCGCCGGGTGCGCGCGTCGTGGCGTGCGCTGCGCCTGCTGCTGCACCTGCTGCACGGCCTGGCGGTGCTGGCGCTGCGCTTTCCGCTGCTCGATCAGGCTGCGCGCCGGCAGCGCGTGCAGTGGTGGTCGGCCAGTCTGCTGCGGCTGGCCGGCCGACAACTGCAACTCCGCGGCACGGCACGGCCTGGGGCGACGCTGCTGCTGGCCAACCATGTGTCGTGGCTGGATATCGCCGCGATCCATGCCGGCGCGCCGCACGCGCGCTTCGTCGCCAAGGCCGAGCTGCGGCGTTGGCCGCTGCTGGGCTGGATGAGCCGCACCGCGGGCACGCTGTTCATCGAACGCGAGCGCAGTCGCGATGCGCTGCGCGTGGTGCACCAGGTGGCACAGGCACTGGCCGACGGCGACAGCGTGGTGGTCTTCCCCGAAGGCACCACCGGCGACGGCGCCACGCTGCTGCCGTTCCATGCCAACCTGCTGCAGGCCGCGATCGCCACCGGCACGCCGGTGCAGCCGGTGGTGCTGCGCTACAGCGACGCCGTGCACCGCTTCAGCCCGGCGGTGCAGTACCTGGGCGCAACCACGCTGGTGCAAAGCGCCTGGCGCGTGCTGTCGGCGCAGGACCTGTGCGTGCACGTGGACCTGCTGGCGCCGCAGGGCGCGCGCCATGCCGACCGCCGCGCGATGGCCGCGTGCGTGCGTGCGCAGATCCAGCAGCAACTGCGCGGGCAAGCCACGTAATCGAGTCGCTGCTGGCCTTCGACGACGAACGTCACCTGGCCGGGTCGCCGGCCGCAGCGCCGTGCGTGCCGCTGCAGTTCACCTCGCCGCACCGCACCCGCAGTGGCAAGAGCCGGCGGTGGCGGCCACTGCGGCGTTGCAGCGCTGCGCTGGCTCTGGTGCGGCACGCGACTCGGGTCGGTTCTTCGATTTGCCTGATCGAGCGGCTCGATGGACAACGAACCTCGCTGCGGATCCAGCCGCGTTATCGGCAGGCCACGGCTTCACCGCCCCATTCGTGCGCATGCAGCCGCGGCGGGCACTGCGCCGCGCGCAGCTCCACGGTGCCGGCCGCGCTTTGGTAGCGGCAGGCCTGCAGGTCGGGCCGCAGCAGGATCTGTGCCGGTTGCTGTTGCAGCAGGCAAGCGGTGACGAGCGGCCGGAGCATCTGATCGCGCCGCCAGCGCTCGATCGCCTGGCGCTGCGGCTGGCAGTGCTCGATGTCGGGCGGCGCATACCAGGCCTGCGGTCCGCCGATGAAAGCGCTGGCCGCGGCGGCGTCCAGCACCTCGGCCGGCGCGAAGCGCGAGCCGCGCGGCGCGCTCGCGAAGCCGCGCACGTAGCAGCCACACCAGGCGTCGGCCGTGCCGGCACCGGCCTGGCTGCGGCAGTTGTCGAACAAGCGATTCAGTGCGGCCGCCTGCGGGTGCTTGTCCAGCCCCGCCAGCGTGCCGCGGCTGGCGTCAGGCTGCAGCAGCCAAGCCGAGAGTTGCTGGCTGTAGCGCAGGATCTGCGGGCTGCTGCAGCCGTGGTGCGCGAGCAGCCGGCCCGTGTCGGCGACGGCCTGCGAAGAGGGCTGCACTTTGAACGCGCTCTCCTGCTCGGCCAGGCAAGCCGCGCGGCCCGGGGGGTCATCGTGCAACCGCTCGCAATCGGGCAGCATCTTGAGCATCTCGTTGAAGGCTCCCAGCACTGTCAGCGCGTCGGCCATGCTGCCTTCGCCCGACAGTCCCCGCTGCAGCGCCTGCTGCGTCTGCCGCAGATTGGCCTGGGCGATCTGCAACGCCACCGGCGCCAGCCCCAGGTTCCCACAGACGGCGTTGAGCTTTCCGAACGCGCTCAGCCCATAGCGCAGGTCTTCGGCGCCCGCCGGTACGCGCGCCAGCTCACCGGCATACAACGGCAGCACCATGTCCGGCCGGCCAAGGCCCTGCGTGGCCAGCGGCGGCGCGGCCGGTGAGCGCACCGGGGCGGCATCGATCACGCGCGAGGTGGCGGCCTGCTCCAGCACCGAAGCCCCCACCAGGCACTGATCGATGGCCATCATCTCGGGCTCATCGCGTGGGCCGGCCTGCCAGCGGCTGCGGCAGCCCTGTACCGCCGCATCGGCCACGCGGCGCTCCGCGAGCGCCTGTTCGACGACGCTGCGCGCGCAATGGTCACGCTCGCGGCCGGCCGTCGGCGCGGCGGCACATCGCGAATAGACTTGGTGCTGCCAGCGCCAGTACGGCTCGTCGCCGTGGGAAGACACCGATCCTGCGACGGCAGCGGCGCAGAACGGCAGCCGCGGGTCGAGCTCGCACATCCTGGCCTGGGCAGTGGCCTTGTCGGCGGTGCTGCCGCGGCCGGCCGGCTCGGCAAACGTGCTGCGCACGCGATCGACCAGCCGGCAGCCGCCGCGACCCTCCCAGGCCCAGTAAGCGGGCCCGCCGAGCGCGGCGTGTCTGGCATCCGACAACTCGCGCTGGCGGGCAGTGGTTCTGGTCGCGGCGCCGCTGGGCGGTGGGTTGTGCGCCAGGCAGGCATCGACCTCGGCTTGTCCCAGCCGCTGCTCGGACAGTGCGCGATCGATCTTGGCCTGGGCGCAGCGCGTGTGCAGGCCAGTGGCGTCGCCGCTTGCCGCGCTTTGCCGGCATGCCGTGTCGACAGCCGCGTTCCAGTCGGCGAAACGGCCGGGTGTCTGTGCCCGCGTCGCGGTGGGCTCGGGCGGTGGCAAGGCAGCCGCCGCTGCCGGGTCTGCCGGCGCGGTGGTTTCGCATTGCTGTCGATAGCGTTGCCGCGCGCGGGCCAGTGCTTCCGGCCGCGTGTGCGCCGAGGCTTCCATGCGTTGCAGATACTGCGCCATCGATCGGCACTGGCGCTCGTCGGGCATCGTTTGCCCGCAGGCGCCCACAGCAGCGATCCAGCTCAGCCCAGCGATGGCGGCACGGCCCAGCGTCAGCAAGCCCGGCCATACGCTCACTGCGCGTCGTCGAGGGTTCATGGTTCCGGCTCCGTTGGCACCAGTTGCCCGCGTCGATGCGGGTGCCGGCGATCCTAGCGGACGGCGCTGGCGACGCCATTCGAGAACTTGCGCCGCCTGCACAGGGTCAAGTCTGCGCACGGTGCTGCCGAAAACCCACAGCAGGGGCGGACGCAGCGCCGACCCGCATCAGTACGGGAAGCCGTCCATGGCAGGCACGATCGACGTCGAACAGTTGCGCGTAGGCATGTTCATCCATCTCGACCTGGGCTGGATGCAGCACCCGTTTCCGGTGGGCAGCTTTCGCATCACCCACGCGCAGCAGATCGCCAAGATCCGCGGCCTGGGCCTGCGCAAGCTGCGCTGGTCGCCCGAGAAAAGCAGCGGCGTGCTCGACGACGGCGCGCCGGCGCCGGCTGCCGCTGAGGTCGATCACGATGACGAACCCGCGCCGCTGCTGCACCAAGACCTCGAGCCGCCGGCTGCGGCCGGGCGCGACGCCGCGCTGGCCGCGCAGCGCGCGTCGGCCGAGCTGTGCCAGCGCCAGTTCGACGAAGCCGGGCGCGTCTGGCGCGGCGCACTCGACAGCGTGGCCGAGCGGCCCGAGCAGGCGCGCCGCGACAGCGAGGCGCTGACCCGCGCGCTGCTCGACAAGATGCTCGGCGACGGTGACATGTGCATCAGGTTGCTCACCGGCAACGCCGGCGACAGCGCCAGCGCGCACGCGATGAACGTGGCCGTGATCTCGCTGCTGATGGGCCGGGTGCTGGGCCTGGGCGACGACGAGATGCTCGACCTCGGGCTGGGCGCGCTGATGCACGACGTCGGCAAGATCGAGCTGCCCGAGCGGCTGCGCCATGCCGACGAGCGGCACTCGAAGGACGAGCTGGCAAGCTACCGCAGCCACGTCGCGCACGGCGTGGTGCACGGCAAGCGCATGGGGCTGGCGCCGGGGGCGATGCTGGTGCTGGCGCAGCACCACGAGCAGGCCGACGGCAGCGGCTTTCCACTGCGCCTGAAGCTCGAGCGGCTGTCGGTGCCGGCGCGCATCGTCTCGCTGGTCGACCGCTACGACAACCTGTGCAATCCGCCGCTGCTGGCGCAGGCCCACACCCCGCACGAGGCGCTGTCGCTGCTGTTCTCGCAGTCGCGCTCGCAGCTCGACGCCAGCTTGCTGAACTCGTTCATCCGCATGATGGGCGTGTACCCGGCCGGCTCGGTGGTGCAGCTGACCGACGAGCGCTACGCGCTGGTGGTCAGCGTCAACTCCAGCCGCCCGCTCAAGCCGAACGTGCTGGTGCACGACCCGGCGCTGCCGCGCGAGCATGCGCTGCACCTGAACCTGATGGAGCTGCCCGACCTGGGCATCCGGCGCAGCCTGAAGCCGGCGCAGCTGCCGCGCGATGCGCTGGACTTCCTGGCGCCGCGGCCGCGCGTGGCCTACTTCTTCGAGGCGGCCCGTGCCGCCAGCGGCCGCGACGATCAGACCGAAGCGGCATGAGTGCGCGGTGCCGCGGTGCCGAGCCCGGCGTGCGACTGCCCGCGTGCGCGTGCGCGGCGCCGGCCACGCCGCAGCAGCTGCAGGCCTGGGGCGCGTTGATCGACGCGCTGCCCGAGGCGGCCTGGATGGTCGATGCCCGCAGCCGCCGCGTCGTCGCCGACAACGCGGCCGCGCGCCGGCTGCTCGGCGCCGACGGCGCCAGCCTGGTCGGCCGGCCGGCCGACGCGCTGATCGCCACGCCCGAGGACCTGGCCTTCTGGGACGAGGCCGCAGCCGGCGGCCGCGGCGCGCTGCACTCCGAAGCCACGCTGTGCGCGGGCGATGGGCGCGTCGTGCACATCACGCGCAGCATTCGCGCGCTGGCATGCGCCGGCTGCGCTGCCGCGCACCACTATGCGGTGGTCGCCGCCGACCGCAGCGCCTGGCGCCGCGCCGAGGACGAGCGCGAGCAACTGCTGGCCGAGCTGCAGGCCACGCTGGAAGCCACCGCCGACGGCATCCTGGTGACCGACCTGCTGGGCCGCATCCGCGCCTTCAACCGCCGCTTCGCCCAGACCTGGGGCATCCCCGATGACCTGCTGCAAGCCAAGCACGACAACGCGGTGCACGACTGGATGCGGCGCAGCGTGGCCGACGCCGACGCCTACCAGCGTCAGCTGCAAGCGATCCAGGAATCCAGCCTGACCAGCACCAGCGACCGCCTGGTGCTGCATTCGGGCCAGGTGCTCGAGCGCGTGACGCGCCCGCTGTGGTGCCGCGGCCAGGCGCTGGGGCGGGTGTATTCGTTTCGCGACCTGAGCGAGCAGCTGGCCGCACAGCAGCGCATCGAGCAGCTCGAGCTCGGCGATGCGCTGACCGGCCTGCCCAACCGGCGCCGGCTGGCCGAGCAGGTGGCGCAGGCCAGCGCCCGCTCGCGCCGCGACGGCAGCTGCTTCGCGCTGCTGCTGATCGACCTGGACCGCTTTCGCCACATCAACGACAGCCTCGGGCACGAGGCCGGCGACCGCGTGCTGATCGACGTGGCGCGGCGCATCAAGGCGTGCATGCGCGCCGAGGATGTGCTGGCGCGCATCGGCGGCGACCAGTTCGCGCTGCTGGTCGAAGGCGCCGATGCGCGTGCCGCCGAAGCCGCGGCACGGCGCGTGCTCGAAGCGGTGGCCGCGCCGTACGCGCTGGATGGCGCGCAGTTCACGCTGACCTGCAGCATCGGCGGCGCGCTGTGCCCGGGCCACGGCCACGGCGCCGACGAGCTGGTGCGGCACGCCGAAGCCGCGGTGACGGCGGTGAAAGAGGGCGGACGCGGCAGCTACCGCGTGCCCAGCGGCGGGCACGGCCGCGACCACCGCGCCGACATCCAGCTCGACCACGCGATGCGCCAGGCGCTGGCCAGCGGGCGCTTTCGGCTGCAGTACCAGCCGCAGGTGGAGCTGTGCAGCGGGCGCATCGTCGGCGCCGAGGCGCTGATCCGCTGGCGCGACCCCGGCTTGGGCGAGGTGCCGCCGGCGCGCTTCATTCCGGTGGCCGAGGACTCGGGCTTCATCGTCGCCATCGGCGACTGGGTGCTCGAGCAGGCGGTGCGCCAGGGCGCGGCCTGGCTCGCCCAGGGCCTGGCGATGCCGATCGCGATCAACGTGTCGGCGCTGCAGTTCCAGCAGCCGCGCTTCATCGAGCGGGTGGCCGCGGTGCTGCAGGCCAGCGGGCTGCCGCCGCAGCTGCTCGAGCTGGAGCTGACCGAATCGATCCTGGTGCGCGACGCCGAAGAGGCGCTGCAGCGGCTGCAATCGCTGGCGCGCCTGGGCGTGCGGCTGACGATCGACGACTTCGGCACCGGCTACTCGAGCCTGGCCTACCTGAAGCGCTTTCCGATCGACAAGCTCAAGATCGACCGCAGCTTCGTCCACGGCCTGCCCGCCGACGACAGCGACAGCGCGATCGTGCGGGCGATCCTGCAGATGGCCGCCGCACTGGGCATGCGGGTGATCGCCGAGGGCGTGGAAACCGAGGCCCAGCGCCGCTTCTTGCTGGACAGCGGCTGCCACGAGTTCCAGGGCTACCTGCACGCGCCGGCGCTGGACAGCCTGAGCTTCGTCACGCGCTTGCGCCAGGCCCAAGCCCAGGCCCCGGCTGCGACGGTGACGCCGCCGAGCGCGCCGCGCGTGCGCCTGGTCAGCGGCTGAAGGCCGCGCGGCGCGCCCAGGCTGGGTTCGGGCCGGCCGCGGCCAGCGCGGGCCTGCCGTGGGCGTCGGCCGGGCGGCAGGCAATCTGCGGCGGCAAGCGAACCCCTTGGGCGCTTTGCGGCTCCAAGCTGATGTGCGCCGGCCCGGCGTGCAGGCGGCGCGGGCCGGCACGCCGCGCATCGCGCGGCGATCCCGGACAGGGGCGCAACGGCTGCGGGTTGGGTAAAGTCCGCTCATGTCGCAACTTGAAGCTCTGGTCGATCAGCGTCTGGGCCGCCTGGCCGGGCCGGCGGCCGGGGCGCTGGCGGTGCTGCTGCCCGGCGGGCGCCGGATCGGCCCGGCCGCGGCCAGCGTCACGCTGCGGCTGAACAGCCTGGGGCCGCTGGCCCACCTGATCGGCGGGCACATCGGCAAGCTGGCCGAAGACTACGTCGAGGGCACGATCGACATCGACGGCCCGATGCGCGCGGTGATTGACGTCGCCGCGCAGCTGGTGCACGACAACCCGGCGCGCGCGCGGGCGGGCCGCGGACCGCTGGCCTGGTGGCGCGAGCTGCTGCAGCGCAGCCGGTCGCTGTCGCGCCACCGCGCCGAAGCCGATGCGCGCCAGATCCAGTTTCACTACGACGTCTCCGACGACTTCTACGCGCTGTGGCTGGACCCCAAGCGCGTCTATTCCTGCGCCTACTACCGCCGCCCGGAGTTGACGCTGGCCCAGGCGCAAGAGGCCAAGCTCGAGCACATCTGCCGCAAGCTCAAGCTCGAGCCGGGCGAGCGCTTCCTCGACATCGGCGCCGGCTGGGGCGGCCTGCTGCTGTGGGCCGCCGAGCACTACGGCGTGCGCGCCACCGGCATCACGCTGTCGAAGAACCAGCACGCCCACGTCAACCGGCTGATCGAGCAGCGCGGGCTGAGCGGGCGGGTGCAGATGCGCTTGCTGGACTACCGCGACCTGCCCGAGGGCGAGCCCTTCGACAAGATCGCCTCGATCGGCATGTTCGAGCACGTGGGCCGCGCCAACCTGCCGCGCTACTTCGACAAGATCCGCGGCCTGCTCGCGCCCGGCGGGCTGCTGCTGAACCACGGCATCACCGCCGGCGGCACGCGCAACGCGCAGCTGGGTGCGGGCATCGGCGAGTTCATCGAGCGCTACATCTTCCCCGGCGGCGAGCTGCTGCACGTGTCGCACGTGCTGCAAGTGCTGGCTGAAGCCGGCCTGGAAGGCGTGGACACCGAGAACCTGCGGCCGCACTACGCGCGCACGCTGTGGGGCTGGTCCGACGGCCTGGAGGCACATCTGGACCAGGCGCGCGCTATCGTCGGCGAAAAGGTGCTGCGCGCGTACCGGCTGTATCTGGCCGGCAGCGCGATGAGCTTCGAGCGCGGCTGGTTGGCGCTGCACCAGATGCTGGCCACCCGCCCCAGCGGCAGGCTCGACGACGGCACGCCGCGCGGCGCGCAGTCGGTGTATCCCTTCAACCGCGAGTACGTGTACCGATGATCTACAAGTTCAAATCCAGGGCCAGCGGCGACGTGATCATGCTCGGCCCCAACGGCGACCAGATGCTGCGCATCCTGGGCCGCGAGCCGGCGCCCCAAGGCATCATCGAGGTCGAGCACATGGCCGCGGCGATCGCCACGCTGCGCGAGGCGGTGCGGCGCGAGGAGGCGCGCCCCGCCGACGACACCGAGGACGAAGACACCGGCGGTAGCGGCAACGTGTCGCTGCGCCAGCGTCTGTGGCCGGTGATCGAGCTGCTGGAAAGCTCGCTGGCGGCCAAGGAGCCGGTGGTCTGGGGCGTGTAGCGCGCGCCGGCGTGCGCCGGCCGGTGCACCCATGATCGGCGAGGCCACGCGCATCCTGGCGATCCGGCACGGTCAGACGGCCTGGAACGCGGCCGGCATCGTCCAGGGCCACACCGACATCGGCCTGGACGCGCAGGGGCAGTGGCAGGCCGAGCGGCTGGCCAGCGCGCTGGCCGACGAGCCGCTGCAGGCGATCTACAGCAGCGACCTTGCGCGAGCGCGCCAGACCGCGGCGCCGCTGGCGGCACGGCACGGGCTGAGCCTGCGGCTGGACCCGGGCCTGCGCGAGCGCGGCTTCGGCGAGTTCGAGGGCCTGACTTTCGCCCAGGTGGAGCAGCGCTGGCCCGAGCAGGCGGCGGCGTGGCGGCGGCGCGATGCGAACGGCGGCGCGCCCGGCGGCGAGCTGCTGCGCGACTTCGCCGAGCGCGCGGCCGCCGCGGCCACGCGCCTGGCCAGCGCGCACCCCGGGCAGTGCATCGCGCTGGTCACGCACGGCGGCGTGCTCGACGTGCTGTACCGCCAGGCCACGCGCGTCGCGCTGGACGCGCCACGCAGCTGGCCGCTGAGCAACGCCAGCATCAACCGCTTGCTGTACTCGCACCAGGGGCTGATGCTGGTGGGGTGGGGGGATGTGGGGCATTTGGAGCGTGCCGAACCCGTCCCTTCGCCGCACGCGCGGTAGGGGTTCGCTTAGCGCCAGCAGTGAGCCACGGTGTCGCTGCCGCTGACGCCGCGCGTGCCTGCCTGGTTCAGCGACAGCGTCGCGCAACCCGTGTCGGCACTGGCTTGCGCGCCTTTCGGCGCGGCCGTCAGGCTGAAAGTGCGCTGCGCCACCGCGGCCAGCGCGATCGTGTAGCGCGCCGCGGTGCGGTCGCGGCAGTCGGTGTTCGGCAACGCGGTGGCGGCACCGGCGTTCTGGTCATAGCGCAGGTTGCTGAGGTAGACCCGCTCCATGAACTGGCCCATCTCGACCAGGCAGGCTGTCGCGGCCGAGCGCTGCGTGCGCACCACGTACTGCTGGTAGCTTGGCAGTGCCACTGCGGCAAGGATCGCGATCACCGCCACGGTGATCATCAACTCGATCAGCGTGAATCCGACGGCGATGCGCTCACGGCTGTGGCGTCTTGGGGGCATCTTGAGTATCTCCGGTGCGTGTCAGTTCTGCCGCACGATCTCGCGCCAGGCAATGCGTCCGGTGCGGATCGGGTTGTTCGCGCCGACACTGCGGATTTGCCCGCTGGTGCCGCTGGCGATCAACCGGTTGCCGATCAGGATGGCCTCGCTGGGCAGGTTGTTGTCGGGGCTGATCGAGCCGATCACCACCTTCTTGCCCGATACGGTCAGCGCGTCGTCCAGCGTGAAGCTGCCATCCTTGTTGGCGTCGAAAAACGCCGACTTCGTCGCGCCGCCGGAGAACGGGTCGATCGCGTTGAGGAAGCCGCCGCCGCCGGGAATGCAGATGTCATTGGTCGGCACGATCGAGGTCGCCAGCAGCACCTTGCCCAGGAACTTGTTGTCCGACACGATGCGCTCGCCGGCGGCGCCGCTGGGTGGCACCAGGTCGATCATCCAGCCGCGCTTGCCGGCCATGTCGCCGGCGGTGGCCGTTGAAAAGGTCCGCGCGGTGCTGCCCGAGACCACCGCCTCGGCGGTGATTCCGCGTGTCTTCAGCGTGGTGCGATCGGCGATCTGCGTGCCGTCGTCGATCAGTCCGTACCAGGTCTGTACCGAGTGGTCGGTGACATCGGTGCTTACAAGATACTGGCCAGTGCCGACAAAGACGAACAGCTTGCCGAAGTTCGGATCGCCCGTGCGTGAGTTCAGCCCCAGGCTCATGCCGCCGGTGATTGGCTGGCGAGTGCCGAACTCGTCCATCGCGACGAACAGCGGCTGCGGCGCGGACGCGCTGCCGAAGGCCGGGCCCCACAGCGCCGAGTTGCTCGCGCTGAGGTCCCACTTCCACACGTTGCCCAGGCGATCACCGGCGTAGGCCAGGTCGAGCGTGCCGTCGGCGTCCTTGTCCCAGCCGCGCGCCGACGCCAGGCCGTTTGAACTACTGGCTGAGCCGGCCTTCGTATCGAGCTTGCGGATCAGCGCACCGGTCTGGATGTCGATGATGAACAGCACCGCCGTTTCGCTGGCGCCGTTGTAGCCGTTGCCCACGAGCACGGCCGTCTTGCCGTTGTTCAGCTTGGCGACGAAGGGCTTGCCCAGCGACACGCCGAGGTCGGCCTCCGAGTACTCCCACAGGACGTTGCCCGCGCCAAAGCCGGTGGGCGAAGTCACGTCCAACGCGAACAAGGTCTTGCCGCCGCGCCCGAGCGTGCCGACCAGGATGTTCTTGCCCGGGGTCTCGTCGCGCGTGGACACCGTGACCTCGCCGTCGACGAAGTATTCGTGGCTGTAAGAAGGACTGGTCAGCTTGTGCAGCCGGTCCATCAGCGCGTTGGGGATGTAGCTGAACAGTTCATTGCCGGTGTCCGCATCGAAGGCGTGCAGCATGCCGTCGTTGGCGCCGACGTACAGCGTGCGCGTGTCGGCCACGTAGTACGGCGACGAGCTGATGATGTCGCCGAGCACGCGCGTGCGCTTGCGCAGCGGCCCGGTCGACTCCTCGTTCGTGGTGTCGCCGCGAATCCAGTCGATGCGCGCCTGCGCGCACGCCGGCCCGGTGCCCAGCGCGCCGCCGCAGCTGCCGGTGGCCAGCAGACCCTGCTGCGTAGCGTCCAGGTCGGTCAGCAGCTTGAAAGCCACGCCGCCGCTGCCCGGCTTGTAGGTGAACACCTTGCGCGCCGAGGGCGCGGCGAAGCGGCCGGCGTCGTTGGTGCTCCACTGCGACACCATCGTGCCGTCCTGCTTGGGCTTGAGCGCTTCGAGTTCGCCCGACCAGTCGGTGCTGTCGAAGCGGCCCTGGTAGACGCGGCTGCCGTCATTGATGGCGGTGGAGTTCTGCGACACCGCACCGAAGGCCGAAGTCTTGCGGAACACGTCGTCGAAGATCGACTTGAACGCCGCTTCGAGCGACGCGGTGTTGTCCGCGCTGTACGCGGTGCCGGTGCCGCCGGCCGCAGCGATGGCATCCAGCGTGGTCGGATCGGTGCCGAAGGGCAACGCGAAGCCGATGACGTAGGTTTCGATGCCTGCGGCCTTCAGCGCGGCGGCGGCGGTCGCGGTCTGTGCGATGGCGGTTGCCGGAACAGCCACCAGATTGCCGTTCTTGTCGGTGGACGGCAGGCCGTCCGTCAGCAGGATCACGAAGTCTTTGCCGCAGGAGTTGGGCAGTGGGTAGCAGTCCGACTTGTAGCCCTCGCTGGTGTTGTTCCAGCTGCCGTCGCCACCTTTGAAATAGTCCTTGGCCGTGTAGAGCGTGCCCTCCAGCGGGGTCAGGCCCGCGTTCTTGATGCCGTTCGTGGTGCAAGGCGTCGGATCGCCGGGAATGTTGCAGGCGAGGAACTTCTTGATGTCCGTGCCTTGCGTGGTATCGAGCGGCTTGATCGGCACGATCAGCTTGCCGCGCCCGGGCGAGTCGTTGCGCAACCATGTGCGGCCGACGACGTTCCACGACATCATCTTGCCGAAGTCGAGGATGCCCTGGGCGAAGTCGCTGTCGGTCGGGTGAAAGGTATAGCTGTTGGCACCGCCGCTGTAGCCCTGTGCGGCCTCCGAGGTCGCGTTGTTCCAGGTTGGAAGCGTATTGCTGGTGCCGGTCTTGGTCGGAAAACAGCGGTACGTGTCCCAGGGCCCGGTGGCAGGGTTCTCGCCATTGTTGAACGCGTTCGCGGTGGGCGAATAGCAGAATCGATTGCCCTGGCTGCTGCCGGCGTAGAACGGCAGCGCGACGTTGTAGTAGACGTACTCGCCGGGTGAGCTGACGTTCGGCATGCGAAAGCGCTTGTGCGTCGCGCTGTCACGTGCACCGGTCCAGCTCGGATCGTAGGTCGTGGGGTCGTAGCTGGCGTCGTAGGGCGAGTTGTGCAGGTAGTTGTCCGACGGCGAGTTCTGCTTGTAGCTCATCAACCCGAGGTTCACCCGGTTCTTGTAGGTGGTGGTGAGGTTGCGCACCACGCCGCGCGCGATCTCCGATTTGCTGTCCGGGCTGTTGCTGCCCACCGCCGCGCCGGAGGCGTCCTCGTCCATGCTGTTCGAGTTGTCCAGGATCACCAGCAGGTTGGCTTTGCCGCTGACCAGGTAGAGCGGGTTGTTGCCGATCGGCACACCGGCCGCTGCGGGCAAGCCGCATGCGGCCAGCGTCAGCGCAAGGGCGGTGACGCCGCGCGGGCTGCGGCGCTGGATGGCACGGCTCGTGAAGTGCATGGCTGGGGTCTCGGCGGGTGGCGACAAAGGGATGGACGCGTGCGTCATTGGCTGGCGACGTCGGACTGCACGATCACGTTGGCGCGGCCGTCGGCGGCGCTGCGGCCGGTGACGCGGTAGCGCGGTGTGCGGCAGTTGGGCTGGCGCGGGATCTCCTGGCCGCAGGCGGTCCAGTTTTCGCCGTCGCCGTAGCGCTCGACGATGGCCGACGGCGTCGGCGTGCCGGCCGAGACTGACGCCGTGGCGTCGCGCCAGCCGCTGAAGGCTTCGTCGCTCCAGCGCGCGGCCGCACTGGCGGCGGGCATCGCGCAGTAGCCGTTGCTGCACGCGGTGTTGGGAAAGCTGCCTGGGGTGGCGGCGGCCGCGCGCTCCTCGGCTTCGCGCAGCGCGGTCTCGGCGCCCTGGAAGCCCAGGTTGCGGTCGTGGCTGGCCGCGCTCATGCGTGATTCCAATGCCACCGAACGCATCGAACCCAGCCCCAGCACCATGACCAGCGCGAGCAGGATCAGGCTGACGATCAACGAGAAGCCGCGCTGGGCGCGGGCGCGTCGGGCAGGGCGCAAGGGCGTCATGGCTGGCGGTTTCGCAGGTGAAGGGTGAAGCTCGTGGGCCGGCTCAGACGTCCGCCGGCTTGCAGCGACACGCCGGTTTGCGTGCTCTGCAAATCCAGCGTGACACGCACGGCGATCACCTCGCCCCAGTCGGCCACCGACGCGGCGTCGGTGTAGGCCGCGGCGCCGGCACTGAGGTATTCGAGCTGCATGTCGGCGACGCCGTCGGCCACTTCCTCGGCGCCGTTGCGGTTGACGCGGTACAGCGAGCGGCCGCCGCTGTCGGCGCGGCCGTTGTTGCCGATGTACCACCCCACGGCCACCAGGCGGCCGATCTTCGACCCCGGCGCGAAGTTGTAGGTGTTGCCCGTGGCGGTGCACGACGTAGGCAGGCCCAGGCCCTTGCTGCAGTTGCCGCTGGCGGCGGCCGACTCGGCGTGATCGACCGTGCTCGCGCCGGCTGCGCTGGCCTGGAACAACGCACCCTGGCCGTAGTTGCAGGCCATCAGCAGGTCGCCAGCACTGACCCGGTGCGGGTTGTTGTTGACGGTGAAGCGCGCGCTGGCGGTGTCGTGGCTGACGACGGTCAGGTCGGTGAGGTCGGCGATGTACTTCACCATCACCGCGTCGGTGCCGGCGACGCGCTCGCCCACGCCACCGCCGAAGGCTGCCCCGGCGAAGCCCGCGGCGCCGTCGAAGCCTTGCAGCACGGTGTTCCAGTCGACCCACCAGGCCGGCGGTGCGCTCTGCGCGTTGTTGAGCACATTGGCGACCAGCCTCGCGTTGTCGCACGGCGTGCCGCCGGCCTCGCGCAGGTCGCGTGCCATCAGCTCGAAGGCGTTGCGCGCGGCGTCCTGGCTGCGGCTGAGCGCCTCGGTCCCGCGGTTGGCCTGGCGGCTGCCGATGAACACACCGCTGGCCACCAGCACCACGATCAAGCCGAGTGCGAGCCCGACCATCAGCTCGACGATGCTGACGCCGCGGCTGCGCCTCACAGCCGCCCCCTTAGTTCGAAGCTCTGCGTGCTGGCACCGCCGGTGGCGCGCGTGTCGTCCCAGCGAATGCCAACGGTGCAGTCGCGCGCGGTGCAGGTGATGCGGCCGCAGGCGCCGGGCTGGATTTGCGCGTGCAGCGCGCCGATCCAGGCCGCTATGTCGTCGGCAGCCAGGGTGCCGGAGCCCGGCGCTGCGCAGGTCCAGCTGGCCATCTCGTAGGCGCCGCCGGTGACGCCGGCGATGTTGCTGCGCATCGCATCGAACATGCCTTGGGTCAGCAGCGTCATCTGCGCGTGCTCGAAGTTGCTCTGGTTGTTGCGCAGCGCGGCGGTGTGCAGCGCTGCGGCACCGAGCAGGCCGAGCGCCAGCACCAGCACGGACACCAGCACTTCAATCAGCGTGCCGCCACGCGGCGGCCGGCGCGGGGAGGGTTGTCTGGTCATGCGGTCTTTCAGGAGTCGGACGGCGCTGCGGAGCAGTCGCCGGCGGTTTGCCGGCTGCGCACGCTCGTGCGGCTGCCGAAGGAGATCTGCACGTCGCGCACGTTGTCGGCCGGCGAGGTGACCGGCGCGCATACCGACAGCGTGGCATTGAGCAGCGCGTCCTCATTGGCGCCGCGCGCCAGGCCGTTCGGACGGAAGCCCACGATGTGGGCGCGCGAGGACACGCCATTGCTTGCGCGCATGACCAGCGGTGCGTCGATGGTGCTGGTCTTGAGGACCTCCTCGCCGCTGTCGACGACACCGTCGTTGTCGGTATCGACGAATACGAGCCATCCGGTCCAGACGTCGCCACTGGCGCAGGCGGCCAGATCCTCGCTGCGGCACAGCACCACGCTTCGGTTGCGGCGCAGCGCCTCGGCGCGGGCCACTTGCACGGCGCCGCTGATCTCATTGGCGGCCGAGCTCAACCGGCTCGAATGCACCATGCCTTGCATGCTCGGCACACCGATGGCGATCAGCACCACGAGCACGACCAGGCCGATCATCAGTTCGATCAGCGTGAATCCGCGTTTCAGGCTCGAGGCTGGTCGCCGCATGGAAGTGGTCCGGTTGCCGCATCGATGGCGCGAGGAGTTGTTCGACCTTCGCGGCACATTCTGGATATCGGCCCGCGTGCGGGCGACTTGAGCGCCGCCAACAAAAACCGCGGTGAAAGCCCGCCGGTGCAGCGCGCAGCGGCGCGCGTGACGTGCGTCACGGCCACATGCGCCCCTGCGGCCGCGAGCGTCGCGGCTGCTCCACACTGCGGCTCGGCAAGCCGGCGCGCCGCCGGCAGGAGCAGCTCATGAACATCTACCGATCGGCCTTCGCGGCAGCGCTGCTGCTGCCGGCCCTGGCCAGCCAGGCGGTGACCACGGCCGAGTTTGCGTCCAAGGCGCCGGCCGCGCCGGTCACGTCAGCGCCAACGCCGCGGCCAGCTGCGGCGGCCACGACGGCCAAGCCCGCCAGCGCGCAGCGTCAGGCCGACGACAAGACCACGCGCTCCACGCCGTCGGCTGCGGCGCCCAAGCCGGTCCCGCGCTAGCGGCGTGGACCGCGCAAGGTCACTTGCGCGGGTTTATTCGCTGCCGAGTTCGCTGTCGAACAGCGATGCCGGCGGCTGCGCGCGCACCACTCCCAGATGCCGATACGCCGCCTGCGTGGCGATACGCCCGCGCGGCGTGCGCTGCAGGTAGCCCTGCTGGATCAGATACGGCTCGATCACGTCCTCGATCGTTCCCGGCTCCTCGCCGATCGCCGCGGCGACGTTGTCCAGCCCGACCGGGCCGCCGTCGAAGCGGTGGATCACCGCTTCCAGCAGCTTGCGGTCCATCAAGTCCAGCCCCAGCGGATCGACGTCCAGCATCGCCAGCGCGCGTTGCGCCATCGGCTGCGTGATGCGGCCGTCGCCCTTGACCTCGGCATAGTCGCGCACCCGGCGCAGCAGCCGGTTGGCGATGCGCGGCGTGCCGCGCGAGCGCGTGGCGATCTCGAGCGCGCCGTCGGCATCGGCCGCCAGCTGCAGCAGCCCGGCCGAGCGTGCGACGATGCGCGCCAGCTCCTCGGGCGTGTAGAACTCGAGCCGCGCGACGATGCCGAAGCGGTCGCGCAGCGGGTTGGTCAGCATGCCGGCGCGCGTGGTCGCGCCCACCAGCGTGAAGGGCTGCAGCTCGAGCTTGATCGAGCGCGCGGCCGGGCCTTCGCCGATCATGATGTCGATGCGGTAGTCCTCGAGCGCCGGGTACAGGATCTCCTCGACCACCGGGCTCAGGCGGTGGATCTCGTCGATGAACAGCACGTCGTTGCGCTCCAGGCTGCTCAGGATCGCGGCCAGGTCCTTCGGCTTTTCCAGCACCGGGCCCGAGGTGCTGCGCAGCCGCACGCCCAGTTCGTTGGCGATGATGTGGCTCAGCGTGGTCTTGCCCAGCCCCGGCGGGCCGAACAGCAGCACGTGGTCCAGCGCCTCGGCGCGCTTGCGCGCGGCGCCGATGAAGATCTCCAACTGCTCGCGTGCCTTGGCCTGGCCCACGTAGTCGGCCAGGCCCTTCGGGCGCAACGCACGTTCCAGCGCCTCTTCGTTGGGCGACGCGGCCGCGGGGCTGAGCACGCGGCGCGCCGGCTCGAAGTTGTCGGTGTGCAAGGCCATGGCGAATTATCGGCCCGCGCCTGCGCCTCGGCCTGGGCGGCGGCGCTGGCTACACTGCGCGCGCATTCACGCTCAGGGAGGAAAGATGACGATGCAACGAACCGCTGTGCTGGCCGCGCTGCTGCTGGCCTTCGGCGCCCACGCGCAAACCAGCGTCAAGGACGCCTGGGTGCGTGGCACGGTAGCCAACCAGAAGACCAGCGGCATGTACGCGCAGATCGTTTCAGCCGGCGGCGGCAAGCTGGTGTCGGCCGCCTCGCCGCTGGCCGGCGTGGTGGAGATCCACGAGATGGCGATGGACGGCAACGTGATGAAGATGCGCGCGGTGCCGGCCGTCGATCTGCCCGCGGGCAAGGTGGTGGAGCTCAAGCCCGGCGGCTACCACGTGATGCTGATGGAGCTGAAGCAGGAGCTGAAGGCCGGCGACTCGGTGCCGGTGACGCTGGTGGTCGAAGGCGCCGACGGCAAGCGCGAGACGGTCGAAGTCAAGGCCACGGTGAAGGCCGCGGCGAGGGCGCCCGCGCAGGACCATTCGAAGCACTGAGCGAAGCACCGAGCGAAGCGCGTCGAGCGCAGCGCTGAACGCCGGTGCGCCGCGACGCAGCCGCGCTTCGGCGGGCGTCACGCCGCGGCAGGCTCTAGCGGTTCAGCGCCTTCAGCGCCAGCTTGATGCCGCTGCTGACGTCGACGTCGGCGGGCATGGTCTTCAAGGCCGCGCCGGCCTCGCGCTCGCTGTAGCCCAGCGCCATCAGTGCTTGCACGATGTCGGCCTGGGCTTCGCTGGGGGCCGGCACGCTGGCAGGCGCGGCATCGGCGCCGAGCTTGCCCTTCAGCTCGAGCAGCAGCCGCTCGGCGGTCTTCTTGCCGATGCCCGGCACCTTGACCAGCCGGGCGGCCTCTTGGCGCGACACCGCGCCGGCCAGCTCGGCCACGCTCAGCCCCGACAGGATCGCCAGCGCGGTGCGCGGGCCGACGCCGCTGATCTTCACCAGGTGGCGGAAGGCCTCGCGCTCGTCGCTGGTGAGAAAGCCGAACAGCACCTGCGCGTCTTCGCGCACCACGAACTGGGTGAGCAAGGTGGTGCGTGTGCCGAGTTCGGGCAGGTTGCAAAAGGTGCTCATCGGCACGTCGACTTCGTAGCCGACGCCGCCGACGTCGACCAGCACTTGCGGCGGCGACTTGCCGGCGATGAGGCCCGTGAGGCGTCCGATCATGCGGCGATTATGGCGACGGCCCAGCGGCTGACGCCGCCTTCGCAGCGCTGACGCCACAGGAGCCTGCGCCGCAACGCAGCACCTGCGTGGTCGGCCGCGACGTAGCGGCTGCCGGCCGAACTACCGGCCGAACTACCGGCCGAACAACCCCATGCGCTGGGCTTCGAGCGCGGCTTCGGCGCGTGAACTGACGTTGAGCTTGCGGTAGATCTGCTTGACGTAGTCGGCGATGGTGTGGCGCGACAAGCCCAGCTGCACCGCGATCTCGGGCAGCGTGTAGCCCTTGGCCACGCGCAGCAGCACCTCGGTCTCGCGGTCGGTCAGCGACACGATCGGCACCGTCACCGCCGAGGCCGGCTGCGGTTTGGACATGGCGGTGAAGTAGGCCATCACGCGCCGCGCGATCGACGGCGACAGCGGCGGCTCGCCCGAGCTGATGCGCTGCAGCTGCTCGATGATCAGCTCGCGCGGCTGCTCTTTCAGGATGTAGCCGAAGGCGCCGGCCTGCAGCGCCGGGAACAGATGCTCGTCGCCGTCGTGGATGGTCACGACCACGCTCTGGGTTTCAGGCTGATGCTCGCGCAGCGCGGCGACCACGTCGACGCCCGAGCCGTCAGGCAGCCCCAGGTCGACCAGCGCCAGGTCGAACTTGATCGCCGACACCAGGCCGATCGCATCGTGCACGCGCGCGGCCTCAGCGATCTGCGCGCCGGCAAACACCTGCAGCACCAGGCTGCTGAGCCAGGCGCGGATCTCGGGCAGGTCTTCCAGCAGCAGGATGTTCATCATGGCCGACGCGGCGTTGCAAGCTCGTGCAAATCATGCTAGCAGCGCCTCAGGCCGACTCGGTGGCGCGATCCAGCGGAAGCGTGAGGCGGATCACGGTGCCGTAGCCCGGGCCCGACTCGACCAGGCACTGGCCCTGCAGCTGCTTGGCGCGGTGCTTCATGCTGGCCATGCCGTGGCCGCGGTCGAGCCGGCCGTCCAGCTCCATCGGGATGCCGTTGCCGTTGTCGCGCACCACGATCTGCACGTCGCCGTCGGCCAGCGCGCAGCGCACCGCGCAGCGCGTGGCGCCGCTGTGCTTGATGACGTTGCTGACCGCCTCGCGCAGGATGCGCGTGGTCTGCACGTAGGCGCGTGCCGACAGCGTGTAGCTCAGCTCGTCGGCCGGGGCGGTCCAGTCGGCTTCGATGCCGGCCTGGCCCAGGCGCGACACCACTTCGGCGCGCCAGTCGCCCAGTGCGTCGTGCAGCTGCACCGGCTTGCCGGTCAGGCCGCGCACCGACAGGCGCATCTCCTCCAGCGCTTCGCGCGCCAGCGTGCTGATGCGCTCGGAGTCGCTGGTGTGCACGATGGTCAGCAGCTTGGCGCCCAGGTCGTCGTGCAGGTCGGCGGCGATGCGCTTGCGCTCGCTCTCGGTGACCTTCTCCACGCGCAGCTCGGCCAGCTGGGCGAAATTGCGCTCGATCTCGGCGGTGGCTTCGTGGATTCGTGCTTCCAGCTGCAGCTGGCCAGGGTCGGGCTCGGCCGCCTGGGGTGCGTGGGCGTGAGCTTGCGTGTGATCCTGCGGCTGGCGTTGCAGCAGCCGCAGCCCCAGCAGCGCCAGCACCAGCGGCGTGACGATCTGCACGATCGGCTGCAGCAGCCCCAGCGCACCGCTGGCCGGGGGCGCGTACTCCAGCGCCAGTGCCAGCGCCACCAGGGCCGCGGCCAGCACGATCGGCCACGCCGGGCGCGCCCGGCTGCGCTGCAGCGCACCCACGCACAGCAGCACGGCCGCCAGCAACTGCAGCGCCAGCAGCAGCAGCCACACGCTGGCGGCAAGGTACAGCTGCTTTGGTGCGGCCAGCCACAGGCTGGCCGGCATCAGCACGCACTGCAGCGGCAGCCCGCGGTCGACCCAGCCAGACTGCAGCCGCGCATGGCGCAGTGCGAACTGCACGCCGGCCCACGCCAGCAGCGGCAGCAGCGCCGCCCACAGCCATTCGGCGCTGCCGTTGTCCAATGGCAGGGCGCGCAGCCCGGACAGCGCAGCGAGCGCGACCCAGACCACCGACACTGCGCCGAAGCGGGCGAGCTGGCCGTCGCGGCGGTGGACCAGGCCCAGCACCAGCAGGTAGCCGCCGATCAGCAGCAGCGCGGCGTTCGCGGCCTGCGGCAGCCAGACCTGCAGTGCCGTGCGCCGCGCGTGCTCGGCGGCCAGCAGCGGCTGCGGGCCGATCTGCAGTGCCGACAGGCCGCCCGCGCGCTGCCGCGACGCCACCTGCGGCAGCGCCAGGCCGGCGACCTTCAGCTCCAGCGTGTTGACCGCAGGGTCGAGCACGCCGGCCGGCAGCACCGCCAGTTGCGGCCGGTTGCAGTTGCGCGCCAGCGGCTCGCTCATGCGCCCGCCGCTGTGCACCAGCTGGCCGTTGAGCCAGACCTCGAGGTTGCTGCACGCGCGCTCGATGTACAGCGCGAGCAGCTCGCCGTCGGCCGTGGCCGGTGCGGCGCCGAACCGGACGCGGTACCACACCGGGCCGCCGCCGGACGGATCCGAGCCCCACTCGTCGGGCAGCGCGACGGTCGCGCCATCGCCATCCTGCGGCAAGCGCGGCGCGTCGCTTTGCACCGCCTGCGCGCGATCGATCCGCAGCGTCTGCGCCGGCAGCGCTGCGGCACACAGCCACAGCGCCAGCACCAGCCACCAGCGCGGCCACCAGCGCGACAGCCCTGGCGCGGCCGCGCGCGCGCGAGTTGAAGCGGCACTGGGCAAACAGCATTGCATCGCGCCGCCGATTTTGCAGGACGGCCGCCGCGCGACAATGTGCGCTTGTTCCGCTTTGGCGGCCCGTGCGCCGCCGCTCTCGGCACCGTGATCCTGCGACATGTCTTCACGCCGGTGGACAACCCGCGTCTGGCCAATCTGTGCGGCGCGCTCGACGAGCACCTGCGGCGCATCGAGGGCGGCCTGGGGGTGCGCATCGCGCGCCGCCACGAGCGCATTCGCATCGACGGCGAGCCCGCCGCGGCGCAGGCCGCGCTCGAACTGCTGCGGCAGCTGTACGACGACGCGCAGCAGCCGATCGATGCGCAGCGGCTGCAGCATGCGCTGCACCAGGCCCAAGGCGCGATCGCCGCTGATGCTGGCGCTGCGCGCGGCGCACCCGGCACCGACGGCGAGCCCCGCATCGTGCTGCACACGCGCCGCAGCGACCTGGCCGCGCGTTCGCCCAACCAGCTGCGCTACCTGCGCAGCATCCTCGGCCACGACATCAGCTTCGGCATCGGCCCGGCCGGCACCGGCAAGACCTTTCTCGCGGTGGCCTGCGCGGTCGACGCGCTCGAGCGCAGCGCGGTGCAGCGCATCGTGCTGACGCGCCCGGCGGTCGAGGCCGGCGAGCGGCTGGGCTTCCTGCCCGGCGACATGGCGCAAAAGGTCGACCCCTACCTGCGCCCGCTGTACGACGCGCTGTACGACCTGATGGGCCTGGAGCGCGTGCAGCGCGCCTTCGACAAGGGCCTGCTCGAAGTCGCGCCGCTGGCCTACATGCGCGGGCGCACGCTGAACCACGCCTTCGTCATCCTCGACGAGGCGCAGAACACCACGTCCGAGCAGATGAAGATGTTCCTGACGCGCATCGGCTTCGGCTCGCGCTGCGTGGTCACCGGCGACGTAAGTCAGATCGACCTGCCCAAGGGCCGCACCAGCGGGCTGGTCGAGGCCCAGGCGGTGCTGGCCGGCGTGCAAGGGGTGGCCTTCACCCAGTTCGGTGCGGCCGACGTGGTGCGCCACCCGCTGGTCGCGCGCATCGTCGAGGCCTACGAGGCGGCGCGCTCGGGCGAGCCATCGGCCTGACGGCGATGCCCGCGCCGCTGAGCCTGTCGTTGCAGATGCCCGATGGCCGCCACCGGCACGAGTTGCCGCGCCACCGCGTCGCGCGCTGGCTGAGCGCGGCCCTGCCCGGGCCGGCGCAGATCACGGTGCGCATCGTCGGCGAGGCCGAAGGCCGCCGGCTGAACCGCGAATATCGCGCCAAGGACTACGCGACCAACGTGCTCACCTTCGACTACGAGCGCGAGCCGCTGCTGCAGGCCGATCTGGTGCTGTGCGCGCCGGTGGTCGAGCGCGAGGCGTTGGCTGCCGGCGTCACGCTGCAGGCGCACTACGCGCACCTGCTGGTGCACGGTGCGCTGCATGCGCTGGGCTTCGACCACGAAACCTCGCCCGCCGACGCTGAAGTGATGGAGGCGCGCGAGACCCAGCTGCTGCGGGGGCTGGGCTTCGACGACCCCTATGGCCGCGACGCGCAGCCGCACCGGGGCTCATGAGGTTTCGTGCCAATCGCAGTCGGTCGTTCTCATGCGATCGAACGCAACTTGGTATCAACCCGCCCCAGCGCTGCCCTTGGGCGGGGACGGCGCGGCATCGGCCGCGCGCTGCGCTTGCAGCCGGTCGAACAGCTCCGGGTCGATCGACCTCAGGTGCAGGTCCCGCTGCGGGAACGGGATCTCGATGCCGGCCTGCTTCAGTGCGTCATGGATCGCGATGCCCAGGTCGCTGCGCACGATCATGAAGACGTCGTAGTCGGTCCAGGCGCGCACGCTGAAGTCCAGCGAGCTGGCGCCGAAGCCGATGAACAGCACCGACGGCGGCGGGTGCCGCGCCACGCCGCCGATGCCTTGCGTCACGCGCAGCAGCAAGTCGCGCACCTGCGCCGGGTCGCTGCCGTAGGCCACGCCGAGTGGCAGATCGATGCGCCGCGTGTTGGTGCTCAAGGTCCAGTTCACCAGTTTTTCCGACAGCAGCATGCCGTTGGGCACGACCACGTCGGCGCCTTCGAAGGTGGTGAAGGTGGTGGCGCGCATGCCGATGTCGCGGATCGTGCCGATCGTGCCCGACACCTCGACCGTGTCGCCCGGCTGGATCGGCCGCTCGAACATCAGGATCAGGCCCGAGACGAAGTTGTTGACCACCGTCTGCAAGCCGAAACCGATGCCCACGCTGAGCGCGCCCAGTACCAGCGCCACCTGAGAGGCCTGGAAGCCGGCCGCGGTCAGCGCCACCAGCAGGCCCAGGATCAGCAGCGCGTAGTAGCTCATCGTCGACGCGCTGTTGGCCACGCCGCGCGGCAGCGTCATGCGCGGCAGCACGTCCTCGGCGAGCACGCCGCGCACCGTCTTGGCGAACCAGAACGACAAGTACACCGACACGCAGAACAGCGCGATGCCGCCCACCGTCATCGTCAGGCTGCCGATGTGCAGCGTGAACTCGAACAACGCCCGCAGCCAGCCTTGCAGCGGGCGCCACGCGCGAAAGGCGTCGAGCGTGACGTACAGCCAGGCCAGGAACAGCGCCAGCTCGAACAGCTGCGACAGCACCTGCAGCAGCTTGCCGGCGCGCATGCGGCCCGCGCCCAGCCGCTGCGCCGTCGGCCGGAAGACGTAGCGCAACCAGCCGCGCACGGTGTTGCTGGCGGCCAGCAGGAACAGCCCGACATAGGCGCTGTCCAGCGTGGCCTCGGTGAGCATCGCCGCCAGCGTGACGTTGCCCACCAGGTTCGAGGCGATCGCCGCCGCCAGCGCCGCACAGCCGCCGGCCAGCAGGTTGCGCAGCAGCCGCAGCACGCGGCTGTCGCGCAGACGCTGCGCGCGCAGCAGCCGGCGCAGCAGCCACGCCAGCACCGCCAGCATGGCCACGCTGTTCAGCAGCAGCAGCAGGCGAAACAGCAGCGGCATCGGGGCGACCGCCTGGGCGATCAGCTCCAGCAGCAAGAACGCGCCGCTGAAGTAGATGCCGCGCCCGAGCAGGCTGCGAATCGGGTTGGGCTGCAGCCGCATGATCGGCAGCCAGGCCAGCAGCAACAGCAGCCGCAGCGGCGTGAGCGGGCCGAAGAACTGGATCGTCATCAACACGCCCAGGTTCAGCAGCAGCCAGGCCGACAGCGGCCGCGTCAGCGCCTTGCGGTGGAGCTCCAGGCCGGGGTCGCCGGCAAAGGCCTTGCGGGCCCGTGCCGACAGCCACAGCACCAGCGGCAGCAGCGCCAGCGCCAGCCCCAGCACGCCGACGCTGAGGTTGCGTGCACCGCGCGTCAGGTCGTTGGCGAAGATCGAATCCGCGCCAAGCTGCTCTCGCAGCGTGGTGGTGGTCAGCGCGGGCGCACGCTCGGCGCTGGCCAGCGCGGTGAACAGGTTGTCGGTATCACGCGACCACAGCCGGCGGTCGATGGCGGCGATGCGCGCGGCGGCTGCCGCGGTTGCCTGGCTGACGCGGGTCTGCAACGCTGCGGCCTCGCGGCCCAGCGCCAGCAGTTGCGTCAGCGGCTGCGACACCGCGCGCTCGGCCTGGCCGATGGCGCCGAGCAGCAGGTCGATGCGCTGCGTCAGCGCCGACATCGTGCTGCCGGCGATGGCGGTGCGCGTGTCCTGCCACAGCTTGCGCCGCTGCAGCAAGGTCGCCGCGTCGGCCGACACCGGCCGCGCCGCCGCCTGCTGCTCGGTCTGCCACTGGCGCAATTGGTGGTCCAGGAAGCTCAGGTAGCGCTCCAGCGCCTCGAGGCTGGACAGCGTCATCGTGTCCAGCCGGTTGCCTTGGGCCTTGACGGCGAGGTCGTCGACATTGCGCTGGATCGTGGTCAGACGCTCCTTCAGCGTGTCGGCGCTGGTGTTGGCCTTGCTGCGCTGGATCACCTCCTGCACGAAGGCCTCGTCGTCGTCGGCGCGCTGGGCGATGTCACCGATCGGGACGATGGCCGCCTGCGCCGGTGCGGCGGTGGCGTCGGTCTTGGCCGGCAAGCCGGGGATCTGCGCCAGCGCGGTGGCCGCCACCAGCCACAGCGCCAGGCAGGCCGGCTTCAGCATGGGGGCCAGGGGCATGGTCGCTGTGGGCGGCAGGCTGGATCGGGCACGGTGCCGGCGTCTACCAGTAGCCGAGCAGCTTCCACCAGGCGGCACCGACCAGCACCCACACCGCGATCAGCACCACGCTCATCACGAAGCCGCACTTCCACCACTCGGCCAGCGTGGTGTAGCCCGAGCCGAAGATCACCGGCGAGGTGCCGGTGGCGTAGTGCGTCAGCGTCATCATGATGTTCGACGCCGCCGCCATCAGCAGCGCGAACAGGAACGGCGGCGCGCCCAGCGCCAGCCCGGCGGCGTAGAAGGCGCCGAACATCGCGGTGATGTGCGCGGTGGTGCTGGCGAACATGTAGTGCGCGTACAGGTAGGCCAGCAGCAGCAGCGAACACGCGGCGAACCAGCCGTCCAGCCCGAGCCCACCGATGCCGGTTTCGATGGCCTTGGACAGCCAGCCGATCAGGCCGAGCTTGTTCAGCCAGGTCGCCATCATCACCAGCGCCGAGAACCACACCACCGTGTCCCACGCGCTCTTTTCCTTCAGCAGGTCGTCCCAGGCGAGCACGCCGGTCAGCAACAGCACGCCCAAGCCGGCGAAGGCGGCGGCGGTGGCATCCACCGCCCAGGCGTCGCCGAAGACGCGTTCGGGCACGCCGGCCCACAGCGCCAGCAGCAGCGCGAACACGCCGAGCAGGATCTTCTCGCCGCCGCTCATCGGCCCCATCTGCTGCAGCTTGGCATGCGCGAAGTGCGCGGCATCGGGCGTGTGCTTGAGCTCGGGCGGGTACAGCCAGTAGATCACCAGCGGCATCAGCGCCAGCGCCGCCAGCCCGGGCAGCAGCATCGCCAGCGCCCAGGTGCCCCAGGTCAGTTGCACCTGCGCGCCGGTGGCGTCGGCCACCAGCTTGACCACCAGCGGGTTCGGCGCGGTGGCGGTGATGAACATCGCCGAGGTGATCGGGTTGGCGTGGTAGTTGACCAGCGCCAGGTAGCGGCCGATGCGGTTTTGCGTGCCCTGGTCCGGGTCCGAATCGAAGCTGCCGGCGATGCCGCGCATGATCGGGTGGATGATGCCGCCGCCGCGCGCGGTGTTGCTGGGCGTCACCGGCGCGATCGTCAGCTCGGCCGCGGCCAGCGCGTAGCCGATGCCCAGCGTGTGCTTGCCCACGAGCACGATGAAGCGGTAGCCGATGCGCGCGCCCAGCCCGGTCTTGATCAGCGCGCGCGAGATCATGATCGCCACGCCGATCAGCCAGATCAGCGGGCTGGCGAAGCTGCTCAGCGCATCGGCGATGGCGGTGGCCGGTTTGTCGCTGGTCACGCCGCTCAGCGCCACCAGCGTGATCGCCAGCATCGCCAGCGCGCCGATCGGCATCGCCTTGCCGATGATCGCGGCGATGGTGGCCACGAACAGCGCCAGCAGCTCCCAGGCCTGTGGCGTCACGCCTTCGGGTGGCGGAATCACGAACCAGATCAGCAGCCCGATCGCCAGCGCGACTGCCATCGGAATCGGTTTGAAGCCCAAGCGCGTCTCCTCGTGGTGGCGCGTCGGATTCTGTGCGAACGCGGCCGGCCTGGGTGCGGATTTGCGCTACGCTGCGCCGTCGCCACGCCAGCCGTGGCTCCCAAGGCCGAGCGCCGAGCCCTGATGGAGCAGCCCGTCAAGAAGGTGCATCTGAGCATCGAAGGATCGGAGATCGACGCGCCGGCTTCGAGCTCGATCCTGCAGGCCTACCTGCACGCCGGCCACACGCTGGTCGAGAACGTGGGCTGCATGGGTCAGGGCGTGTGCGGCTCGTGCCGCGTGATGGTGCGCCGCGCGGGCGACGCCGAGGTGCGCACCCAGCTGGCCTGCGAGACGGCGGTCGAAGAGGGCATGCAGGTGGCCTTCCTCGACTACTTCACGCCGTCGCTGCGCCATGTCTACCGGCTGCAGGACATCGCCGACAGCTGGGACGCGCTGCGCCAGGTCGGCGCGGTGTTCCCCGAAGCCGCGCACTGCCGCCACTGCGGCGGCTGCGACCGCGCCTGTCCGAAGGGGCTGCAGGTGCACAGCGGGGTCAACCTCGCGGTCGATGGCCGGCTCGGCGAGGCGGCCGCGGTGTTCGACGAATGCGTGATGTGCGGCCTGTGCACGCTGGCCTGCCCCGAACACATCCGGCCCAACCACCTCGGGCTGTTCGTGCGCCGCATGAGCGCGTCGCTCGGGCTGCGCCCGGGCGACCTGATGCGCCGGCTGCAGCAGATCGACAGCGGCGCGCTGAGCATCGATTGCGACGCGCCGGGTGCGCGGCCACCGGGCTGATGGACGAAGGACGCGCTGTGGCGGCGGCGATCGCTTACGAAGACGCGCGGCGCCGCTGGCGTGCCGGCGCGACACCGGCGCAACGCGCGCAAGCCGGCACGGTCGCCGAACTGCTCGCCGCCCACCACCCCGACCACGGGCCGAACGCGCGCGTGGCGCTGGCGGTCGGCGTCAACCGCGGCGAACCTTGTCAGCCCGAACTGGCGCGCCAGCTGCAGGCCAACGCGCTGATCGACGACGTCGACATCGCCGGTGCGCAGCTGGCCACCACCGACGTGCTGGTGCTCGGCGGCGGCGGCGCCGGCTGCGCCGCGGCGCTGAGCGCCGTGCAGCAAGGCGCGCGCGTGCTGCTGGCGACCAAGCTGCGGCTGGGCGACAGCAACACGGTGATGGCCGAAGGCGGCATCCAGGCCGCGGTCGGCGAGGACGACAGCCCGCAACAGCACTTCGAGGACACGCTGCGCGCCGGGCACTCTTGCGGCGAGCCCGAACTGGTGGCGCAGATGGTGCTGGACGGGCCCGATGTGATCCGCTGGTTGATCCGCCTGGGCATGGCTTTCGACCTCGAGGACGATCGCCCGCTCGGCGGAAACTTGCTGCGCAAGAAGCCGGGCGGCGCCAGCGCCGCGCGCATCCTGTCGTACCGCGATTACACCGGGCTGGAGATGATGCGCGTGCTGCGCGAGGCGGTGGAGCTGGACGCGGCGATCGACACCTGGAACCGCTGCCCGGTGGTCGAGTTGCTGTGCGACGAACGCGGCCGCTGCGCCGGCGCGGTGCTCTACAACCTGGAGTGGCGCAGCTTCGTGCTGGTGCGCGCGCGCGCGGTGGTGCTGGCCACCGGCGGCGCCGGGCGGCTGCACCTGAACCGCTTCCCCACGTCGAACCACTACGGTGCCACGGCCGACGGCTTGGTGCTGGCCTACCGGCTGGGCGCGCGGCTGCGCGAGCTGGATTCGTTCCAGTACCACCCGACCGGCATCGCGTTTCCGCCGCACCTGGCCGGCGGGCTGGTGTCGGAGGCCGCGCGTTCGGCCGGCGCCAAGCTGATCAACGGCGAGGGCGAGCGCTTCGTCGACGAGCTGGCGACGCGCGACGCCGTCGCGTCGGCGATCCTGCGCGAATGCGCCGAAGGCCGCGGCATCGAACGTGAAGGCCAGCGCGGCGTGTTCCTCGACACGCCGACGCTGGAGTTGCAGCAGCCCGGTATCCTGAACCAGCGCCTGGTGACGCTGTGCCACCTGGCGCGCAAGTGCGGTCACGACCCGGCGCTCGAGCCGTTCCTGGTCTACCCGACGCTGCACTACCAGAACGGCGGCGTCGCCGTCGACAAGCAGGGTGCCGCCAGCGTGCCGGGGCTGTACTGCGTCGGTGAGCTGGCCGGCGGCATCCACGGCCGCAACCGGCTGATGGGCAACGCGCTGCTCGACATCCTGAGCCTGGGGCGGCGCGCCGGCAAGGCGGCCGCGTCGATGGCCGGGCGCTTCATCGGCGAGCGCGCCGGCATCGGCCACGTGCACGCCTGGCAGCGCGAGCTGACGCTGGCCGGGCTGCCGCTGCAGGCCAAGGCGCCGCAGCTGTTCCCCGACTACGCGCACTTCGATCTGCGCGCCGACCTCGGACTGCGCGCCGCGCCAGCCGCGCGGCACGCAGGCGGCGTGCGCTGAAGCGAGCCATGACGCTGGACCCGCGACTGAACCAGGTGCTGCTGCGCGACGAGATCCGCGTCGGCGCCGACCTGCAAGCCTGGCTGCAGCGCGGCGGCGGCGCGGGGCTGGCCAATGCGCTGGCCGCACCCGAGCAGGTCATCGCCACCATCGAACAGGCCGACCTGCGTGGCATGGGCGGCGCCGGCTTTGCCACGCACCGCAAGTGGGCGCCGGTGGCGGCCGCCGCTGCCGCCGACAAGTGGATCGTCTGCAACGGCAACGAGGACGAGCCCGGCACCTTCAAGGACCGATTCCTGCTCGAGCACACGCCCCACCAGGTGATCGAAGGCGCGCTGATCGCCGCGCTGGCGACCGGCGCCAACCACGTCGTGCTCTACGTCAACCCGCAGCAGCCGGCGGCGCTGGCCGCGGTGCGCGAAGCGCTGCGGCAGTGGTGCGAACACACGCTGTCAGCGCAGATCGAACAAGCAATCGGCACGCCGCTGGCGCTGGCGGTGGTGACCAGCTCGGGCCTGTACATCGGCGGCGAGGAAACGGCGGTCATCGCCAGCGTCGAAGGCGGCTTTCCGTTCCCGCGGCGCAAGCCGCCGTTTCCGGCCGAACTGGGCGTGCACGGTGCGCCGACCGTCGTCAACAACGTCGAGACGCTGGCGCACGTGCCGGGCATCCTGCGCCACGGCGCCGCCTGGTACCGCGGCCTGGGGCGGGGCGGCGCAGCCGGCACCAAGCTGTATTCGTTGTCGGGCGACGTGCTGCGCCCGGGGCTGTACGAGCTGCCGATGGGCACGCGCTTGGACGAACTGGTGTTCGAACACGGCGGCGGCATGCTGCAGGGCAAGCAGTTCAAGGCGGTGTTCACCGGCGGGCCGTCGAACACGCTGCTGACGCGCGCCGACCTGGATGTGGCGCTGGACTTCGGCGCGGTGCGCGCACGCGGCTCGCGCTTGGGTACCGGCGCGATGATCGTCGTCTCCGAGGGCACGGGCATCGTGCGCAAGGTGGCCGAGTACGTGAACTTCTTCGCCCAGGGCTCGTGCGGCCAGTGCCCGCCGTGCAAGGGCGGCAGCTTCCAGTTGACGCAACTGCTCAACCGCATCGACACCGGACGCGGCGTGCGCGCCGACCTGGACGCGCTGGACAACCTGTGCCGCATCCTGCCCGGCAGCGGCCGCTGCGGCCTGATCGACGGCGCGGTGACCGTGGTGCAGAGCTCGCTGCAGCGCTTTCGCGACGAGTACGAGGCGCTGCTGAGGGCGTGAGCGCAAAGCGAATCCGCACCCGAAGCGGGCGACGCAGACGCAATGAACGCACGAGCCGCGCGAAGCGGTGCGCCGGCCCGAGGACGAGCCCGGGTTGAGTGCCGCGCCATGCGGATCCGAACCGCGCGAGCAGGATCGCTGCGCCCGCAAACGTCAGGGCCCGCTCAGTGGCGGGCCCTGGGAAACATTGGTGCCGATGGACGGACTCGAACTGTCGACCTTCGCATTACGAATGCGCTGCTCTACCAACTGAGCTACACCGGCACTTGAGCGAGCGCGCATTCTAGCGGCTGGGCGAGCGCAGAATCCGTGGCTCCAGGCACGCTTCGGGGGAGCATTGATGTTGGCCAGCAAGATCCTTGTCGCCCAGGGTGGCGGCCCGACTGCGGTGATCAACCAGTCGTTGGCCGGCGTGGTGCTCGAAGCGCGCCGCTTCGGCGGCGTCGAGCGCATCTACGGCGCGCACCACGGCGTTCGCGGCATCGTCAACGAGGACTTCGTCGACCTGACGCGCGAGACCAGCAACAACCTGGAACGGGTGGCCGACACGCCGGGTTCGGCGCTGGGCTCCACGCGCGACAAGCCCGACCTGAAGTACTGCCAGCAGATTTTCGAGGTGCTGCGCGCGCACGGTATCGGCTACTTCTTCTACATCGGCGGCAACGACTCGGCCGACACGGTGCACATCGTCAGCCAGCAGGCCGCAGCCGCCGCTTATGCGCTGCGCTGCATCCACATCCCCAAGACCATCGACAACGACCTGGTGGGCAACGACCACACCCCAGGCTATCCGTCGGCGGCGCGCTTCGTGGCGCAGGCCTTCGCCGGCGCCAACCTGGACAACGCCGCGCTGCCGGGGGTCTACGTGGCGGTGGTGATGGGCCGCAACGCCGGCTTCCTGACCGCGGCCTCGGCGCTGGGCAAGAAGTTTCCCGACGACGGCCCGCACCTGATCTACCTGCCCGAGCGCGACTTCGAGATCGCCCGCTTCATCGCCGACGTGAAGACGACGCACGAGCGCCACGGCCGCTGCGTGGTGGCGGTATCCGAAGGCATCCACGACGCCGCCGGCCGGCCGGTGCTGGAGCAACTGCAGCCGCGCCTCGAGCACGATCAGCACGGCAACCTGCAGTTGTCGGGCACCGGCGCGCTGGCCGACCTGCTGTGCGAGCAGATCAAGGCGCAGCTTGGCATCAAGCGCGTGCGCGGCGACACCTTCGGCTACCTGCAGCGCAGCTTCATCGGCTGCGTATCCGACGTCGACGCGCGCGAGGCGCGCGAGGTCGGCGAGAAGGCGGTGCAGTACGCGATGTGGGGCGACAACGGCGTGCTGCGCGACGGCTCGGTGGTGATCAAGCGCGTCGGCTTTTACTCGGCCGACTACGCGTTGATGCCGCTGGCCGAGGTCGCCGGCAAGACGCGGGTGATGGACGATGCCTTCATCGCCGCCAGCGGCACCGACATCACCGATGCGTTCCGCCTGTACCTGCGCCCGCTGCTGGGCTCGCGCATGCCCGATGTCTACCGGCTGCGCCCGGCGCCGGTGGCCAAGGTGCTCAGGCGTTGAGCGGCGCGGCCGGCCGCGCCGGGCGGCGTCGATACCGCGGCGGCTGCGCGCCTCACTGCCGGCCCAGCTCGACCAGCAGCCGGCTCACCAGATACAGCCGCGGCACGATGGCATCGATCTCGATGTACTCGTCCGTCGCGTGGTAGCCCGAGCCTGGCAGGCCGAAGCTTTCGAGCACCACGGGCTTGCCCGAGCGCGCGGCAAAGGCCGCGTCGGTGCCGCCGCCGCCCATCGCGCCGAAGCCCAGCGGCCGGTCGATCTCGGCGTAGATCGCCTTGGCCTTGTCGAACAGCGCGCGGCCGCGCTCGCCAGCCACGAAGGGCGGGCGGTGGAGCTCGAGCTTCAGACTGGCCTCGGTGTCCGGCACCAGCCGCTGGCCCAGCTTGGCTTGCAGCGCCGCGTTCAGCGCGGCGTCGGCGCCGGGGCGCAGGATGCGCACGTCGCCGACCGCCACGGCCAGCGCGGGGATCTGGTTGGTCGGGTTGTCGGTGCGCAGCGTGGTCCAGTTCAGCTGCGCCCCCGGGATGTCCTTGGCAACGTCGCGCGTTTGCAGCAGCTGGTGCGACAACTCGATCACCGCATTGCGGCCCTGGTCGGGCGCGGCACCGGCGTGCGCCGCACGCCCCTTGACCTCGAGCGTGGCGCTGCCCACGCCCGCGGTGCCCAGCGTCAGCGGCTCGCCCTCGACCACCGTCTTCGCTGCCGAAGGCTCGAACGACAGCACCACATCGTGCTGCGCGCCCAGGCTCGCGATCAGCTCGCCCGAACTGGCCGAGCCGGTCTCCTCGTCGCCGTTGACGACCACCGTGATCGTCGCGAAGTCACGCCAGCCGCCGTCGAGCAGCAGCTGCAGCGCATGCAGCAAGATCGCGATGCCGCCTTTGGCGTCGGCGCTGCCCGGGCCATAGAGGCGGTTGCCCTCGAGCTTCAACGGCTGCGAAGCGAGCACCCCCGGCGGGTAGACCGTGTCCATGTGTGCCAGCAGCATGATTCGCGCCTTGCCGCTGCCGTGCCGCGTGCCGATCACCGCGTCGGCGCTGTCGCCCAGCCGGTGGCGCTCGGTGCTGAAACCCAGCGCTTGCAGCCGCTGGTCGACCAGCGCCGCCATCTGTGCGAGCCCCGCCTTGTCGGTCGAGCCCGATTCGATCAGCACCATCTGCTTCAGGCTTTCGATCACGGCCGGCTGCGCCTTTTCGGCTGCGGCCAGCCAGCGGGCGTCCGGCGCGGCCGGCACCGGCCCGGCCGGCAGCCACGCCGCGAGCAGGGCAGCCAGCGCCACGGTCCAGGTCTTGTGCGGTGCCATCGGCGCATCCTCAGCGCTGCGCTTGTCAAGGCCGGCTTGGCGTGCAGTATGGCGCGGCCACCCGCGCCTTGCCTCACACTTTCGTCGGACCTGCGCCGGCCCGCGGCGCGAGGCGAGGGACGGCATGGCGCAAGGACGCAAGTCGAAGGAGGAAGACGATGACGACGATCAGCGTGCGTTCGCGGCCGCGCCAGCTTTTCGCCGCGGCGGCGCTGCTGGCGCTGGGTGCCACCGCCGCGCAGGCCGAGCCGCAGCAACTGCGCCGCCTGCGCGGCGTCTACGCGCCCGAGTGCGGCAATCCGCTGCGGCCTCGGGTGGAAGTGCTGGACGATGCGCTGGTGGTGCGCGACCAGGGCAAGGTGCTGCTCACCGGGCGCCAGCCCAGGCCAGCGCCGGCCGGCGCGTTCGCCCCGGCAGGTTTCGAGGCGGCGCTGACCAGCGAGGTGGCCCCGGGCGAGATGATGGATTTCGTCTTCACGCGCGACGCCAGCGGCCTGCACGTCAGCGTGGACGGCAATGCGCGGGTGATGCAAACCCTGCCGGCGGCGTTGCACGGCAAGCGCGTCCGGCGCTGCGACCCGTAGCGTCAGGCCGCGACGGCGCCGATCCGGGGAGCGCCGATCAGGGTGCGTTTGGCGTTTCGAGGTGGTAGCGGGTGATGCGCTCGACCTCGTTCTTCGAGCCCATGACCACCGACACGCGCTCGTGCAGCTTGGTCGGCATCAGGTCCATGATGCGCTGGCGGCCGTTGGTGGCCGCGCCGCCGGCCTGCTCGATCAGGAAGGACATCGGGTTGGCCTCGTACATCAGCCGCAGCTTGCCCGGCTTTTCCGGGTCGCGCGCGTCCCAGGGATACAGGAACACGCCGCCGCGGCACAGGATGCGGTGCACGTCGGCCACCATGCTGGCGACCCAGCGCATGTTGAAGTCCTTGCCGCGCTCGCCGGTGCTGCCGGCCAGGCATTCGTCGATGTAGCGGCGCATCGGTGCTGCCCAGTGCCGCAGGTTCGACATGTTGATCGCGAACTCCTTGGTGTCGTCGGGGATCCTCAGGTCTTGCCCGGTGAGCACCCACGAGCCGAGCTCGCGATCGAGCGTGAACACCACCACCCCGTTGCCCACCGTGAGCACCAGTTGCGTCTGCGGCCCGTACACGCAGTAGCCGGCGGCCGCCTGGAAGCGCCCGGGCTGAAGGAAGTCGTCCTCGCTGACGCCGTGGTGGTGCCCGACCTTGCGCAGCACCGAGAAGATGGTGCCGATGCTGACGTTGACGTCGATGTTGCTGGAGCCGTCGAGCGGGTCGTACAGCAGCAGGTACTCGCCCTGCGGGTAGCGGTTGGGCACGACGTGGATCGAGTCCATCTCCTCGCTGGCCATCGCCGCCAGGTGGCCGCCCCATTCGTTGGCCTCGATCAGCACCTCGTTGCTGATGATGTCGAGCTTCTTTTGCACCTCGCCTTGCACGTTGGCGGTGTCGGCGCTGCCGAGCACGCCGCCGAGCTCGCCCTTGTTCACCTCGATCGCGATGCGCTTGCACGCGCGCGCCACCACCTCGATCAGCAAACGCAGCTGGCCGGGGATGCGGCCGTGCTCGCGCTGCTGCTCGACCAGGTACTGGGTCAGGGTGATCTTCTTCATGCGCTCTCCAAGGCCCGGTTGACGATCTCGCGCAGCTCGGTGCTGAGTTCGGCGCGCGCGGCGACCCGCGCAATGGCTTCGCGTGCACCGCTGCGGTAGGGCTCGGCCAGATGGGCCCAGCGGTCCATCACCCGCGCCAGACGGCCGGCGACGCTGGGGTTGATTGCGTCCAGCGCCAGCAGCTGCTCGGCCCAGAACGCGTAGCCCGATCCATCGGGCCGGTGGAAGGCGGCCGGGTTGTCGCGGCACAGCGCGAGCAGCAGCGAGCGCACGCGGTTCGGGTTGCGCAGCGAGAAGTCCGGGTGCTGCAGCAGCGTCTTGGCGCGCGCCAGCACCGCGCCGCCCGGGCCTTGCGCGTCCTCGCTGGCGCGGGCCTGCACTTCGAACCACTTGTCGAGCACCAGCGCGTTGCCTTGCGCGGCGGCGTGAAAGCGCTGCAGCGCCGGCTCGGCCAGCTCGGCGCGCGCGTGCACCAGCGCGTTCAGCGCGGCCAGGCGCTCGCTCATGTTGCCGGCGTCCTTGACCTGCTGGTAGGCGCGGCCCGGCCACACCGGATCGCCACGGCGCACCGCGTGGCGGCACAGCATGGCCAGTGCACGCGCGGCCAGCGCGCGCTGGCCGGCCTGTGCCGGCGAGGGCGCATAACCGTCGCGCACCTGGTGCTGCTCGTAGGCCCAGACCCAGTCGGCGTGCAGCAGCTCGGCCAGCTGGTCCAGCAGCTGCTCGCGCACCGTATGGATGCGCTGCGGGTCGACCTGCGCCAGCTGCTCGGCGATGTAGCCTTCGCCGGGCAGCGCCAGGGCCAGCGCCTTGAAGGCCGGGTCCAGCGTGGCGTCGCGCAGCACGCGGCGCAGCGCCTGGACGTAGCTGTCGTCGAGCGCTGACGGGCTGGCACCGAGCAGCGCGGCCAGCAGCCGGCGCAGGCCCAGGCGCTGGCCGGCTTCCCAGCGGTTGAAGGGGTCGGTGTCGTGCGCCAGCAGCGTCAGCAGCGCGGCGTCGTCCAGGCCGTCGTGCAGCGCCACCGGTGCGCTGAAGCCGCGCAGCAGCGACGGCACCGGCGGCTCGGCCACGTCGACGAAAGTGAAGCTGCACTGCGGCCGGTCGAGCACCAGCAGCCGCTCGGTGCCGCCCGCCGCGGCTTCGTCTTGCAGTTGCAGCGCCAGCGCCTGGCCGTGCGCACCGAACAGCGCGGCGCGCACCGGGATCAGCAGGGCAGCGCCGGCATCGTGGCCCAGCCGCTGCGACAGCTGCAGCGTGTAGCGGCGCGACTCGGGGTCGTAGCTGCCGCTGGCCGTCAGCTGCGGCGTGCCGGCGCGCGCATACCACTGCTTGAAGCGCTCGAGCTGCTGCGCCAGCGCCGAGCCGGGGTTGGCGTCGGCGATGGCCTGCGCGAAGTCGTCGCAGGTCACAGCCTGGCCATCGTGGCGCTCGAAGTACAGCGCCAGGCCTTTGGCAAAACCATCGCGGCCGACCAGCGTGTGCATCATGCGCACGACTTCGGCGCCCTTTTCGTAGACGGTGGGGGTGTAGAAGTTGTTGATCGCCTGATAGGCGTCGGGACGCACCGGGTGCGCCATGCTGCCCGCGTCCTCGGGGAACTGCACGCTGCGCAGCTTGAGCACGTCCTGGATGCGCTTGACGGCGCGCGCCGACGCGGCGCCGGCCATGTCCATGCTGAATTCCTGATCGCGAAAGACCGTCAGCCCTTCCTTCAGCGACAGCTGGAACCAGTCGCGGCAGGTGACGCGGTTGCCGGTCCAGTTGTGGAAGTACTCGTGCGCGACCACGCTTTCGATGCCGGCGAAGTCGTCGTCGGTGGCGCTGTCGGCGCTGGCCAGCACGAACTTGGTGTTGAACAGGTTCAACCCCTTGTTCTCCATCGCACCGAAGTTGAAGTCGTCGACCGCGACGATCATGAAGCGTTCCAGGTCCAGGCTCAGTCCGAAGCGCGCCTCGTCCCAGGCCAGCGCGGCGATCAGCGAGTTCATCGCATGCTCGGTCTTGCCCAGGTCGGCGCGCTTGACATACACCTGCAGCAGGTGCTCGCGGCCCGAGCGCGCGCGGATGCGCTGCTCGCGCGCCACCAGGTCGGCGGCGACCAGCGCGAACAGGTAGCTGGGCTTGGGGTGCGGGTCGTGCCACTTCGCGTAGTGGCGGCCGTGGTCGAGCTCGCCTTGTTCGACCAGGTTGCCGTTGCTCAGCAGCACCGGGTACTTCGCCTTGTCGGCGCGCATCAGCACGGTGTAGACCGCCATCACGTCGGGGCGGTCGAGGAAGTAGGTGATGCGGCGGAAGCCCTCGGCCTCGCACTGCGTGTAGAAGCCGGCGCCGCTGGTGTACAGGCCGCTGAGCTCGGTGTTCTTGGCCGGGGCGCAGGTGTTGCGGATTTCGAGCGTGAAGCTGTCGGCGGCCGGCGGGTTGTCGATGATCAACAGCTCGCCTTCTTCGCGGAACGACACGCTCTCGCCATCGGCCAGCACGCGCAGCAGCGTCAGGCCCTCGCCATGCAACTGCAGCGCTTCAGCCGGCACGGTTGTGTTGCGCTCGATGCGCAGGCGGCTGCCGACGATGGTCTTGGCCGGGTCGAGGTCGAAGCTCAGCTCGACGCTGCGAATCCAGTAGGGCGGCGGCGCATAGTCTTCGCGCCGCACGGCGGTGGCTGGGCCTTCTCGCATGGTTCTCGTCACCTCTTTTGTCTACAAGCCCTGCTTCAAGCTGGCCTCGATGAAGGCGTCGAGGTCGCCGTCGAGCACCTTTTGCGTGTTGGCGGTCTCGACGTTGGTGCGCAGGTCCTTGATGCGGCTGTTGTCCAGCACGTACGAGCGGATCTGGTGGCCCCAGCCGACGTCGGTCTTGCTGTCTTCCAGCTTCTGCTGCTGCTCGCGCTGCTTGCGCATCTCGTGCTCGTACAGCCGGCTGCGCAGCATCGCCCAGGCCTCGTCGCGGTTGCGATGCTGGCTGCGGTCGTTCTGGCACACGACGACGATGCCGGTGGGCGCGTGCGTCAGCCGCACGGCCGAGTCGGTCTTGTTGATGTGCTGGCCGCCGGCGCCGCTGGCGCGGAAGGTGTCCACGCGCACGTCGGCCGGGTTGACCTCGATCTCGATCGACTCGTCGACCTCGGGGTAGACGAACAGGCTGGCGAAGCTGGTCTCGCGGCTGCCGGCGGCGTTGAACGGGCTCTTGCGCACCAGCCGGTGCACGCCGGTCTCGGTGCGCAGGTGGCCGTAGGCGTAGTCGCCCTCGACCTTGATCGTCGCGCTGCGGATGCCGGCGACGTCGCCTTCGGTTTCTTCCAGCACCGACGCGGTGAAGCCCTTGCGTTCGCAGTAGCGCAGGTACTGGCGCAGCAGCATCTGTGCCCAGTCCATCGCCTCGGTGCCGCCGGCGCCGGCCTGGATGTCGATGAAACAGTTCAGCGGGTCGGCCGGGTTGGCGAACATGCGGCGGAACTCCATCTGCTCCACCGTTTCGCGCAAGCCCTGCGCGGCCTCGTCGATGTGCGCCAGCGCGTCGAAGTCGGCGTCGGCCTTCGACAGCTGGAACAGCTCGGTGTTGTCGGCGAGTTCGCGCTTCAGGTGGTCGATGGTGCCGACCACGGTGTCCAGCGACTTCTTCTCGCGCCCCAGCTCCTGCGCGCGCTTGGGCTCGTTCCAGACGGCGGGGTTTTCCAGCGCGGCGTTGACTTCGTTCAGCCGCAGGGCTTTGCGGTCGTAGTCAAAGATACCCCCGGAGCTGCTCGGTGCGGTCCTGCAGGTCGGCGAGCAGCGAGCCGATCTGGTTGATGTGTTCGATGTCCATGCGGCCGATTTTCGCATGGCGGCTTGGCGCCCGACCCGTCCTGACCCGTCCCGAGCCGGTTCGATTTGACGCCGGCCGCGCGCGGGCCAACACTGCGGCCCTGCCCACAGCCTTGCCGGAGATGCCGATGTCAAGCAACGACGACGCGCAGCACGGTGCGAACAGCGCGCAGATGAAGTCGCACAGCTACCTGCTGCCGATCGAGGACACCGAGTTCTTGCTGCGCGACGAGATGCGCGCCACGCGCTTCGCGCTCGAGTACGCCAAGGCCGACCTGCTGCTGCGCGACTGGGGCATTCGCTCGACCGTGATCGTCTTCGGCAGCGCGCGCGTGCCCTCGCCCGAGCAGGTGGCTGCCGCCGGCGTGCCGGGCGACGCGGCCGCAGCCGCGCGGCTGCAGCGGCACGCGCAGTGGTACCAGGCGGCGCGCGAGTTCGGCCGCATCGTGTCGCAGCGCGGCGGCGCGTGCACGCCCGAACACCGCTGGCGCGACAACGTGATCGCCACCGGCGGCGGCCCGGGCATCATGGAGGCCGCCAACCGCGGGGCCAGCGAGGCCGGCGCGCCGAGCGTGGGCTTCAACATCACGCTGCCCGAAGAGCAGCGCCCGAACCCGTACTCGACGCCCGAGCTGACCTTTCGCTTCCACTACTTCGCGATGCGCAAGATGCATCTGGCGATGCGCGCGCACGCGCTGGCCATCTTCCCGGGCGGCTTTGGCACGCTGGACGAGTTCTTCGAGATCCTGACGCTGCGCCAGACGCGCAAGAGCCCGCCGGTGCCGATCGTGCTGTTCGACAAGGCCTACTGGTCGCGGGTGATCGAGTTCGAAGTGCTGCGCGACGAGGGCATGATTTCGCCCGAGCACCTGCAGCTGTTCGACTATGCCGATTCGGCGGAAGAGGCCTGGCAGGTGCTGCTGCGCCACGGCCTTCAGGTCCCCGGCAACGGCTGATACGCGTTCGCGACCGCTGCGAATAACCGGCGTCGGCTTGCGGCGCAAAGCAGCCGAATACAGAACAGCCTTCACCGCAGAGGAACGGAGGACGCAGAGGTCCGCAGAGTAAAGCCAGACTTGTATTCCTCTGCGCAAACTCTGCGTCCTCCGTTCCTCTGCGGTGAATGTATTGGGTGTCGGCTATGCGCCGCGAGCGGCCAGGCACTCCCACTTGTTGGATGGTGACCCTGCATGAGCGGTGGCGCACGAAGCGCAGACGGGTTCTGCCCGTCGTGACAGGCGCAGATGCGCTTCAGCTGCCGTCCAAGAAGCGCTCGAGCGCTTGCGCCAGCGCTTCGGGCTGGTCGTGGTGCAGCATGTGCCCGGCTTGCGGCAGGCGCAGCCGTTGCACCGTGGGCACCGCGGCCAGGCGCTGCTCGAACTGCTCGCGCGTGTAGCGCTCGCCATACGCGCGCTCGAACTCGCGGGCGTCGCCTTCGACCCACAGCAGCGGCGCGCGGATGCGCGACCACAGCGCGATCGTGTCCTCGGCGCGCGTCAGTACCGGGTTGACGCGCTTGTGCGCCGGGTCGCCCAACAGCTGCCAGCGGCCGTCGCCGCCGCGGCGCGACCACTGCGCGGCCAGCCAGGCGGCCTTGTCGGCGCCGAGCCGCGGGTTGGTCTTCATCAGCCGCGCCGCGACGTCGTCCAGGCGGGCGTAGTCGCGCAGCGACTGCGGCTGCTTCAGCTCGTCCAGCCACTGGCGCAGCCGCTTCGGCGTGTCCTCGGCCTGCGTTTGCGGCAGGCTGAAGCCCTCGAGATTGACCAGGCGGCGCACGCGCTCGGGGCGCACGCCGGCGTAGCCCATCACCACGTTGCCGCCCATGCTGTGGCCGGCCAGGTCGATCGCTTGTCCGGGGCTCAGTTCGTCCAGCAAGGCGTCGAGGTCGCCCAGGTAGTCGGCGAACCAGTAGCAGTCGCCGGGGTTCGAATCGCTGAGGCCGAAGCCGCGCCAGTCGGGCGCGACGATGTAGCGCGGCTGGCGCAGCGCATCGGCGGTGAACTGGAACGACGCGCCCACGTCCATCCAGCCGTGCATCAGCAGCAGCGCGGGGCGCTGCGGCGTCGCCATCGCGGCGTCGCCCCACACGTTCAGGTGATGGCGCAGGCCGCGCAGCGTGACGAAGCGGCTGCGCGCCGGCCGCAGCGGGGCATAGACCGATGGCATGCCGCACTATAGGCGCCGCTGCGCGGCGCGGCGGCCTTCGGCCGCGCCGGCACGGCCGGCGTCAACCCAGCGCCAGCGTCATCAGCCGTTGCGGCGCGACCCGCGCCGCCACCGTGCTGGCGCCGACAACGCAGGCGATCGCGAAGTCGCGCTGGCTGGTGTCGCGCGGCTGCGGTTCGGCCAGCGCGGTTCCGCTGGGCGTGGTCAGCGCGGCCACCCAGGGCGTGATGACGCTGGCGCCGCGCTTGACCACCACCGCGGTTTCGCCCGACACCAGCTTGACGAAGCAGCCCGGCGGATACACGCCGAACTCCTTGACCAGCGCGAGCGTCATCGAATTGCCGGGGTCGTCCATGAACATTGCGCGGCCGGCGCGGTCGGCGGCCATCGCCGCGCGCGTGCGGCGCGGGCTGAGCTTGGCGGTGTAGACGTCGGCGCGCCGCACCAGCGCAGCGTAGTCGTTGACCTGGAACTTGGCGGCCGGGTAGCCGCGGCCATCGGCGCTCTCGTGGTGGTCGGCCACGCCCTCGAGCCAGTCGCGCTGGCGGATGCCGGCCTGCTCGAGCATGGCCACGCTGCGCTCGGGGTGCGTGCGGATCGCCTCGCGCTGCTCGGGCGTGAGCGGCGCGGTCTGCTCGGCCAACTGGCCTTGCAGCTCGAGCATCGACAGGTTCATCGTCAGCGCGACCTTGAACACGGTGTGCCGCGCCGCCTCGTCCCAGCCCAGGCGCTGCGCCACCAGGAACGCGGTGATCGCGGTGTGCACCGAATGGTCGGCGCCGTACTGCGTGTGCGCATTGCCGTTGCGGCTGAGCACCTGGAAGATCGCGAGGTCGGGGTCGCGCTCGATCAGCGCATGCACTGGCGCGCTGACCTCGTCCAGCGCCTGTGCGAAGCCGTCGCCGGTGCACTGCTGCAGCGTTTGCCCGACCCGCTCCAGGCACTGGTTCCACAGCTGCGGCAGCTGCTGCGGCGGTGCGTGCTCGACCGCTTCGCGCGCCGGGCGCAGTTCGGCCAGGTCAACCAGCGCGCCGCGCGTGAACAACGCGGCCATCTGATCGTGGTCGTGCACCACCTGGCCGCGCGCGAGCAGCAGGGTCTCGTCGGCGTTGCGGATGTTGAACGGCAGCGGCTGGCCGACGGCGAGGCGATGCTTGACGGCGGCAAGTTGCGAGAACGGCATGCGGGCTCCTGCGGCGGGTCGGTGTCCGAGGTTGATCTCGGCACCGCGGCGGCCGACTTGAGCGGCGCTGCGCTGCCGTCAGCCTCTTGGCCGCCAGCGTCCCAGCAGCAGTGCGTTGCCGACCACGCTGACGCTGGACAGCGCCATCGCGCCACCGGCCAGCACCGGGCTGAGCGCGCCCAGCGCCGCCAGCGGGATGCCCACCACGTTGTAGGCAAAGGCCCAGAACAGGTTCTGGCGCAGCTTGGCGGCGATCGCCTGCGACAGCTCCCAGGCCTGGGCCACCAGCCCGACGTCGCCGCGCATCAACGTCAGGCCGGCGCTGTGCATCGCCACGTCGGTGCCGGTGCTCATCGCCAGGCCGACGTCGGCCGCGGCCAGCGCAGGCGCATCGTTGACGCCGTCGCCGACCATCGCCACGCGCTTGCCGCGCGGCAGGCCCTCGCGCAGCGCGGCCACCACCGCGGCCTTGTCGCCGGGCAGCACCTCGGCGTGCACCACGTCGATGCCCAGCGTGCGCGCCACGGCGTGCGCCGCGCCTTGGTTGTCGCCGCTGATCAGCGCGGTGCGCAGGCCCAGCGCATGCAGGCGTTCGATCGCCGCGGCGGCACCGGGCTTGGGCGCGTCGCCAAAGGCCAGCAGGCCCAGCACCCGTGCCGGCTGGCCGTCGGCGTCGCGGCCCATCAGCCAGGACAAGCTGTTGCCTTGCGCCTGCAGCTCGTCGGCGCGCGCTTGCAGTCCATCGGCCGACAGCCCGAGCTCGTCGCGCCAGCGCGTGCTGCCCAGTTGCAGCGTGCGCTGGTGCACGCGGCCTTCGATGCCGCGCCCGGGCACCGCGCGCACCGCCTGGGCCTCGGCGCCGTCGTGCACGCCGCGCTCGGCGGCGGCTTGCAGCACCGCGCGTGCCAGCGGGTGCTCGCTGCCGCGCTGCAGCGCCGCGGCCAGGCGCAGCAGTTCGTCGCCGCTGGTGCCGGCGGCGGCGTGCAGCGCACTCAGGCGCGGCTTGCCTTCGGTCAGCGTGCCGGTCTTGTCGAAGGCCACCAGCGCCACGCTGCGCAGGTGCTCGATCGCCTGCGCGTCGCGCACCAGGATGCCGCGCCGCGCCGCCAGTCCGGTGCCGACCATGAAGGTCGCCGGCGTGGCCAGCCCCAGCGCACACGGGCAGGCGATCACCAGCACCGATACCGCGTTCAGCGTGGCGATGGCCCAGTCGCCGCGCGCCAGACCCCAGCCCAGCAGCGTGACCAGCGCGATGACCAGCACGACCGGCACGAACACCGCGCTGACGCGATCGACCAGCGCCTGGATCGGTGCCTTGTTGGCCTGCGCCGACTCCACCAGGCGCACGATGCGCGCCAGCTGGGTTTCGGCGCCGACCGCGGTCACGCGCAGCGTCAGCAGGCCCTCGCCGTTGATCGAGCCGCCGCTGACCTTGTCGCCGACCTCGCGCGCCACCGGCAGGCTCTCGCCGGTGAGCATCGATTCGTCGAGATGGCTGGCGCCGTCGGTGATCAGCGCGTCGGTGGGAATGCGCTCGCCCGGGCGCACGCGAAGCAGGTCGCCGACGCGCAGCTCGGCCAGCGGCACCGTGTGCTCCTGGCCGTCGCGCAGCACGGTGGCCGACTGCGGCCACAGCGCGCGCAGCGCATCGAGCGCGGCCAGCGTGCGCTGCTTGGCGCGGGCTTCGAGCCACTTGCCGAACAGCACCAGCGTGATGACCACCGCGGCGCTTTCGAAGTACAGGTGCGGATCGCCTCGCGCCCACAGCACCAGGCTCAGCCCGTAGGCCGCGCTGGTGCCCAGCGCGACCAGCAAGTCCATGTTGCCGCTGCCGGCGCGCAGCGCCTTCCAGCCGGCCCGGTAAAAGCGCGCGCCCAGCCAGAACTGCACCGGCGTGGCCAGCACGAACTGCCACGCCGCCGGCAGCATCCAGTGGCGGCCGAACAGGTCGCCCACCATCGGAAGCATCAATGGCGTGGCCAGCGCGAAGGCCAGCACCACCTTCCAGGTCGGATCGTGGCTGCGGCGCGGCGCCGCCGCGGTGGCCTCGGCGGCGACTTCGCTTGCGTCGTAACCGGCACGCTGCACCGCCTGCAGCAGCGCTGCCGTGGGTGCAGTGCCTGTCAGCCGCGTGACCCGCGCAGTCGAGGCCGCCAGGTTGACGCTGGCTTGCAGCACGCCCGGCACCGCCTTCAGCGCCTTCTCGATGCGCGCGACGCAGGTCGCGCAGGTCATGCCATCGACGCGCAGCTCGGCCTCGTCGCGCGGCACCGCATAGCCGGCCTTCTCGATCGCCTGAGTCAAAGTGTCGGCGTCCACCGGTGCGCTGAGCTCTACCGCGGCGCTCTCGCTGGCCAGGTTCACGCTGGCTTGGCGTACCCCCGGCACGCGCTGCAGCGCACGTTCGACGCGCGCGCTGCACGACGCGCAGGTCATGCCTTCGATCGGCAAGGTCAGGCTGTTGTTCTGCGTCATGGCCGCACTGTAGGGCGCCGTGCATGCTCTTGCGCTGACGCGGGACAATCGCCGCGAAGGAGCGCCCCATGATCGAACTGACCCTGCCCGACATGACCTGCGGCCACTGCGTGAAGACCGTCACCGCGGTGGTCGAGCAGGTCGACGCCGCTGCCAAGCTGCACATCGACCTGCCCACGCACAAGGTGCGCATCGAATCGCAGCGCCCGGCTGCCGATTTCGAGCGCGCCCTGACCGAAGAGGGCTACGCGCCGGGTTGAAGCGCGCGCACGCCCGGCGGCCGGATGCGGGCGCGGCGCGGCGCTTGCGTGCATGGCCATTTGCGGCCGCAAATTGGTGTCGACGGCTCGGGTCGCTTGCCGACGTGGGTCAACGGGTTGCGCGGCGCCTGACGCATTCGATGTACGCCTGGCCATCGGGCGGCAGCCCGCTGCGTTGCGAGGCCCAGATCATCTGCCCCAGGCACTCCATGACCTCGTGGTGGGCGGCGTGCAGCGATTGGCGCTTGGTTGCCAGCAGTTGCACCGCCTGGCGGATGCCGCTGGGCTGGTCGATGCCGGTCTGCTCGAGGATCGACAGGTGCATGGCCAGATGCAGGAACGGGTTCGCGCGGCCGTCCTCGACCGTGTAGCTGGCGGCCAGTGCTGCCGGCTCGTCGGCCAGCAGCGCGTGGTATTCGGGGTGTTCGTCGATCCAGCCAGCGGCCTGCGCCTCCAGCGGCGACAGCGGTGCGCCGTCGCGCTGCTTGCGCCAGGTGCCGCAAAAGAAGCTGCGAACGTCGTGCTGCGAGGGCTGGAACATGCTGCCATTGTCCGCCGTGCCCGCACCCCTCGCGCCGCGCGCACCGCGCGCACCGCGAACGGACGCCGCGCGCTACAGGTGGCGGCGGAAGAAGCGCACCAGACGCTCGCGCGCGGCGTGCGCCTGCGCGACGTCAGGTGCCATCGTCACCTGCGGCACGACGCCGGTGGTGAAGTAGCTGCCTTCGTTGGCGAAGGGGTCGTTGACGACGATCGGCACCATCAGTCGGTCGAAGGCGTGGTAGGCGCCAGCGATTTCGGCCACCGTCACCGCATTGCCGTTGCCGGGGTTCACGCTGCGTGCCAGCGCGCGGCAGGGCTCGGCGCCGTTGTCGTAGTCGTCCAGGCTGCCGACTTGAATCAGCACCGGTGCGCCGGTCAGGTGCACGAACTGCGTGCCCATCTGCGCTGGCGGCGGCAGGCCGGGCACCGGGTTGTTGTAGGCGTAGCACACCGGGTAATGCGCGACATGGGCCTTGAACTGGCGGCCGGCACCGAACATGCCGGCGTACGCGCGCTCGGCCGCCGCCATCGCGTTGACGCCGCCCCAGGAAAAGCCGAGCACGCCGATGCGCTGCGGATCGATCTCGGCGCGCGAGGCCAGGTAGGCCAGCGCCGCGAACGCGTCGGGCAAGGTCAGGATCGGCGCTTTCGGTCGCTCGGCGGCGCTGGCCACGCCGCGCGCTTCCCACATGTCGATCTGCAGCGTGGCGATGCCCGCGGCGTTGAGCGCGGCCTCGTGGAAGTCGCCGCGCGCATCCACGCCCGACGAGCCGTGGAGGATCAGCACCGCCGGCAGCTTGCGCGGTTGGCCGGTGCCGCAGCCGTGGCCGCGCGAAGTGTCGCGATGCTCGGCCTGCCGCGCCGGCAGGCTGAGCTTGCCCTTGACGGTCAGCAGCGACGGCGGCGAGGCCGCGATGTTCGGCGAGCTGAACTGCACGAAGCTCACGCGCGGCAGCCGCGCGCCATCGCAACCGGGGCCGCCGGCCAGCGCGACGGTGGCGCCGCCGGCCAGCGTGGCCGCCAGCAGCATGTGTTTGCACTCGAGCAGGTTCATCGCTTGCCTCCAGTCAATCGAGCTTGATGCCCAGGCCCACCGCGGTCTTGATCCACGCCGGCACGGCGCGACCGCAGCGGGCGCCGGCCGGTGTGGCCTTGCTGCTGCCGCGTCGGCAGCTCGGGAAGCTTCGGCGCACGGCCGCGGTGGCGGCGGCAGCATAGAGCGCCGCGGTCGCGGCGGATCTACGGTCGAACCCGGCCTGGCGCCGGGCGCGTGGGTTTGCCAGCTACGGAAGGACGCAGTGCGCCGTTAGCATGCGCCGGACACCGTTGCTTCCGGAGCCGCGAATGCCCGTGATCGTGATTGCCAACCCCAAGGGCGGGGTCGGCAAGAGCACCCTGGCCACCAACGTGGCGGGTGCACTGGCGCACGCCGGGCACGCGGTGATGCTCGGCGACGTCGACCGCCAGCAGTCGTCGCGGCAATGGCTGGCGCTGCGCCCCGCGGCGCTGCCGGCCATCCACGGCTGGGAGGTGGCTCACAACGACATCGTGCGCCCGCCCAAGGGTGTCAGCCACGTGGTGCTCGACACCCCGGCCGGGCTGCACGGCAAGAAGCTGGACGCGGTGCTGCGCATCGCGCAGCGCATGCTGATCCCGCTGCAGCCCAGCCTGTTCGACATCCGCGCCACGCATGCCTTCTTGCTCACGCTGCGCGAGCACCCGCGCGCTGCCGATGTGCAGCTTGGCCTGGTGGCGATGCGCGCGCGCGAGCACACCATCGCCAACGAGCAGCTGCATCGGTACCTGGCGACGCTGCAGGTGCCGGTGGTGGCCTGGCTGCGCGACACGCAGAACTACGTGCAGCTCGCCGCGCGCGGGCTGACGCTGTGGGACGTGGCGCCCAGCCGCGTCGAACGCGACCTCGAGCAGTGGCTGCCGCTGCAGCAGTGGCTGCGGTAGCACACGTTCGCGCACGCCGCGCACGCCGCGCACGCCGCGCACGGCGGCGCGGCCCGGCGTGCGGCGGCTGCACTACCATCGCCCCAAGCCCACGGCGCGCCGGTGCGCGAAGGAAACGGCGATGAAAGTGCTGCTCGTCGACGACCACCCGCTGATCCTGTCGGCGCTGCAGCTGGTGATCAAAGGGCTGGGCGATGACGTCGTGGTGCGCGGCGCCGACAGCGCGGCGCAGGCGCGCGCCGCGCTACTCGACGATGCCGACTACGACCTGGTGCTGCTCGACCTGGCGCTGGGCGACGCCGACGGCTTCGAGTTGCTGACGGAACTGCGCGCCGGCTATCCGTCGCTGCCGGTGGTGGTGGTGTCGGCCTCCGACCGCACCAGCGACGTCATCCGCGCGATCGACCTGGGTGCGATGGGCTTCGTGCCCAAGCGTTCGTCCAACGACCAGCTGTTCGAGGCGCTGCGCATGGTGATGTCCGGCGGCCTGTACGTGCCGCCGATGATGCTCGGGCTGGACCAGCCCGGCCCCGACAACGACACCGCCCCCGGCGTGATGCGCCCGGCCGGTGCATCCGGCCAGGCCGGCGCGCACCCGCCGCACGCCGAGCACCCGCAGCATCGCAAGGCGCCGCTGTCGCTGGAATCGGTCGGCCTGACGCCGCGGCAAAGCGATGTGCTGGCGCTGCTGCTGCAGGGCAAGCCGAACAAGCTGATCGCGCGCGAGCTGAACGTCTCGGTCGAGACCGTGAAGGACCACGTCGCCGCCGTGCTGCGCGCGCTGGGCGTGAGCTCGCGCACGCAGGCGGTGCTGGCGGTCAGCCAGATGCAGCAGCAGGCGGCGTACGGCGCACGCGCGCCATCGGGCGCCGCCACGCGATGAGCGCGGCGCCAGCGACGGCGCAGGGCGGGCCGAGCCCGGCGCCGGTGGCGGCGGCGCCGATCGCCGGCTTCGATGCGGCGCGGCGCTTCGACCACCTGCGCGCGCTGTTCGTGCAGACGCCGGCCTCGCTGGTGGGCTACCTGATCGGCTGGGGGCTGATGGTGGCGATGTACGGCCCGCTGGCGCCGCGCGCCACCCTCGTGGCGTGGAGCGCGGTGCTGGCCGTGCTGCTGCTGCTGCGCCTGGCGCACTACCTGCGTTTTCGCCGCAACCGCGACGCCGGCGACGCCACGCTGCGCCGCTGGCGGCGCAGCTGGAAGGCGTTGGTGCTGCTGCAGGCGTCGTGCTGGGCGGTGGCGGTGTGGCTGTTCTGGGGCCTGGGCACGCCGTACCACCGCGTCGCGTTGCTGCTGGTGATCTTCAGCCTGGGGCTGGCCTCGGTGCAGTTGCTGGCCACGCAGCAGCGGCTGTACATCGCCTTCGTGTGCCTGCTGCTGCTGCCGGCGATCGTGCGCATCCTCACCGACACCACGCAGCCGTGGCACTGGCAGTTGGCGGGCATCCTGGGGCTGCAGTTCATCGCGCTGCTGGTGATGGGCCGGGTGCAGCGCAGCGCGCTCGACCAGGTGATCCGGCTCAAGGCGCACAGCGAGAAGCTGGCCGCGCAGTTGCACCAGCAGATGGGCATCGCCGACGACGCGCGCCGCGCGGCCGAGGCCGCCAGCCTGGCCAAGACGCAGTTCTTCGCCGCCGCCAGCCATGACTTGCGCCAGCCGCTGCACGCGATGGGCCTGTTCGCCGAGGCGCTGCGCCAGCGCACGCATGACCCCGAGGTGTCGGCGCTGGTCAACAGCATCAACGAATCGGTGGACGCGCTCGAAGGCCTGTTCGGCGAGCTGCTGGACATCACCCGCATCGACACCGGCGGCGTCGACGTCAACCCCGCGCCAGTGGCGCTGCGCGAGCTGTTCGCGCGGCTGCGGCTGCACTTCGAGCCGACCGCGTTCGAGAAAGGGCTGGCGTTGAGCTTTCGCGGCGAGCGCCATGTCGCGCACGCCGATCCGGTGCTGCTGGAGCGCATCCTGCGCAACCTGGTGAGCAACGCGATCCGCTACACCGACGACGGCGGCGTGCTGGTCAGCTGCCGCCGCAGGCGCACGGCCGACGGCGACAAGCTGCTGCTGCAAGTCTGGGACAGCGGCATCGGCATCTCCGAGGCCAGCCTGCCGCGCATCTTCGACGAGTTCTACCAGGTGCAAAGCCAGCGCCCGCTGGCCGCGCACCAGCGCAAGGGCCTGGGGCTGGGGCTGGCGATCGTGGCGCGGCTGGCCGCGCTGCTGCAAGCGCCGATCTCGGCGCGTTCGCGTGTCGGCCACGGTACCGTGTTCAGCCTCGAGGTGCCGCCGGGCAAGGCGGTGCGCGCGCTGCAGCCGGCGGCGTCGCAGGCCAGGGCGCCGCTGGGTCTGACGTTGCAGGGCCGGCTGATCGTGGTGGTCGAAGACGAAGCCGCGGTGCGCGAGGGCCTGGGCGTGCTGCTCAAGGCCTGGGGCGCCAGCGTGGCCGATTTCGACTCGGTGGCGTCACTCGAACACTGGCTGGCCAGCCGGCCGGCGCGGCAACCCGACCTGCTGCTGGTGGACTACCGGCTGCCGCAGGCGCGCACCGGGCTGGATGCGCTGGCCGTGCTGCGCGCGTACTGGCCGCAGGCCCGGCTGCCGGCGATCGTCATCACCGGCAGCACCATCGGCGGCCACGAGGCCGAGGCCGCCGAGCACGACTTTCACCTGCTGATCAAGCCGGTGCTGCCGAACAAGCTGCGCGCGATGATCGCCTTCAAGCTGGGCGTGCGCGGCTGAGTGCTTACCCCTTGCCCGAGGGTGCGCTCGGCCGCTGGATCTACCAGCGGCCGGATGGCGCACTCGGCCGCTGGGTCTACCAGCGGCCGGATGGTGCACTCGGCCGCTGCTGCGGCGGCGGCAGCTTGGACACCAGGCACTGCGCCGAGGCCTGCGTGCGCGCGTCGCCGAAGAAGTTGTAGATCTCGTCCAGGTAGGCCTGCGGCGTGATGCGCTTGTAGTACAGCCTCGAGGTGGCGTCGAACCACTGGTCGTACAGGTCGAGCGCGTCGTTCGGCGCCGAGTAGTTGGCGGTGATCACCTGCGAGCCCACCACCAGCGGCGCGCAGTCCACCGACACCCGGTCGACAAAGCCGTCGAAGCCGGTGGCCTTGAGGTTGTCCACGGTGTCGGGCGCGCAGCCGCTCAACAGCGCGGCCAAGCAGGCCGCCAGCGCGATGCTTCTCATGTGCAGCTCCCTTGGTGCACGCGACTGTAGCGCGCGGCCGGCTGCGCAGCGCCGTGAACGCTGGCGCATTGGCCGCGGCGCCGAACTACGGCCCGACCACCACCTCGCTGATCTGCGCCACCGGCGTGATGTCGGTGTAATTGGGCACGTCGCCCATGATCTGCTTGGCGTGCGGACCGAACGCGGCCATGAAAGCCTCGGCCGACTCGGCGTAGACGTGGCACATCGCCGCGTAGGTGGGCGGCTGGCCCGGCGCGCCGCCGGCCACGCCCTTGTCGATCGCGTAGCCCTTGCATGCGCCGCCCATCAACTGCTGCAGCATCGGCATGTGGCGGTCGCGGTAGTAGTCGTGGTCGAAACGCGCGCCGGCGCTGGCCGGGTACATCACGGTGAACTTGATCATCGGCTTGGCTCCGGGTTCATTTCGCCAGCAGCTGGCGCAGCACGTAGGGCAGGATGCCGCCGTGCTGGTAGTAGTCGACCTCGATCGGGGTGTCGATGCGCAGCAGCACCTTCACCCGGCGCTTCGCGCCATCGGCGCCGTTGATCAGCAGCGTGGCATCGCCTTGCGGCGTGATCGGCGTGGCCAGCTCGATGTCGATGGTCTCGCTGCCGGTCAGACCCAACGACTGCCAGGAGTCGTTGCCCTTGAACTGCAGCGGCAGCACGCCCATGCCCACCAGGTTGCTGCGGTGGATGCGCTCGAAGCTCTTGGCCACCACCGCCTTGATGCCCAGCAGCATCGTGCCCTTGGCCGCCCAGTCGCGGCTCGAGCCGGTGCCGTATTCCTCGCCGGCGAAGACCACCGTGGGCACGCCGGCTTCCATGTAGTTGATGGCGGCGTCGTAGATGAACAGCTTCTCGCCGGTGGGCTGGTACAGCGTCAGGCCGCCTTCCTCGCGCGAGCCATCGGGCAGCGCCGGGATCATCAGGTTCTTGATACGCACGTTGGCGAAGGTGCCGCGCATCATCACCTCGTGGTGGCCGCGGCGCGAGCCGTAGCTGTTGAAGTCGGCCTTGTGCACGCCGCGGCCGAGCAGGTACTGTCCGGCGGGCGAGGCCTCCTTGATCGCGCCGGCCGGCGAGATGTGGTCGGTGGTGATCGAGTCGCCGAACAGCGCCATGATGCGCGCGCCGCGGATCGCGGTCTCGGGCGGTTTCGGTTGCGCGGTGAAGCCCTGGAAGAACGGCGGCTGCGCGATGTAGCTGCTTTGCGGCCAGCCGTAGACCTGGCCTGTCGAGCCCTTGATCGCGCTCCACAGCTTGCCGGGGTTGGCGGCCACGCTGGCGTAGTTGTCGCGGAAGGCCTTCGGGTTCATCGCCGACTTCAGCAGCTTGTGCACCTCGTCGCTGCTGGGCCAGATCTCGCCCAGGAACACCGGCTTGCCGCGCTTGCCCAGGCCCACCGGCTGCGTCATCAGGTCCACCATCATGTTGCCGGCGATGGCATAGGCCACCACCAGCGGCGGGCTGGCCAGGAAGTTGGCCTTCAGGTTCGGGTGGATGCGCGCTTCGAAGTTGCGGTTGCCCGACAGCACGGCCGCGCACACCAGGTCGTTGGCGGTGATGGCCTCGTTGAGCTGCGGCGCCAGGTCGCCGGCGTTGCCGATGCAGGTGGTGCAGCCGTAGCCGGCCAGGTTGAAGCCCAGCTTTTCCAGGTAGGGCAGCAGCCCGGTCTTGGTCAGGTACTCGGTGACCACGCGCGAGCCCGGCGCCAGCGAGGTCTTGACGTGCGGCCGGACTTTCAGGCCCGCTTCGACCGCCTTCTTCGCCAGCAGCCCGGCGGCCAGCAGCACGCTGGGGTTGCTGGTGTTGGTGCAGCTGGTGATGGCGGCGATCAGCACGTCGCCGTTGCGCAGCGTGCCTGGGCTGGCCGCGGCCGTGCCCTGGGTGTGCGCGGCGTTGCGCGTCGAGCGGTTGGCGACCATCTCGGCCACGTTGCGCGCCGAACCCGGCGTGAGCGTGGGCGCATCGTCGGCGGCGCGGCCGTTGTCGGCCACGGCGAAGTCCATCGCCAGCCGTTCGGCCGGCTGATTGAAGCCGTTGGCCGCCACCGGCGCGCTGAACAGCTCGGTGAACTTGGCGGCGACGTCGGTCAGCGTGATGCGGTCCTGCGGCCGCTTGGGGCCGGCCAGCGAGGGCGTCACCGTGCCCAGATCGAGCTCGATCAACTGGCTGTAGGCGATGTCCTCGGGCTCGGGGATGCCGAACAGCTTTTGCGCCTTGAAGTAGGCCTCGAACAGCTCGATCTCGGCGCGGGTGCGTCCGGTGCCCTTGAAATATTCGATGGTGCGCTCGTCCACCGGGAAGAAGCCCATCGTTGCGCCGTACTCGGGCGCCATGTTGCCGATGGTGGCGCGGTCGGGCACCGCCAGCGTGCGCGTGCCCTCGCCGCAGAACTCGACGAACTTGCCCACCACCTTGTGCTTGCGCAGCAACTCGGTCACGGTCAGCACCAGGTCGGTGGCGGTGCAGCCCTCGCGCAGCCGGCCGGTCAGCTTCATGCCGACCACGTCGGGCGTCAGGAAATACACCGGCTGGCCCAGCATGCCGGCCTCGGCCTCGATGCCGCCCACGCCCCAGCCGACCACGCCGATGCCGTTGATCATCGTCGTGTGGCTGTCGGTGCCCACCAGCGAGTCGGGGTAGGCGATGCCGTCGCGGGTCTTGTGCACGCCGCGCGCCAGGTACTCCAGGTTGACCTGGTGCACGATGCCGATGCCCGGCGGCACCACGCCGAAGGTGTCGAAGGCCTGCATGCCCCACTTCATGAACTGGTAGCGCTCGTGGTTGCGCTGGAACTCCAGCTTCATGTTCAGGTTCAGCGCGTTCTTGGTGCCGTAGTGGTCGACCATCACCGAGTGGTCGACCACCAGGTCCACCGGCACCAGCGGCTCGATGGTCTTGGGGTCGCGGCCCATCTCGGCGGCGGCGTTGCGCATCGCCGCCAGATCGACCAGCAGCGGCACGCCGGTGAAGTCCTGCAGCACCACGCGGGCGACGACGAAGGGGATCTCCTCGGTGCGCGGCGCGTTGGGCTGCCAGTTGGCCAGTTGCACGACGTGCTCGGGGGCGATGCGCTGGCCGTCGCAGTTGCGCAGCACCGATTCCAGCACGATGCGCATCGAGATCGGCATGCGCTGGATGCCTGGATAGGTCTTGGCCAGCTCGGGCAGCGAGTAGAACTGCGCTTCACGCCCTGACGCGGTGCGCAGGCGCTTGCGCGTCTTGGCGAAGGGGTGGGGCGGCGACTTCACACTCTGGCGGGGCTTGCTCATGCGGCACTCCTTCATCGATGGCGGCGGCCATTGTGCATGGGCTTGCGGCTGCGTTGGCCGCGGTGCGATGATCCTGCCCCCGCCGACGTGATGGCTGGCGGCGAGTGCCGGTGTCAACCCAGGCGGTGGCGGCTTCGTTGCAAGCAAGCCGCCGCTGCAGCCGGCGCTGGCCGATGGCACGCAGCGCATGTCGTGGCGGCAGTCCACCACCACCGGAGTTGTTGCATGAAGCTTTACACCCTCCTCGGCGCCACCCTGCTGTCGCTTTCTCTGCTCGGCGGCCCGGCCTTGGCGCAGGACAAGGCGGCCAAGCAGGCCGAGATCGTCAAGCACACCGATGCGGCGCTGCAGCGCTTCTACGCCAAGAAGCCCGAGCTGAAGGCCGCGGTGGCCAAGGCGCCGGGCTACGGCGTGTTCACCACCTACGGCATCAGCTTCTTGGTCGGCGGCTCGGGCGGCAAGGGCCTGGTGCACGACAACAAGACCAAGCACAACACCTTCATGGCGATGGGTTCGGCCAGCGTGGGCGCGCAGATCGGCGCGGCCGAGAACGACGTGCTGATCGTCTTCAAGACCGCCGCGGCGATGAACGACTTCGTCAACAAGGGCTGGACCGCCAGCGGCGGCGCCACCGCGCAGGCCGGCGTCGACAGCAAGCAGGCCGGCGGCGGCCGCGGCGGATCGGCGATGGCCGATGCCGAGACCTTCACGTTGACGAAGAACGGCGTCGAAGCCGGCGTGGCCATCGCCGGCTCGAAGTTCTGGAAGGAAGACGAGCTGAACTGAGCGCGCTGGCGCCGCGCGCTGCCGCGCCGGCGCCGCGCGGCGAGGGGCGGGCACCTGGCGGGCCGTCCCTTCCTCTTATTGCGCGCTCGCTGGCGCCATGACACGAAAGGCCAGCGGCCATGAGCATCGCATCGGGGATTGCGCTGACGCGCCGCCGCTGGCTGCGGCGGCACTGCCGATCACCTTGGCGGCCTGCGCGCCGCTGCGCGGTGCAGCGCCGGGCGCCGATCCGCTGCCGTCGTGGAGCGAGGGCGCGGCAAAGCAGCGCATCGTCGCTTTCGTCGACACCGTCACCACCGAAGGCGGCAAGGACTACGTTGCGCCGGCCGAGCGCATCGCGGTGTTCGACAACGACGACACGCTGTGGGCCGAACAGCCGATGTACTTCCAGTTCTCCTTCGCACCCGATCGCGTCAAGGCGCTCGCGCCGCAGCATCCCGAGTGGAAGGGCAAGGAACCCTTTGCCTCGCTGCTGAAGGGCGACGTGCCGGCCGCGCTGGCCGGCGGCGAGCGCGCGCTGCTCGACATCGTCATGGCGACGCACGCCGGCATGACGACCGACGAGTTCGCGGCCCTCGTCAAGGCCTGGGCCGCGACGGCCAAGCACCCGACGACGCAGCGCTGCTTCGTCGACATGGTCTATCAGCCGATGCTGGAACTGCTGGCCTACTTGCGCGCCAACGGCTTCAAGACCTTTATCGTTTCGGGCGGCGGCATCGAGCTCATGCGGCCGTGGACCGAGCAGGCCTACGGCATCCCGCCCGAACAGGTCATCGGCAGCAGCATCAAGACGAAGTTCGAGCTGCGCGATGGCCAGCCGGTGCTGATTCGCTTGCCCGAGCTGAACTTCATCGATGACAAGGAAGGCAAGCCGGCGGCCATCAACCTGCACATCGGCCGCCGCCCGATCGCCGCCTTCGGCAACAGCGACGGCGACTTCCAGATGCTGCAGTGGACCACCGCCGGCAGCGGCGCGCGACTGGGCATGCTGGTGCACCACGACGATGCGGCGCGGGAGTTCGCCTACGACCGCGAGTCCAGCGTCGGCCGCCTGGCGCGCGGGCTCGATCAGTACCAGGCGATGGACTGGGGGCTGATCAGCATGAAGAACGATTGGAAAGTGGTGTTCGCGCCGGCGAAGTAGCGCCGCCCCGCGCGACCGGCCGACGTCGGCTCAGGAACCGGCGCGCAGCCGCTGCAGCAACTGCGCCGCCTGCGGGTTGCCGGGCTGCAACTGCTGTAGCGCCTCGGCCTCGCGCAGCGCGGCGGCGCGGTTGCCCTGCTGCGCGTAGAACACCGCCAGCGCATAGACGGTCGCCGCATCGCCGGGGTCGAGCTCACGCGCCCTGCGCAGCGCCGCTTCGGCGGCCTTGGCCTGGCCGAGTTGCTGACGCGCCAGCCCCAGGTTGTAGTGCACACGCGCGCGCTGCGGCAGCAGCCTGGCGGCTTGCTCCAACGCCTCGGCGGCTTCGGGCAGGCGCTGCTGTTCGGCCAGCAGCAGACCCAGCGAATACTGCAGCTCGCCGATGCCGGGCTGGCGCTTCAATCCCTCGCGCAGCACCTGCTCGGCCTCGGGCAGGCGGCCGCGCTCGGCGTAGAACTGCGCCAGGTTGGCGCGCGCCGGCGTGAAGTCCGGGTCGATCTTCAGCGCCGCGCGGTACGAGCCTTCAGCCTCGGCGTCGCGGCCGGTGCGTGCGTACAGCGCACCCAGGTTCAGGTTCGGCCCCGGCATGTCCAGCGCCACCTTCTGCGCGGCCACGTATTCGGCCAGCGCGGCGTCGAAGGCCGCGCGTGTGGCGGTGTCGAACTGTTCGTGCGGCAGCGCGGCCAGGCTGCGCGCGGCGGCGATGCGCACCGCGCGCAGCGGGTCGCGCAAAAGCGGCGCCAGCGTCGGCACGCGCAGCGAGGGCTCGATGTCTTCCAGGCTCGCCGCGGCGGCGGCGCGCACTTCGGCGTCGGCGTCGCGCGTGGCGGCGATGCGCTCGTTGATGCCGGCGCCACCGCGCAGTTGCTCCAGCGCGGTGGCGCGCACGATCGCCGGCTGGCCGGTGTCGGCGGCCAGCGTGGCCAGCGCCGCAGCGGCTTCGGGCGCGCCGCGGCGCGCGGCGGCGAAGACTTCGCCGTAGTGCGGTGGGCGCTTGGGCGTGCCGAACCAGCGCGTCACCGCGTCGGCCGCCCACTGCGCGCTCTGGTCGGCATGGCACTGGTTGCAGGCGTTGGGCGTGCCCAGCCGCACCGACAGGTCGGGGCGCGGGATGCGCAGGCTGTGGTCGGGCCGCGGCTGCACGACCATGTAGTTCTTGGCCGGCATGTGGCAGGCCACGCACTGCGCACCGGGCGAGCCGGCGGCGTGGTGCGTGTGCTGCGGCGTGTCGTAGCTGCCGACGGCGCTGGGGAAGGCCGGGTTGGCCTTGGATTCGTGGCACTGCGTGCACAGCGCATTGCCTGGCAGCTTGGGCCGGGCGCTGTGCGGGTCGTGGCAGTTCGTGCAGGCCACGCCCATGCGGTACATCTTGCTCTGGCGGTACGAGCCGTCGACGAAGACCTCGTCCAGCTGCTGGCCGTCGGCGTGGTACAGCCCTTCGCGCAGCAGGCTGGGCAGGTAGTGGTCCAGGTGCGGCTGGCCCGGCACCGGCGTGGCGCTGAGTTCGCTGCGCCGCGCATGGCAGGCGGCGCAGACCTCGACCTGCGCGCGCGGTGTCTTCAGGTCGGCGAGTTGGCCGTACGGCGGGGGTGACGTGCTGCGGTCACTGTGTTTCTCGGCCCAGGCGACGTGCAAGGAGCCCGGGCCGTGGCAGGACTGGCAGGACACGTTGACTTCGGCCCAGCGCGAATCGAAGCGATCGGTCTGCGCGTCGTAGCGCTTGTCGAAGCCGGTGGTGTGGCAGCCGATGCACATCGTGTTGGCCGTCTGGTAGCGGCCGCTCCAATGCAGCACGTCGCCGGGCGGCGCCTTTTCGTGCGGCAGCAGGTGGAACCACTGCTTCGCCTGCGTGTTCCAGGCGATCTGCAGTGGCTGCAGCCGCCCGCCCTCGGTTTCGATCAGGTACTGCTGCAGCGGTGCGACGCCGAAGGTGAACTTGACTTCGAAGTCGGCCAGCTTGCCGTCGGGGCCGTCGGTGTGCACGTAGAAGCGGCCGTCGCGCTTGAAGAAGCGCGTGATCACGCCCTGGTGGCGGAACTGCGCGTGGTCGAAGTTGCCGCGCACGGTCTCGGGCGTGGCCGGCGCCATCGCCTGCGCGTGGTGCGAGGCGGCCCAGGCCGTGGCCTGCGGCTGGTGGCAGCCCAGACATTGTCGGTTGTCGACGTACGCGGCCAGGGCCGCCGCCGCGGGGCTTGCTGCAGCGCCCGGGGCCGAGGCCGCGGCGCGGGGTGCCTCGCCGGGCGTGGTCTGGGGCAGCATGAGCCAGGCGGCTACGGCGAGGGTCGCCGCGAGCAGCGCCGCGACGGTGATCCACTTGCCGCGGCGCGGCGGCGTCAGCGCCGCGCCGGCCGATGGGCCAGGTGGCGCGACGGGCGCGGCCGCCGCGCTGGGACGCTGCCGCTTGCGCGCCATGCGACGGCGCGCTTCAGCCCGGCTGCTGCGGCAGGTAGCGCACCGACAGCACGCCGTCGATCTTGCGCAGGCTGTCCAGCACCGGTTCGGCCACTGCGCTGTCGACGTCGACCAATGTGTAGGCCATCTCGCCGCGCGACTTGTTCACCATGTTGTGGATGTTCAAGCCGGCCTGGGCCATCGCGGTGGAGATCTGCCCCAGCATGTTCGGCACGTTGGCGTTGGCGATGGCCACGCGGTAGGCTGACTCGCGGCCCATGCTCACCGCCGGGAAGTTGACCGCGTTGACGACGTTGCCGTGTTCGAGATAGTCGCGCAACTGGTCGACCACCATCACCGCGCAGTTCTCCTCGGCCTCGCGCGTGGACGCACCCAGGTGCGGCAGCGCGATCACCCTAGTGTGGCCGTTGATCGCGGCGCTGGGGAAGTCGCACACGTATTGCCCCAGCTTCTTCGCCTCGAGCGCGGCCAGCACCGCGGCTTCGTCGACCACACCCTCGCGCGAGAAGTTCAGCAGCACCGCGCCGGCGCGCATCAGCGCGAGGTTGTCGGCGTTGACCAGGTTACGCGTGGCCGCCACCAGCGGCACGTGCAGCGTGACGAAGTCGCTGCCGCGCAGCACCTCGGCCACGCTGGCGGCGCGCTTGACCTGCGCCGGCAGGCTCCACGCGGCATCCACCGTGATGTCCGGGTCGTGGCCCAGCACGTGCAGGCCCAGCCGGATCGCGGCGTCGGCCACCAGGCAGCCGATCTTGCCCAGGCCGACGATGCCCAGCGTGCGCCCGGCCAACTCGTAGCCGGCGAAGCTCTTCTTGCCGTCCTCGACCGCTTTGTCCATGTCGGCCATCTTCGGGTCGAGCGCGGCGACGAAACGCAGCGCCGGGGGCAGGTTGCGCGCGGCCATCAGCATGCCGGCCAGCACCAGTTCCTTCACCGCATTGGCGTTGGCGCCGGGAGCGTTGAACACCGGCACGCCGCGTGCGCTCATGGCGGGCACCGGGATGTTGTTGGTGCCGGCACCGGCGCGCGCGATGGCCTTGACGCTGGCCGGGATGTCCATGCCGTGCATGTCGGCCGAGCGCAGCAGCACCGCGTCGGGCGCGGCGACGTCCTTGCCGGCGGTGTAGCGCTCGGTGGGCAGCCGCTTCAGCCCGTTGGCCGAGACCTGGTTCAGCACCAGGATGTTCAATCGATCAGCCATGCTTTGCCTCGAACTCCTTCATGTAGGCGACCAGCGCCTTGACGCCGTCCACCGGCATCGCGTTGTAGATCGACGCGCGCATGCCGCCCACCGAGCGGTGGCCCTTGAGCTGCAGCATGCGCCGCTCTTCGGCGCCCTTCAGGAACGCGGCGTCGAGCGACTCGTCCTTCAGCTTGAACGGCACGTTCATCAGCGAGCGGTCGGCCTTGGCCACCGGGCTGACATAGAACGCACTGCGGTCCAGGTAGTCGTACAGCAGCGCGGCCTTGGCCTGGTTGTGCGCGGCCATCGCGGCCAGGCCGCCTTGCGCTTCGATCCACTTGAACACCAGCCCGGCGATGTAGATCGCGTAGGTGGGCGGCGTGTTCAGCATCGAATCGGCGTCGGCCTGCTGCTTGTAGTCGAAGGCCGACGGCGTGATCGGCAGCGCCTGGCCGATCAGGTCGTCGCGCACGATGACGATGGTCAACCCCGCCGGGCCGAGGTTCTTCTGCGCGCCGCCGTAGATCAGGCCGTACTTGCTGACGTCGACCGGCTTGGACAGGAAGTTGCTGGACATGTCGGCCACCAGCGGTACGCTGCCCACATCGGGCGTCCAGTGGTATTCGACGCCGCCGATGGTCTCGTTGCTGCAGATGTGCACGTAGGCGGCGTTGGGGTCCAGCTTCCAGCCCTCGCGCGGCGGCACCGCGGTGTAGTTGCCCTCCTTGCCGCTGGCGGCGATGTTGGCCTTGGCGTACTTGGCGGCTTCCTTGATCGACTTCTTCGACCATTCGCCGGTGTCGATGAAGTCGATCGAGCTCTTGCCGCGCAGCAGGTTCATCGGCACCACCGCGTTCTCGGCGATCGCGCCGCCTTGCAGGAACAGCAGCTTGTAGTTGGCCGGCACCGCCAGCAGCTTGCGCAGCAGCGCCTCGGCCTCGGCGTGGATCGCGATGAACTCCTTGCCGCGGTGGCTCATCTCCATCACCGACATGCCCGAGCCGTGCCAGTCGAGCATCTCTTCGGCTGCCTGTCGCAGCACGGGTTCGGGCAGCGCGGCGGGGCCGGCGCTGAAGTTGTAGGCACGGGTCATCTAGGGATCTCCATCAACAAAGGCGGGGGTGGGGCGGTTGCGGGCCAGCGAGGGCCTGGTTGCGGCAAGCAGCGCACGCCGGATGCGGCACACTGCGGCGCAAGGTCCGCCACGGCCGGTATTTTCACCCGAGACCACGATGTTCGATCTGGCGTCGCGCAGTGACTACTTCAGCGATGGGCACAACGACTTTCGCCGCAGCGTGCGCCGCTTCGTCGAGCGCGAGATCGCACCCTTCGTCAACGACTGGGACGAGGCCGGCAGCTTTCCACGCGAGCTGTACCGCAAGGCGGCCGCGGTCGGCATCATCGGCGTGGGCTACCCCGAGGACCTGGGCGGCACACCGGCCGATGCGTTCTACGGCATCGTGTGCTCGGAGGAGATCGCGCGCGCCGGCTGCGGCGGGCTGCAGGCCAGCCTGGGCTCGCACGGCATCGCCTTGCCGCCGCTGGTGGCGCACGGCAGCAAGGCCTTGCAGCAGCGCGTCGTGCCGCCGGTGCTGCGCGGCGAGAAGATCGCCGCGCTGGCCATCACCGAGCCCGGCGGCGGCTCGGACGTGGCGGCGCTGAAGACCACCGCGGTGCGTGACGGCGATCACTACATCGTCAACGGCGAGAAGACCTTCATCACCTCGGGCCTGCGCGCCGACTACCTCAGCGTGGCGGTGCGCACCGACCCGGCCAACCGCGGTGCCGGCGGTGTGTCGCTGCTGCTGATCGAAGGCGACACGCCGGGCTTGACGCGCACGCCGTTGCAGAAGATGGGCTGGTGGGCCAGCGACACCGCCCAGCTGCGCTTCGATGGCTGCCGCGTGCCGGTGGCCAACCTGATCGGGCAGGAGGGCAAGGGCTTCAAGGCCATCATGCACAACTTCAACCACGAGCGGCTGATGATGGCCACGCTGGCCTGCGCCTACGCGCAGGTGTGCACCGAGGAGGCGTTGGACTGGGCGCAGCAGCGCAAGACCTTCGGCGCGGCGCTCGCCGAGCGCCAGGTGATCCGCCACAAGCTGGTGGACATGGCCACCCGGGTGGAGGCCGCGCGTGCGCTGGTCTACGACCTGGCGTGGCGGCTGCAGCGCGGTCTGGGGCCGCAGCCGGCGATGGTGGCGCGCACCTGCATGGCCAAGATCGTGGCCACGCAGGCGATGCAGTTCTGCGCCGACCAGGCGGTGCAGATTCTCGGCGGCATGGGTTTCATGCGCGGCACCAAGAGCGAACGCATCTACCGCGAGGTCAAGGTGATGATGATCGGCGGCGGCTCCGAGGAGATCATGAAGGACCTGGCGGCGCGCCAGCTGGGCATCTGACGCACAGCCGCCGCAGCCTATGCCTGCGGCGGCTCATCGCCGCCCCGCGCGGCCGGCGTGCTGTGCACGGTCAGCGTCGGGCCGTGTTCGTGCCACTGCCGCTCGATGTCGCGGCGGAACTCGGCGTGCCAGTGGAACATCAGCGCGAAGGCGATGGCCAGGCCGATGCCCAGCACCCAGGCCAGCCGCGTCAGGTTGCGCAGCGCCTTGTTGGCCGCGGCGAAGGCGCCGTAGAACCAGTTGGCCACCCCCCACAGCAGCACCAGCGCCAGTACCCACAGCACCTTGCCCACCGCACCGCGGCGCGGGTCGATCGCGCAATCGACCAGGCTCCAGATCGGCTGCACCAGCGCCATGAACAGCATCAGCAGGCCAAAGCCGACGACGAAGCCCATCAGGGCCAGCGCGGCAAATCCGGTCAGGGTCTCTTGCATTGGTTGATCCAGGCGTGTTGCGGCAGCCATCCGCGCTTGCGGGGTCTTGGCGCCGGCCTTGTCATGCGAACGGCCAGTGCAGGTCCAAGCGCAGGCCGTGCGCCGACGGTTTGTGTCGATCATGCCATCGGCTATCTTGCGGCCAATTGATTGGGGATGAACCGCGACAACCCGCAGGCGCGCTCGCCGGACGGTGTCGCGGCGTGGAGGACGCCGAGCAATCGGCACCGGGCGGTCCGCATCTCACGACGATGGTTGGAACCAACCTGCAAGTCGGCGAGGAAGCGGCGAGCGTACTTGGCGAAGGCGAAGGCGAAGGCGAAGGCGAAGTCGAAGGCGTTGCAGCTGCCGCTGGCCAGGTCGAATTGGGCAGGCACGCGGCGTACGGCCAGTACGGCAAAGCACCGGGCAGGCAGCGGCTTCGGGCCGCGCCGCCGCGATCCGGGACAACAAGCCGCAGGGCAGCGCACCGCCGGCAGGCTGATGGGACCGGCTCGGTGTCGGCATTCTTTACGCACCGCTCGCTGCCATCAGCGGCAAACGATGCAAGTCGTTGATTCAGGACGCGATCGGGATAAGGGCGTGAACATTGCTTGAAACGCCCGCTGCGCTGTGTTTTCGGTGGCAACAATCGGATGTCGCCAGTGCAGCGATCCATAACCAGATTGGGAAAAACATGAAGAAGCTTCTGAATCTCGCAGCCGGTGTGGCTGCGGCCGCCATCTCGGCCACTGTCTTCGCGGCGCCGGTTCCGTTTTCCGGCAGCTGGTCGCCGGGTTCGTCGACCGGCACGATTGGCCCGGGCACACTGACCTGGACGGCGAACGCCACGACCAACAATGGCATCCCCACGAACTCCTGGAGCGTTCCCGGTGTGGGCCAGGGGCTAAGCCACTGGATGGGTGCAGACGGCTACCGCGACTTCCACATTGCATTCGATCTTCCGGCGGGCGTGGCACTCGACACGAGAGTTGGAACCAACTGTGCCGGCGGAGCCACCGGAGGCACGGTCTTGTGCGAGCCTTTCCCCGATTTGCGCGGGCTCGGCGTTTGGGACGTGGTGTTCGACGGCCCGAACAGCGTTTCCTTCTATGCACCGTCGGGCCAGAGCCTCGACAGCGGCGAGTTGTTCTTCGTGAACATCTTGTTCACCGGCCCCGCGACGAGTGGCCGCTTCCAGGGAAGCTGGACCGACACCGGGCGCGTGCCTGAGCCGGCGACCGTCATGCTGCTCGGCGCCGGACTCGCGGCGCTCGGGCTCTCGCGCCGGCGTTCAGTCGCCCGCGCTTGACGATCCGTCACGCTGTCGATCGACAGGCGTGCAGCCTCTCGATCGGCGGATGCATGGCGCATGCGTTATCTTGCGCCGATGGCGGACTTCAGCTTCTTCTGGCACGACTACGAAACCTTCGGCGCGGTGCCGCGCCGCGACCGGCCGGCGCAGTTTGCCGGGCTGCGCACCGATGCGGCGCTGAACGAGATCGACGCGCCGCTCACGCTGTACTGCCGCCCGGCACCGGACTTCCTGCCCGAGCCCGAGGCTTGCCTGCTCACCGGCATCGTGCCGCAGGAGTGTCTGGCCAAGGGCCTGCCCGAGCACGCCTTCGCCGCGGCGATCGAAGCGCAGCTGGCGTTGCCGGGCACGGTGGGCGTGGGCTACAACTCGATCCGCTTCGACGACGAGGTCACACGCTTCCTGTTCTGGCGTTGCCTGATCGACCCCTACGCGCGCGAATGGCAGAACCAGTGCGGCCGCTGGGACTTGCTGGACGTGCTGCGCTGCGCGCGCGCATTGCGCCCCGAGGGCATCGAATGGCCGCTGAACGACGATGGCCGCGCCTCGTTCAGGCTCGAGCAACTGACGCGCGCCAACGGCCTGGAGCACGAATCCGCGCACGACGCGCTGTCCGACGTGCGCGCCACGCTGGCGCTGGCGCGGCTGCTGAAGACCCGGCAGCCCAAGCTGTGGGACTTCTGCCTGCGGCTGCGCCACAAGGCCGCGGTGTGCGACGAGATCGCCGCTGCGCAATCGCAGGGCCGGCCGTTGCTGCACGTGTCGGGCATGTACCCCAGCGAGCGCGGCTGCCTGGCGCTGGTGTGGCCGCTGGCGCCGCACCCCACCAACCGCAACGAGGTCATCGTTTGGGACCTGGCGCACGACCCGAACGGGCTGGCGCGCATCGGCGTGGACGAGATGCGGCTGCGGCTGTTCACGCGCAGCGAAGACCTGCCCGAGGGGCTGACCCGGCTGCCGATCAAGACCATCCACATCAACAAGTCGCCGGTGGTCATCGCCAACCTGAAGACCTTGAGACCCGAGATGGCGCAGCGCTGGGGCTTGGACGTGGAGCAGGGGCTGCGCCGCGCGGAGGTGGCGGCGCGCGAGGCCGGCGCGCTGGCGGCTCATTGGGCGCAGGTGTTCCAGCGCCCGGCCGACGCGTCGCCACGCGATGCCGACGAGGATCTGTACGGCGCGTTCGTCGGCAACGACGACCGGCGCACACTGCAACGGCTGCGCACGTTGGACCCGGCCGCGCTGGCGGGCCAGCGGCCGCGGTTCAGCGATGAGCGGCTGGACGAGTTGCTGTTCCGCTACCGGGCGCGCAACTTTCCGCAGTCGCTGCGCGCCGAGGAGCTGGCGCGTTGGCGCTTGCACTGCGCCGCGCGGTTGCAGGCCCCCGCCGGGGGTGGGTTGAGCCTGGAAGTGTTCCGGCAGCAGGTCGAGAAACTCGAGCAGGGCGCCGACGATCGCGGCCGTGGGTTGCTGGCGCAACTGCGCGACTACGCTGCGAGCGTCGAGGCGCAAGCCGCGGTGGGCTGAAGCGCCGAGGCGCGGCCGTGCCGTGCCTCGCTGCGGCGGTGCCGGCTCAGCGCCGGACGGTGGGCGACTGCGTGACGGTCAGGTCGCTGGTGTTCACCTGTCCGGGCAGGTTCATGCCCAGCGCGTTGGGGTCGGTGTCGACTTCCTTGGCCTGGATCTCGTTGACGCAGGAGTCGACGATGCGCCGGCCGCGCACGGTGTCCATCAGCATCGACTTGGTCGGGATCTGCACCATCAGCATCGAGCCATTGCCGACTTCTTCCAGCCGCACCGCGCCGGTGCTGGAGCGCACCGGTTTCATCGTGTAGGCGTGGCTGCCGAAAGTGACGATCACGTAACCCTCGGTCGGATGCTTGGTGATGCTCAGTGCTTGCTTGAACTCGCAGTCGTAGGCGCCCATGTAGGTTGCCGCCGCGGCGAGCATCTGCTCCGGGTTGGCGGCATCGAGCACGAGGGGAGCGGCGGGCGCGGTCTGGCCGGTGTCGGTCCTGGCGACCTTGACCGGTTTGTGTTTGGTGCTGGCCGCAGCCGCTTTGCGCACCTGTGCCGGTTGGTCGGACGCATGCGCCAGCTGGGTGGCGCCGCTCAGGCACAAGCAAACCGACGCGAAGCTAAGAAGGGCTCTCATGGTGACCTGCCTCAGTGAAAGTGCCGCGATTGTGCCGTGAACGGGGTCTGCGGGCGAACACAAGAAAGCCCGCCGCGGCGGGCTTGTTCGCGTCAGTGCGGCGGCGCGGCTAGACGCTGACTGCCTTGGCGGCCTCGGCGTACTCCTCGATCTGGTCGAAGTTCATGTAGCGGTACACGCTGCCGGGGTCCTTGTCGATGATGCCCATCTCGGCGCGGTACTCGGCCACGCTCGGGATCTTGCCCAGCTTGGAAGCGATCGCCGCCAGCTCGGCCGAGGCCAGGTAGACGTTGGTGTTCTTGCCCAGCCGGTTCGGGAAGTTGCGCGTGCTGGTCGAGATCACGGTCGCGCCTTCGCGCACCTGCGCCTGGTTGCCCATGCACAGGCTGCAGCCGGGCATCTCGGTGCGCGCGCCGGCCGTGCCGAAGGCCGCGTAGTGGCCTTCCTTGATCAGCTCGCTCTGGTCCATCTTGGTCGGCGGCGCGACCCACAGCTTGACCGGGATGTCGCGCTGCCCGCCCAGCAGCTTGGCCGCGGCGCGGAAGTGGCCGATGTTGGTCATGCAACTGCCGATGAAGGCCTCGTCGATCTTCGTGCCGGCGACGTCGCTCAGAAGCTTGGCGTCGTCGGGGTCGTTCGGGCAGCACAGTACCGGCTCCTTCAACTCGGCGAGGTCGATCTCGATCACCGCGGCGTACTCGGCATCCTTGTCGGCTTCGAGCAGCTGCGGATTCGCGAGCCAGGCCTCGACTTTCTCGATGCGCCGCGCCAGCGTCTTGGCGTCGGCGTAGCCGTCGGCGATCATGTTCTTCATCAGCACGACGTTGCTCGTCAGGTACTCGATGATCGGCGCCTTGTTCAGCTTGATCGTGCAGCCGGCGGCCGAGCGCTCGGCGCTGGCGTCGCTCAGCTCGAAGGCCTGCTCCACCTTCAGGTCGGGCAGCCCTTCGATCTCGAGGATGCGGCCGGAGAAGATGTTCTTCTTGCCGGCCTTGGCGACGGTCAGCAGCCCGGCCTTGATCGCGTAGTAGGGGATCGCATGCACCAGGTCGCGCAGCGTCACGCCCGGCTGCATCTGGCCCTTGAAGCGCACCAGCACGCTTTCGGGCATGTCCAGCGGCATGACGCCGGTGGCCGCACCGAAGGCGACCAACCCCGAGCCGGCCGGGAAGCTGATGCCGATCGGGAAGCGCGTGTGGCTGTCGCCGCCGGTGCCGACCGTGTCGGGCAGCAGCAGACGGTTCAGCCATGAATGGATCACGCCGTCGCCGGGGCGCAAGGACACGCCGCCGCGCGTGCTGATGAAGGCCGGCAGCTCGCGGTGCGTCTTCACGTCCACCGGCTTCGGGTAGGCGGCGGTATGGCAGAAGCTCTGCATCACCAGGTCGGCGGAAAAGCCGAGGCAGGCCAGGTCCTTCAGCTCGTCGCGCGTCATCGGGCCGGTGGTGTCCTGGCTGCCGACGGTCGTCATGTGCGGCTCGCAGTAGGTGCCGGGGCGGATGCCTTGACCTTCGGGCAGGCCGCAGGCGCGGCCGACCATCTTCTGCGCCAGCGTGAAGCCGGCCTTCGTCGCCGCTGGTGCCTGCGGCAGCCGGAATACCGTGCTCGCCGGCAGGCCCAGCGCCTCGCGCGCCTTGGCGGTCAGGCTGCGGCCGATGATCAGGTTGATGCGCCCGCCGGCGCGCACCTCGTCGAAAAGCACCTCGCTCTTCAGCTTGAATTCTGCGACGGTCGCGCCGGCCTTGGTGATCTTGCCGTCATAGGGATGGATGTCGATGACGTCGCCCATCTCCAGCTTGCTGACGTCGACCTCGATCGGCAGCGAACCCGAGTCTTCCTGCGTGTTGAAGAAGATCGGCGCGATCTTGCCGCCCAGCGTGACGCCACCGAAGCGCTTGTTCGGCACGAACGGGATGTCGTCGCCGGTGGCCCAGATGACGCTGTTGGTGGCGCTCTTGCGGCTGGAGCCGGTGCCGACCACGTCGCCGACGTAGGCGACGACGTGGCCCTTCTTCTTCAGGTCCTCGATGAACTGGATCGGGCCGCGCTTGCTTTCTTCTTCGGGCTTGAAGGCCGCATCGGGGCGGCTGTTCTTCAGCATCGCCAGGTAGTGCAGCGGGATGTCGGGGCGGCTCCAGGCGTCGGGCGCGGGGCTCAGGTCGTCGGTGTTGGTCTCGCCCGGCACCTTGAAGACCGTGACGGTGATCTGGCTTGCCACCTCGGGGCGCGAGGTGAACCACTCGGCGTCGGCCCAGCTCTCCATCACCTCCTGCGCCTTGGCATTGCCGGCCTTGGCCTTGGTGGCGACGTCGTTGAAGTAGTCGAACATCAGCAGCGTCTTCTTCAACCCTTCGGCGGCGACGCTCGCGACCTCGGCGTCGTCCAGCAGTTCGATCAGCGGATGCACGTTGTAGCCGCCGACCATCGTGCCCAGCAGCTCGGTGGCCTTGGCCTTGCTGATCAACCCGACCTTCAGCTCGCCGTGCGCGACCGCGGCCAGGAAGCTGGCCTTGACCTTGGCCGCGTCGTCCACGCCCGGCGGCACGCGGTAGGTCAACAACTCCAGCAAGAAGGCGTCTTCGCCCGCCGGCGGCGACTTGATCAGCTCGATCAGCTCGGCCACCTGCTTGGCGTCGAGCGGCAGCGGCGGGATGCCGAGCGCTTGGCGTTCGGCGGCGTGTTGGCGATAGGCGTGCAGCATGACGGGCTCCTCCAGGATGGCGCAGTTGTAGACGGCTAGGCTTGCGGCACGATGACTCGCAGGCCCTTGAAGTAGTCGCGAAAGAACCCGGCGTCGCGCGTGATCAGGGCCTGACATTGCAGCAGGGCGTGCGCGCCGATCAGGAAATCCGGGATGCTGCGCTTGGCTGGTTCCGCCGCGGCGGCGCGGCGCAGGCGGTCCTTGTAGCGGCGTTGCATCTCGCCGGCGCGCACCGCGGCGCGCTGTTCCAGCGGCGAGAAGCCGATGCCGATGGCGTCGAGCGTTTCCACCACGATGTCGCTGTGGCCGAGACCGGCGACGACCTCGCTCAGCACGACCTCGCAGGCCACCACCCGCCCGGCGCTCAGCGCGGTTCGCAAAGCGTTCTCGGCCGCTTCGGCTGCGGGGCCGTCGCCGATGTAGTCGACCAGTACCGAGGTGTCGACCGCGATCATCGTTCGTCGTCCGGCGGCGGGTAGGGGTCGCCCGGGGCGCGGCCGCGAAGCTCGCGCATGATGTCGTCGGTGGTCACGCCGGGCGGCAGCTTGATGCGTCCGCGCGAGCGCGCGATGGCGTCATCGACGTTCTTGCGCAGGATGATGCGTGGGCCGTCCAGTTCCACGCGCAGCGTGGTGCCCTTGGTCAGGCCCAGCGCGTCGCGCACCGCCTTGGGCAGCGTGATCTGGCCGCGTTCGGCAACGGTCGCTTCCATGTTCGGCTCCGACTAGAGTACGCGAAAATTATACATACCGACCTGCGCATACTTCGATTCACGCCGCGAAGAAGGCCTCGCGCACCTCAGCCGGCAACTGCGCGCCGCCGGCATACGAAGTCTGCTGGGCGCGTTGCAGCAGCTGCCAGAAGTACCTGTAGCTGGCGCGGTCGTGCAGCGTGTCGCGGTGGCGGATCGGCGCCCAGCCGGCGGCCATCGCCGCCAGCAGGATCTCGACCGCCTGGTCGATCTCGGCGGTGCTGGGCGCGAAGGCGTTGACGATCACGCGCACTTGGTCCGGGTGGATGCTCCACATGCGCGTGTAGCCGAGCTTGCGCGACGCGACCTCGGCGGCGGCCTGCAGCGCCTTCGTGTCCTTGAACTCGGTGACCACGCAGTGCGACGGCGTCTTGCCGAAGGCGTGGCAGGCGGCGGCGATCTCCAACTTGGCGCGCAGCACCAGCGGATGTTCGAACTGGCCGGCCACGCCCATCGCCGACGCCGGAATCGCGCCGCGGTGGGCCGAGACGAAGTCCATCAACCCGAAGGACAGCGATTCGATGCGCGGGTGCGCGGCCAGCGCCTGCACCTCGCGTAGCGCGCCGTGGGTCTCGACCAGCGCCTGCAGCGGGATCGTGCGCTGCAGCCCCACGCTGCGCGACGCGGCATCGACCGCGTCCGCCGCGCGCTGCAGGTCGGCCAAGCCGCGCGGCTTCGGCATCATCAGGTAGGCCACGCGCGCACCGGCCTGGCTGACGACGGTGTGCACCATGTCGTCGAAGGCCGCGTGCTCGACCGGCGGCACGCGGATGCCGACGCGGCCGAAGCGGTTGGCCTCGGAGTTGACCAGCTCGCACATCAGCAGCGCGTGCTCGTGCTCGCCGCCCACCGGCGCGCCGTCCTCGCCGTCGAGCGTGACGTCGAACACCGGCCCGAGTTCGGCCTGCAGCTGCAGGCTCTTGCGCATGCGCACTTCGACGCCGCTGTAGTGGTCGCACACCGGCAGCGTGGGCAGCGCCGCCTCGTCGGGGTCGTACAGGGCGACGCTGGGGTGGATGGCGGTGGTCATGGGGCGGCTCGGCGGGCGACGATGAACAGGCGCGGGAAGTCCAGCAGCCGCTGGCCGTCGGCGCGCTCGGGGTAGGCGCTGTCGATGCGCTCGCGGTAGGCGGCCAGGTAGCCGGCGCGCTGGTCCTCGGGCAACGCGTCGACGAAAACACGCAAGCCGGTGCTGCGCAGCCAGTCGACGATGGCGTCGGGCGAGGGCATTGGGTGGCGGTAGACGGTGTGCCAGACGTCGACCGCCTGCGCGTCGGGCGCCAGCAGGTCGTAATAGGCGGCGGCCGTCAGCGGGCGCTCGCGCGGCGCTTCGGCCCCGTCCAGGTGCGCCGACCACGGTGGCAGCGCGGCCAGCTCGCGCATCGCGCGGTGGCTGGGCTCATCGAGGTTGTTGGGCATCTGCACGGCGAGCACGCCGCCCGGCGCCAGCAGCGACAACAGGCGCGGCAGCAACTGCGCATGGTGCGGCACCCATTGCAGCACCGCGTTGGCGAAGATCAGGTCCGGCGGCTGCTGTGGTTGCCAGTGGGCGATGTCGGCGCGCTCGAAGCGCAGGCCCGGCAGCCGCTCGCGCGCGCTGGCGAGCATGGCCTCGGAGCTGTCGATGCCGATGACCTCGGCTTCAGGCCAGCGCGCGGCCAGCACCTCGGTCGAGTTGCCGGGGCCGCAGCCGAGGTCGACTGCATGGCGCGCCGCGGCCAGCGGCACACGCGCCAGCAACTCGATTGCCGGGCGCGTGCGCTCGCTCTCGAAGCGGCGGTACAGCGCCGGGTTCCAGTCGGCCATCGCTGTGCGCCGCGCGCGCGGTGGGACGTCAGAGCAGGTGCTTGACGCCGTCCTGCTCGCCCTGCAGCTCCGACAGGGTCTTGTTGATGCACTCCTGGCTGAAGGCGTCGATTTCCAGGCCTTCGACGATCTTGTAGTCGCCGCCGGCAGTGGTCACCGGGAAGCCGAACATCACGTCCTTGGGAATGCCGTATTCGCCGTTGCTGGGCACGCCCATCGTCGTCCATTCGCCGCCGGTGCCCAGCGCCCAGTCGTGCATGTGGTCGATCGCGGCGTTGGCCGCCGATGCGGCAGACGACAGTCCGCGCGCTTCGATGATCGCCGCGCCGCGCTTGCCCACCGTGGGCAGGAACACGTCCTTGTTCCAGGGCTGGTCGTTGATCATGTCCTTCACGCTCTTGCCGTCAATGGTGGCGAAGCGGTAGTCGGCGTACATCGTCGGCGAGTGGTTGCCCCACACGCACAGCTTCTTGATCGCGGCCACCGGCTTGCCGGTCTTGGCGGCGATCTGGCTCAGCGCGCGGTTGTGGTCCAGGCGCAGCATGGCGGTGAAGTTGCGGCGGTCCAGGTCGGGCGCCGACTTCATCGCGATGTAGGCGTTGGTGTTGGCCGGGTTGCCGACCACCAGCACCTTGACCTGGCGCGAGGCGGCGGCGTTCAGCGCCTTGCCCTGCGCGGTGAAGATCTGCGCGTTGGCGGCCAGCAGGTCGGCGCGCTCCATGCCGGGGCCGCGCGGGCGCGCGCCCACCAGCAGCGCGTAGTCGGTGTCCTTGAAGCCGGTCTTGGGGTCGGCGTGCGCTTCCATGCCGGCCAGCAGCGGGAAGGCGCAGTCCTCCAGTTCCATCATCACGCCCTTGAGCGCCTTTTGCGCCTTCTCGTCGGGGATCTCGAGCAGTTGCAGGATGACGGGCTGGTCCTTGCCCAGCATTTCGCCCGAGGCGATACGGAACAGCAGGGCGTAGCCGATCTGGCCGGCGGCGCCGGTGACGGCGACTCGGACGGGTTTGTTGCTCATGAGAACTCCGTGAAGGGTGGAAACAAAAGAGCCCGCACGTCACGGTGCGCGCCCCGGGGGCGACAAGTGTAGGTCAGCGACTCCGGTGCTTAAGGGTTCACCCGAAGGCTGACACCAGTCTTATGTCTTACGCAGGACATCGGCTGTTCGGTCCATGGACGGGGCACCCCGGGTGTGCTGCAATCGCCGCATGTCTGCCCGGCCGCCGCCCGCCGAGGGCGCCGCCGCGACGGCGCCTGCGTTCAGCCCGTTGTACCAGCAGGTCAAGGGCTTGCTCACACGCAGCCTGAGCCTGGGCGAGTGGATGCCCGGAGCTGCCTTGCCCAGCGAAACCGAGCTGGCGCAACGCTTCCAGGTCAGTCAGGGCACGGTGCGTAAAGCGCTGGACGCGCTCGCGGCCGACGGCCTGCTCGTACGCCGCCAGGGCAAGGGCACCTTCGTCGCCACGCATGCCGAGGCGCAGGTGCAGTACCGCTTCCTGCGCCTGATGCCGGACCTGGGCCCGCGCGAGGCGATGCAGCGGCGCTTTCTGGAGCTCAAACGCTTGCGCGCCGACGCTGACATTGCACGTGCGCTCGAGCTGAAGTCGGGCGCCGGCGTGCTGCAGTTGCGCCGGTTGCTGCTGGCCGGCAGCGCGCCGGTGGTGCTGGACGAGCTGTGGCTGCCGGCGCAGTCGTTCAAGGGCTTGACGGCGCAGCGGCTGCAGGCCTACCGCGGCCCGATGTACGGGCTGTTCGAAGCCGAGTTCGGCGTGCAGATGATCCGCGCGGAAGAGAAGATCCGCGCCGTGGCCGCGGGCAACGACGAGGCCGCAGCGCTCGGTGTCGCGCCCGGCGCGCCGCTGCTTCTGGTGGAGCGGCGTTCCTTCACCTACGCGGACCGCCCGGTCGAACTGCGCCGTGGGCTGTACCGCACCGATGCGCACTACTATCGCAATGAACTCAGCTGAGCCCGCCGCGCGCGGCGCGGCCCGTGCGCGCAAGGCAGTTCAAGCTTGCTGTAAGGCCGTTGCGTTGCAATAAACTCCGTGAGCTGAAACAGGCGTCGCCAACGACAACCGGGACACAAGATGGCCAACACGCTGAAGCAACGACCGGAATACCGCAACATCCACATCACCCAGATCCTCGCCTACCGGATGCCGCTGGCCGGCCTGGTGTCGATCCTGCACCGCATCAGCGGTGCGCTGCTGATCCTGCTGTTGCCCTTCGTGATCTGGTTGTTCGACAACAGCCTGACCAGCGAAATCACCTTCGACCGCTTCGCCAGTGCGTTCACCTCCGGGCTTGGCGTGCTGCCGGGCTGGTTCATCAAGCTGGTGTGCCTGGGCCTGATCTGGGCCTACCTGCACCACCTGATCGCCGGCTTGCGCTTTCTGTGGATGGACGTGACGCACAAGATGAGCAAGGAGCAGGGCCGCTCGAGCGCGGCCATCACGCTGGCGCTGAGCCTGCTGCTCACCGTGGCGCTGGGCGCCAAGCTGTTCGGCCTGTACTGAATCAAGGAGGCGCGCATGGCCACGAATCACGGATCTGGGCGCCTGGTTGTCGGCGCGCACTACGGCTCGCGCGACTGGCTCGGCCAGCGCGCCACGGCGGCACTGATCGCGCTGTTCACCGCGGTGGTGGTGGTGCAGCTGCTGCTGCCGGGCGAGCTCGGCTACTACCGGTGGGCGGGCATCTTCGCGCCGCAGTGGATGAAGTTCCTGACCTTCGTGGTCATCATCGCGCTGGCACTGCACGCCTGGATCGGCGTGCGCGACATCTGGATGGATTACATCAAGCCCGCGGGGCTTCGCCTCGCGCTCCAGGTGCTGTCCATCGTCTGGTTGGTGGGCTGCGCCGGCTGGGCGGTCCAGGTTATTTGGAGACTGTAGATGGCAGCCCCTTCGATTTCCAAGCGCCGCTTCGACGTCGTCATCGTCGGCGCCGGCGGCTCGGGCATGCAGGCCTCGCTGCGCCTGGCGCGCGCCGGGCTCAATGTCGCGGTGCTGTCCAAGGTGTTCCCGACGCGCTCGCACACGGTGGCCGCGCAGGGCGGCATCGGTGCGTCCTTGGGCAACATGTCCGAGGACAACTGGCACTATCACTTCTACGACACGATCAAGGGCAGCGACTGGCTCGGTGACCAGGACGCGATCGAGTTCATGTGCCGCGAGGCGCCGAACGTGGTGTACGAGCTCGAGCACTTCGGCATGCCCTTCGACCGCAACCCGGACGGCACGATCTACCAGCGACCCTTTGGCGGCCACACCGCCAACTACGGCGAAAAGCCGGTGCAGCGCGCCTGCGCCGCGGCCGACCGCACCGGCCACGCGATGCTGCACACGCTGTACCAGATGAACGTGCAGGCGCGCACGCAGTTCTTCGTCGAGTGGATGGCGCTCGACCTGATCCGCGACGCCGACGGCGACGTCGTCGGCGTCACCGCGCTCGAGATGGAAACCGGCGAGTTGCACATCTTCGAGGCCAAGACCACGATGCTGGCCACCGGCGGCGCCGGGCGCATCTTCGCCGCCAGCACCAACGCCTTCATCAACACCGGCGACGGGCTGGGCATGGCGGCGCGTGCCGGCATCCCGCTGCAAGACATGGAGTTCTGGCAGTTTCACCCGACGGGCGTGCACAACGCCGGCGTGCTGCTCACCGAGGGCTGCCGCGGCGAGGGCGCGATCCTGCGCAACGTCAACGGCGAGCGCTTCATGGAGCGCTACGCGCCGACGCTGAAGGACCTGGCGCCGCGCGACTTCGTCAGCCGCTGCATGGACCAGGAGATCAAGGAAGGGCGCGGCTGCGGCCCGAACAAGGACTACATCGACCTGGACATGACGCACCTGGGCGGCGAGACCATCCACAAGCGCTTGCCCAGCGTCTACGAGATCGGCCACAACTTCGCCAACGTCGACATCACCAAGGAGGCGATTCCGGTGGTGCCGACGATCCACTACCAGATGGGCGGCATCCCGGCCAACATTCACGGCCAGGTGGTGGTGCCCAAGGGCGGCGATCCGAACAGCGTCGTCAACGGGCTGTACGCGGTGGGCGAGTGCTCGTGCGTCAGCGTGCACGGCGCCAACCGGCTGGGCACGAACTCGCTGCTCGACCTGCTGGTGTTCGGCCGTGCGGCCGGGCTGCACATCATCGATCACGCGGGCAAGGGCAAGGCGCACAAGCCGCTGCCGGCCGGCGCGGCCGATGCCTCGCTGGCGCGGCTGGCGCGGCTGGACTCGAGCAGTTCGGGCGAGTACGCGCAGGACGTGGCCAACGACCTGCGCAACTCGATGCAAAAGCACGCCGGCGTGTTCCGCACGCAGGCCACGATGGACGAAGGCGTGACGCAGATCGCCGCGCTGGCCGAGCGCGTCAAGGGCATCACGCTGAAGGACAAGAGCAAGGTCTTCAACACCGCGCGCGTCGAGGCGCTCGAGGTCGAGAACCTGATCGAGGCCGCGCGCGCGACCATCGTCTCGGCCGCGGCGCGGCACGAGAGCCGCGGCGCGCACACGGTCGACGACTACGCCGACTGCCCCGAATTCCCGCTCGGGCGCAATGACAAGGAATGGCTGAAGCACACGCTGTGGTATTCGCAGGGCGACCGGCTCGAGTACAAGCCGGTCAGGATGCAGCCGCTGACCGTGGACAGCGTCCCGCCGAAGGTGCGGACCTTCTGAATCGAGAACGCCAATGACCCAACGCACCTTCCAGATCTACCGCTACGACCCGGACAAGGACGCCAAGCCGTACATGCAGACGCTGCAGGTCGAGCTCGACGGCTCGGAGCGCATGCTGCTCGACGCGCTGATGAAGCTCAAGGCGGTCGACCCGTCGCTGAGCTATCGCCGCAGCTGCCGCGAGGGCGTGTGCGGCTCGGACGCGATGAACATCAACGGCAAGAACGGCCTGGCCTGCCTGACCAACATGCGCACGCTGCCCGGCACCGTCGTGCTCAAGCCGTTGCCGGGCCTGCCGGTGGTACGCGACCTGATCGTCGACATGACGCAGTTCTTCACCCAGTACCACTCGATCAAGCCGTATCTGGTCAACGACACGCCGCCGCCCGAGAAGGAGCGGCTGCAGTCGCCCGAGGAGCGCGACGAGCTCAACGGGCTGTACGAGTGCATCCTGTGCTCTTGCTGCTCGACGGCCTGCCCCAGCTTCTGGTGGAACCCCGACAAGTACGTCGGCCCGGCCGGCTTGCTGCAGGCCTACCGCTTCATCGTCGACAGCCGCGACCAGGCCACCGGCGAGCGGCTGGACAACCTGGAAGACCCGTACCGGCTGTTCCGCTGCCACACGATCATGAACTGCACCGATGTGTGTCCGAAGGGCCTGAACCCGGCCCTGGCGATCAGCAAGATCAAAGAGATGATCGCGCTGCGCAGCATCTGACGAGACCCAGCGCCGTGAACGATGCGGATCAGATCCTCGACGAGCGCGCGCTGAGCCGCCTGCGCTGGGGCTGCCGCCGCGGCCTGCTCGAGAACGATCTGTTCATTCAGCGCTTCTTCGACCGCCACGCCAGCCGCCTGACGCTGCGCCAGGCGCGCGGCCTGCAGCACCTGATGGATCTGCCCGACAACGACCTGCTCGATCTGCTGCTGCGCCGCAACGAGCTGTCGGCGGCGATGGATCGGCCCGAGGTGCGCGACGTACTGGGCCTGCTGCGCAGCCCCCCTCCCGGTGATTACCCCAAAGGAATGACGCCATGATGTCTTTGTCCGACGTGAAAGCCACGCTGTCGTTCTCCGACGGCAGCCCGACCATGGATCTGCCGATCTACACGGGCAGCATCGGCCCGGACGTGATCGACATCCGCAAGCTGTACGCGCAGACCGGCAAGTTCACCTACGACCCGGGTTTCCTGTCGACCGCGTCGTGCAACAGCACCATCACCTACATCGACGGCGACAAGGGCGAGCTGCTGTACCGCGGCTACCCGATCGAGCAGCTGGCCACGCAGTGCGATTTCCTCGACACGTGCTACCTGCTGCTGTACGGCGAGCTGCCCAACGCCGAGCAGCAGGCCACCTTCCACAAGCTCGTCAACAACCACACGATGGTCAACGAGCAGATGCAGTTCTTCCTGCGGGGCTTCCGCCGCGACGCGCACCCGATGGCGGTGATGACCGGGCTGGTCGGTGCGCTGTCGGCCTTCTATCACGACAGCACCGACATCAACAATCCGCGCCACCGCGAAATCGCGGCGATCCGGCTGATCGCCAAGATGCCCACCTTGGTGTCCATGGCCCACAAGTACGGCGTCGGCCAGCCGTTCATGTATCCGCGCAACGACCTGGGCTACGCCGGCAACTTCATGCGCATGATGTTCGCCACGCCGTGCGAGGACTACGTGCCCAACGACGTGCTGGTGCGGGCGATGGACCGCATCTTCATCCTGCATGCCGACCATGAGCAAAACGCCAGCACCTCGACCGTGCGGCTGTGCGGCAGCTCGGGCACCAACCCCTTCGCCGCGATCGCCGCCGGCGTGGCCTGCCTGTGGGGCCCGGCGCACGGCGGTGCCAACGAGGCGGCGCTGAACATGCTCGAGGACATCCAGCGCCAGGGCGGGGTCGAGAAGATCGGCGAATTCATCAAGCAGGTGAAGGACAAGAACTCCACCGTCAAGCTGATGGGCTTCGGCCACCGCGTCTACAAGAACTACGACCCGCGCGCCAAGCTGATGCGCGAGACCTGCCACGAGGTGCTCGAAGCGCTGGGCCTGCACGACGACCCGCTGTTCAAGCTGGCGATGGCGCTGGAGAAGATCGCGCTCGAGGACGAATACTTCGTCGCGCGCAAGCTGTACCCGAACGTCGACTTCTACTCGGGCATCGTGCAGCGCGCGATCGGCATCCCGGTGAGCTTGTTCACCGCGATCTTCGCGCTGGCGCGCACGGTGGGCTGGATCGCGCAGCTCAACGAAATGCTCGACGACCCCGAGTACAAGATCGGCCGCCCGCGCCAGCTGTATGCCGGCTCGCCGTCGCGCGACGTGAAGCCGATCGCGCAGCGCTGATGATGCTTCGGCCCGCTTCGGCGCTGCCTGCGCTGTGCTTGATGCTGGCCGCGCTGTCGGGTTGCAACACGCTGGTCGCGCAGAACCCGGCCAGCTCGCTGAAGCCGGTAAATGCGGTGCGCCACGGCGACGACGCGCGCCTGATGCTGTGCGGCTACGACGTCGTCGGCTACTTCACGGCCGGCCAGGCGCTGCCGGGTTTGCCGCAGCATCGCATCGAACTCGACGGCGTGGCCTATCAATTTGCGAGCGCCGAGCACCAGGCGCAGTTCCAGCTCGAGCCGCAGCGCTACCGGCTGGCCTACCACGGCTTCGACGCGATGCGCATGGTGTTCGCGATTCCCGATGCGGCCGACCCGACGGTGTGGCTGCTGCACGAGGGCCGCGTGTTCTTCTTCGCCGATGCGGCGTCGAAGCAGGCGTTCGAGCTGGACTTGTCGAACAACGTCGCACTGGCCGACGCGTACTGGCGCGACGAGGTGGCCGGCCACAACAGCGCGTGGCAGTCGCTGCAGCGGCGCATCGATCGCGTGCCGCACTACCGCAGCCGCGACGCGCTGGCGCAGGCCGTGCTCGAAGCGCAATCCAAGCCGCGCTGAACTTGCATCACCTTGTGCAGGTGGCGGGCGCGGGTGCTTGCTACAGTCGGCTCATGCCCTCGGTCTTTGCTGAAGCGCGGCCGGTCGAGTTCATCCAACGGCCCGGCGGCCAGCAGCTATCGCCGCGCGACGAGCTGGCCCGCGGCCTGCTGCAGCCGCAGCCGTCGATCGCGCCGAAGTTCCTGTACGACGCGCTCGGCTCGCGGCTGTTCGAGGCCATCACCGAGCTCGACGAGTACTACCCGACGCGCACCGAGGCGTCGATCCTCGAGCAGCACCTTGGCGCGATCGCGCAAGCCTGCGGCAGCGGCCGCACGCTGGTCGATCTGGGTGCGGGCAACTGCCTGAAGGCTGCGGCGCTGTTCGAGGCGCTGCGCCCCAGCCGCTACGTCGCGGTCGACATCTCGGTGCCGTTCCTGCGGCGCTCGCTGCTGGCCTTGCAGGCGCGCCACCCGCAGCTGCCGATGACCGGTGTCGGCATCGACTTCACGGCCGCGCTCGATCTTCCGCCGCAGCCGGACGGCGCAACGCGGCTGATGTTCTATCCGGGCTCGAGCATCGGCAACTTCGCGCCACAACAAGCCGAGCCGTTCCTGCGCCGGGTGCGCGACGCGGCGCCGGGTGGTGCGCTGCTGATCGGGGTCGACCTGCTCAAGCCTGCCGCGCTGCTGCAAAGCGCCTATGACGATGCGTTGGGTGTCACCGCGGCGTTCAACCTGAACCTGCTGCGGCACGTCAACCGCTTGCTCGGCAGCGACTTCGACCTCGCGCAGTGGCGCCACGTGGCGCTGTTCGATGCCGCGCACGCGCGCATCGAAATGCATCTCGAGGCGCGCCGCGATCTGCAGGTGCGCTGGCCGGGCGGCAGCCTGCGCCGGCGCGCCGGCGAGCGTGTCCTGACCGAGATCGCCTGCAAGTACTCGGTCGAGGGCTTTGATGCGCTGCTGCGCCGCGCCGGCTACCGGCACACGCGCTGCTGGACCGACCCGCAGCGCTGGTTCGCGGTGTTCGTCGCGCAGTGAGGGCTGCTGCCGTGTCCGCGCCGCGCCGCGTGCTGCGCTATGGCCTGCGGCTGGCGCTGTGGCTGCTGGCGATGCTGTTGATGCTGGCGCTGGGCTTCACGCTGTACGCGGTCAGTGCGCTGCCGCCGCTGCAGCGTTGGCACACCGAGCGGCTGCAAGGCGAGTTCGATGCCCGCCGCCACGCCGACCTCGACTTCGCCGGATATCTGCGGCTGGAGGCCAAGCTGTTCGACGAATTGCAGGCCAAGACCGCCGCCTGGGCGCGCGACGGCGCCGGTCCGGCGTGCGGGGACAAGCCGCGGCAGGATTGCACCGCGCCGGGCGGCGAAGCCTTCCAGCACAGCCGCTTCAACGCCGCGGGGTGGCTGCAGCGGCTGGCCGATGGCGCGCCCTACAACCGCAGTTTTCGCCTGGCGCCGCCGCAGCCCGTGGGCCACGCGCTGCTGGTGCACGGCCTGACCGATTCACCGTACTCGATGCGCGCGCTGGCCGAATCGCTGCACGCGCGCGGCTTCGACGTCACGGTGCTGCGCTTGCCCGGCCACGGCACGCTGCCGTCGATGATGACCTCGATGAGCGCCGCTGACTGGACCGCGGCGCTGCGCATCGCGGCGAAAGACGTGAGCGCGCGCGTCGCGCCGGGCCAGCCGTTTTATGTCGGCGGCTATTCGTCGGGTGGCACGCTGGCGCTGCAGTACGCGCTGGACGCGCTGCAGGACCCGGCGCTGCGCCGGCCCGACCGCGTGCTGCTGGTGTCGCCGGCGATCGCGCTGACGCCGGTGGCGATGCTGGCCGAGGTCATCGACATGTTCGCGGTGGTACCGATTCCACTGCTCGACAAGGTGCGCTGGCAGGCGGTGGCGCCCGAGTTCGACCCCTACAAGTACAACTCCTTCGCGGTCAACGCCTCGCGGCAGATCAACCGCGCGACGCGCGCGCTGCAGCGTGCGTTGCAAGAAGCCCAGAGTGCAGGGCGGCTGGCGCAGTTGCCGCCGGTGGTCAGCTGGCAGTCGGTGGTCGACTCCACCGTCGGCTCGGACGGGCTGGTCGACCAGGTCTATGCGCGACTCGACGGACCCGCGCACCGGCTGGTGCTGTTCGACCTGAATCGCCTGCCCGAGCTGGCCGGCGTCGAGAGCCCGCAGCCGCGCGCGCTGATCGACCGCATCGAGGCGGTGCCGCGCGCGTACACGCTGGACCTGGTCAGCAATGCCGAATCGCGTCTGCCGCGCATCGCGGTGCGCCGGCTGGTGCCGGGCGCGGCGCCGCAGCTGCGGCCGGTGGCGCTCGAATGGCCGGGCGGGCTGGTGTCGCTGGGCCACGTGGCGCTGCCGTTCCCGGCCGACGACCCGGTGTACGGCTTCGTGCGCGGCAGCGGGCGCGATGGCATCCCCAGCATCGGCTCGTGGCTGCTGCGCGGTGAAAGCGGCGCCGTCACGATTTCGCTGGGATCGCTGACGCGGCTGCGCAGCAACCCGTTCTGGCCGCTGATCGACGCCGACGTCGGCGAGCTGGTGGCGCAGGATCTCGCGGCCCGGCCGCGCTGAGCGCGCCGCCGGGCGCCGCTGTGCGAACGAACGGCCGGTCGGTTCAGCGCACGCGCAGCCCCGGTACCGCGCCGGGCCAGGGCTCCAGCAGGTACAGGCCCGGGTGCGCCTTCTCGTCGGCGTGGCTGGCCGCCAGCACCATGCCTTCGCTCAAACCGAACTTCATATTGCGCGGTGCGAGGTTGGCGACCAGCACGGTCAGCTTGCCGACCAGCTGCTCGGGCGCGTAGGCGCTGGCAATGCCGCTGAACACGTTGCGCGGGGCAAGCTCGCCGGCGTCCAGCGTCAGCCGCAGCAGCTTGCTGCTGCCTTCGACGCGTTCGGCGGCGACGATCTTCGCCAGGCGCAGGTCGACCTTGGCGAAGTCGTCGATGCCGATCTCGGCGGCCAGCGGCTCGCCGCCCGGGGCCGGTGGCGTTGGGGCGGCAGGCGGCTCGAACAGCGCATCCAGCAGCTTCGTGTCGACGCGCTGCAGCAGATGCTGGTAGGCGCCGATGGTGTGGCCGCCGATCGAGCGTGCCGCGTCGCTCCACTGCAGCGGCCCGATCTTCAGGAAGGCTTCGACCTTGGCCGCCAGCGCCGGCAGCACCGGCTTGAGGTATACGGTGAGCACGCGGAAGGCCTCGATGCACACGCTGCACACGTCGTGCAGCACCGCGCCCTGGTCGGCCTGCTTGGCCAGCTCCCAGGGTTTGTGGCGGTCGACGTACTCGTTGACCCGGTCGGCCAGCGCCATGATCTCGCGCAGCGCCTTGCCGTACTCGCGCGTCTCGTACAACTCGGCGATGGTGCCGGACTGCGCGCGCAACGCGTCGAGCAAGCTGCGGCCTTCGACGCCGAGGTCGGCCGACAGCTGCCCCGCGAAACGCTTGCCGATGAAACCGGCGGCGCGGCTGGCAATGTTGATGTACTTGCCCACCAGATCGGCGTTGACGCGGGCGACGAAGTCCTCGGCGTTGAAGTCGATGTCCTCGACCCGCGCGTTCAGCTTGGCGGCGATGTAGTAGCGCAGCCACTCGGCATCCAGCCCCAGCTCGAGGTAGCGCAGCGGACTGATGCCGGTGCCGCGGCTCTTGCTCATCTTCTCGCCGCTGACGGTGATGAAGCCGTGCACGAAGATGTGGTCGGGCACCTTGCGGCCGCTGAACTTCAACATCGCCGGCCAGAACAGCGTGTGGAAGGTGACGATGTCCTTGCCGATGAAGTGCACCTGCTCGACCGACGGGTCGGCGAGATACGCGTCGAAGTCCAGGCCCAGCCGGTCGAACAGGTTCTTCAGCGATGCCAGGTAGCCCACCGGTGCGTCGAGCCAGACGTAGAAGTACTTGCCCGGCGCGTCGGGGATCTGAATGCCGAAGTAGGGCGCATCGCGGCTGATGTCCCAGTCATCCAGGCCACCGCCGTCGCCGCCATCGCCGCCGTCACCGGTGAACCATTCGCGCACCTTGTTGGCGACTTCAGGCTGCAGCTTGCCGTCTTGCGTCCAGTCGCGCAGGAAGTCCACGCAGCGCGGGTCCGACAGCTTGAAGAAGAAGTGCTCGCTGCTGCGCAGCTCGGGCGTCGCGCCGCTCAGCGCCGAATACGGGTTCTTCAGATCGGTGGGGGTGTACACCGCGCCGCAGGCCTCACAGTTGTCGCCGTACTGATCCTTGGCGCCGCATTTCGGGCACTCGCCCTTGATGTAGCGGTCGGCCAGGAACATGCCCTTGACCGGGTCGAAGAACTGCTCGATGGTGCGCGTGGCGATCAGCCCGTTGCGGCGCAGCGCCAGGTAGATGTCCTGGGCCAGCGCGTGGTTCTCGGGCCCGTCGGTCGAGTGCCAGTTGTCGAAGCCGATGTGGAAGCCGTCAAGGTATTGCTTGCGCCCGGCGGCGATGCGCGCGACGAAGTCCTGCGGCGTTAGCCCGGCCTTGTCGGCGGCGATCATGATCGGCGCGCCGTGGGCGTCGTCGGCGCACACGAAATGCACCTCGTGCCCGCGCATGCGCTGCAGCCGCACCCAGATGTCGGCCTGGATGTACTCCATCATGTGGCCGATGTGGAACGGCGCGTTGGCGTAGGGCAGCGCGGTGGTGACGAAAAGCTTGCGGGTCATGCTGGAATTCTAGGTGGCGATACTCGCAGTGTTGCGGCGCCGTGCAGCGGCGCCAGCCGGCGCCAGCCGGCGACGGCAGGCTGGCGCGCGCGGGCGCGGCTTGCCCCAGGAGGCGACACCATGATCACCGTGATCTTCGAAGTGCAACCCCACCCCGACCAGGCGTCGCGCTACTTCGAGCTGGCCGCGCAGCTGCGCGCCGAGCTGGAGACGATCGACGGCTTCATCTCGGTCGAGCGTTTTGGCAGCCTGACGACGCCGGGCAAGTTCCTGTCGCTGTCGGTGTGGCGTGACGAGGCCGCTGTTGCCGCGTGGCGCAACCGCGCGCTGCACCGGGCGAGCCAGGCTGAAGGCCGAGTTTCGGTCTTTGCCGACTACCGCATCCGCGTTGCCCAGGTGCTGCGCGACTACAGCCTGCACGAGCGCGCGCAGGCTCCCGCCGATTCGCGCGTGCTGGCGCCCTGACCCACTGCGCGGCCGCGACGCCAGCACCGCGATCGGGGCCTCTCGCGCGGCCCTAGACTCGGGGTTGCATCCGACACTTCGACCCCAATGAGCCTGACCGACCAAGCAGTGAGCGACGCGCTGAAGGCCGTCATCGACCCCAATACCGGCAAGGACCTGGTCTCGACCCGGCAGCTGAAGAACCTGCGCATCGACGGCGCCGATGTCAGCTTCGACGTCGAGCTCGGCTACCCGGCGAACAGCCAGATCCCGGCGCTGCGCAGCGCGCTGATCGATGCCGCGCGCCGCGTGCCGGGTGTCGGCAACGTCAGCGCCAACCTGGGCTGGAAGGTCACCGCGCATGAGGTGCAACGCGGCGTCAAGCTGCTGCCCAACGTGAAGAACATCGTCGCCGTCGCCTCGGGCAAGGGCGGTGTCGGCAAGAGCACCACCACCGTGAACCTGGCGCTGGCACTGGCCGCCGAAGGCGCGGCGGTGGGCATCCTCGATGCCGACATCTACGGTCCGAGCCAGCCGATGATGATGGGCATCGACGGCCGCCCCGAAAGCAGCGACGGCAAGACCATGGAGCCGATGCGCAAGCACGGCGTCGAAGTCATGTCGATCGGCTTCATGGTCGACGCCGACAACCCGATGATCTGGCGTGGCCCGATGGTCACGCAAGCACTCGAGCAGTTGCTGCGCCAGACCAACTGGGGCAACCTGGACTACCTGATCGTCGACATGCCGCCGGGCACCGGCGACATCGCGCTCACGCTGTCCCAGCGCGTGCCGCTGACCGGCGCGGTGATCGTCACCACGCCGCAGGACATCGCGCTGCTCGACGCCAAGAAGGGTCTGAAGATGTTCGACAAGGTCGGCGTGCCGATCCTCGGCGTGGTCGAGAACATGGCGGTGCACGTGTGCTCGAACTGCGGCCACGTCGAGCACATCTTCGGCGCCGACGGCGGGCGCCGGATGGCCGCGCAGTACGAGGTCGAGTACCTCGGCGCGCTGCCGCTGGACCTGCGCATCCGCGAGCAGGCCGACTCGGGCCATGCGACCGTGGTGGCGCAGCCCGACGGCGAGATCGCCGCGCTGTACAAGGCGATGGCGCGGCGCATCGCGGTGAAGATCGCGCAGCGCGCGAAGGACTTCTCGTCCAAGTTCCCGACCATCACGGTGTCGAAGACCACCTGAGCACGGCGCTGTGCCGCCGGCACGCGGCCCGCGCGCCGGCGTCAGCGCGGCTCGCCCGCGCGTCGGCGTCAGCGCGGCTCGCCCGCGCGGCGCTGCAACTGCTGCAGCTCGTCGAGGGTGTTGGCGTTGGCGAAGGCGGCCGCGTCGTCGAAGTGCACGCGCACGCAGCGTTGGGTCGCGGTCCAGCGCTCGACCTTGCGTTCGCCACTGCGCAGGAACTGCAGCAGGTCGGCCAGCAGGCTGCGGCGCAGCAGGCAGAACACCGGCTGGCTGCGCACCGCGCCGTCTTCGACGATGCTGGCCATCGCGATGTCGGCTTGTTCGGCCGCCAGGCCCGCGGCCAACCTGGCCACCAGGTCGAGCGGGAACTGCGGACTGTCACAGGGCACGCTGACCAGGTAGTCGCTGCGGCAACGCGCGAGCCCGGCGGCCAAGCCGGCCAGCGGCCCCGGATGGTCGGGCAGCGCATCGCTGCACACTGGCACGCCGAACGCCGCGTACCGGTCCAGATGGCGGTTGGCGTTGATCAGCACGGTACCGACCTGCGGCGCCAGCCGCTGCAGCGCGTGCAGCGCCAGCGGCTGGCCGAGGTAGGGCTGCAGACCCTTGTCGACGCCGCCCATGCGGCTGCCGCGGCCGCCGGCCAGCACGATGCCGGTGATGTCTTGCGGCGCGGGCGGCTTCATGGGCTGCGGCGACAATGCGCGGCGGTGGCCACCACGACAGCAGCCTCGGCATGAGCCCGCACCCGAGCGCCGACAGCGCGGCGGCGCCCCTGCCGCGCCTGCCGCACTTGCCCGGCCTGCCCCGGCTGACCGCCGCAGGCTGCGAGCTGACGCGCGAGATCGTCATCGTCGACGAGACCGGCAGCCGGCGGCCGCTGCGCATCCCGTGCGAGCGGCCGCTGACGCTGTTTGTCGACCGGCGCGAGCTGGTCACGCTGATGACGCTGGGCGCACGCCCCGAACTGCTGGTGCTGGGCTACTTGCTGAACCAGCGGCTGGTGGACGAGCTGGCGCAGGTCGAATCGATCAGCGTCGACTGGGAGGTCGCCGCAGCCGCGGTGCGAACGCGCGGCGGGCTGCCGGATCTGGACGCGCGCACCGCGCACCGCGTCGTGACCACTGGCTGCGGCCAGGGCACCGTCTACGGCGACCTGATGCAGCGCATCGATTCGCTGCGCCTGCCGCCCGCGGCTGCGGCGCGCATCGGCCAGCGCAGCCTGCAGCGGCTGCTGCAGACGATGCGCGAGCAAGACAGCGTGCACCGTCAGGCCGGCTCGGTGCACGGCTGCGCGCTGTTCCAGGGCGAGCAGCTGCAGCTGTTCGTCGAGGATGTCGGGCGTCACAACGCGATCGACACGATCAGCGGCTGGATGGCGATGCAAGGCATCGGCGGCGCTGACAAGGTGTTGTACACCACCGGGCGGCTGACCAGCGAGATGGTGATGAAGGCGGCGCAGATCGGCGTGCCGATCCTGGTGTCGCGCAACGGCGTCACCGCGATGGGCCACGACATGGCGCGGCGGCTGGGCATGACGCTGTTCGGCCGCGCCGCGAACCGCCGCTTCCTGTGCTACACCGGCATCGAGCGTTTCGATGCCGAGCCGGCCGACTGATCGCACCGCGGGCCGGCGCTGCCGCGCATCAAGCCGCTGGGTGGGCGAGGTCGCGCAGCACGGTGGGGCCGGCGCGGCGCTCGACCGCATGCCGCAGGCCCTGGGCCAGGCCGAGCGCGAACAGAACTTCGGCGGCGACGAACAGCGGCGCTGCCAGCAGGCCGTGCAACTCGTCGAGCCACGCCGAGCGCCGGCCTTCGTAGCAATGGCCCAGCCACTGGATCGCCGCGCCGCCCAGCACGAAGCCAAGGCCCCAGCCCAGCGTTTGCGCCAGCGGGCCGCTGGAGGCCAGGTGCGCCAGCGCGAACAGCAAGGCGGTGCCGGCACTGACCGCCAACCCGAGCAGCAGGTGGCCGCGACTGACCGCCCACAGCGTGGCGGCGCACCACGCCAGCCAGGCCAGGCTCAGGCCGCTCGCGGCGAAGCCCAGGTGGCCGCGCGCCAGCAGCACGGCGCAGCCGAACACCACCATCGGCACGCCGACCATGTGCGTGGCGATGTTGCGCTGGTCGCGGTGGCCGCGCGCGAACTGCACGATCAGGTCTTCGGCGGGTACTCGCAGACTGCGCAGCATCGGCGTCTCCGGTGGCTCGGGTTGGGCACGGCGTCGAGCATAGCCGCAGTGCCGCGACCCCGGCCAGCGCAGGGCCACGCGCGTGCCAGAATTGGCAACGCAACGGAGGTGGCCGATTGAGCATCAAGAGCGACAGGTGGATCCGCCGCATGGCCGAAACCACCGGCATGATCGAACCCTTCGAGCCCGGGCAGGTGCGCTGCGCGGCGGACGGCAGCCGCATCGTCAGCTACGGCACCAGCAGCTACGGCTACGACATCCGCTGCGCGCGCGAGTTCAAGGTCTTCACCAACATCTACAGCACCGTGGTCGACCCCAAGCACTTCGACGAGCGCAGCTTCGTCGACATCGAGGCCGACGTGTGCACCATCCCGCCGAACAGCTTCGCGCTGGCGCGCACGATGGAGTACTTCCGCATCCCGCGCAACGTGCTGACCATCTGCCTGGGCAAGAGCACCTACGCGCGCTGCGGCATCATCGTCAACGTCACGCCCTTCGAGCCCGAATGGGAAGGCTACGTGACGCTGGAGTTCAGCAACACCACGCCGCTGCCGGCGCGCATCTACGCCGGCGAGGGCTGCGCGCAGGTGCTGTTCTTCGAAAGCGACGAGCCCTGCGAGACCAGCTACAAGGACCGCGGCGGCAAGTACCAGGGTCAGCGCGGCGTCACGCTGCCCAAGGCCTGAAGCGCAGTGCCGCCGCGCCGGCCGAGGCGGTCGAGGAGACACGATGAAGTGGGAAGGCGAACGGCAAAGCGACCACGTCGAAGACCGGCGTGGCGGCGGCGGCTTCGGCGGTGGCGGCATGCCGCGCATCGGCGGACGCGGCATCGGCATCGGCACCATCGTCATCGCGCTGGTCGGCGGCTGGGTGCTCGGCATCAACCCGCTGACGCTGCTGGGGGTGCTCGGCGGCGGCAGCAGCATGGTGGCCAGCGAGCAGCCGGCCGCGCCGCCGCCGGCCAACGACAAGGTGGCGGCCTTCGTGTCCACCGTGCTGGCCAGCACCGAAGACGTCTGGGCCGCGCAGTTCCGCGCCGCCGGCGGCGCCTACCAGCCGCCGGGGCTGGTGCTGTTTCGCGGCGCCACGCGCACCGCCTGCGGCATGGGGCGGTCGGCGATGGGCCCGTTCTACTGCCCGGCCGACCAGAAGGTCTACATCGACCTGGGCTTCTTCGACACGCTCGACCAGCGCCTGGGCGCACCGGGGGATTTCGCGCAGGCCTACGTGGTGGCGCACGAGGTCGGCCACCATGTGCAGCGGCTGCTGGGCATCACCGAGAAGGTCGACGGCATGCGCGGGCGCGTGCCCGAAGATCAGATGAACGCGCTGTCGGTGCGGCTGGAGCTGCAGGCCGATTGCCTGGCCGGCGTGTGGGCGCATCACTCGCAAAAGGCCAAGGCCTGGCTCGAGCCGGGCGACGTCGAGGAAGGCCTGAACGCGGCATCGAAGATCGGCGACGACACCTTGCAGCGCAAGTCGCAGGGCGTGGTCGTGCCGGAGTCGTTCACCCACGGCAGCAGCGCGCAGCGCACGACCTGGTTCAACAAGGGCCTGACCAGCGGCAACATGGCCCAGTGCAACACCTTCGAGTCGCGCGCGCTGTAGTTGCGCGCAGGCTGTCACGGCCGTCCCGGCGGTGACGGCGGCATCGGCAGCGCTGTGCCATGCTGGTGCCATGTGCACCAGCCGAACCCCTGCATGAGACAGCTCAGCGCGCGTGATGCCGGTTTCCTGTACTCGGACACCAGCCACGCCAACGCCAACATCACGCTGGTCCAGATCTACGACCAGAGCACCGCACCCGGCGGCAAGGTGCGCTTCAAGAGCATCCTGGCGCACATCGAGAGCCGGCTTGGCGAGCTGCCGATGTTTCGCAGCAAGCTGCAGCGCGTGCCGCTGGACCTGGACCACCCGTACTGGGTCGATGACCCGAACTTCGACCTCGAATACCACGTGCGCCACATCGCGCTGCCCAAGCCGGGCGACTGGCGCCAGTTGTGCATCCAGGCCTCGCGCATCCACGCGCGAGCGCTCGACCGCAACCGCCCGCTGTGGGAGATCTACGTGGTCGAGGGCCTGGACAGCCTGCTCGAGCTTCCGGCAGGCAGCTTCGCGCTGCTGACCAAGATCCACCACGCCGCGGTCGACGCCGAAGGCGGCAGCCGCATCGCCCGGCTGCTGCACGACCTGAGCCCCGACGCTGCGCCGCCGGTGCCGGCGCGGCCGTGGTTCCCGCGCCGCGCGCCCGGCACGCTGCAGCTGCTGCTGCGCGGCTGGGTCAACTCGATGGTCTCGCCGCTGCAGCTGCGCACGCCGCTGGCGCGCAAGGTGGCGGGCGATGTCGACGCGGCGTGGGCCTTCGCCAGCGACCTGCTGCTGCGGCCCGAGCAGCTGTTGGCCACGCGCTTCAACTCGGTAGTGTCGGCGCACCGGGTGTTCGACACGCGCCGCTTCCTGGTCGAGGAATTCGACGCCATCCGCGCCCTGGTGCCGGGCGCCAGCCGCAACGATGCGGTGCTGGCGGTGTGTGGCGGCGCGCTGCGCGGCCACCTGCAGGCGCTGGGCGAGCTGCCCGCGCAGGACCTGAGCGCGGTCACGCCGCTGTCGGTGCCTGGCGCGGCGGGCCGCGCGCCGGGCCCGCTGCGCTGGCTGCGCGTGCAGTTGGGCACTGACGAGCCCGATCCGCTGCGCCGGCTGGCGCGGATCCGCGCGCAGACGCGGCACGAGATCGGCGCCGCTGACGCGCCGGCCGACAGCAGCGATGCCGGCCACCACGCCGCAGCCACGCTGGCGCTGAGCAGCCGCATGCAAAGCCTGGTCGGCCTGGGCCATGCGCGGCGCTCGCCGGCGGCGGCGTGCACCATCAGCAACGTCGCCGGGCCGTCGATGCCGCTGTACCTGAACGGTGCGCGCATGACCTACTTCTCGGCCATCATGCCGATCAGCGACAGCATGGGGCTGGTGATCGCGGTCACCAGCTACGACGGGCGCATCATCATCTCGCCCACCTCGTGCCGCGAGCTGCTGCCCGACCCCGAGGCTTTCACCCAGCAGTTGCGCGACTGCTTCCAGGAGTACCTGGCACTGGCGCGGGCGCAGGCAGCGCCGGCAGCGCCGGCAGCGCCGGCAGCGGCTAGATCGGCAGCGCCTCGTGCGTCAGCGCGCGGTTCAGCAGCGCCAGCGGCCCCGAAGCGGCGTAGGGCTGCCACTGGCCCTCGGGCTGCGCCAGGCGGTCGGCCACGACCTGCAGCACCAGCGGGTTGAAGCCCAGCCCGACGTGGCTGCTGCACACGCGGATGTTCTCGCAGCGCGCGGGGTCGCCGTTGATGGTGGCCTCCTGCGGCGGCACCACGCCGTCGCTCAATGAATACACGCAGCTCGCCGGCACCGGAATCGGCTGGCCTTCGCGCAGGTGCTTGGCGCGCGGCTGCATCGAGTGCGCGGCCGAACCCATCGGGTGTGCGATCAGCCGGTACAGCGCCTTGAGCAGCGGCGGGATCGCGCTGCCGGTGGCGTCGACGGTGATCGGGCTGCCCAGCGTGATGACGCAGCGCACTGACTCGCTGGCGCGGTAGGCGCCGTACAGCGCGAACACGCCGCCCAGGCTCCAGCCGACCAGACTGACCTTGCGCCCGGTTTCATGGTGCAGGTAGCGGATCTTCTGCTCGATGGCCGAAGCGTGGCCGGGCCTGAAGCCGACGTTGCGGCCCAGGCCCCAGGTCTGCACGTCGTAGCCGCGGCTGCGCAGGAACACCTCGAGCGCGATCAGCGAGCCTTCGCTGCCCATGAAGCCGGGCAGCAGCAGCACCGGGTGGCCGTCGCCGCGCGGTACCTGCGCCAGCAGCGGCAACGCGCAGCTCAAGCTGGCGATCTCGAAGCCGGCGCGCGCCTCGAGCATCGTGCTCAACAGGCTGGGACGGCCGCGGTGGCTGTGGCGCTGGGGCATGTGTTGTCGTGCGGGCGTGGCTGGGGGCGCGCAAAAACATAGCACGCCAGCGGGGCCGGGCCGCTACATTGGGTAGCTGCCGGGGCGCAGGATCGCACGGTCGACTTCGGCGAGCCGGGTGTGGCCGCAAAAGGCCATGGTCACGTCGAGTTCCTTGTGGATGATCTGCAGCGCCTTGAGCACGCCGGCTTCGCCCATTGCACCCAGGCCGTAGACCATCGCGCGGCCGATCATCGTGCCGCGCGCGCCCAGCGCCCAGGCCTTGAGCACGTCCTGGCCCGAGCGGATGCCGCCGTCCATCCAGACCTCGAGCTTGGAGCCCACCGCCTCGACGATCGCCGGCAGCGCCTCGATGCTCGACGGCGCGCCGTCGAGCTGGCGCCCGCCGTGGTTGCTGACGACGATCGCATCGGCGCCGTGCTCGGCGGCGAGCTTCGCGTCCTCGACTTCCATGATGCCCTTGAGGATCAGCTTGCCGCCCCATTGCCGCTTCACCCATTCGACGTCGGGCCACGACAGCCGCGGGTCGAACTGCTCGTTGGTCCAGGCGGCCAGCGAGCTCATGTCGGACACGCCCTTGACGTGGCCGACCAGGTTGCCGAACGAGCGCCGCCGCGTACCCGCCATCCCCAGGCACCAGCGCGGCTTGGTCATCAGGTTCAGGATGTTGGCGAGCGTCGGCCTGGGCGGCGCGGTCAGGCCGTTTTTCAAGTCCTTGTGGCGCTGGCCGATCACCTGCAGGTCCAGCGTCAGCACCAGCGCACTGCAGTGCGCGGCCTTGCAGCGGCCGATCATGTCGGCCATGGCCTCGCGGTCGCGCATCATGTACAGCTGATACCAGAACGGCGCTTGGGTGGCCGCGGCGATGTCCTCGATCGAGCAGATGCTCATCGTCGACAGCGTGAACGGAATGCCGAACTGCCTGGCCACCTTGGCCGCCAGGATCTCGCCGTCGGCATGCTGCATGCCGGTCAAGCCCACCGGCGCGATCGCCACCGGCATCGCCGCGTCGATGCCCACCATCTGCACCGCGGTGCTGCGGTTTTCCATGTTCACCGCGACGCGCTGGCGCAGCTTGATGCGCTGGAAGTCGGCCTCGTTGGCGCGGTAGGTGCCCTCGGTCCACGAGCCCGAATCGGCGTAGTCGTAGAACATGCGCGGCACGCGCTGTTCGGCCAGTACGCGCAGGTCTTCGATGTTCGTGATGACGGGCATGGCGTGACTCCGGCGGTGGGCTGCGGGCGTTGTGACGCGGCCAGGCGCAGTCTATGCGAGCGTCCGCTCGCGCCCGGGGCATCGTGCACGTGGCAGCATGCGCGCCATGTCCTATCACAGCATCCCCCCCTCGCAACGCCCGCGCTGGCAGCGCGCGCTGTGGCTGGCCGGCGGCGCCGTGTTCATGCTGACCGGCGTGGTCGGCATCTTCCTGCCGCTGCTGCCGACCACGCCCTTCGTGCTGCTGGCGGCGTGGTGCTTCTCGCGCGGCAGCGTGCGCTGGGAGGCCTGGCTGCTGGCGCATCCGCGCTTCGGCCCGATGGTGCGCGACTGGCGCGCCAACCGCGCGGTGCCGCTGCGCGCCAAGCAGCTGGCCACGGTGATGATGGTGCTGGGTTCGGCCTGGGGCTGGTGGGCGATGCCCACGCGCATCGCCTGGGTGCCGGCGGCGTGGTGCCTGCTCGTGGCGATCTGGCTGTGGCGGCTGCCGAACGCGCCGCCGCGCCGCTGATGGCCCGCGCGCTTCAGCCAAACGGCAACTCGGGGCTGTCGGCCGGGGCCGCAGCCGCGTGCTCGCTGCCGGCGCGCTGGTCGCCGGGCCTGGCCGCACGCTGGCCGGCGCGCGCCAGCGTGCCCACGCGCACGCCCAGCAGGCGCAGCCGCCGGCTCAGGTCGACGCGCTTCAGGCAGGTGCCGGCGGCGCGGCGGATCTCGGCGCTGTCGGCGATGGCCTGCGCCAGCGTCTGGTCGCGCGTCACCGTGCGAAAGTCATCGAAGCGCAGCTTGATGCCCACGGTACGCCCGACATAGCCCTTGCGCTGCAGGTCGCCGGCCAGCTGCTCGCACAGCTCGGTGAAGATCGCCGCCAGCACGGCGCGGTCGGCCTTGGCATGCAGGTCGCGCTCGAAGGTGGTTTCGCGGCTGATCGACACCGGCTCGCTGTGCGTGACCACCGGCCGCTCGTCGCGACCATGCGCCGCGTCGTGCAGCCAAGCGCCGTAGCCGCGGCCGAAGTGCTCGACCAGCGCCATGCGCGGCTGCGCCGCGATCTGGCCGATGGTGGTGATGCCCAGCGCCGCCAGCTTGGCGGCGGCCTTCGGGCCGATGCCGTTGATGCGCCGCACCGGCAGCGGCCAGATGCGCGTGGGCAGCTCGTCCAGCGTCAGCAGTGTCAGGCCGTCGGGCTTGTCCAGCTCGGAGGCGATCTTCGACAGCAGCTTGTTCGGCGTCACCCCGACCGAGCAGGTCAGCCCGGTGGCGCGCGCGACGCTGTTGCGAATCTCCTGCGCCACGGCGCGCACGCCGCCATGGCGGTCGTGGCCCAGCGGCTCGTGCACGCCCGGCACCTCGCTCAGGTCGATGTAGATCTCGTCGATGCCGCGGTCTTCGATCAGCGGCGTGACTTCGGCCACCGCGGCCTTGAACCGCTGCGAGTAGCGCCGGTACTCGTCGAAGTCCACCGGCAGCAGCACGGCGTCGGGCGCGCGCTGCGCCGCTTTCATCAAGCCCATGGCCGAGAACACGCCCAGGTCGCGCGCGGCGTAGGTGGCGGTGGTCGCGACGCCGCGGCCGGTGTAGTCGCGCAGGCGGGCGAAGCGGCGCGTGCCGTCGCTTTGCATCACCGGTTGGTGGCGCCGGCCGCCGCCGATGACCACCGGCAGGCCGCGCAGCTCGGGGTAGCGCAGCAGTTCGACCGACGCATAGAACGCGTCCATGTCCAGGTGCGCGATCCAGCGCCGCTTCGCGCCTTGCATGCCGGGATTGTCGCCTCGCGCGGTGGGCCGTGCACCGGCGCTGGCCACGGCAACGCTCATGCACAATCCGCGCCGGAGTTGCCACCTATGCCCGAACTTTCGCGCGATCTGCCACGTACCACGCTGGGCGTGCTGTTCATCGGCTTGCTGATCGTCGCCACGCTGTGGGTGCTGCGGCCGTTCATCGCGCCGACGGTGTGGGCGATGATGATCGTGGTGTCCACCTGGCCGATGCTGCGCTGGTTCGAAGCGCGGCTGTGGCGCCGGCGCGCCCTGGCGGTGCTGGTGATGACGCTGCTGATCGTGACGCTGCTGGTGGTGCCGCTGTTGTTGGCCGTCGGCACCATCGTGCGCCACACCGGCGACATCGCCGCGCTGGTGGCCAGCGTCGCCAACTGGCGCATTCCGCCGGCACCGCAGTGGGTGGCCGAGCTGCCGATGGTGGGCGACGCCGCGACGCAGTTGTGGACGCAGGTGGCGCAGATCGGCTCGCTCGGCCTGCTGTCCAAGCTCAAGCCCTATGCCGACGACATCGCCAAGTGGTTCGTGTCACAGGCCGGCGGCCTGGGCATGGTGTTCGTGCAGTTCTTCCTCACGGTGGTGCTGTGCGCGGTGATGTACAGCAGCGGCGAGACCGCCGCGCGCGGCGTGCGCCGCTTCGGCCAACGCCTGGCCGGGGTGCACGGCGACAACGCGGTGATCCTCGCCGGCCAGGCGATCCGCGGCGTTGCGCTCGGCGTCGGCGGCACCGCGGTGGTGCAGTCGGTGCTGGGCGGCATCGCCCTGGCCATCGCCGGTGTGCCCTTTGCCGGTTTGCTGACCGCGGTGATGCTGTTGCTGTGCATCGCCCAGCTCGGCCCGGCGCTGGTGCTGTTTCCGGCGGTGGGCTGGCTGTACTGGGGCGGATCGACCGCCTGGGGCACCTTCTTGCTGGTGTGCTCGCTGGTGGTGGTGATGATGGACAACGTGCTGCGCCCGGTGCTGATCCGCCGCGGCGCCGACCTGCCGCTGCTGCTGATCTTCGGTGGCGTGATCGGCGGCCTGCTCGCCTTCGGGCTGATCGGCCTGTTCGTCGGCCCGGTGGTGCTGGCGGTGACGTACCGGCTGGTGCAGGCCTGGATCGAACTCGGCGAAGCCGCTGCCAGCGTCACCCCCGACGCCGGCTGACGCCGCGCGCGGCGGGTGCGCTGTCTAGCGCAGCCGCGCGCGATGCCGTTCGATCTGGCCGTGCACCTGCGCCGGCGCGGTGCCGCCGATGCCGCCGCGCGCTTCGAGCGAGCCGCGCAGCGACAGCACCTCGAATACGTCGGCACCGATCGCGGCATCGAAGCCCTGCAGCGTGGCCAGCGGCAGCTCGCTCAGATCCAGCCCTTGCTGCATCGCCGCGCGTACCGCGTGCGCCACCACCTCGTGCGCATCGCGAAACGGCAGGCCCTTCTTGACCAGGTAGTCGGCCAGGTCGGTGGCGGTGGCATAGCCCTTGAGCGCCGCGCGCTGCATCGCCTCGGGCTTGACGACGATGCCCCCGGCCATCTCGGCCAGGATGCGCAGCGTGTCGCGCAGCGTGTCCACCGTGTCGAACAGCGGCTCCTTGTCTTCCTGGTTGTCCTTGTTGTAGGCCAGCGGCTGGCCCTTCATCAGCGTCAGTAGCGCCATCAGGTGGCCGACCACGCGACCGGTCTTGCCGCGCGCCAGTTCGGCGACGTCGGGGTTGCGCTTCTGCGGCATGATCGACGAGCCGGTGCAATAGCGGTCGGCCAGGTCGATGAAGCCGAAGTTCTGGCTCATCCACAGCACGATCTCCTCGGCCAGGCGCGACACGTGCACCATGCAGATCGCGGCGAAGCCAGCGAACTCGAGCGCGAAGTCGCGGTCGCTGACCGCGTCCAGGCTGTTCTGGCACAAGCCCTCGAAGCCCAGCGTGCGCGCCACGCGGTCGCGGTCCAGCGGGTAGCTGGTGCCGGCCAGCGCCGCCGCACCCAGCGGCAGCCGGTTGACGCGCTTGCGCAGGTCGGCCAGCCGCTCGGCGTCGCGCGCGAACATCTCCACGTAGGCCAGCAGGTGGTGCGCGAAGCTCACCGGCTGCGCCACCTGCATGTGGGTGAAGCCGGGCATCACGGTTTCGGCATGCTGCGCGGCCAGTTCGACCAGCGCGTGCTGCAACTCGGCCAGCAGCGTGGCCAGGCCGTCGATCTCGCCGCGCAGCCACAACCGCACGTCGGTGGCGACCTGGTCGTTGCGGCTGCGCCCGGTGTGCAGCCTTTTTCCCGCATCGCCGGCCAGCTCGGTCAGCCGGGCTTCGATGTTCAGGTGCACGTCCTCGAGCTCGAGCTTCCATTCGAAGCGGCCGGATTCGATCTCCTCGGCGATGCGCGCCATGCCGCGGCGGATCGCGTCGTGGTCCTGCGCCGAGATGATGTGACGCTCGGCCAGCATCTCGGCGTGCGCCAGGCTGCCTTCGATGTCGGCGCGCCACAGCCGCTGGTCGAAGCCGACACTGGCGGTGTAGCGCTTGACCAGCTCGCTCATCGGCTCGCTGAACAGCGCCGACCAGGCCTGGGCTTTGTTGGCTAAGGGGTTGGCGGACATGGTCGGTGCACCCAAGAACGGTGCGCGGCGCGCGCGCGGGTCCGTATTATCGGCGCCGCCATGTCCCGCCCCTCGGCCGTCGAGCCGCACGACCGCGACACTGCTGCGCCCAGCGTCTGGCCGGCGAGCACACGCCCGGCCGGGCTCGAAGCGGCGGTCCCGCCGAACGCCCCGGGCCCGCTTGCGGTGCCCGAGCCGCAGGCCGGGCCGCGCGATGCCGCGCTCGATGTGTGCCAGCCGCTGCTGGCACTGCGCGTGCTGCTGGGGGTGCAGCTGGTGCTGGCAATCGGTGTGCTGATCGGCGCGGACAACGCGCAAGGCTGGCGGCTGCAGCAATCCGCCGCCACGTACGTCGGCGTGGCCGGCACGTTGCTGTGGCTGGTGGCGGTATGCGCGCTGCGCGGCGTGCTGGCGCGCTGGCCGAGCCCGGCGCGGCTGGCCTGCCTGACGGGTCTGGGCGCTGCGGCGGCGCTGCTGGCGTGGTGGCCGCTGTGGTGGCTGGGCCTGGCGCGAGCGCCGCTGGGGTTCTTGCTGAGCGGCGTGGCGCTGGCCGGTGCGGCGCTGAGCGGCGGCTGCTGGGCCTGGCTGGACCTGCGCGCGCGGCTGTGGCGGCCGGCCGATGCGCGGGTGCGCTTGGCCGAGCTGCAGTCGCGCATCCGCCCGCACTTCCTGTTCAACGCGTTGAACACCGCGCTGGCGCTGGTGCGGGTCGACCCGGCGCGCGCCGAAGGCGTGCTCGAAGACCTGGCCGAGCTGTTCCGCGTCGTGCTCAACGATGCCGGCAGCTCGGTGTCGCTGGGCGAGGAGATCGACCTGGCGCAGCGCTACCTGGCGATCGAGCAGATCCGCTACGGCCAGCGGCTGCGCCTGAGCTGGGACATCGACCCGCGTGCGGTGCGCGCGCGCGTGCCGCCGCTGGTGCTGCAGCCGCTGGTGGAAAACGCGGTGCGCCATGGCGTGGAGCCGTCGCTGAACGGCGCGCAGGTGTGGGTGCAGGCGCTGGCGCGGCGCGGTCAGGCGGTGGTGCTGGTCAGCAACACCGTGGCCGACGGCGCCCGGGCGCCGGGCCACGGCATCGCGCTTCACAACGTGCGCGAGCGGCTGCGGCTGCTGCACGACGTGGCCGGCCAGCTCGACGTGTGGCGCGAGGACGGGATGTTTCGCGCGCGCATCATCGTGCCGTTGTGACGCAGCAGCCATGCCGCCGCTGAAGGTGCTGCTGGTCGACGACGAGCCGCTGGCGCGGCTGCGGCTGCGCACGCTGCTGCACGACTGCGCCGATCCGCCCAGCGAAGTGGTCGGCGAGGCCGGCGATGCGCGGGCCGCGCAGGCGCTGCTGCGCGACAGCGGCGCCGAGCTGGTGCTGCTGGACATCGGGCTGCCCGGGCTGGATGGCCTGCAGCTGGCCGACGCGCTGCGCGCGATGCCCGACGCGCCCAGCGTGGTCTTCGTCACCGCGCACGGCGAGCACGCGCTGCGCGCGTTCGAGCTCGACGCGGTTGACTACCTGACCAAGCCGGTGGCGCGTGAGCGGCTGCGCGCCGCGCTGCAGCGCGTGGCGCAACGCCGCCGCCGCGCCGATGCGCCGGTGCTGCCCGATCCGGCCGCGCGCATGCTGGTGGTGCACGATGGCGGCCGGCTGCTGCGGCTGCGCCTGGCCGACATCGTGTACCTGAAGGCCGAGCTGAAGTACGTGACGCTGCGCACCGTCGATCGCAGTTTCGTCATCGACGATGCGCTGGCCGACCTGGAGCAGCGGCTGGGCGAAGGCTTCGTGCGTGTGCACCGCAACGCGCTGGTTGCGCGTGCGGCGGTGCGCGTGCTGCAGCGCCGTCGCGGTGACGGCGGCGGCGACGAGGCCCATGCCGAGCACTGGGCGGTACAGCTGATGCCCGGCGGCGAGTGGCTGGCGGTGTCCAGGCGGCAGCTGGCCGCGGTGCGCGAGGCCTTGCGCGACCGCTGAGGGCCGCGCTGCGGGCCGACGGCCGAATGTGCCGCGCCGCGACTGGACGTTTGTCGAGCGCCCCCACGCCGCGCGGTGTTCAGCCGGTGTTGCGCAGCCCGGCAGCGATGCCGTTGATCGAGATGTGGATGCCGCGGCGCAGCCGTTGATCGGCGGCGTCGGCAGCGCCGGCGGTGTTCGCGGTGTGCGCGCCGGGCTGGCGAAAGCGCCGCATCAGCTCGACCTGCAGGTGGTTCAGCGGGTCCAGGTAGGGGAAGCGGTGTTCGATCGAGCGTGCCAGCGCCGGGTTCGACTGCAGTCGCTGCGCCTCGCCGCTGATCAGCGACAGCGCGGCGTTCGTGCGCTGCCATTCGTCGCGGATCGCGCGGAAGATGCGCCGGCCCAGCCGCTTGTCCTCGACCAGCTCGACGTAGCGCTCGGCGATGCGCAGGTCGGTCTTGGCCAGCACCATGTCGAGGTTGGACAGCAGCGCGCGAAAGAACGGCCACTGCCGGTGCATGCGCTGCAGCAACTCGAGCTGCGCCGAGTGCGTCGCCTTGCTGGCGGGGTCGCCGAGAAAGTCTTCGATCGCCGAGCCGAAGCCGGCCCAGCCCGGCAGCGCGACGCGGCACTGGCCCCAGCTGAAGCTCCACGGGATCGCGCGCAGGTCCTCGATCGCCCGCGTGGCCTTGCGCGAGGCCGGGCGCGAGCCGATGTTCAGCTCGGCGATCTCGCGGATCGGCGTCGCGGCGAAGAAGTACTCGGCAAAGCCGGGCGTGTCGTACACCAGCTTGCGGTAGGCGGCGTAGCTGGCGCGGCTGATGCGGTCGGCGGCTTCGAGAAAGGCCGGCGGCGCGCTCTTGGTCGGGTTCAGCAGCGTGGCTTCGAGCGTGGCCGCCACCAGCGTTTGCAGGTTGCGCCGGCCGATCTCGGGGTGGGCGTACTTGCTGCCGATGACCTCGCCCTGTTCGGTCAGCCGGATCTGGCCTTTCACCGTGCCCGGCGGCTGCGCCAGGATCGCCTGGTAGCTGGGCCCGCCGCCGCGGCCGACGGTGCCGCCGCGGCCGTGGAACAGCCGCAGCCGCAGGCCGTGCTCGCGCTGCAGCGGCTCGAACAGCTCGACCAGCGCGGTCTCGGCGCGGTACAGCTCCCAGTTGCTGGTGAACGAGCCGCCGTCCTTGTTGCTGTCGCTGTAGCCGAGCATGATCTCCTGCGCCGCGCCGCTGCGCAGCACCATCGGCAGCACGCCCGGGCAGGCATAGAACTCGCGCATGATGCGCGCCGCGTTGCGCAGATCGCCGATGGTCTCGAACAGCGGCACCACGATCAGCTCGTTGCGTGCGGCATCGTCCAGCGTGCCGTGCAGCAGCCCGCATTCCTTTTGCAGCAGCAGCACCTCGAGCAGGTCGGACACGTCCTCGGTGTGGCTGATCACGTAGTGCTGCAGCGCGGGCGCGCCGTAGCGCCGGCGCATCTGCACCGCGGCTTCGAACACGGCCAGCTCGCCGCGGCACTCGACGGAGTAATCCGCGTCGCGCACGCGCAGCGGCCGCGCATCGTCCAGCAGCCGCAGCAGCAGCGCGCGGCGCTGCGCCTCGCCCAGCGCTTCGTAGTCGGGCTCGATGCGCGCGCAGCGCAGCAGCTCGGCGAGCACGGCGGCGTGGCGGTCGGAGCTTTGGCGCAGGTCCACGGTGGCCAGGTGGAAGCCGAAGACCTGCACCGCGCGCATGAGCGGCGCCAGGCGCAACCCGATCAGCGCGTCAGCGTGGTGCGAGCGCAGCGAGCCTTCGATCACGCGCAGCTCGGCGAGCAAGGCCTCGGCGTCGGCATAGGGCGGCTGCACGCTGGCCACGTGGCGCGGCGCCGCGACGCCGCACAGCGCTTGCAAGGTGGCTGCCAGGCGCGAATACATGCCGATCAGCGCGCGCCGGTAGGGCTCGTCGGCGCGGTGCTCGCTGTGGTCGGGCGAGGCCTCGGCCAGCGCGCGCATCGCCTCGCCCACCGGCGCCAGCAGGTTGGACATCGACAGCTCGGCGCCCAGCTGATGCAGCTCGCGCAGGTAAAAGCGCAGCGCGGTCTCGGCCTGCCGCGCCAGCGCCGCGCGCAGGGTATCGGCGCCGACGTTCGGGTTGCCGTCGCGGTCGCCGCCGATCCAGCTGCCCATGCGCAGGAAGCTCGGCACCTCGTGGCCGGGCAGCGCCTGTTCGAGCTCGCGGTACAGCAGCGGGATCTGCCGCAGGAAGGTGGCGTGGTAGTAGCTCAGTGCGTTTTCGATCTCGTCGGCCACCAGCAGCCGCGAGTTGCGCAGCATGCGCGTTTGCCACAGCTGGGTGACGCGCGCGCGGATCAACTGCTCGTTGTCGTGCAGCTCGCGCGCGCTGGCGAGCGCGTCGCGCTCGCCGATGTAGACCGCGATCGCACGCTCGGCGTCGAGGATGCTGCGCCGTTGCACCTCGGTGGGGTGCGCGGTGAGCACCGGCGCGATGTAGGCGTGGCGCAGCGCCGCGGCGATGTCGGCCCCGCGCAGCCCGGCGCGGTGCAGCCGCTCGAAGCTGACTTCCAGCGAGCCTTCCTGGCGCCGCCCGGCGCGCTCGTGCAGCGCGCGGCGGCGCACGTGGTGGCGGTCCTCGGCGATGTTGGCCAGGTGCGAGAAGTAGCTGAAGGCGCGGATCACGCTGACCGTCTGGTCGCCCGACAGGTTCTTCAGCAGCCGGTCCAGCGTGCGCCCGGCGCTGGCGTCGCGCTTGAGCCGGTAGGCCACCGACAGCTTGCGCACGCGCTCGATCAGCTCGTAGGCGTCCTTGCCTTCTTGCTCGCGGATGACTTCGCCGAGGATGCGCCCGAGCAGGCGGATGTCCTCGACCAGCGGGCGGTTCTTGTCGGCGGCACCGGCGCTGCGGCGCGTGGCCCGCGCCGGCTCGGGCGCGGGCGCGGCTGCGGCGGTGCGGGAGCGGGGGGACGGCATGCGCAGGCGGGGAGTGGGCTGGGCGAAGCGTGCGCCGCGATGGTAGCAACGCGCGGCCCGGCGCGGCGCGGCGGGTCCGCGCGGCGCGCTGGCGATAATGCGGCCGCACCATGAACCAGCCCGTCGTCATCGCCACGCGCGAAAGCCGCCTTGCCCTGTGGCAGGCCGAACACGTGCGCGAGCTGCTGCGCGCGCAGTGCGGTTTGCAGGTCGAACTGCTGGGCATGACCACGCGCGGCGACCAGATCCTCGACCGCGCGCTGTCCAAGGTCGGCGGCAAGGGGCTGTTCGTCAAGGAGCTGGAGAACGCGCTCGAGGACGGGCGCGCGCAGCTGGCGGTGCATTCGCTGAAGGACGTGCCGATGCAACTGCCCGAGGGCTTCGTGCTCGGCGCGGTGCTGCCGCGCGAGGATGCGCGCGATGCCTTCGTCAGCCCGCGCCATGCGTCGCTGCAGCAGCTGCCGCAGCGCGCGCGAGTGGGCACGTCCAGCCTGCGCCGCGCCGCGCAACTGCTGGCGCTGCGCCCCGACCTGCAGATCGAGGCGCTGCGCGGCAACCTGGACACGCGGCTGCGCAAGCTCGACGACGGCCACTACGACGCCATCGTGCTCGCCGCGGCCGGGTTGAAGCGTCTGGGGCTGGGCGCGCGCATCGCCGCGCTGTTCGACACCGCGCAGATGACGCCGGCCGCGGGCCAAGGCGCGCTGGCGATCGAGTTGCGCGAGCACGCCAGCGCGCTGCGGCAGACGCTGCGCACGCTGGCGCATCGCCCGACCTGGCTGGCGGTGCAGGCCGAGCGCGCGGTGTCGCGCGGCCTGGGCGGCAGCTGCAGCATGCCGCTGGCCGCGCACGCGACCTGGGAAGGCGAGCAACTGCAGCTGGACGCCGCGCTCGGCGACGCCGCCGATCTAGCGCGGCCGCTGCTGCGCTGCCGCGCGAGTGCGCGCGTGGCCGACGACGCCGAAGCGATCGCGCTGGGCGAGCGCTGTGTCGCGCAGATGCGCACCTTGGGTGCCGACGGCTACCTGGCGGCCGCTGGCAGCGGCTGAAGCGGCAGCGCGGTGCGCGTCATCGTCACCCGGCCGCAGGCCCAGGCCGAGCCGCTGGCCGCGCGCTTGCGTACTGCCGGCATCGACGCGGTGACGCTGCCGCTGATCGATATCGTTGGCGTCGACGACGTGCAGCCGCTGCGCGCCGCCTGGGCCGCGCTGGCCGACTATGCGCTGGCGATGTTCGTAAGCGCCAACGCGGTGCGGCACTTCATGCAGGTGCGCCCGCCCGATGCCTGCTGGCCGCGCTCGCTGGGACTGGCGTCGCCCGGCCCGGGTACCTCGGCAGCGCTGCGCGCCGCGGGCGTGGCGCCGGCCGCGCTGGTCGAGCCGCTGCCGGGTGATGCCTTCGATTCCGAGGCGCTGTGGCAGCGCCTGCGCGAGCGTGCCTGGCAGGGGCGGCGTGTGCTGGTGGTGCGCGGCGAGCGCGGACGCGACTGGCTGGCCGAGCAGTTTCTCGGCCGCGGCGCGCGCGTCGACTACCTTGCAGCGTACCGGCGGGTGCGGCCGCGGCTGCAGGCTGACAAGCTGGCGCTGCTGGCGGCGGCCATCGCGCGGCCGCAGGATCACGTCTGGTTGATCAGCAGCAGCGAGGCTGCGGCGAACCTGCGGTACCTGGCGCCGCAGGCCGGGTGGTACGCGGCGGCGGCCGTGGCGCCGCACCCGCGCATCGTTGCCAGCTTGCGCCAGATGGGCTTCGGCGAGGTGGCGCTGGTGCCAGTGGATGCCGCCGCGCTGGCGGCGGTGGTGCGCAAGGGGCGGCCGATACAATCGGCCGCGCCGTGAATCAGCCCCTCGCCCCTACGGACGCCGGCGCGAAAGCGGCCGAGGCGCCCGGTACGCCCGACGCGCAGAGCGCGCCAAATGCGCCAAATGCGCCACACACCCCGCAGGTCCCCAACGTGCAAGTCGTGCACCAGGCGCTGCCGGTGCGCTGGATCGCCGCCGGCGCGGTGCTGTTGGCGGCGCTGTGCGCGGCCGCGGTGATGTACGCGTGGAACACGCAGCAGCGCGTCAAGGGGCTGGAGCAGCAACTGGTCAAGCGCCAGGAGGACAGCAGCGCGCAGGCAGCGCAGGCGCAGTTGCTGGCGCGCGAAGCTCAGGACAGCTCGCGCGATGCCGCGGCCAAGCTGGCGCTGCTGGAAGCGCGCGTGGCCGAGGTCGCGGTGCAGCGCAGCCAGCTCGACGAGTTGATCCAGGGCTTGTCGCGCTCGCGTGACGAGAACCTGCTCGCCGACCTCGAGGCGGCGATCCGCGTGGCGATGCAGCACGCCGCGATCACCGGCAGTTCCGAGCCGCTGCTGATCGCGTTGAAGCAGGCCGACGAGCGCTTGGCGCGGCAGGACCAGCCACGGCTGGACGGTGTGCGCCGTGCCGTGGCCCAGGACCTGGAGCGCGTTCGCGCGGCCGGCGCGGTCGATGTGCCGACGCTGGCGATGCGGCTGGACGAAGTGGTGCGGCTGGTCGATGAACTGCCGTTGTTGTCGGCCCCGCAGGCGCAGCGTGGCGCGCCAAGCGCCCGTGTTTCCACCCGCGCTTCGATCGAGTCGGCAGTGGCGGCGGCCAGCTCGGCGGCCTCGGCGCCGGTCGATGCAGCCTGGATCGAGGTGCTCGGCGAGCGCGGCGCCACGCTGGGCGCTCGCATCTGGAACGAGGTGCGCGGCTTGGTGCGCATCACGCCGATCGGCGATCCGCAGGCGATGCTGCTATCGCCCGAACAGGCGTATTACCTGCGCGAGAACCTCAAGCTGCGCCTGCTCAATGCCCGCCTGGCGCTGCTGAGCCGGCAGTTCGACACCGCGCAGGCCGATCTGCGCGATGCGCTCGACGCGCTCGAGCGCTACTTCGACCCGAGCGTGCGGCGCACGGCCAACGCGATCGAACTGCTCAAGCAGGTGGCGGCGCAGGCGCGGCAGGTGACCACGCCGCGCCCCGACGCCACGCTGGCCGCGATTGCTGCAGTGAACGGCGGGCGCTAGCAACGTGCGCGGCATCATCTGGCTCGTGCTGCTGTTCGTCGTGGCCGTGGTGGCCGCGACCACGCTCGGGCGCAACGACGGCTTGGTCAGCATCTACTTCGGCGCATGGCGCACCGACCTGTCGCTGAACCTGTTCGTGATCCTGGTGCTGGCCGCGTGCGCGGTGCTGATGGCCGCCGCGCGTTCGATCAGCGGCTTGATCAGCCTGCCGCAGCGTGCACGCGAATGGCGCGAACTCAAGCGTGAGCGCGCCGGCCAGGCGGCACTGCGCGAGGCGCTGGCCGAGCTGCTGGCCGCGCGTTACAGCCGTGCCCACCGGGCGGCGCAGCGCGCGCTGGCGATCCAGGCCGACACCGAGGTGTTGCGCGCCGACGCCGACTTCCGCGCGCTGGCGCAGGTGCTCGGCGCGTCGAGCCTGCACAGCATGCACGATCGGCCGCGGCGCGACGAGATGCTGCGCCAGGTCTGGCACACCCCGCGCATTGCGGGCGCGCCGCGGCCGGTGGAAGAGGGCGCGCTGCTGCTGGGTGCCGAGTGGGCGATCGACGACCGCGATGCGGCGCATGCGATCGAACTGCTGGCCGAACTGCCCGCCGGCGTGGCACGCCGCACGCAGGCCTTGCGGCTGCGGCTGCTGGCGCAGCGGCTGAGCCGCCAGCCGCTGCCGGCGCTGCAAACCGCGCGCTTGCTGGCCAAGCACCAGGCGTTTGCGCCGGGGGTCGCGCCCAGCTTGCTGCGTACTCTGGCCGGCGAGGCGCTCGATGCCGCGCTCGACGCCGACGCGCTGCGGCGCGTGTGGTCGCAGCTCGACGCTGCCGACCGCAGCGACCCCCGTCTGGCTGCGCGGGCAGCGTCGCGCGCGGCGCGCTTCGGCGCGCACGAAGACGCGCGCAACTGGCTGCGGCCGTTGTGGGAGCGCATCGCCGAACTCGATGCCGACGAGCGCGAGCCAGTGGCGCTGGCGCTGCTGCCGGCGCTGCCCGGCTTGCCGACGGATTGGCTGCCGTGGCTGGAAAGTGCAACGCAGCAACTGCCGGCCGATGCCGCGGTCGCCGCGGCCGTGGGCGCGGCGATGGTCGAGCGGCAGCTTTGGGGCAAGGCGCGCCGGCCGCTGGAGCAGGCCGCCGAGGCGGTGGCGCTGCAGCCCGCCGCCCGGCGCCGCGCGTGGCGCTTGCTGGCGCAACTGGCGCAGCAAGACGGCGACGACGCAAGAGCACAGCGCTGCATGCGCGCGGCAGCCAGCATCGACTGAAGAGGCGCCCGGCGCGTTGCTATAATGCTGCGCTTCGCGGCTGTAGCTCAGCTGGATAGAGTACTTGGCTACGAACCAAGGGGTCGTGGGTTCGATTCCTGCCAGCCGCGCCAAACAAGCCAACGGGTCAGCCCTCACGAGGGGTTGGCCCGTTGTGCTTTTCAGCGCCTACACTTGCGCAAGGAGGTCGTCATGTCGGGTGCTTCGTCGGCCAACCTGGCTGAACTGATTCTGGAACACATCGCGGAGGCGGTGATCTACGCCGATCGCGCCGGCCTCATCCAGCGCTGGAACAGCGGCGCCAGCGCCGTGTTCGGCTTTGCGGCCGGCGAGGCGCTCGGGCGCAACCTCGATCTGATCATCCCCGAGCGGCTGCGTGCCGCGCACTGGCGCGGTTACGACGCGGCCATGGCCAGCGGCAGCTTGCGTTTGGAAGGGCGCCCGACGCTGACGCGCGGGCTGCACAAGTCAGGCTCGACGCTGTACGTGGAGATGAGTTTTTCGCTGGTGCGCGATGTGGCCGGCCAGGTGCTGGGCTCGGTCGCGGTGGCGCGTGATGTCACCGAGCGCGTGATGCGCGAGAAGGCCGCGCGCGACGCGCAGGCCTGACCCGGCGGGGCGATCCCGCGCTGGTTCCGGGCGACAACGCGCACGCGGCCGACCCGGCCGGGTCAATACGAACCCGATCCCTTGGGCGCCACAGGCGCGGCGCGCATCGCACTGATGATCTGCTGCGCGCCCGCTGCCATCAGCCGCGCGTCGGAGCTGACCGTGGTCAGGCTGAAGCCCTTGGCGATACGCGCCAGCGCCACATCGGGGCGGCCGCAGTGGATGCCGGCCTTTACGCCATGCGCCTTGGCGCGGTCGAGGATGTGGTCGATGGCCTGCGCCGCCTTCGGGTCGACGTCGTCGAAGGTGGGCGTGCAGCCCAGCGCCAGCGACAGGTCCGACGGGCCGATGTAGATCGCGTCCAGCCCTTCGACCGACAGGATCGCGTCCAGGTTGTCCAGCGCCTGCGCGGTTTCGATCATCGCGAACACGACGATGGTGTCGTTGGCGTGCTTCGGGTAGTCGGCGCCGCCGTACAGCAGCGCGCGCACCGGGCCGAAGCTGCGTGTGCCGCGAGGCGCGTAGTGGGTCCAGGCGACCAGCTTCTGCGCGTCTTCCGGCGTGTTGACCATCGGGCAGATCACGCCGTAGGCGCCGGCGTCCAGCGTCTTCATCAGGATGCCGGGTTCGAGCCACGGCACGCGCACCAGCGGCACGGTGGGCGTGGTCGAGATCGCCTGCAGCATGCCGACCATCGCCTGGTAGTCGACCACGCCGTGCTGCAGGTCGATGGTCAGCGTGTCCCAGCCCTGGTGGGCCATGGTCTCGGCCGAGAAGCTGTTGGCGATGGCCAGCCAGCCGTTGACGGCGGCCTGGCCACCCTGCCACAGCGTGCGCAGGCGGTTCTCTCGCATTTGCAGGTTCTCCTGTGAATCAGCGGACCATGCACGGCCGCTTCGGGTCGAACTTCCAGTTCGGGATCAGCGACTGCATCGCCACCGCGTCGTCGCGCGCTCCCAGGCCGTGTTTCTTGTAGAGCTGGTGCGCCTTGTCGACTTCCGCCATGTCGAGCTCGATGCCCAGGCCGGGGCGCTGCGGCACGCGCACGTGGCCGTCGACGATGCGCAGCGGCTCTTTCGTCAGGCGCTGGCCGTCCTGCCAGATCCAGTGCGTGTCGATCGCCGTCACCTTGCCCGGCGCCGCCGCGCCGACGTGCGTGAACATCGCCAGCGAGACGTCGAAGTGGTTGTTGGAGTGCGAACCCCAGGTCAGGCCCCAGTCGCGGCAGGTCTGCGCCACGCGCACCGAGCCGGCCAGGGTCCAGAAGTGCGGGTCGGCCAGCGGGATGTCCACACTCTGCAGCGACAGCGCATGCACCATCTGGCGCCAGTCGGTGGCGATCATGTTGGTCGCCGTCGGCAGCCCGGTGGCGCGGCGGAATTCGGCCATCACCTCGCGGCCGGAGAAGCCTTCTTCGGCGCCGCAGGGGTCTTCGGCGTAGGCGACGACGCCGCGCATGCGCTGGCCCAGGCGGATCGCGTCCTTCAGCAACCAGCCGCCGTTGGGGTCGAGCGTGACGCGCGCTTGCGGAAAGCGCTCGTGCAGCGCGATCACCGCGTCGACCTCGGCGTCGCCGGCCAGCACCCCGCCCTTGAGCTTGAAGTCGTTGAAGCCGTAGCGCTCGCGCGCGGCTTCGGCCAGGCGCACCACGGCCTGCGGTGTCATCGCTGCGTCGTGGCGCAGGCGGAACCAGGCGTTGTCGGCTCGCGCATCATCGACGTAGGGCAGGCCGGTCTTGCGCCGGTCGCCGATGAAGAACAGGTAGCCGAGCATCTCCACCGACTCGCGCTGCTGGCCCTCGCCCAGCAGCGCGGCCAGCGGCAGGTTCAGGTGCTGGCCCAGCAGGTCCAGCAGCGCCGATTCCACCGCCGTGACGGCGTGGATGGTGGTGCGCAGGTCGAAGGTCTGCAGCCCGCGGCCACCGCTGTCACGGTCGGCGAAGCGCTGCTGCATCTCGCGCAGCACCGCCTGCACGTTGGCGATGCTTTGGCCCACGACCAGCTCGCGTGCGTCGTCCAGCGTCTGGCGGATCTTCTCGCCGCCGGGCACTTCGCCGACGCCGGTGCGCCCGGCGCTGTCGGTCAGCACCAGCAGGTTGCGCGTGAAGAACGGGCCGTGCGCGCCGCTCAGGTTCATCAGCATCGAGTCGCGGCCGGCCACGGGGATGGCCTGCAGCGTCTTGACGATCGGGGTGTCGCTCATGTCGTGTCTCCTGTGGCCGGATGCGCCTGGACGGCATTGCAGGCCGATCGCGCATCGTCGATGCAGCCGGCCGAGGGCATGCTAGCCGGGGCGTCGGTCATGGCACAGCCGCGGGGACGCGGCGTCGAGCGCTGTGCGACAACGGTTGGCGCCCGCGCAGCGGGGTCAAGCGCTGCCGCGCATCGGGATTCACGCGGCAGCGGCGCTCGCGGCTGCGCGCGGGTTGGTTGCGCGCGGGTTGGTTGCGCATCACGGCCCGGGCAGGGGGTCTGGCCTGTACGCCCGCGGCCCTGGATGCCTGTGGTGCTGCGCAGAACGGCCAGATAACGCATGGCGGCCAATCTAACAAAGCTGCGCGTCTTGGGCCACAGCCGCGCCGGCCGCGGCAGGCACCGCCGGGCGGGTCGATGCCGCTGAGCGAACCGACCCCGCTGAAGCGGCTGCTGCGCGCTGGCGCCGCTGCTGCACGCGCCGGTGGCACCGGCGTTATCGTCAAGGCTGCGACGCAGCCTCGGTGCAGCGCCATGCGTTGAGCGCATGCGCGCGTGCGAGCGGGTGCTGCCGTCGCCCGCCCGGCAAGCCGTCCCCGGCCGCTTCACGGCGCGTCCAGGAAACCGGGCAAGCTCACCCCAACGACCCAGGAGACGACGATGCGACCCAGCCCTTGCCTTCAACCATTGCCGGCGTCGAGCATCGCGCTTGCCGCCGTGCTTGCCCTGAGCAGCTGCGGCGGCGAAGAACTCGGCAGCAGCACCCAGCCCTGGCTGTCGCCGTCACTGATCGACGAGCAGGCCGCGGCCAGCACCGATGCCGCCAAGGAGGCGGTGGCCAACAAGCGCGCGCAGGCGCTGATCGCGGCGATGACGCTGGACCAGAAGCTGCAGCAGCTCACCGGCGCGCTGCCGGAGATCGTGCCCGAGCTGCCGCACTGCAAGGGCGGGCGCCATGTCTCCGGCATCGCCGCGCTGGGCATCCCGACCCTGCGCGTCACCAACGGTCCGGTCGGCCTGGGCCAGAACGACTGCGTGTCGGCGTCGATCCCGCCGATCTACTTCAACCTCGGCGGCGAGCGCGTCGATATCACCGCCTACACCGACGCGTCGTCGGCCAAGGCCACCGCGCTGCCGTCGGCGATGGGGGCCGCGGCCTCGTTCGACCCGGCCGTGGCCGCGGCCTACGGCGATGTGATCGGCACCGAGATGCTGAACCTGGCGCTGCACGTGTTCGAAGCGCCGGGCATGAACCTGAGCCGGCTGCCGATCCTCGGTCGCAACTTCGAGTACTTCGGCGAGGACCCTTACCTGGCCGGCGTGATGTCGGTGGCCGAGATCAAGGCGGTGCAGGCCAAGGGCCTGATCGGCATGGCCAAGCACTTCGTGGCCAACGAGCAGGAGACCAACCGCACCACGGTGCAGGAGACGGTCGACCGCCAGGTGCTGCGCGAGCTGTACCTGCTGCCCTTCGAGATGTCGGTCAAGGACGGCAAGGTGGCCTCGATCATGTGCGCCTACAACTACGTCAACGGCCTGTCGTCGTGCGCGCACAAGGAGCACCTGACCGACATCCTGCGCACCGACTGGGGCTTCAGCGGCTACGTGCAGTCCGACTTCTACGCCACCAAGACCACGGTGGACACGCTGGCCGCCGGCATGGACCACATGATGCCCACGCCGCAGCAGTGGGCGCCCGACAAGCTCGAGGCGGCACTGAACGCGGGCGCGATCAGCCAGGCCCAGATCGACATGGCGCTGCAGCGGCGCTACACGCAGATGTTCAAGTACGGCATCTTCGAGCGCCCGCTCAAGCAGACCGACATCGACTTCGCCGCCAACGGCAAGGTGGCGCGCGACATCGGCGTGAAGTCCGCCGTGCTGCTGCAAAACCACCACCAGGCGCTGCCCTTCGCCGCCACCGTGCGCAACGTGGTGCTGATCGGCAAGGCCACGCAGGTCTACGCGCAGCATGCGGTGGTCGGCGGCCAGATGGTCGGGCAAAAGCCGGGCGCCGGCGGCGGCAGTTCGGACGTGGTGCCCAACTACGTGGTGTTGCCGCTGGACGGCATCAAGCAGGTGCTGCAGGAACTGGGCAACACCACGGCCACGGTCAAGCTGGTGCTGGTGGACGACGCCAACAGCAACGCCACCATCGACGGCGCGGCCGCGAGCTTCGCGCAGGCGATGGCCGCGGCCGCGGCGGCCGACGCGGTGATCGTGATGGCCGGCACCATCTCTGAAGAAGGCGCCGACCGCGCCAGCTTTGCCAATGCCAGCGGCAAGCAGCGCACTGCCATCGGCGACCACCTCGACTGGTATGTGAAGTGCCCGGCCTCGGCCGGCGCCGTCGACGGTTCGGTGACCTGCAGGCTGCCGGCCGGCGTGAAGAACATCCCCGCCGACAGCAAGACGGTGGCGATGATCGAGGCGGTGATCGGCACCGCGTCGACCACCGGCAAGACGATGCTGCAAAAGACCGCGCTGGTGCTGAAGGACAACGCCGGGGTCGCGATGCCGCCCTCGCTGGTGGGGCCGGCCGGTCCCGCCATGCTCGAAGTCTGGTTCCCGGGGCAGGAGGACGGCCACATCGTGGCCGACCTGCTGTTCGGCCGCAAGAACCCCTCGGGCAAGCTGCCGGTGAGCTTTCCCTATGTCGGCAAGGGCTTCCTCGACCACGCCAGCGCGCAGCAGTTTCCGGGGCTGGTCGAAGCCGACGGCGTGACGCAGACGGTGGAGTACACCGAGCAGCTGCACATCGGCTACCGCTGGTACGACGGCAACGTCAGCGGCCAGTGCGCGGTCGATGCGGCGACCAAGCTCAACCCCTGCGTGGCCTTCCCCTTCGGCCATGGCTTGTCCTATACGAGCTTCGCCATCAGTGGCGCGAGCGTGGTGCGCAACGCCGGCAAGTACGACGTCAAGGCCACCGTGAAGAACACCGGCAGCGTGGCCGGATCCGAAGTGGTGCAGGTCTACCTGTCGTTTCCCAGCGGCAGCACCGCCTACGCCGGCGGTGCCGTGCAACCGCCGAAGCGCCTGGTCGGCTTTGCCAAGGTCGAACTGGCGCCGGGTGCGTCGCGCGAGGTCACGATCACGGTCGACCCGGCGGCGAGCAACCACCCGCTGAGCTTCTGGAGCAAGACCTACAACAGCTGGATCAGCCCGGCCGGCAGCTATGCCTTGCACGTCGGCAGTTCGTCGTCGCCGAAGGATCTGACCACGCTGAGCTTCACGCGGTAGACGACGGTGGCCTGCGTGCGTTGCGGCTTGCCGCGTCATGCCCGTCCGGCCGGCGATCGTGCAGGCGCTACAGGCCGGCGACGGAACGCGCCAAAGGGAGGTATCGAATGAGTGGCGAGCCCCGCAAGCCCCACCCGAATGGCACCCAGCCGCCGCTGACGATCCAGCTGCACGAGCGCGACAACGTCGCCATCGTCGCCAACGACGGCGGCCTGCCCGCAGGCACGGTCCTGGCCGACGGCCTGAAGCTGCGCGAGAAGGTGCCGCAGGCGCACAAGGTGGCGCTGGCCGACATCGCCGAGGGCGGCGAGGTGCGGCGCTACGGCGTCATCATCGGCCATGCGCTGAAGCCGATCGAAGCCGGCGGCTGGGTGCACGAGCGGCTGCTGAAGATGCCGCCGGCGCGCGAGCTCGAAGGCCTGCCCGTCGCTACCGTCAAGCCCGAACCGCAGCCGCCGCTCGAGGGCTACCACTTCGACGGCTACCGCAACCCCGACGGCTCGGTGGGTACGCGCAACATCCTGGCGATCACGCAGACCGTGCAATGCGTGGCCGGCGTCACCGCCTACGCGGTGCAGCGCATCAAGGCCGAGCTGCTGCCGAAGTTTCCCAACGTCGACGACGTGGTCGCGCTCGAACACGGCTACGGCTGCGGCGTGGCGATCGACGCGCCCGACGCCGTGATCCCGATCCGCACGCTGCGCCACATCAGCCTGAACCCCAACTTCGGCGGCGAGCTGATGGTGGTCAGCCTGGGCTGCGAGAAGCTGCAGCCCGAGCGCCTGATGCCGCCGGGCACGATCCCGCTGGTCGACGAGCGGCTGGTTGCCGACGTCGGCGACAGCGCCTCGCCCGAGCTCGACGTGGTCGTGCTGCAGGACGAAGCGCATGTCGGCTTCCTGAGCATGGTCGAGTCGATCCTGCGCCAGGCCGAGCTGCACCTGGAGCGGCTGAACACGCGCCAGCGCGTGCGCGTGCCGGCCAGCGAGCTGGTGGTGGGCGTGCAGTGCGGCGGCAGCGATGCCTTTTCCGGCGTCACCGCCAATCCGGCGGTGGGTTACTGCACCGACCTGCTGGTGCGCGCCGGCGCGACGGTGATGTTCTCGGAAGTCACCGAGGTGCGCGACGGCATCGACCAGCTCACCGCGCGCGCCGCCACGCCCGAGGTGGCCGAAGCGATGGTGCGCGAGATGGCCTGGTACGACGCCTACCTGGCCCGCGGCCGCGTCGACCGCAGCGCCAACACCACGCCCGGCAACAAGAAGGGCGGGCTGTCGAACATCGTCGAGAAGGCGATGGGCTCGATCGTCAAGTCGGGCAGCGCGCCGATCAGCGGCGTGCTCGCGCCCGGCGACAAGCTGAACGGCCAGCGCGGGCTGATCTACGCCGCCACGCCGGCCAGCGACTTCATCTGCGGCACGCTGCAACTGGCCGCCGGCATGAACCTGCACGTCTTCACCACTGGCCGCGGCACACCGTACGGGCTGGCAGCGGTGCCGGTGATCAAGGTCGCCACGCGCAGCGAGCTGGCGCGGCGCTGGCACGACCTGATGGACGTGGACGCCGGCAGCATCGCCAGCGGCGGCAAGACGATCGAGGAGGTCGGCTGGGAGCTGTTCCAGCTGATGCTCGAGGTCGCCAGCGGCCGCAGGAAGACCTGGGCCGAGCACTGGAAGCTGCACAACGCGCTGGTGCTGTTCAACCCGGCGCCGGTGACCTGACGCTCTCAGTACAGCCGCACCGCGCTGTCGAAGTGCCAGGTGCGGCGAATCTCGACGACGTCGAAGTCGCGTGCCAGCGCGCTGGGGAAGGCCTGGTAGGGCGTCTGGCTGTGCACGATGCGGCGCACCGCCTCGTCGATCCGTGCCACGCCGCTGGACAGCACGAAGACGATCGACTCGACCGAGCCGTCGCTGCGCAGCGCCACCGTGACCAGCGGCGCGGTATGCGGCTGGCGCGCGGCCTCGCGCACCAGGTCGAGGGTCTGGTTCAGCTCGATCTTGCGCGCAAAGGCTTCGGCGTAGCGCACGAGTTCGGCGTTGGCGTCGGCGCGACCGTACAGGCGGCCGCGCCGCATGCCGCCCGCTGCCGAAGGCAGCCGCTGGCGCTGTGCCGCAGCGGCGTCGCGCCGCGCGGCTTCCTCGTCCAGCTGGCGGCCCATCGCGCGGCGCGCCTGCTCGCGGCGCTCGGTCTCTTGCGCCGCAGCTTGCGCTGCTTGTTGCGCTGCTTGTTGCGCTGCTTGTTGCGCGGCGTGTTGTGCGGCGTGTTGTGCGGCGTGTTGTGCGGTTTCACGCTGCGCAGCCTCGGCGCGGGCCGCTTCCTGTCGAGCGGCCTCCTGCCGCGCCGCCTCGTCGCGCGCAGCCTGCTCGCGTGCGGCTTCCTGGCGAGCCACAAGCTCCATCTGCGCCGCCTCAGCGCGCGCCGCTTCGTGCTGGCGGGCGGCTTCTTGTCGGGCCGACTCGGCACGCGCGGCTTCTTCTCGCGCAGCTTCTTCTCGCGCCGCTTCCGCTCGCGCCGCTTCCGCGCGTGCCGCTTCCGCGCGTGCCGCTTCGGCCCGAGCCCGTTGCGCCTCGGCGGCTTCGGCCCGCGCGGCTTCCACCTTGGCGATCTCGTGGCGCTCGAGTTGCGCGCGTGCGGCTTGCGCCTCGGCTTGGCGGCGCGCCTGCTCGCGCTGCTGTTCGAGCGCCAGCTGTGCCTGCTGCTGGGCCTGTCGCTGCTCGCCTTCGAGGCGCTCGGCCTGGGCTGGGTCGTGCTGCGGGTACACAGCCACCGGCGAGTCAGCCGGGCGTGAAGCGGCGGGCGGCTCGCCGGCCGGCAGCGGTGGCGTTGTTTCGGCTGCTTGCGGTGGGGTGGTGGGCAGCGCCGCGGCGGGCGCCAGCGCTGTGTCGGCCGAGGGTTGCGGGGTCTTGGCCACGGCGACTTGGGGTGGCGGCGTTTGGTCTGGTGCTGGGTCGGGTCGGCTCACGCCGGTTGCATCGGCGTCTGGCGGTTCCGGCGCGGCCGCCGGCGTGGCCGCTGCTGCGGTGTGCCCGGTGGATAGCGGTTGTGGCGGTCTGGGTTCGCGCCGGGCTTCGGGCCGAGGCGCAGGCGTGGGCAGCGCCGTGCGCCGGCCGCCTGTGGCGGTGGCGGTGGCGGTGGCGGTGGCGGTGGCGGTGGCGGTGGCGGTGGCGGTGGCGGTGGCGGTGGCGTCATGCCGCGCGGTTCTTGCAGGGGCTGCCTCAGCCGTCTGGCTCGGACGAGCCGCGTCCGGCGCAGGCAGCTCGGCGTGGGGCGGTGCGGCCACCACGACGAGCTGCAAGGCGGGTGCCTCGGTGCGGCGTTCGCTCCACGGCCAGGCGAAGCCCGGTGCGCCGGCGCCGGTGCCGCCCTGCAGCAGACTCAGCAGCAGCGCGTGCGCCAGCAGCGACAGCGCCAGCGCAATGCCCAGTGGGCGGCGTTGGCGCGTCATGCGGCCCGGCGCAACCGCGGCCGGCGCGGCCAGGCGCGTATGGCGCGAACGCCAGCAGCGGCGCCGGCGGCGGGATTCGCTGCGTCAAGGCGCGGTGGCAGGGCGCGCGCGCGCTCGGCGCTGGCCGATGGGGTTCGCATGCGAAGGGGTGTGGAGCCGGTGGCGGGCGGTGAAGGCGGGCGATTTTCGGCGATCGCCATGGCTGCGCGGGCCGGCGCGCGGCGCAAGCACGCCGCAAGGCGCCGCCGCGAGAATCGCTGCGTGAATGACCGAACGAGCGTTCCCGTATATTGATTGGCTGGCCCTGCAAGGAGACACCGCATGAGCACCGAACCGACCATCATCTACACGCTGACCGACGAGGCGCCGCTGCTGGCGACCTGCGCCTTCTTGCCGGTGATCCGCACCTTCACCAAGCCGGCCGGGGTGCGCGTGGTCAAGAGCGATATCTCGGTGGCGGCGCGCATCCTCGGCCAGTTCTCCGACCTGCTGACGCCCGAGCAGCGCGTGCCCGACACGCTGGCCGAGCTGGGCAAGAAGACCCTGGAGCCCGACGCCAACATCATCAAGCTGCCCAACATCAGCGCGTCGGTGCCGCAGCTGGTGGCGGCGATCAAGGAGCTGCAGGCCAAGGGCTACAAGCTGCCCGACTTCCCCGACGACCCGAAGACCGACGAAGAAAAGGCGATCCGCGCGCGCTACGCCAAGTGCATCGGCTCGTCGGTGAACCCGGTGCTGCGCGAAGGCAACTCCGACCGCCGCGCGCCCAACGCGGTGAAGGAGTACGCACGCAAGAACCCGCACTCGATGTCCGAATGGGCGCAGGCGTCGCGCACCCACGTGTCGCACATGCACGGCGGCGACTTCTATCACGGCGAGAAGTCGATGACGCTGGACAAGGCGCGCGACGTCAAGATGGAGCTGGTCACCAAGAGCGGCAAGACGCTGGTGCTCAAGCCCAAGGTGTCGCTGCTGGCCGGCGAGGTCATCGACTCGATGTTCATGAGCAAGAAGGCGCTGCTGGCGTTCTACGAGCGCGAAATCGACGATGCGCGCAAGGCCGGCGTGATGTTCTCGCTGCACGTCAAGGCGACGATGATGAAGGTGTCGCACCCGATCGTCTTCGGCCACTGCGTGCGCATCTTCTACAAGGACGCATTCGCCAAGCACGGCAAGCTGTTCGACAGCCTGGGCATCAACGTCAACAACGGCATGGTCGATCTGTACAACAAGATCGCCAAGCTGCCCGAGTCGCAGCGCGAGGAGATCCTGGACGACCTGCACGCCTGCCACGAGCACCGCCCCGAGCTGGCGATGGTCGATTCGTCCAAGGGCATCACCAACTTCCATTCGCCCAGCGACGTCATCGTCGACGCGTCGATGCCGGCGATGATCCGCGCCGGCGGCAAGATGTACGGCGCCGACGGCCGGCTCAAGGAGGTCAAGGCGGTGATGCCCGAGAGCACCTTCGCGCGCATCTACCAGGAGATGATCAACTTCTGCAAGTGGCACGGCGCCTTCGACCCGAAGACCATGGGCACGGTGCCTAACGTCGGCCTGATGGCGCAGCAGGCCGAGGAATACGGCTCGCACGACAAGACCTTCGAGATCTCCGAAGACGGCGTGGCCAACATCACCGACCTGGCCAGCGGCGAGGTGCTGCTGACGCAAGACGTCGAGGCCGGCGACATCTGGCGCATGTGCCAGGTCAAGGACGCGCCGATCCGCGACTGGGTCAAGCTCGCGGTCACCCGCGCGCGCAACTCGGGAATGCCGGCGGTGTTCTGGCTCGACCCGTACCGCCCGCACGAGAACGAGCTGATCAAGAAGGTCAAGCTGTACCTGAAGGACTACGACACCGAGGGCCTGGACATCCAGATCATGAGCCAGGTGCGCGCGATGCGCTACACGCTGGAACGCGTGATCCGCGGCCTGGACACCATCAGCGTCACCGGCAACATCCTGCGCGACTACCTGACCGACCTGTTCCCGATCATGGAGCTGGGCACCAGCGCCAAGATGCTGTCGATCGTGCCGCTGATGGCTGGCGGCGGCATGTACGAAACGGGGGCCGGCGGCTCGGCGCCCAAGCACGTGCAGCAGCTGGTCGAGGAAAACCACCTGCGCTGGGATTCGCTGGGCGAGTTCCTGGCGCTGGCGGTCAGCCTGGAAGACCTGGGGCTGAAGACCGGCAACAACAAGGCCAAGATCCTGGCGCGCACGCTGGACGCCGCCACGGGCAAGCTGCTGGACAACCGCAAGTCGCCGTCGCCGAAGACCCATGAGCTGGACAACCGCGGCAGCCAGTTCTATCTGGCGATGTACTGGGCGCAGGAGCTGGCGGCGCAGACCGAGGATGCCGAGCTCGCCAAGCACTTCGCGCCGCTGGCCAAGACGCTGGCCGACAACGAAGCCAAGATCGTTGCCGAGCTGGCGGCGGTGCAGGGCAAGGCGGTGGACATCGGCGGCTACTACAAGGCCGACGACGCCAAGGTCAAGGCGGTGATGCGGCCCAGCGCCACCTTCAACGCGGCGCTGGCGGCAGCCGGCGGCTGAGCGCCGCGTCCAGGCCACCGCGCGCTGCTCGGCGGGCGGTGGCCTGGCGCAGCCCCAGCGCCATGGCACCGCTGGCCTGGTGGCGTTCGACAACGCTGGCCTGCAGCGCGGCGCGCCATCGCCACAATCCCGGGCCGAGTAACCCGGACCTGTGGAGGGCGACATGCGCGTGCTGGCCGCAACCTTGAGCCTGTGTGCCCTGGTGGGCTGCGCGACGCTGTCGCGCGACAGCTTCGATGAACGCTTCGGTGCCGCCGATGCCGCGCGCTACGACCTGCCGCGGGCGCCGGCCCCCGGCGCCGTATCGTGGCGCGCCGACGTGCAGCCGATCCTGCAGCGGCGTTGCGTGGTCTGCCACGGCTGCTATGACGCGCCCTGTCAGCTGAACCTGGGCGCCTGGGAGGGCGTCGCGCGCGGCGCCAGCAGCGATGCGGTCTACGACGCCGGGCGGCTGCACGACGCCGCGCCGTCGCGGCTGTTCGTCGACGCGCAGCGGCCCTCGCAGTGGCGCGCCAAGGGTTTCTTCCCGGTGCTCAACGAGCGCTCGCCCGCAGCCGAAGCCCAGCTCGCGGGCAGCCTGCTGTACCAGACGCTGCGGCTCAAGCAGCAGCACCCGCTGCCGGCCGGCCCGGTGCTCGGCGACGGTTTCGATTTTTCGCTGGGCCGGGCGATGGCCTGCCCGCGCGTCGAGCAGTTCGAGGCCTATGCGCGCCATTCGCCGCTGGCCGGCATGCCCTACGGCCTGCCCGGGCTGGACCCGCGCGAGCTCGACACCCTCGCGCGCTGGCTGCAAGCCGGCGCGCCCTACGAAGGCGAGCTGCCGCTGACGCCGGTGCAGCGCCAGCAGGTGCAGGCCTGGGAGGCCTTCCTCAACGGGGCGACGAACGAGCAGCGGCTGATGAGCCGCTACCTGTACGAGCACCTGTTCCTGGCGCACCTGCATTTCGAGGCCGATGCCGCGCACCGTGCCTTTCGCGTCGTGCGCTCGAGCACGCCGCCGGGTCAGCCGCTGCGCCTGATCGCCACGCGCCGGCCTTACGACGACCCCGGGGTCGCGCGCGTGTGGTACCGGCTCGAGCCCGAGCGCGAAGCGATCCTGGCCAAGACCCACATGCCCTACGCGTTGAGCCCCGCGCGCATGGACAACTTCCGGCGCTGGTTCCTGGGCAACGGGGTCCGTGTTGCCGCGCTGCCGTCGTATGCGCCGCAGGTGGCGAGCAACCCCTTCGCGGCCTTCGCCGAGTTGCCGCTCGACGGGCGCTACCGCTTCTTGCTCGACGAAGCGCAGTTCTTCATCATGAACTTCATCAAGGGCCCGGTGTGCCGCGGCCAGGTGGCGGTCGACGTGATCGAGGACCAGTTCTGGGTGGTTTTCGTCGACCCCCGGGCCAACACCGAGGCGATCCGCGGCGACGTGCTGCGGCGCCAGACCGAAGCGCTGACGCTGCCCGCCGAGCACGGCAGCAATGCCGGCGTGTTGCTGCCGTGGCTGCAGATGGCGGGCCAGGAGCAGCGCTTCCTGCAGGCCAAGCGCCAGATGCTGCAAAGCAGCTTCGGCAGCGGACAGGCCAAGCTCGACCTGTCGCTGATCTGGGACGGCGACGGCCGCAACCGCAACGCGGCACTGAGCATCTTCCGCCACTTCGACAGTGCCTCGGTGGTGCAGGGCTTCGTCGGCGCACCGCCAAAGACCGCCTGGGTGATCGACTATCCGCTGTTCGAGCGCATCTTCTACCTGCTGGTGGCGGGCTACGACGTCTACGGCAACGTCGGCCACCAGCTGAACAGCCGCCTGTACATGGACTTCATGCGCATGGAAGGCGAGTTCAACTTCCTGGTGCTGCTGCCGCAGCGCGTGCGCGAGAGCACGGCGCAGTACTGGTACCGCGGCGCCGGTGCCGAGGCGCGCGAGTATGTCTATGGCCCCAAGGCCCGGCTCGATGTCGACAGCGCGGTGCCCTACCGCGGCGGCGCCGACCCGCAGCAGCAGCTGTACGGGCTGTTGCGCCAACGCCTGGCTGCGGTGCTCGACGCGCGCTTCGATCCGGGCGGCGAACCCGATGCCATGCTGCGCACCGAACTGCAGTCGCTGGCGGCGCTGCGCGGCGCCAGCCTGAGCTGGCTGCCGGAGATGAGCGTGCTGCGCATCGACGGCCTGGCTGGCGGACCGCGCTACGTCACGCTGCTGCGCAACACCGGGCACGCCAGCGTCAGCCATCTGGTGCGCGAGAGCTCCGAACTGCGGCCCGCGGAGAACACGCTGAGCGTGGCGGCGGGTTTCATCGGTGCCTACCCGAACGCGATCTACCGCGCGGGCGCAGCCGAGCTGCCGGCGCTGCGTGCGGCGATCGCCGGGCTGGCGTCGCAAGCCGACTACCGCCAGCTGGCCGACCGCTTTGCGGTGCGCCGCACCGACCCGCGGTTCTGGGCCGCCGCGGATGCGCTGCACGACAGCTATGTCAGCTGGGCGCCGCTGGAGGCCGGCGCCTTCGACCTGAACCGGCTCGAGAACCGCTGAAGCCGCCGCGCGGCGCGGTGCCGTCGATGAAGAGTTCGACCACCGTGTCGAACTCTGCGCGCAGCTCGATATTCGGCTCGCTGAGCCAGCGCATCAGCGCGCCGAGATAGAGGTAGTGGAAGTAGATCGCGAGTTGCCCGGGGCGCCGCGTCGAGGCCAGCTCGCCTTGCCGTTGCGCGCTGCCGATCAGCCCGGTCCACACGGGCAGCAGGCCGCGGTCCTGCTCCGTCGACGCGCTCGGATCGAAGGTGGCGAACTTGTAGCGGATGTAGGGCAGCAGCACGTCGGCATGCTGCTCGCACCAACGTGCGGAGTCGTGCAGCAGCGCGGTGATGCCGGCGCGAAAGCCACTGCGCTCGTGCGCATGCAAGTTCCGGCGGGACAGATCGGCGGCCAACGCGGCCTCGAGCAGGTGTTCGAGCAGCGCTTCCTTCGCCGGAAAGTACTTGTACAGCGTGCGCTTGGAGACACGCGCCTGGCTCGCCACCTGCTCCATCGTCACGCTGGCGTAGCCCTGGGACGCGATCAGCAGCGCGGCGACGCGGCCGATGTGCGCGGGCAACAACGCGCGGCTCGTTGGGCGGGGCGGTGGGTTGGACGGCCTCATGGCGGTGCCATACGTCTCGGGTGTAAAGTAAACGGCGTGTACTTTAGCGCCAAGACGCGATGAAGCTGGTGGTCCTGACTTTCGGCACTGACGGCGACACCCGGCCGCTCGCCGCGTTGAGCCATGCCTTGCGCTTCGCCGGTCACCAGGTCTGCCTGCTCGGCGAGCAGAGCACGTTGGGCGCGGCCCAGGCGCTCGGTGTGCCGGCCACGCCGCTGGCCGGCGATATCCGCGCGCTGTTTGCCGAGTGGGGCAGCAAGGGACCGCGCGGCACGGCCAAGGCGCTGGTCGAGCTGACCAATGCGCACACCGCGAACTGGATGCGCCAGACCCTGGCCGCGGCACAGGGCTGCGATGCGATCGTCACCTCCGGTCTGGCCGGATTTGTCGGCCTGTCGGTGGCCGAACGTCTCGGCGTTGCCGCCATCGGCGCGGGAATGATCCCGCTCACGCCTTCGCGCGAGTTCGCGTCGCCGTTCCTGCCGCCACGCTGGGTGCCGGCCTGGGGCAACAAGGCCAGCCTCGCGCTCACGAACCAGCTGTTGTGGCTCGCCCTGCGCAAGACGCTGAACCGCGCGCGTGCCGAGCTGCTGTCGCTGCCGCCGCGCCGCGCGCTGTCGACCGAGCACCCGATGCTCTACGGCATCTCGCCGACGCTGCTGCCGCGGCCCGCCGACTGGCCCGCGCAGGCGCTGCTGTGCGGGCAGTGGGTGCCGCCGCTGGCCGCCGGCTACGTGCCACCGGCCGCGCTGAGCGCCTTCCTGGATGCCGGCGCGCCCCCGGTCTATATCGGCTTCGGCAGCATGACCGGCATCGACATGGCGGCGATGCTCGCTGCGGTGGTGGCGGCGTTGCAGGGTCGCCGCGCCGTGTTCTGGCCGGGCTGGAACGGCATCGGCGGCGCGCGGCTGCCGGCCAACGTGCTCGCCATCGACGCCACGCCGCACGACTGGCTGTTTCCGCGCATGGCCTGCGTGATCCATCACGGCGGATCGGGAACCAGCCACTCGGCGTTGCGCGCCGGCAAGCCGTCGATCGTCGTGCCGTTCACCGGCGACCAGCCGTTCTGGGCCGAGCGGCTGCAGCGGCTCGGCGTGGCCCCGGCGCCGCTGGCCGCATCGCGTCCGGACGCGAAGGCACTGGCCGCGGCGCTCGACTTCGCCGCGTCGCGGTCTGTCATTGCGCGTGCGGCGGCGCTGGGGCAAAGGGTGGCCATGGAGGACGGGCTCGCCGCGGCGGTGGCGGCGATCGGCACGCTCGTCGCGAAGCGGACCGCGATCCCCGCGGCTGCTTGACGCACGCCGATGCCGTTGCGGTCGTGAACCTGGATCGCCGACGACCCCTGCACGGCGCAGCGGCGCTCATGACCGCGGACGCCGCAGCAGCGCATACACCGCCGGCACCACGAACAGCGACAGCAGCGGCGCGCTGACCATGCCGCCGAGCATCGGCGCGGCGATGCGGCTCATCACTTCGGAGCCGGTGCCGCTGCCCCAGACGATCGGCACCAGGCCGGCCAGGATCACCGCCACCGTCATCGCCTTGGGTCGCACGCGCTGCACCGCGCCTTCGCGGATCGCCTCGTCGACCGTCTCGCGCGAGGCCGCCGCACCTGCGGCCAAGCGGTCGCGCAGTGCCTGCTTCAGGTACAGCAGCATGACCACGCCGAACTCCGCCGCCACCCCCGCCAGCGCGATGAAACCGACTCCGGTGGCCACCGACAGCCGGTAGTCCATCAGGTACAGCAGCCACACGCCGCCGATCAGCGCGAAGGGCAGCGTCGCCATGATCAGCGCGGCCTCGTCGAGGCGGTCGAAGGTCAGGACCAGCAGCACGAAGATGATCAGCAAGGTCGCCGGCACCACCACCTTCAGCCGCGCGTTGGCGCGCTCCATGAACTCGAACTGCCCCGAGTGGCGATGCTCATGCCCGGTTCCAGCTTCATCTCCTTGGACACGGCGGCGCGCGGATCGCCCACCGCCGCCTCCAGGTCGCGGCCGCGCACGTCGATGCAGCTCGGTGCGGCGCTGGCCGCGAGCGGCACGCACAGCAGCGCGGCGCACACGCGCGAGAGGGGAAGGTCCATGTCGCATCCTCCACAAGCCAAGGGGTTCGCGAACGACGGCGGCAGCGCCCATCGGGCGCCGGCGCCGGTCACGGCCTTGTCAATTGCGCAGGACGAGCAGCGACAGGTACAGCGGTGGCGAGCCTGGCGGCACGGCGCCAGGTGGTGGGCCCCACCACGGGCTGGAATGCCAGCGTGCGGGTGGGGGGTCGGTGCGCGCCGCGTGCCGCCAGTCGATGACCGCCAGCAGCAGCGGCCAGGGTGTCCAGTCGCCCAGCGGGGCGGCGCCGACGACCTGTTCACCTTGATCGCAGTGGGCCTTGCACAGTTGCGGCTGCTCGGCGTCCATGTCCAGAGGCATGTTGCCGTCGCAGTCCGGCATCGCTTGCGATGTGGTGGTGCTGCGCAGCGCCTGCAGCTCGGCCGGGCAGGCATAGGCGGCGGTGGCCAGTTGCATGAACAGCAGCAGCATCACCAGGCCGCCGGACACCCAGCGTTTGAACGTGCGATGGACGCGCATCTATATCAGCCTACGCCTGGCGCGGCTTCATCGGCTTGCGTTGCCGCAAGCGCACCCTTGGCGGGCCGTGACCGGTGGGCATTTGACCGAGCCGTACGAGCAGAACACGCAGCAGTCGCCTGCCTTCGGCCGCAACACGGTCTTGCAGCGCTCGCACTCGTAGAAGAACTGGCACGCATCGGTGGGCATCAGCTCGCGCCTGGCGTGGCCGCACTCAGGGCAGGTCAACACCGACTCCAGTTGCGCGACGGTCGTCATCGGTGGCGGATCCATCAGTCTCTCAATGACGGTGAAGGTGGTGGGCGTCGGGCACATGCGGGTGCGCATGCTGCAACGGCCGATGCCGATGTACGTGGCTGTGCTCGCCGGCCGGCATCGTGTCGTGCGCATGATCGTGGTGCCCGTCGTCGTGGCGGTGCGCATGTTCATGCTCCATCGCCGCATGCGTGTGCTCGTGGCTGTGCGATTCGGCCAGGTGCAGCAGCACGCCGGCCAGCATCAGCGCGCTGCCTGCCGCCAGCATCCAGCCCGCCGGGCGCTCGCCCAGCAGCATGGCGAAGGCCGCGCCGATGAAGGGGGCGAAGGCGAACACCGATCCGGTGCGCGCGGCGCCGAAGGCGCGTTGCGCAAGCAGGTAGCAGTGCAGGCTCAGGCCGTAGCCGGTGGCGCCGATCAGCCACAGCGCCAGCAGCGCCGATGGCCTCGGCAAGGTCTCGCCGGCAGCGAGCGCGACAAGCGCAGCGGCGCAGGCGCCCAGTGCAGCCTTGAACATCACCACCTGGCCGGGGTCGCGTTCGGCGAGTGCGCGTGACAGGCTGTTGTCCACCGCCCAGGCGGCCGTGGCCAACAACACCGCGAGCAGGCCCAGCAGTTGTGCGCCGCCATCGCGCCCCTGGTCCAGCACCAGCAGCATGCCGCCGGCCAGCAGCAGCAACATCGCGGTCCAGACGCGGCCGTCCATGGTCTCGCGGCACAGGCGCCAGGCGAGCAGCGCGGTAAACACGGCTTCGAGCGTGAGCATCAGCGAGGCACTGGTGGCACTGGTGCGCTGCAGGCCCCAGGCCAGCGCCACGGGGCCGAGCACGGCGCCGAACGCGGCCATGGCCAGCAGGCGCGAAAGCTCGCTTCGCATGACGCGGGCTTCGCGCTCGACGCGCCGCCGCGACAACACGCCGGCCGCAGCCGCGCCACCGTAGAGCACGGCCGCGGTGGTGAACGGGCCGACGCCGACACCGAAGCGCTGTACCAGCGGCGTGCTGAGGCCGAAGAGCAGTGCCGCCAGCAGCGCCAGCAGGCCGCCGCGCAGTGCCGGCCGTGAGTTCGAATGTCGTTTGCAGCTGTACACCTCTGGTTCGCTTGTCCGTCTGGGCTTGAACTGATCAGCCCTCGCGCAACGCGGCGCCGCGCAGCCGCAAGGCATTGCCGATCACCGAGGCCGAGCTCAGGCTCATCGCCAACGCGGCGATCATCGGCGACAGCAGCCAGCCGGTGAAGGGGAACAGCACCCCCGCGGCCAGCGGCACGCCCAGCGCGTTGTAGACGAAGGCGAAACCGAGGTTCTGCTTCATGTTGGCGACGGTCGCCTGCGAGAGCGCGCGCGCGGTGGCGATGCCGCGCAGGTCGCCCTTGACGAGGGTGAGCTGCGCGCTGTTCATCGCCACGTCGGTGCCGGTGCCCATGGCGATGCCGACATCGGCGCGCGCCAGCGCCGGCGCGTCGTTGATGCCGTCGCCGGCCATCGCGACGATGCGGCCCTGCGCCTGCAGCTGCTCCACCAGCCTCAGCTTGTCGGCCGGCTTGACCTCGCCGTGCACCTCGCCGATGCCCAGGCTCTGGCCCACGGCGCGCGCGGTGGTCAGGCCGTCGCCGGTGGCCATCACGACGCGCAGCCCGGCGCGCTGCAGCGCCGCCAGCGCCTCGCTCGTCGTCGCCTTGATCGGGTCGGACACCGCCAGCAGCCCGGCGAGTCGACCGTCGACCGCCAGGTGCATGACGCTGGCGCCGCGCACGCGCAGCGCCTCGGCGTCGCCGGCCAGCGCGGCGACGTCGATACCCAGCTGCTGCATCAGCGCCGTGTTGCCCAGCGCCAACGCCTTGCCGGCCACCGTGCCGCGCACGCCGACGCCTGATTCCGAGTCGAAGTGTTCGGGCTTGTCCAGCGCCAGGCCCTGGTCGCGAGCCGCGCTGACGATCGCCGCCGCCAGCGGATGTTCGCTGCCCTGGTCAAGGCTTGCGGCCAGCCGCAGCACTTCGCCGGCGTCGAAACCGGCGGCGCCGAGCGCGCGTTCGAACACCGGCCGGCCTTCGGTCAGCGTGCCGGTCTTGTCGACGATCAGCGTGTCGACCTGCCGCAGCTTCTCGATCGCCGCGGCGTCGCGGAACAGCACGCCGTTCGTCGCGCCGCGGCCGGTGGCGACCATGATCGACATCGGCGTCGCCAACCCCAGCGCACACGGGCAGGCGATGATCAACACCGCCACCGCGTTGATCAGGCCGTAGACCCAGGCCGGCTCGGGGCCGAACAGGCCCCAGCCGAAGAAGCTCAGCAGCGCGATGGCGACCACCGCCATCACGAACCAGCCGGCGACCTTGTCGGCCATGCGCTGCATCGGCGCGCGCGAGCGCTGTGCCTGCGCCACCATCTGCACGATCTGCGACAGCACCGTCGCCGCGCCGACGTGTTCGGAGCGCATCACCAGCGCGCCGCTGGTGTTCATCGTCGCGCCGATCAGCTTGTCGCCGGGCCGCTTGCTCACCGGCAACGGCTCGCCGGTCAACATCGATTCGTCGACCGCGCTCGCGCCTTCGACCACCACGCCGTCGACCGGCACCTTCTCGCCCGGGCGCACCCGCAGCAGGTCGCCGACGTGCACGTGTGTCAGAGGCACGTCCTCCTCGGTGCCGTCGGCGGCGATGCGCCGCGCGGTCTTCGGCGCCAGGCCGAGCAGCGACTTGATCGCCGCCGAGGTCTGCGCGCGAGCCCTCAGCTCCAGCATCTGGCCGAGCAGCGTCAGCGAGATGATCACCGCCGCCGCTTCGAAGTACACCGCCACCCGCCCCATCGACATGAACGACGCCGGGAAGACCTGCGGCGCCACGGTGGCGACCACGCTGTAGACGAAGGCCGCGCCGGTGCCCAGGCCGATCAGCGTCCACATGTTCGGGCTGCGGTTCACCACCGACTGCGCGCCGCGCACGAAGAAGGGCGCGCCGGCCCACAGCACCACCGGCAGCGTCAGCACCAGTTCGATCCAGCTCTGCGTGGCCATGTCGAACCAGCCCAGGCGGTGGCCGAACATCGCCAGCACGGCGACCGCCACGCTCAGCGGCAGCGTCCACCAGAAGCGGCGGCGAAAGTCGACCAGCTCGGGGTTGTCGCCTTCGTCGAGCGCAGGCATCTCGGGTTCGAGCGCCATGCCGCACTTCGGGCAATCGCCCGGATGGTCCTGGCGGATCTCCGGGTGCATCGGGCAGGTGTAGACCGTGCCGGGCGCGGCTGGCGCGGCCGGCGCGGCCGGCGGCGCGGCCGCGCCCTGCAGGTACTTGCCGGGCTCGGCGCTGAACTTCGCCAGGCACTTCGCGCTGCAGAACCAGTACGGCCGGCCCTCGTGTTCGGCGTGGTGCGGCGACTGTTCGGTCACCGTCATGCCGCACACCGGGTCTTTCAGCGCGGCGGCTTTGGCCGGCGGCTGCGGATGGTGATGGCCGTGTGCATGACTCGCATGGCCGGCGTGCGCATGCATGTTCATGGGGGTTCCTCCGTGACAGGCGATGGCTTCGAATGCGTCATCGCGGCTGCACGATAGAGCTTCCCATCATGGCAATGTCAAGCGGAATCGACACGCTGCCGCGGCGCGCCTGGCGGCAGATCCGAAGCGCTGGATCAGCGTGATGCCGCCGCCGTGGCGCTCAGCCGCTCGACCGCTGCGCGCGCCGCCAAGCCGCCGGCGGCTGGCCGACGGCACGCTTGAAGGCGCGCGCGAACGCGGCCTGCGAGTCGTAGCCGACCTCGAGCGCGACCTCGGCCACCGTCTGCTGGCTCTCGCGCAGCAGCACCGCGCCGCGCTGCATGCGCCACTGCGCCAGGTACTGCATCGGCGGCTGCCCGACCAACTCGACGAAACGCTCGTGCAGCGCCGAGCGCGACAGCCCGACGCGGTGGCCGAGATCGTCCAGCGTCCACGGCGCCGCCGGGTGCGCATGCATGAGCCCGATCGCGCGGCCGACGTGACGGTCGCGCAGCGCGGCGAGCCAGCCCGAGCCGCCGCCCTCGGGCAGCGATTCGAGGTAGCGCCGCGCGGCATCGACGAACACCATCTCGCTCACCCGCTCGAGCACCGCCGCACTGCCCGGGCGGCGCTGGCGCGATTCGGCCACCGCCTGGCCCAGCATCGGTGCCACCCAGCCGCCGACGCCGCCGGCGCCCAGGTGCAGCAGCCGTGGCAGCGCGTCGATCAGCGGATTGAACGGCCGCAGGTCGCAGCCGACGAAGCCGCAGACGACCACGTTGCTCGACCCGTCCACCGCCGACGGCGCCCCGGGCCGCAGCACCCCCTGGTGGTAAGCCACCGCGATCGGCTTCGGGTAGTGCCGGGTCTCGAAGCGCCAGGCGTTGTCGTCGGGCATCGCATGCATGCCCGGCGCGCTGGAGATCGTGTGGTGGTCGCCGCGCGGGAACATCACGATGTCTCCGGCGGCCAGCCTGGCCGGCGGCTGACCCTGCAATGCGGCCCAGCCGGCGCCGCGCAGCATCAGGTGGTAGGCGAGCACATGTTCGCAGCCGGGCATCAGCGCCTCGGCCAGCTCGCGCGAACCCGGGGTCTCGGCGACCCAGTGCTGGCCGAAGCTGACCACGTAGAACACCGCACCGCGCAGGCGCACGCTGCCCAGCACGTCGGACAAGGTGTCGTGCGGGGGTGTGGGCGGTCGATCGACGGTGGCGGGCATGGCACAGGCTGCATTGCCGGACGCCGGGGCAAATCTGCACGACGTGCGGCCAAGCGTCAACTTCGGCTTGTCCGAAGAATGGACTCGTCACCGCAATCGCGCAGTGGCCGAAGGCGAGGCGGTTCTCGCCACCGCGCAGGAGCCCGTCATGAACGCAGTCATCGACACCCCGACATCGACCCCCGACCACGCCGCGATCAAGCAGCGCCAGCAGGCCACCTGGGCCAGCGGCGACTACGCGGTCATCGGCACCACGCTGCAGATCGTCGGCGAGATGCTGGCCGAGGCGGTCGACATCCGCGCCGGCCAAGCCGTGCTCGACGTCGCCGCCGGCAACGGCAACGCGACGCTGGCCGCGGCGCGGCGCTTCGCCGACGTGACCTCGACCGACTACGTCGCGGCGCTGCTCGACCGCGGCCGCGAACGCGCCAGAGCCGAACGCTTCGACAGCGTCGTGTTCCGCGTGGCGGACGCCGAGAACCTGCCGTTCCCGGACGCGCGCTTCGATATCGTGCTGTCGACCTTTGGCGCGATGTTCGCGCCCGACCCTGCGCGCACCGCACACGAACTGCTGCGCGTGCTTCGCCCCGGCGGGCGCATCGGCATGGCCAACTGGACGCCGCAGGGCTTCGTCGGCCAGATCCTGCGACTGGTGGGCGCGCGCGTGCCGCCGCCGCCCGGACTGCCCAGCCCGCTGCTGTGGGGCACCGAGCCGCACCTGGTGGAGCTGTTCGGCGCGCAGGCGTCCCGGCTGCGCTGCGAGCGCCGCCATTTCGTGTTCCGCTACCGGTCGCCGGCGCACTGGGTGCAGGTCTTTCGCGACTACTACGGCCCGGTGCACAAGGCCTTCGCCGCACTCGACGCCGCCGGGCAGGCCGAACTCGAGCGCGACCTTGGCGCGCTGCTCGAGCGCCTGAACATCGGCGGCGAGGATTCGCTCGTCGTTCCCGGCGAGTACCTGGAGGTCGTGGTCAGCAAGCGGTAGCCGCCGGCGCAGCCGGGTCGCGGCCGGGCGGGTCGATCGGCATGCAGGTCAGCACCCGGCCGACGCCGCGGCCACCGTCAAGGCCGCCAGGCGGGCAGCGATGAGTTCGGGCCGACTGCGCTTCAGGACGCGGCCACCGTGATCGCCCCGACCATGCCCGCCTGGTAGTGCCCGGCAATCAGGCAGGCGAACTCGAACTGCCCGGCACGGTTGAAGGTCCAGACGATCTCGACTGTCTTGCCCGGCGCCACGTGCGCCATGTACGGCTCGTCGTGTTCCATGCCGGGGAACTTCAGCATCAGCGCCGCGTGCTTGTCGTTCGCGGCCTTGGTGCCGATGACGAACTCGTGCAGCACCTGGCCGTCGTTGCGCACCACGAAGCGCAGCGTCTCGCCGAGCTTGACGCTGATGCGGTCGGGCTTGAAGCGCATGTCGTCGGACATGGCGACTTCGATGCTGCGCGACGCCTGGCCTGCATCGCCGGCGATGCCCCAGTCTTTCTGCTCCTTCGTGGGCGAGCCGTGGCCGGCGGGGTGCGTGTCGTCGCCGTGGGCGAGGGCCGGGCCGGTGCCGACGAGCAGGCTCGCCGCGCTGGCGAGGATCAGGCTTCTCTTGCTGAGGGTCATGTGATTCCTTCTGAGAACGTGCAGGGTCGAACTTCAATGGCCGGTGTGCCCGCCCGCTGGCTTGCGCACCTTGACTTCGCTCGGGGTGGTGGCGGCGCGCAGCGGCGGCATCGACGTGCCGCCGCTCGCGCTGGAGCGCGCCGGCTGGGGCAGTGCGCCGGTCCACTCGTAGGCCACCGTGCCCGGCGGGTGCTTGAACCAGCCGGGGTCGCGGTAGTCGCCTGGCGGCTGGTCCCTGCGTACCTTGACGACGCTGAACATGCCGCCCATGCCGACCGCGCCGAACGGGCCTTCGCCGGCCATCATCGGCGCGGTGTTGTCGGGCAGCGGCATTTCCATCTCGGTCATGTCGTGCATGCCGCGCTCGCCCATCACCATGTAGTCGGGGATCAGCTGCGTGATCTGCCGCGCCACGCCACTGTGGTCGACGCCGATCATCGTCGGCACGTCGTGGCCCATCGCGTTCATCGTGTGGTGGGCCTTGTGGCAGTGGAAGGCCCAGTCGCCTTCCTCGTCGGCGAGGAACTCGATCTGCCGCATCTGGCCGACGCCGATGTCGGTGGTGACCTCGTAGCGCCGCGTGCTCTTCGGCGTCGGCCCGCCGTCGGTGCCGGTGAGCTGGAACTCGTGGCCGTGCAGGTGGATCGGGTGGTTGGTCATCGTGAGATTCCCGACGCGGATGCGCACCCTGTCGTTCTTGCGCACGACCAGCGGGTCGATGCCGGGGAAGATGCGGCTGTTGAAGCTCCACAGGTTGAAGTCGAGCATCGTCATGATCTTCGGCGTGTAGCTGCCGGGGTCGATGTCGTAGGCGGCGAGCAGGAAGACGAAGTCGCGCTGCACCTCGTCGATCAGCGGGTGTTTCGCCCGCGGGTGCGTGACCCAGAAGCCCATCAGCCCCATCGCCAACTGCGCCATCTCGTCGGCGTGCGGGTGGTACATGAAGGTGCCGGGGCGGCGCGCGACGAACTCGTAGACGAAGGTCTTGCCCGGCGGGATGCCCGGCTGCGTCAGGCCGGTGACGCCGTCCATGCCGTTGGGCAGCCGCTGGCCGTGCCAGTGCACGCTGTGCAGCTCGGGCAGCTTGTTGGTGACGAAGATGCGCACGCGGTCGCCTTCGACCACCTCGATCGTCGGCCCCGGGCTCTGGCCGTTGTAGCCCCACAGGTGCGCGTTGAAGCCGGGGGTCATCTCGCGCACCACCGCCTCAGCCACGAGGTGGAATTCCTTGACGCCGCCGTTCATGCGCCAGGGCAGCGTCCAGCCGTTGAGCGTGACCACCGGGTTGTAGGGCCGGCCGGTGCCGGGGTGCAGCGGCGGCGCGGTGTCGGGCGTGGTCTGGATCACCGGCTCGGGCAGTGCGGCCATCGCCACCTTGCTGACAGCGGCGGCCGAGGCTGTGGCGGTGATGGCACCGGCGCCGCCGATGAGTTTGCGTCGGGACAGCATCTCGTTTCCTTGTCGGATCAGTGGCCGGCGCTGCCGGCCGCGGTCGCGGCCGGACTCGCGGGCGGCGCGAGCGTGGGCTTGCCGATCAGCGCCATGTCGAGGTCGGCCTGCGCGATCCAGAAGTCGCGCAGCGCTTCGATCGCGCCGTTGACGCTGGCGATCTGCGCGCGGGCGTCGGCCAGCAGTTCGAACACGCCGATCAGCATGCCGTTGTAGCGCAGCAGGTTCTCTTCGGCGATCTTGCGGCGCAGCGGCACGATCTCGTCGCGTTGGTGGCGCGCGATGTCGTATGCCGAGCGGTAGCCGAGGTAGGCCTCGCGCACTTCGGAGCGCGCGTCGATCGCGGTCTGCGCGGCGCGGTCGACCGCCTGCAGGTAGATGGCTTCGGCCTTGGCGACGCGCGCATCGCCCCAGTCGAACAGCGGCAACTCGAAGGCAATTTCGTAGCCGCGCTGCGACGGCGCGTCGTCGAAGGTGTTGTAGATCGCGCCGGCTTCCAGCACGTTGATGAAGCGGGTGGTGCGCGTCAGGCCCAGGTTCTTCGCCGTCTGCTCGGCTGCGAGCTTGGCGCCGCGCACGTCCAGGCGCTGTTCGAGCGCGAGCCGCTCGAGGTCGGGCAGATCGACCGTGGCCTTCGGCAGGTCGGGCAGCCGCTCGGGCAGGCTGAACTGCGTCTGCGCGCCCCACAGGCCGAGCAGCCGCGTCAGCCGCTCTCGCGTTGCGTGTTGCGCCTGCTGCGCACGCGCCAGGTTCAGCGCCGCGTCGGCGTAGAAGCCCTGTTCGCGCGCGCGCTGCAGCTTGTTGAAGTTGCCCACCTGTTCCATGCGCCGCGCCAGCTCGGCGCCGGCTTCGGCGGCCTGCATGACCTGGCGCGTGTAGCGCACAGTCTCCTCGGCCGCCACCGCGTTGAAGTAGGCCTTGCGCGTCTCGGCCGCGAGCGTGAGCATCTGCAGCGACACGCGCAGTTGCGTGTGCGCGAAGCGGCGTGATTCCACTTCAGCGACCAGCGGCATCGCGACCAGGCGCGCCAGGTTGACGGCCAGCAGCCACTCGATCTCGACCTCGCCGCCTTGGGTCTTGCGCGCGAAGCCGACGCCGGGATTCGGCAGCCGCCCGGCTTGCACCAGATCGGCCTCGGCGATGCCGAGTTCGTGGTAGTCGGCCTGCAAGCCGCGGTTGTTGAGCAGTGCGATCTGCACCGCGTCGTCGACGCTCAGTGGCCCGCCAAGCAGCTCGCGCAGCCGCTGCTCGATCGCGTCGCGGTCGGCATCGGTGCGTGCCCAGCGCAGCTCCTTGCCCAGGCGCACTTGCGCGGTCTGCGCCACCGGGGCGAAGCCGCCATCGGTGCTGAGGCTGGTGCAGCCGCCGAGCACGGCGGTGGCCGTCAGCGCAGCCGCCACGCGACGGCGCGGGCCGTGTGCGGCCCCGGCGTGCGCCGCAGCGCTTGCGGCGGCATGGATCGACAAGCTGATCGGGGGGGTCATCGCGCGCTTCATCGTGTGCTTCATCGCGTGCTTCATCGCGTGCTTCATCGCGTGGAGGGGCCGCCGTGGCCGGGCGGCATGTGACCGGGTTGCCGGCTGGGCTTGGCGGGGTGGCCGGCCGCGGGCGTGTCGGCCGAGCTTTGATCTGCTTCGCCGGCACCGCTTTCATGCGCCTGTCGCGTGTAGGTGCGCCAGCCGCCGATGCGCGCGACCGAGTCGTTGGCCTCGCGCCAGGGCAGCGGCTTGTCCTCACCGATGCCGCGGTAGCGCGCGAAGGCCGAGCTGAAGGTCAGCGCAGGCACGCTGGCGTTGGGGTCGAGCGGGTCGGGCCGCGCCGCCACCGTCGCGCCGGCGCTGCTGGCCGAATCTTGGGCCGGCGCGGCCAGGGCAAGACTGCAAAGCGCGGCCCGAACCAGCCAGCGCAGTTGAATGTCGGACATGGTGTCCTCGCGTCAGAGTCCATGGGCGCTCCCGCCGCTGCGGGTGCAGCGCGGAAGCGGACATCGGCTAGGAGCGTGGGGCTCGAGGCGGGCGCTCGGGGCCGCCAAGCACAAGCGCTCGGACGGCGCTCGCCGGCACGGCGAACTCCGCGGCCGCGGCGTCGAACGCCGGCAGGCTTGGTGGTGCACCGGTGATCGCCGCGGCCGGGCAGCATGAGGCACCCGCACTGCACTGGCCCGGGTCGGCCTGCACGAGCGCGCCGGTCCCCGCGTCGGCGTCCGTCGCGCCGGCCGCGAGGGGATCGTGTGCGCCGCCTCGTTGGTGACAATGCATCGCGCTGGGTGCGTGGGCTGCGGTGACTGCGATCGTGCGATCGTGGTGAGCCGGTGGGCACCCGTCGGTGCGCGCGGCAAGAGCGCCTTGCACCGGCAGCGCGAGCACCAGCAGCCACAGCAACAGCGCACGAATCATGGCCTGTCGACAAGCCGGCATGACCGCAGTACAGCGCACGCCGTGACTGTTGGGTCGAGCATGGGGCCGCGCACCTACGCCGCCGCGCGGCGGCGCACCAAGGTGCTGCCGCGCCGCCGCCGTGCCGCTTGCGGCCGCTTCGGCGCGGCGTCGGCCAGCACGTCCAGGATCGGGCATTGCGGTCGCTCGTCGCCGTGGCAGGAATGGACCAGCTGCTCGAGCGTGCCCTTCATCGCCAGCAGCTCGCGCACCTTGTCGTCGAGCGCGCGGATGTGCTGTTCGGCCAGCGCCTTGACCAGCCGGCTCGGCCGGCGGCGGTTGCGCCACAGGTTCAGCAGCTCGGCGATCTCGTGGATCGAAAAACCCAGGTCGCGCGCCTGGCGAATGAAGCGCAGCTCGTGGATCTCGCTGTCGCTGAACTGCCGGTAGCCCGAGTCAGTGCGCCGGGCCGCCGGCAGCAGGCCCACGCTTTCGTAATGCCGGATCATCTTGGCCGATACCCCGGTGGCGGCGGCAGCCTGGCCGATGTTGATCGCTTCCATGGGCCGCATGCTAAACCCTGCCATCGTCGGAATGTCAAGTGCGAACTCGCAACCCTGTGGCACGAACGAGCGCATGCGGCACGGCGGGCCGAACGCGCAAAGGCTGGTTCAGCCGTCCTCGGTGTCCTCGTACAGCATGTACGGGCCGGTGCCGCAGTGCTCGGCCTTGGACGCGGCAACGAAGCCGCCGCTGCGCACGTCGAAGACGTGCACCTCGCCGTCCTCGATCACGTAGTGCCAGCCGTGCAGCGTCAGCTGGCCGGCTTCGACCCGCTGGCGCACCATCGGGTAGCCCATCAGCCGCTCGAGCTGCAGCACCACCGCGCGCTGCTCGGTGCGGCGCAGCGCCTCGGGGCCGGGTTGCACCGGCAGCACCGCCTCGCGGCCGAGCTCGAGCCACACCGCAAGGTTGGTCGCCTGCGGTGGCGCGCCCTCGTACAGCGCGCGGATGCCGCCGCAGTGGCTGTGGCCGCACACCACGATGCGCGCGACCTTCAGGTTCAACACCGCGAACTCGATCGCCGCCGCGGTGCCGTGGTAGCCGGCCGAGCCGTCGTGCGGCGGCACGAAGGCGCCGACGTTGCGCACCATGAACACGTCGCCGGGACCGGTGCCGGTCAGCAGGTGGGGCACCAGCCTGGAGTCCGAGCAGCCGATGGACAGGATGGTCGGGCACTGACCCTGCGCGACCAGCGTCGCGAAGGCGTCCTGCACGCCGGGAAAAGTGTGGTCGTGAAAGCGCCGCAGCCGCTCGAGCAGGTCGTCGCCCGCCACGGCGGGACTCAGCGGCGGCATGTCCAACCTGCGCCGGCCGCGGCCGCGGGCACCGCGATCGATGCCGCGGTGACAACCGGGGGTGCCGTGAATTCAGCCATCGGGCACAGCCACTGTGCTGTGTGGGCTGGCGCGGCCGCAATCACGCGGCCACGGCGTTCAGACCACGACGTAGTGGCCTTTCAGGTAGGGCAGTGCCAGGCGCAGGTGCTCGCGCAGGTGCGGAAACAGCTCCGAGACCGATTCGCTTGCATAGATCGGCCGACTGGCCTGGCTGGACTGGCTGGGCGAGCTGCCGATGTTGATCAGGCACGCGGCACGGCCGTCGTCGTACTCGAGCAGGTCGACGCCGAGCGGGCGCAGCGTCCAGCCATCCGACGAATGCACCTGCCCGTTGATGGCGGCGATGATCTGGCTCGGCGTCGGTAGGTCGTCGTCAGGGCGCGTCATGAAGGGCTCGACGGCATGGATGCGCGGCAAATGCAAAGTCTAAGGCCGCGGCGCCGCAGCGCTCCATCCCCATGCTTCGGGGGATGCTCGGCCCCCCGGTGCGCAGCGCGTGCAGTGGATCACGGCGGCCGCCGTTCGAGGCGCGTGCCAGGCACGAAAAAGCCCGCGGCCACCAGGGCGCGCGGGCTTTGCGGCTCAGCGCCGGCGGATCGATCCGCCGGCAGCGGGCAGGACTTACATGTCCATGCCGCCCATGCCGCCCATGCCACCCATACCGCCGGGCATGCCGCCGCCCATCGCCGATTCTTCCTTCGGCGCTTCAGCGATCATGGCTTCGGTGGTCAGCATCAGCGAGGCCACCGACGCGGCGTTTTGCAGCGCGGTGCGGGTCACCTTGGTCGGATCCAGGATACCCATCTCGATCATGTCGCCGTAGTTGCCGTCCTGCGCGTTGTAGCCGTGGTTGCCCTTGCCGGCAGCCACCGCGGCCACGACCACGCTCGGCTCGTCACCGGCGTTGGCGACGATGATGCGCATCGGCTCTTCGCAGGCGCGCATGACGATCTTGATGCCGGCGTCCTGGTCGTGGTTGTCGCCCTTGAGTCCACCCACGGCCGCGCGGGCGCGCAGCAGCGCCACGCCGCCGCCGGCGACGATGCCTTCTTCCACCGCGGCACGCGTGGCGTGCAGCGCGTCTTCGACACGCGCCTTCTTTTCCTTCATCTCGACTTCGGTGGCGGCGCCGACCTTGATCACCGCCACGCCGCCGGCCAGCTTGGCCACGCGCTCTTGCAGCTTCTCGCGGTCGTAGTCGCTGGTGGCTTCCTCGATCTGCACGCGCACTTGCTTGACGCGCGCTTCGATGTCGGCCGCGGTGCCAGCGCCGTCGATGATGGTGGTGTTTTCCTTGCCCGATTCGACGCGCTTGGCCTGGCCCAGGTCGGCCAGCGTCACCTTCTCCAGCGTCAGGCCGACTTCCTCGGCGATGACCTTGCCGCCGGTCAGGATGGCGATGTCTTCCAGCATGGCCTTGCGGCGGTCGCCGAAGCCCGGCGCCTTGACGGCAACGACCTTCAGGATGCCGCGGATGGTGTTGACCACCAGCGTGGCCAGCGCCTCGCCTTCGACTTCCTCGGCGATGATCAGCAGCGGACGGCCGCTCTTGGCGACTTGCTCCAGCGTGGGCAGCAGGTCGCGGATGTTGCTGATCTTCTTGTCGTACAGCAACACGTACGGGTTGTCGAGGATCGCGCTTTGCTTGTCGGGGTTGTTGATGAAGTACGGCGACAGGTAGCCGCGGTCGAACTGCATGCCCTCGACGATGTCGAGCTCGTTGTTCAGGCTCTTGCCGTCTTCGACGGTGATCACGCCTTCCTTGCCGACCTTGTCCATCGCGTCGGCGATGATCTTGCCGATCGACTCGTCGCTGTTGGCCGAGATCGAGCCGACCTGGGCAATTTCCTTGCTGGTGGTCGTGGGCTTCGATTGCTTCTTCAGCTGCTCGACCAGCGCTTCGACCGCCTTGTCGATGCCGCGCTTCAGGTCCATCGGGTTCATGCCGGCGGCCACGTGCTTCATGCCTTCGCGCACGATCGCCTGGGCCAGCACGGTGGCGGTGGTGGTGCCGTCACCGGCGTTGTCGCTGGTCTTGGAAGCGACTTCCTTGACCATCTGCGCGCCCATGTTCTGCAGTTTGTCCTTGAGCTCGACTTCCTTGGCCACCGAGACACCGTCCTTGGTGACGGTGGGGGCGCCGAAGCTGCGCTCGAGCACCACGTTGCGGCCCTTGGGGCCGAGCGTGACCTTGACCGCGTTGGCCAGGATGTTCACGCCTTCGACCATGCGGCTGCGGGCATCGCTGCCGAAAATGACGTCTTTTGCTGCCATGTGTGTTTCTCCGAGATGTGTTCAGGTTCTTTGTCGGGGGCGTACTTTTGTCTCCGGCCGGGCCCGCGGCCCTTAACTTCGCTGTGCGAAGTTAGCCTGCGACGAAAGCAAACGCCTTCGGCGTTTACTTTTCGACCACGGCGAAGAGGTCTTCTTCCTTCATCACCAGCAACTCTTCGCCATCGACCTTCACGGTCTGGCCGCTGTACTTGCCGAACAGCACGCGATCGCCGACCTTGACGTTCAGCACCACGAAGTCGCCCTTGTCGTTGCGCTTGCCCGGCCCCACGGCCAGAACCTCGCCCTGGTCCGGCTTCTCGGCGGCGTTGTCGGGAATGACGATGCCCGAGGCGGTCTTGGTTTCCTGTTCCAGGCGCTTGACGATCACGCGGTCGTGCAAAGGACGTAGCTTCATTGAATCTCCAGTGGGTCGAGTTGGGCATCGCCGACACCGCCGGAACACCGGCGCCGATCGGCTTGCTTGATTGTTAGCACTCATGCCAAGCGAGTGCTAGCAGTTGAATTATAGGGACCGAAGCGCCGATTTCAAGGGTCGAGGTCCACGGCGGGCGGATCAACCCGCCGCCAATGCAGCTCAATGTTCGTTGTCGGGCCTGGCGGCGGCATCGCCGGCGTCGACGGCCGGCGCTGCACTGACGCGGTAGCTCTCGCTCGCCCAGGCCGCAAGGTCGGCGCCGCGGCAGCGCATGCTGCAAAAAGGCCGCGCCGGATTGGCCAGATCGTACGGCTGCAGCTTGCCGCAGCCGGGACAGCGCACCGGGCGCGAGGGCGGTGGCGGGTTCGCGTTCATGCGCACAGCGTCAGTTCGAACTCGGTGTCGTCGTGGCTGGGCTTGAGCCGGCCGTCGGCGTCTTGCTGCATGAAGCGCACCATGGCCAGCAGCCGGTGGCCGCTGATTTCCGGCACCAGCGCGTTGCCGGCATCGAACTTCACGCGCATCAGGTGGTAGCTGCGCCCCGGCGGCAGGCTTTGCTGGAAGTTGCCGCCCAGCGCAACCACGCGCTGCGCGACGCCGGCGTCGCGCAGCAGGCCCATCAGAACCTGCAACGCCTCGGCCAGCGGCGCGAGGCTCGCGGTCCAGCGCAACAGGTCGCGGCGCCGATGTTCGGCAGGGTGCTGCTGCCAGGCGTGATAGCCGGGCAGGTCGAACTCGCAGGTGCCGCCGGGGATGCCGATGCGGCTGCGCACGCTCATCAACCATTCGTTCGAGGTCAAGGCGGCGCCGGCCTTGCCGGACAGCTGGTTCAGGCCGTCGAACGCACGATCGATGCGCGTGATGACCTCGTCGAGCGCCAGTTCGGAGATCTGCGGGTTGCCGCGGTAGCCCTGCAGCACGCCGCGGTGCCGCTCGAGCTCTTTCAGCAGGTCAGCCTTGAGGTCGGCACGTGCCGCCACCTCGATGATCTCGAAGACCGTGACGAGTGCGAAGTGGTGGTCGATCGCCGCCTCGCGCGCCAGCAACTGGCCGAGCCGGTCGAACAGATGTTCCAAGCGGAGCATCGTGCGGATGCTCTCGTTGAACGGGTACTCATAAACGACCAAGGCTGCAGTCTTTCGCGGCCGGTGCGTGCGACAGACACTGCGCGCACCGGGGCGCCGATTGTTTCACAGCAGCCTGCCCGCACACGCGATGGACGGCCAGGCGCGCGCGGTGACAGTTTGTGTCCGCGCGCTCGCTGAGCGCCCGATCACCGCGGTGTCACGCGGGGCAGGGCAGCTGGCTCCAGTGCCGCCACAGCGAGCGCACCTGGGCCTGCAATGCCGCCACCGACAGCTCGTCGTTGAAGATCACCGCATCGGCCAGTGCGCGGCGCTGCGCGCGCGACAGCTGCTGCGCCATCACGCGCTGCACCTGCTCGGCCGGCCAGCCCGAGCGCTGCATGACGCGGCGCACCTGGGTGTGCTCTTCGCAGTCGACCACCAGCACCCGCTGCACGCGGCGGCGCCAGCTGCTGGCACCGGACAGCAGCGGCACATCGAAGACCACCGGCCGCCCGCCCGCGAGCGCCGCTTGAAGTTCGGCCTCGGTGCCGATCATCGGGTGCAGCACCGCCTCGAGCCGCCGCCGCGCCGACACGTCGCTGAACACCAGTGCGCGCATGCGCGCCCGGTCCATCGCGCCGTCGGCAGCGACGATGTCGGCACCGAAGACCTGTTGCAGCGCCGGCAGCGCCGCGCCGCCGGGTGCGGTCAGCGCGTGGGCGATCGCATCGGTGTCGACGAGCACCGCGCCCGATTCCACCAGCATCGCGGCCACCATGCTCTTGCCGCTGCCGATGCCGCCGGTCAGGCCGATGGTCAGCGCGCTCACGCCAGCGGCAGCCATATCCGGGTGAGCGTCTGGCCAAAGAACATCGCCGCGATGCCGCCGCCGACCAGGTACGGCCCGAAGGGGATAGGCACCTCGCGCCTGTGGCCGCCGAAGGCGATCAGGCCGATGCCCACGAGCGCACCCACCGCCGAGGCCAGCAGCACGATCGACGGCAGCAGCTGCCAGCCCAGCAGTGCACCCAGGCCGGCCAGCAGCTTGAAGTCGCCTTCGCCCATGCCCTCGACGCCACGCAGCTTCTTGTAGCTGAAGGCCAGCAGCCACAGCGAGCCGTAACCGGCCAACGCGCCCCAGGCCGCGGCTTCGAGCGTGGTGCCGGTCCAGCCCATGCCGGCGCCGAACAGCCCCAGGCCGAGCAACGGCAGCGTCAGGTCGTCGGGCAGGTAGGTGGTGTCCAGGTCGATCAGCGCCATCGCCACCATCAACGCCACCGCTGCGCACCACACCAGGGTGGTCGGCTGCGCGCCGAACTTCCAGCCGCAGGCGGCGAACAGCAGCCCGGTGCAGGCTTCGACCAGCGGATAGCGTTTGGAGATCGGCGCCTTGCAAGCGGCGCAGCGCCCGCCCAGCCGCAGCCAGCCCAGCAGCGGCAGGTTCTCGTGCCAGCGCAGCACATGGCCGCAGTGCGGGCAGCGCGAGCGCGGCCGCGCCAGACCGAGCGCGGGCAGCGCCTGCAGCGCGGTGCTGATCGCCTGCGCCGCCTGGGCGAAGGCGCCAGGCGGTGGTGTGTCTTGGCCGCTGACCCGGCGCCAGGCGTCCGCGTCACCCAGCTGGTGTTCGGCCACGTCCAGCCACCAGGCGCGCTCGAGCATCTTTGGCAGCCGGTGCGCGACCACGTTGAGGAAGCTGCCCACGCACAACCCCAGCAGGGCCAGCGCGAGCGGCGAGAACCAGAACTCGGGGGCGGAGAGCCACGGATCCATGCGCGAAGGGACCATTCATGCGGTAGCCCACCTACCGCCGCAGCCGACTGTATCGCGCCGCCTGCCGTGCAATGGCTGCGCAAGCGCGGTTGTTCAGCCGCTGATGCGCGCTTTGGCGCGCCGCCCGGTGCGCGCTTCGCCGCACTGAACTTCGTCGAGACCGTGTGCTGCACGCGCACGCCGCGGATCGTGCACCATAGGGTCGGCGGCGGCGCGTTGGACCGCAGCGCCGCGCCGGCTTGGGCCACTGCGCGCCGCGGTGCCGCCGCCAGCTTCAAGGGGGATGCACATGATTGCCAAACTCACGCCGGAACAGATCGCCGAAGCGCTGGCCCAGTTGCCGCAGTGGACGCATGACCCGGCGCGTGGCGCGATCCGCCGCGATTTCGTCTTCACCGATTTCGGCGAAGCCTTCGCCTTCATGACGCGCATCGCGCTGGCCGCCGAGCGTGCCGACCACCACCCCGAGTGGTTCAACGTCTACAACCGGGTCGAAATCACATTGAGCACGCACGACTGCCACGGCCTGTCGCAGCGCGACGTCGACATGGCGCAGTTGGCAGACCATGCCGTCGCGGCGATGCGAGGAGCAAAGTGATGCAACGCCAACTGATCGAAAGCGTCAAGCACGGCCTGGCTGCCGGCGTGCACGCCCCCGAAAACGCCGACTGGACCATCGACCAGGGCTGGGAGCGTTACACCGCACAGGAGCACGCTACCTGGAAGACGCTGTACCAGCGCCAGACCCGGCTGCTGCCCGGTCGCGCTTGCGACGAGTTCGTCGCCGGCATGCGTGAGCTGCCGATCGGCGCGGAGCAGATCCCCGACTTTCGGCGCCTGTCGGAGGTGCTGCTGAAGCGCACCGGCTGGCAGGTGGTGGCGGTGCCGGGGCTGGTGCCCGACGAGGTGTTCTTCGAGCACCTGGCCAACCGCCGCTTTCCGTCCGGCCACTTCATTCGCCGGCCGCACGAGCTGGACTACCTGGAAGAGCCGGACGTCTTCCACGACGTCTTCGGCCACGTGCCGATGCTGATGAACCCGGTCATCGCCGACTACATCCAGGCCTACGGCCAAGGCGGCTTGCGCGCCCAAGCGCTGGGCAAGCTGACGCAGCTGGCGCGCGTGTACTGGTACACGGTCGAATTCGGCTTGGTGCAGCAGGCGGACGGGCTGCGCATCTACGGCGCCGGCATCGCCAGCTCGGCCACCGAGAGCGTGTTCGCGCTCGACGACCCTTCGCCGAACCGCATCCGCTTCGAGCTGGAGCGCGTGATGCGCACGAACTACCGCATCGACGACTTCCAGGAGAGCTACTTCGTGGTCGGCAGCCTGGACGAGCTGCTCGAGCTGGCGCGCATCGACTTCGCGCCGCTGTACCAGCGCATCGAGCGGCAAAGCGAGTTCCAGCCCGGCCAGGTGCTGGACAGCGACCGCGTGCTGACGCGCGGCAGTGGCGCCTATGCCGCGGCGCGCCGCGCCGCCGCGAAGGAGCATTGACATGGCGCGCACCGTGCTCGTCACCGGCGCCGCCGGTCACCTCGGCCGCGCGGTCGCAGCCGCTTTCGCGGCCGAAGGCGCCCAACTCGTGCTGCTCGACCGCGATCGCGCGCGGCTCGAAGCGGCCTTCGACGGCGAAGCCGCGGCGCGCCTGCTCGCGCCGTGCAACCTGCTCGACGCCGCACAGGTGCAGGCCGCGGTTGACGCCGCGCTGGCGCGCTTCGGCCGCATCGACGTGCTGTGCAATATCGCCGGCGGCTTTCGCATGGGCGAGGCGGTGCACCAGACCAGCGACGCCAGCTGGGAGTTCCTGCTCGACCTGAACGCGCGCACCGTGCTGCACACCGCGCGCGCCGTGGTGCCGGCGATGCTCGCCGCCGGCGGCGGCAGGATCGTCAACGTCGGCGCCTTCAGTGCAAGCAAGGGCCTGGCGCAGATGGGCGCCTACACCGCGTCGAAGGCGGTCGTGATGCGCCTGACCGAAGCGATGGCTGCCGAGTTGCGCGAGCGCGGCATCAACGTCAACTGCGTGCTGCCGACGATCATCGACACGCCAGACAACCGCGCGGCGATGCCCGATGCCGACCCGTCGCGCTGGGTGGCGCCGGCCGATCTGGCGCGGGTGATCTGCTTCCTCGCGTCGGACGCGGCCCGCGCCGTGCACGGCGCGGCGCTGCCGGTCACCGGCCTGAGTTGAGGCGTTAGACGACCGCGCCCAACTTGAAGATCGGCAGGTACATCGACACCACGATGCCGCCGATCAGCACGCCCAGGATGACGATGATGAACGGCTCCATCAGGCTGGACAGGCCCTTGACCATCTCGTCGACCTCGTCCTCGTAGAACTCGGCGCACTTGGCCAGCATGTGGTCCAGCGAGCCCGATTCCTCGCCGATCGACGCCATCTGCAGCACCATGGTCGGGAACACGCCGGTGCTGGTCATGGACGTGGTCAGCGCCGATCCGGTGGACACGTCCTTCTGGATCTGCGTGGTGGCCTCCTTGTAGACCGCGTTGCCCGAGGCGCCGCCGACCGAATCGAGCGCTTCGACCAGCGGCACGCCGGCGGCGAACATCGTCGACAGCGTGCGCGTCCAGCGCGCCACCACCGATTTGTGGATCAAGTCGCCGAACACCGGCATCTTCAGCAGCAGCCGGTCCATCGTCATCTGCATCTTCTCGGAGCGCTTCCACGACTCGAAGAAGAAGTACAGGCCGCCGAACAGCAAGCCGAAGATCGCCCACCAGTAGGCGACGAAGAACTCCGACATCGCGATCACCACCAGCGTCGGCGCCGGCAGGTCGGCGCCGAAGGAGCTGAACACCTCCTTGAACGCCGGGATCACGAAGATCATGATCACCGTCAGCACGACGAAGGCGACGACCAGCACCGCCACCGGGTACATCAGTGCCGACTTGATCTTGCTCTTGATGGCCAGCGTCTTCTCCTGGTAGATCGCCAGCCGCTCGAGCAGCGCCTCCAGGATGCCGCCGGCCTCGCCGGCTTCGACCAGGTTGCAGTACAGCGCGTCGAACTGCATCGGGTGCTTGCGGAACGCCGACGACAGGCTGGTGCCGGTCTCGACGTCGCTGCGGATTTCGGTGAGCAGCCGCGTCAGCCGCGGGTTCGGGCTGCCGCGCGCGACGATATCGAAGGCCTGCAGCAGCGGCACGCCGGCTTTCATCATCGTCGCCAGCTGGCGCGTGAAGATCGCGACGTCCTTTTGCTTGATTGCCTTGCCGCCGCTGGTGCGGCGCTTCTTCACCTTGGTGATCAGGATGCCCTGGCGGCGCAGGCTGGCGTTGACCACGGCCTCGCCGCCGGCGCGGATCTCGCCGCGCACCAGCTTGCCGTTCTTGTCCTTGCCTTCCCACTCGAAGATCGCGTCTTTGGTTCTGGCGGCGACTGCAGTTGGCATCGTGAGTTCCGGAGCAAACGCGGTTGAAACGGCGGCGAAGCGTCACTCGTTGGTGACCGAGATCACTTCCTCGAGCGTGGTGGCGCCGACGCGCACCTTCAGCAAGCCCGCCTGGCGCAGATCGCGCACGCCGTCCTTCTGGGCCTGGGTGGCGATGTCCATCGAGGTGCCCTCGGCCAGGATGATGCGCTGGATCGCTTCGGTCACCGGCATCACCTGGTACAGGCCGACCCGACCCTTGTAGCCGTTGTTGCACGCCTGACAGCCGACCGCCCGGTACGGCTTCCAGCTGCCATCGAGCTCGGTCTCGCTGAAACCGGCGCGCAGCAACGATTCGCGAGGATAGTCGGCCGGCGCCTTGCAGTTCTCGCACAGCCGGCGCGCCAGGCGCTGCGCCGTGATCAGCAGCACGCTGGCGGCGATGTTGAACGGCGCGACCCCCATGTTGAGCAGCCGCGTCAGCGTGGTGGGCGCGTCGTTGGTGTGCAGCGTGGACATCACCATGTGGCCGGTCTGCGCGGCCTTGATCGCGATGTCGGCGGTCTCCAGATCGCGGATTTCGCCCACCATGATGATGTCCGGATCCTGCCGCAGGAAGGACTTCAGCGCCGCCGCGAAGGTCAGGCCCGCCTTGTCGTTGACGTTGACCTGGTTGACGCCGGGCAGGTTGATTTCGGCTGGGTCCTCGACCGTGCAGATGTTCACGCCCGGCTGGTTCAGCAGGTTCAGGCAGGTGTACAGCGACACCGTCTTGCCGCTGCCGGTAGGCCCGGTGACCAGCACCATGCCATAGGGCCGGTAGATCACGCTGGTCAGCCGGTCGCGCTCGATCTTCTCGTAGCCCAGCGCCTCGATGCCCAGCTTGGCGCTGGATGGGTCGAGGATGCGGATGACGATCTTCTCGCCGAAGAGGGTGGGCAGCGTGCTGATGCGAAAGTCGATCGCCTTGCTGCCGAACTTCAGCTTCAGCCGGCCGTCCTGCGGCACGCGCTTCTCGGCGATGTCCATGCGCGAGATGACCTTGATGCGCGAGGCCAGCTTGTCCTTGATCGCGATCGGCGGCTGCGTGATCTCGCGCAGTTCGCCGTCGATGCGAAAGCGCACGCGGTAGTTGTACTCGTAGGGCTCGAAGTGCAGGTCCGACGCGCGCATGTTGATCGCGTCGATCAGCATCTTCTGCAAGAAGCGCACCACCGGCGCGTCTTCCACCTCCTGCGAGACCTCGGCGCCTTCCTGGGCGGCGGTGTCCTCGTCGCTGACGTCGAACTCGAAGTCGCCGCCGGCCAACTGCTCCATCGCCTCGTTGACGTTGGCGTTGTGCGTCTCGAGCGTGCGCATCAGCTTGTCGTACTCGACGATCACCCACTCGGGCGACAGCTGGGTGGCGAACTTGATGCGCTCGACCGCCTCCTTGTCGGTCGGGTCGGCGGCGCCGATGAACAGCCGGTTGCCGCGCTTGCCCAGCACCAGCAACTGGTACTGCGCGGCCAGCTTCGGGTCGACCAGGCCGCGCGGCAGCCGCGTCGCATCGACCGCGTTCAGGTCGAGCAGCGGCAACGCCAGCGCCGCCGACAGTGCGTGCGCCAGGTCGGCCGGCGGCACCGCACCGGCGGCCACGACCGCCGAGACAAAGCTGCTGCGGCGGTCGTTGGCGCTGCGGGCCAGGTCCTGGGCGGCCTTGGCGCTGAGCTTGCCCGCGTGCACCAGCACGCGCGCCACACCCGACAGCGCCGAGTGGCTCGACTCGACCAGCGTGTCAACGGCCATCGGCGGGATGCTTGCTCATGACGATGCGGCGCATGATCGCGCATCGGCCGCGGTCGTGTAAACCGAGGCGGGCGCTGCGCGTGCATTCGTTCATGCGCGCGAGTTTGCCACGCTGCCGCGTCGCCCTCGCTGGCCGGTCTGGCCGCCCGCAGCGCGCTCGGCGCGGCCGCGCCACCTCTTGCCGCAATGCAAAAGGCCACGCCTTGCGGCGTGGCCTTCGTGGCTGACTGTTTTACCGAGGCGCGGATCAGGCGCGCTGCAGTTCGATCAGTTTGTCGACCTTCTTCGACAGCGCTTCGAAGTCCTTGCGCGAGGGCAGGCCCAGGCGGTCGAAGCTTTGCGCCATGCGCTCGTTGAGCATCGTCTGGAACTTGCTCGGCTCGGCCTTGTCGCAGTCCTTGGCGCCGTTCTTGTCCTTCTTCGACAGCTTGAACGAGAACTTCTTGCCGTCGTCGCGCTTGAACTTGCTCTTCAGTTCTTCGATCTTTTGCTCGAACTCGGGCTCGTAGGCGCGGCCGGCTTCGAGCAGGCTGGCCTTGCGCTCGTCCTTGGCCTTGCGCGAGTTGGCGATCGCGCCCAGCACGATCAGGCGGTTGTCGCGCGAGCGGGCCTTGGCCTGCTCGACCGCGTCCTGGAACTTGGCCTTGATGTCGGTCTTGGCTTCGGCGACGGTCTCGGCCGCGGTGTCGACCGCGTTGTCGACCTTGGCGGCGACGGTCTTGGCGGTGCTGGTCTTGGCCACGGCAGTCTTGCGGGCGGCGGGCTTGCGGGTGGTGTTCATGTCTGTCTCTCCGGGGTGGTTGCGTACTTGGTTGCTTGCTGGCGTCACGTTCTTGGTGACGACGGAACGAATGATCCGCTCGATCCATAGAGCATTCACCCGAGCCGGCGCGGCGCGACCGCCATCGTCCGACAGGACGATGGCGGTCGCGGTGGCTGGTCCTACCCTGAGCCGTTCGGCCCCGCGCGCGGGCCCGTTTGCACAGGAGCAGGACGCACATGAGACTGAAGGACAAGGTCGCCGTGGTCACCGGGGCTGGCCAGGGCATGGGGCGCGCGATCGCGCGCGCCTTCGCCGCCGAGGGCGCCACCGTGATCGCCATCGACGTCAACGCCGCCGCCGCGCAGGAGTCGCTGGGCAGCGCGAGCGGCCTGGCGCTGAACGTCGACATCGCCGACAGCGCCGCGGTCGACGGCGCCTTCGAGCAGGCGCTGGCCAAGTTCGGCCACGTCGACGTGCTGGTCAACAACGCCGGCGTCGGCTCGGTCGACGCCTTTGCCGACATCCCCGATGCGACCTGGGCGCGCGTCATCGGCGTCAACCTCACCGGCGCCTTCCACTGCGCGCGCGCCGCGGTGCGCGCGATGCAGGCCAAGGGCACGAAGGGCACGGTGATCAACATCGCCAGCACCGCCGCGGTCAGCGGCGACGGCCCGGCGCACTACTGCGCGAGCAAGGCGGCGCTGATGGGCCTGACGCGCAGCATGGCCAAGGAGCTGGCGCCCAGCGGCATCCGCGTCAACACGCTGGTGCCCGGGCCGACCAACACGCCGATGATGCAAGGCATCCCCGACGAGTGGGCGCAGGCGATCATCAAGGGCGTGCCGATGGGCCGCATGGCCGAGCCCGAGGACATCGCGCGCGTGGCAGTGTTCCTGGCCAGCGAGGACGCCGGCTTCGTCACCGGCCAGAACCTGGCCGTCAACGGCGGCAGCGCATTCATCTGATCGAAAGAGGCTTAGAACATGGCAGGACGTTTGCAAGGCAAGGTGGCCTTCGTCACCGGCGGCGGCAGCGGCATCGGCGAGGCCACGGCCAAGCGCTTCGCCGCCGAGGGCGCCACGGTGGTGATCTGCGGCCGGCGCAAGGAGCCGCTGGATGCGGTGGTCGCGGCAATCGCTGCAGCCGGCGGCAAGGCGGAAGGCGTGCAGGCCGACGTCGGCGTCGAGGCGCAGATCGTCGGCGCGATCGAGGATGCGGCGCGCCGCCACGGCAAGCTCGACATCCTGGTCAACAACGCGATGGCCTACACCTGGGGCGCGCTGGCCGACACCAGCACCGCCGACTGGCACGCCAACTTCACCACCTCGGTCGACGGCACCTTCTGGGGCACGCGCACGGCGATGAAGCTGATGCAGGCGAACACGCAAAAAGGCGGCGCGATCGTCAACCTGAGCTCGATCTGCGGCACGCTGGGCACGGCGTGGATGTCGGGCTACTCGGCGGCCAAGGCGGCGATCATCAATTTCTCGCGCGCGGCCGCCGCTGAGGGCGCGGCGCAGGGCATCCGCGTCAACGTGGTGATCCCGGCCGTGGTCGAGACCCCGGCCACCGCCGGCATGCTGGCCGACGAGAATTCGCGCAAGGGCACCGAGCGGCTCATCCCGATGGGCCGCGTCGGCCAAAGCGATGAACTTGCCGCGGCGATCCTGTTCCTCGCCAGCGACGAGGCCAGCTACATCACCGGCGCTGCGCTGCCGGTGGACGGCGGGCGCTCGGCGGTGCTGGTGACCGCGCTGTGACGCCGGCCACGCCGGCCACCCCGACTGGTTGGCCCGCCACGCTCGAAGAGCGCATCGACCGCCTCGAGTCGATCGACGCGATCCGCCAGCTCGCGGGCAAGTATTCGCTGTCGCTGGACATGCGCGACATGGATGCGCACGTCAACCTGTTCGCCCCCGACATCCGTGTCGGCAAGGACAAGGTCGGGCGCGAGCACTTCAAGGCCTGGCAGGACCAGACGCTGCGCGACCAGTTCACCGGCACCTCGCACCACCTGGGCCAGCACATCATCGAGTTCGTCGATCGCGACCACGCCACCGGCGTCGTCTACAGCAAGAACGAGCACGAGTGCGGCGCCGAGTGGGTGATCATGCAGATGCTGTACTGGGACGACTACGAGCGCATCGGCGGCCAGTGGTATTTCCGCCGCCGGTTGCCGTGCTACTGGTACGCCAGCGACCTGAACAAGCCGCCGATCGGCGACATGAAGATGCGCTGGCCGGGGCGCGAGCCCTACCACGGCACGTTCCACGAGCTGTTCCCGAGCTGGAAGGAGTTCTGGGCCGCGCGTCCCGACAAGGACAGCCTGCCGCAGGTGGCGGCACCGGCGCCGCTGGAGCAATTCCTGAAGACGATCCGCCGCGGCACGCCGGCGCCGAAGATGCGGGTGCGCTGAAGCCATGAAGCTGCTGCAACCCGTGGCGCTGGGCGAGCTGAAGCTGGCCAACCGCATCGTCATGGCGCCGATGACGCGCAACCGCGCCGAGCCCGACGGCACGCCCAACGAGCTGATGGTGCGCTACTACGCGCAGCGCGCCGACGCCGGCTTGATCGTCACCGAAGGCACTTCGCCCAGCCTGACCGGCGTGGCTTACTGCCGCGAGCCGGTCATCGAGACCGACGCGCAGGTGGCCGGCTGGAAGCGCGTGACCGATGCGGTGCACGCGCGCGGCGGCCTGATCGTGCTGCAGCTGATGCACGCCGGGCGCATCGGCAGCCGCCACATCAAGCCCGCCGGGGTCGAGACGGTGGCACCGTCGGCGCTGCGCGCGGCGGGCGAGGTGTTCACCGACAGCGCCGGCATGCAGCCCTTCGACGAGCCGCGCGAACTGGCCACCGCCGAGGTCGCCGCGGTGGTCGACGAGCACCGCCGCGCCGCGCTGGCGGCGCGCCGCGCAGGTTTCGACGGTGTCGAGCTGCATGGCACCAGCGGCTATTTGCCGATGCAGTTCCTGTCGTCGGGCACCAACCGGCGCAGCGATGCCTACGGCGGCAGCGCCGCCAAGCGCGCACGTTTCGCCTTCGAATGCCTGCAGGCGATGAGCGAGGCGATCGGGCCGGGACGGGTCGGCCTGCGGCTCAACCCGGGCAACACCTACAACGACACCAGCGACGAAGACTCGGGCGCCACCCACGCCGAGCTGATGCGCCAGGCCGCCACGCTGGACCTGGCCTATCTGCACGTGATGCGCGCGCCGGTGCCGCACATCGACGCCTTCGCGCTGGCGCGCGAACATTTCGGACCGCGGCTGATCCTCAACGACGGCTTCGATGCGCTGGGCGCCGAGGCGGCGGTCGAGGCCGGAAGCGGGCAGGCGGTGTCCTTCGCGCGCCACTTCATCGGCAACCCCGACCTGGTGCACCGCGTGCGCCACGGCCTGCCGCTGGCACGCTTCGATCGCAAGACCCTGTACACGCCGGGCGATGCCGGCTACAACGACTACCCCACAGCCTGACGAGACAAAGGACTGTTCATGCCCCCCACCAAGAAGACGACGGCGGCCAAGACCGCGCCCAAGACCGGGTCCAAGACCGGGTCCAAGAGCGGGCCCAAGGCGGCGCTGGCGCTGCCGGCGCCGAAGAAGAGCAAGGCCGCCGCGCACAAGGCCGAGTCGGCCGATTCGGCCGCTGCGGCCGAGACCGGCGCCGCGCCGGGGCAGCGCACGGTCGCGGTCAGCGGTTCGCAATCGGGTCTGGGGCTGGCGATCCGCCGCCACCTCGAGGCGGCGGGCGTGCGCGTCATTGGCATCGACCTGCCGGGCAAGGGCGCCGAGGTCGAAGCCGATCTGTCCAAGCCGGAAGGGCGCAAGCGTGCAGTGCAAGGCGTGAGCGAAGCCTGCGGCGGCACGCTGCAAGGTCTGGTGGCCAACGCCGGCATCGACGCCAAGGACTCGGCGCTGACCTTCGGCGTCAACTACGACGGCGCGGTCGATCTGCTGAAGGGCCTGCAGCCGGCGCTGGCGCGTGCCGCCAAGCATGGTGGCGCCGCCGCAGTGGTCACGGTATCGCATGCGATCCTGATCTCGCCCGGCGTCAAGGTGCGCGCGGCCGACGCGCTGCTCGACGGCAAACCCGGGCGCGCGCGCTTGTGGCTGGGCGGCGGCAACCCGTACCCGGTGAGCAAGCTCGCGCTGGCGCGCTGGATTCGCCGCGAGGCACCCGGTGCCGACTGGGCCGGCGCCGGCATCGTGCTCAACGGCGTGTGCCCGGGCGCGATCGAGACGCCGATGCTCGAGAAGGACCTGAAGGACAAGGTCAAGGGCCCGATCATCCGCGCGATGCCCAAGCCGCTGGGGCGCAACTCCAAGCCCGAGGACCTGGCCGGCATCTACGAGTTCTTGTTGTCGCCGCAGGCGCGCTACATCGTCGGCCAGTTGATCACCGCCGACGGCGGCGTCGAAGCCACCTGGCGCGGCGACGACTGGCCGCGCGCCTGGGACATCTCCACCGCGCGATTCCTGATCAACCTGTTCGGCAACAAGAAGTCGCGCTAGGTGCACCGCGGCCGGCTGCGCTGGCCGCTGACATCGCTGAGCGCCGTACCCAGCGGCCACCGACCGGGGAGGCCTGATGCCGTCCAAGGGCGATCGGATCCAGCCGCCGTCGTTCGACGCGATTCCGTTTCGCGGCATCGTCGAGCAGTCGCTGGTGGGCATCTACGTGGTGCAGGACGAGCGCATCGTCTACGCCAACGAGCGGCTGGCCCAGATGTACGGCTATGCCTTCGATGACTTCGTCGGCATCCCGATCGCACGGCTGATCGCGCTGGCCTCGCTGGCCGAGGTGCAGCGCAACTACCGGCTGCGCATCAGCGGCGAGGTGCCCAACATCCGCTACGTCGCGCAATGCGTGAAGCGCGATGGCGGGCTGATGCACCTGGACATGGAGGCCTCGCACGTCGAATACCGCGGCCGGCCGGCGCTGGCCGGGGTGGCGATCGACATCACCGAGCGCGTGCGCCGGCAAGAGGAACTGCAGCACTCGCGCGAGCAGTTTCGCGCGCTGGCGCAGCGCATCAACAGCGCGCGCGAGACCGAGCGCGCCCGGCTCGCGCGCGACGTGCACGACGTGCTCGGCGGCATGCTGACCTCGGCCAAGATGGACCTGTCGCGCATCGTGCGGCGCAGCGCCGGGCAGCCCGAACTGCAGCGCATCGCGGTCGACCTGGTCGGGCTGCTGCAGCAGACCATCGACACCGCGCGCGCGATTTCCGACGAGATGCACCCGGCCAGCCTGGGGCTGCTCGGGCTGCCGGCGGCGCTGCGCCAGGTGCTGGACAGCTTCGGCGCACGCCACGCGGTGGCGGTGTCGTTCGTGCTCGACGCTGAGCCGCCGCCGCTGCCCGAGGCTACCGCGACGCAGATCTACCGCATCGTGCAGGAGGCGCTGACCAACGTGGCGCGCCATGCGCAGGCCAGCCGCGTCGAGCTGCGGCTGCGGCGGCTCCACGATGCCTTCGAGCTGCGCCTGGCCGACGACGGCCGCGGCATCGATGCGGTGCCGCGGCGGCCGGGGTCGATCGGCCTGTTCAGCATGGCCGAGCGCGCGCGTGAGATCGGTGCCACCGCCACCGCCGTGGCGCGAGCGGGCGGCGGCACCGAAGTGGTGCTGCGCCTGCCGCTGCCGGCCGAACCGAAGGAGCCCACGCCATGATCGACCTGCTGGTGGTCGACGACCACACCATCTTCCGGGCCGGACTGGTGCGGCTGGTGTCGGACGAGCCCGACATGCGCGTCACCGGCGAGGCCGCCGATGGCACCACCGCGCTGGCCATGATCCGCGAACACCGTTACGACGTGGTGCTGATGGACATCAACATGGGTGCGCGAAACGGCCTGGAGACGCTGGCCGCGATCCGCGTCGACTGGCCGCGCCTGCCGGTGATCATGTTGTCGATGTACGTGGAGGCGCAGTACGCGCGGCTGGCGCTGCGCTCGCGCGCCAACGCCTACCTGTCGAAGGACGTCGGTCCCGACGAACTGCTGCGCGCGATCCGCCACGTGGCGCAAGGCGGCGTCTACGTCGGCGTCGGGCTGGCGCCGCTGCTTCTGGCCGATGCCGATGGTGCGGCGGATGCCGCACCGCATAAGGCGCTGACGCCGCGCGAGATGCAGGTGATGCTGAAGATCGCGCGCGGCGTGCCGCTGACCGAGATCGGCACGCAGATGTGCGTCAGCGTCAAGACGATCGGCTCGCATCGCAGCCGCATCCTGCAAAAGCTCGGCGTGGCCAGCAACGCTGAGCTGGTGCAGTACGCGATGCGCCACCGCCTGGTCGACTGAAGGCGGACGCCCGAGGCGGCGTCGCCGTCCGGGCGGCGCGAGCTTGGCGTCGGTTCACAGCCTCGGCGCACGGCCGGCGGCAGTGCCTCGTCTGCGATCAAGACTAGGGGTTAACCCTAGGTGTCTCTCGGAAACCCACACCTTACGCAGTGGCGGCTTGATACCTACCATCCCTGTATCCGAGTTTGACGTGCATCAACACTTTGTCCGTGTGAGCGCTGCCCAGAAGCTTCGAGGCAGCCGGCCCGTTGCCCTGATTCGCGTCATCGGTCGTGTCGTTGATAACCACTTGCCGGCCTGCGCCGGCCCAAGGAGACCGCCAGTGAGCACCGAGAAGAAGTTTGCATCCCACGCCGACGTCGAGGAAAAGCAGGTCAGCTTCAACCAGCTGTCCGAGCACGCCTGGGCCTACACCGCCGAGGGCGACCCGAACACCGGCATCATCATCGGCGACGACGCCGTACTGGTGGCCGACACCCAGGCCACGCCGGCGATGGCCGCCGATGTCATCCGGCGCATCCGCGAAGTCACCGACAAGCCGATCAAGTACGTGGTGCTGACCCACTACCACGCGGTGCGGGTGCTCGGTGCCAGCGCCTACCAGCCGCAGCAGATCTTCGCCAGCCAGGACACCTACGACCTGATCAAGGAGCGCGGCGAGGCCGACAAGGCCAGCGAGATCGGCCGCTTCCCGCGTCTGTTCCAGAACGTCGAGACCGTGCCGCCGGGCCTGACCTGGCCGACCGTGACCTTCAGCGGCAAGCTCACGCTGTGGCTGGGCAAGCTCGAGGTGCAGCTGCTGCAACTCGGCCGCGGCCACACCAAGGGCGACACCGTGGTCTGGCTGCCGGGCGAGCGCACGCTGCTGTCGGGCGACCTGGTCGAGTACGACGCCACGCCCTACGCCGGCGACGCCTACTTCAAGGACTGGCCGCAAACGCTGGACAACATCGCCGCGCTGAAGCCGCGCGCGCTGGTGCCCGGGCGCGGCCCGGCGCTGATCGGCGAAGAGCAGGTGGCCAAGGGCCTGGAGATGACGCGCAACTTCGTGTCCGACCTGTACGCCAACGTCAAGGCGGGTGCCGCCGCCGGCAAGGACTTGAAGACCGTGTACCGCCAGACCTACGACAAGCTGCACCCGAAGTACGGCAGCTGGGTGATCTTCGACCACTGCATGCCCTTCGACGTGACGCGCGCCTACGACGAGGCCACGCAGTACCCCGATCCGCGCATCTGGACGGCACAGCGCGACCAGCAGATGTGGCACACGCTCGAGGGCTGACAGCGGCTGGCGCGTGAGCCGGCGAGCCGGCCACGCGCAGCGCAACCCCGCACAAGACCGCCACGGATCCGGCCTGCCGCCGCTTCCGGTGGGCGCAGCACACCTCAATCACAGCCCCCACAACGGCCGGGGCAAGGAGACAACCCATGAAACTCAGCGACCTGACCCGCGAGCAGACCGCCCCCATCGACTACCAGACCGCCAAGTTCGACTACGAACGCAGCCCCGACCAGGACAGCGCCAAGCCGGTGCGCCACCCGGTGGTGGTGGTCGGCGCCGGCCCGATCGGCATGAGCCTGGCCATCGACTTGGCGCAGCGCAACGTGCCGGTGCTGATCCTGGACAACGACGTGTCGCTGTCGGTCGGCTCGCGCGCCATCTGCTTCGCCAAGCGCACGCTCGAGATCTTCGACCGCCTCGGCGTGGGCGAGCCGATGATGGCCAAGGGCGTGTCGTGGAACGTCGGCAAGGTGTTCTTCAAGGACGAGCAGCTGTACAGCTTCAACCTGCTGCCCGAAAGTGGCCACGAGCGCCCGGCCTTCATCAACCTGCAGCAGTACTACTGCGAGGGCTACCTGGCCGAGCGCATCGCGCGGCTGCCGCTGGTGTCGCTGCGCTGGCAGAACAAGGTGGTCGGCGTCGAGCAGCGCGGCGACCACGTGCTGATCACGATCGAAACCCCCGAGGGCAACTACCAGATCGAGGCCGACTGGCTGGTCGGCTGCGACGGCTCGCGCTCGTCGGTGCGCCAGTTGATCGGCCAGGAGAGCAAGGGCCGCGTGTTCCGCGACCGCTTCCTGATCGCCGACATCAAGATGCCGATGGACCGCCCGGCCGAGCGCTGGTTCTGGTTCGACCCGCCGTTCCACCGCAACCAAAGCGTGCTGCTGCACATGCAGCCCGACAACGTCTGGCGGGTGGACTTCCAGCTCGGCTGGGACGCCGACCCCGAGGTCGAAAAGCGGCCGGAGAACATCAAGCCGCGCATCGACGCGCTGCTCGGTGCCGACGCCAAGTACACGCTGGAGTGGGCCAGCGTCTACACCTTCGCCTGCCTGCGCATGGAAAAGTTCCGCTACGGCCGCGTGCTGTTCGCCGGCGACTCGGCGCATGGCGTGTCGCCCTTCGGTGCGCGCGGTGCCAACTCAGGCATCCAGGACGCCGAGAACCTGGCGTGGAAGCTCGCGCTGGTGCTGCGCGGCAAGGCCGGCGACGCGCTGCTCGACACCTACGGCGCCGAGCGCGAGTACGCGGCCGACGAGAACTTGCTGAACTCCACCCGCGCCACCGACTTCATCACGCCCAAGAGCGAGATCAGCAAGCTGTTCCGCGACGCCGCGCTGGACCTGGCGCGCAACCATCCGTTCGCGCGCAGCATCGTCAACAGCGGGCGGCTGTCGGTGCCGGCGGTGCTGTACGGCTCGAGCCTGAACACGCCCGACGCCGACACCTTCGAAGGCCGCATGGTGCCCGGCGCGCCGGCCGCCGATGCCCCGGTGCTGCGGGCTGGCGGCCACCCGGGCTGGCTGCTGCGCGAGCTCGACGGCGAGTTCACCGTGCTGGTGTACGGCGACGGCAACCAGCAAGCGCAGATCGACCGGCTGGCCGCCGAGCTGCACGACGCCGCCGAGGGCCTGGTGCCGCTCAAGGTGCTGCGCGTCGCAGCGCAGGGCAGCACGCCGGCCGCGCGCGGCGACAGCGTGGTCGACCAGCAGGGCCTGATCGCCCAGCGCTACGACCTCAAGCCGGGCAACGCGGTGCTGCTGCGCCCTGACCAGCACGTGTGCGCACGCTGGCGCGCGCCGAACGCCGACAAGCTGCGCGCGGCCTTGAACACCGCGATCGCGCGCCACTGAACACCCCGAACAGGAGACAAACCATGAACCTGGTGACCGCCCCCAACTTCAACAACGCCGATGACTTCTACGAGGCGCTGATCGAAACCCACCGCGACCTCGACGTCGCCGCCAGCCACGCGCTGAACGCGCGCCTGGTGCTGCTGCTGGCCAACCACATCGGCGCCACCGACGTGCTCAAGCAGGCGCTGAGTGCCGCGCGCGAAGGCGTGCAGGCCAGCGCCGCGCCGCCCGCCGGAGCGGCGTCATGAGCACGGCCACGACCTTGGACATCGGCCGCACGCTGGACGACGGGCCGTTCACCGCTTTGCAGAAGTTGGTGATCTTCATGGCAGCGATGGCGATCGTGCTCGACGGCTTCGACGGCCAGATGATCGGCTTCGCGATCCCGCTGATCATCCAGGAATGGGGCATCACCAAGGCGGCGTTCGCGCCGGCGGTGGCCTCGGGGCTTATCGGCATGGCGGCGGGCATGGCGCTGGCCGGCATCGTCGCCGACCGCATCGGCCGCCGCCTGGTGCTGGCCAGCAGCGTGCTGCTGTTCGGCTTGGCCACGGTGGCGATCGGCTTCTCGCCCGACGTGATGACGATCATCGTGCTGCGCTTCGTCGCCGGCCTGGGCATCGGCGGTGCGCTGCCCAGCGCGTCGACCATGACGGCCGAGTTCGCGCCGGCACGGGTGCGCACGATGGCGGTCACGATCACGATCGTGTGCTTCCCGCTGGGCGGCATGCTGGCCGGGCTGTTCGCCGGCGTGGTGCTGCCGATCCACGGCTGGCGCGGCATGTTCTGGATCGGCGGCGCGATCCCGGTGCTGTTCTCGCTGGTGATGTTCGCCAAGCTGCCCGAGTCGCCGCGTTTCCTGGCGCACCACCGTCAGCGCTGGGGCGAGCTGGCCGCGTTGCTCGCCCGCATGGGCCGCGCCACGCCCGCCGGCACCACGTTCACCGACGCGGCCGAGAAGTCCGCTGGGGACAAGGCAGGCTTTGGCGCGCTGTTCCAAGGCGGGCTGGCGCGCGACACGCTGGCGCTTTGCGCGGCCTTCTTCATGGTGGTGCTGGCGCTGTACACCGCGTTCAGCTGGCTGCCGTCGATGCTCGCGGCCGAAGGCGTGCCGGTCGCGCTGGCCAGCCAGGGCCTGACCGCCTACAACCTGGGCGGTGTCGTCGGGGCGCTGCTGTGCGCGGTGTTCATCGCGCGCTTCGGCTCGCGCTGGCCGATCACGCTGGCGTGTCTGGCGGCTGCGCTCAGCGCGTTCGCGATGTCGAACATGAAGGTCGCCGACAACGTCGGGCTGCTGCTCTTCGGCTTCGGTGTGCACGGCATGTTCGTCAACGCGGTGCAGGTGTCGCTGTACGCGCTGTGCGCCTACGTGTTCCAGACCAACGTGCGTGCCACCGGCACCGCCACCGCGCTGGCGGTGGGCCGCGGCGGCGGCATCGTCAGCTCGTTCACCGGTGCGGCCGTGATCACCAGCGGCGGTGCCAGCGGCTACCTGGGCATGCTGGCGGCGACGATGGTGCTGGCCGGGCTGGCGGTGTTCGCGGTGCGGCGCCATATCCCGAGCCTGGCGCGGCGCGCCGGCACCCCGACTTCCGTAGCGACCTCGCATTGACCTGCAGGTCGGTTTCCAGGGCGGTGCGGCAAGGCCCGCGCCGCCGACACAGCAAAGGAGAACTGAAGATGTCTAACGAAACCAAGGGCTACATGAGCGGCTTCGGCAGCGAGTTCGCCACCGAGGCGCTGCCCGGCGCATTGCCGGTGGGGCGCAACTCGCCGCAGCGCGCACCGTACGGCCTGTATGCCGAGCAGCTGACCGCCACCGCCTTCACCATGCCGCGCCACCTGAACCGGCGCAGCTGGCTGTACCGCATCCGCCCGAGCGCGGTGCAGACCACGCCCTACGAGCGCGCGGATGTCGCCAAGCGCTGGCTCAGCAGCTACGACGAGGTGCCGGCACCGCCGAACCAGCTGCGCTGGGATCCGCTGCCGATGCCCGATGCGAACACGCCCACCGACTTCATCGACGGCATGGTGACGATGGCCGGCAACGCCGGCTGCGGCATCCACCACTACGCGGCCAACCGCTCGATGGACAAGCGCTTCTTCTACAACGCCGACGGCGAGCTGCTGATCGTGCCGCAGGTCGGGCGGCTGACCATCGCCACCGAACTGGGCGTGATCGAGCTCGAGCCGCAGGAGTTCGCGGTGGTGCCGCGCGGCGTGCGCTTCCAGGTGCGGCTGCCCGACGGCCAAGCGCGCGGCTACGTGTGCGAGAACCCCGGCGTGCAGTTCAAGCTGCCCGACCTGGGCGTGATCGGCTCCAACGGCCTGGCCAACCCGCGCGACTTCCTCACCCCGGTCGCGGCCTACGAGGACAAGGACGGCGAGGTCGAGATCGTCGCCAAGTTCCAGGGCAACTTCTGGCGCTACACCCAGGGCCATTCGCCGCTGGACGTGGTGGCCTGGCACGGCAACTGCGCGCCCTACAAGTACGACCTGCGGCGCTACAACGCGATCGGCTCGATCACCTACGACCACCCCGATCCGTCGATCTTCCTGGTGCTGCATGCTCCGAGCGCGCTGGCCGGGCAGGACAGCATCGACTTCGTGGTGTTCGCGCCGCGCGTGCTGGCGATGCAGGACACCTTCCGTCCGCCGTGGTTCCACCGCAACTTCGCCAGCGAGTACATGGGGCTGATCCACGGCGTGTACGACGCCAAGGCCGAAGGCTTCGTGCCCGGTGGCAGCTCGCTGCACAACTGCATGACCGGCCACGGCCCCGACCTGGGCACCTTCGTCAAGGCCAGCAACGCCGACCTGAGCAAGGCCGACTACATCAGCGACACCATGGCCTTCATGTTCGAAACGCCCGCCGTGCTGCACCCCACGCGCCATGCGCTGGACACGCAGCAGAGCGACTACTACAAGGTCTGGAACGGGCTGGACAAGCAGTTCGACCCGAACAAGCGCTGAGGCCCAGGCCCCAGCCGCCGCTCGAGGGCGATGCGGGGCCCGCAGCCATGCCGCCGCAGCCCGGCTACCCTTGGGGCCGGGCTGCGGCCACTTCCCGACACTTCAGGCAGGAGCGACCGATGTACAAGTTGAACGAAACCCACGACCCCGCGCTGCGCAGCTGGGTGGCCTCCGCCAACGCGGCGGACGGCGACTTTCCGATCCAGAACCTGCCGCTGGCGATCTTCCGCCGCCGCGGCAGCGGCGAGACCGCGCGCGGCGGCGTCGCCATCGGCGACCAGGTGCTGGACCTGGCCGCGGCGGTGCGCGCCGGCGTGTTCGAAGGCGAGGCGCTGGCCGCAGCCCAGGCGGCATGCGCCGACAACCTGAACGCGCTGATGGCACTGAGCCCGCGCGCCTGGTCGGCGTTGCGGCTGGCGCTGTCGCGCGCGCTGCGCGAGGGCTCGGCCACGCAGCACGCACTCGAGCGTTGCCTGGTCACCCAGGCCGACGCCGAGTTCGAACTGCCAGCGCGCATCGGCGACTACACCGACTTCTACATCGGCATCCACCACGCCACCGCGGTGGGCAAGCTGTTCCGCCCCGACAACCCGCTGCTGCCCAACTACAAGTGGGTGCCGATCGGCTACCACGGGCGTGCGTCGTCGGTGGTGGTCAGCGGCACGCCGATCCGCCGCCCGGTGGGCCAGACCAAGGGCAACGCCGACACCCCGGCCTTCGGCCCCAGCCAGCGCATGGACTACGAGCTGGAACTCGGGCTGCTGATCGGCGGTGCCGGCAATGCGATGGGCGAGCCGATCGCGATGGCCGACGCCGAGACGCATCTGTTCGGCGTGGCGCTGTTCAACGACTGGTCGGCGCGCGACATCCAGCCCTGGGAATACCAGCCGCTGGGCCCGTTCCTGTCGAAGAACTTCGGCAGCACGCTGTCGCCGTGGGTGGTGACGATGGAGGCGCTGGCGCCGTTTCGCAGCGCCTTCGCGCGCCCGGCCGGAGACCCGCAGCCGCTGCCGTACCTGGATTCGCCGGCCAACCGCGAGCAAGGCGCGCTCGACGTGCAGCTGGAGGTCTGGCTGCAAACCGAGAAGATGCGTGCGGCCGGGCAGCCGGCGGTGCGGCTGACCAGCGCCAATGCCAGCGAGGCGGCCTACTGGACCCCCGCGCAGCTGGTGGTGCACCACGCGGTCGGCGGCTGCAACCTCAATGCGGGCGACCTGCTGGGCACCGGCACGTTGTCGGGGCCGGGGCCCGACCAGTCGGGCTCGCTGCTCGAGCTGACGCTGGGCGGCAAGAAGCCGATCCGGCTGCCCAACGGCGAGGAGCGCAGCTTCCTGGCCGACGGCGATACGCTCGAGCTGCGCGGCTACTGCCAGCGCGAAGGCGCACGGCGCATCGGCTTCGGCGAGTGCAGCGGCACCGTGGTGTCGGCGCGCGCGTTCTAGCGCGAAGCGATTCAATTCAACGAAAGGAACAGCATGCAAAGCAAGGGACTCGGTGCCATCGTCACCGGCTCGACCAGCGGTATCGGTCACGCCATCGCCGAGGCGCTGGCGCGATCCGGCCACCACGTGATGCTCAACGGCTTCGGTGACGCCGCGGCCATCGAGCAGATGCGCCAGCAACTGGCGCAGGACACCGGCGTCAAGGTCGCGTACAGCAACGCCGACATGACGAAACACGAGCAGATCGCGCAGATGGTGGCGCAGGCCGAGCGCGAGTTCGGCAGCGTCGACATCTTGGTCAACAACGCCGGCATCCAGTTTGTCGCGCCGGTCGACGAGTTCCCCGAGGCCAAGTGGGAGCAGATCCTCGCGATCAACCTGTCGTCGAACTTCTACGCGATCAAGGCGGTGCTGCCGGGCATGAAGCAGCGCAACCGCGGGCGCATCATCAACATCGCGTCGGCCCACGGCCTGGTGGCCTCGCCGTTCAAGTCGGCCTACGTTGCGGCCAAGCACGGCGTGGTCGGCCTGACCAAGACCGTGGCGCTGGAGGTGGCCGAAACCGCGATCACCGTCAACGCGGTGTGCCCGGGCTACGTGCTGACGCCGCTGGTCGAGGGCCAGATCGGCGAGCAGGCCAAGGTCCACGACTTGCCGCGCGACCGGGTGGTGCGCGAGGTTATCCTTGCCTCACAGCCGAACAAGCGCTTCGTCGAGTTGGAGCAACTGGGCGCGCTGGTGTGTTTTCTGTGTTCAGATGCGGCCGGCTCGATCACCGGTACGGCGTTGCCGATCGACGGTGGCTGGACCGCACGCTGAGACCCGCAGTCTGGAGTCGGCCTGAAAGGATCGCGCCATGAACTCGCCACGCATCCGAGCCCCGCTGCAAGTTGACACCGGCAAGCTGGTCAGCGCGGCCGATGCGGTGGCGCTGATCCACGACGGCGACACCATCGCCACCTCGGGTTTCGTCGGCATCGGCTTTGCCGAGGAGCTCGCGATCGCGCTCGAAGAGCGCTTCAAGGCGACCCAAGCGCCACGCGATCTGACGCTGGTCTACGCCGCCGGCCAGGGCAACTCGCGTGACAAGGGGTTGAACCACCTGGCGCACGAAGGCCTGATCAAGCGCGTGATCGGCGGCCACTGGGGCCTGGTGCCGGGGCTGGGCAAGCTGGCGGTCGAAGGCCGCATCGAGGCCTACAACCTGCCGCAAGGCGTGATCTCGTGCCTGCTGCGCGACATCGCCGGCGGCCGCCCCGGCCACCTCAGCCACGTCGGGCTGGGGACCTTCGTCGATCCGCGCTTCAGCGGCGGCAAGATCAATAGCGCCACCACCGAGGATCTGGTCGAACTGGTGCAACTGGGCGGCCGGGAGTGCCTGTTCTACAAGGCCTTTCCGATCCACGTCGCGATCATCCGCGCCACCACGGCCGACACGGCAGGCAACCTGACGATGGAGCGCGAAGCGCTGACGCTGGAGACGCTGTCGATGGCGATGGCGGCGCACAACAGCGGCGGCGTCATCATCGCGCAGGTCGAGCGCATCACCGAGCGCGGGTCGCTCAATCCGCGCCAGGTCAAGGTGCCGGGGGTGATGGTCGACTGCGTCGTCGTGGCGCAGCCCGAGAACCACTGGCAGACCTTCGTCACCTCCTACCATCCCGGCTACAGCGGCGAGCTGCGCGTGCCCACCGGCGGCACGCAGCCGATGGCGCTGGACGAGCGCAAGCTGATCGCACGCCGCGCCGCGCTCGAGCTCGAGGCCAACAGCGTGGTCAACCTCGGCATCGGCATGCCCGAGGGTGTGGCCAACGTCGCCAACGAGGAGAAGGTGACCGAGTTGCTGACGCTGACCGCCGAGCCCGGCGTGATCGGCGGCGTGCCCGCGGGCGGCGGCGACTTCGGCGCGGCGATCAACACCGACGCGGTGATCGACCAGCCCTACCAGTTCGACTTCTACGACGGTGGCGGGCTGGACATCGCCATCCTTGGTCTGGCGCAGGCCGACGCCCAAGGCAACCTCAACGTCAGCCGCTTCGGGCCGCGCCTGGCGGGCGCGGGCGGCTTCATCAACATCAGCCAGAACGCGAAGAAGGTGGTGTTCGTCGGCACCTTCAACGCCGGCAAGCAGCAGTTCCAGGTGCGCGACGGCAAGCTGCACATCGTGCAGGACGGCAGCACGCGCAAGTTCGTGCGCGAGGTCGAGCACCGCACCTTCAGCGGCAGCGTGGCGGCGCAGCGAGAGCAGCCGGTGCTTTACGTCACCGAGCGCTGCGTGTTCAAGCTCAGGCCCGACGGGCTGGAACTGATCGAGATCGCCCCCGGGGTGGATCTGGAGCGCGACGTGCTGGCCAAGATGGATTTCGCGCCGATCATCGACACATCGCCGCGCTTGATGGACGAGCGCATCTTCGCGTCCGAGCCGATGCGCCTGCGCGAGCAGATGCTGCAGCTGCCGCTGGAGCAGCGCTTCAGCTTCGATGCCGAACAGGGCCTGTTCTTCGCCAACTTCGAGGGCATGACGGTGCGCAACGAGGCCGAGGTCGAGCAGATCCGCGACGTGCTCGAGCAGCAGCTGCGCCCGCTGGGGCGCATGGTGCCGGCGATCGTCGACTACGACAACTTCCAGGTGCTGCCCGACGCGCTGGACGCCTATACCGCGATGGTGCGCGACGTGGCCGGGCGCCACTACTCGCGCGTGTCGCGCTACACCACCAGCGCGTATCTGCGGGCCAAGCTCGGTGATGCGCTGGCCGAGCGCGGCGTGGCGCCGCACATCTTCGAGACCGCCGACGACGCGCGCAAACAGCTCGCGCGGATGAGCGGTGGCTGATGCAGCGGGCTTCGGCGCGGCCCGCAGCGTCGACCTGGCCTTCGATGCGGTGGGCGATGGTGCGCCGCTGCTGATCCTGCACGGGCTGTTCGGGTCCAGCACCAACTGGCGCAGCATCGCGCGCCGGCTGGCGCCGCAGCACCGCGTGTACAGCGTCGACCTGCGCAACCACGGCGCGTCGCCCTGGGCCGACACGATGGACTACATCGCCATGGCCGGCGACATCGCGCGGCTGATCGAACGCCAGGGGCTGCAGCGGCCCAGCCTGATCGGCCACAGCATGGGCGGCAAGGTGGCGATGGCGCTGGCGCTGCTGCGCCCGCAAAGCATCGACAGGTTGATCGTCGCCGACATCGCGCCGGTGCAGTACGCCGATAGGCTGTCGGTCTTCGCCGAGGCGATGCGCACCACCGACACGCTGCACGCCGCCAGCCGCGAGGAAGTGCGGCTGCGTCTGAGCGATGCGCTGCCCGACGCCGCGGGCGTGGTGCCGTTCCTGATGCAAAACCTGGTGGCGCGCAACGCGCACTTCGACTGGCGCATCAACCTGCCGGTGATCAGCGCGGCGCTGCCGGCGTTGAGCGCCTTTCCGCAAACGCTGCGCGAGCTGCGCTTCGAGCGGCCGGTGCAGGTCATCGCCGGCGCGCGCTCCGACTACGTCAAGCAGCGCGACGGTGCGGAGTTCGCGCCGATGTTCACGCAGGTGCGGGTCGAGTTCATCGAGTCGGCAGGCCACTGGGTGCACGCCGACCAACCCGAGGCCTTCGTCGACGCCGTGCAGCGCGCGCTGCAGTAGGCCGCATCGTCGGGCGTGGCCGCGGCGTTTGCCCGTCGCCGCGACCCTGCAACAACCCCGGCTGCGGCCACGCCTTGCAACGCTCCGCGCACGCTGCAATCGTTCGCGGGTTATTGCTAGTCCCAACGGACGATGAGTGCGGTGCAGGGCGCCGCGACACTCGTTTGCAGTGGCACACATTGCGCGCGAGCACCATCGATGATCGATATCCGGGGACTGGCCTATATCGTTGCCGAGAGCAGCGACCTGGCGCGTTGGAAGACCTATGGCGAAGGCGTGCTGGGCATGATGAGCGCGCCCGCCGCCGACGGTGCGCTGTACCTGAAGATGGACGAGCGCCAGTTCCGCATCCTGGTGCTGCCGGGTGCGCGCGACGCCTATTTGGCCAGCGGCTGGGAGGTGTCGGACGAGGCCGCATTCGATGCAGGACTGGCCACGCTGCAGGCCAGCGGTACCGCCTACGAACTTGGCGACGCCAAGCTCGCCGCGCTGCGCCGCGTGCAGCGCATCGCGCTGTTCAGTGATCCGTCGGGCAACCGCCATGAGCTGGTACACGGCTTCCAGTCCGACTTCGCGCACTTCGCGTCGCCGGTGGGCGTCAAGCGCTTCATCACCGGCGGCATCGGCATGGGCCACACCGTGCTGCCGGCGGCGCAGTTCGAGGCCACTGCGCGCTTCGCGCGCGAGGTGATGGGCTTCGGGTTGTCGGACGTCTTCAACTTCAAGCCTGCCGGCGACGACGGGCCGACGCTGCCGATCCACTTCTTCCACTGCAACAACGGCCGCCACCACAGCCTGGCGCTGGCCGGCTTCCCGGTGGAGTCGGGCTGCGTGCACGTGATGGTCGAGGTCGACGACGTGCCCGAGGTTGGCCGTGCGATCGACCGCATGCAAGCGCAGCAGGTGCTGCAGACCGCCACGCTCGGTCAGCACACCAACGACCGCATGATTTCTTTCTACATGCGCACGCCGTCGAACTTCGACATCGAGTTCGGCTGCGGCGGCGCCGTCGTCGACTGGCGTGAACACGTGGTGCACGAGTTCACCCGCGTCAGTCTGTGGGGCCACGATTTTTCGGTCGGCAACCAGACACGTACCTAGGTTCGCATTCCATGGCAGACAAACGCATGAGCGCCGCCCAGGCGGTGGCGCAACTCGAAAGCGGCATGACCGTGGGCATCGGCGGCTGGGGCCCGCGGCGCAAGCCGATGGCACTGGTGCGCGAGATCCTGCGCAGCCCGTTGAAGGATCTCACCGTCGTCGCCTACGGCGGCGCCGACGTCGGCATGCTGTGCGCCGCCGGCAAGGTCAAGAAGCTGGTCTTCGCCTTCGTCTCGCTCGACTTCATCCCGCTCGAGCCGTACTTCCGCATCGCGCGCCAGTCGGGTGCGATCGAGGTGATGGAGATCGACGAGGGCCTGTTCATGCTCGGGCTGAAGGCCGCCGGCATGCGCGTGCCTTTCATCCCGACGCGGGTCGGGCTGGGCACCGATGTGCTCGCGCGCAACCCGCAGATCAAGCTGGTGGGCTCGCCCTACGACCAGCGCGACTGGGTGGCGATGCCGGCGCTGCCGCTGGACGCGGCGCTGCTGCACGTCGACCGTGCCGACGCGCGCGGCGTGTGCCAGGTCAAGGGCCCCGACCTGTACATGGACGACCTGTTCGCGCGCGCGGCGAAGAAGACCTTCGTCAGTTGCGACGAGCTGGTCGATTCCAGCCACTTCTCGCAGGGCGACGAAGCGCGCTACGTGTACTGGGAGCGCGCGCAGACCAGCGGCGTGGTACACATCCCCTGCGGTGCGCACCCGAGTTCGTGCGCGCCGCTGTACGGCTTCGACGTCAAGCACTTCAAGGAGTACACCGCCAGCGCCAAGGAAGAAGGCGGCTGGGCTGCGTACTACGAGCGCTACATCGCCGGCGGCGAGGCGCAATACCTCGAGCGCGTGGGTGGCGAGCAGGCGGTGCGCAAGCTGCCGCTGCCGGTGTTCTGAAGCCCCGGAGCACAGACATGGCTGAAGTTTCCCTGATCGACCGCATCATCTGCGCCGCGGCGCGCGCCTGGGCCCACGACGGCGAGGTGCTCGCCACCGGCATCGGCGTGGTGCCGCGCCTGGCCGCCAGCGTGTGCATGGCCTCGCTGAACCGCGACCTGATGATGACCGACTCCGAAGCCTGGATCGTGCGCGAGCCGGTGCCGGTGGGTCCGCGCACGGGCCCGCTTGCCGACTACCCGGTGCAGCGTGAATCGCACATGGGCTTCGCGCGCATCTTCGACAACGTCTGGGGCGGCAAGCGCCACGCGATGGTCGGGCCGACGCAGGTCGACCGTTTCGGCCAGGCCAACATCTCGATGGTGGGCAGCGACTACGCGCGGCCCAAGTCGATGATGCTGGGCGTGCGCGGCTTCCCGGGCAACTCGATCAACCACGCGAACTCGTTCTTCGTGCCCAACCATTCGCCCAAGGTGTTCGTGCCGGGCGAGGTCGACATGGTGGCCTCGGTGGGCTACAACCCGGCGCGCCTGGCGCGCGGCTGGAGTCTGGACGAGACCGTCGACATCCGCCTGATCATCACCAACCTGTGCGTGCTGGACTTCGGCGGTGCCAACCACGCGGTGCGGCTGCGCTTGCTGCACCCCGGCGTCAGCGCCGAGCAGGTGCAGCAGGCCACCGGCTTCGCGGTCGAGGTGCCGGCCGACGTGAGTACCACGCCCGATCCCAGCGCCGATGAACTGGCGCTGCTGGCCCGGCTGGATCCGCACAACCTGCGTGGCGCCGTGTTCGGCGGCTGAAGGGAGCCCTTTGATGAACACCCCCGTCGAGCGCCCGGTGCTCGAAGGCTGGTTCGGCCACGACGAAAGCGGAGCGCACCTGATCGGCTCGCGCTGCACCGGCTGCGGCACTTACTACTTTCCGCGCCAGTCGCGCTACTGCCGCAATCCGGCCTGCGACAGCGAGAGCTTCGAGGATGCGCCGCTGTCGCGTAGCGGGCGGCTGTGGTCGTACACCGACGCGGCCTACCAGCCGCCGCCGCCCTACGTGGCGGCCGAGCCCTTCGTGCCCTTCGCGATCGCCGCGGTCGAACTCGAGCGCGAAAAGATGATCGTGCTCGGCCAGGTGGTGCAGGGCATTGGCGTCGATGCGCTCGAGGTCGGCATGCCGATGGAACTGGTGATCGAGACGCTGTCCGAGTCGCAGGGCGCGAACGGCCCCGAGCGTCAGCTCAGCTGGAAATGGAAACCTGCACGATGAGCACGCAACGCGAGATCGCGATCCTCGGCGCGGGCATGCACCCGTGGGGCAAGTGGGGGCGCAACTTCGTCGACTACGGCGTGGTCGCGGCGCGCGCTGCGCTGAAGGACTCCGGCGTCGACTGGCGCAAGGTGCAGTTCGTCAGCGGCGCGGCGACGATCCGCTGCGGCTACCCGGGCCAGGTGGCGGGCGCCACCTTCGCGCAGGCGCTGGGCTGGCAGGGCGCGCAGGTCAACACCTCGTACGCCGCGTGCGCTTCGGGCTCGCAGGCGCTGGCTGCCGCGCGCTCGAAGATCCTGTCGGGCGAATGCGAACTGGCGCTGGTGATCGGCGCCGACACCACGCCCAAGGGCTTTCTCGCGCCGGCCAAGGGCGACCGCCCCGACGACCCCGACTGGGTGCGCTTCCGCCTGGGCATCACCAACCCGAGCTACTTCGCGCTGTACGCGCGCCGGCGCATGGCGCTGTACGGCGACACGGTGGCCGACTTCGCGCAGGTCAAGATCAAGAACGCACAGCACGGCCTGGACAACCCGAACGCGCGCTACCGCAAGGCTTTCAACGCCGACGAGGTCGCGGCCTCGCCGATGGTGGCCAATCCGCTGCGGCTGATGGACATCTGCGCCACCTCCGACGGCGCTGCCGCGCTGATCGTGTCCAGCGTCGACTACGCGCGGCGCATCGGCCGCGCCGACGCGCCGCGCGTGGCGGCGATCTCCACCGTGACGCCGACCTTTGCCTCCGGCGTGATCGAGATGCCCGACATCGCCACCGACTCGGCGGTGGCGGCCGAAGCACACAGCTTCCGCGCCGCGCTGCCGCTGAAGGCCTACGAGGAAGCCGGCATCGGCCCCGAGGACGTGAGCCTGGCCGAGGTCTACGACCTGTCGACCGCGCTCGAGCTCGACTGGATCGAAGACCTGCGGCTGTGCCCGCGCGGCGAGGCCGCCTCCCTGCTGCGCAGCGGCGCGACGCGGGTCGGCGGTCGCATCCCGGTCAACGCCTCGGGCGGGTTGGCCTGCTTCGGCGAAGCGGTGCCGGCGCAGGCGCTGGCGCAGGTGTGCGAACTCACCTGGCAACTGCGCGGCCAGGCCGGCGCGCGCCAGGTGGCAGGCGCCAGGGTCGGCATCACCGCCAACCAGGGGCTGTTCGGGCACGGCTCATCGGTCATCGTCAAGCGATGACCAAGGCCATTCATCCGGCGCTGCGCACCCCGCTGTGCGAGCTGCTCGGCTGCGAAGTGCCGGTGGTGCAGACGGCGATGGGCTGGGTCGCCGGCCCCGAGCTGGTGGCGGCCACGACCAACGCCGGCGGCTTCGGTTTTCTTGCCGGCGCGACGATTCCGGCCGAGCGCATCGAAGACGACATCCTGAAGGTCAAGCGGCTGACCGACGACCGCCCCTTCGGCTTGAACTTCCACATGTTCCAGCCGAATGCGCAGCAGCTGCTCGACCTGGCGGTGAAGCACCGCATCCGTGCGGTCAGCTACGGGCGCGGGCCCGACAAGAAGGTAATCGGCCGGCTGCGCGACGCCGGCATCACCTGCATGCCCACCGTGGGTGCGCTCAAGCACGCACAAAAGGCGATCGAGATGGGCGCCAACGTCATCACCATCCAGGGTGGCGAAGGCGGCGGCCACACCGGCAGCGTGCCCACCACCGTGCTGCTGCCGCAGGTGGTCGACGCGGTCAAGGTGCCGGTGGTGGCCGCGGGCGGCTTCTACGACGGCCGCGGCCTGGTGGCGGCGCTGGCCTACGGCGCGCAGGGCATCGCGATGGGCACACGCTTCCTGATGACCAGCGATTCGGGTGTGCCCGCGGTCACGCTGGAACGCTACGTCAAGGCCAAGGACGCCGAGCGCATCCGTATCTCGCACCTGGTCGACGGCATGCCGCAGCGCATGCTGGAAAACGAGTACCTGGCGATGCTGGAGAAGGCCTCGCCGTTCAAGCGGCTGCGCATCGCCCTTTCCAGCGCGCTGCAGTGGAAGGCGCAGACCGGCATGACCAGCTCGCACGCGCTGAAGGTGCTGCTGCAGGGGCTGCGCGAGGACGCCGGCGGCGTCGCGCAAACCGTGATGGCGGCCAACGCGCCGGTGCTGCTGGAACGCGCGATGGTGCAGGGCAAGCCGGCTGAGGGCGTGATGTCGTCGGGCCAGGTCGCTGCCGTGATCGGCGAGCTGCAGTCGTGCCGCGAAGTCATCGACGGCATCGTCGCGCAGGCCGAGGCCCGGCTGCGCGCGCTGTCACCCAAAGCCGCGACGGAGGGCGCGCATGTCTGAACAGGTCCATACCCAGCAGTTCCAAGTCCAGCTGCACCACGACGGCGTGGCCGAAGTGGTGCTGAACCGCCCGCCGGTCAACGCGCTGAATGCCGCCGGCTGGAACGCGCTGGCGGCCGAGATCGCCGCGCTGGGCGAGCGCCCCGAGGTGCGCGTGATCGTGATCCGCGCCGAGGGCAAGGGCTTTTGCGCCGGCGTCGACATCAAGGAGCTGAATGCCGATCAGAGCCTGATCGTCAGCGTCAACGCCGGCAACTACGCCACCTTCAAGGCGGTGCACCTGAACAAGGTGCCGGTGATCGCCGCGGTGCACGGCTTCGTGCTCGGCGGTGGCATCGGCATCTGCGGCGCGGCCGATATCGTGATCGCCGCCGAAGACGCCAGCTTCGGCCTGCCCGAGGTCGACCGCGGCGCGATGGGCGGCGCGGCGCACCTGCAGCGCATGTTCGGCGTGCAAAAGACGCGCTACCTGTTCTTCACCGGCGAGATGATCGGTGCGCCCGAAGCGCTGCGGCTGGGCGCGATCGAGCGCGTGGTGCCGCGCGCGCAGCTGCGCGATACGGCGATGGCGATCGCGGCAAAGATCGCGGCCAAGAGCCCGGCGATGATCCGCATCGCCAAGGAGGCGCTCACCGGCGTCGAGGACGGCAACCTCGAGGCCAAGTACCGCTGGGAGCAGGGCTTCACCTTGCAGGCCTACATGAGCCCGGATTCGGCCGAGACGCGCCGCGCCTTCGTCGACAAGCGCGACGCCAAGTTCTGACATGAAACACCAAGTCATTCACCGCAGAGGAGCGGAGGACGCTGCAGTTTGCGCAGAGGAGTTCGATTCCAACTCTGCGGACCTCTGCGTCCTCCGTTCCTCTGCGGTGAAGGCTGTTGGTCTTCATTCCATGCGTTGCGGATGTCGCGCCATGAACCAGCCAAACGAAAGCCCCGTCCAGTGGATCTGAGCTTCACCCCCGAGCAACAGGCCTTCCGCGCCGAGGCGCGCGCCTGGCTGCGCGCCAACGTGCCGCAGCAGCCGCTGGCCAGCTACGACACGCGCGACGGCTTCGAGCAGCACCGCGCCTGGGAGGCCAAGCTGGCCGAAGGCGGCTTCAGCAGCGTGATCTGGCCCAAGGAGCTGGGCGGGCGCGGCGCGGACCTGATCGAGTGGCTGATCTTCGAAGAGGAATACCACGCCGCCGGCGCGCCGATGCGCGTCAACCAAAACGGCATCTTGCTGCTGGGGCCGACGCTGATGGAGTTCGGCACGCCCGAGCAGAAGGCGCGCTTCCTGCCGCGCATGGCGCGTTGTGACGACATGTGGGCGCAGGGCTGGAGCGAACCCAACGCCGGCTCCGACATGGCGGCGATCAGCAGCCGCGCGATCCGGGATGGCGACGAATACGTGCTCAACGGCCAGAAAACCTGGTCGACGCGCGCGGTGTTCGCCAACTGGATGTTCGGCCTGTTCCGCAGCGATCCGCAGTCCAGCCGCCACCATGGCTTGAGCTACCTGCTGTTGCCGCTGGACGCCAAGGGCATCACCATCCGGCCGATCCGGGCGCTCAACGGCAAGCAGGCCTTTGCCGAAGTGTTCTTCGACGACGTGCGCGTGTCCGCGGCCAACCGCATCGGCGACGAAGGCCAGGGCTGGAACGTCGCGATGGCCACCGCCGGCTTCGAACGCGGGCTGCTGCTGCGCTCGCCGGCGCGCTTCCAGCGCACCGCGGCCAGGCTGGTCGAGCTGTACCGCCGCCACCGCGCGCAGGCCGACCGCGACCCGTCGATCCGCGAGGCGGTGCTGCGCGCCTGGATGGGCGCCGAGGCCTACAACCTGGCCAGCTACCACACGGTGGGGCGCGTCGCCAAGGGCGGCAAGGTCGGCGCCGAGGCCAGCACCAACAAGATCTTCTGGTCCGAGCTTGACCTGCTGCTGCACGAGACCGCGCTGCGCATCCTGGGTGCGCGCGCCGAGATCGACAGCGACGCCGAAGCGCATGAATGGCTCGAGGGCTTCCTGTTCGCGCAGGCCGGCCCGATCTACGCCGGCACCAACGAGATCCAGCGCAACATCATCTCCGAGCGCGTGCTCGGTCTGCCGAAGTCCTGAGAGTCTGTTGAGGGGTCAAGCATGGACTTCACCTTTTCCGAAGACCAGTTCGCGTTCCGCGACGCGGTCAGCAAGTTCCTGATGACCGAAGCCGCGCCCGAGCTGCTGCGCGACATCTGGGAAACCGAATCCGGCCGCAGCGGCGAGTTGCTGGGCAAGATCGCCGCGCAGGGGCTGACCGCGCTGTCGGTGCCCGAGGCCGAGGGCGGGCTGGGCCAGGGCGACATCGACTGGGCGCTGCTGGCGCAGGAGGTGGGCTACTACGCGCTGCCGGATGCGCTGGCCGACTCGGCCTGCGTCGCGGTTGCGGCGCTGGCGGCGCTGCCGGCGGACCATCCGGTGCGTGCGGCCTGGCTGCCGCGCGTGGCCGACGGCAGTGCACAGATCGCGCTCGGCCACCCGGTGAACCCGTGGGTCGCCGACGCGGCCGCGGCGGAGCTGCTGCTGTGGGTCGAGCACGGTGCGGGCGGCGCCGACGATGTGCGCGTGCATGCGCTGCCGCGCGAGCGCTTCGCGCTGAGCGCGCTGCGCAGCATCGACACCTCGCGCCGGCTGGCCGAGCTGCGCTGCACGCCACAGCCGGCCGACTGCATCGCCGAAGGCGCGGCCGCGCGCGCGCTGGCCGACGCCATGCTCGATCGCGGCGCGTTGTGCGTGGCCGGCCAACTGGTCGGGCTGGCGCAGCGCATGCTCGACCTGTCGGTCGACTACGTGTCGCAGCGCAAGCAGTTCGGCAAGGTGATCGGCAGCTTCCAGGCGGTCAAGCACCACCTGGCCGATGTGGTGACCCAGATCGAGTTCGCCAAGCCGGTGCTGTACCGCGCCGCGCTGGCATTGCACGGCGGCGAGCCGCAGCGCGCGTTGTACGTGTCGCACGCCAAGCTGGTCTGCACCGACGCGGCGCTGACCGCGGCGCGCAAGGGCATCCAGGTGCACGGCGCGATGGGCTACACCTGGGAGGTCGACCTGCAGATGTTCATGAAGCGCGCCTGGGCGCTCGATGGCGCCTGGGGCGACCGCGCCTTCCACCGCCAGCGCATGGCTGGCGCGCTGCTCGACGGCGACGCGCCGCTGGGGCCGGGTGCCACCTTCAACACCTGAGGCTCACCAAGACCATGACCGAAGCTTTCATCATCGACGCGCTGCGCTCGCCCACCGGGCGGCGCAAGGGGTCGCTGGCGCAGGTGCACGGCGCCGACCTGGGCGCGCACGTGATCCGCGCCATCGTGCAGCGCAACGCCATCCCGGCCGAGGACTACGACGACGTGATCTTCGGCTGCGTTGACACCATCGGCGCGCTGGCCGGCGACATCGCGCGCACCGCGTGGCTGGCCGCCGGCATGCCGCTGGCGGTGCCCGGCACCACGGTCGACCGCCAGTGCGGCAGCTCGCAGCAGGCGGTGCACTTCGCGGCGCAGGCGGTGATGAGCGGCACGCAGGACGTGGTGCTCGCCGGCGGCGTGCAGACCATGTCGAGCATCCCGATCAGCTCGGCCATGCTCGCCGGGCAACCGCTGGGTTTTTCCACGCCGTTTGCCGAGAGTCTGGGCTGGAAGGCACGCTTCGGCGACGCGCCGGTCAACCAGTTCTACGCCGCGCAGCGCATCGCCGACCACTGGGACATCAGCCGCGAGGCGATGGAGGTCTTCGCCAAGACCAGCCACGACCGCGCGCTGGCCGCGATCCGCGAAGGCCGCTTCGACCGCGAGGTGGTGCCTTATCCATTGGCGGGGGGTGACTTCGCCATGGACGAGACCGCACGCGAGTCCACGCTGGAAAAAATGGCCACGCTGGCCCCGGTGGACCCGGCCTACCCGAAGATCACCGCCGCGGTGTCGAGCTCGACCTGCGACGCGGCCTCGGCCGTGCTGGTGGCCTCTGAAGCCGCGGTCAAGCGCTATGGCCTGAAGCCGCGCGCGCGCATCGTGCACCTGTCGGTGCGCGCCGACGACCCGATCTGGCACCTGACCGCGCCGATCCCGGCGACCGCGCACGCGCTGAAGAAGTCCGGCATGAAGCTCGCCGACATCGACCTGGTCGAGATCAACGAGGCCTTCGCCTCGGTGGTGATGGCCTGGCTGAAGGAGACCGGCTACGCGCACGAGCGCACCAACGTCAACGGCGGCGCGATCGCGCTGGGCCACCCGCTGGGTGCATCGGGCACCAAGCTCATGACCACGCTGCTGCACGAGCTCGAGCGCACGGGCGGCCGCTATGGCCTGCAGACCATGTGCGAAGGCGGCGGCCAGGCCAACGTCACCATCATCGAAAGGTTGTAGACACCATGGGCATCTGCGACGGCCGTACCGTCCTCATCACCGGCGCCGGCGGCGGGCTGGGCCGCGCCTACGCGCTGGCCTTCGCCGCACAAGGCGCGAACGTGGTCGTCAACGACATCCGGCTCGACGCCGCCCAGGCCGTGGCCGGCGAAGTGCAGGCCGCGGGCGGCAAGGCGTTGGCCAACGACGGCGACATCACCACGCTGGCCGGCGCGCAAGCCATCGTCGACGCCGCGGTCGCGGCCTTCGGCGACGTGCACGTGCTGGTCAACAACGCCGGCGTGCTGCGCGACCGCATGTTCCTCAGCCTGAGCGAGGACGACTGGGACACCGTGATGCGCGTGCACCTGCGCGGCCACTTCTGCCTGGCCAACGTGCTGGGCCGGCGCTGGCGCGACGCGAAGAAGGCGGGCCAGCAGGTCGACGCGCGCATCATCAACACCAGCTCGGGTGCCGGGCTGCAAGGCTCGATCGGCCAGAGCAACTACGTCGCCGCCAAGGCCGGCATCGCCGGGCTCACACTCGTGCAGGCGGCCGAGCTGGCGCGCTACGGCATCACCGTCAACTGCCTGGCACCGGCCGCGCGCACCGCGATGACCGAAGGCGCGATGCCCGACATGGTGAAGAAGCCCGAAAGCGGCTTCGACGTGTGGGACCCGCTGAACGTGGCCTCGATCGTGGTCTGGCTGGGCAGTCGGCAGTCGGCCCACGTCACCGGCCGCTGCTTCGAGGCCAAGGGCGGCGAGCTGTCGGTGGCCGACGGCTGGCACACCGGCAAGATCAACGACAAGGGCGCACGCTGGGACCCGGCCGAGCTCGGTCCGGTGGTCGACGCGCTGATCGCCGACGGCCGGCCGCCGCAGAAGGTCTACGGCACCTGATGGCGGCGGGGGTGCGTTGACGTGGACCTGCGTCTGAGTGAAGACCAGCGGCTGATCGCCGAATCGGCGGCCGACTTCCTGGCCGATGCGGCCGCGATGCCGGCCACGCGCGCCGCGGCCGATGGCGCGGCGGGCATCGACGCCAAGTTGTGGCAGGGCATTGCGGAACTCGGCTGGTGCGGGCTGAACTTGCCCGAGGCGCACGGTGGCCTGGGCCTGGGACCGATCGAGCTGGCCTTGCTTCAGGAGCAGCTCGGGCGGCGGCTGGCCTGCGTGCCGTTCATGGACAGCGCGCTGGCCGCGGCCCTGTTGTGCGATGCAAGTGCCGGCGCGTCTGGTGCTGGGCCAGCCGACGCATCCGGCGCTGGCACGGCAGCCGCGCACTGGCTGCCGCGGCTGGCCACCGGCCAGAGCATCGCGACCGTGGCCAACGATGCCAGCGCGGCGCGTGCTTGGCGTGACGGCGCGGGCTGGCGGCTGCAGGGCCGCTGGCCGGCGTTGAGTTCCGCGACCCAGGCCGATCTGCTGCTGCTGCCGGCGCGCAGCGACGACGGCGACGAACTGCTGCTGGCGCTGCCACGCACCACGGCCGGGCTGCAGTTGCGCGAGCTGAACACCATCGACCGCACACGCCGCTGCGCCGAAGTGACCGTGGCCGAGCCGCTGGCGCTCGATGCCGCGGCCTGCATCGCGCGCGGTGCGCCCTTGCGCGACGCCCTGGCGCGCCAGCGCGCGCTGGCGGCGCTGGCGCTGGCGGCCGAGCAGGTGGGGGTGGCGCAGCAGTGCCTGGACCAAAGCGTCGCCTACACCCAGGAGCGTTTCCAGTTCGGCCGCGCGGTGGCCAGCTTCCAGGCGGTCAAGCACCGCTGCGCGCAAATGATGGTGCTGCTCGAGTCGGCGCGCTCGGCGGTCTACGGCTCGGCCGCGCGGCTGGCCGAGGCGCCTGCTGCGGCCGAGCGCGACACCTTTACCGCGCTGGCGCTGGTCGAGGCGCACGAGGCGGCGCTGTATTGCGCGCAGGAGGCCATCCAGCTGCATGGCGGCGTCGGCTTTACCTGGGAATACGACCCGCACCTTTACTTCAAGCGCGCGCAGGCCAACAGCCAGCGGCTGGGGCCGGCCAGCGCCTGGCTGGAACAGGTGGCGGTGCAACTGCTGGACGAGGCGCCATGAACCTGCACGAATCGGCTGCCGACCGCGGCTTCCGCGCCGAGGTCCAGGCCTGGATGCATGACAACCTGACGCGCGAGTTCGACGCGCTGAAGGGCGTCAACGGCCCCGGCGCCCCGGGCTACGACGCCGCGCTGGCCAAGCGCTGGGAGCAGCGCATGGCCGCGGGCGGCTGGGTCGGCATCGGCTGGCCGCGCGCGGCCGGCGGGCGCCAGCTGCCGCTGGCGCAGCAGGTGATCTTCCACGAGGAGTACGTTCGCGCCGGCGGGCCGGGGCGCATCGGCCACATCGGCGAAACCCTGCTGGCACCGACGCTGATCGCCTTCGGCACGCCCGAGCAGCGGCAGCGCTTCCTGCCCGGCATCCTGGGCGGCACCGAATACTGGGCGCAGGGTTACTCCGAGCCCGGCGCCGGCTCCGACCTGGCGGCGGTCGCGACCCGGGCCGAGCTGAACGCGGACGGCCAATGGGTGCTGCACGGCCAGAAGGTCTGGACCTCATGGGCGCACGAGTCCGACTGGATCTTCGTGCTGGCGCGCACCGAGCCGGGCTCGCAGCGCCACCAGGGGCTGAGCCTGCTGCTGGTGCCGCTGCGCCAGGCCGGCGTCGAGGTGCGGCCGATCCGCCAGATCACCGGCAGCGCCGAGTTCAACGAGGTCTTCTTCGACGGCGCGCGCACCGAAGGCAGCCTGCACCTGGGTGCGGTGGGCCAGGGTTGGAAGGTGGCGATGGCGCTGCTGGGCTTCGAGCGCGGCGCGTCCACGCTGGGCCAGCAGGCGCACTTCCAGCACGAACTGGAACTGCTGATCGACGTCGCCAAGGCCAACGGTGCGGCGCGCGATGCGCTGCTGCGCCAGCGCATCGCGCGTGCCGCCCTCGGCCTGCACACGCTGCGCTTCAACGCGCTGCGCGTACTGGGTGTCGACGAAGGCAGCGCGCCGCCGCCGGCGGCGATGATCTCGAAGTACGCGTGGTCGAACTGGCACCGTTCATTGGGGCAGCTCGCGGTGGACGTGCTGGGCGCGGCCGGCAACATCGATGACGGCAACACGCAACACCGTGACTTACAAACGCTGTGGTTGACCAGCCGCGCAGATACCATCTACGCCGGAACCAACGAGATCCAATTGAACCTGATCGCCGAACGCGCACTGGGCATGCCGCGATGAACGAGTTGAGCGCCGCTGACGTCACGACCATCGTCGAAGGCTACCTGCGCGCGCTCGAAAGCGGCGATGTCGACGCCATCGTCTCCTTGTACGCCGAAGGCGCGTCGGTCGAAGACCCGGTGGGCTCGACCCCGGTGGTCGGGCATGCCGCCATCCGCGCCTTTTATGCGAAGGCGCAGGACATGCATCCGCGCACGCAACTCAACGGTGCGGTGCGCGTGTCCGGGCGCGAGTGTGCGTTCTCCTTCACGGTGACGGTCAACTACCAGGGCCGGCGCATCGCCATCCACCCGATCGACACCTTCCGCTTCGACGAGCAAGGGCGCATCCTGCAGATGCGCGCCTACTTCGGCCAGGGCAACATCGAGCCGGCCTGAAGCCGCGCGCCTCAGCGCGGCTTGCGGCCTCGTCCGTAGAGACGATGCTGCAGCGGCGCGGCGTGGCGACCATGCGGCAGCCGGCGTCGTGCTCCATCGGAGCCGGCGACGCGCTCCGAGAACCGCCCCGGGGAGACACACGCCAATGAAAATCCGCCACGCCTTCGCTGCTGCATGCATCGCCATCGCCGCCAGCGCACCGGCCCACGCGCTGAACATCGTCATCGGCAACGACGACGGCTGCGAGGCCTCCGGCGTGCATGCGCTGGTGCAGCGGCTGGAGGCGGCCGGCCACCAGGTGGTCGTGTCGGCGCCGATGCTCGACCAGAGCGGGCAGGGTGGGGCGCTGGCCTTTTTGCGGCCGGTCACGCCGCTGACGGCACCCAGCCGCGGCGGCAGCCTTCCCGCGGGAACGCCGGGTGTGGCGACCCTGGCCGGCGTGCCCGGCGTGGGCCACGGCGAGCGTGTGTTCTGCGTCAACTCCACGCCGGTGGCCGCGATCCTGCACGGCCTGGACGTCGCCGCCGCCGCGGTGTTCGGCGCACCGGCTGATCTGGTCATCTCCGGCGTCAACTACGGCAGCAACACCGGCTTGATCAACAACGGCTCGGGCACCGTCAACGTCGCGCTGATGGCCGTCAACCGTGGCTACCCGGCGATCGCGGCCAGTGCGGTGGTGCCGGGCTCGTACCGCACTTTCAAGGCGCTGCAGCCGTCCGATCAGGAATACGAAAACGCTGACCTGGTGGTGGCGCTGGTTGCCCGGCTCGAGCGCCAGGCGCGCTGGCCAGGGCATGGCCCGCGCCCGGCGCGCGAGCTGATCCCTGCCGGCTTCGCGTTGAACCTCAACCTGCCGAGCTATGCCGCCGGCAGCAGCGGCGCGCTGAAGTGGCGCATGTCCGACGTCGGCACGGCCGCCGCCGCGGCACCGTTCTTCGTCGCTGACCTGAGTACCAGCACGCTGGCGCAGCGCGTGGGCCTGGGCAACACGCACCTGCCCGGCGTCACGCTGCTGCTGCCCGGGCAGCCCGACCCGGCGGCCACCGGCCTGCGCTTCGTCGACGACAACGACCGCTCGTCCGAGCAGAACGTGATCGACGCCGGTGACATCGCGCTCAGCTTGATCCAGGGCAACCACCAGGCTGCAGCGCTCGCCAGGGCGATGATGCGCGTGCGGCTGCAGGGCCTCGTCAAGTAGCTCTGTGCGCCACCTCGAACCCACCTCAACCGCAATCCAATCATGCCTGCCACGCCCAGCCCCGACTACGTCCCCGCCCACGGCCTGTTGAAGGGCAAATCGGTGCTGGTCACCGCCGCCGCCGGTGCCGGCATCGGCCTGGCGGTGGCCAAGCGCTGCGCCGAGGAAGGCTGCCGCGCACTGGTGCTTAGTGACGTGCACGAGCGCCGCCTGGCCGAGGCGGTGGCTTCGATCCGCGCCGAGACCGGCCTCGAGCAGATCCACGGCCAGCTGTGCGACGTGTCCAAGCAGGACCAGGTGCAGGCGTTGATCGACTTCGCCGAAGCCAAGCTCGGCGGCATCGACGTGCTGATCAACAACGCCGGCCTGGGCACCAGCAAACGCATCGTCGACATGGAAGACGACGAGTGGCACAAGGTGATCGACATCACATTGACCGGCACCTTCCGCATGACGCGCGCCGCGCTGCGCGTGATGGGCCCGCGCGGCCGCGGCGTGATCGTCAACAACGCCTCGGTGCTGGGCTGGCGCGCGCAGGCCGAGCAGGCGCACTACGCGGCGGCCAAGGCCGGCGTGATGGCGCTGACGCGCTGCGCGGCGATCGAGGCCGCCGAGCACGGCATCCGCATCAACGCGGTCGCGCCGTCGATCGCGATCCACGCCTTCTTGAAGAAATCGGCCTCGCCCGAATTGCTCGACCAGCTCGCCGCGCGCGAAGCCTTCGGCCGCGGCGCCGAACCCTGGGAGGTGGCCAACGTGATGGTGTTCCTGGCCAGCGACTATTCCAGCTACATGACCGGCGAGGTCGTGTCCGTCAGCTCGCAACACGCCTGACCCCCGCCCAAGATTGCCATGGCAACCACTTTCGATTCCAACGCCGCGGTGCTCGCCGCGGTCGGCCGCGACCTGGGCCACACCGGCTGGATGGTGCTCGACCAGGCGCGCATCCAGCTCTTTGCCGACGCCACCGACGACCAGCAGTGGATCCACGTCGACCCGGTGCGCGCCGCGGCCGGCCCCTTCGGCGGCTGCATCGCCCACGGCTACCTCACGCTCGCCCTGGCCAGCAAGTTCCTGCCCGAGCTGGTCAGCTACCAGCGCTTGAAGATGGGGGTGAACGGCGGCACCGACCGCGTGCGCTTCCCGGCGCCGGTGAAAGCCGGCGCGCGCATCCGCGGCCGCGGCGAGGTGCTTGCGGCTGACGAAGCCAAGGGCGGCGCGGTCAAGGTCACGATCCGCATCACGGTGGAGATCGAAGGCTCGGACAAGCCGGGCTGCGTCGTCGACACCATCAGCTTGCTGACATTCGAATGAAAGGCACCGCCATGCAAGAAGCCGTCATCGTCTCCACCGCGCGCACGCCGATCGGCCGCGCCTACCGCGGCGCCTTCAACGACACCGAAGCGCCGGTGCTCGGCGGCCACGTGATCCGCCATGCGCTGCAGCGCGCCCAGGTCGACGGCGCGGAAGTCGACGACGTGATCCTCGGCTGCGCCGCGCAGCAAGGCACGCAGGGCTTCAACCTCGGCCGGCTGTGCACCTACACCGCCGGGCTGCCCGACACCGTGGCCGGCATGACCATCGACCGCATGTGCGCCAGCGGCCTGGTCGCCATCGCCACCGCGGCGCAGGGCATCGTCACCGGCAGCCTGCGCATCGCGGTGGCCGGCGGACTTGAGTCGATCTCGCTGACGCAAAACCAGCACAAGAACAGCCACCGCGCGCAAAGCAAGGCGGTGCTGGCGGCCAGCCCCAACGCCTACATGCAGATGATCGAGACCGCCGAGGTCGTGGCCGAGCGCTACGGCATCAGCCGCGCGCGGCAGGACGAGTTCGCGCTGGCCAGCCAGCAGCGCACCGCCGCGGCGCAGGCGGCAGGGCGCTTCGACGCCGAGATCGTGCCGCTGCAAAGCGTCAAGCAGCTGTTCGACAAGGAAGGCCAGCCGACCACCCAGGAAACCGTCACGCTCGAGCGCGACGAAGGCAACCGCGCCGACACCACGCTGGACAGCCTGACCAAGCTCAAGCCGGTGTGGAAGAACGGCAAGGTGGTGGCCGACGGCAAGCACATCACCGCCGGCAATGCGTCGCAGTTGTCCGACGGCGCCAGCGCCTCGGTGCTGATGAGCGCGGCCGAGGCCAAGGCACGCGGCCTGACGCCGCTGGGCACCTACCGCGGCATCGCGGTGGCCGGCTGCGCGCCCGACGAGATGGGCATCGGCCCGGTGTTCGCGGTGCCCAAGCTGCTGGAGCGCCACGGCCTGAAGGTGGCCGACATCGGCCTGTGGGAGCTGAACGAGGCCTTCGCCTGCCAGGCGCTGTATTGCCGCGACCGGCTCGGCATCCCCGAAGACCGGCTCAACGTCGACGGCGGCGCGATCGCGGTCGGCCACCCGTTCGGCATGTCGGGCGCGCGGCTGGTCGGCCATGCGCTGATCGAGGGCCGGCGCCGCGGCGTGCGCTGGGTGGTGGTCAGCATGTGCGTGGGCGGCGGTATGGGCGCGGCGGGGCTGTTCGAGCTGGGCTGATCGCTCCCGGGCTGCGGCGCCGCGGCAGCGCGGTGCACCATCGGGTTTTCAGCGGCGGAAAATGGTATTGGCGGCGGTTTAGACTGGCCGCTTCATGCCCGAGACCTCCCGTGCCCCTGCGCAGGCCACTGCGCTCGACAACTTCAGTGCGCTGCTCGGCGGCATCTACGACGCCGCGCTCGATCCGGCGTTGTGGGCGCACTGCCTGACCGCGATCTGCCGCGAGCTGCGCGCGAACTACGTGTCGCTGATCGTGCGCCCGGGCAGCGCCGACGATCTCGGCCTGATCGTGTCGGCGACCAGCGAGCCGCGCGAGCTCGATCCGCACAACCGCTTCATCAGCATGAGCCCGTTCGCGGGGCTGCAGCCCGACCGGCTGGTCACCATCACCGACATCCTGTCGGAGACCGACTGGCGCAACTCGCAGTACTTCCGCGACTGGTGCAAGCCGCACGACGTGTTCCATGTGATGGCCTGCGACATCGCCACCCAGGGCGGCATCTACGGCTTTCGGCTGACGCGGCCTGAACACGAACCGGCCTTCGGTGCGGCCGAACGCGCGCAGTGCGCGCGGCTGCTGCCGCACCTGCGCCGCGCGCTGAGCCTGCACCAGGCGCAGCGCAGCGACCGCCGCGTGCATTCGCTGTACAGCCAGGCGATGGCGCAGTTGATGGTCGGCGCGATCGTGCTCGACGAGCGCGGCAAGGTGCTCGAGTGCAACCCGATGGCCAACGCGATCGTCAAGATGGCCGACGGGCTGCGCATCGCCGGCGACGAGGTCGAGGCCACCTACCGCACCGACAACACCCGGCTGCAGCGCCTGATCCGCGAGGCGATGGCGAGCCTGCCGGGCCGCACGCCGTCGTTGATCGAGGCGATGTCGGTGACGCGGCCGTCGGGCAAGGTGGCCTGGGGCGTGGTGGTGCAGCCGATCGCGCCCGACGACTGGAGCGAGGGCAAGCACCGGCCGAGCGTGGCCGTGTTCGTGCGCGACGCCGAGGGCAAGGCCGATCCGCCGGTGCGCCTGGCGCAGCAGTTGTTCCAGCTGACGCCGGCCGAAACCGCGCTGGCGATCCAGCTGGCCAACGGGCTGTCGCTGGAAGAAGCGGCCGAGGCGCTGAACATCCGGCGCAACACCGCGCGCGCGCACCTGCGCTCGATCTTTTCCAAGACCGGGGTGCGCCGGCAGACCGAGCTGGTGCGCATCTTCCTGAACAGCGTCGCGCTGCTCGGCGGCTCGGGCTGAGAGTCTGTGAAGCACGCCGCCACGCCCGCTCGAACGCGCCGAAACGGCGCCGCTCGTCGTTGCAAATGCTCGCCGTAGCCCGGGCTACGGCTGTGCTTTGCGCCTGGATCGACGCCATTTCGGACACCCGCTCGGACGCGCCGGAATACTTCACAGACTCTGAGCGTGCCGCAGCGGGTCGGGCGGCTGGCTTTGCATCCGCATCGCCGCCGCTTCGCAGTGCCTTTGTCGTCCCGTAGTCCCGTAGTCCCGTAGTCCCGTAGTCCCGTAGTCCCGTAGTCCCGTAGCCCCGTAGTCCGTTTGCACGGTGATCCGCGCCCCGGGCCGTGCCACAGTCGCGCGCGACACTTCTGCCAACTCCCTGCCTGCGCTTGCCATGACCATCGTCGCCTGGTGCTCCTTACTCCTCGGCATCATCGGCTGCCTTTTTGCCGTGACCGCGCTGCTGCGGCGCCCCGGCTCGATCGACCGCCTGTCGATCTGGTACCTGGTGTTCGCGCTGCCGGGCAGCGAGCTGTCGGCGCTGCTGGCCACCATCGGCGTGGTGCTGGGCGCGGGGGCCTGGGCACTGGGCATCGATGCGCTGGACATCGGCCGCTGGGCGCTGGCGCTGCACGCGGTGGCGATCGTCGGCCTGGTGTGGGTGATCTGGCGCTCGCGTGGCGCCTTCGATGCGATCGACGGTGCGGTGCGCGAGGCGCTGGGCGCCGACTATGAAAAGCAGATCGCGCCCACGCGCGTTTCGCTGCTGCGCCGCAAGCTCGACCCGGGCCACTGGTGGCGCCCGATGGGCTACCGCCGCGACGACGTGCTGTGGACGCGGCACATCCCCTTCGTTGCCAACCCGCACAAGCAGCAGCACCTGGACGTGATCGTGTCGCGCACACCGGCCCCGGGGCCGCGCCCGGTGCTGCTGAACATCCACGGCGGCGGCTGGGTCATCGGCGAGAAAGGCACGCAGGCGATGCCGCTGCTGATGCACATGGCCAGCTGCGGCTGGCTGGTGGTCGACGCCGACTACCGGCTCAGCCCCGGCGTGCGCATGCCCGAGCACATCATCGACGTCAAGCGCGCGATCGCCTGGACCCGCGAGAGCGCCGCCAAGCACGGCGGCGACCCGCGCTTCATCGTCATCACCGGCGGCTCGGCCGGCGGCCATTTGGTCGCGCTGGCCGGGCTGACCGGCAACCAGCCGCAGTGGCAGCCGGGCTTCGAGGCGGCCGACACCCGGGTGCAGGCGGTGCTGCAGATGTACGGCAAGGTCGACCTGCTCGCCGAGCGCGAGCCCGACGCGCACTTCCAGGAGTTTCTCGAGCGCAGCGTGATGCCCGCGCCCCGCGCCGCGCATGACGCGATGTGGCGCGCGATGGCGCCGGCCAGCTACCTGCGTGCCGGCGGCGGCGAGGCCGGGCCGCCGTTCTTCGTCGTGCACGGCACGCACGACGAGCTGATCCCGCTGGACGAGGCGCGCTGGTTCGTCCAGCGGTTGCGCGAGGGCCTGGGCAACGAGGTGATCTACGCCGAGGTGCCCAACGCGCACCACGGCTTCGACGTGCCGCACTCGCTGCGCTGCGACCTGACGGTCGAGGCGCTGCAGCGCTACCTCGAGGTGCAGTACGCGCGCTGGTGCGCGCGCGCGGGCGTGCTGCCCACCCCGGCCCAGGCTCAGCAGGCCGTCGCGTCCGATACGCTGCAGCGCGCACCGGCCTAGGCCGGCGGCATACTGCGAGGGCCCGGGCGCGGGCGGCGCGAGCCACCGGCCGAAGCTGCGCGCTACCCGGCGCGGCGCGAACCTACAACAGCGCAAGAACAAGCAGGAGACAACACCGATGGCAACGAACCCCGCCGCATCGACCGCCGCACCGCCGGGCGCGCGCAATCCGGCGCACAGCGCGCGACTGCCGTTCTCGACCCACTGGACGCTGCTGCTGCTGCTGTTCGTCTACACGATGAGCTTCACCGACCGGCAGGTCATCGGCATCCTGGTCGAGCCGATCAAGCGCGAGTTCAACGTCAGCGATACCGCGATGGGGTTGCTCACCGGGCTGACCTTCGCGCTGTTCTATTCGCTGCTGGGCATCCCCTTCGCACGCTATGCCGACCGCGCCAACCGGCGCAACTTCGTCGCGATCTGCTGCGGCGCTTGGAGCATCTTCACCGCGCTGTGCGGCATGGCCAGCGGCTTTTGGACGCTGGCGCTGGCGCGCATCGGCGTGGCGGTGGGCGAGGCCGGCGGCACACCGCCGTCGCTGTCGATGGTGGCCGACCACTATCCGCCGGCCAAGCGCGCGCGCGCGATGAGCGTGTTCATGCTCGGGCCGCAGTTCGGCATCCTGTTCGGCCTGGCGCTGGGCGGCTGGATCGCGCACCACTACGGCTGGCGCCAGGCCTTCATCTGGATCGCGATGCCCGGCGTGCTGGCCGCGGTGCTGCTGCGCTTCACCGCGGTCGAGCCCAAGCGCGGCGTCTGGGAGAGCGCGGCCGCAGCGCCGGCCGCCGCGCCCAGCGAGCCCGCGCGCCAGGTCTTTGCCGACCTGTGGCGCTCGCCGGCCTTCACCCGGCTGACGCTGGCCGGGCTGGTGCTGGGCTTCGCCGGCTACGGCATCGGCATCTGGACGCCGGCCTTCCTGGTGCGTTCGCACGGCCTGACGCTGCAAAGCGCCGGCGCGGTGATGGGCATCCTCGGCGGCCTGGCGGCGGTGATGGGATCGCTGATCAGCGGCTGGCTGTGCGATGCGCTGACCCGGCGCGACCCGCGCTGGCGCCTGGGCGTGCCGGTGCTGGGCTGCGCGCTGGCCCTGCCGGCCGGCGTGGCGTTCTACATGATGCCGGCGACCGATCCGTGGGTGCTGGGCGGGGTGGCGATCCCGCGCTCGATCGCGCTGTACGTGGCCTTCGGCATGACCACGGTGTGGTGGATGGCGCCGGTGTATGCGGCGCTGTCGGACATCATCCCGGCGCACCGCCGCGCCACCGCCAACGCGATCTTCAACCTCGGCCTGGTGATGATCGGCGGCGGCCTCGGCCCGCTGCTGATCGGCGTGCTCAGCGATGCGCTGACCGCGCGCTACGGCAACGAGGCGCTGCGCTGGGCGCTGGCGTGGTCGATGGTGGTGTACGTCATCGGCATCGTGGCCTTCATCGCGGCGATGCGGCCCTACGTGCAGAGTCTGCAGAAGAAGCCGGCCTGAAGCGCGGCCGCCCACGCTCGTAGGCTGGCCCGCTGCGCCGCGAGCGGTGGCGGTCCGCCGCGGCGGCTCAAGGCGCGTCGGGCGCGCGCACCGCCACCACCACGACTTCGCTCATGCCGGCGCGCACCCGCCGGCGCAGCCACCACACCGCGCCCTTGCGAATGGTCCAGGACGGCGCGTGCCACGGCGCAGCGCCGGCGTCGTCGGCGTCGCTGGTGGCGGCCAGAGCGGCCGTGCCCGCATCGTCCGCGCCAGCGGAATCGCCGGCAGCGCGGCCGCCGGTCATCAGCCAGGCCGCGGTGGCGCCCAGCGTCGGCTGGTGTCCGACGATCAACACCGGTCTTTGCCGATCCGGCCATCCGGCCAGCGCCAGCAGCGCGCGCACGCCGCCACCCGGGCCCAGCGTGTCGCGGGTATCGAACGCGCGGCCCAGCGCCTGCGCGGTCTGCTGGCAGCGCAGCGCCGGACTGGCGAGCACGCGGGTGCGCTCGGGCAGCACGCGCTGCAGCCAGTCGGCCATGCGCGCCGCATGCTTGACGCCCTTCGGCGACAGCGGGCGCTGCAGGTCGAGCACCGCGTCGTCGAGCGGCTGCCCGGCATCGGCATGGCGCCACAGAATCAGGTCCATCGTCAACGCGCCTGCGGGTCGTAGCGGCGCAGCAGGGCCTGCTGCGCGCTGACGTGGCCGAGGCCGCCGCTGCCGCCGCCGCTGTCGCCGCCGTCGGCATCGCGCCGGTACTGGCCGTCGGGGCCGCGGGTCCAGGCATCCAGCGTGTCGTGCAGGTACGGCACCAGGCATTCGTCGATCACGCGCTGGCGCAGCGCGGCGTCGTGCACCGGCCAGGCCACCTCGATGCGGCCGAACATGTTGCGCGTCATCCAGTCGGCGCTGCTCAGGAACAGCACCTCGTCGTCGCCGCCGCGGCCCCAGCGGAAGTACATCACCCGCGTGTGCTCCAGAAAGCGCCCGACCACCGAGCGCACCCGGATGCGCCCGCCCAGCCCGGGCAGGTCGGCGGGCAGCAGGCAGGCGCCGCGCACGATCAGGTCGATCCGTGCACCGGCCGCGGCCGCCGCCACCAGCGCGTCGATCAGCGCGGCGTCGGTCAGCGAGTTCATCTTCGCGACGATGCGTGCCGGCGCGCGCCGCCGCGCCGCGCGCGCCACCAGCTCGATGTGCTCGCGCATGCGCCGATGCAGCACGAACGGCGCGGTCAGCAAGTGGCGCGTGGCCCGCAGGTTGACCTGGCTGGCCAGTTGCAGGAACAGCGTGTCGGCGTCCAGCGTCAGCCCGGCGTCGCAGCTCAGGTAGCCGATGTCGGTGTACAGCTCGGCGGTGCGCGGGTTGTAGTTGCCGGTGGACAGGTGCACGTAGCGCCGCAGCCTCTTGCCCTCGCGCCGCGTCACCAGCAGCAGCTTGGCGTGGGTCTTGAGCCCGACGATGCCGTACACCACCTGCGCGCCCACGGCCTCGAGTCGCTCGGCCCAGTTGATGTTGGCCTCCTCGTCGAAGCGCGCCTTCAGCTCGACCACGCAGGTCACTTCCTTGCCGCGCCGCGCCGCCTCGATCAGCAGTTCCATCAGCACCGACTTGGCGCCGGTGCGGTAGATGGTCTGCTTGATCGCCAGCACCTCGGGGTCGTCCACCGCCTCGCGCAGGAACTGCACCACCGGGGCGAAGCTTTCGAACGGGTGGTGCAGCAGCAGGTCGCCGCAGCGCAGCGCGTCGAAGATCGACACCCCCGGCGGCAGCCGTTGCGCCGGCCAGGCCGGCTCGAACGGCGCGAAGCGCAACTCGTCGGCGCTGGCCTGGTCGATCAGCGCGGTCAACGGGCCCAGGTTGACCGGCCCGTTGACGCGAAACAGCATGTCTTCGCCCAGGCCGAACTGCGCCAGCAAGAACTGCGACAACTGCGCCGGGCAGGTCTGCATCACCTCGAGCCGGATCGCCTGGCCGTAGTGGCGGGTCGACAGCCCGGTGCGCAGCGCCTGGCGCAGGTTGGTGACTTCGTCCTCGTCGACGTCCAGATCGGAGTCGCGGGTGACGCGAAACTGCGAGAACGCGTCCACCGTGCGCCCCGGGAACAGCTCGGCCAGATGGGCGCGGATCACGCTGGTCAGCAGCACGAACACCTGCCGGCCGCCGGCCAGTTCGTCGGGCAGGCGGATCACGCGCGGCAGCACCCGCGGCACCTTGACGATGGCGATCAGGTTGGCGCGGCCGAAGGCGTCGCGCCCGCCGAGACGGCAGATGAAGTTCAGCGACTTGTTGGCGATCTGCGGGAACGGGTGCGCCGGGTCCAGCGCCACCGGCACCAGCAGCGGGCGCACCTGGCGCGCGAAGTAGCGCGCGACCCACTTGCGCTGCGCCTCATCGCGCTCGGTGTGGTTGAGCACCACCACGCCGTGCTGCCGCAGCGCGGGCATGACCTCGTCGTTGAACACGCGGTACTGCGCGTCGAGCAGCGCGCGCGCCGCGGCCGACACCGCGGCGACGTCGGCGCTGGACACCGTGGGGTGGGTCGAGCGCGACGCCTCCAGCACCTCGGCGAAGCGCACCTCGAAGAACTCGTCCAGGTTCGACGAGACGATGGTCAGGTAGCGCAGCCGTTCCAGCGGCGGCACGTCGGCACGCTGCGCCTGGGCCAGCACGCGGTGGTTGAAGTCGAGGATCGCGCTCTCGCGGCTGACCAGTCGCGCCGCCGCGGGCGCCGCCGCTGCCGCCAGCATCGGGATCGAGGTGGCAGCAGGAGCTTCGGTCATTGTGGGATTCTAGGAGGCCGGCCGCGCCAAACAGTACCGGGCGCGGGCCGGCCGGTCGCCGGCTCGCGCAGGCGCATCAGGCGGCAGCGTCGGCGACCGCGGCGCGCGCCTTGCGCACCGCCGCGCTGGTCTTGCGCACCGCCGTCTTCTTCGCCGCTTCGGTCTTGTGGGCGGCAGTGCTTGCCGCCTTGGCCGCGGCCTTGTTCACCGTCTTGGCCTTCCTGACGGCAGCCTTGACCAGTGTCGACTTGCCCGCCACGCGCCGCACCAGGCGGCTCGAGCCGTCCTCGATGCGCGAGATGACCTGGCTCATCGCGGTGGCCGCGGGCAGCGCGACGCGGTTGATCGCCTCGAGCGCGCCCAGCTGGGTGGCCTGGTCGAAGCGCTCGGCGTTGGCGGCGATGCGCCGCGCGCCCTTGTGCGCCAGGTCGACGGCGGTGTGGATCGCGTTCTCGGCGCGCTCGGTGCCGTAGTGCAGGCGCTTGGTGGTGTAGCCGCTGATGCGCTGCTGGGTGTCGATCAGGCTGGTGCGCACCTGTTCGGCCAGGTTCACCGCATCGGTGTTGACGACGGCTTCGAAACGCTGGTCGACGAAGCCGATCACGCGCTCGCTGCCGGCGCGGTAGGCGTGGATCACGTTGATCGCGGTGTTGCCATACGAATCGATCACGGCCGCGGTGACGCTGGAAAGGTTGTGCTTGCTCATCGTGCTTCTCCTGGGTTGAGGTTGCGTTGGCTCGGGCGCGTTCGCGCTGGCTGCCATGCGCTCACTGTGCCGGCAAGGCCTAGGGGCTGCACCCCAATTCGGGGACATTCTGCTAGGGCGAGCGCTCTACTGGCGCGGCCCGTGCTATGGCATCAGCGCGGCCGGCTGGGTGATACCGAGGGTGTTTGGCGCACGCGCTGCGATGGCCGCAAGCTCAATGCGCGCGCTCCCAGTTCGGGCCCACGCCCACCTCGGCCAGCAGCGGCACGCTCAACTCGGCCACGCCGCTCATCAGCCGCGGCACCGCCTCGCGCGCCCAGTCGATCTCGTCATCGGGCACCTCGAACACCAGCTCGTCGTGCACCTGCATCACCATGCTTGTCGCGCGCTGCTCGCCGTCGATCGCGCGCTGCACCGCGATCATCGCCAGCTTGATCAGGTCGGCCGCGCTGCCTTGCATCGGCGCGTTGATCGCCTGGCGCTCGGCGGCGCTGCGCCTAGGCCCGCTGCCGCCGCGGATCTCGGGCAGCACGATGCGCCGGCCGAACAGCGTGCTGACGTAGCCGAGTTCGGCGGCGCTGGCCTTGGTGGCCTCCATCCAGCGGCGCACGCCGGCAAAGCGCGCGAAGTAGCGCTCGATGTAGTCGCGCGCCGCCTTGGCCTCGATGCCCAGCGCCTGCGCCAGACCGAACGCCCCCATGCCGTAGATCAGGCCGAAGTTGATGGTCTTGGCGTAGCGCCGCTGCTCGGGGCCGACCTCGGCCAGCGGCAGGCCGAAGACCTCGGCCGCGGTGGCGCGGTGGATGTCCTCGCCGGCGGCAAAGGCCGCGCGCATGCCTTCGTCGCCGCTGATGTGCGCCATCAGCCGCAGCTCGATCTGCGAGTAGTCGGCCGACATCAGCACATGGCCCGGCGGCGCGATGAAGGCCTCGCGCACGCGCCGGCCCTCGGGCGTGCGGATCGGGATGTTCTGCAGGTTCGGCTCGTTGCTGGCCAGCCGGCCGGTGACCGCCACCGCCTGCGCGTAGGTGGTGTGCACGCGGCCGGTGGCCGGGTTGACCATCGCCGGCAGCTTGTCGGTGTAGGTGCCCTTGAGCTTGGCCAGGCCGCGGTGCTCGAGCATGCACTTGGGCAACGGGTGGTCCAGCGCCAGCTTTTCCAGCACCTCCTCGTCGGTGCTGGGCGCGCCGCTGGCGGTCTTCTTGGCCACCGGCAGCCCGAGCTTGCCGAACAGGATCTCGCCGATCTGCTTCGGGCTGCCCAGGTTGAAGGGCTGGCCGGCGAGCTCGTGCGCCTGCTGCTCCAGCGCCAGCAAGCGCTCGCCCAGCTCGCGGCTTTGCAGCGCGAGCTGCGCCGCGTCGATCAGCACGCCGTGGCGCTCGATGCGCTGCAGCAGCGTCAGCGTGGGCATCTCGAGCTGCTCGTAGACGTAGCGCAGCCCGGCGTCGGCACACAATTGCGGCCACAACGTCTGGTGCAGCTGCAGCGCCATCTCGCTGTCCTCGCCCGAGTAGCGCGTGGCGCGTTCGACATCGACCTGGGCGAAGGGGATCTGGTGCACGCCCTTGCCGCACAGGTCTTCGTAGCTCAGCCCCCGGCGGCCGAGGTGGCGCTCGGCCAGGCTCTCCAGGCCGTGCGGCCGGTGCGCTTCGAGCACGTAGCTTTGCAGCATGGTGTCGTGCTGCACGCCGCGCAGCGCGATGCCGTGGTTGGCCAGCACGTGCGCGTCGTACTTCAGGTTCTGGCCGAGCTTGGGCCGCGCCGCATCCTCGAGCCAGGGCTGCAGGCGCTGCAGCACCTGCTGCAGCGGCAGCTGCTCGGGCGCGCCCGGATAGCCGTGCGCCAGCGGCACGTAGGCGGCCACACCCGGCTCGGTGGCAAATGAGATGCCGACGATGCGCGCGCGCATCGCATCCAGCGAATCGGTCTCGGTGTCCAGCGCCACCAGCTCGGCGGCTTCGATCTTGCGCAGCCAGTGCTCGAAGCGCGGCCAGTCGAGCACGGTTTCGTAGTCGTGCGGCAGCGCCGCCACCGGCGCTGTGGCGATGGCTGCGGGCAGCGCGGTCGAAGGCGCGGCGGGTGCGGCCGGTGCCGCGGCCGCGTCCTCGAGCTGCTTGCGCCAGGTGCGAAAGCCGTAGCGCTCGAAGAACGCGAGCAAGCCGTCGCGATCGACTTCGCGCAGCGCCAGCGCGTCCAGCGCCGGCCAGCCCGGCAGCTGCGCCGACAGGTCGCAGTCGGTGCGCACCGTCACCAGCTTGTGCGCGGTGGGCAGCCAGTCCAGCGCCTGGCGCAGGTTGTCGCCGACGGCGCCCTTGATCTGCGCGGCCACGGCGATCACGCCGTCCAGCGAGCCGTATTCGGCCAGCCACTTCACGGCCGTCTTGGGCCCGACCTTGGCCACGCCGGGGATGTTGTCGACGCTGTCGCCGACCAGCGTCAGGTAGTCGACGATGCGCTCGGGCGCGACGCCGAACTTGGCCAGCACGCCAGCCGCGTCCAGCACCTCGGGCGGCTTGGCCATGGTGTTCACCAGCGTCACCTGCGGCGTCACCAGCTGCGCCAGGTCCTTGTCGCCGGTGGAGATCAGCACCTGGTGGCCGGCCGCCGCGGCGATGCGCGCCAGCGTGCCGATGGCGTCGTCGGCCTCGATGCCGGGCACTTCCAGCACCGGCCAGCCGAGCAGCCGCACCGCCTCGTGGATCGGCTCGATCTGCTGCGCCAGCGCCTCGGGCATCGGCGCGCGCTGCGCCTTGTACTGGTCGTACCAGGCGTCGCGGAAGGTCGGGCCCTTGGCGTCGAACACGCACACCGCGTGCGCCGCCGGGTGGCGCTCGCGCAGCCACTTCATCATCGCCATCACGCCGTGCAGCGCGCCGGTCGGGAAGCCGTCCGGACTGCGCAGGTCGGGCAGCGCGTGGTAGGCGCGGTACAGGTAGCTGGAGCCGTCGACCAGCAGCATCGTCGTGTCGCTCATCGGCGCATTGTCCGGCAGCGCCGCGGCCGGGCGCGCACGGCCCGCGGCGAGCCGAGGCGGCCGCCTAGAATCGCGCCATGAGGTCTGCGCTGTATGCCGGTTTGCTCTGGCTGGGTCTGACGGGTTGGCCTGGCGCCCAGTGCCGGGCGCAGCCGGCTGCGCCGCCGCAGCCGCCCGCCGAGGCCGCCGTGCCGCAGCGCGGCGGCGAGCCCAAGGTGCAACTGCTGGTCAGCGAGGACGACCATGTGCGCATCGAGGAGCTTCGCGTGCGCGGCATCACGCGGCGCGTGAGCGTGCAGCCCAAGCTGCCCGGCGTGCCGGCCTACGCGATCGGCCCCAATGCCGACGGCCGCGATGCGTCGCAGGACCGCCGCACCGAGGGCCGCGCGCTGTGGCAGCTGCTGTCGTTCTGACGCGCCAGCGCGCATGGCCGTCTACACCGAGCTGAGCTTCGCCCAGGCCGATGCTTTCGTGCGCCGCCTCGGGCGCGGCGCGCTGCGCGAGCTGCAGGGCATCAGCGCCGGCATCGAGAACACCAATTACTTCGCCACCACCGAGGGCGGCCAGTGGGTGCTGACGCTGTTCGAGCGGCTGCGCCACGAGCAGCTGCCGTTCTACCTGCACTACATGCAGCACCTGGCGCGGCGCGGTCTGCCGGTGCCCGAGCCGCAGGCCGATGCCAGCGGGTGCTTGGTGCACACGCTGTGCGATCGTCCGGCCGCGCTGCTGACGCGGCTGAGCGGGCGCCACGTCGAAGCCCCCGAGGCCACGCACCTCGAGCAACTCGGCCGCGTGCTGGCGCGGCTGCACCTGGCCGGCGCTGATTTCGAGCTGCGCCAGCCGAACCTGCGCGGGCTGGACTGGTGGCTTGCCACCGCGCCGCAGGTGCTGCCGTTCCTCGACGACGAACGCGCGCAGCTGTTGCACGAGGAGCTGGCCTTCCAGCGTGACCTGGCGGCGTCGGCCGCGGCCCAGGCGCTGCCGCGCGGGCCGATCCATGCCGACCTGTTCCGCGACAACGTGGTGTTCGACACCAGCGGCGGCGGCGACCGGCTCAGTGGGCTGTTCGACTTCTTCTTCGCCGGCATCGACAGCTACCTGTTCGACTTGGCGGTGTGCCTGAACGACTGGTGCATCGACCAGGCCAGTGGCCACCTGCTCGAGGGCCCGGCCAGGCGGTTGTGCGATGCCTATCAAGGCGAGCGCCGCTTGAGCAGCGGCGAGTTGCGCCTGCTGCCGGCGCTGCGCCGCGCCGCCGCGCTGCGCTTTTGGCTGTCGCGGCTGTGGGACATGCACCTGCCGCGCGCGGCCGCGCTGCTGCAGCCCAAGGATCCGCTGCACTTCGAGCGCGTGCTGCGCGACAGCATCGAGCGGCCGTGGCACCCGCTGCAGTGAAGCGGTTCGCCTTGCACGAGATGCACGCGCCGAACGCGCCGCCTTGCGGCACACCGCAGCCGGCTCCGACCTCGACACCGCCGCAGCGGCAGCATGGGTAATTGACATGGCTCTTTCGATCCGACAAGCCGCGCCCGGCGATGGCGTGCAGTGGCTGGGCCGGGCCTTCGCGTTGTTCATGCGCCGCGCGCTGCCGTTCACCGGCATGTTCGTCAGCTTCTTGCTGGTGGCGCTGCTGGTGTCGCTGCTGCCGGTGGTCGGCGGCGTGCTGATGCTGATGACGCTGCCGCTGCTCAGCCTGGGCTTCATGCTGGCCAGCCGGGCCGCGCGCGGCAACGGCCTGGTGCATCCGGGCCTGTTCATCGAGCCGCTGCGCGCCGGCCAGCCGCGGCGCAACGCGCTGCTGACGCTGTGCGCCGCCTATGCGCTGGCCACGGTGCTGATCATGACCTTCAGCGACTGGGTCGATGGCGGCGCGTTCGAGCGGCTGCAACGGCTGATGGCCGAAGGCGAGGAGGGCCACGCCGAGCTCGACGCCTTGCTTGGCGACCCGCAGCTGAGTTGGGGGCTGCTCGCGCGCTTCGGCCTGGCCGCGGCGCTGTCGGTGCCGTTCTGGCATGCGCCGGCGCTGGTGCACTGGCAGGGCCAGAGCGCCGGCCAGGCGCTGTTTTCCAGCACGCTGGCGGTGTGGCGCTGCAAGGGCGCGTTCTTCGCCTACTCGCTGGCCTGGGCCGGCGTGATCGCGGTGTTCGGCACCTTGCTTGGGCTGCTGTTCGCGCTGTTCGGCGCCAAGCAACTGGCCGGCCTGGTGGCGATGCCGGCCGGGCTGATGTTTTCCACCGTGTTCTACGTGTCGCTGCTGTTCACCTACGAGGGCTGCTTCAGCGACGACACCGCGCCCCAGCCCGAGGCGCGGCTCGAAGCACCCTGACGCCCGCGGCGCGCTGCGCCGCGCAGACCTACTTCAACGCCTGCAGTCTGGCCAGCAGTGCGTCGAAGGCGCGGTGGCGCGGCACGTCCACCAGCGAGGCCACTGGCTGCGGGTGGCTGCCGAACATCACGATCACGGTGTCGTGGTCGGGGAATACGTACAACCGCTGGCCGAACGCGCCCATCGCCGCGAACGAACGCGGCGGCTGCGGGTTGACCCACCACTGCGCGCGGTATGACCAGCCCGGACGGTGCGGCATCTTCGCGGCTTCGAAGGCACGCGGATCGCCGCCGCGGATCAGCTCGTCGACCACCGACGCCGGGATGATCTGCTGCTCGCCGACGCGCCCGTGCTGCAGCAGCATCTGCCCGATGCGGCCCAGGTCGCGCAGGCTGGCGCTCATGCCGGCGAAGCTGACCTCGGTGCCCAGCGGGTCGAGCATGAAGCTGCCATCGCTTTCCATGCCCAGCTGGCTCCACAGCCGCTGCTGCAGCCAGGCGCTGACCGACTGGTTGGCGGTGCGCGCGGCGATCCACGCGGTGACATCGGTGGCCGGCGAGCGGTAGCGAAACGCGGTGCCGCGCGGCTCGTCGTGCAGGCTCTTCAGCGTGGGCAGCATGTTCAGGATGCCGCTGGGGTTGGCCGGGTTGTTGTACTGCGGCGCCCAGCCCATCGCGCCGACGTAGGCGAAGATGTCGGACTTGGGGTCGGTGTAGTTTTCGTTGAAGCGCACGCCGTCGGTCATGTCCAGCACCTGGCGCACGGTGGCGCCGGCCCAGGCGCTGTCGGCCAGCTCGGGCAGCAGCTTGCCTACCAGCGCGTTCTCGTCGAGCTTGCCCTCGGCGATCAGGGTGGCCGACATCAGCCCGACCATCGACTTGGTGGCCGAGAACATCAGGTGCGGGGTGCCGGGCTTCATGCCGTTGAAGTAGCGCTCGTCGACGATGCGCCCGTGGTGCAGCACCAGCACCGCGTCGGTGTTCGTGGCGGCCAGCATCTGCGGCCAGGTCATCGGTGCGGCCGCGGTGCCCACCTGCAGGTCGTCCAGGTTCAGCGGCGCGCTGGCCAAGGGCCGCACCGCGCCGATCGGCTTGAGCCCGCGCGTCGGGAACAGCTCGCGCGTGTGCTGGAACGACCAGATCTTCTGCGGATAGTCCTGCCAGTTGCCGATGTGGATGCGGTACTCGGGCGGCGGTGGGAAGCCTTGCATCAGCAGCGCCGGGTCGAGCTGGGGCTTGGCCGCGGCTGGCGCCTGTGCCGCGGCGGGCAGCGCCCAGACCGCGCTGCTGGCGATCAGGCAGGCCGCTGCGATGCGGCGGGCTTGGGTTGACGGGTTCGCAAGGATCATGGTCTCGTCTCCATTGTTGTTGCCGGCTGGCGCCATGCTCGCGCACTATAGGCGCCGGCTTTCGTCGGGCATCGTCCGCGCGGACGATGGTTGCGGGCGTGTGCGCGCAAAGAATGGCTGGGCACGCGCAAGCCAGTGTGCGCCACCGCCAGAGCCAGCACCATCGGGTTGCACGGTGCCTGGGCGCTGGTGGCTCGGGATGGCTTGCGTTGGCGCCGCCCGATCCTGCTCTGATTCGCTCCGCTTCATGTCCAGCCCCATCCCGCAGCCGCTGCCGCGCGCGCGCTTCAGCCTTGCCATGCTGGCGCTGCTGTCGGCGCTGGCGTTCATGGATCGGCAGATCTTCGCGGTGCTGCTGGTGCCGGTGCAGCGCGAGTTCAAGCTCGGCGATCTGGAGGTGGCGGCGGTCACCAGCCTGGGCTTCGCGCTGTCGTTCGCGCTGCTGGCACTGCCGCTGGCGCGGCTGTCGGACCGCGGCTCGCGCCGCCGGGTGATCGCCTGGTGTCGCGGCCTGGGCGGGGCGCTGGGCGCGCTGGGCGCGGTATCGGGCAATGCCGGCATGCTGGCGGCCACCCGCATGGGCAGCGCGATCAGCGACGCCGGCGGCGGCCCGGCCTCGATGTCGCTGGCCGCCGACCTGATGCCGCCGGGGCAGCGCTCGCGCGCGATGAGCGTGTTCGCGATGGCCAGCAGCGCCGGCTCGCTGCTGGCGCTGATCCTGGGGTCCTGGGGCGCGCAGCACTTCGGCTGGCGCGCGACGCTGGCCGGCATCGGCCTGTCGTCGCTGCTGGGCGCGCTGGTGTTGCGCTGGGTGGTCAGCGAGCCGCCGCGCGCAGCGCACGCCGCGACCGGCGCTGCGCCTTCGCCCGGCGGCGCGCTGGCCGAGGTGCTGGCGCAGCCGGCGTCGCGCTGGTTGCTGACCGGCGCCGCGCTGGCGCTGCTGGCGGGTTACTCGTTCGGCATCTGGAACTTTGCCTATTTGGTGCGTAGCCACGGCTTGAGCGTGCAGACCGCCGGCTGGGTGACGGGGCTGTCGGCCGCCGGCTCGATGCTGGGCAGCGGCACCTCGGGCTGGCTGGCCGACAAGCTGGTGCCGCGCGACCCGCGCTGGCAGCTCGGCGTGCCGGTGCTGGGCCTGACCCTGTCGCTGCCGCTGGCGCTGGGTTTTCTTGCGATCGGCCCCGACCACACCGGCTGGGCGGTGGCGCTGCTGGTGGCTTTCGGCTTTTTCGTCGCCTGGTGGATCGCGCCGTCGTACGCGGCGCTGAGCCACATCGTCGCGCCCGATCGGCGCGCCAGCGCCAACGCGCTGGTGCTGCTGGTGGGTGCGGTGGGTGGCGGCGGCCTGGGGCCGGTGCTGACCGGTGCGATCAGCGATACGCTGGCGCCGCACCTGCGCGGCGATCCGCTGGGCGCGGCGCTGGCGCTGGTGGTTGCGCTGCTGTTGCCGGCGGCATGGGCGCTGTGGCGATCGATGCGGGCGTACCCGGCGGCGCTGCGGGTTCAGGCGCAGGCCAGTGCCGCGGCCGCAGCGCCGAAGCCGGCAGCGTCGGCCGCGCCGTAGCGAGCGGCATCGGGCCGATGGGCATCGGGTTGCCAGGCCTCAGACCAATCGATGCGGCCGTGGTGCCGCTGGGCCTTCAGGTGCGGCGGTGCCGGTCCAGCGCGAGCACGAAACCCTCCTTGACCTCTTCCATCACCACGTAACTGTTGGACTGCGCCGGCACCGGCATTTGCTGCAGGATCGAGCCCAGCAGGCTGCGGTACTCGGACATGCCGGCCAGCCGCGCCTTGACCAGGTAGTCGAAGCTGCCCGAGATCAGGTGGCACTCCAGCACCTCGGGCGTGTTCTGCAGCGCATCGCGCACCTTCTTGAAGATCTGCTCGGACTTTTGCGCCAGCGTGATCTCGACGAAGACCAGCAGCGTCCTGCCCACCGCCGCGGGGCTCACGCGCGCGTGGTAGCCGGTGATCACGCCCTGCGCTTCGAGCCGCTTGACGCGCTGCGAGCAAGGCGAGGTCGACAGGCCGACCTGCTCGCCCAGCTCGGTCATGGTCAGCCGCCCGCGCTGCTGCAGCAGGTCGAGGATGCGGCGGTCGATTGAGTCGAGTTCGGACATTGCTGCTGAGCCGTTGAAATCAGGATCGAAACAGCAGACTTTGCTGCTCATACAGGCTACTTCGGCAAAAGCTTAGCACGCGAATCCGTAGAGTCACGTTCATTCCTCAAGCATCTGGAGACGAGCAGTGAAAGTTGTTGTTCTGGGCTCTGGCGTGATCGGCGTGACCACCGCCTACTACCTGGCCCGCGCAGGCGCCGAGGTCACGGTGATCGACCGCCAGGACGGCCCGGCGCTGGACACGAGCTTCGCCAACGCCGGCCAGGTCTCGTTCGGCTACTCGACGCCCTGGGGCGCGCCCGGCATCCCGACCAAGGCGCTGAAGTGGATGTTCGACAAACACGCGCCGCTGTCGATCCGCCCCGACGGCAGCCTGTTCCAGCTGCGCTGGATGGCGCAGATGCTGCGCAACTGCTCGGCCGAACGCTACGCGGTGAACAAGGAGCGCATGCTGCGCCTGTCCAACTACAGCCGCCAGTGCCTGCAGCAGTTGCGCGCCGACACCGGCATCGCGTACGAAGGCCGCCAGGCCGGCACGCTGCAGCTGTTCCGCTCGCAAAAGCAGGTCGATCAGGCCCAGCTCGACATTCGCGTGCTCGAGGAGTGCGGCATCGCCTACGAGCTGCTCGACGCCGCGGGCGTGTGCCGTGCCGAGCCCGCGCTGGCGCGGGCCCAGGCCGGCATCGCCGGCGGTCTGCGCTTGCCGCAGGACGAAACCGGCGACTGCTTCATGTTCACCAACCAGCTGGCCAAGATGGCGCAGGCCTTGGGCGTGAAGTTCCGTTTCAGCACCGGCGTCGAATCGCTGCAGTTCGACGATCAGGGGGCCGTCAGCGGCGTGCAACTGACCGGGCCGGCCAAGGAAGTGGTGCGCGCCGACCGCTACGTGCTGGCCATGGGCAGCTATTCGCGCGAGCTGCTGTTGTCGGCGGGCCTGGCGCTGCCGGTCTACCCGGTCAAGGGCTACTCGCTGACGATCCCGATTCGCGACGAGGCTTTGGCCCCGGTGTCGACGGTGCTGGACGAGACCTACAAGATTGCGCTCACGCGCTTCGACCGGCGCATCCGCGTCGGCGGCATGGCCGAGCTCGGCGGCTTCGACAAGACCTTGCGCCGGCAGCGCCGCGCCACGCTGGAGATGGTCACCAACCAGCTGTTCCCCGGCGGCGACCTGGCCCAGGCCGAGTTCTGGACCGGCCTGCGCCCGATGACGCCCGACAGCACGCCCATCGTCGGCCGCACGCCGCACCGCAACCTGTTCCTGAACACCGGGCACGGCACGCTGGGCTGGACCATGGCCTGCGGCTCGGGCCAGCTGCTGGCCGACATCGTGATCGGCAAGGCGACCGGCATTTCCACCGACGGCCTGTCGGTGTACCGCTACCTGGGCACGGCACCTGCAGTGCACGCGCGCCCGGCCGGCCAGGCAGCATGACCCGCCCGGCGCGGGCGCGCGTGGATCTGGCCGCGCTGCGCGCCAACTATGCCTGCGCCAAGGCGGTGCGATGCGTTGGCATCATGAGGAGCAGATGTCGGTCAAGCTGATCTACCTGGCGCAGCGCAACCCGGCGCTGCGGCCCGAACAGTTCGCCCAGGCCTGGCGCGAGCACTCGGCGCTGGGCGCGGGTTGCAGCAACGTGCGCGAGCGCGTGCTGGGCGTGATGCAGTGCTCGCGCGTGCTGGATGGCGCGCCGATCCGCGGCGCGAGCACCGCGCACGACGGCGTCAACCTGCTGCGGCTGCGCGACCTGGCGTCGGCCACGGCGATCTGGAACGACCCCGAGACGCTGGCCATCATGCGCCCCGACGAGCCGCGCGTGTTCGCGCGCTACGTGCGCGAGGTGGCGCTGCTGTGCCGCGAGCGGCCGGTGCGGGACGCGCCGCGCGGCCAGGTCTGCTTGGTGGGCTTCCTGCGCCGGCCGCCCGGGTTCACGGCCGAAGGCTTCGCCAGTGCCTGGAATGGCGCGCGGCCCGCCGCTTGGCTGGGCGACGGGCCGTTCGCCGGCTGCGTGCGCGTGGTCGACAACGAGGTGATCGAGCCGCCGCCGCCGGCCGTGGATTTCGACCGAGTGTGCGAGTGGTGGTATGCCGATGCCGATGCGCCACGCGCCGCGTTCGGCTCGCACGACTTGCGCGGGCTGCTGCCGGACCCGTTGGTGTCGCTGACCGAGCTCACCCGCTCGGTGTTCGTGTTCACGCGGGTCACGCACCAGCGGCCGTAGCCGCTCTACCCACGGGGCGGGCGCAAGCTCGCCGGCTTCAAGCCGGTTGCGGGGTTTGCGTGTACGGCGTGGCGCCGCGCGGCACGTACACACCGTCGGTCTGGTCGGTGAACTCCTTGGCCATCGCGCGCGGGTTGTAGAACTGCTTGTACCAAACGCGCGCCTTCATGAACGGGCCGTCGCTGGGGATGAACAGGCCCGACAGGCAGGCCGCCTTGTTCTGCCAGACCTCGAAGTCCTGCGCGAACGACAGCAAGCTGCTGTGCTGGTACTGCGCCGCGGCGATGCGGTCGGGCTGCGTCGCCACCGCGCTGTTGCTCGGCGAGCGCACGATCAGGTTGTGCCAGACCTTGATCGTGCCGTCGTCCACCGGCGTGTGGGTGATCAGCAGCACCGTTTCGAACACGCCGGTCAGCAGCGACACCAGCACGCCGGGGCCGTGGTAGGTGGTGTCGGTGTGCAAGATCGCGCTGACGCCGTCGGCGCTGACCAGCGTGCGGTGGCCGCCGCACTGGCGCTGCGTGGCGGTGTGGCCGCGGAACTCGTTCTCGTAGCGCTCGACCGTCGAGCCGTGGATCGGGCTGAGGTGGCCGTAGTCGCAGATGTTGTCGATCACCTCTTGCGGGTGCTGGTTGAGCACGCCAACGTGGTCCCAGCGGCCGCCCACCCATTGCGGGTCGCTCCATTGCGGCAGCGACGGGTGCTCCCACTCGGGCTCGCCGTTCTCCGGGTCGTGCCAGACCCACACCGCACCCAGGCTTTCGACCACGGTCCAGCTCTTGACGCAGGCCGCGGCCGGGATCGGCCCTTGGTGGTAGGGGATGTCCTCGCACTTGCCGTCGGGGCCGAAGCGCCAGGCGTGGTACGGGCAGCGGATCGAGTCGCCCTCGACGTTGCTGCCGCCGCCGTCGATCACCACGTAGCTGGTGGTGTTGGGTGCGGCCAGGTGCGTCTTCATGTGCGGGCAGTACGCGTCCAGCAGCACCACCTTGCCGGTGGCGCGCCCGCGGTACAGCGCGAAGTCCTTGCCGAAGAAGCGCACCGCCAGCGGCTTGTGGGTGTTCAGCTCCTCGCTGTCGGCGATCATGAACCAGCCGCGCGGGAAGGTGAATTCGCCGAGGCGATAGTCCTTGGTCGTTGCCATCGGGTCTCCTGAAATGCAGTGTCGGGATTCTCGATATTCTGGGTGCCACCCTGGGGGTTGCATACCCTGTTTGGACGATTCCGCGGCGGGTCCCGGATCCGAACATGCCCGCGACGCGGCCCGCGACGGGCACGACCAGACCAGACCGCAACGAGGACGACGACGATGGGCGACGCGACGATCAACGACTTGCTGGCATGCCAGCGCCGCGCCTTCGTGGCCGAAGGGGCGGTCGCGCCCGAGGTGCGCAAGGCACGGCTGCAAAAGGCGATCGACATGCTGATCGCCTCGAGCGACGCGCTGTGCGACGCGATGGGCCGCGACTTCGGCGGCCGGCCGCCGGTGTTCTCGCTGATGAACGACATCATCGGCTCGCTCAGCGCGCTGAAGGCCGCGCGCGACCGGCTGCATGAGTGGATGCCCGACCAGCCGCGCGCCAGCGTCGCGCCGTTCGACCAGTTCGGCGCCAGCGCATGGGTGCGCTACCAACCCAAGGGCGTGATCGGCATCATCGGCACCTGGAACGCGCCGGTGTTCACGCTGTTCTCGCCGCTGGCCGGCGTGTTCGCCGCCGGCAACCGCGCGGTGCTCAAGCCCAGCGAGGTGGCGCCGCTGACGGCCGAGGTGGTGGCCCGGATCGTCGCCGCGGCGTTCGCGCCCGAGGAACTTACGGTGGTCACCGGCGGCGCCGAGGTGGCTGCCGAGTTCAGCGCGCAGCCCTGGGACCATCTGGTGTTCACCGGTTCGGCCGAGGTCGGCCGCAAGATCATGCGCGCGGCGGCCGACAACCTGGTGCCGTTGACGCTGGAGCTGGGCGGCAAGTCGCCGGTGATCGTCGGGCGCAGCGCCGATGTGCGCAACGCGGCCGAGCGTATCGCGGTGGGCAAGTCGCAGAACAGCGGCCAGCTGTGCGTGGCGCCCGACACCGTGTACCTGCCGCGCGAGAGCGTCGACGCCTTCGTCGCCGCGGTGCAAGAGTTCTACGCCGGGCTGTTTCCGACCATCGCCGGCAATGCCGACGTCACGCCGGCGGTGAACGCGCGGCACTTCGCGCGGGTGGAGTCTTACGTCGCCGACGCCGGCGCGCGCGGCGCGCGCATCGCGATGGCCGGCGACTTTCCCAGCGCGCAAGGCGGTGCCGAGCGGCGCATGCCGCTGCGCCTGGTGGTCGCGCCGCCGGCCGACAGCGACATCGCGCGCCACGAGATCTTCGGCGCGGCGCTGGTGCTGCAGCCCTACGACGAGGTGGCCGAAGCGGTGGCGTCGATCAATGCCGGCACGCGGCCGCTGGCGCTGTACTACTTCGGCAGCGACGCCGCCGAGCAGCGCTACGTGCTCGACCACACCGTCTCCGGCGGCGTGGCGATCAACGACGTGCTGATGCACGCCGCGCTGCTGGACGCGCCCTTCGGCGGCGTCGGTGCGTCGGGCATGGGCCACTACAACGGCCGCGAAGGCTTCGTCGAGTTCAGCCATGTGCGCTCGGTCTACAGCGCCGGCGGCCACGACCCGCGGCGCGAGTGGGGCATGCTGGCGCCGTACCAGGACGGCTTCGAGCAGGTGCTGCGCGCCGCACTGGTGCCCTAAGACGCTGCGGCGATCGAGAACGCAAGAAGCGGCACCCGCCTTCGGCGCGAAGCGGCCGTAGGCCGCTTCGCGCCGAAGGCGGGTGGAGGCAGCTCCCCCGCGCCCCCTCCAAGAGGGGGCTCCAGCATGGCCGTCGGGCCGGCCATGCGGCCGGCGCAGGCCCCCAGCGCCGGCCTGGCGAATGCCGGGTACGCCCGTCCGTCGGCCGCCAGGCCGACTTGTCCGACGAATCGGAGCCCCCTCTCGGAGGGGGCTCGGGGGAGCGGTGCAAAGCGCCCCGGGCGCAAAGCGGCCTACGGCCGCTTCGCGCCGGCAGCCGCCTTGCTTCCCGCGGCGTTTGACCGCAGCGCCGCACGGCAGGTGCCGCGCCGCTCAGCCGCGTGACGGCGGCACGGCCTGCATCGCCTCGGCCAGCGCGGGCAGGCGATCCCACTCGGCGGCGAAGGCGGCCAGCAGCGCGTCGGGGTCCGGCAGCAGCGCTTGGTCGCACATCACGCCGACGCGAAAAACCTCGGCGTAGCTCAGGACCGATACGCCGATACCCACGCCAGCGCCCTGCGGCACCCAGAACATCAGCTCGTCGACGGTCTGGCCGCACAGCCGGCGCAGCCGCGGCGGGCCCGGCATGCAGCTGAGCACCGCGCTGGCCTTGCCCGACAGCAGCTCGATCGCGCGCTGGCGCGTCGGCTCGCCCAGCAGCCCGACCGCGGTGAACAGCAAGCGCGTCAGCTCGCCGCGGCGGCTGCGCTGCAGCTCGCGCAGCCGGCCGCGCAACTCCCAGGCCCGCGCTGCGGGGTTCATCGGTGCCAGCGGCAGCGACAGCGTCAGCAGGCCGAAGCCGTTGCCCAGCTCCGTGCGGTCGGCGTCGTTGCGCAGGTTTACCGGCACCTGTGCGCGCCACTCGATGCGCGCCGGGTCCAGGCCGCGGGCGCGCAGCCAGCCGGCGAGCGCGGCGCTGAAGCAGGCCATCAACAACTCATGGCTGCTGCAGTCGAGCGCGCGCGCCACGCGCCTGACCTCGGCGCTGGGCAGCGCGCGGCTGCAGGCCACCCGGCGCTGGCCGCTGAGCGCACCCTTCAGCGGGGTGGAGCTCTCGTCGGCGATCGTCGACAGGTTGACCGCTTCGGCGAGCAGGGCGGCCACCGCCGCAGTGGGGCTCTGGCCGGGCGCGGTCGGGCGCAGCGCAGCGGCCAGGCGCTCGGCCAGTTCGTTCAGCGGCGTCGGCGCGGCGTGGGCCGCCAGCGCGACCGCGGTCTCGGGCGGGTTTGCGGCCGGATCCTGGGTTGCGTTCTGGGTTGCGTCCTTGGACGTGTCCTTGCCCGCGTCTGCGGCCTCGGAGCGCGCCGCGCTTTCGCGGCCTGACAGCTCCAGCAACAAGCGCAGCAGCGCCATGCCGTCGCCGATCGCGTGGTGCACCCGCACCAGCAGCGCCGCGCCACTGGCCAGCGGCACCTCGATCAGCTGCCACAGCGGCCGCTGCGCATCCAGCGGCGTGCCGGCCAGGCGCGACATCAGCGCCTGCAGCTGCGCGTCCTCGCTGGGCCCGTCGGCCGCATCGAGCCGCACGCGCAGCAGATGGCGGCTGCGCGGCACGCGCGCCACGTCCTCCCAGAAGACCTGATCATCGAGCGTCACCAGCCGCTGCCGAAAGCGCCGGTGCGACGCCACCAGCGACGCGAACAGCGCATGCAGCGACTGGCGCCGCGGCCGCTGGCCGAAGCGCAGCAGCACCAGCATCACCATCGGGTTGTGCGGGCCTTCCAGGCTCCACCAGAAGGTGTCCTCGCCCGTCATGCGCTCGCGCAACGGGGCGCCTGGCGCGGCCATTCGCGCGGCGCCCTGCAGCTTCAGCGGCGCGCTGCGGCCTTCTTTGCAGCCGTTGTCTTTGCAGGTGTCTTCTTGGCCGCTGTCGTCTTGGGGGTGGCCGTCTTGGCGGTGGCTTTCTTGGCGGCAGGTGCCTTGGCGACGGTCTTCTTTGCCGCCGGCTTGCCCGCGGCCGGCTTGGAGGCCGGCGCATCGAAAGCTTCGTCGAAGTGCGCGTGCAGGCGCTTTTCGATCTGGCCCTTGAGCAAGGTGACCAGCAGGCCGAGCTTGGCCGTGACGTGCACCTGGTCCTTGGTGACCTTCATCACCCCTTGCACGCCCGAGCGCGAGAAGTGCAGCTCGTCGCCGCGCCAGGTCGACTCGAGCGAAAACTCCTCGGCCAGGTGCTCGGCCATCAGATCGGTCTGCTTCTTCGCCGCCGGAAGGCTCAGCGCGTGCTTGCGGCGGATGTCGATCGTGCTCATGAAAGGATTTGCTGCATCTAACGCGCCATCGAAGGTGGCGCCCCTCGGGCTTCGTCGCCGGCGGCTGCGGCGCGCCGCCGCAAGGCGCGGCGGCTTCGCAGTAGTCCGCTTGCAGGATGCCCGCGCCCGACGAGAATCCCTATCGTGTCGAGCCTAGAGCATAAAGGAGACAACCGATGGTCAAGATGAGTTTGCAGGATGCGTCGATGCTGCGCGTGGAGTCGCCCACCACGCCGATGCACATCGGCTTCCTGTTGACTTTCAAGCTGCCGCCGAAAGCGCCGCGCGACTTCCTGCAGCGGCTGCACGAGAAGATGCAGCGCTTCGCCGCCGATTCGCCGCCTTTCAACTACCGCGTGGCGCCGGCCAAGTCGCGCACCGAACTGCCGCAGTGGGAGGTGGTCGACCACGTCGACCTCGAGTACCACCTGCGCCACGAGGCACTGCCCGCGCCGGGTACCGAACGCGAGCTCGGTCTGGTGATGTCGCGGCTGCATTCGGTGCCGCTCGATCCGTCGCGGCCGATGTGGGAGTACTACTTCATCGAAGGCCTGCAGGGCGGGCGCTTTGGGGTGTACCTGAAGATCCACCATTCGATGGCCGACGGCATGCTGCTGATGGAGCGGCTGCCGCGCACCATGGCCAACTCGCCCACCGGCAAGAGCCTGCCGCCGTGGGCGGTGCCGCCGGCCAGCGGCGACGACGAGCCGGCGATCGACGATGCCGGCGACGCCTGGCGCAAGTGGCTGAAGGGGCTGCTCAAGTCGTCGCGCGACAAGAACAAGAAGTCCGCCGGCGTGCCCAAGGGCCCGCGCAGCCTGCTCAACGGGTCGATCAGCGGGCGGCGGCGTTTTGCCACGCAGACCATGGATCTGGGCCGCGTCAAGGCCCTCGCCAAGGCCGCCGAAGCCACCGTCAATGACGTCGTGATGGCGCTGTGCAGCGGCGCGCTGCGCCGCTTTCTCGACGAGTTCGATTCGATCCCCGCCGAGTCGCTGGTGGCCAGCATTCCGGTAGCGCTGCCGCGCGGCAAGGGCGAGATGCTGTCGGGCAACTCGGTGGGCGGCATCAACACCGAGATCGCCAGCCATATCGCGGACCCGCGCCAGCGCCTCGAGGCGATCAAGCAGTCGATGCGCGAAGCCAAGGTCCAGCTGCAGGACACGCCGGCGGCGGTGAGCCGCACGATCAACGCGGTGGGCATGTACGTGATGTCGCTGATCCCGTCGGGTGGCAGTGACCGCGCGCCGTTCACCAACCTGACGATCTCCAACGTGCCCGGGCCGCGCACCCCGTTCTACCTGGACGGCGCGGAGATGGAAGGCATGTACCCGGCCTCGGTGCTGACCGGCGACCACCGCGTCAACATCACGCTGGTGGGCTACCGCGACCGGCTGTGCTTCGGCATCATCGGTTGCCCCGACAAGCTGCCGCACGTGCAGCGCCTGTCGGTGCTGCTGCCCGAGGCGCTGGACGAACTCGAGGCCGCGTACGGCTTGGCCAAGGCCGGCAAGGCGGGCAAGGCGGGCAAGGCCGGCGCAGCGGCGAAGTCCACCAAGGGCAAGGCGGCAGGCAAGCGCAGCGCAGCGCGCGCCACGGGCTGAAGGCACGGCGGCACGGCGGCCCAGCGGCGTTGCGGCACACTCGCGGCGCACCCGGCGAACCGCGCGCGCCGCCGCCCGCACCACAAGAGCAAACCATCAAAGGAGACCCGCATGGAACGTCTGAATGCCCAGGACGAGGCCTTCCTCGACATGGAGACCGCCACCGCGCCGACCCACATCGGCGGGCTGGAGATCTTCGTCAAGCCCAAGGGCGCACCCAAGGACTACGTGCGCCGCGTGTTCGACGCGCTGGCCACCAGCCCGGTGCGCGCCGCACCGTTCAACTACCGGCTGCACACCTCGACCCAGGACGACAAGTCCGACTCGGGCGTGATGCCCAAGTGGCTGCGCCCGGCGCCGCCGAAGAAGAAGGATGCCAAGCCGGTGCGCTCCTGGGAGACGGTGGCCGACGTCGATGCCGCCGACCACGTGCACCTGCACGCGCTGCCCTGGCCGGGCACCCAGCGCGAGCTGGGCGAACTGGTGTCGCGCCTGCACTCGACCCGGCTCGATCGCAGCCGGCCGCTGTGGGAGGCGCACGTGATCGACGGCCTGGAGGGCGACCGCTTCGCGCTGTACACCAAGCTGCACCACTCGCAGTTCGACGGCAAGCGCGGCAACCGCGCGATGGCGGCGACGCGTTCGGACGACCCGCGCAAGCGCGGCCTGCCGCCGTTGTGGGGGGTCGACATGAGCACGCTGCCGCCGCTGCCGCCCAGCGCGCCGCCGGCCGCGAGCGCCGAGGCCAGCGGTTCGGACAAGTTCAAGGCCTGGAGCAAGGCCTTGCAGGAGGTCGCGGCGGCGCGGCGCAACAAGCCGGGCGAGGGCGTGGTCGGGCCCTACACCGCGCCCGAGTCGGTGCTGAACAAGCCGATCACCGCGCGCCGGCGCATCGCCACGCAGTCGCTGTCGATGGAGCGCATCAAGCGGCTGGGCCAAAGCGGCGACGCCACCGTCAACGACGTGTTTCTCGCGGTGTGCGGTGGCGCGTTGCGGCGCTATCTGCTCGAGCGCGACGCGCTGCCGCAGGCGCCGCTGATCGCGGCCGTGCCGGTCGCCGGCGAAGTCAAGGCCGACAGCGCCGCGGGCAACGCGGTGGGTCAGATCCTGGTGTCGCTGGCAACGCACATTGCCGATCCGCGCCAACGCTTCGAGGCGGTGGTGGCGTCGAGCAAGGCCAACAAGGCGCACATGCGCAACATGGATCCGGACGCACTGCGGCACTACACCGAGCTGTCGATGGTGCCGCAGATGATTCTGGCCAACACGGCGGTGGGGCACCGCGTGCAGAACTCGAATCTGCTGATCTCCAACGTGCCCGGGCCGCGCAAGCCGCAGTACTTCAACGGCGCGCTGGTCGAATCGGCCTGCGCGGTGTCGCTGCTGCTGGCCGGGCAGGCGCTGAACATCACCGGGCGCACCAACGGGCCTCATCTCGATGTGGGCCTGACCGCCTGCGCCGATGTGCTGCCCAGCGTGCAGCGGCTGGCGGTGTACCTCGGCGAGGAGCTGGGCGTGCTCGAGCGCGCGCTGGGCCTGCCGCCGCTGATCCCGGCACCGGCCAAGGCGGCTGGCCGGGCCAAGGCCGACCCGGCGTCGCGCAAGCCGGCGGCAAAGAAAGCCGCCGCGAAGAAGACGGCGACGACGAAGACGCCCGCGAAGAAGGCCGTGCCCGGCAAGACAGCCGCCAAGAAGACTCCAGCGAAGAAGGTGGCTGCGAAGAAGGCGGTTGCGAAGAAGGCGGCGAGCAAGACGCCGGCCAAGAAGGCCAGGACGGCCGCGCGATGAACGCGAGCCGGGCTGCCAAGGCCAAGGGCGGCAGCCCGACGCGTGAGCGCGTGCTCGACACCAGCTTGCGCCTGTTCAACGAGCAGGGCGTGCAGCACGTGACCACCAACCACATCGCCGAGGAAGCCGGCATCAGTCCGGGCAACCTGTACTACCACTTCCGCCACAAGGAAGACATCGTCGTCGCGCTGTACCGCCGCTACGAGATCAAGGCGGCCTCGGTGATGAACGTGCCCGATGCCAGCCAGGTCTCGATCGACGACCTGTGGCTGCTGGTGCACATGGCCTTCGAGGTGATCCAGGAGTACAGCTTCCTGTTCCGCGACCTGAGCGACCTGAACGCCGCCTTTCCGGCGCTGCGCCAGCGCTTCGTCGCCAACATCGAGCACAGCATCGAGCGCACCGAGGCCTACCTGATGGAGCTGGCCAGCGACGGCCAGCTCGACGCGACCACGATGGAGGTCAAGGCGCTGGCGCTGAACATGGTGCTGGTCAGCACCTACTGGCTCGCGCTGCAGGGCGTGCGCAACGACAAGGACGGCTCGCTCAGGGCGCGCGATGAAGACCTGCCGCGCGGCGTGTACCAGGTGCTGTCGCTGGTGACACCCTACCTCGAGGGTCCGGCACGGCTGTCCATGCGCCGCGAGGCGCGCCGCTACGCCGCCGGGTGACTGCTCTACAGCTCATCGCGGAGCATGCCTGCAACGAATGCGCAGTCATGCGCGGGAGTTCGGCTATGACTCTTGAAACTTTGTTGGATCGCGGCCCGCTGCGCCGTAGGATCATGCTTGCCGCCGGCCTGGCGGTGATGCTGCTGGCGGTGGTGCACCGGCTGTGGCCGGGCGACCCGATCGGCAGCGACTGGCTCGGATTGGCGCTGTACCTGTGTGGTGCCACCGTCACCGTGCTGACCGCATTGCCACGCCGCCGTGCGGTGGATCAAACTAAACGAGGCGCCGCCTGAGAGCGCTGTTCTTTTGTCGGATACTTAACTACGGAGACACGCATGGCCACCCGCAAAGACGCTGCCAAGACCCCCGCCAAGACTGCCAAGGACAAGGCCGACGCCAAGACTGGCAAGAGCGCCAAGACTGCCAAGGGCGCCAAGAAGAGCGACGGGGCGCAGCCGCTGCAAAAGGTCAAGACACTGTCGCACGACCTGCTGTTGGCCGGCATCGGCGCGTGGGTGAGCTCGCGCGACAAGAAGAAGTCCGACAAGGACAAGGGCCTGCCTGACTTTGCCACCTTGGTGCGCGAGGGGCGCAAGGCCGAGCCCGAGCTGAAGGCTTCGCTGCAAAAGACCTGGGACGAATGGAAAGAGAAGTCGTCGAGCTCGCGGCTGTCCAAGAGCGGTGACCAGCTGCGCGGCGTGTTCGACGAGCGGGTCAGCTCGGCGATCACCGGGCTGGGGCTGCCCACGCGCAAGGAGATCGATGCGCTCGAGGCCAAGGTCGACCGCTTGATGAACGAACGCTCGGGCGGGCGCGGCAGCAAGGCCGCAGCCAAGAAGCCTGCGGCCAAGAAGGCGACCGCAGCGGCCAAGCGGGTTTCGCACACCACCGACAGCGGCGAGTCCGCCGCACAGGACGACCAATGAGTCCACGCCCGCACGCTCCAGCGGCAGCCGCCGCGGCTGCCAAGCCGCCGGCTGCCGTCGCGGCGCTGCTGGGCGAACACCAGTACCACGCGCTGCTGCTGAACGCGCTCGAAAAGCAGGTGGGCCTGCTCAATCAGGGTCTGGCGCCCGACATCGATGTGCTGTACGGCGTCATGCACTACATGACGAACTTCCCTGACCGGTACCACCACCCGCGGGAAGACCTGATCTTCGAGCGCCTGGCACAACGCGACGCATCGCTGCGGCCGCTGGTCGACAAACTGCAGGCCGGCCATCACGACATCGGCCGTGCCGGCGAGGAGTTGCTCGCCCTGATCGAGAACCATTGCGGTGCCGGCGCCAACTGCAGCGCCGCACCCGAACAACTGCGCGAGATCCGCGACCGGGCAAGCGCCTACATCGCCAACCTGCGGCGGCACATGGACATCGAGAGCGTGCAGCTGTTCCCGAAGGCGATCGCCGGGCTCGACGCGTCCGACTGGCGCGAGCTTGGCGCCGACATGCCGCCCATCGCCGACCCGATCTTCGGCGGCGAGGTGGCCGAGCAGTACCTGACGCTGCACGAACACTACGTGAAGGACGAGGCCCAGATCTCGATCGGGCGCAAGGCCGCCCACCTGGCGGAGTTCGTCGCGTTGATCGAGGCGCTGAGTGCCATCTTCGGCGGCATGCACCGCATCCGCAAGGTGATCGGCGAGCACAACCGCAGCACCACCGCCGCCAACCGCAAGCTGTTCGCGCAATGGTCGCGCAGCAGCGATCGCGAAGAACGCCGCGAGCTGATGAAGCACATCGCGCAGATGAACAAGGAGCGTGCCGCAGCGGTGCGCCAGCGCGTCGAGCAACTCTGGAGCGACGCGCGCACCTTGGCCGCCGATCCCTACGATCCGCGCCACGGCCCGCACGGGCCGCGCCTGTTGCGCCCGCGTCACCTCAAGGCCGAGGAGCAAAGCTGATGCCCAGCTGGCAGACCAACGCGCTGAACGTCGCGCTGCACCTGACCGTCAAGCGCATGATGGGCAGTTCCGGCTCGGTCGAAGCGACGCGGCGCTTCATCGAGTCGCGCCGCAGGCGCCCGGTGCCGCCGGGCTGCAAGATTTCCCCGGTGGCTTGCCACAGCTTTCGCGGTGAGTGGGTCACGTCGCGCCACTCCAGCGAGGCGCGCACGCTGCTGTACCTGCCCGGCGGCGGCTTCATGTTGCCGGCGTCAGCGCAGATCCCGTCGCTGGTGGCGCGCATCAGCCGGCATGCCGGCACACGCGGCCTGATCGTCAACTACAGGTTGGCGCCGGAGCATCCGTTCCCGGCTGGTCTGGACGACTGCCTGGCGGCGTACCGCCACCTGCTCGATCTGGGCACCGACCCGAAGAGCATCGTCATTGCCGGCGATTCCGCCGGCGGCGGCCTGACCCTGTCGACGCTGCTCGCGCTGCGTGACGCGGGCGACCCGCTGCCCGCCGCCGCCGCAGTGATTTCGCCGTTCACCGACTTCACCTTCGGCGGCGAATCGCGGGTGGAAAACGATCGCAAGGATCCGATCCTGTCGAACGCCGGCATGGAGCAGATGAACCGGATCTACCTGCGCGACGCCGCGCCCGACAACCCGCTGGCCTCGCCGGTGTATGGCGACTTTCGCGGCCTGCCGCCGATCCTGGCGCACGTCGGCAGCACCGAGGTGCTGCTCGACGACACCCGGCGCGTCGCGCAGCGTGCGCGCGCGCAGGCCGCGCAGTTCGAGGTCGAGGTCTGGGACGAGGTGCCGCACGTGTGGCACCTGTGGCGCTTCCTGCCCGAGGCGCAGCAGGCGGTGGCGCGCATCGGTGCGTTCATCCGCGAACACACGGCTGCGGCCGACATCACGGGCCAGGCCTACGAGCCGGACTTCTGCCCGAGCGAGCCCGAACTGCTCGAGCCCGAGGTGCTGGTGCCCGACGCTCCGGTGCCCGAGGTGCTGGTGCCGGTGGCGGTGCGTACGCCGGCGCGGCGCCGGCGGCGGGTCAAGCCTTTGCCTTGAGGCTGCTTGCGCCCAGCGCGTCGATGCGCTGGTTCATGAAGGCAAACCACAGCGGCGGCAGCAGCGCCAGCCACAGCATGCCGGTATAGCCGGTGGGCAACTGCGGACTGTCCGGGTGGTGGCGCAGCGCCACGTAGGGCACAGCCGGGTTGGCGTGGTGGTCGGCGTGGCGCTGCAGGTTGAACAGCCAGGCGTTGCTGACGCGCTCGGCGGCGTTCCAGGAGTGATGGTGCGTCACCGGCTCGAGCCGGCCGTCGCTGCCGCGCTGGCGCTGCAGCCCGTAGTGTTCTATGTAGTTCACCGCCTCCAGCAGCGACACCGCCACCAGCGCCTGCCCGGCGAAGAACGCCGCGCCGCGCGGCCCCAGCACCAGGCCGAAGGCCAGCAGCAGCGTCAGCGGCACGGCGGCATACCACAGCATCATGTTGTGCACCGACCAGCGCGGCAGTTCCTGGCGCGCGAGCCGTGTGGTCTCGAGGGCCCAGGCCGAGCGCCAGCCGCCGGGCAGCGCGCGCCACCAGAAGCGATAGAAGCTCTCGCCGCGGCGTGCGGTGGCGGGGTCGTCCTGCGTCGCCACGCGCGCGTGGTGGCCGCGGTTGTGCTCGATGTGGAAGTGGCCATAGCCCACGGTCATCAGCAGCGCCTGCGCCAGTGCGCGGTCCAGCCGTGAGCGCCGGTGGCCGAGCTCGTGCGCGATGGTGATGCCCTGGCCGCCGCTGACCAGGCCGATCGACAGCAGCAGCCCCAGGCCCTGCCAGGCGCTGGTGTGCGGCTGCGTGAATTCCCACGCGCCCCAGCCGATCAGCGCGCACTGCACCGGCAGCCACACACGCAGCGGCAGGTACAGCCAGCGGTCGTGCTGGGCCGCAGCGACTTGCGCGGCGGTCGGGTTGCTTTCGTCGCGCCCGGCCAGCAGGTCGATCACCGGCAGCGCGACCAGCACCAGCAGCGGCGTCAGCCAGTGGTTGCCCAGCAGATGGCCAAGCAAGGGCAACGGCAGCAGCGTGCCGAACAGGGCCAACGCACGCTGCATGCGTGCTGCGCTGCCCGTTGGACTCAAAGCTTGGCCAGGCGCCCGACTTGACCGGGCTCGAGCTGGCCGGCCTCGACCAGCGCCAGGATGGCGTCGCGCAGCGACTCCTCGGCCGCTCGCCAGCGGATGCCCAGCTCGTGGACCACGCGCGAATCGTCGGTCGGCGGCGACTGTGTGAAGAACACCATCGACTCGTAGCTCAGATCGGCCTCGGGCGGCTTCAGGTTGGGCGCCTTGTCGACCACCCAGCCCATCGCGCGCAGCGCCCAGCCGGGCATGTTCTTGACCTCGAAGGGCTTGTCCAGCAGCGAGCCGTACAGCGCGGCCAGCGCGTCCATGTCGAGGTAGTGGCCGCCGCACATGTAGCGCCGCGGACCGCGGCCGCTGACCATCGCCGCGGCGTGCAGCGCGCCCAGGTCGCGCGCGTCGATCACCGACCACGCGGCCTCGCGCGTGGGCAGGCTGCCGGCGCGCACCTGCATCGCGATGCCGCTGGCCGCCTCGCCGCGCACCGACCCGGCGGCCGGGCCGACCACGCTGCTCGGGTAGGTGATGACCACCGGCTTTTCCTGATCCTGCAGCGAGCGCACGTAGCGTTCGGCCTCGGCCTTGCTCTGGCCGTAGGCGGTGGTCGAGTCGGCCACTGGCAAGTCGGGGTGCAGCACCGGCAGGCCGGGTTTCATCAGCGCGGCGATGCTCGACACGTAGATCACCGGGTCCAGGCCCAGTCGCACCGCGTTGCCGACCACGCAGCGCGTGCCCTGTGGGTTGTCCTTGCGCATGCGCTCGGCGTCCTTGGCCTGGGTCGAGACGAAGGCCGCGCAATGCAGCGCGGCATCGCAGCCGTCGAGTGCTTCGAGCACCGCGCGCTCGTCGGTCATGTCGCCGATGACGATCGGCGGCAGCTTCTTGATGCCCAGCGCGCCCAGCACCTCCTGCGCTTTTTCCTTGCTGCGCACCAGCAGCTTGACCTCATGCCCGGCATCGAGCAGCGCCTTGACGCTGTGCGCGCCGACGAAGCCGGTGGCGCCGGTGACCATCACCCGGCGCTTGGCGCTGCGGGCGCGGCGCGTTGCGGTCTTGGCCGCAGGCCGGGCCGCGGTCTTCGCCGCTGCCTTGGGTGTCGTCTTGGCCGATTTCTTGGCTGGTGCCTTGGCTGGTGCCTTGGCTGCCGTTCGGGTGCCCTTCTTGGCCGCAGGCTTCGCTGGCGTCTTGGCCGCTGTCTTGGCCGCGGTCTTGGTCGACTTCTTGGTGGCGATCTTGGTTGCGTTCATGCCGGTACTCCCAGGTCGAGCGTGAAGTCTGCCAGACGTGTGCGCAAAACGGCCAGTGCTTCGGCGTCGGTCAGGGTGCCGAGGTTCAGAGGGCTGACGGTCATCACGTCGCGCAGCACCATGCGGCCCTCGGTGGCCTCGTCGGCAAAGGCGTCGGGCTGCAACGCCGCATCGAGCAGCGCGATGCCCGGCGCCGCCGGCAACGGCTGCTTCGGGTGCGCGAAGCGGTCCATCGATTCGACGAAGCCCAGATGCCACGGCGACCAGTCGCCCACCCGGGTGATCGCCGCGCCCAGCACCCGCTCGCTGCGCGGCAGGTTGACGTTCAGACCCAGGCCGCGCGGCAACAGCCGGCTGGCCGAGCAAGGTGGCAGCGCCGAGCCCGCCGATCCGCCGCCGGCCGACGCCGCCAGCGCCGCGATGAGTGCGCTGAGCGCGGCCGCAACCGCGCGCAAGTCGGTCTCGCCGTAGGCCATGCTCAGCGCGATCGCCGCCACACCGCGGTGCAGCGCCACCTGCGCGGCGCCGACCACGCCCGAGAACAGGGTCAGCTGCCCCAGGCTCCAGCCGTGGTTGGGGCCGGCGACCATCAGGTCGAAGGGCCGCTCGCGGCCGAGCAGGTCCAGGCCGTGCAGCGCGGCCACCGCCGGCGAGCCGTCGACCGACCAGCTGTCGTTGTCGAGCGGGTCGCGCCGCACCTGGTGCGGCTGGAAGTAGTCGAACGACGCGGCCGCGCCCGGGCAGGCGCTGGCCGGGGCCGACACCACGACCTCGTGGCCGTCCGTGCGCAGCCGATCGCGCAGAACCTGCAAGGCGGCGCTGCCGATGCCGTCATCGTTGGTGAGCAGGATGCGCACGGTGCACCTTCACGAGGGGATTTCTGATCTGGCGCGCAGCGTAGGCAGCCCCGCTTGCCGCGGCATCGTCCGTTTGTGCGATTTGAGCGCGGCGCCGCGCGGGGAGCATCACGGCTTCGAGTTTCAGGAGGATTGTCACCATGTCGCTGCAAGGAAAGGCCGCCATCGTCACCGGTGCCGGCAAGGGCATCGGCCGCGCCTGCGCGCTGGCGCTGGCGCGCGCCGGCGCCGACGTCGCGCTGGCCGCACGCACCCAGTCCGACCTCGACGCGCTGGCGCGCGAGATCGAAGCACTCGGCCGGCGCGCGCTGCCGCTGGCCTGCGACGTCGGCAACGAGGACGCGCTGCGCCGCCTGGTGGCGCGCACGCACGAAAGCTTCGGCTGCATCGACGTGCTGGTCAACAACGCCGGCGGTGGCGGCCCCAACGACGCGCGCAAGGCCAGCGGCGCCGACTTCGGCCACATGCTGCAGTGGAACGTGGTGCCGGCCTACACGCTGATCCAGTTGTGCGCGCCGATCATGCGCGACGGCGGCTACGGCGCGGTGGTCAACATCTCGTCGGTGGCGGCGCGCTACGCGCAGCGCGGCTTCTCGGCCTACGGCGCGTCCAAGGCGGCGCTGAACCAGATGACGCGCAACCTGGCGCAGGACTTCGCGCCGCATGTGCGCATCAACGCGATCGAGCCGGGCACGATCGAGACCGAGGCGCTGGCGCCATTTCTCACGCCCGAGCGGCGCGAGCGCATGGTTGCCACCACACCGCTGCAGCGGCTGGGCCAGCCCGAGGACATCGCCAACGCCGCCGTGTTCCTGGCTTCGCCGGCGTCGTCGTGGATCACCGGCAAGGTGCTCGGTGTGGACGGCGGCGTCGAAGCGCCCAACTTCTGAAGCCCCACCGATGAGCACACCCGCGACGGCGGTGACGGCGGGCGCGCCCGGCGTTCGGGCCATGGCGTTGCCCTGGCCGCTGCTGCTGCTGACACTGATCGCCACCGTGCAGTTCTTCGACCGCGCGCTGATGGTCGTGATCCTCGAGCCGATCAAGCGCGAGTTCGCGCTCAGCGACGCGCAGCTCGGTCTGTTGGCCGGTTTGAGCTACGCCGCGGCCTTCGCGCTGGCCGGCATTCCGCTGGGCTGGCTGGCCGACCGCACGAACCGGCGCAACCTGCTGGCCGTGCTGCTGGCACTGTGGTCGGGCATGGTCGCGCTGGCCGGCAGTGCCGGCAGCTTTGCCACGCTGGTGGCCGCGCGCGTGGGCATCGGCGCGATGGACGCCGGTGGCCAGCCGTGCTCGGTGTCGATGATCGCCGACCTCTATCCGCCGCAGCGTCGCGCCACCGCGGTGGCGGTGTTCTACATGGGTGTGCCGCTGGGCATGGCCGGCGGCTTTCTGTTCGGCGCGCTGCTGGCCGGTGCCTACGGCTGGCGCACGGCCTTGTTCGTTGCCGCCGCACCCGGCCTGGTGCTGGCCGTCTTGTTGCTGCTGCTGCTGCGCGAGCCGAAGCGCGGCGGCAGCGAGCCGGCGCCCAGTGCAACGACAGCGGGCGCGAGCGTGGCGGCCGCGGCGCCGCCGCTGGCCGAGACGCTGCGCTTCATGCGCGGCCAGCGCGCGCTGCTCAACCTGATGGCCGCTTCGGTGCTGGTCACGGCATCGTCGTCGGCCATGATGTCGTGGATCGCCTCGCTGCTGATGCGCAGCCACGGCCTGGCGATCGAGCGCGTCGGCCTGGTCACCGCGATCTGCATGGGCGGCTTCGGCGCCATCGGCACGCTGCTGTTCGGCATCGCCGCCGACCGCGTCGGCGCGCGCGACATGGCGGCACAGCCGCGGCTGATGGCGTGGCAGGCCGCGGGCATCGCCGCTTTCGGCAGCGCGGTGTGTCTGTGGCCGGGCTGGCTGGGCGCTGCGGTGGCGCTGGCGCTGTTTGCCGCGTGCGTCGCCGGCCTCAACGGGCCGACCTATGCGCTGACGCAAACGCTGGTGCGCGTGCGCATGCGCGGCACCTCGATCTCGGTGCTGGTGGTGCTGCTGAACCTGATCGGTGTCGGCGTCGGGCCGACGCTGGCCGGTGTGCTCAGCGACGTGTTCGCCAGCCGCTTCGGTGCCGATTCGGTGCGCTGGGCGATGGTGTGCGTGCTCGCAGCCAGCCTGCCCGCCGTGTGGCTGTTCCTGCGCGCGGCGCGTTCGATGCCGCAGGACCTGGCGCGCGCGCAGGGTTGAGCGCGCGACCGTGCGGGCCTGACGACGATGATCACGCTACTCGACGACTACGCGATCCACCAGACCCCCGAGCCGCTGAGCCGGCCCGCCACCAGCGACCGCAACTTCTACGACCGCTGGTTCTTCGCCGGCCACGCTGCCGACGGCCGCCTGGTGTTCGAGGCGGCGCTGGGCCTGTACCCGCAGCGGCGCGTGATGGACGCGCATTTCACTCTGCTGGTCGATGGCGTGCAGCACTGCTTTCATGGCTCACGCCGTGCGCCGCTGGAGCGCACCGAGATGGTGGTCGGGCCGTTCGTGCTGACCATCGAACAACCGCTGCGCGTGCTGCGCCTGCAACTGGCCGATGCCGCCAGCGGCCTGGCCTGCGACCTGCGCTTCACAGCGCGCAGCAGCGCCGCCGAGGAGCCGCGCAGCGTGCTCTACGACGGCGACCGGCTGCTGATGCACACCACGCGCTTCACGCAGTTCGGGACTTGGCGTGGCTGGCTGTCGCTGCAAGGCCGGCGCAGCGAGGTCGACGGCGTCAGCGGCGTGCGCGACCGCTCCTGGGGCATCCGCCCCTGCGGCGAGCCCGAAGGCGGCGCGCCGCCGTCGCCGCCGCGCTCGCCCAGCGTCTACTGGGCCTGGGTGCCGCTGGGCTTCGACGAGCTGTGCACGCAGTTCAACACCTTCGAAGACCCTGCCGGGCGGGCGACACAACTGGCCGCGCACCGGCAGCCGGCCTACGCCGATGCGGCGCAGATCCCAGCCGGTGCCGACCCCGATCAGCGCGAGTTCGCACAGGCCCGGCTCGAAGTGCGCTGGAAGCCCGGCACGCGCCACCCCGACGGCGGCACGCTGCGGCTGGCAGACCACGATGGCAGCGCCTGGCACATCGAGCTGCAGCCGCTGGCCACGCTGCTGACCAAGGGCCTGGGCTACCACCACCCCGAGTGGGGCCACGGCCTGTGGCAGGGCGAGCTCGCGCTGGGTCATGAGCAGTTTCGGCCCGACAGCGTAGCTGCGCTGGCGCCCGAGAACGTGCACGTGCACCAGATCGTGCGTGCGCAGCTGAGCGGCCCCGACGGCGAGCGCAGCGGTGTGGGCATCCTCGAGACGATGTGCTTCGGCGCGCACGCGCCTTCGGGCTTCACCGGCTTTCTCGACGGCGCCGCCCCAGGAGCAACCCGATGATCGACGACCTCGAAGACCTGGCCCGCCGGCTCGAAACCTGGTTGTCGGCGCAGCACCCGGAGCGCGCGCCGCTGGCGGTGTCGCAGTTGAAGCGCTCGGACGCCGGCTACTCCAACATCACCGTGCTCGGCGAGCTGAGCTGGACGCTGGACGGCGCAACGCAGCAGCTGCCGATCGTGCTGCGCGTGCAGCCTCAGGAAAGCTCGGTCTACCCCGATTGCGACATCGTGCGCCAGTACCGCGTGATGGCCGCGCTGGCCGGCAGTGCGGTGCCGGTGCCGCGCCTGCTGGGGCTGGAAACCGATGCCACGCCGCTGGGCGCGCCGTTCTTCCTGATGCAGCGCATCGAAGGGCGGGTGCCGAACGAGAACCCGCTGTACCACCTCGAAGGCTGGCTGCACGACCTGAGCGCCGACGCGCTGCGCCAGCACTGGTTCAGCGGCATCGACACCATCGCGGCCATCGCCCGCCTCGACTGGCGCGCGCTCGGGCTGGACTTCCTGCAGCCACCGCCGGGGCGCACGCCGCTGGCGCACCAGCTAGCCTACTACCGCGACGCGGTGGCCTGGGCCGAGCGGCTGGGGCGGCCGTACCCGCACCTGCACGCCGCTTTCGACTGGTTGCACGCCCACCAGCCGACCGACGAGCCGCTGGCCTTGAGCTGGGCCGATGCCAAGCTCGGCAACTGCGTCTATCACGACGGCCGCGTCGTCGGCGCGCTCGACTGGGAGCAAGCGACGCTGGCCAACCCGGTGGACGATCTGGCGTGGTGGCTGATGCTCGACGAGTCGCTCAGCACCGGCTATGGCGTGCCGCGCCTGGCCAGTTTGCCCACGCGTGACGAGACGGTCGCGCACTGGGAGCGCGCCAGCGGTTTTTCGGCGCGCGATTTGCCGTACTACGAAGTCTTCGCCGCCTGGCGCATGGCCTACGTGATGGCGCGCATTGGCACCGTGTTCATGCAGCGCGGTTGGGTGCCGCGCGAGTCGCAGATGGACCTGCAAAACGGCGGCAGCACGCTGCTGGCGTTGCACGCGGCGCGGCTGGGTTTCTGAACGGCCGCAGGAGAAAGACTATGGCAGGCAGCATCGGCCCGCTCGTCGCCGCCGACGAGCACTTCAACCACCAGATCGTCGACACCCACGCCAGCGTGCTGCACAGCGATCTGTCGTGGACCGAGAAGGTCTGCGGCGCGGTGTTCGCGCGCGACGGCTCGCTCGCGGTCGGTTTCGGCTTTGGCAAATATGCCAACCGCAACGTGGTCGACGCTTACGGCGGCCTCTCGCGCGGCGTCGAGCAGTGGACGGTGCGCGCCAGCCGCGCGCTCGATGCCGCGCCCGACAGCATCGACGCCGGGCCGCTGCGCTACGAGGTGCTCGAGCCGCTGCAGCGCGTGCGCATCGCGCTCGAGCGCAACGCGGTGCAGCCGATCGCCTTTGAGCTGGAACTCGAAGGCAGCGTGCCGTGCGTGGTCGAAGAGCGCGAGGACCGGCGCACGCTGAGCGGCTACCGCCGCAGCGCCGACCAGATCCGCTACCACCAAAGCGGCATCGCGCGCGGCTGGATCGAGCTCGAAGGCCGGCGCATCGCGGTCGAGCCGCAGACCTGGCTGATGACGCGCGACCACTCATGGGGCCTGCGCCCCAGCGTGGGCGCGCCGCTGAGCGACGTGCAGCCGGACGCCATGGACGCGCACCCGCCGCGCGTGCTGGCGGTGTGGAACCCGCTGCTGTTCACGCGGCCCGATGGCTCGACTTTCGCCTTCCACCAGTACACGCTGCTGTACGAAGGCGAGGGCTGGCGCCACGAGAAGGTGCAAGGTGGCTTCGAACATGCCGACGGCCGCCGCGAGCCGGTGCGCCAGATCGAGCCCAGGCTGCACTTCGATCCACGCAACCGCCGGCTGCTCGGCGGCGAGTTCATCCTCACCCTGCCCGATGGCCGCACGCGGGTGCTGAGCGCGCGTGTGCTGGGCGATACCGGCTTTCATCTCGGGGCCGGGCTGTACCACGGCTTCGACGGCCAGCACCACGGCCAGTGGCGCGGCCGGCAGCACGTCGACGGTGAATACTTCGCCGATTGCTCTACAGCCGAAAGCGCCACCCGGCTGAATCAGTTCCGCGATTGCCTGATCGAGGTGCACGACCAGGAAACCGGCGCCATCGGCGTCGGCAACTGCCAGACCTGGGTGCAGGGCGCTTGGCCGGAGCTGGGGTTGCCCGAGCGGTGAGAGGCAGGCAGCGACGCGGCGAGCGCGCCGGCTACACCGTGCGCCCGGCCTCGTGCCTGCGCTCTCGCGCTTCACCAGGAGTCATGCATGCCGACGGACACTGATTACGATTTCATCATCGTGGGCGCTGGCTCCGCCGGATGCGTGCTTGCCAACCGGCTTTCCGCAGATCCCGGGCACCGGGTGCTGGTCCTTGAAGCCGGCGGGCGCGACAGCCATCCCCTCATTCATATCCCGGCCGGCTTCTTTCCCTTGCTGCGGAACGAATCCGTGAGCTGGCGCTACCAGACCGCGCCGCAGAAGCATCTCGACGATCGCGTCCTGGCCGATGCACGGGGCAAGGTGCTGGGCGGCAGCAGCTCGATCAACGGCATGTGCTACAGCCGGGGTAGCCCCGAGATCTTCGATCTATGGGCGAGCCTGGGCAATGCTGGCTGGTCCCATGCCGACGTGCTGCCCTATTTCCGACGCTCCGAAAGCAACGAGCATGGCGAGGACCAGTACCACGGAGGCAGCGGGCCGCTCCCGGTGACGCGCGCGAAGATCCGCAATCCCGGCCAGCAGGCATGGATCGAAGCGGCGATGCAGGCCGGATATCCGTACAGCGAGGACCACAACGGATCTGCGCCCGAAGGATTCGGGCCGTCGGAGTACACGATCAGGAACGGGCGCCGGATGAGCACGGCCGTGGCCTATCTCAGGCCTGTCCGCAAGCGCCCGAACCTGACGATAAGAACCAGAGCGCATGTCACGCGGCTGTTGCTGGACGGTGAGCGCGCCATTGGCGTCGAGTATCGCCACGGCGGGCAGCTACGGCAGGCCCATGCCACCCGCGAGGTGATCGTGTGCGGTGGGACATTCCAATCCGCGCAACTGCTCATGCTGTCGGGGATCGGCGACGGCGATCACCTGCAGTCCGTCGGCGTCAGAACCGTCGTGGACCTCAAGGGCGTCGGGCGGAACCTGCATGACCATGTCGGCACGCTGGTCCAGATCACGAGCCCGCTGCCCGTCTCGGACTACAAGCTGCCCGGCAGCCCGATGCGGATGGCGGCCGCGATGTTGCGCTACCTGGTCACGCGTGGCGGCCCGCTGGCGAGCAGCGGCACGGACGTCGTCGCTTACCTGCGATCGGGCGCACCCGGACACCAGGAACTCGATCTCAAGTTCTACTTCATCCCTCTGCTGTTCGGCGGCGACGGTAACTTCGTCCAGCAGCATGGATTCACCAATCTCATCATCCTGACCCGCCCCGAAAGCCGCGGCACGCTGAAGCTGCGGTCGGCCGATCCCATGGACCCGCCCGTGATCGACGCGAACTACCTCGCCGAGGAGCGCGATCGCGACGCCCTGAGGAGAGGGATTCGCATCGCCCGCGGGATATTCAGACAACCCGCCTACGCACCGTTCAGAGGGGAGGAATGCGCGCCCGGCACGCACTGCGTGAGCGATGTGGACCTCGACGCGTTTTTCCGCAGCACCTGCAACGTCAACTACGAAGCCGTCGGGACCTGCCGGATGGGCAATGACGACCTGGCTGTGGTGGACCAGCGGCTGCGCGTGCGTGGCATCGAAGCGCTCCGGGTCGTCGATGGTTCGGTCATGCCGCGCATCACGACCGGGGATCCCAACGCGACGATCATCATGATCGCGGAGAAGGCGGCCGACATGATCCTCGACGATGGTGGTTCCAGGCCGCCTGGGCTTCGATGATCCGAAGCCCTCAGTGCGCGACCCGGTGTCCTCGAGAATCGCGGCGTCAGCGGGGCGAGGCAGTTGCCCCCATCAATCACCGGCTATTGCGTACGCCGCGTCGACGCTGGCGATGAACCGCCATCCCGATGTTGTCTGCCCGGTCCTGCCATTGCGCTGGATCAGGTCGATGACGGCGGGCAGTTCGTCGTCCGCGCAGTCCCATCCGCCGCGCGTGCTGGCGGTGTGGAACCCGCTGCACCTCAAGCCAGTTGGGCGTGTGCGGTGGCGCTGAACCTCACCGGCGCCGGCTGGCGCTCGCGGTTATCCCCAGCGACGCGTTCGCCGCACGCTTCGCGCGGATCTGCCTAGATGATCCCCCAGCGCTGCGCCTGACGTGCGGCCGGAATCAGCAAGCGCCGGATGATGCGGTCCTGCTTGCCGATGTTCGCCACCGGGGCCGGCTTTTCCAGCGGGAAGGGCAGGTCGTGCATGCGGTCATGCACCAGGCCTTCGGCGAACAGCTTGCCCATCAACGGCGCCATCACGTTGCCCCAGGCGTTGAAGTACATCAGTCCGTACAGCCCCGGCTGCACTTCGAATGCGCCGGGGAACTGGCGCTCGCGCAGCGCGACGCGGCCGGTCCAGTAGGTCTCGAGTTCGATGCCCAGCTCGCGTGAGGCCGGCCACATCTTGTGCACCCAGGTCCTCTGGTTGGCGAAGTGCCAGCGCGCGTCGGCCGCCTTGCGCACCGCGGGGATCGACGACAGCAGCAGCCGGCCGTGGCCGTCGATCACGGTGGGGTTCAGGTCCACCGGCACCTGCGCCAGCGTCTGTCCGCCCGGCATGATGAGCTTGCGTGCCGCGGGCGACAGTGGCCGGGTCGTCAGCGCGTAGGCGGTCAGCGGGTAGAAGCTTGCGGCGAACTGCGGCACCACGTCGCTGGGGTAGGCGTTGGTGCAGAACACCACACTGTCGGCGCTGACGCTGCCGCGCTCGCTGCGCACGCGCCAGCGTGGGCCGGCCGGCTCGATCGTCAGGGCGGGGCTGTCACCGAACACGCGCGCGCCCAGCTTCGCGGCCGTGGCCGCCAGGCCGACGCTCATGCGATAGGGGTTGACGCGCCCGCCGTCCAGGTAGACCAGCGCGTGCGTCCAGTGCGCGCTGCCTGTCGCCTGGCGCAACGCCGCGCCGCCGAGTTCGGCCAGGTTCAGCATGCCGCGCTGCTCCATCCATGCGGTCTGGCGGCGGAACTTCGCGATCGCCGCGGCGCTGGTTGCGGCGTTGAGGTAACCCGAACGCAGCGCATCGGCGTCGAAGCCGTGCCTGGCCTGCAAGTCGAAGACGATGCCGCGGTGCTCGGCAAAGGCTTCGAGGAAGCGCCGGCCCTGGTCGGGGAAGCTCTGGAACACCGACGGATCGCGCAGCGTCGGCAGCACGTGCCCGGCGTTGCGCCCCGACGCACCCCAGCCCGGCTGGCGCGCTTCGAGTACGGCCACGCCCACGCCGGCTTCGGCCAGGTGCAACGCCAGCGACGATCCCGCCAGCCCGGCGCCGACCACGAGCACGGCCACGTCGATGTCGGTGGTCAACGTGGGGTAGGGCGGCGCCACGCCGCCCGGCAGCGTCCAGCCGCTGCGCTCCAGCGGCACCAGGCCGCGGTCGAACAGTTGCGCGTCGCTGTGCGCGGCGCGGTCGGCGTCGACCAGCGCCAGGCGGGCTCCCTGATCAGCGGCGCCGGGGCGGCCCACTTCAGCCTTCGCCCAGATCGGGGGCCCAGGCGACGCCGTTGATGTGCGCGCCGCCGTCGACGAACAGCGTGTTGCCGGTGAGGTAGGCGCAGTCGTCGCTGGCGAGGAAGACCGCGACGCCGGCGATGTCGGTCTCGGGGTCGCCCAGGCGGCCCATCGGGTTGGCCGCGCTGATGCGTTCGATCATGCCGGGCTGCTGTGCGGCCACGCGCCTTGCCGCGGCCGACAGCGCCGCCGGGCAGATCACGTTGCAGCAGATGCCCCAGGGCGCCCATTCGCGCGCCGCCGTGCGCGTCAGCGCGCGCAGGCCTTCCTTGGCCACGTTGTAGTCGGCGCTGCCGATGTGCGCATTGACGCCGTTGAGCGAGGCCATGTTGATGACGCGGCCCCAGCGCTGCGCCTTCATGTGCGGCAAGGCGGCCAGCATGGTCCAGCGGCAGGCCAGCGGGCCGAGCGTGAACGCGGCTTCGAATTGCGCGTCGCTCTTGGCCTCGACGCGGGCGATGGGGCTGCCGCGCCAGGCGTTGTTGACCAGGATGTCGACCGCGCCGGCCGCGGCCATCAACGCCAGCACGCTGGCCTTGTCGCCCATGTCGACGTGCACGAAGCGGCCCGCGCCACCGCGGCGGTGGATTTCGTCGGCGCAGTCGTTGCCGGCGGCTTGGTCGATGTCGGCGACGACGACCTGCGCGCCCTCGCGCGCGAAGCGCAGTGCGATGCCGCGGCCGATGCCGTCGCCGCCGCCGGTGACCAGCGCACGCCGGCCGACCAGGCGCAGCGCGGCGCTGTTCACACCGTGCGGCCGGCCTCGTGGCCGCCGTGCATTGCGCCTTCGATGTAGTGCAGGCTGGCGCAGTCGCCGACGGCAATCACCATGATGCCCAGGCCACGCAGCGCGCGCACCACGGCGTCGTCGGTTTCGGCGCCGACCGCCAGCACCACCGAATCGGCGGGCGTGCGCTGTTCGGCGCCGTCGGCGTCGCTCCAGCGCACGTCGCGCGTGCCGATCTCCAGCACCTTGGCGCGGCGCACCAGCGTGCCGTGCGATTCGACCTCGTCGAGCACGCGCCAGCGGCGCACGATCGACAGCTCGGGCCCGGGCTTGTCGCTTTCTTCCAGCACCGTGACCTCGCGGCCGCGCGCGATCAGGAACTCGGCCAGCTCGAGCCCGACCAGGCCGCCGCCGACGATCACCACGCGCTTGCCCAGCGGCATCCACAGCTTGGACAGGTTCTTCAGCGCCTGCTGGCTGTCGGTGACCTTGAGGAAGCCGCCGGCCTTGAACAAGGTGCGCTCGGCCAGGCCGAGCTTGGCGCGCGCGATCTCGTCGGCACCGTCGCCGGTCATCAGCCGGCGCAGCTCGTCGCCGCTCCACACATGGCGCTGCAGCGCGCCGGGGATCGGCGGCGCCTCGCGCTTGGCGCCGGTGGCGACGATTACTGCGTCGGGGCGCAGTTCGGCCACCAAAGCCGGGGTGGCTTCGGTGCCCACACGGACATCGATAGGCAACTGCTTGACCTGCGCCACCAGGTGGTCGAGCAGCGCACCGTTCTCGGGGTAGGCGAGCGCGGCGAAGAACAAGGTGCCGCCCAGGCGGTCGGCACGTTCGACCAGCGTGACGCGGTGGCCGCGCAGCGCGGCGACGCGTGCGGCTTCCATGCCGGCCGGGCCGCCGCCGATCACCAGCACCCGCTTGGGGCTGATCGCCGGCTCGATCGGCCACTCGAACTCGTGGCCGGTCTGCGGGTTGACCGCGCATTTGACGCGCTGGTTGATGAAGATCTGGCTCACACACACGTAGCAATAGATGCACGGGCGCACGTCTTCGGGTTTGCCGCGCTGCAGTTTGATCGGCAGCTCGGGGTCGGCCAACAGCTTGCGGCCCATGGCGACGAAATCGATGTCGCCGCGCGCGATCGCGGCTTCGGCCTCATCGGGCTCGACGCGGCCGGCCAGGATCACCGGCACCTTGACCGCGGCCTTGACCTCGCGCGCGTAGGGCAGGAAGGCATTCGGCTCTTGTGCCAGCGGCGCCTCGGTGAAGGCCTTGCCTTCGTTCAGCGTGGCATAGGCCGACACGCTGATGGCATCGGCGCCGGCCTGCACCGCCAGCAAGGCGGCGGCCGCGGCGTCGGCCGGCTGGATGCCGCCCTTGGTGCGCAGCTCCTCGCCGTCGAGTCGCACCCACACCGGGAAGTCGGCGCCGCAGCGCGCCTTGACCGCGCGCAAGGTGTCGGTCAGCAGCCGCGCACGGTTTTCGATGACGCCGCCGTAGTCGTCGTCGCGCTTGTTGTAGTAGGGCGAAAGGAAGCCGGCAAAGATGTAGCTGTGTGCGGCGTGCAGTTCGATGCCGTCGAAGCCGGCTTCTTGTGCGCGCGCGGCGGCATCGACGAACCACTGCGTCATCTGCTGGCAGTCGGCGCGGTCCATCACGCGGATGCGTGGCCGCTGCTTGCCCAGGCCACCGACGAAGGTCGACAGCTCGAGCGGCGTGAACGCCGTCAGCATGGTCGACTTCTGCGGCGGCGGCATCGACGGCACCCACAGGTCGCGCCCCGCGGTCATGTCGCGCGTCGCGGTCTTGCCGGCGTGCTGCAACTGCAGGCCGATCTTCGCGCCTTGCGCATGCACGCGCCGCGCCAGCTCGGCCAGGCCGGGGATGTGGTCGTCCTGCGAGATGCCGACCTGGTAGGGCTCGGCCGTGCCGGCGGGGAAGGCCACCGCGCACACGCCCATCGTCAGCAGGCCCGCGCCGCCGCGCGCCCGCGTCTCGTAGTAGGCCTGGATGCGCGGGCCGCAGCTGCCGTCTTCTTCCGCAAAGTTGGAGCCCATCGGCGCCATCACGATGCGGTTCTTCAGCGTCAGCCGGCCGATGCGGCCGGGTTCAAACAGGGCTCGGTAGGTGCGCGTCATGAGTGTGGATTCAGTACGCGCGCCACCGGGCCGGCACGCTCAGAACGAGTACTTGGCGACCAGCGACACCTGGTCACGGTCGGTCAGCGGACGGAAGTTGAGCATCGTGACGTTGGCATTGCCCAGGTAGCCGAGGTAGCTCAGGCCCAGCGACAGATTGCCGCCGTAGACCATGGTCGCACCCAGGCTGTAGCGCATGTCGCCTTCGCCGCCGACGCCGCCGGTGATGGTGCGGCCGAGGAACTGCATCGAGAAGCTGATGGGCACCGTCAGATCCCAGCCCTCGAAGATGCCGGGGTAGCCGAGCACGGTGGTCAGGTTGCCCGCTATCGCGGCGTGGGTATCGAAGGTTCGCCGGTTGCTGTACGGGAAGAAGGCCGGCGCCGGGTTGAACGGGATCTGGACCTTGTCGATCTCGCCGACGTAGACGGTGGAGATCTCGGCCAGTACCTGCGTCGAGCGTGCGATCGGCGTGTTGCCGGCGTTGATGAAGGTGCCGATGTTCAGCTGCGTGATCTTGCCGCGTGACGGCACCCCTGCCACTTCCGCAAAGCCCTGGCCCGCCGGCAACAAGGCATTGACCAGCACCGGCGCGTTGTCCTTGTACGACAGCTCACCGGTCACCGTCGCCACGCCCAGCGTCGTGCTGTAGGTGGCGCCGATCAGGTGGACATCGTCGAAGTAGTTGACGCTGTAGGTGCCGTTGCCGATCTGTGCGACACCGGGGAACGGCGTCGGCACACCGGGCGCGAACAGGTTGACCACCGGCAGCGGCGTGCGGTCCTTGTAGTTCAGGTAGTACACGCCGACCTCGGTTTCGTCGGTGACGCGGTAGCGTGTGCCGATGCCCCACTGGCCGAAGTTGTCGGGTGTGGTGTCGGCCTGGCGCACGCCGAACGAGCAGCCGGTGAAGCCGCCGAAGCCGCCGGCGGCCGGCAGTTTGGCCCACGGCCCCAGGCAGATGGCGCCTTGGCCCACCGCGTCGGAGGTGCTCAGGTACGAGCCCACCGACGGCGCGAAGGTCTTGTGGAACTGGAACTGCAGTTGTGCCAGCAGCGTCCAGCGCGGCGTGACTTCGATCGCGGCCGAGATCTGGCTTTCGGGCAGCAACTGGTCCTTGGTCTCGGTGCCGGGGATGCCGACCTTGGTGCCGTCGGCCGGCCCTTGCGCCAGGCCGATGCTGGGGAAGAACAGCGCCTCACCCCAGTTCACCACGTGGCGGCCCAGGCGCACGGTGGCGCGCGCTTCGTCGATGTCGAACGAGGTGTAGGCGTAGACGTCCAGGTTGCGCCCGTAGCCGCCCTGGTAGTACTCGGTCTGACTGGTGAACTGGTTGAACGGCGGCGCCGTGTTGACCGAGTTCGGGTTGAAGCCGGGGCCGGGGAAACCGTTGCCCGGGTTGTTGTCGTTGATGCCGTGATAGGCACCGTCGTAGAAGATGCTGCCCGAATAGACGAAGCCGCTGTCGCCGTAGCTGAGCTTGGCGTCGACCAGCGCGCCCAGGCGGTTGGCCGTCAGCGCGCCCCGGTCGAAGTTGTTGTTGCCGTCGTTGATGCCGACGGTGCGCGCGAGCAGCGCGTCCTGCTGCTTCACACGCTGCCCCAGCGTGTAGGTGAAGTTGGCGCGCGCATCGAGCTTGATGCCCGGCCCGAACTCGATCTGCTCCAGGGCAGCCGCCGGCCCGGCGGCCACCATCGCCGCCGCCAGTGCAATGGCGTGCGGGGTGATGTGCTTTTTCATCTAATGTTGCTCCTCGTGTACCCGTGGTTCCCTGGTTGTCGTTTTAGTTGCCCATGCTGCGCGCCGCTTCGGGCGTGAACATCTTGGGTGTGAGGTCGCCCTTGTTCAGGATCGGGCCACGCTCACGTTCCTGGAACAGGTTGTAGCCGACGTAGCCGCCCGAATTCAGGTCGTGATAGAAGCTGGTGCCGGCCTGCCAGATCTGCGCATCGAAGGCGTAGTAGTGGTTGATGAAAGCGAACTGCCACAGCTGGCCACGCGCGTCGTAGAAGTCGGACATCGCGGCTTGCCAGGTGTCCTCGTCGAGGAACAGCACGCGCTTGCCGTACAGGTGGCGATAACCCTCTTTCAGCGTGCCTTCGAGCACCCACACGCGGCGCAGCTCCCAACGGATGTAGTCGGGGTTGGCGTGGCCGGGTTTGATCAGGTCGGCGTACTTGACGTCCTTGCCGTGCACCTTGTAGGCGTTGGCAGGGATGAACATCTCGCGCTTGCCCAGCGACTTCCAGTTGTAGCGCTCGGGTGAGCCGTTGAACAGGCGGTCGGAGTCGATCGTCATCTTGCCGCCGCTGCCGCCGATCGGCTGGTCGAAGCCGTACTCGGGCAGCTGACGCACGCGGCGCGTGCCCGGGTCGTAAACCCACGCCAGGCGCTTGTCCTTGGCGAAGCTGGTCGGCTCTTGCGACACGCTGACGCTGCCCTTGTCGCGCTCGGGCAGCAGCGTGGCGGCCAGGCTGTAGGCCATCGGGCCTTCCAGCGGTTTGCCGCGGTTTTCCGGCAGACCGATGACGCCCAGATTGGTGTTGCGCTGGCGGCCCCAGGTGACGGTGCCGTTGGACTGCACGTTGGCGAAGTCGCGCAGCGTGTCCTCGTTGTAGGCGCGCGTCGGGAAGGTGTTGTTCATCAACAGCTCGTTGCCGTCCTTCGGGATCGGGAACGGCACCGCGCCGGTGACGGCGCCCTTGATGGCCATGCCGCCGTCGGTGATCTCGGCGTTGAGCGCATTCTTCTTGGCCGACTCGCACACGTAGTCGGCGTAACGGAAGTCGCGCCGCGTCGGGTACACGTCCATGCGGAAGGTCTTCGGGTATTTGGCGAACATCGCCTTTTGCCCGTCGGACAACTTGTCAGCGAACTTCTGGTAGTCGGCCGCGGTGATGCTGAACAGCGGCTTGTCGGCGGCGTAGGGGTCCACCGGGTGCTGCCCGGTCGTCGACTTGTAGTCCACGCCCGGTGGCGTGCCCAGCCACTTGCCCGAGAACGCGGGAATCGAGCCGTCCTTGTTGCCGGCCTTTTCGGCGCCGACGCAGGTGAGGTCTTTGCCCAGATGGTCGGCCTCGGCGGCGCTGACTTTGGCGTAAGCGGCGCCGGTGCACCCCAGCGTGATCGCCAGCGCGATCGGGGTCCAGGCCTTCGATGTCAACATGTTCAGTCTCCTTGGGGGGGTTCGCGGGCAAAGTCGCGCGCAGGTGGCACGGCCCGCTGCGTGCAGCGCGCTACAGGTGCTGCTGCGACACGCGGGGAATTCTTAGGTTCCGCGAGGGGCGTCGAATCGTCAATGCGGACTAATGGCGAATCAGGGTAAACCTGCAGCCGTTGTGTTGCTTTTCGTCGGGTTGCTTTTCTCTGTGAGCACGATCACGCCGATGCTTCGTTCGGACGATGCCGGTGTGCGATTCCGTCGGCACGCTGGCGCTTCACGACACTGACAGCAGGGGTGCTCCATGGCCAACAAGGGCTTCGGCCGACGTTCCATCTTCCACACGCTGGCAGCGCTGGCGCTGGCTGGCTTCATGCCGATCAGCCAGGCGCAGAACGCGGCGGCGGCGCCGGACCCATTGGGGGCGAAGATGCGCGAAGCCTTCGTCTATGCCTACCCGTACTACGAGTTCATGTGGCTGCGTGACCAGGCGCTGCACAACCCGCAGTCGCTGACCTACACCGAACTTAACCGTTTCAGGCACCAGCGCCATCTGGCCACCCCCAGCGACCGCTGGGCCAACGGGCCGATCCGCGACACCTTCTATTCGACCGCCTGGGTCGATCTGGGTCCGGCCCCGGTGCTGCTGTCGCTGCCCGATACCGCCGACCTGTATTACGTGCTGGTGCTGGTGGCGGCCGATACCAACTCCTTCCGCTATTTCGGCCGGCGCAGCAGCGGCACCCAGGCGCGCACGGTCGCGCTGGTCGGGCCCGACTGGAAAGGTGAGATCCCAGCGGCCGACGAAGTGGTGCGTGCACCGACGCGCGACCTGTACATCAACCTGCGCGTGCTGGTGCGCAACGAGGCCGACCTGGCTGCGGCGCACGTGGTGCAGGACGGCTTCGCGCTGCGGCAGCAACCGGCCGCCACCCTGGCCGACGGGCCGAAGCTGCGGCCCCTCACTGGCAAGGTCGATGGCAAGATCGATGGCAGCGTCGAGCGCGTGATCGACATCATCAATCAGGCGATCGCACGCAACCCGCCGCCACCCGCCGAGACGCCGCTGCTCGAGCGCTTTCGTGAGGTCGGCATCTGCGGCAAGGACTGCCGCTTCGCAGACCTGCCGGCCGAGATCCAGCAGCGCTGGCGCGCGCTGGTGCCGGCGATGATCGCGCGCTTCAAGACCTCGCTGGACGCCAACCTGACGCACCTGAAGAAGGTCGACGGCTGGCTGCCGTTCAGGCTGCCGCGTGACTTCGGCGCCAACTACGCAATGCGCGCCGGCTCGGCCGCCAACTCGGGCGGCATCTTCGGCGTCGAAGCGGCCGAGGCCACCTACTTCATGGCGGTGGCCGACGACCACGACGAGCCGCTGGGGCAGGGCCGGCGCTACCGACTGCATCTGCCCTCGGGCGGGCTGCCGGCCGACGCCTTCTGGTCATTGACGCTGTACGAGTTCGTCGAGGGCGGGCAGTACATGGTGGCCAACCCGATCGATCGCTACTCGATCAGCGACCGCACGCCGGGGCTGCAACGCAACAAGGACGGCAGTCTGGACCTCTGGATCCAGCCCGACGCGCCGAGCGATGCGGCGCAGCGCGCCAACTGGCTGCCCAGCCCGAAGGCCCACAAGTTCTACATGAACGCGCGCATCTACCAGCCGCGCGCCGAGGTGCTGGATCCGAACTGGAAGATGCCGGCGGTGCAGCGCCTGCAGCCCTGAGGCGGGCCTTTGATCGGGCGCGAGGCCGTCCCCCTCACCCCAACCCTCTGCCCCGCTGGCGGGGCAGAGGGGGAAACCGTTTGCTTCACCTTCGACCAGCGCGACGCAGCGTGACTCCCTCTCCCGCTGGCGGGAGAGGGTTGGAGTGAGGGCCGGGGGGAGGGTCGGAGCTACTTGCGCGCAGCGTCCACGCGCGCCAACTCTGCCAGCCCCAGCTTCAGCCGGATCATGTGCTCGAGGTAGACCAGCGCTTCCTGCGTCGTGGTGTGTTGATCCACGCGCGCGCCGTAGACCTCGAGTGCGCCTTGCAGCACCACCGCGTCGCCCGGTGCGGCCAGCCAGGCCCAATCGGCCAGCGCGGCAGCGACGGCAGGGTCGCTGCGGCTCGTCTGCTTGGCACGCTCGATCAGCGCGTGCGCACCGCCGGCCGCCGCCGCGATGGCTTGCGCCTGCTTGGCCAGCGGCGCCGGGTTCCAGTGCGACGGGATGTCGTCCCACCAGCCACCGTACTGTTTGACCACCATGCGCGAGATGTCCTGCGCGGTGACGTAATCGGGCCGCAGGTCGGGGCGCTGCGCCAGCGCGGGCGGCAACGCCACCGCCTCGACCACCTGGTCGACGCGCTGGCCGGTGTTGAGCCCGGCCAGCGTCTGCGCGGCGATGCTGTCCAGCGCGGCGGCGTGCGCGGCCAGCTTGTCCTGCAGCACCGCTTCGTCGCTCAAGGCCGGGCCGTGCATCGTCAGCACGCGCGCCGGGCGCAGCGCGGCCATGTCACGCAAGGCCTGCGCCCAGTCCTCGACGAAGCGCTGGCGCCGCTTGCCGTTGCCGGCGTTGGGCAGGAAGTCCTGCAGGTAGTCGGCGCTGACGACGATGCGGCGCGACGGCAGCCAGGCCCACAGCTGGTCTTCGGTCTCGCCGCGCGCGTGCGTCAGCACGAAGTCCTCGCCGCCGATCGTCAGTGTGGTGCGGCCGTGGAAGGTCAGCGTCGGGCGGATCACGTCGTCCCAGCTGCGCGGCACGCTGCGTTGCTGGTTGTTGCGCTGCACCAGGCCCCAGCTGCGCAGGTCCATACCCATCTGGTCGATGAACTCCTCGGTGGTGACGATGCGCGGCGCCGCACCGCCCGGGCCCATGTCCATCAACGCCCACGCGCCCCAGGCGTGGTCGGCGTGGTAGTGGGTGTGCACGATGGTGTGCACCGGCTTGTCGCTGAGCGACTTCAGCGCATCGCGCAGCGCCGGGCCGGCCGGCGCGTAGCCGCTGTCGATCAGCACCAGCCCGGCGTCGGTCTCGAACACCGCGATGTTGACGAAGGGCAGTCGCAGCAGCCAGCTGCGCGGCCCTTGCGGCTCGACCTTCAGCTTGGCGCGCGCGTCGGCGATGGCGGCGGCGTCGCTGCGGCTGTACATGTTGTTGGCGATGGCCTGCGAAAACGATTCGCCGCTGAACGAGCCGCCGCGCGTGATCGCCTTCATCAGCTGCGGGTTCTCGCGTGCCACCGCGCCGCGTGCCGCGGCGATGGCCGCGGCATCGGCCTGGCGCAGCGGGTCAATCGCAGCGGGCTGGGCCTGCGCACCCAGCCCCAGCAGCAGGGCCAGGGCGACGCTGGCGGCGCGGGCGGTACGACGTGTCAGAGCATGCATGCAGTTCAATCCTTCGCTTCTTCGTAGAAAGTCTTCATCGCCGCCGCGACCGCCTCGACCTGCTTGCGCATCGCCGCGCGCATCACCAAGGCGTCGGCCGCCTTGCCCAGCGCGCCGCCGCGCAGCGAGTAGCTCATGCTCAGCTCGGCGTTCACCGCGCGCGGCCCGGCGGCCGTGATGCTATAGCGAAAGCGCGCCTGCAAGAACGGCATCGGCGCTTGCTCGCTGCCCGGCTCGTGCAACTCGAGCGTGAAGCCCTCGCCGTCGACCCACTCGACCACGGTCTCCTGCATCGGCGCTCGCTTGCGCTGTTCGATGCGCCGGCTGGCGCCGATGCCTTCGTGCTGGCTGCTGGTGAGGGTGCAGGCTTCGACGCCGGGCACGTAGCGGTCGGCCAGCTCGAGATTGCGCAGCAGCTGCCAGGCGCGCGCAGCCGACACCTCGATGCGCAGGCGGGTGCTGACTTCACTGTCCATGGCTGCCACCTTGCGTCGTCACACGACATCGACACGTGCCGGCGACCGCACCGCCCGCGGCAGGCCGCTGGCCGGCGCGCGCCTCAGGCCTCGGGGAACCACTGCTTGCGAATGTCGGCCTTCAGCAGCTTGCCGGTCGGGTTGCGCGGCAGTTTCTCGGCCACGACGATGCGCGTGGGCACCTTGTAAGACGCCAGCCGCGAGGTGACGAACTTGCGCAGCGCCTCGGGCTCGGGTGCGCGCCCCTCGTGCGCTGCCACCACCGCGACCACCGCCTCGCCGGTCTTCGCGTCGGGGATGCCCAGCACCGCGGCCTCGGCCAGATCCTCGTGCTGCAGCAGGCAGGACTCGACTTCGGCGGCGGCGATCTTCTCGCCGGCGCGGTTGATCACGTCCTTCAGCCGGTCGACCACGAACAGGTAGCCGTCCTTGATGTAGCCGACGTCGCCGGTGCGAAACCAGCCGTCCTGCATCGCCGCGGCGGTGGCTTCGGGCATGTTCCAGTATTCGCTCATCACGGTCACGCCCGACAGCCAGATCTCGCCGGTCTCGCCCTCGGGCAGTGCCTGGCCATCGGCATTGGCGATGCGCACGTTCATCACCGGCGAGACGATGCCCGAGCTGCGTGGTTCATTGGCAAAACCGTCGCCCGAGATCGCCGAGCCGACGCCGTTGCTTTCGGTCAGGCCGAAGCCGATGCCCGACATCGACGGGCCGAAGCGCTGCAGCACCTCGTCGATCAGCCGCTGCGGCAGGCCCGAGCCGCCGAAGCCCATCGCGCTGAGCTGCTTGCGCATCTGGTCGAAGTCGAACTGCGGGTGCTCGAGCACCTGCATGATCATCGACGGTGCGGCCTGGAAGGCGGTGACGCGCTGGTCGCGGATCATGTCGATCGCGCGCGCCGGGTCCCACTTGTGCACGAACACCAGGCGGCGGCCGTTGATCAGCGCGCTGAGCAGCTGCGCATGCAGGCCGCTGACGTGGAACAGCGGCACCGCGGTCAGGATGGTGGGCGCATGGCCGCGCTTGAGCAGCTCGGCCACCACGCCCGGCGACGAAATCCCCGACAGCGCGGCGATGAACTCGATGTTGTAGAGCGCCTGGCACACCGCGCGCTGCGTCGACAGCACGCCCTTGGCGCGCGAGGTCGAGCCCGAGGTGAACAGCAGCAGCCCGGGGTCGTCGGGGCCGAGCTGCACCGGCGGCGGGCCGTCGCGCTTGGTTGCCAGCAGCGCCGACAGCGAGTGCAGCGCCGAGCCGGCGGCGGGCTCGGCGTCGCACAGCACGGTGACGGGCGCAAGTTCGGCCAACTTGTCGCCGATGCGCTTGACGCGGTCGGCGTCGGCCAGCAGCACCTTGGGCTGCACGTCGGCCAGCGCCGCGCTCAGCTCGGCCTGCAGGCCGAAGCTGTTGATCGGCGCCGGCACCGCCCCGGCCAGCGCGGCGCCGATGAAGGCCACCGCCCATTCGGGGCGGTTGCGCATCGCGATGGCGACGCGGTCGCCGGGCGCCACGCCGAACTGTTCGCGCAGCGCCCAGGCCAGCGAGTCGGCGGCGGCGAACAGGCGGTTGAACGACCAGGTGTCGCCCTCGTAGACGATGTAGGTCTTGTCGCCGTGCACGCGCGCGGCGTTGATCATCTCGGGGATGGTCTCGCGCGCGTTGCGGTAGGCCGGCAGGCGCCGCCCGCCGACATCGACTTCGGTGAGCTCGAAGGGCGCGCCGGGGCCGGTGAGTTGGGCCTTGATCTGCGCCAGGGTCTGGGCGATGGTGCTCATGCTGGGTCTGTCTCCGGTCTATGGTCTTTGCGCCGCCGGCCTGTGGGCGCTGCGGCACGGTCTGGCATCACACTCTGGCATCAAGCGGCGAAGCCTAACAGCGCGGCGTAGCGGCGGCGATGGTAGGCGCCGTCACCGAAGGTCTGCTGGATCGCGCGGCCGCGCTTCATCATCAGGCCGATGTCCAGTTCATCGGTGACGCCGATGCCACCGTGCAATTGTGCCGCCTCGTTCAGCGCGCGCTCGCTCAGGTCGCTGGCGCGCGCCTTGGCCAGGCTGGCGAGCTGACTGGCCTCAGCCGCGTCGTTGTCGAGGGCTTCGAGTGCCGCAGCCACCGCACTCTTCAGCAGTTCGATCTCGACGAACAGCCGCGCCATCCGGTGCTGCAGCGCCTGGAACGAGCCGATGGCCACGCCGAACTGCGTGCGCTCCTTCAGGTAGGCGACGGTGCGGTCGAAGGCCTCGCCGATCACGCCCAGCGCCTCGGCCGCCAGACATGCGCGCGCGCGGTCGAGCACTGCGTCCAGCGCGACGGTGGTGGCTTCGGGCGCACCCAGCAGCGCGTCGGTGGGCAGTGCCACGCCATCGAAGCGCACGCGCGCGGCGTTGCGGCTGTCGACCATGATCGTGCGCTCGAGCTGCACGCCGGGTGCGGCCGGGTCGACCACGAATACCGCCAGATTCGCGTCGGCGCTATCGGCATCGTCGATGCGCGCGACCACCAGCAGCCGCTCGGCGACGTGGCCGTCGAGCACGAACCACTTCTCGCCGTCGAGCCGCCAGCCGCTGCCGCTGCGCCGCGCGCGCGTGGCGATGCGCGTGGGGTCGTGGCGCGGCGTCTCGTCCAGCGCCAGCGCGAGCACGGTCTGGCCTGCGGCGATGCGCGCCAGCCAGTGCTCGCGTTGTGCTTCGCTGCCCAAGCGCTCGATCAGCCCGGCGCCCAGCACCACGGTGGACAGCAGCGGCGTGGCCGCCAGCGTGCGGCCGGTCTGCTCGAACACTGCGCCCAGCCCGGCCCAGCCGATGCCTAAGCCGCCGTGCGCCTCGGGCAGCACCGCGGCCGGCCAGCCGAGCTCGGCGATCTCGCGCCACAGCGCCTCGTCGTAGCCGCGCGCGTCGCGCGTGTCGCGCAGCTTGCGCAAGGCGGCGATCGGGGAACGCGCGCCGAGGAACTCGGCGGCGCTGTCGCGCAGCATGCGCTGTTCGTCGTTCAGCAGGAGGCTCACGCTCGCGCCCTCACTTGGGTAGGCCCAGCACGCGCTGGGCGATCAGGTTGAGCTGGATCTCGGAGGTGCCGCCGCCGATGGTGTAGGTCTTGGTGTACAGCCACAGCCGGCACATGTCGTGTTCGTCGGTGCTGAAGGCCTCGCCCTCCCAGCTTAAGGCCCGCTGGCCCATGATCTGCTGCAGCAGTTCGTACTTGGCCACCTCCTGCTCGGTCTGCGTCAGCTTCATGATCGCGGACACACCCGTGACATCCTCGCGCGCGTGGATCATCTCGTGCATGCGGCGCATCGTCAGCGCGAACGCGCGCTCGTCCATCATCGCGCCGGCCAGGCGGTCGCGCCACACCGGCTCGGCGTCGGCCAGGTAGCTCGCGGCCACCGACAGCGGCTCGTGCGACGGCGCGCCGCCCTCGCTGAACTTGGACATCGCCGCGCGCTCGTGCTCGAGCAGCTTCTTCGCCACCGACCAGCCCTGGTTGAGCCCGCCGACCAGCTGGCGCACCGGCACGCGCACGTTGTCGAAGAAGACCTCGCTGAAGGTGGACTTGCCGCTGATCAGCTCGATCGGGCGCACGCTGACGCCGGGTGCCCGCATGTCGATCAGGATGAAGCTGATGCCCTGCTGCTTCTTGGCCTGCGGGTCGGTGCGCACCAGCGCGTACATCCAGTCGGACAGGTCGCCGTAGGAGGTCCAGATCTTCTGGCCGTTGACGATGAAGTCGTCGCCGTCGCGGACCGCGCTGGTGCGCAGGCTGGCCAGATCCGAACCGGCGTTCGGCTCCGAGAAGCCCTGGCACCAGCGGCGCTCGCCGCGCGCCATCGGCGGCAGATGCTCGGCCTTTTGCTCGTCGCTGCCCAGTTCCAGCAGCACCGGCCCGAGCATCCAGATGCCCAGGTTGTATTGCGGCTGGCGGCAGCCCAGGCGCAGCATCTCCTCGTCGAGCACGCGCTGCTGCTGCGCATTCAGCCCGCCGCCGCCGTACTGCAGCGGCCAGCCCGGCGCGAACCAGCCGCGGTCGCGCGCGCGCTCGAACCACAGCCGCTGCTCGTCGCTGATGAAGACGTTGTGCGCGCTGCTCCACAGCATCTCGGGGCTGCTGATCGGCGTGCGCATCGGCGCCGGGCAGTTTGCTTCGAGCCAGGCCGCGGTGTCGGCCCTGAAGGTGTCCAAATCGCTCGCGCTCACCAGTGGGCCTCCGCGGTGGGTTGATCGGCGCTGGCCGAGAAGCGGTACACGCCGTCGGCGTCGAGCCGGCGCTGCAGCGCGCCGTCGTGGCGCAGCCAGCTCAGGTGGGCGATGGTTTCACCCAGCGCCAGCATCTCGTCGAAGCTGCTGCGCAGCTTGGGGAACAGGCCGCGCATCGCCTGCTGCGCGCTGCACTCGCCGCCTTCGGCGACGAAGCGGCGCAGCGTGTCCAGTTGCTGGCGGTGGTGCTCGCGCAGCTCGGCGGTGCGCGCGTGCAGGCCGCGAAACACCCCCTGGTGCGACGGCAGGATCAGCGTGTCGGGCGCCAGCTGTTCGAGCCGCTGCAGCGAGTCCAGCCACAGCGCCAGCGGGTTGGACTCGGGCTCGTGCGCCGGCACCAGGATGTTGGAGCTGATGCGCGGCAGCAGCTGGTCGCCGGCGATCAGCAGCCGGTCTTCGGCGCAGTACAGGCAGGCGTGTTCGGGCGAGTGGCCCTCGCCGATCAGCACCTGCCAGCGGCGCCGGCCGATCGTGAGCACGTCGCCGCCGCGCAGGCGCACGTAGTCGCCCTGGCGCGGCGGCACGAAGGGGTCGCTGCGCAGCACCTGGAACACGCGCTGGCGCTGCTCGGCGTCGAGCCCGGCGCCGCGGTAGTGGCGCTCGAGCTCGTGCGGCACCGGGTCGGGCAGGGTGGCACCGAGCAGCCGCATGGTGAGGAACTCGCCCTGCGTCATGTGCAAGGCCACGCCGAAGCGTTCGGTCAGCCAGGCCGCCAGACCGGCATGGTCGTAGTGGAAATGGGTGCAGACCAGGCTGACGATCGGCAAGCCGCCCAGGTGCCGCGCGGCGATCGTCTCCCACAGCGCGCGCGACTCGGCGGTGGGCAAGCCGGTGTCGATCAGGGTCCAGCCGGTGCGGCCTCGCAGCAAGTAGACGTTGATGTGGTCCAGCCCCATCGGCATCGGCAGGCGCGCCCACAGCACGCCGTCGGCGACCTCGACCACCGAGCCGTCGGCCGGCGGCGCGCTCAGCGGGTACTCGAGCGGCGCACTGGCGCGCGGCCTGCGCGCGGGGGCTTGCACCTCGCCCATGGTCAAGCGGCCAGCGCGCGCTGCACCGCCTCCGGGGTCAGCGGCACGTAGCGCCGCGCCGTGTCGTCGCGCACGTACAGCGGGTCAGCCACCTGCGCGGCGTCGTAGCCCTGGCGCTGCAGGTCGACCTTGCGCAGCTTGTAGGTCGTGGTCATGTCGGCCGCCCCCGGCACGCGCACGAAGATCGGCATCGCGTAGCGCGGCAGCCGCTCGGCGGCACGCTCGTAGAAGGCGCTGGCATCGAAGGCCCGGCCGTCCTGCATCACCACCGCGGCCATGCCGGCGCGGCCTTCGGTGCCCGGCACCTGCACGCCGTAGACGGTGACGGATTCGACGCCGTCCAGGTCGGCGAAGGCGTCGCCGACCTCGGTGGTGGAGACGTTCTCGCTCTTCCAGCGGAAGGTGTCGCCGATGCGGTCGACGAACCAGCAGTAGCCGTCCTCGTCGTAGCGCAGCAGGTCGCCCGACGACCACCAGGCGTCGCCCGGCTCGAACACGTCGCGCAGCAGCTTGGACTCGGTGGCCGCGGCCGAGGTGTAGCCCTCGAAGCGCGCGGCGATGATCTCGGGATCGAAGTGGGCGCGGCCGATGGCCTCGCCGACTTCGCCCGGTTGGCACACGATCAACTTGCCGGCGGCGTCGCGCGGGTGCGAGTCGGTCTCGACGTCGTAGCGCACCAGCCGCAGGTTGGTCTTGTCCCAATAGGGGATGCGCCCGCACGAGCCGACGCGGTTGTCGACGTTGATGGTGTTGGCATTCGCCTCGGTGGCGCCCCAGCCTTCGTAGATGTCGAGCTCGCCGAAGCGCTCGACGAAGCGCTGCCAGGTCTCGGCCGACAAACCCGCGCCGACCATCTTGCGCAGGCTGTGCTGGCGGTCGTCGGCGCGCGCCGGTTCGGACAGCAGGTAGCGGCAGATCTCGCCGACGTACTGGCAGGCGGTGGCGTGGTAGCGGCGCACGTCGGCCCAGAACTCGCGCCGGCTGAACTTGCGCCGCAGCGCCAGCGCGGCGCCGGCGAACAGCGAGGTCGCGCCGGCCGAGATCGACGCCGCGCCGTGGTACAGCGGCAAGAAGGTGTAGAAGCAGTCGTCGGCACCGATGGCCATGGTTTCGGCCATGACCTCGCCGGTCATCAGCCAGCGCGCGTGGCTGATGATCGCCGCCTTGGGCAAGCCGGTGGTGCCCGAGGTGAAGATGTACACCGCGGTCTGGCCGGCGCTGAGTCCGGCGCGCAGCGACGGCGGCGGGTCGCTGTTGTCGGCGCTGCGCGCGGCGTCGCAGGCGCGGTCGTCGGCCAGCGCGCGCAGCGCGTCGCTGGCCGGGCGCTCGGCATCGGGCCAGCGCCACAGCGGCAGCTTGCCGCGCACCTCGTCGGCGTCGAAGGCGGCCAGGCATTCGTCGCCGACGATCGCCACCTTGGCCTGCACCGCCTGCAGCGCATGCGCCAGTGCGCGCCCGCCGATATGGGTGTTGAGGAAGGCCACCACCGCACCGAGCTTGGCCAGGCCGAACCAGGTGAAGAAGAACTCGGGGCGGTTTTCCATCGCCAGCGCGACCACGTCGCCGCGCCGGATGCCCAGGCTGCGCAGCGCATGCGCGACGCGGTTGGCCTCGGCGTTGCCCTGTGCGTAGCTCCAGCTGCGCTCGCCGCAGTGCAGCAGCGGGCGCTGGCCGTGCTCGCGCGTGCGCTGCTCGAGCAGGTCGGCCATGGTGAAGCCCGAGCTGGCGCGGTACTTGCCGGCGATCGCGCTGCGGCGGTCGAGCTTGGCCTGCGTGACCTCGCGCGGCACGATGGCGGCGCTGGGGGTGCTGGCTGGGGTGGAGGCGGGCGGCACTGCGGACATGGACGCGGACTCCTTCAGCGCACCGGGCGCGGCATCTGCAGGCCGAACTGCGCGATCAGCTCGCGCTGCAACTCGTTGGTGCCGCCGCCGAAGGTCGAGATGGTCGCGGCGCGCACGTCGTACTCCAACTCGCCCTGCAGCGCCGACGCCGCCGAGCCGCCGCGCACCAGCGCGCCGGCGCCGACCACCTCGATCAGCAGCCGCAGCACCTCGAGCACGGTCTCCGAGCCGTAGACCTTGGCGGTGGAAGCCAGCGCCACGTCCATGCGCCCGGCCTCGACGTCGGAGGCGATGCGGAAATTCAGTGTGCGCTGCGCTTCGAGCCGGGTGTAGCAGTCGGCCAGCGCCCGGCGCACCCAGGGCTGGTCGATCGCCCGCTGGCCGGATTCGTCGGCCGCCTTGGCCCAGGCCAGCACGCGCTGGAACGGCGCGAACACCTTGTCGGCCCAGGCGCCCAGGCCGAGCCGCTCGTGGTTGAGCTGCGCGGTGATCAGCTTCCAGCCGCCGTGCAGCTCACCGACCAGCATGTCGCGCGGCACGCGCACGTTGTCGTAGTAGGTGGCCGCGGTGGTGTTGCCCACCGTGGGGATCAGCGTGTGCGAAAACCCCGGCAGCTTGGTGTCCAGGATCAGCAGCGAGATGCCCAGGTGGCGCGCGCGCTCGGGGTCGGTGCGCGCGGCCATCCAGACGAAGTCGGCGGCCTCGGCGCCCGAGGTCCACAGCTTGTTGCCGTTGACGATGAACTCGTCGCCCTCGAGCCGCGCGGTGGTCTTCAGCGTTGCAAGATCGGAGCCGGCCTCGGGCTCGGAGTAGCCGATCGCGAAGTGGATCTCGCCGGCGGCGATGCCGGGCAGGAAGCGCTGCTTCTGGGCGTCGGTGCCGTGTTCCATCAGCGCCGGGCCGACCGTGCTGATGGTGACGAAAGGCAGCGGCGCACCGGCGATGTTGGCTTCCTCGAAGAAGATCAGCTGCTCGGTGCCGGCGTAGCCGCGCCCGCCGTAGGCCTTGGGCCAGCCCACCGCGAGCCAGCCGTCCTTGCCCATCTGCCGCACCAGCTGCTTGTAGCTGTCGCCGCTTTCGGCGCCGCGCATCGCCAGCCGCAGCTCGGGCGTCATCAAGGCCTGGAAATAGTCGCGCACCTCGCGCCGCAGCGCGTGCTGTTCGGGGGTCAGGTCGATGAACATGGGCCGCTCATTCCGCGCCGAGGATCAGGCCGCTGGTGGGCACGCCGGTGCCGGCGGTGACCAGCACGTTGCGCGCCCCGGCCACCTGGTTGACCGCCGTGCCGCGCACCTGGCGCACGCCTTCGGCGATGCCGTTCATGCCGTGGATGTAGGCCTCGCCGAGCTGGCCGCCGTGGGTGTTGATCGGCAGCTTGCCGCCGCGCGCGTGGTGGCCGGCGCGCACGAAGTCCTTGGCCTGCCCGCGCTCGCAGAAACCGAACTCCTCGAGCTGCTGCAGCACGAAGGGCGTGAAGTGGTCGTAGATCACCGCGGTCTGGATGTCGGCCGGGGTCAGCCCGCTTTGTTGCCACAGCTGGCGCGCCACCAGCCCCATCTCGGGCAGGCCGGTGATGTCGTCGCGGTACAGCGAGGTCATGATCTGCTGGCCCGGCGCGATGCCCTGCGCGCCGCCGCGGATCAGCACCGGCTTGGCCTTCAGGTCGCGCGCGCGCTCGGCGCTGGTGATCACCATCGCCACCGCACCGTCGCTTTCCTGGCAGCAATCGAGCAAGCGCAGCGGCTCGCAGATCCAGCGGCTGGCCTGGTGCTCTTCGAGCGTGATCGGCTTGCCGTAGAAGAACGCGGCCGGGTTGGTGGCGGCGAAGTCGCGCACCGCCACCGAGACGCGGCCGAAGTCCTCGCTGGTGGCGCCATAGGCGTGCATGTAGCGCCGCGCGAACATCGCCACCCAGGCCGACGGCGTGTGAAAGCCGTGCGGCATGTACCAGCCGAAGTTCACGTTCTCGAAGATCGGCGTCGAGGCAAAGCCGTAGCTGCCGCTGCCGAAGCGGTACCAGCTGCGCTCGTTCATCGCGCGGTACACGACCACGGTCTTGGCGATGCCGGTGGCCACTGCCATTGCCGCGTGCAGCACCGGCGCGCAGGCGGCGCCGCCGCCGTGCGGGATCTGCGAGAAGAAGGTGACTTCGCGCGCGCCCAGCAGCCGCGCGATCTCGTACTCGGGCACCTTGTCGATCGAGTACGAGACGAAGCCGTCGACCTCGGCCGGCGCGATGCCGGCGTCGTTCAGCGCGCCGTGGATCGCCTCCATCGCCAGGCGCAGTTCGGTGCGGCCCGAGTTCTTGCTGAACTCGGTGACGCCCAGGCCGGCGATCGCGGTGCGGCCGGGAATGATCGCGGGTGTGCTCATGCCGTGGCCCTCACTGCAGACGCACGCGCACCGTGCCGGTGACGTGGTTGCCCATCGAATTGGCGCCCGCGAGCTTGACTTCGGCCACCTTGGCCGCCGTGTCCAGCGCGACCACCTCGCCGCTGAAGGTCATGGTGTCGCCGGGGTAGTTGGGCGCGCCGAGCTTGATCTTCACCGCCTTGAACTCGCAGTCGGGTCCGGCCCAGCCTTCGACATAGCGCTGCACCAGGCCGCTGGTGGTCAGGATGTTCATGAACACGTGTGGCGAGCCCAGCGCGTTCGCGGCGTCCTTGTCGTAGTGGCCGGCGAAGTAGTCGCGCGTGGCGATCGCACCGCCGGCGATCAGCTGCACGGTGATCGGGATGGCCAGCGGCGGCAACGCGGTGCCGACGCGGAGTTCATCGAAGCGCATGTGCGGCTCCTGTGGTGCTTGCCGGGCCGGTGTCTTCCGGCCGGTCGTATTTCCAGCCGAGCTGATCGTGCTCGGCGATCCAGTCGCCGAGCAGCGCCAGGGCCTGCTCGGCGCCGCCGTGGGTGAAGGCCAGCGCGCGGCTCCAGTACAAGTAGCGGTGGATCGGGTAGGTCAGGTCCACGCCCATGCCGCCGTGCACGTGCTGCGCCTTGTGGCCCACCAGGTGCGCGGCCTGCGCCGCCAGCACCTTGACCGCCAGCGCCTGCGGCGCCGCGCCGAGGCCGGCATCGAGGCGGTAGACCAGTTGCGACAGCGCCGAGCGCAGCGCCTCGACCGCGATCTTGCCGTCGGCCATCTGCCCAGCCACCAACTGGAAGCTGCCGATCACACGCCCGAACTGCTTGCGCTGGCTGATGTAGTCCACCGTGCGCGCGAGCTGCCCGGCCGACACGCCGAGCTGCAGTGCGCCGACGGCGGCCAGGCAGCGCGGTTGCAGCCAGCCCAGCGCGCTCTCGTCGAGCAGCGCGGCGGCGTCGAGCCGCACCGTGTCGGCGTGCAGGTCGGCGACCGCCAGGTGGTGCTGGCTGCGGCCGTGCTCCAGGCGGATAGCGGCGGCGCTGGGGTCGACCAGCACCAGCCGCGGCTGGCCGTCGAGCAGCGCTGGCAGCAGCAGCCGATCCGACTGCGCGGCCAGCGGCACCGCCGCGGCCTTGCCGTTCAGCACCAGCGCGCCGCCGTCGCGCTGCAGCGTCAGCGCCAGGCCGCGCGCGGCGTGCAGGCCGTCCAGGCTGAGCGTCAGCAGCGACGCGCCGCTGGCGGCGTCGTCCAGCACCGCGCCCGCCAGCGCCGGGGCGAACAGCGCCACCGCCTGCGCGGCCAGTTGGTGTTCGGCCAGCGGCACCAGCGCCAGCGCCTGGCCTTGCTGCTCGAGCACCGCCATCAGATCGGTCATGCCCAGACCCAGGCCGCCGTGCGCCTCGCCGATGACGATGCCGTGCAGCCCGGTGTCCACGCACTGGCGCCACAGGCCCTGCATGAAGGGCTCGCTGCCGGCGTCGTGTGCGCGCAGCGCGTCGTCGCTGCAGGCGTCGGCGAACAGCGCACGTGCGCTGTCGGCGAAAGCCTGCTGGTCTTCGGTGTAGTTGAAGTCCATCGCCGGGCTCTAGGCTTTCACCGCGCGGAACTGCGGCAGCGCGATGTCGGCGCCGTCGGCGGTGTCGAAGGTGGCGAACTCGACCTGCACCCGCTGGCCGATCGCGATCTTGCCCGGCTCGGCGCCCACCAGTTGCGCCACCAGCCGCGTGCCTTCGTCCAGCTCGACCAGTGCCACCGGGTTCGGGTATGCGAAGGGCGGCACCTCGGGGTAGTGCATGACGACGAAGGAGTAGATCGTGCCCAGCCCCTTGGACTGCACGGTGTCCCATTCGAAGCTGTGGCAGGCGGTGCACACCGGGCCCGGCGGGTGGCGCAGCGTGCCGCAGGCCTTGCAGCGCTGGATCAGCAGCTTGCCTTCGCGCGCGCCGTCCCAGAAGAAGCGCGTGTCATCGCTCATGCCCGGTGCCGGGCGCTTGACCTTGGGCGGTGCGGCGGCTTCGGCCGCGGGCTTGGCCACGGGCGCGGCCTGTGCCGGCTTGAACTTGAAGACGCGAAACAGCTGCTGTCCGACCTTCTCGTCGGCCTGCCCATCACGCTGCGAGTAGTAAGTCATGATCAGCGTGACGAACCAGCCGGTGCCCAGCCCGGTGGTCTTTTGCTCGCCGATCGAGTCGAGCCGGGTCGAGTAGTAGATGCGCTCGTCCAGCCGCAGCTCGCGCTCGAACTCGAGGTCGGAGTTCACCGCCACCACCGACGCATAACCCTGCGCCTCGATCAGCTTGAGTGCCTCGTAGGGGTTCTCGGTGGTCGATCCCGGCGGATAGTTGTTCTGCGTCGGGCCTTCCAGGCACCACACCTGCAGCATCGTTGCCGGCGCCAGCTTGGCGTAGCGCGGGTTGTCGATGCCCATGATCTCGCACCAGTGGCGGATCATCGGTGCATTGACCGCGTCCCAGGCGTAGACGCGGCCGTACTCCTTGCCGACGAGCTTGCGCACGTCGTTCATCCATGCCGGTTCAGCCATGGGCAGCTCCCGTCTTTGGCGCGGTGGGGTCGGTGGTCTTGGCAGCGTCGAGGAAGGCCGGCTTCTCTCCGCCGCCGTGCAGCAGCAGGTTGCTGCCGCTGAAGTACGAGGCCGCCGGCGAAGCCACCCACACGCAGGCGAGCCCGATGTCGGCCGGCTCGGCCATGCGCCCGGCCGGAATGGTGGCGCCGACCGCGGCGATGCCGGCGTCGTCGCCGTAGTGCAGGTGCGACTGCTCGGTGCGCACCAGCCCCGGGCTGACCGCGACCACGCGCACCTTGGGCGCCCATTCCACCGCCAGCGAGCCGACCAGGCTCAGCACGCCGGCCTTGGCCGCGCCGTAGGCCGCGGTCAACGGCGAGGGCCGCAGCGCGCTGATGCTGCCGATGAAGACGATGACGCCGCCGCCAGCCTGGCGCTGCATCTGCGCGTTGGCGGCCTGCGCGATATTCAGCGGCGCGATCAGGTTCAGCCGCAGCACGCCTTCGTGGAAGCGCGGGCTGGCCGTGGCGGCCTCGGCCGAGGGGCTGCCGCCGGCGTTGTTGATCAGCACGTCCAGCGCGCCGTGGCGCTCGACGATGGCGCCCATCAATGCCTTGATGGCGTCGACGTCGCGCACGTCGCAGGCGACGAAATCGGCGCGGTGGCTGCCGACCTGTGGCAACTCGTCGGGCTTCTGGCGCGCGCAGACGACGACACGGTCGCCGGCCGCGAGAAAGGCCTCGGCGATGCCGCGGCCGATGCCTTTGGTGCCGCCGGTGACCAGCACCACGCGGGAGGGGTTCGCTCGTTCACTCATGGCGAGTCAGTCTAGGCGGCGAACGCCTGCCGCCCACGTCCAAATAGACGATGTTGCGGCAGGGGGCGGCGTCGACGATGCCAGCGTCGCCAGTCTGCCGCGTTGCGCCGTTGCGCATGCGGCCCTGCAGGAAGGCCGCGTGAGCACCACCCAACCCAGCGAAGTGTTGATCGAAACCCCGCACGACGGCGTCGCCGTGGTGCGGCTGAACCGGCCCGAGGCGACCAACGCGCTCAGCCTGAGCCTGCAGGCGCAGCTGTCGCAGGCCTTCACGCAGCTGGGCGCCGACGCTGGCGTGCGCTGCATCGTGCTCACCGGCGGCGACCAGGTGTTCGCCGCGGGCGGCGACATCAAGAGCCTGCTCGAGGCCGACCCGATCGTGATCCTTGAGCGCCACACCGAGCGCGTCTGGGCGCCGATCCAGCATTGCCCCAAGCCGGTGATCGCCGCGGTGTGCGGCTATGCCTTCGGCGGCGGCGCCGAGCTAGCGATGCACTGCGACATCATCGTCGCCGGCGAGGGCGCCAGCTTCGCGCAGCCCGAGATCCGCATCGGCATCATGCCCGGCATCGGCGGCACGCAGCGGCTGGTGCGCGCGGTGGGCAAGTTCAACGCGATGAAGATGCTGCTGACCGGCGCGCCGGTGGCCGCGCGCGAAGCCCAGGCGATGGGGCTGGTCAGCGACGTGGTGCCCGACGCCGAGGTGCTGGCGCACGCACTGAAGCTGGCGCAGCGCATCGCGGCGATGCCGCCGCTGGCCGCGCAGCAGATCAAGGAAGTGGTGCTGGCCGGGGTGGATGCCTCGCTCGAGACCGCGCTGGCGCTGGAACGCAAGGCCAACCAGCTGCTGTTTGCCACGCGCGATCAGAAAGAGGGCATGCAGGCCTTCGTCGACAAGCGCAAGCCGCGCTTCGAGGGGCGCTGAAGCCCGGGCGCCACGCCGCGCGGCGGGGTCGTGCGCGCCACCCGGCCGGCGCGGCGCCGCTGAGCGGGGCGCTGCGCATTGCCGCCGGGGCGGCGCATGCCCTATTCTTTGAGCTGGCTCGCATCCACAAGGGCAGGAGGATCGTCATGCGCATCGTCATGATCGGCGGCACGGGTTTCTTGGGTTGGTTCACCACCGCCGAGCTGCTGGCGCGCGGTCACGAAGTCGTGGCGGTCGGGCTGGAGGAGCCCGCGCCGGGGTCGATGCCGCCGCAGGTGCGCAGCGTGGTGATGAACCTGGACACCGCGTCCGACGCCGAGGTGTCGGCGCTGCTGGCGGGCGCCGGCGCGCTGATCCACGCCGCCGGCACTGACGGGCGCACCGTCTACGACCCGCCGGCGATCGAGGGTTTCCGCCGCGCCAACGTCGAGCCGATGCGCCGGCTGGTGCCGCTGATGAAGGCGGCGCGGGTGCCGCGGCTGGTGATCTTCGGCTCGTACTACACCGCGATCGACCGCATCTTCCCGCAGTTGCGCATCTGCGAACGCAATGCCTACCCGCTGGCGCGGCGCGAGCAGGCCGAACTGGCGCGGCAGCTGGCCGGCGACGAGTTGGCGGTGGGCGTGCTCGAGCTGCCGTACATCTTCGGTGCCGCACCGGGGCGCGGCACGCTGTGGGGCTTCTACATCGACAACCTGCGCGCCAACGCCGAAACCATGCCGGTGTTCGGCGGCGGCTCGGCCTGCGTCACCGCGCACCAGGTCGCGCAGGCGGCGGCCGGCGCCTGCGAACGGCTGGACGGCCATCGCAACTTTCCGATCGGTGGCCACAACCTGCGCTACGCCGAGATCTACCAGTTGTTTGCCGACGCGCTGGGCCTGCAGCGGCGCTTTGCCGACAAGCCGCTGGACGAGGCGCTGCGCGCGGTCGACGGCCAAAAGCGCGATCTCGCCGCCGCCGGCAAGGAAGCCGGCTACGACCCGGAGGACATGATCCGCTGGCAGACCCAGCCGTTCTTCATCGACCCGCTGCCGGCGATGGAAGCGCTGGGCTACGGCCCGGACGATCTGGCCGCGGCGATCCGCGACACCGTGCGTGCCACGCTCGAGCATGGCGGCCAGGGCCCCGGGCGGCTGGCCGTGGCGGCCCAGCAGGCGAAGAAGGCGTGAGCGCGGCGGGTTTCGTGTCGCGCCAGCCGGCTGCTGCGCCGGCCGGCGCGCGCGGCTTGCGCAGGGGCCAGCGCCCGACGGCGCGGCCGCGCTTGCGGTGTCAGAACGCGGTGGGCCGAGTCTGTGCGTCCACGCCGCCGTCGATCGTGAGCTGGGTACCGTGCACGTAGCTGGCGTCGGGCCCGAGCAAGAAGGTGATCGCGGTCGCGATCTCCTCGGGCCGGGCGCGCCGGCCCATCGGGCCGAGAAACTCGGCGATGGCCTTGCCGTAGCGCGGATCGGCCATGCCGGCTTGCAGCAGCGGGGTTTCCACCGCGCCGGGCGCGACCGTGTTCAGGCGCACGCCGGCTTCGGCCCAGGCGAGCACGCGGCGGCGCACCGCCACTGTCACCGCGTTCTTCGAGCCGGCATAGGCCAGGTGGCCGGCGCGCTCGCCGGCAGCGGCCAGCGCCGCGTGCCAGCGCTCGGTGTCGCCGGCTTCGAGCGCGCTGCCCAGCGGATTCTTGTCCCACACGATCTGGGTCGAGGCCACCGACGACACCACCACCGCCGCCGGCGCGCTGCCGCGCTGCAGCGCCGGCAACAGCGCGTCGAGCAGCGCGACCACGCCGAAGTAGTTGACCTCGACGATCTTGGTGGCGTCGCTGACCTGCGGGCCGAGGCCGGCGCACAGCACCAGGCCATCCAGGCGCCCGCCGCAGCGCTCGAGCAGCCGGGCCGCCGCCTCGCCGCGGCCTTCGGCCGTGGACAGGTCGGCCGCCAGATCGGCGCCGCGCAGGTCGATGCCAATGGTCTGATGGCCGGCAGCTTCGAGCCGCTGCCGGGTGGATGCGCCGATGCCGGAGGCGCTGCCGGTGATTGCGAAGGCAGACATGAGCGATGATTGAAGCGCAGCCCCCCGCGCGGCGACCCGCAAACGGACGATGCGCTGCTGCACCCCCGCCGCGCACTCGTCCGTTCGGCCGATGGCGCAACCCGTTCCCCCAGCCAGAGTGCGCGACTCGCACCGTCCAACATCCAACTCACGGAGACAACTCATGGATGCATTCGTCACCGGTGGCACCGGTTTCGTCGGCCGCAACCTGATCGAGCGGCTGCTCGAGCGCGAAGGCACGGTGCACGTGCTGGTGCGTCCAGCTTCGCAGGCGCGCTTCGAGCGGCTGAAGGCGCGCTTTCCCGGCCGCGAAGGCCGGCTGGCCGCGGTCAGCGGCGACCTGACCCAGCCCGACCTGGGGCTGTCGGCGGCCGACCTGAAGCGCCTGAAGGGCAACATCGGCCACTTTTTCCATGTCGCGGCGATCTACGACCTGAAGAGCGGTGCCGACGAGCAGCACGCGGCCAACGTCGACGGCACGCGCCATGCGGTGCGCGCAGCCGGCGCGATGGGCGCCAAGGCCTTCCACCATGTCAGCTCGATCGCGGTCAGCGGCCTGTACAAGGGCACCTTCCGCGAGGACATGTTCGACGAGGCCGAGAACCTGGTGCACCCGTACTTCGCGTCCAAGCACGAGGCCGAAGCCATCGTGCGCAAGGAGTGCAAGATTCCCTGGCGCATCTACCGCCCGGGTTCGGTGGTCGGCCACAGCCAGACCGGCGAGATCGACAAGATCGACGGCCCTTACTACAGCTTCAAGCTGCTGCAAAAGCTGCGCCGCATGCTGCCGCAGTGGATTCCGCTGCTGGGCATCGAGTCGGGGCGCTTCAACATCGTGCCGGTGGACTACGTCGCCGCCGCGCTGGACCACATCGCGCACAAGGACAACTTCGACGGCGAGACCTTCCACCTCACCAACCCCGACCACTACAGCTCGGGCGAGATGCTCAACATCTTCGCCGAGGCCGCGCACGGGCCGCGCTTCGGCGTGCGGCTGGACCTGAAGGCGTTCTCCTTCATGCCCAGCGGCATGGCCTCGATGCTGGGCAAGCTGCCGCCGGTGAAGCGCCTGATGGCCGCGGTGCTGGACAGCGTGGGCATGCCGTCGGACGCGACGCTGTTCTCGTCGTGGGACACGCGCTATGACCGGCGCATGACCGAAAAGGCGCTCAAGGGCAGCGGCATCGAGGTGCCGCGCCTGCCGGCGTATGCCGGGCGCGTGTGGGACTACTGGGAGCGCAACCTCGACCCCGAGCTGTTCATCGACAAGACCCTCGAGGGCAACGTGCGCGACAAGGTGGTCGTCATCACCGGCGGCGGCTCGGGCATCGGCCTGGGCATCGCGCAGCGCGTGGCCGGCGCCGGGGCGATCGTGGTGATCTGCGGGCGCACGCTGGACAAGCTCGAGGCGGCCAAGCAGTCGATCGTCGAAGCCGGCGGCGTGTGCCACACCTACGCGGTCGACCTGACCGACCTGAACGACTGCGACAAGTTCATCGACCAGGTCATCGCCGACCACGGCCGCGTCGACATCCTGGTGAACAACGCCGGGCGCTCGATCCGCCGCGCGGTGGAGCATTCGTACGACCGCTTCCACGACTTCGAGCGCACGATGCAGCTCAACTACTACTCGGCGCTGCGCTGCACCCTGCGCGTGCTGCCGGGCATGAGCGAGCGCAAGAGCGGGCACATCATCAACATCTCGTCGATGGGCGTGATCGGCCCGCCGGCGCGCTTCTCGGCCTACGTGGCGAGCAAGTCGGCGCTGGAGGGCTTCTCGCGCTGCGCCGAGACCGAGTACGCCGACCGCAACGTGCACTTCTGCAACATCAACATGCCGCTGGTGCGTACCGAGATGATCGCGCCGACCAAGGCCTATGACTACGCGCCGGCACTCACGATCGAGGAAGCCGCCGACATGTTCGTCGACGCGCTGATCAACAAGCATTCGCGCGTGGCCACCGGCAACGGCCGGCTGCAGCTGATCCTCAACGTGTTCGCGCCGAAGATCCACGTCGTGCTGATGAACATCATCTTCCGCATGTTCGACGAGAGCAAGTTCATCAAGGCCGACAAGACCGAGAAGGCCAAGGAAAAGCCCGAGCCGACCTCCGAGCAGGTGGCGCTGGTGCAGCTGATGAAGGGCGTGCACTATTGATCCGCGGCCGTGGCGCGGGCGCGCGGCCTGATCACGCGCCCGCGCACCCGCCGCCTTTGGTGCGACCGGCTTGGCCGGCGCGGCCGTGCCGCCGTTGACTGGACTCGATGGTGATGACCCAGCCCGCGATCGCGATCCCCAACCTGCTGTATCGCTATGCGATGCACTTCGACGACGGCGATCTGCTCGCGGCGGCGCGCTTGTTCGACCACGGCGCGGTGGTCGTCGGCGGCCGGCGCATCAGCGGCGCCGACCAGATCGTCGCGATGTGGCAGCAGTGGGTGCGGCTGTACGACGGCCAGCCGCGCACGCGCCACCTGATCAACAACCCGATCATCGAACTGGCCGACGACGGGCGCAGCGCCGGCTGCCTGTCGCAGTGGACGGTGATCCAGGCCGCGCCCGGCTATGCGCTGCAGTTGGTGGCCAGCGGGCGCTACCAGGATCGGCTGGCGCTGATCGACGGCGCCTGGTGCTTCACCGAGCGGGTCTACCTGCGCGCCGAACTGGTGGGCGACACGAGCGCGCACCTGCTGCGCGAGCTGGTCGAGGGTCGTTGAGACGCGAAGAGGCCGTGAACTTCGATTTCTCCGACGACCAGCAGCAGTTGCGCGATGCACTGCGCCGCTACCTGCGCGAGCGCGTGCCGCTGGCCGCGGCGCGGCGCATGCTGGAAGGCGGTGCAAGCCGCGATGCCGCTGCCTGGCAGGGCCTGGTGCAGCTGGGCACCACCGCGCTGATGCTGCCCGAAGGCTGCGGCGGCAACGGCCTGGGCGCGCTCGAGCTGTGCATCGCGGCCGAGGAGGCCGGGCGCCAGCTCGCGCCGCTGCCGCTGGCGTCGACGATGTACCTCGCCGCGCAGGTGCTGCTGCTGGGCGCCGACGCGGCGCAGCAGCAGCGCTGGCTGGCGCGCATCGCGCGCGGCGAGCCGGCCACGCTGGCCGCGCCGCTGGACGAAGCGAACTGGTCCGAGCCGCCGCGCTTCGACGGCCGCGCGCTGCACGGCTGCGCGCCGCTGGTGGCCGATGGCGAGGTGGCGGCCTTCGCGCTGGTGCTGGCGCGCGACCCGGCGGGGCGCGAGGTTTGGCTGGCCGCCGACCTGGGCGCGGGTGTGGCGCGCCGTTGCCTGAGCACGCTGGATGGCGCGCGGCCGTATGCCGAGTTGCGTTTTGCCGATACACCGGCCGAGCCGCTGGCGGCGTGCACCGACAGCGCCGCGCTGCTGCGCCGCGTGCGCGACCGCGCTGCGGTGCTGCTCGCTTTCGAGCAGCTCGGCGGCGCCGATGCCGCGCTCGAGGCCGCGGCCGCCTACGCGCGCGAGCGCCACGCCTTCGGCCGCAGCATCGGTTCGTTCCAGGGCATCAAGCACAAGCTGGCCGACGTCTACAGCGCCAACCAGCTGGCGCGTGCGCACGCCTACTACGGCGCCTGGGCGCTGGACAAGGACGCGCGCAGCACCGAGCCGGCGGCCGAGCTGGCGCTGGCCGCCGCGGCAGCGCGCGTCGCGTGCAGCGAGGCCTTCAGCTTGGCGGCGCAGGAGCACATCCAGACCCTCGGCGGCATCGGCGTGACCTGGGAGGCCGACGGCCACCTGTTCTATCGCCGCGCGCGCTGCACCGCGGTGCAACTGGGCAGCGTGCACGAGTGGCGCGAGCGGCTGGCGCAGGCGCTGGTGGCGAGCCTGGACCGAGCCCAGCACGAGCACTGAAAAGGGCGCAGCGCATGGACTTCGACGACTCCGCCGACGAAGCGGCCTTCCGCCGCGAAGTGCGCGCCTGGCTGGACGCCAACGCCGAGGCCAAGCAGCGCCCGGACGAGGTCTACGGCGCGGCGCTGCCGGCGGCCGAACGCGTCGCTGCGGCGCGGCGCTGGCAGGCTTGCAAGGCGGCAGCCGGCTACGGCGCGATCACCTGGCCCGAGGCGCTGGGCGGGCGCGGCGGCACGCCGGTGCAGGAGGTGATCTTCCGCGAGGAGGAGGCGCGCTACAACGTACCGACGATGGTGTTCGCGGTGAGCCTGGGCATGGTGATCCCGGCGCTGGCCGCGCATGCCGCGCCCGAGGTGGTGGCGCGCCACGTCGGGCCGGCGCTGCACGGCCAGCACCTGTGGTGCCAGCTGCTGAGCGAGCCCGGCGCCGGCAGCGACCTGGGGATGGTGCGCACGCGCGCGCAGCGCTGCAGCGGCGAAGGTGAGGGCGGCACCGAAGGCTGGCGGCTGAACGGCCAGAAGGTCTGGACTTCGCTCGCGCAATTCGCCGACTACGGCCTGGTATTGGCGCGCACCGACCCGGCGCAGCCGAAGTTCGACGGCCTGACCAGTTTCTACATCGACATGCGCAGCCGCGGCGTGCAGGTGCGCCCGATCCGCCAGGCCAGCGGCGAGTCCGAGTTCTGCGAGGTGTTCTTCGACGATGTCTTCGTGCCCGACGCGCAGCGCGTGGGTGCGCTCGGCGGCGGCTGGAAAGTCACGTTGACCGGGTTGATGAGCGAGCGGTTGGCGATCGGCGGCACCATGCCGCCGCAGCTGCTGCACCAGGCGCTGGCGATGCTGCGCCGCACCCGGCTGGGCGGCCGCGCCGCGATCGACGATGCGCGCATGCGCGAGCGGCTGTGCGGCCTGTACCTCGCGCACCAGGGCCTGTGGCTGCTGCAGTGCCGCGCCTTGACCGCGCTGGGGCAGGGCCGTGCGCCGGGGCCGGAGATGTCGGTGGCCAAGATCGTCGCGGCGCGTGCGCTGCAGGACTACGCCTACCTGGCGATCGACCTGCAGGGCGAACGCGGCGTGCTGGCCGGCGGCGATGCCGACGCCCAGTGGGAGCTGGTGCAGCGGCTGTGGTTCGGCGCGGCCGGCATGCGCATCGCCGGCGGCACCGACGAGATCGTCAAGAACAGCATCGGCGAGCGCGTGCTCGGCCTGGCGAGCGAGCCGCGGCTGGACAAGGGCGTGCCTTTCGACCAGCTGAAGTGAGCGGGCGCAGCGGCCTGGCCGGTGTGAAACGAATCGTCGGGGCGCGCCCTGCCGCGACGGCCTGACTTTGCAAACGGGGGACCCCCATGCGGACTTTCAACCTCGCTGACCTGTTCGAGATCGTCGCCGCGGCGGTGCCCGAGCGCACCGCCTTCGTCTGCGGCGACACGCGGCTGAGCTTTGCCGAACTGGACACACGCGCGACGCGCCTGGCCAACGGGCTGCGCGCCAGCGGCGTGCGCCGCGGCGACAACGTGGGCATCCAGCTGTACAACTCGGCGCAGTACCTGGAGAGCTTCTTTGCCTGCTGCAAGATCGGCGCCGCGCCGGTCAACGTCAACTACCGCTACGTCGCCGACGAGCTGAAGTACCTGTTCACCACGCTCGATCTGCGCGCGCTGGTGTTCGGCGCCGAGTTCGACGCCGTGGTCGCCGAAGTCGCGCCGCAGGTGCCGACGCTGGCGCTGTGCGTGCGCGTCGGCGGCGACGGTGATCCGCCGCAACGCAGCGTGCGCTACGAGGATCTGCTGGCGTTGGGCGCGCCGGCGTTGGACGATCCGCAGCGCAGCGACAACGACCTGATGCTGCTGTGCACCGGCGGCACCACCGGCCAGCCGAAGGGCGTGATCTGGCCGCACAAGGCGCTGTGGATGGCCGCGCTGGGTGGCGGCGGCATCTACTTCGGCCGCGGGCCGGTGGCCACGCCCGAGGAGCTGGCGCCGCTGGTGAAGTCCGCGCCGCCGCTGACCTACTTCGCGATCGCGCCGATGATGCACGGCGCGGCGATGTGGTCGTCGCTGATCAGCCTGATGGCCGGGCACACCGTGGTCGTCAACGACCAGCCGGCCTTCGACGCCGCGCACATCTGGGACACGGTGCAGGACAAGGCCGTCAACATCCTGTCGGTGGTCGGCGACGCGATGGCGCTGCCGCTGGTGCAGTCGCTCGAAGCCGCGCCCGGGCGCTGGAACCTGTCAGCGCTGAAGGTCTTCGGCAACGGCGGCGCGCTGCTGACCGAGCAGTTGCAGCAGCGCATCCGCACCGCCTTGCCGCAGGTCGTGGTCAACAACGGCATGGGCTCGTCGGAGTCGGGCGTGATCGGCGGCGGCGAGCGCCCAACCGGCGGCGAGGGCTTCCTGCGCATCGCGCCGCGGCCCGACTTGGCGGTGATCGACGAGCAGCACCGCATCGTCAGCGCGCCCGGCGGCGAAGGCACGCTGTCGCGCACCGGCTACACGCCGCTGGGCTACTACGGCGATGCGAAGAAGAGCGCCGAGACCTTCGTCACCATCGACGGCCGGTTGTGGGTGCTGACCGGCGACCGCGCGCGCGTCGACCCGGACGGCCACTACGTCGTGCTCGGGCGCGGCTCGTTGTGCATCAGCACCGGCGGCGAGAAGGTGTTTCCCGAAGAAGTGGAAGAGGCGATCCGGCGCTACGCTGCCGTGCGCGACGTGCTGGTGGTCGGCCAGGCCGACGAACGCTGGGGCCAGAAGGTCGCGGCGGTGATCGAACTCGAACCCGGCGCCAGCTTCGCGGCCGACAAGTTCGACCGCGTGTGCCGCGCGGCGCTGGCCGGCTACAAGCGCCCGCGTGCGGTCTACCTGGTCGAGCAGATCCGGCGCAGCCCGGCCGGCAAGGCCGACTACCGCTGGGCGCAGCAGCAGGTGCAGGGCGGGCGCAGCGTGATCTGAAGCCGCTCGCAGGCGCCCGCCCGCTCGCAGGCGCCCACACCCGGCGCGCCTGGGGGGGCGTCGTCGGGCCGTGCGCTGGCGCTTGCGGCTCGATGCCGGTCGCGTCGGCCCTACTTGCCCTTGGCCTTTGGCTTGGCCAGCGAACCTTGGTTTTCGAGGCCGCGCATGCGCTCGCCGGCGGCTTCGATCAGCTTGTCGCGCGGCATCAAACTGCTGGCCGCAGCCATTGCCCGCCAGACCTTGCCCGGCACCGTGCGCGGGCCCTTGCCCAGGCCGGCCAGCGCCTCGTCGACCGCGGTGGCCGGCTCGACCGGCGAGAACAGCACGCTGGTGGCCTTGTTCGCGCCCGAGCGCTCGAAGTTCGGCGTGCGCACCATGCCGGGGATGAACGCCATCACGTCCACGCCCAGCGGCGACAGCTCGCCCCACAGCGATTCGGCCAGGATCAGGTCGAAGGACTTGGTCGCTGCGTAGATCGCCTGGCCCGGCGCGCCTTGCAGCGCGGCCATCGACGAGGTCAGCACGATGCCGCCGCGCTTGCGCTCGATCATCGGCCGCGACAGCGCGTCGGTGACCATCAGCACCGCGTGCACGTTGACCGCGACCACCCGCATCTTGTCGGCCAGGGTGGACTCGGCCCACGGGCCGTTGGACGCCAGCGCGGCGTTGAACACCACCAGGCCGATCTCGACGCCGGCGATGTGGTCGAGCGCGGCTTGCACCTGCTCGGTCTGGGTCAGGTCGCAGCACAGCGCACCGGCGCGGATGCCGTGCTTGGACTCCAGCTTGCCGGCGAGCTTGTTCAGCTCGGGCTCGCGCAGATCGAGCAGCACCAGGTCGAAGCCCTCTTTGGCCAGGCGCTCGGCCCAGGCCGCGCCCATGCCCTCGGCCGCGCCGATGACCATCGCGCACGGGCCGTAACGGTCCTTCAGTTTCTTGCTGCTCATGCCTTGCTCCCGGCTTGGGCTTGCTCGAGCTTGCCCGTGGTGGTTGGACGGTCGCCGCCGACGTTGAGCCAGCAGGCCAGGCCCGGCAGCAGGAAGATCGCGCCGAACACGTTGACCAAGAACATGAAGGCCAGCAGGATGCCCATGTCGGCCTGGAACTTCAGGTCGGCGAAGGCCCAGCTGCCCACGCCGATCGACATCGTCACCGCGGTGAACACCGCGGCCGTGCCGCGCTGGCGCATCGCCTCGTAGAAGGCCTCGCGCAGCGTCGAGCCGTTGTCCTGGAGCTCGTGCTGCATGCGCTCGAACAGGTAGATGCCGTAGTCCACGCCGACGCCCACGCCGAGCGCGATCACCGGCAGCGTCGGCACCTTCAGCCCGATGCCCAGCACCGCCATCAGCGCGTTGCACAGGATCGACACGATGGTCAGCGGCACCATGATGCACAGCACCGCCTTCCAGGTGCGGAAGGTCAGCCAGCACAGCAGCATGATGGCGCCGAAGATCGCCGACAGCATCTCGACCTCGGCCTTCTCCACCGCCTTGTTGGTGGCCGCGGCGACACCGGCGTTGCCGCCGGCCAGGCGGAACTTGATGTCGGGGGTCTTGTCCGCGTCGATGAACTTCTGCGCCTCGCCGACCACGTGTTCGAGCGTCGCGCCCTGGTGGTCCTTCAGGTACACCAGGATGTGGATCACGCCGCAGCCTTCGGTGTTCAGGCCGAGTTCGGGCAGCGCGGCCCTGGCACCGGTGCGCAGCGCGCCTTCGCTGCGCTGCAGCCCGGACCAGCGCGGGTTGCCTTCGTTGTTGCCGCCGGCGGCCACCTTGGCCATGCCAGCCACGCTGGTCACCGACAGCACGCCGTCGACGCCGCGCATCGCGTTGTCGAAACGCTCGACCGCGTTCATCACCGGCCAGGACAGGCAGGCCTCGGTCTGGCCGGTGGTCTCCACGTACACCGACAACGCGTCCATGCCGATCGAGTAGTTCTTGACGACGATGTCGTTGTCGCGGTTGTAGCGGCTCTCGGCGCGCAGCTCGGGCACGCCGGAGCCGACGTCGCCGGTGAGCAGCTGGCGCGAGTAGTGCGTGCCGACCGCCAGCAGCAGCAGCGACACCGCGAAGGTGGCCAGCGCCACGCGGGGCGTAGCAAAGGCCGAGATCGCCCACCACAGCCGGTTGCGGCCGGGTTGCTGGTCGGCGCTGGCCTGGCGTTCGAGCTTCAGGTGCGACAGGATGATCGGCAGGATCATCTTGTTGGTGACGATCATCAGCAGCACGCCCATGCAAGCGGTGACGCCCAGTTCGTGCACGATCGGGATGTCGATCAGCATGATCACCATGAAGCCCAGCGCGTTGGTCACCAGCGCCACGGTGCCGGGGATCGCCAGGTTGCGAAACGCGATCTGCGACGCGTGCTCGGCGCTGAAGCCGGCCAGCACGTCTTGCTTCCAGGCGTTGGTCATCTGCACCGCGTGCGACACGCCGATCGAGAAGATCATGAACGGCACCAGGATCGACATCGGGTCGATGCCGTAGCCGATCAGCGGCAGGATGCCCAGCAGCCAGACCACCGGCAGCATCGCCACCACCAGCGCCAGGATCGTCAGCTTGAGCGAACGCGAATAGAACCACAGCAGCACCGCGGTGACGACGAAGGCGATGCCGAAGAAGGTGACGACGGTGAACAGCCCCTCCATCACGTCGCCCACCACCTTGGCGAAGCCGATGATCTGGATGTCGATGTGGTCGTTGCTGTACTTGGCGCGGATTTCCTCGAGCTTCTTCGAGACCTCGGAGTAGTCGAGCTTCTTGCCGGTGGTCGGGTCGACCTCGAGCAGGTCGGCGCGCACCAGCGCGCTCTTCAGGTCGTTGGCCACCAGCCGCCCGATCTCGCCCGAGCGCGCGACGTTGGCGCGCACCTTGGCCAGGCCTTCTTCGTCGGCCTCGAAGCGCGACGGGATGACGACCTCGCCGGCGAAGCCTTCCTCGGTGACCTCGATGTACTTGACGTTGGGCGTGAAGATCGAGAACACCTGCGCGCGGTTGACGCCCGGGGTGAAGAACACGTCGTCGGTGACGCCGTGCATGACCTTCATGAACTCGGGGTTGTAGATGTCGCCTTCGCCCTTCCAGCGCACGCTGACCAGGATGCGGTTGGCGCCGGCGAAGGTGCTGCCGTGCTTGAGGAAAGCCTCCATGAACGGGTGCTTCATCGGGATCAGCTTGTTGAAGCCGGGGTCCAGATGCACGCGCAGCGCCGAAGCCCCCAGCGCCAGGGTGATCAGCACGAACACCACCGACAGGATCTTGCGCTTGGCGATCAGCCAGCGCGCGATGCCGTCGACGATGACTTCCACTCGGGTGGTGGGCTCGCGCAGGGTGCTCATGACTTGGCTCCGGAAGCGGGCTTGGCCGCGTCTTGATCGGGCTGGGTGGCCTGGCCCGCGGCGGGGCTGTTGGTGGGCTGTGCCGCTTGCTTCGGGTCGAAGTGCAGCATGCCGGCATCGCTGGCCAGCACCCAGCTGCCATCGGCGGCGAAGGCGAGTGCGGTGATCGCGGCGCGGCCGCCGCCACGCACCCGGTTGAAGGTCGCGCCGCCGTCGGTGCTGCGCAGCACCATGCCGCCCTGGCCGGTGAGCAGCAGGCTGCCGTCGGGCGCCAGCGCATGGTTGAACAGCGAGATCGGCGCCGGCACCTGGGCCTTGGTCCAGTGCTGCAGGTTGGCATCGGCGCGGAACACGTTGCCGCGCATGCCGTAGACGACCCAGTGGCCGTCGGGCAGCTGCGTCGCGCCGTACAGCGAGCCGTTGTAGAACGCCGGCACGACCTCCCAGTTCTGGCCGTCGTCGGTCGAGGTCAGCACGAAGCCGCGCTCGCCGACGATGACCCAGCGCTTGCCGTCGCGGCTGGCGACGATGCGGTTCATGTGCTTGTCGCCGTCGCCGCCGAGCTGGATCTGCTCCCAGGTCTTGCCGTCGTCGCTCGAGCGCAGTGCGCGGCCGAAGGCGCCCACCGCAAGCCAGTCGCCCGAGTGCAGCCGCGCGATGCTCATCAGCGGCTCGCCGCGCTCTTCGTCGAAGCGCAGCTCCTTCCAGCTGTGCCCGCCGTCGCTGGTGCGCAGGATCTGGCCCTCGTGGCCGACCGCCATGCCGTTCTTGTCGTCCTGGAACGCGATGCCGGTGACCAGCGCGTAGCGCTGCGGCTCGACGCTGGCGGGCTTCCAGGTCTTGCCGTCGTCGTCGGACCACATGATGTAGCCGAGTTCGCCGCCGGCGACCAGCGTGTTGCCGGCACGCGCCATCGCATTGAACTGCATGCGCGTCACCGGAATGTGCGATGCCGCCAGCGGCGGGGTGTGCCGCGGCGAGAAAGCGTACAGCGCACTGAGCGCCACGATCGCGGCCATGCTGATACCGACCAGGATGCGCATCGGTTGTCTCCTGCCCGAAGTGGGCGGCATTATTGAGTGGGCGGCATTGTTGGGAGCCACGACCGCCGGTTCATCGTCCGATGAGACTAACGGAAGCCGCGGCAGTTTGCCACTGCGATGATGCCCGGGCGATGGTTGGCGCCGCTGTGGCGCGGGTTCTAGTCCCATCGGACGATGGCCCTTGCAGGGCCTCGAAAGAACATGTAAACGGCGCGCCGGACGGCCGCGTGACGGAGACCCCATGGGACTGCAAGGACGGGCGGCACTGGTCGGTGCAGCCCAATACAAACCCGAAAAGTACGCCAGCGCACCGCGCACCTTCCACCTCGACCAGGTGGCCGAACTGGCGGGCATGGCGCTGGCCGATGCCGGGCTCGAACTGCAGCAGCTCGATGGTCTGGTCATCCTCGGCCCGCAGTTCCACGAGGCCGGCATGTTCGTGCCGGCGATGGTCGGCGAGCACCTGGGCATCAAGCTCGATTTCGCCGAGGTGGTGGATCTGGGCGGTGCCAGTTCGGTGGGCGCGGTGTGGCGCGCGGCCGCGGCGATCGAACTCGGCCTGGCCAGCGCGGTGCTGTGCGTGATCCCGGCGCGCATGGCGCCGACCGCGCCGCACGACGACCACATGATCGAGGTCATGAAGGCCTCGCGCTTCGGCGGCCACAGCATCCGCTACGGCGCGCCCGAGGCCGAGATGGACCTGCCCTACGGCCACATGGCGCAAAACACCGGCTACGCGATGATCGCGCAGCGCTACGCCGCGGTGCACGGCTACGACGCCGCCGCGCTGGCGCGCATCGCGGTGCACCAGCGCTTCAACGCCTGCCACAACCCCGGCGCGATGTTCTACGGCCAGCCGATCACGGTGGAACAGGTGCTGGCCTCGCGCATGGTGGCCGAGCCGCTGCGCGTGCTCGAGATCGTGATGCCGGTGGCCGGCGGCGCGGCGGTGATCGTCGCGCGCGACGACATCGCGCGGCGCTGCAAGCACCGGCCGGTGGCGGTGATCGGCTGCGGCGAACACGTGCAGAGCAAGTCGCCGACCTACGCCACCGACATGCTGGCCACGCCGATCGGCCCGGCCTCGCGCAAGGCCTTCGCGATGGCCGGCGTGAGCCCGGCCGACGTGCACATGGCGCAGATCTACGACTGCTACACCATCACCGTGCTGCTGACGCTGGAAGACGCGGGCTTTTGCGCCAAGGGCGCCGGCATGGCCTTCGTGCGCGACCATGACTTCACCTTCAAGGGCGACTTCCCGATGAACACCCACGGCGGCCAGTTGAGCTTCGGCCAGGCCGGCAGCGCCGGCGGCATGAGCCAGGTGATCGAGGCGGTGCACCAGGTGCAAGGGCGCGGCGGCGAGCGCCAGCTCGCGCGCCACGACCTGGCCTACGTCAGCGGCACCGGCGGCGTGATGAGCGAGCAGGGCGCGTTGATCCTGCGGGGGGCTTGACCATGGCCTGGAACAAACCGCTGCCGCAGCCCACCGAAACCTCGGCGCCGTTCTGGGACGGCTTGAAGGCCGGGCATGTGCGGATCCAGCAGTGCGATGCCTGCGCCCACTGGTTGTTCTTTCCGCGGCAGCACTGCCCGCGCTGCGCGGCACGCCAGCTGAGCTGGCGCGAAGTGTCGGGCGAGGGCCAGCTCTACACCTACACCGTGGCGCGCGTGCCCACGCTGCCGGAATTCACCGACGAGATGCCGCAGCTGCTGGCCGTGGTGCAGCTCGACCAGGGGCCGCATCTGAACACCACCATCGTTGGCGTCGCGCCCGAAGACCTGAAGGTCGGCCAGCGCGTGCGCCCGGTGTTCGACCACCGCCCGGGCAGCTTCACGCTGCTGCGCTATACGCCGCTGGACTCGGCGCAACCGGGCGTGATCGCGGCCGAAGCCGATGCGGCAGCTGCCGCGCCGGCGCCGACTGCTGCGTCGGTGGCCGAAGCGCCCAAGCGCCAGGTCTCGTGCAAGGACATCGACGCGATGCGCGCGCTGGTGTCCGAGCGGTGGTCGGGCTGGTCCAACGAGTTCACCGTCACGCAGCAGATCATCGACCAGTTCGCGGCGCTGTCGGGTGACGACTACTGGATCCACACCGACCCGGTGCGCGCCAAGGCCGAAAGCCCCTTCGGCACCACGATCGCGCACGGCATGCTGGTGCAAGCGCTGGTCAGCCGGCTGCGGCTGCCGCTGGACTTCGAGGTCACCGGCTTCGGCAACATGGTCAACTACGGTTCCGACCGGCTGCGCTTTTCGGCCCCGGTGCCGTCGGGCTGCCGCATCCACGGCCGCGCACGCGTCAAGGCGGTCGAACAGGTCAAGTCGGGCGTGCAACTGACGCTCGAGATGGCGATCCACGTCGTCGGCCAGGACCGGCCGTCGGTGTTGAACGACCAGGTCATCCTCTACATGTGACGCGGCGCGCGCCCTCAGCGCGCGCGGCATCCGCGGCCCCGGCGCTGCCCCGGCGCCGGCCCATCCTGCGCCTGTGCGCAACACGAAGCTCCGCATGAGTACCCCCACCGCCACCGCCCAGCGCGATCGTGCCGTGATCGCGATGATGCTGGCCGCCAGCGTCGCCTCGACCATCGGCGGGCTGCCGTTCAACTCGCTGCCGGTGATGCTGGGCAGCCTGGCCGACTCGTTCGCGCTCGACTCCAAGTCGGTGGGCCTGATCGGCTCGATCTGCTTTGCCGGCTATCTGGTGGGCACGCTGGGCGCGCCGCTGTGGATGAACCGGCTGGACTGGCGCTGGCTGACGGTGATCAGCGCCGCCGGCACCGCAGGCTCGTTCGCGTTGAGCGCCAGCGTGCGCCACCTGGGCGCGCTGTACGTGATGTGGGCGCTGATCGGCTTCTTCGCATCGACCATGACCTGCCTGGGCATGCGCATCCTGTCGGACTTGCCGAACAAGGTGCGCGCCTTCGGCGTGCGCCAGGGCGTGGAGCTGTCGCTGACCGCCGCCGTGCTGTTCGCGTTGCCGCCGCTGGTGATCGCCACCTGGAAGTACCCCGGCGCGGCCTGGGCGTAGGCCGTGGTGGTGGCCGCGCTGGGGCTGTCGGCGCTGTGGGTGCCGCGCCATCCGATTGCCGCAACCGCAGCTTCGGCCGCGGCAGGCACCACCGGGCGCAGCCGCATCCCGGCGCGCGCCTGGTTCGTGCTGGCGGTGTTCTTCGTCTTTCTCGCCGGCAACATCGCGCTGTGGGCCTTCCTGGAACGCATTGGCGCGTCGCTGAAGATCTCGCCGGCCGAGATGGGCCTGGTGTTCGCGGTGCTCAAGCTGCTCGGCGGCGCGGCCGCGTTCTTCTGCGCCTGGATCGGCGACCGCGCCGGCCAGCGGCTGCCGTACTGGGTGGTGCTGGCGGCGATCGCGGCCGGGCTGGCGCTGATCGCGCAAAGCGAAAGCTTCGTGCCCTTTGCCATCGGCGTGTGGCTGTGGGAGTTCGCCTTCACCTGCGGCTGCGTGTTCCAAAGCGCGCTGATCGCGCGCAGCGACGCCAGTGGCCGCGCGGTGGTGCTGATCCCGGCGGTGTTCGCGCTGGGCTCGATGGTCGGCCCGGCCGCCGCCGGCTACCTGGTGGCCGCGGGCAGCTTCGTGCCCTTGCTGCTGCTGGCGTTGGCCACCAGCGTGGTGCCGGTGCTCGCGCATGCGCTCGGGCGCGCCGGGGTCGCCACGGCCAGCGGCGCAGCGCGCGCGGTGTGACGCCATCCGCCACAGCGACCGCCATCGCTTGCGGCGGCGTTCAGGCGGGCGGCCGGTCCTCGATCGCGTCGATCAAGCCCCAGGACAGCGCCGTGGCCGCGTTGATGCGCCGCCCCGACAAGGCCAGGTAGGCGGTGCGCTGGCGGCCGATGCGCCGCGGCAGGCTGACGCAGCCGCCGGCGCCGGGGATCAGGCCGAAGCGCAGTTCGGGCAGTTGAAAGAAGGCGTTGGCGCTTGCCGTGAGCCGCCCGGCAAAGGCCGGCAGTTCGATGCCCGCGCCGATGCACGCGCCGTGGACGTGGAAGTGGCTTTGCGCGCGCACGCGCAGCAGCGCCGCGGCCGGCAGGCGCAGGCAACGCACCGCGTGCGCGGTCGCGGGGTCGGGCGCGGTGCCGAACTCCTCGAGCGCGCCGCCGATGCTGAAGCACGAGCCACGCGCGTCGACGCTCAGGGTGTCGATCGAGGGGTCGGCGGCGGCCAGCTCGAAGGCCTCGACCAGCGCGTCGCGCATCTCGATACTGATGGCGTTGCGCCGGGCCGGCCGGTTCAGCCGCAGCGCGAGCTGCGCGCCGCGCCGCTCGATCAGCACCGGTGGGCCGTCGTCAGCGGCCGAAACGGCCTGCGCCGGCGGGTGCTGCAGCAACCAGCGCTTGAACTGCGGGCCGGCCTGCAGCGTGGCGTAGGCCAGCGACTCCAGTGTCAGCGCGGCGTCGGTCCCAAGCGCGCCGCCGTGGCGCAGCACCTGCACCAGCGTCATTGCGGCCAGCGGCGCGCGGCAGATGGGCTCGACGATCGAAGCGAGCTGATGGTGTTCGGCGACGAGCAGGTCGCAGGCCTCGGCCAGCGCCGGTCTTGCTGCGGCCTGGCCCAGGCCGATCACCGGGCAGGGCTGGCGCTGCAGCCAGCGGCACAGGTCGCCCAGGTCGTCGGGTGCGAGCCGTTGCGGTGCCGCCAGATCGACCAGCACGAACGGCTGTGCGTCGTGCGGCGAAACCGCGGCGCCGAACGCCGCGGCGGTGGCGGCGGCCAGCCATTGCGCCGCACCACGCGCCTGCGGGCTGCCGGTGCTTTCCACGCGATCGCTGCAGCCGCGTGCGGCGCAGGTTGGGTTGGGGGTCAGGCCCGGCCGAAGATGCGGCGGAAGAACGCGCGGATGCGGTCCATCAGCACCTTGAACACCACCGCCAGCACGTTGATCGAATCTTCCTTGGCCGGGGCCGCGCGCACCGGCGCGGGTGCCGGCGGGGCGGCCGAGTCGGTCTGGCCCGGCGCGGCACCGGGCGCTGCTTCAGCGGATGCCGCGGCTGCGGTCGCCTCGGCGGGGGCCGCTGCCGCAGGTGCCGCTTCGAGCAGCGCGCGCACGTTGCCGACGTACTTCTTGATGATCTGCGCCGACACGCCTTCGATCATGCCGCGGCCCACCTGGACGATCTTGCCGGTCAGGTCGATGCTCGATTCGCAGTTCACCCGCGTGGCCTGCGCGCCCAGCGCTTCGAGCTGGGTCACGATGGTGCCGCTGACCGTGCCGCCGCCGCGCTCGTTGCCGGTGGCCAGCATCTTGACGAGCCCGGCGTCGCGGTCCGTCTCGGTGTAGGTGATCGTGCCTTGGTACTGCGCGCTGACCGCGCCGATCTTGAGCTTGACCGAGCCGATGAACTGGCGCTCGTCGACGATGCGCTCCAGCGCCGCGCCGGGCATGCAGGCCACGACGTTTTGCGGATCGTTGATGAACGCCCACACCGCACCGACCGGTGCGGCCACCTCGAAGCTTTCGCGAATCTGCAGTGCCAAACCCATCTCCTTGCCGTTGCAGCCGATCCTACCCAAGCAGGGCAGGGTTGCAGGGGGCATGCGGCATCGCCAAGCCGGACGATTCGGTGTCGCCGCCGGCCAGCGCCGGTGCATCGGCCCGGCCCTGAGCGATGATGCTTGCGACGTGGCGCGCGCAGGCCGGGCGCCGCGCGCGCCATCCACCAAACACTTTCCGGGGAACATGATGCATTTCGTGCTGCAGCTGGGCTTTTGCAACTTCCGCAACTACGCCGCGATCGCGCAGGCGGCCGAGGCTGCCGGCTGGAACAGCCTGTCGATGCCCGACAGCCTGTTCTTTCCGCGCGCCACCGAGTCCGACTACCCCTACGCCGATACCGAGTCGATCCGCGGCTACATCGAACACGCCGAGTTCATCGACCCCTTCGTCGCGATGGCGACGATGGCCGCGGTGACGCAGCGCATCCGCTTCTACCCGGGCGTGCTGAAGGTGCCGGTGCGCCAGCCGCTGGTGCTGGCCAAGTTGCTGGCGTCGATCGCGGCGGTCTCCAACGGGCGCGTCAGCCTGGGCGCGGGCCTGAGCCCGTGGAAGGAAGACTTCACCTACAACGGCGTCGATTTCGACAAGCGCGGCGAGATCATGGACGAGTGCATCCAGATCCTGCGCGCCGCGCTCACCGGCGAATACTTCGAGCACCACGGCAAGCACTTCGACTTCGGCGCGCTGCGCATCCGCCCGGTGCCACCGCAGCCGGTGCCGATCCTGGTCGGCGGCCACAGCAAGCCGGCGCTGCGCCGTGCGGCCCGTCTGGGCGACGGCTGGGCCTCGGCCAATACCGACCTCGAGACGCTGAAGAAGCTGATCGGCGAGCTCAATGCCTTGCGCGCCGAACACGGCACGCTGAACCGCAGCGACTTCCAGATCCACGGCATCGACTTCAGCGCAAGCACGGTCGACGATTTCCGCCGCCTGCGCGACATCGGCTGCACCCACGCCGGCCTGGTGCCGTGGGACAAGGCGATCGATTCGTCCGACCTGGCGCCGCAGCTCGACGCCATTCGCCGTTTCGGCGACGAGGTCATCGCCAAGATGGATTGAAGCGCGGCTGCGCTCGGCGGTGTCGCAGCCCGCGTGCCGACACCGCGCATCGCCGGCAACGCAGCACCCGTTGCCGGAGTTTCGATGGCGAATCCGCCTCAGGCCGCGCCCATCGGCCACCAGCCGTGCCAGCCGTCGCTGAAGGCCGGCTCCCAGGCCGCGGTGTAGATGCGCTCGTCCATGCCGACGACGAAGGCGTCGAGCTTGTTCGGCGCGCGCGATACCGCGGTGAGCGCGGCGCCCAGCGTCGCGCGCCCGCCGTTCAGGCCCCACCAGCCATGCCAGCCATCGGTGAACGCCGGCTCCCACGCGGCGGTATACAGGCCGCCGTCGGTGCCGGTGACGAAGACATCGAGCTTGTTGGCCGCGCGTGAGACCGCGTGCAGCCGCGCGCCGGGCCGGCCGACGCCGCCGCGGATGTGCCACCAGCCGTGCCAGCCGTCGCTGAATGCCGGCTCCCAGGCCGCGGTCATCGTCTGGCCGCCGTTGGCGCAGGCGAAGATGTCCAGCTTGTTGGCGCTGCGCGAGACGGCCGTGATCTCGGCGGCGGCCGGGAAGCGCGTGCTGCCGATGCGCCACCAGCCGTGCCAGCCGTCGCTGAAGCTGGGCTGCCAGGCGGCGGTGTAGACGTAGCCGTCGGTGCCGACGACGAAGATGTCGAGCTTGTCGGCGCTGCGCACCGCCGCGGCCACGGTGGCGCCGGGTGCGGCCATGCCGCCGCGGATGTGCCACCAGCCGTGCCAGCCGTCGCTGAACGCCGGCTCCCAGGCCGCCGACATCACCCGCCCGGCGCTGTCGGTGACGAACAGGTCGATCTTGTCGGCGCTGCGCGACACCGCGCTGACCTGCGCGCGCGCCGGCAGCGTGATGTCGCCGATGCGCCACCAGCCCTGCCAGCCGTTCGAGTCCGGGCGCCAGGCCGCCGTATGGACATGGCCGTCCTGGCCGACGACGAAGATGTCGAGCTTGTCGGCGCCGCGGCTGACCGCGGTGACCGGCGCCCCGGCGGCGGCCATGCCGCCGCGGATGTGCCAGAAGCCTTGCCACCAGGTGGGCATCGACGGCTGCCAGGCGGCCGACATCACGCGCCCGTCGCGGTCGGTGAAGAAGATGTCCAGCTTGTCGGCTGAGCGCGACACCGCGTGCACCGGCGCACCCTGCGGCAGCTTCTCGCGGCTGAGCGCCCAGCCCAGGTGGCGCCGCGTCGACGGGCACATCGCCCAGTCGTTGGCACGCATCAGGCAGGCCACGCCGCCGCCCGGCGCGCAGCTGATGCAGTTGCTGTTGGGCTCGTCGAAGATGCCGTGCGTGCTGCTGCACACGCAGTTGGCGGCGGCGTATTCGTCGGGGCACGAGAACAGGTGGCCGGTCTCGTGCGCGAACACGCGGTCGATGTTGTCCGGGCCCCAGCCGTCGTTGGCGTAGTCCATCACCAGCCGCGGCGCGCTGGCGTAGGCGAAGTGCCACAGCGGGTAGCCCTTGACGAAGAACGCACAGTACGCCCAGCGCGTGCCCAGCCGGGTGCGCAGCGCGTTCACATAGTCGAGCACGCCTTGCCAGTTCTGGGTGTGGCCCAGGCGGCCCATCGCCGGGTTGCGCCAGCGCGACTCGTCATCGGCGGCGGCTGCGTTGGTGGCGGTTGTGATGTCGACGTTGTGGATCTCGTAGTGCCAGCTCACGCCGGCCGCCGGCTCCTGGCTGCCCAGCCAGCTCAGCCCGGCCTGCACCTCGGCCACCACCTTGGTGCGCTCGGTGGCTGAAAAGCGCGTGGCCGCGGTCGGGCCGTTGACGATGATCAGGCCCACCGCGACCGAGCCCCACAGCACCGGGGCGCCCGGCGCGCGGGCCGCGCCGCGGCCGCGGGCGCCGCGGCGCAGCGCGCTGGCCAGGTCGAGCGCGCCGAGCGCGTCGCGCGTCGGCGCATCGTTGGGCATCGGCGCGCAACCGCGCTGCTCCCAGGGCTCGCCGTCGCGCGGGCGCCGAGCCTTGGCGTTGCGGTATTTGGTCGAGCGGCGCAGCTCGAAGGCGGCCACGCCCATCTGCTCGGTGGCGCTGAGCCGCGCGGGTGCCGCCGCGCGCGCCGCGGCAAAGGGTTGGCCGCCGATGTCCAGCGGCTGGGCGCGCCGGATCACCACCGTGGGCCCGTAGCGGTGCAGCACGTCGTCATCGCCGGGTGCGGGCGCGGCGGTGGCCGACCGTGCCGCCGCAGCGCGGGCGCCGCGGGCCGCTTTGACGAACTGCAGCGATTCATAGCGGGTGTCGATCTCGGACATGGTGCGGATCTCCGTAGGCGCCTGAAGACGCGGGCACCAGACTATCGGCCGGCGCCGTGGCCCGCTGCCATCCCTATCGATAGGGGCGAAAGCCTGTGGCTGGGCCGCCCCAGCGCGAATGCCGATTCAGCTTCGCTGCCCCGCGGGTAATTGCCAGCGTGGCGTGGCGGCGGACTTCACTAGGATCGAAGCTTCCTGGGCCGAGACGGATTGTCGCGTCGCGCGCCCGCTTCGGATGCAACCTATCGTTGGAGTGACTGCAGACATGAGCAAGACCAAGGCGCCGCGGCGCAAGTTCCTGGGCTCGGCGGCGGCCGTCGGTGCCGGCACGATGGCCTTTCCGATGGTGGCGCACGCGCAGACCACGACGCTGCGCCTGCAGTCGACCTGGCCGTCCAAGGACATCTTCCACGAATACGCGCTCGACTTCGCCAAGAAGGTCAACGACATGGGCGGCGGCCGGCTGAAGATCGAGGTGCTGCCTGCTGGCGCGGTGGTGCCGGCGTTCCAGTTGCTCGAGGCGGTCAACAAGGGCACGCTCGACGGCGGCCACGGCGTCGTCGCCTACCACTACGGCAAGAACTCGGCGCTCGCGCTGTGGGGCTCGGGCCCGGCCTTCGGCATGGACCCGAACATGGTGCTGGCCTGGCACTACTACGGCGGCGGCAAGGCGCTGCTCGACGAGATCTACAAGTCGATCAACATGGACGTGGTGTCGTTCCTGACCGGGCCGATGCCCACCCAGCCCTTCGGCTGGTTCAAGAAGCCGATCGCCAAGGCGGCCGACGTCAAGGGCACGAAGTTCCGCACCGTCGGCCTGGCGGTGGACATGTACGCCGACATGGGCGCGGCCGTGAACCCGCTGCCCGGCGGCGAGATCGTGCCGGCGCTGGACCGCGGGCTGATCGATGGCGCCGAGTTCAACAACGCCTCCAGCGACAAGCTGCTGGGCTTTCCCGACGTGGCCAAGAACTGCATGCTGCAAAGCTTCCACCAGTCGGGCGAGCAGTTCGAGATCCTGTTCAACAAGGCCAAGTACGACGCGCTGCCCGCCGACCTCAAGGCGATCATCGACGTCGCGGTGCAGGCCGCCAGCGCCGACATGAGCTGGAAGGCGATCGACCGCAACTCCACGGACTACGGCGAGCTGAAGAAGGCCGGCGTCAAGTTCTACAAGACGCCCGACGCGATCCTGCGCGCGCAGCTCGACTCCTGGGACAAGATCATGGCCAAGAAGGGCGGCGAGAACCCGCTGTTCAAGAAGGTGCTCGATTCGCAGAAGGCGTTCGCGCAGCGCGCCACGCAGTGGCAGGCCGACTACATGGTCGACTACAGGATGGCGTCCAACCGCTACTTCCGCGCCGCGCCGAAGAAGGCCTGAACGGCACGCGTGCGACCACGCCAAGACTGTGCAGGGCGCCGGTGACGGCGCCCTTTTCGTGTAGACGACGTGTAGAGGAAGCCCGATGCAAAAGACCTTGCTCGCGGTCGACCGCTTGTCCACCTGGGTCGGCAAGGCCAGCGCCTGGTCGGCGGTGGCGCTGACGCTGATGATCACCTGGGAGGTGTTCTCGCGCTACGTGCTGAACCGCCCGCACGGCTGGATGCTCGACGCGCAGATCATGCTGTACGGCGTGCTGTTCATGATGGCCGGCGCCTACACGCTGGCCAAGAACGGCCATGTGCGCGGCGACGTGCTGTACGGCTTCTTTCGCCCGCGCACCCAGGCGACGATCGACCTGACGCTGTACATCGTGTTCTTCCTGCCCGGCGTGTTCGCGATGACCTGGGCCGGCTGGAGCTTCGCGCAGGAGTCGCTGGCGATCCGCGAGACCACCTTCAACGCCGACCCGATCCCGGTGTACCCGTTCAAGTTCGTGATTCCGGTGGCCGGTGCGTTCTTGCTGCTGCAAGGGCTGGTGGAGATCGTGCGCTGCGTGATCTGCCTGCGCGATGGCCAGTGGCCGTCGCGCGAAGCCGACGTCGAGGAGGTCGATGTCGACAAGCTCAAGGAGATGGTGCACGTCACCGATGCCGACATCAGCGGCGACATGAGCCTCGTGCCGCCGGCGCAGCGCCAGGAGGGCGTGTGATGCCCAAGCTGCGCAAGGAACTGTGGTTCGGCTTTTCGCTGATGGCGATCATCGTCGCCGCCGCGCTGGCGGTGCTGCTCGGCGCCGAGAAGATCACTTCCGGCCACATCGGGCTGCTGATGCTGTCGCTGGTGGTGGTGGCGATCATGCTGGGCTTTCCCACGGCGTTCACGCTGATGGGCATGGGCATGATCTTCACCTGGCTGGCCTATGACCGCGACTGGCACCGCACGCTGGACCTGATGGTGCAGGCGGCGTTCAAGACCATGGCCAACGACGTGCTGATCGCGATCCCGCTGTTCGTCTTCATGGGTTATCTGGTCGAGCGCGCGAACCTGATCGAAAAGCTCTTCAAGAGCCTGCACCTGGCGCTGGCGCGCGTGCCCGGCGCGCTGGCGGTGGCCACGCTGGTGACCTGCGCGGTGTTCGCCACCGCCACCGGCATCGTCGGCGCGGTGGTCACGCTGATGGGGCTGCTGGCGCTGCCGCAGATGCTGCGCGCCGGCTACAGCGTGCCGGTGTCGGCCGGCGCGATCACCGCCGGCGGCTGCCTGGGCATCCTGATTCCGCCGTCGGTGCTGCTGATCGTCTACGGTGCCACCGCCGGGGTGTCGGTGGTGCAGCTTTATGCGGGTGCGTTCTTTCCCGGCATCATGCTGGCCGGCCTGTACATCGTCTACACGGTGCTCCTGGCCAAGATCAAGCCCTCGCTGGCGCCGCCGCTCACGCCCGAGCAGCGCGCGGTGCCGCTGCCACCGCTGACGCAGCGCATCGCCGCCAGCGGCCACGCGCGTGCGCTGCCGGCGCTGCTGGGCGCGCTGAAAGGGCGGCGCAACCAGGACGTGCCCACCGGCTACCTGCTGCGCCAGTTGCTGATCGCCGCGCTGCCGCTGCTGCTGTTCGTGTTCGTCGCGCTGTGGTCGTACCAGGTCGCGACGCGCCCGGCGGTGGCCGAGGACACCGGCGGCTTGCAGCAGATCGGTGTCGAGTCGGCCGGCCAGGCAGCGGACGCCCAGGCCGGCGGGCTGGCCGAACCCGGCGGGCTCGCCGAGCCGGGCGCCGAAGAGGGCGCCGAAGAGGGCGGCCTGGCCGAACCCCCCAGCGACAGCGGCGAACTGGCCGAGCCGCCAGCCGATGACGGCCTGAGCGAGCCGCCGTCGGACGCGCCGGCCGCACAGGACGCGCAGGACAGCCAAGCGGCGCCGGACGCGCAGGGTGAGGCCGCCGCCGCGCCGCCGGGCAGCGAGCCCGAAGCGGCGCAGCCGCCAGCGCTGGCCGAGCCCGGCAGCACGGCCGCGGCGGCCAGCGCCGGCGCCCCAGCCGGCGCCGATCGCGTGCCGGCGTCGACCAACTACTGGATCGGCCTGGGCGCGGGTGCGCTGGCGCTGCTGGTGTATTACGCGCTGCTGAGCTTCACCCGGCTCGAGGTCTTCAAGATGCTGCTGACCTCGTTCTTCCCGCTGCTGATCCTGATCCTGGCGGTGCTGGGCTCGATCGTGCTGGGCCTGGCCACGCCCACCGAAGCCGCGGCGGTCGGCGCTTTCGGCGGTTTCGTGCTCGCCATTGCCTACCGCCAGTTCACCTTCAGCGTGCTGAAAGAGTCGGTGTTCCTCACCGCCAAGACCAGCGCGATGGTGTGCTGGCTGTTCGTCGGCTCGGCCATCTTCTCGGCCGCGTTCGCGCTGCTGGGCGGGCAGGAGCTGGTCGAGCAGTGGGTGCTGGGCATGAACCTGAGCAAGACCCAGTTCCTGGTGCTGACGCAGGTGATCATCTTCGTGCTTGGCTGGCCGCTGGAGTGGACCGAGATCATCGTGATCTTCATGCCGATCTTCATCCCGCTGCTCGACAACTTTGGCGTCGACCCGCTGTTCTTCGGCCTGCTGGTGGCGTTGAACCTGCAGACCGCGTTCTTGAGCCCGCCGGTGGCGATGGCGGCGTTCTACCTGAAGGGCGTGGCGCCGCCGCACGTCACGCTGAACCAGATCTTCGGCGGCATGCTGCCGTTCATGGGCATCCAGATCCTGGCCATCGTGCTGCTGTACCAGTTCCCCGGCATCGGGCTGTGGCTGCCGCAGGTGCTGTACAAGTAGCCTGATGGACGCTGCTGCCTCGTTGTCGCGCCGTGCGCCCCGCCGCTTCTGGGGCTGGGGCGAGCTCGGCGACAGCCTCAGCAGTGCCGAGCTGCGCGGCGTGCACGCGCTGCTGGCCGCGCTGGGTGCGGCCGGCCCCGAGATCGCCGAGCCGCGCGTCGAGGACTTCCGCGTGGCCGCGCCGCGCGGCAGCGTGCCCGCGGCGCTGGCCGAGGTGGTCAGCAGCACGCCCTACGACCGCCTGGTGCACAGCCTGGGCAAGAGTTACGCCGACGGTGCGCGCATGTGGCTGCGCGATGTGCCGCACGTGCCCGACTGGGTCGCCTTCCCGCGCAACGAGGCACAGCTGGCCGAACTGCTGGCCTGGGCCGGCCGTGACGACATCGCGGTCATTCCCTTCGGCGGCGGCAGCAGCGTGTGCGGCGGGGTCGAGGCCGCGGTGGGCGGCAGCTACGCGGCCACCTTGTCGCTGGACCTCGAGCGTTTCGGCCGCGTGCTCGAGATCGATCTCGAAAGCCGCGCCGCGCGCATCCAGGCCGGCATGTTCGGCCCCGAGCTCGAAGCCGCGCTGCGCCCGCACGGGCTGACGCTGCGCCACTACCCGCAAAGCTTCCAGTTCAGCAGCCTGGGCGGCTGGATCGCCACCCGCGGCGGCGGCCACTACGCGACCCAGGCCACGCACATCGACGACTTCGTGCAGAGCCTGCGCATGGTCACGCCGGCCGGGGTGGTGCACACCCGCCGGCTGCCGGCGTCGGGCGCGGGGCCGGCGCCGGATCGGCTGCTGATCGGCTCGGAGGGCACGCTGGGCGTGATCACCGAAGCCTGGATGCGGCTGCAGCAGCGCCCGCGCTACCGCGCGTCGGCGGCGCTGCGCTTTGCCGAATTCGGCGCCGCCGTGGCCTGCCTGCGCGCGCTGGCGCAGTCGGGGCTGCAGCCGAGCAACTGCCGCTTGCTCGACCCGGCCGAAGTCGCCTTTGCCGGCGTCGGCGACCGCCGCAGCGCGACGCTGATGCTGGGCTTCGAATCGGCCGACCACCCGCTGCACGCCTGGATCGCACGCGCGCTGGAACTTGCCGCCGACCACGGCGGGCAGTGGGAGCGCGACGCGGTGATGCGCTCGCTGCAGCCGGCCGACGACGCACCGGGCGGGCAGCGCGAAGATGCCGCCAGCGACTGGCGCGAAGCCTTCCTGCGCATGCCGTACTGGCGCGACGAAACCACGCGCCGCGGCGCCATCGTCGACACCTTCGAAAGCGCAGTCACCTGGCAGGGCTTCGCCGCGTTCTACGACGGCGTGCGCAGCGATGTGGGCGAGGCGATCGAACGCATCACCGCGCACGGCGGCGCCGTCTCCTGCCGCATCACCCATGTCTACCCCGACGGGCCGGCGCCGTACTTCACCATCGCCGCGCGCGGCAGCGACAGTGGCGACTTGGCCAGTGCGCTGGCGCGCTGGCGCGAGATCAAGCGCGAGTGCAATGCCGCCGTGATCCGCCACGGCGGGGCCAGCACGCACCACCACGCGGTCGGGCGCGACCACCGCAGCGCCTACGAGCAGGAAGTTCCCGCGCTGCTGCGCCAGGCGCTGGCGGGTGCCAAGGCGGTGCTCGATCCCCACGGCGTGATGAACCCCGGCGTGCTGTTCGATCTGCCACAACGCGCGGTGGGCGCCAGCGGCGTGCTGGCGGCGTCTTGAGCGCGCGCGGCTGACGGCGATGGCCGCCACCCTCGACCAAGCCGACGAGCACGCGCTGCTGGCGGCGGCGCGCGCGGCGCGGGCCCAGGCCTACGCGCCGTACTCCAAGTTCCAGGTCGGCGCGGCGCTGCTCGACGAACACGGCCGCGTGCATGCCGGCTGCAATCTCGAGAACGCGGCCTATCCGCAAGGCCAGTGCGCCGAGGCCGGCGCGCTGGCGGCGCTGGTGCTGGCCGGCGGGCGCCAAGCGCGTGCGCTGGTGATCGCCGGCCCCGGCCCGGCGTGGGCGACGCCCTGCGGCGGCTGCCGCCAGAAGCTGCGCGAGTTCGGCAGCGAAGACATGCCGGTGCTGGTGGCCGACATGGCGCAGGTGCAGGCGCGCTTCAGCCTGGGCGAGCTGTTGCCACACGCCTTCGGGCCGCCCGCGTTGGGGCTGCGATGACTCGCACCGTGGAGCCGGCGCTGGATCGGCTGCGCGAGCGGGCGCCGCAGTTCGCGCCGCGCATCGCGGTGCTGCTGGGCTCGGGCTGGGGCGGTTTCGTGCAGCGGCTGGACGCGCCGCTGCGCATCGCCTACGCCGAGCTGGCGGGCTTTCCCGGCGCCGGTGTCGCCGGCCACGCCGGTGAACTGTGGCTGGGCCGCATCGGGCCAGCGCAAGTCGCCGTGCTCGCCGGGCGCGCACACACCTACGAAAGCGGCCGCGCCGACGGCATGAAGGCGGCACTGCGCACGCTGCGCGAGTTCGGCTGCGACACGCTGGTGCAGACCAACGCGGCCGGCAGCCTGAACCCGGCGATGCCACCGGGCAGCTTCATGCTGCTGACTGACCATCTGAACCTGGTGCAGCGCTCGCCGCTGCAAGGCGAAAGCGGCAACGAGCGCTTCGTCGACCTGAGCTGCGCCTACGACCCCGCGTTGCGCGCCGCCGCCCGCGACGCGGCGCAACGCTGCGGCGTGCGGCTGCATGAGGGTGTGTACGCCTGGATGCTGGGCCCGCAGTTCGAGACACCGGCCGAGATCCGCATGCTGCGCACGCTGGGCGCCGACGCGGTGGGCATGAGCACGGTGCCCGAAACGATCATCGCGCGCTGGCTGGGTCTGCGCGTGCTGGCGCTGTCGCTGATCACCAACCTGGCGGCGGGGCTGTCGCCCGAAGCGCTCAGCCATGGCCACACCTTGGCCAGCGCCGAGGCAGCGGCGCAGGCTGCGGCCGAGCTGTTGGTGCAGGTGCTGGGGCAGTTGCAGCCTGCCGGCAGCAGCGCGCCATGAGCTCCCGCGCCGCGATCGCCGAGATCGAGGCCGCCGCGCGCAGCGCGCTGCGCTGCCTGGATCTGACCTGCCTGAACGACGGCGACACCGAGGCCGACATCGAGCGGCTGTGCGCTCGCGCGCAGACCGCCTTCGGCCCCGTCGCCGCGGTGTGCGTGTGGCCGCGCTTCGCAGCGCTCGCGCGATCGAGGCTGCCGGCGGCGATCCGCGTCGCCGCGGTTGGCAACTTCCCGGCCGGGGGCAGCGATGCCGATGCCGTGCTGGCCGAGGTGCGCGGCATCGTCGCGGCCGGTGCGCAGGAGGTCGACTTGGTGCTGCCATGGCGCGCGCTGCAAGCCGGCGAGACCGCTGCCGTGTCGCGGCTGCTGCACCGCGCGCGCGAAGCCTGCGCCGGGCTGACGCTGAAGCTCATCCTGGAAAGCGGCGAGCTGCGCGATGCGGCCGTGATCGAAGCCGCGGCGCGGCTGGCGCTGGACGCGGGGGCCGACTTCCTCAAGACCAGCACCGGCAAGACGCCGGTCGGCGCCACGCTGGCGGCGGCCGAGACGATGCTGCACGTGATCGCCACGCAGCCGCGCGAGTCCAGGCAGGTCGGTCTGAAGATCTCCGGCGGGCTGCGCGCCGTGGCCGAGCTGCTGCCTTACCTGGAGCTGGTGCGCCGCACGCTGGGCCCCGGCGCGCTGCAGCCGCAGCGTTTTCGCATCGGCGCCAGCAGCCTGCTCGACGCCATCGAGGCGGTGCTCGGCGGCGCGCCAATCCCACCGCCGCCCACCAGCGGCTACTGAAGGTCATGCTGGCGCAGGAGATCATCCGCATCAAGCGCGACGGCGGCGCGCTCAGCCGCGCCCAGATCGACGCCTTCGTCGCCGGGCTGGTCGACCACCGCTGGAGCGAAGGCCAGGCCGCCGCGCTGGCGATGGCGATCTTCCTGCGCGGGCTCACCGCCGAGGAGACGGTCGAGCTGACGCTGGCGATGACGCATTCGGGCGCGGTGCTCGGTTGGCCCGCGGCCGACTGGCACGGCCCGGTGCTGGACAAGCATTCCACCGGCGGCGTCGGCGACAAGGTCAGCTTGCTGCTGGCGCCGATCCTGGCCGCGTGTGGCGCGATCGTGCCGATGATCAGCGGCCGCGGCCTGGGCCACACCGGCGGCACGCTGGACAAGTTCGATGCCATCCCCGGCTACCAGACCGCGCCCAGCCTGGCAACGCTGCGCGCGGCGCTGCACGCGGCCGGCTGCGCGGTCATCGGCCAGACCGCCGAGCTCGCGCCGGCCGACCGCCGGCTGTACGCGATCCGCGACGTCACTGCCACCGTCGAGTCGATCCCGCTGATCACCGCGAGCATCCTGTCGAAGAAGCTCGCCGCCGGCCTGCACGGGCTGGTGATGGATGTCAAGTGCGGCAACGGCGCTTTTGCCGAAACGCCCGAGATGGCGATCGCGCTGGCGCGTTGCATCGTCGACGTCGCCGCCGGTGCCGGGCTGCCGGCGCGCGCGCTGGTCACCGACATGAACCAGGTGCTGGGCCATGCCGCCGGCAACGCGGTCGAGGTGGCCGAGGCCGTGGCCTTCCTGCGCGGCGAGCACCAGGCGCCCAGGCTGAAGCAGGTGACGCGGCTGCTGTGCGCCGAGGCGCTGCAGCTCGGCCGCCTGGCCAGCGGCGAGGCCGAGGCGCTGGCGCGCGTCGATGCGGTGCTGGCCAGCGGCGCCGCGCTCGAGCATTTCGCGAAGATGGTGGCCGCGCTCGGCGGCCCGGCGGATTTGTGCGAACGCAGCGCCGCTTACCTGCCGGGTGCGCCGCTGCAGCGCGACGTGCCCGCGCCGCGCGCCGGCTGGGTCCAGGCCAAGGCCACGCGCGACATCGGGCTGGTGGTGGTCGAGCTCGGCGGCGGGCGCCGCGGCGCGGGCGAGCGCATCGACCACCGCGTCGGCCTGAGCCAGGTGGTGTCGCTGGGCCAGCGCGTCGAGCGCGGCCAGCCGCTGGCGCGGGTGCACGCCGCCGACGAGGATTCCTGCGCCGCTGCGCTGGCGCGGCTGCAACAATGCATCCACATCGGCGATGCCGCGCCCGGCGCGGCGCCGCTGCTGATCGCGCGCCTTGGCGCACAACCCAACCCGATTGCCGCAGCCCCATGACACGTCAACGCATCGACTCCGGCTCCAGCTTCGAATCGGCCATCGGCTACTCGCGCGCGGTGGTCGACGGCGACTGGGTGTTCGTCAGCGGCACCACCGGCTTCGACTACGCGACCATGACCATCGCCGACGACATCGTGCAGCAGGCCGAACAATGCCTGCGCAACATCGACAGCGCGCTGCGCGAGGCCGGTGCCACGATGGCCGACGTGGTGCGCGTGCGCTACATCGTGCCGGTGGCCGCCGAGTTCGAGCGCTGCTGGCCGGTGCTGCGCCGCTGCTTCGGCGAGGTGCGCCCGGCTGCGACCATGATCAGCGCCGGCCTGGCCGACGCGCGCATGCGCATCGAGATCGAAGCCACCGCGCGCAAGCACGCCTGACATGCCTGAGGCCAGCGTCGAACAGCTGAACCAGCGTGGTGCCGGCAAGCTGCCGGGGCACCTGGGCATCGTCGTCACGCAGGCCGCGCCCGAACGGGTGTGCGCGCGCATGCCGGTGCAGCAGTCGGTGATGGCGCCCAACGGCTACCTGCACGCGGGCAGCCTGGTGACGCTGGCCGACACGATGTGCGGCTACGGTTGCTTGCTCAACCTGCCGCAAGGCGCCAGCGGCTTCACCACCATCGAGCTGAAGTCCAACCACCTCGGCACCGCGCTGGACGGCAGCGTGGCGGTGGCAGCCACGCCGCTGCACCTGGGCCGCAGCACGCAGGTGTGGGACGCAGTGGTCACGCACGAGCAGAGCGGCCGCACGCTGGTGCTGTTTCGCTGCACGCAGATGCTGCTGTATCCGAAGGCGAGTGGCTGAGCGATGCGGCTGCTGCTACGTTGCTGCGAGCCGGCAGCGTCCGCGCCACAGCCATGAAAACAGGCCCTGGCCGTCGTGTCCGCTGATCGGGCAACCCAGCGGATTCGGCCTCGAACACCGGCAACCGAAAACCTTGCAGGCTCGCCGGTGGACCTGCTGAGACCCTGCTGGCGAGAACGAGTCGGGCGTGACCAACAACCTGCTGCCGAGCGACATCTTCAATGACTCCGCTGCTCTTGCCGCAGAGCTACTGACGGTGATCGCCCTGCCGCTCGCGGATGATTCGCCCAGGATCACGACGAGCGAGGTGGCTTGCTCCCTTGCGCTCGAGCACTGGCATTCAGCTCGGGTTCTACTGCGCGCCAGTCTGCTGCCCTTTGCGTCTGATCAGGCGGGCTTCAACGGCGGCTGGTTGCGAAGCCCGCGGCGCGCGCCGTCAATGGCAGGTGTCGTCGGCCTCGCGCGAGCGCAGCAGTTCGGCTTCGGCCTGCAGCCAGTCCTCGATCTCGTGGCCGACCACGGCGCCGCGCGCCAGGTAGCGGTAGTACGCGGCCTCGCGGATCTGAAGCTCGTGGCCGTTGTCGTCCGTGGCGCTGGCCTGCCGGGTGCTTTGCAGCGGTGCCGGTTGCGGCATGGCACGGGTCGCGGCGGCTTGCTTGCGCTTCATTCGGAATCCTCCCTGCTATGGTGACTGGCGCCGGCCATCTTATGGCTGCGCGCAGCAGCCACGCTGATTCGCGTCAATGCAGCGGGACGGCGCGGCGCGCACAGTGGCGCGGGTCATTGTCCGGAGCTTCGTCATGTACCCAGGTGACAGCGATATCGCGCAGGCCGTGGACGAGTTGGCGCAGGGGCTGCCGGCCCCGCTGCAGCCGCTGGCCGGCGTCGCCTACGACTACCGCTGGAGCTGGTCGGCCGACGGCGCCGACGTGTTCCGCGAGATCGACCCGGTGCGCTGGGAGCGCTGTGAAGCGAATCCGCGGCGCCTGCTGAGCGAGACCCCGCCGCCGCGGCTGCGCCAGCTGGCCGGCGATGCCGCCTGGCTGGCCCGGGTCGAGCGGCTGGCGCAGGAGCTGCGCGCCGACCGGCTGCGGGCGCCGTGGTGCGTCGGCGCCGTGAGCGCGCAGCGGCCGGTGGCCTTTTGCTGTGCCGAGTTCGGCGTGCACCGCTCGCTGCCGATCTATTCTGGCGGGCTGGGCGTGCTGGCCGGCGACATCCTGAAGGAAGCCTCGGACCTGGCGCTGCCGATGGTCGGCGTCGGCTTGATGTACCGCACCGGCTACTTCCACCAGCGCTTGGACATCACCGGCTTCCAGCACGAGTACTGGCTCGACACCAACCCCGAGCGGTTGCCCTGCGTGCTGGTGCGCGGCGCCGACGGCCAGCCGCTGACGGTGACGGTACCGGTGGACGACGAGGAACTGCGCGTGCGCATCTGGCGCGCCGACGTCGGCCGCGTGCCGCTGTACCTGCTGGACACCGACATCGACGGCAACAGCCAGGTCGGGCGCTGGGTGACGTCGCGGCTGTACGAAAGCAACCGCGCGATCCGGCTGGCGCAGTACGCGGTGCTGGGCGTCGGCGGCGTGCGCGCGCTGCGCGCGATGGGCATCGCACCGGCGGTGTACCACCTGAACGAAGGGCACCCGGCGCTGGGCTTGTTCGAGCTGCTCGAACAGGCCGGCGGCGCCGCGGATGCCCAGGCCTGGCGCCGCGTGCGCGAGCAGCTGGTGTTCACCACGCACACCCCGGTGCCCGCCGGCAACGAAACCTACGAGCGCTCCGAGGTGCTGGCCGTGCTCGGCCACCTGGCCGATCGCTTCGGCGAGCGCGAACAGTTCGTCGCGCTGGGCCGCGTGAACCCGGCCGACACCGCGCAGCCGTCGGGCATGACCGTGCTGGCGATGCGCCACGCGCGCCAGGTCAACGGCGTCAGCCGGCGCCATGGCGAGGTTGCGCGCGCGATCTGGCAGCCGCTGTTCGGCGGGCGCAGCGTCGGCGAGGTGCCGATCGGCCACGTCACCAACGGCGTGCACGTGCCGACCTGGCTGCACGGGCCGATGCGCGCGCTGCTCGACCGCCATCTCGGCGCCGGCTGGATGGCGCGTGCCGACCAGCCGGACACCTGGGCGCCGGTGCAGCACATCCCGCCGGCCGAGCTGTGGGCCGCGCGTTGCGCGGCGCGCGCGCAGCTGATCGAGCTGGTCAAGCAACACGCCGCCAACGACCGGCTGCGCCGCGGCGAGGCGCTGGAGTACGTGCAGGCGGCCGACAGCGGCTTCGACCCCGAGCGGCTGACGGTGGGCTTCGCGCGCCGGCTCGCCACCTACAAGCGGCTGCATCTGGTGGCGCTGCAGCCCGAGCGCGCGGCCGCATTGATCTGGGGCGAGCGCGCGATGCAGTTCGTGTTCGCGGGCAAGGCGCACCCGGCCGACGACATCGCCAAGGACGTGGTGCGCCAGATGTTCGTTCACAAGCGCGGGCCGACGGCGATGGCCACGCGCTCGATCTTCCTCGAGGACTACGACATCTCGCTGGCTGGCCATCTGGTGGCCGGCTGCGACGTCTGGGTCAACCTGCCGCGCCCGCCGAACGAGGCCAGCGGCACCAGCGGCATGAAGTCGGTGCTCGGCGGCGGGCTGCAGTTGTCGGTGCTCGACGGCTGGTGGGCTGAAGCCTACGACGGCAGCAACGGCTGGGCGATCGACGGCACGGTCGATCGCGACCTCGGCGCGCAGGACTGGCGCGACGCCGATGCGTTGTATGGCCTGTACGAGCAGCAGGTGGCGCCGATGTTCTACGAACGCGATGCCGGCGGCATCCCGCAGCGCTGGGTGGCGATGATCAAGCGCAGCCTGATGACGCACGGCCCGCGCTTCTCGGCGACGCGCATGGTGCGCGAGTACGCCCAGCGCATCTACGCCGCAGCGCCCGGCGAGCCCACCGGTCCGCCAGCGAAGGCGTAGCGGCGGGCGGCGTCTCGCGGCGCAAAGCAGCCGGATACAAGCAGCCTTCACCGCAGAGGCGCAGAGTACGCAGAGGGCCGCAGAGAAAACCTGAATCCGTATTTCTCTGCGCTTTCTCTGCGCCCTCTGCGCCTCTGCGGTGAAGGTATTCTGCTGCGCGACCAACGACCGCAAAGCGGCGTCACCGAGCTTCGAGGCACCGACCACCGATCGCGAACGCGCAGCACGCGCCGTGACATTGCTTGCCTGGGCAAGCGACAATGCGGCGATGGTCGACCATCCGCCCCAGCCATCACCCTCGCCGCGCCGCCGCGCCAGCGCTTTCTATGCCGGCCACAGCTACGTTGCCGGCGACAGCGTCGGTTACCTGCTGCACCAGCTCGCGACCTCGATGCGCCGGCGCATCGAGCAGGCGATGGCCGCGCACGACCTGACTGCCGCGCAGTGGGTTCCGCTGTGGAAGCTGGCGCGCGACGGCGAGTGCAGCGCGCAGGCGCTGGCGCGCGAGATCGACATCGACGCCGGTGCGGCGACGCGGCTGGTGGGCCGGCTGGCCGCCAAGGGGCTGGTCGAACGCCGGCGCTCGGCCGCCGACCGCAGGATCGTGATGCTGCAGCTCACGCCGGCCGGCCGCGCCGTGGCGGCGCACGTGCCGCAGGTGCTGGCCGAGGTCAACAACGCCTACCTGCGCGGCTTCAGCCGCGACGAGTGGGGCCAGCTGAAGGCGCTGCTGCGCCGCATGCTGGAGCAAGACACGATGCCGGCGGGAGCGGGCCGATGAGCACCGATGACCATGGCCAGGCCGCAGGCGGCGCCAGCGTCGCCGCGGTCCGCCCCGTTGCCCCCGCCGCTACCCCCGGCCCGGCGGCCAAGGCCGCGGCCGACGTCAGCGCGCCGCCGCTGAGCGTGCCGGGGCGGCGCCGCGCGCTATGGCTGCTGAGCGCGCTGGTGCTGCTGGCCGCCGCCGCCTGGGGTGTGTACTGGATGCTGGTGCTGCGCCACATCGAGAGCACCGACAACGCCTACGTGCATGCACCGCTGGTGCAGATCACGCCGCGCATCGACGGCACCGTGGCCGAGGTGCTGGTCGACGACACCGACGCGGTGGCCGCCGGCCAGACCCTGGTGCGGCTGGACCCGACCGACGCGCGGCTCGCGCTGCAGCGCAGCCAGTCGGCGCTGGCGCAGGCGGTGCGCGCACTGCGCGTGCTGCGCGCGCAGGACGGCAGCCTGGACGCGCAGTCCAAGCTCAAGCGCGCCCAGGTCGAAAGCGCGCGGGTCGATCTGGCGCGCGCCGAGCAAGACGCGGTGCGCCGCCGCGCGCTGGTGGTCAGCGGCGCGGTCAGCAAGGAGGAGATGACCCACGCCGACGCCGCGCTCACGGCGGCGCGCAGCGCGCTGGCGGCGGCGCTGTCGGCGCAGACCGCGGCCGAGCAGCAAGCGCTGGGCAACCTGGCGCTCAGCGAAGGCACGACGCGCGTGGCCGACCACCCCAGCGTGAAGAGCGCCGCGGCCGCGCTGCGCGAAGCCTGGCTGAGCCTGCAGCGCACCGAGCTGCGCGCGCCGCAGGCCGGGCAGATCGCGCGGCGCACGGTGCAGGTGGGCCAGCGCGTGGCGGCCGGGTCGGTGCTGATGGCGCTGATCCCGCTCGACCAGGTCTGGGTCGAGGCCAACTTCAAGGAGGTGCAGCTCAGGCGCATGCGCGTGGGCCAGCCGGTGACGCTGCATGCCGATGCCTATGGCTCGGGCGTCGAGTACCGCGGCCGCATCGCCGGCATCGGCGCCGGCACCGGCGCGGCCTTCGCGCTGCTGCCGGCACAAAACGCCACCGGCAACTGGATCAAGATCGTGCAGCGCGTGCCGGTGCGCATCGAGCTGGTCGACGGCCCGCTGGCCGACCACCCGCTGCGCGTCGGGCTGTCGATGTTCGCCACGGTGCAGCTCGACAGCGGCGCGGTGGCTGCCACCGCGCCGGCCCGCACCGTGGCCGCTGCCGCGGCTGACCCCGACGAGGCAGCCGAGGCCGCGGCGCTGGCCGAGGCCGACCGCCTGGTGCGCGAGATCATCGAGACCAACCTGAAGCCCGCGGCGGCGCGATGAAGCCGCCGCCGGTTGCGTTCCCGCCGCTGCAGGGCATGCAGCGCGCGCTGGGCACGGTGGCGCTGTCGCTGGCGACCTTCATGAACGTGCTCGACTCGTCGATCGCCAACGTGTCGATCCCGGCCATCGCCGGCGACCTGGGCGTCGGCCCGGCGCAGGGCACCTGGGTCATCACCTCGTTCGCGGTGGCCAACGCGATCTCGATGCCGCTGACCGGCTGGCTGACGCGGCGCGTCGGCGCGGTGCGCTTGTTCGTCGCCAGCATCGTGCTGTTCGTGGTGGCGTCGTGGCTGTGCGGGCTGGCGCCGACGATCGAGGCGCTGATCTTCTTTCGCGTGCTGCAAGGCCTGGTGGCCGGGCCGATGATCCCGCTGTCGCAGACGCTGCTGCTGCAAAGCTACCCGCCGGCGATGGCCGGCACCGCGCTGGCGCTGTGGGGCATCACGGTGCTGGTGGCGCCGGTGGTGGGGCCGCTGCTGGGCGGCTGGATCACCGACAACATCGCCTGGCCGTGGATCTTCTACATCAACGTGCCGGTGGGCCTGCTGGCCGCGGTGCTGACCTGGTCGCTGTTCCACAAGCGCGCGCACCCGCCGCAGCATGTGCCGCTGGACCGCATCGGCCTGGCGCTGCTGGTGTTGTGGGTCGGGTCCATGCAGCTGATGGTCGACAAGGGCAAGGAGCTCGACTGGTTCGCGTCCAACCAGATCGTGCTGCTGGCGCTGGCCGCGGGGCTGGGCTTCGTGTTCTTCTTGGTGTGGGAGCTGGGCGCCGAGCATCCGGTGGTCGACCTGCGGTTGTTCGCGCGGCGCAACTTCGCGATGGGCACGGTGGCGCTGTCGGTGGCCTACGGCGTGATCTTCGGCAACATCGTGTTGCTGCCGCTGTGGCTGCAGCAGTACATGGGCTACACCGCCACCTGGGCCGGGCTGGCGATGGCGCCGGTGGGGCTGCTGGCGATCGCGCTGTCGCCGTGGGTGGGCAAGAACGTCAACCGCATCGACCCGCGCTGGCTGGCCACCGCCGCGTTCTTGGTGTTCGGCGCGGTGCTGTGGATGCGCTCGCTGTTCAACACCCAGGCCGACTTCATCACCATCCTGTGGCCCACGCTGTTGCAGGGCGTGGGCATGGCGATGTTCTTCATTCCGCTGCAGACCATCGCCTTCGACGGTGTGCCGCCCGAGCGCATGCCGGCGGCTACGGGGCTGTGCAACTTCGTGCGCATCACCGCCGGCGCGGTGGGTACCTCGGTGTTCACCACGTTGTGGGAGGACCGCGCCGCGCTGCACCACGCCAACCTGGCGCAGCACATCAGCCTGGCCGACCCGGCGGCGGTGCAGACGCTGGCGATGCTGCGCCAGGCCGGCTACAGCCGCGAGCAGGCGCTGGCGCAGATCGACCAGCTGATCGGCCAGCAGGCCTTCAGCATGGCGGCCACCGACCTGTTCTGGCTGTCGTCGATGCTGTTCGTCGTGCTGATCACGCTGATCTGGCTGAGCGCGCCCACCGCGCGCGGCGCCGCCTCCGGCGCGGGCGGCGCGCACTGAGCGTGCCGCAGCGCCGCGGCCGGCTGCCCCTTGCGCTCGATCAGGCCGCGGCCGCGCTCCAGCGGCCGTCGGCCGATTCGGCCACCCGCGCCTCGCCGCGCAGCTTCAGCAGATGCGCCAGCAGCGAGCGCCGCGCCATCGCGCGCAGCGTTGGCGGCACTTCGGCGTAGACCACGGCCAGCAATTCGTCCGCCGTCTGCGCCGGCCGTGCTTCGACCGCGCCCAGCACCAGCGCCTCGCGCTTCAGCCGATGGTCGACGATGTGCTGCATCGCGCGCTCGGGCTCGGCCATCAGAAAGCCGTGGCCCGGCGCCAGCCAGTCGATGTCGAGCCCCATCAGCTCGCGCAGCGACGCGATGTAGGCGCGCATGTCGCCATCGGGCGGGTTGATGACCACGGTGGAGCCCTGCATCACGTGGTCGCCGGTGAACAGCATGCGCTCTTGCTCGAGCAGGTAGCACAGGTGGTTGGCGGCGTGGCCGGGGGTGTGGATCACGCGCAGCGTGCTGCCGCTGCAGGGGCCGGGGCCGTCGGGGCCGGGCAGCTCGAACACCTCGCCGCCGCGCAGCGCCACGTCGGGCTGGAACTCGGTGTCTTGCCACTGCTCGTGCAGCGCGGCCATGCCGTGCAGTTTGGCGCCGGTGCGGCGCTGCAGCGCCTGCGCCGCGGGCGAATGGTCCTTGTGGGTGTGGGTGACGAAGATCCAGCGGATCGGCCCCGGCGCGGCGTCGACGATCGCCTGCACATGCGTGTTGCTGGCCGGACCGGGGTCGAGCGCGGCCCACTCGTTGCGCTCGCCGCCGCCGATCAGGTAGCAGTTGGTGCCCGGGCCGGTCATCACGCTGCCGTTGTCGGCAGTGATGCGGATCAGCCGCGGCGACAGCCGCACCGCCACGCCGGGCCGCAGCTCGCAGCTGACGCTGCCGTTGCCGTGCGGGTCGAGCCGGGCGATCTCGGCGTAGGCCGGCGCGTCGGGCATCACGGGCTGCAAGCCGTTCGGGCCGCGCGCCAGGCGCGGCATGATGCAGCGCACTTCGGTCAGCGCGCGCGCATGCGACAGCACCGCGTCGACCGTGCCCAGGCGTTGCAGCAGTTCGAGGATCTTCCAGGTCGGCGGCGCCAGCTTCAGCGGCTTGCGCTGCGCCAGCGCCGCGGCCGGCGTCAGCCACTGCTGCGCGTCAGTTTCCTGGTCGTCCTGGCGCGCCACCTGCAGCGCGGGCGCCTCGGCGACGAAGAAGCGCGTGTCGTAGCGCTTGGGCACGCCCGGCGGCGTCAGCCAGTGGTCGAAGTAGGCGATGCGCTCGGCCGCGAGCCGGATGCCATGGCGCTGGCAGATCGAGGCCATCGTCAGCTCGCGCCGGTTCAGCGCGTCGCGCTCGGCGCCGATCCGTGCCAGCTGCTCGGCATCCAGCGGCGTGCCGTCGTGCGTTGTCGCCAGCAGCAGCCCGGCCTCCTCGAAGCATTCGCGCAGCGCCGCGAACCAGTAGGCCAGCCCGCCTTGCTGCAAGCCGAGCCGCGCGCTGGCCTGCACGTCGCCCAGGCCGCTGCACAGCCGCGCGCCGTCGTCGTCGCCGGGGTCGAGCAGCCCGCCGGGAAACACGCTGGCGCCGCTGTGGATGTCGCCGTCGCGCGGCGCGCGGCGCATCAGCAGCACCTGCATGCCTTCGGGCGCGCGCCGCAGCACGACCACGGTGGCGGCGTTGCGCGCCGCGGCGCCGGGGGTCGGGGCCCAGGCCTGCGCGCTGATCGTGCCCGCGGCCGATTGGATCGGGGTGTTCATCGCGCCAAGCGTAGCGCGTGCAGCAAGACCGCGCTCAACGCGGCGGCGGCAGCTTCGGCCGTGACCGCCCTGCGACGCGGGCTTGTCAGCGCCGTCCAGGCGCGGCGCCGGCCGCCAGCGGCTCACGCAAGGCGCGCCGCGACCGCCCCAGGCGCATGCTGAAGCTGCGACAGCTGCCGGGGCCTCGGCGCATGCCGCTATTCCCCCGCGCGCCGGCTGCGGCTAAGGTTCGCACTCGTCACAACGCCGATGGAGACACGTGCATGAAGACCCAGGTTTGCATCATCGGCGGCGGCCCGTCGGGGCTGCTGCTGTCGCAGCTGCTGCACCTGAAGGGCATCGACACCATCTTGCTCGAACGCCAGAGCCGCGAATACGTGCTCGGCCGCATTCGTGCCGGCGTGCTCGAACACGGCTTCGCCGCGCTGATGCGCGAGGCGCAGTGCGGCGAGCGCATGGACCGCGAGGGCGAGATCCACGAGGGCTTCTTCATCGCCGACCACGGCGCGCTCAAGCGCGTGGACCTGCACAAGTACTCGGGCGGCAGCTCGGTGGTGGTGTACGGCCAGACCGAACTGACGCGCGACCTGTACGCGGCGCGCGACCGCATGCAAGGCGCGGTGATCCACAACGCCGAGGACGTGCAGCCGCACGACCTGAAGAGCGGCCAGCCCTACGTCACCTACCGCAAGGGCGACGACATCGTGCGCATCGCCTGCGACTACGTGGTCGGCGCCGACGGCTTCCACGGCGTGAGCCGCAAGTCGATTCCGAAGACCGTGCTCAAGGAGTACGAGAAGGTCTATCCCTTCGGCTGGCTGGGCGTGCTGTCGCGCACCAAGCCGGTGTCGCCGGAGCTGGTCTACGCGCGCCACGAACGCGGCTTCGCGCTGTGCTCGCTGCGCTCGCAGGTGCTGAGCCGCTACTACGTGCAGGTGCCGCTGTCCGACAGCGTCGAGGACTGGAGCGACGAGGCGTTCTGGGCCGAGCTGAAGCGCCGGTTGCCGGCTGAAGTGGCCGACAAGCTGATCACCGGGCCGTCGATCGAGAAGAGCATCGCGCCGCTGCGCAGCTTCGTCGCCGAGCCGATGCGCTACGGCAACCTGTTCCTGGCCGGCGACGCCGCGCACATCGTGCCGCCCACCGGCGCGCGCGGGCTGAACAGCGCCGCGTCCGACATCTACTACCTGTACCACGCGCTGCTGGCGCACTACCAGAAGGGCGACGACAGCGGCCTGGACGGCTACTCGGCCAAGGCGCTGGCACGGGTGTGGAAGGCGCAGCGCTTCTCGTGGTGGATGACGACGATGCTGCACACCTTCCCCGACAGCATCGAGTACGACCGCAAGCTGCAGCAAACCGAGCTGGAGTACCTGTTCTCGTCGGAAGCCGCACAGCGCTCGCTGGCCGAAAACTACGTCGGGCTGCCGTTCTGAAGGTCCGCGGCCGGCGCGGCGGATGGTGCCGCTGGCAGCGGTTACATTGCCGCCGGTAGCCCGATTGCCGCGCCGATGAATCGCCTCTTGCACCCTGCACGCCGCATCGACGGCTGGCGCGACCACTGCACCGGCCTCAGCCGCGTTGGCCGCGTTGGCCGCGTTGCCCGCTGCGCGCTGCCGGGCGGTGCAAGCGCCACCGCCGCACCGCGCCGCCCATGATCGCCCGATTCGGCCGCGGCCCGCGTGCGCACGGCGCCGGTGGCGGCTTCGGCGCGCACCGCCCCGGCAGCGCGGCCAGCGCGCAGCGCCGCTTCAAGCGCCGGCTCGACCGGCGCTTCGCGCTGTACCTGCTGGGCTTCGTGCTGTTCGTGCTGCTGATGGGCCGGCTCGAGCAGGTGGGCCTGTCGCGGCGGCTGATCGGGGTGAGCTTCCTGCTGGCGACGATCCTGGTCTACGCGGTCATCGGCATGGCCTGCCGCACCGCCGACCCGGTGGAGTACTACGTCGCCGGCCGGCGCGTGCCGGCGATCTACAACGGCATGGCCACCGGCGCCGACTGGATGAGCGCGGCGTCGTTCATCGGGCTGGCCGGCATGCTGTACATCGGCGGCTACGGCGGCCTGGCCTTCGTGCTCGGCTGGTCGGGCGGCTACTGCGTGCTGGCGCTGTTCGTCGCGCCGTACCTGCGCCGCTTCGGCCGCTTCACCATCCCTGACTTTCTGGGCGAACGCTACGGCGGCAACCTGCCGCGCGCGATCGGCGTGTTCGGCGCGATCGTGTGCTCGTTCGCCTACGTCGTCGCGCAGATCTACGGCGTCGGGCTGATCACCACCCGGCTGTCGGGGCTGCCGTTCGAGATCGGCGTGTTCGCCGCGCTGGGCAGCATCTTGCTGTGCTCGTTTCTTGGCGGCATGCGCGCGGTCACCTGGACCCAGGTGGCGCAGTACATCGTGCTGATGGTGGCCTACCTGGTGCCGGTGATGTGGCTTTCGGTCAAGCAAACCGGGGTGCCGGTGCCGCAGCTGGTCTACGGCCAGCAGCTGCACAAGGTCGACGCGATCGAGCGCCGCTTGATCAGCGACCCGCGCGAGCACGAGGTCATCGCCGCGTTGAGCAAGCGCGCCAGCGCGCTGGGCGACAAGCTGCGCGACGTGCCCGCGGCGCTGGCGGCCGATCGCGCCGCGGCACGGCGCAAGCTGGATGCGCTGGTGGCGTCCGACGCGCCGGTGGCGCAGGTGCAGCAGGCCAGCCGGGCGCTGGCCGCGCTGCCCAAGGACAGCGCCGAGGCGCAACGCGTGTGGACCGCGGCCAAGGCCGCCAACGAGGCACGGGCCGCGCCGCTGGCCGGCATGCCGCCGATGGCCCAGGCCTTCGCCGGCGACCCGGATGGCGATGCGGCCGCGCGCGAGCAGTTCGACACCTCGCGGCGCAACTTCCTGGCGCTGGTGTTCTGCCTGATGATGGGCACCGCCGCGTTGCCGCACATCCTGGTGCGCTACTACACCACGCCCACCGTGCGCGCGGCGCGCGAGTCGGTCGGCTGGTCGCTGCTGTTCATCGCGCTGCTGTACCTGAGCGCGCCGGCGCTGGCGGTGCTGGTCAAGTACGAGTTGCTCAGCACGCTGCTGGGCATGCCTTTCGACCGGCTGCCGACGTGGATCGCCGCCTGGGCCAAGGTCGACCCGGCGCTGCTGTCGGTGGAGGACCTGAACCGCGACGGCGTGCTGCAGTGGGGTGAGCTGCGCCTGGGCGCCGACATCATCGTGCTGGCCACGCCGGAGATCGCCGGGCTGCCCTACGTGGTGTCGGCGATGGTCGCCGCCGGCGGGCTGGCCGCGGCGCTGTCCACCGCCGACGGGCTGCTGCTGACGATCTCGAGCTCGCTCGGCCACGACCTGTACTACAAGATGATCGACCCGCAGGTGTCGACCTCGCAGCGCGTGACGCTGACCAAGGCGCTGATGCTGCTGGTCACGCTGGCGGCGGCGGCCGTCACCGCGCAAAAGCCGCCCGACCTGCTGGTGCTGGTGTCGGCGGCGTTCTCGATCGCCGCGGCGACCTTCTTCCCGGCGCTGGTGCTGGGCATCTTCTGGGCCCGCGCCAACCGGTTCGGTGCGGCGCTGGGCATGCTGGCCGGGCTCGCCGTCACTGCGTACTACATGGCCACCACCGACCCCTGGCTGCGCGGCATGGTCGGTGTCGAGTCGCCGATCCGCCTGTGGTGGGGCATCCAGCCGCTGGCCGCGGGCATCTTCGGCGTGCCGGTCGGCTTTGCCGCGATCGTCGCCGGCAGCCTGCTGACCAAACCGCCCAGCGCCGCGCAGCAAGACCTCGCGCAGCGCATTCGTTATCCGGCGGCGGTGGCGCCGTAGCGCGCACTGCGCAGCGCCGCCGGCCAACGACTGCAGGCTCGCTTCAGGCGCTGTCGCGCTGGTACGGCGGCAGTTTGGCGCCGCAGTCGCGGCAGAACTTCGCGCTCGGCGCGTGGCCTTCGCTCAGGCACTCGTGGCAGCTGCGCGTGGTCGGCTCGCGCCGCGTTTGCTGGCCGATCAGCTCGGCGCTGACGATGCCGGTGGGCACCGCCAGCGTGCCCCAGCCCATCAGCATCATCAGGCTGGCGATGAAGCGGCCCAGGTCGGTCTTGGGCGTGACGTCGCCGAAGCCCACCGTGGTCAGCGTGGTGATGGCCCAGTACACGCCCACCGGGATGCTGGTGAAGCCGTTGGCCGGGCCCTCGACCACGTACATCAGCGTGCCCATGACGCCGGTGAGCAGCAGCACGAAGGCGAGGAACACCGCGATCTTGCGCCGCGAGTTGCGCAGCGCGCGGTACAGCGCGCCAAACTCGCTGACATAGGCGGCCAGCTTGAGCAGCCTGAAGATGCGCAGCAGCCGCAGCAGCCGCACGTTGATCAGCGCGTGCATCTGCGGGGCCAGCACTGCCAAATAGGTGGGCAGGATGGCCAGCAGGTCGATCACGCCGTAGAAGCTGCGCGCATAACGCCAGGGGTGGCGCACGCATGCCAGCCGGGCGATGTATTCAAGGGTGAAGGCCAGCGTGAAGAACCACTCCAGCGCCCTCAGCCAGCGCCCGTGCTGCGCGTGCACCGCGGCCACGCTGTCCAGCATCACCACCGCCACGCTGGCCACGATGGCGGCGATCAGCGCCAGGTCGAACGCGCGCCCGGCGCGGGTGTCGGCCTCGAAGATGACGGTGTACAGCCGCAGCCGCCAGCCGGCCAACGGCCGGCCGAGCTCGCGCGGGTCGGACTCCACCGGGCTGGCGGGCAGGCGTGGTGGGTTCATGGCGTCGCGGCAGGAACGCGGTGCAGCGCGTCGATGCGCGCCGCATGGATGGCCTGACCGATCTGTACCCCGGCCTGGCCGCGCGCGGCAGCTTGCCGCGCGATGGCGGCGGTGTCCACGCCGCGCGCGAAGGCCAGCGCCTGCAGCAGCCGCGCACGCTGCGGGTAGTCGCGCTGCTCCATGCCCAGGCGGCCGCGCGCGTCGCAGTCGCAGGCCAGCAGCAGGTCGGCAAAACGCGCGGGGCGGCGCAGCGCGTCGCAGCGCTCGAGCAGCCGCAGCAGCGCCGCTGGCCCGAGCTCCAGGCTGGCGTGCACGTGGCCATGCTCGCGGGCTGTCAGCTCGGCCAGTTCACGGCAGTCGACCGGCGCCTTCAGCCGTGCGCTCAGCGTGCGCGCCAGCTTGGCGCCGCGCTGCTCGTGGCCGATGTGGCGCGGCCAGTGCTCGGGCGGCGTCGTGCCCTTGCCCAGGTCATGGCACAGGCAAGCAAAACGCACTGCCAGCGGCGCTGCCACCCGGGCCGTCTGGTCCAGCACCCGCAGCAGGTGGGCGCCGCAGTCGATCTCTGGATGGTGCGCCGCAGGCTGCGGCACGCCCCACAGCCGGTCGACTTCGGGCAGCAGCACGCGCAGCGCGCCGCAGTCGCGCAGCAGCTCGAACATGCGCGAGGGCTTCGGCTCCATCAGGCCGCGCGCGAGCTCTTGCCACACCCGTTCGGCGACCAGCGCATCGGCCTCGCCGCCATCGACCATCGCGCGCATCAGCGCCAGCGTCTCGGGCGCGAGGCGAAAGTCGGCGAAGCGCGCGGCGAAACGCGCGACGCGCAGGATGCGCACCGGGTCCTCGGCGAAGGCCGGCGACACGTGGCGCAGCACGCGCTCGTGCAGGTCGGCGGCGCCGCCGAAGGGGTCGATCAGCGTGCCGTCCTCGCGTTGCGCGATCGCGTTGATCGTCAGGTCGCGGCGCGACAGGTCCTGCTCCAGTGTGACCGCCGGGTCGGCATGCACGACGAAGCCGTGGTAGCCGGGGGCCGACTTGCGCTCGGTGCGCGCCAGCGCGTATTCCTCTTGCGTGTGCGGGTGCAGGAACACCGGGAAGTCGCGGCCCACCGCGCGAAAGCCGGCGTCGAGCATGCGCTGCACCGTGGCGCCGACGACCACCCAGTCGCGGTCGTGCACCGGCCGGCCGAGCAGCGCGTCGCGCACCGCGCCGCCCACCACGTAGGCTTCGAGCCCGTCGCCGGCCGGGCTCATCGCGGTGCCGCGTCCGGCCGCGGCTCGTGCTGCGGCAGGGCGTCTTGCTGCGCCAGCGACGCGGCCAGCGCCTGCACCGCGGCGCGGTAGTGTTGCTGCCACTGCGCTGCATCGCGCGCGCCGGGCTGCTCGGCCAGCGGCAGCCACAGCGCCGGGGCGATGCCGGCCAGCGTGGCATGGCGGCGGATGAGCGTCGCCGGCGGCATCGAGTGTTCGCCGCCGCTGGCGTCGATGCGCGCCGACTCGATGCCCAGGTGCACGCCGAGCAAGTACGCATGGCGGTGCCAAGGTGACCACCGCTGCTGCAGGCGCGCCGCAACGCCGTTGCCGTCGGCCTCGTAGCGCGCTGTCAGGTCGTTGAACTCGCGCAGGCTGGCCGATGGCAGCGCCGCTGCCGGTGCGACGCCGAGCTTTTGCGCCAGCACGTCGGCCTCGGCCTGCTGCGGCGCCAGCAGCTCGCGCGCGCGCTCGCGCGCCTGCGGCGTGGCCAGTGCGAACAGGCCGATGCGCTCGCTGACGTATCCGAGCTGATAGCCCAGCCGCAAGGTGTCCAGCCGATGCCCGGTGGGCGCGTGCTGCATCGCCTCGCGCGAGGCGGCGGCCACCGCCTGCGCCTGCGCGGCAAGCTCGGTGTCGGTGTTGCCGTCGAGCAGCCCGAAGTGCTGCAGCACGCGCTGCGTGGCCGGCGCGGTGAAGGCTGCCAGCTGCAAGCGCCCGAGCAGCACGAAACCCAGTGCCAGCAGCAGCGCATACAGCAGCACGCGCCACGCTTCGCCGAACCATCCTGCCCTGTGCACCATCGCCGTCGATACCGCCGTGTTCGCGGCTATCGTAGCGGGCTGCTGCGGCCAACGCAGCCAAGCCGGGGAGGGGCGCATGCTGGGCCCGGAGTTGTCGTTGCTGGTGCTGAACGCGGTGCTGCTGACGCTGGCGGTGGTGCCGCTGCTGATGTGGCGCTACCGGCGCGCGGTGCTGGCCGGCATGATGGCGCGCGGCGGCGCCGCGCTGGCGCCGGCGCCGCCGCAAGCGCTGCCGCAGGCACCACCGCAGGCCGGCACCGCCGCCGCCGCGCTGGCCTGGGAGCGGCGGCTGCACTGGCGCGTTGTCTACGCGGTGCTCGGCGTCGTCTTCCTCAGCGCGCTGCCGCTGTCGGCGCTGTTCGTGTGGCTGAACGATCTGCCGCGCACGCCGCTGCACCTGTACCCGAAGGCCGGCGTGCTGGCCACGCTGGCGGTGCCGATGGCCGCGGTGCTGATCGCCATGCCGTTCGCGCGTGCGCTGCGGCTGTGGCTGGCGGTGTTGCTCGCGTTGGCCGCGGCCGGGGTCGTGCTGTCGATGCTGCAGCGGCTGGCGCAGGGCCGCGCGCCCAGCCTGGACCAGGCGCTGAACTTCGTGCTCTTCCTGCAGCTGGCCGGCGTCACGCTGTGGCTGCCGCTGGCGCTGCTGCTGGCCAGCGGTGCGCGGCGCGTGCGTGGCATCGCGCCGATCGTGCTCGCCGGCTTGCTGGTGTTCGCGCTCGGCCCGCTGCTGGGCATGCGGCTGACGCTGTGGCTGAGCGGCACGCGCAGCGGCGCGGCCTGGGTGCTGGCCGGCCCGGGGCTGGACACCGGCTTCGTGCTGCTGGCGCTGCCGATGGGCTGGCTCGCGTGGTGGCGGCTGAAGGCGCTGGCGCGCGCCTACGAGGCCAAGCGCTTTTCGGACGCGCAACTGTTGCTGCGCACCTGGTGGGTGCTGGTGGTGGCGGTGGAGCTGATCGACCTGGTCAACGCCAAGCCCGATGCCGTGCTGCAGGCGCTGGCCGCCGCGGCGCTGTCGCTGGCCGCCTTTGCCGCCATGCTGGCTGCGGCGCTGCGGCGCGCGGCGGCGCTGCCCGGGCGGCCGCCGGCGCGCACGCTGCTGGTGCTGCGCGTGTTCGGCGATGCCGCGCGCAGCGAAGCGCTGTTCGACCGCATCGTCGCGCGCTGGCGCTGGTTCGGCCCGGTGACGCTGATCGCCGCGCCCGACGTGGTGGCGCGTACGGTGGACCCGGGCGACTTCCTGCGCTTTGCCGCCGGCGACATCGGTTCGACTTTCGTCACCTCGCAGGCCGAGCTCGACCAGCGCCTGGCCACGCTGGACACCGTGCCCGACCCTGATGGGCGCTACCGCATCAACGAGTTCTGCTGCAACGACGCCACCTGGCAGGCCACCGTGGTGCAGCTGATCGAGCGCGCCGACGCGGTGGTGATGGATCTGCGCGGCTTCAACGCGCAGCGCGCCGGCTGCAGTTTCGAGCTGGGCGAGCTGGCGCGGCGCCGCCGGGCTGAACAGGTGGTGCTGCTGGTCGACGCCAGCACCGATCGCGCCTTGCTCGAGCCGCTGCTGGGCCACGGTGCGCAGCGGCTGGCACTGGTCGAACTGGCGCACGGTGGCGGCAAGGGCTTCGATGCGGCTTTCGCGCGGCTGCTCGAGGCGGCGCGCTGACGCAGAATCGACTGCACAACGAAGGGGGCCCACGATGTACCAGGTCAAGTTCTACAAGGGCGACTATTTCGAGCGCCAGCAAGCCGCCAACGCCGACAAGGCGGTGGCCTATGTCGAGCACCACTTCAACAGCAGCGCCTCGCCCAGCGCAGGCTATACCGTGGTGGTGGTCGGATCGAACGCGTCCAGCACCAGCCGCAACTGGGGCCGCTGGTACGCCAAGGCGGTGGCCGAGCAGTTCGGCACCGGCACCGGCGGCGACGCCGGCATCCTGGTCGGCGGCTGGAACGGCCGCGGCGACGGCAACGTCAAGCACACCAAGATGCCGGCGGTGCTGCTCGAGCCGCTGTTTGCCAGCAACCCGCAGCAGGCCGACGCGATCCGCAGCGACGCCGGCCAGGCGGCGCTGGCGCGCATCCTGGCCGAGAGCATCCGCCGCTTCTTCCCCGACGGCGGCCTCATCGCCTTCAGCGTCGGCCACAAGTACAAGACCAGCAGCCCCAACGACCGCGGCGCCGCGCTGGCCGGCGGCGGCACCGAGGCCGACTACGCCGAGAAGGTGCTGCAAAAAGCGGCGCAGCTGCTGGCCGACGAGCCGGCGGTGGCCACGCGGCGCATGCTGCGCGTCATGCGCGGCGAGCAGCTGCTGTTCGAGACGGCGGTCGACGAGGACGCGGTGCTGAGCTGGTCGTCCGAGCGCAACCTGCTGTTCATCCCCGAGTGAAGCTGCGCGCCTGCGCCGCCGCGCTGGCGCTGGCCGCGGCCGGGCACGCCGCCGCCGCGACCACGACGCTGCGCGTGTACTTCAACAACGCGCAGCGCGCCGCCGTGCCGGCCGACTGCGCCGTCGTGTTCGAGCGCGCGCGTCAGGTGCCGCGCACCGAAGGCGTGGCTACCGCCGCGCTGCGCCAGCTCTTCGCCGGGCCGACCGAGGCCGAGCGTGCCGATGGCTACCGCTCGCCGTTTTCTGCTGCCACCGCGGGCCTGCTGCGCCGCGTGGTTATCGAACACGGCACCGCCTACGTCGACCTGAACGACCTGCGCGAGCAACTGGCCGGCGCCACCTCGAGCTGCGGCGCCGCCGAGTTCCAGACCCAGGTCGAGCGCACGCTGCGCCAGTTCCCGACGGTGCGCCGCGTGATCCTGGCGATCGACGGCGAGCCGCGGCGCTTCTACGAATGGATGGGGCAGGACTGTGATCTGAGCAACGACCACTGCGATGCGGGGCCGTTTCGCGCCGGCCGCTGAGCGGGCGCTGCTGGCGCCGCCGCCGCGCATCGCGTCTGTCGCGCTGCACTAGGATCGCCCCATCCGAACTGACGGCGAGGCCCACCGATGCATGTTTCCACGCTGACGACGCCGCTGGGCGAGGTGTCGGTCGCGCAAAGCCGCGGCGACGGGCCGCCAGTGTTGCTGGTGCATGGCAACTCCGGCTGCTGGCAGGTATTCGTGCACCAGCTCGACAGCGCGCTGCTGTCGGGGTGGCGCCTGATCGCGCTCGACCTGCCGGGCCACGGCGCCTCGGCCGACGCGGCCGACCCGCTGGCGACCTACGCGCTTGACGGCTTCGCCGCCGTGTGCGCCGCGGTGCTCGATCGGCTGGCGGCGGGTGCGGTGCATCTGCTGGGCTGGTCGCTGGGCGGTCATATCGGTCTGGAGCTGCTGGGCCGGCGGCCCGAGCTGGTACGCGCGTTGATGATCGTGGGCACGCCGCCGATCCCGCTGGATTTGTCGGTGATGGGCGCGGCATTCAAGCCCAGCGCGGTGATGGGGCTGACCGGCAAGGAACACTTCAGCGACGACGAAGCCTTGCTCTATGCGCAGCACACCTGCGCGGTCAACGGCCAGGTCGACCCCCATCTGCTGGCGATGTGCAAGCGTGCCGATGGGCGGTTTCGGCGCATGCTGTTCGAATCGCTGGCGGCCGGCCGGGCGCTGGATGAAGTGGCGATCGTGCGCGACGCAAAGGCCGAGCTGGCTGTGGTCAACGGCGGCGACGATGCGTTCGTGAACCTGGACTACATCGCGTCGCTGCGTTACGGGCGGCTGTGGGAGGGCCGCGCGCTGGTGCTGCCCGGTCTGGGCCACGCACCCTTCCTGCAAGGGCCCGATCAGTTCAACCCGGTGTTCGCGCGCTTTTTGGCGTCCACCTGAGCGGTGCCCGCCACGCGCTGCCGCCGGTCGTCCGTCAGTCCACCGAATTCACCGCCCGCAGGATCGCCTCCGGCGTGGCCGGCGCGCTCAACGCCGGCTGCTTGGCATGCCCGCCCGCCGCCGACACCGCGTCGCGGATCGCGAAGAACACGCTGAAGGGCAGCAGCAGCGGCGGCTCGCCCACCGCCTTGCTGCGGTGGATGCTGTCTTCGACGTTGGCGTTGTGAAACAGCCGCGTGTGCAAGGCCGCGGGCACGTCGTTGGCGGTGGGGATCTTGTAGGTGCTGGGCGCATGCGCCAGCAGCGCGCCGCTCTTCGGGTGCCACACCAGCTCTTCGGTGGTCAGCCAGCCCATGCCCTGCACGAACGCGCCCTCGACCTGGCCGATGTCGATGGCCGGGTTCAGCGAGCGGCCGACGTCGTGCAGCAGGTCGGCGCGCAGCAGCTTCCATTCGCCGGTGAGGGTGTCGATCACGACCTCGCTCACCGCGGCGCCGTAGGCGAAGTAGTAGAAGGGCCGGCCGGTCAGCGTCGCGCGGTCCCAGTGCAGCCCCGGCGTGGCGTAGAAGCCGTCGCTCCACAACTGCACGCGTGCCACGTAAGCCTGGCTCACCAGCTCGTCGAAGGCGACGTCGGCGCTGCCGCTGCGCACGCGCCCGGCCTCGAAGCGCACGCTCTTCGCATCGACGCCATGCGCCGACGCAAACAGCGCCGCCAGCCGTTCGCGGATCTGCCGCGCCGCGTCTTGCGCCGCCTTGCCGTTCAAGTCGCTGCCGGTGGACGCCGCGGTGGCCGAGGTGTTGGCGACCTTGCTGGTGTCGGTGGCGCTGCAGCGCACGCGCGAAAGCGCAATGCCCAGTTCGTGCGCCACCACCTGCGCCACCTTGGTGTTCAGCCCCTGGCCCATCTCGGTGCCGCCGTGGTTGACCAGCACCGAGCCGTCCAGGTACACGTGCACCAGCGCGCCGGCCTGGTTGTAGTGGTTGACGTTGAACGAGATGCCGAACTTCACCGGCGTCAGCGCCAGGCCCTTCTTCAGGATCGGGCTCGCGGCGTTGAACGCGGCCACCGCCTCGCGCCGTGCCACGTAGCCGCAAGTCTCGACCAACTCGTCGACCAGCTCGTGGATCACGTTGTCGGTGACGGTCTGCCGGTACGGCGTGACGTTGTTCGTCGTCTTACCGTAGAAGTTGGCGCGCCGCACCGCCAGCGCATCGAGCCTCAGCTCGCGCGCGATGGTGTCGAGGATCACTTCCATCACCAGCGCGCCCTGCGGCCCGCCGAAGCCGCGAAAGGCGGTGTTGCTCTGCGTGTTGGTCTTCGCGCAGTAGCCGTGGATCGCCACTTCGGGCAGCCAGTAGGCGTTGTCGAAGTGGCAGATCGCGCGCGTCATCACCGGCGGGCTCAGGTCGGCGCTGAAGCCGGCGTTGCAGATCATCGTCACCTCGGCGCCGAGGATGCGCCCGGCGTCGTCGTAGCCGACCTCGTAGTCGAACTCGAAGCCGTGGCGCCGGCCGGTGATCATGAAGTCGTCGTCGCGGTCGGGGCGCAGCTTGACCGGGCGGTTGAGCTTGCGCGCCGCCACCGCGGCGATGCAGGCGAACAGCGCCGACTGCGACTCCTTGCCGCCGAATCCTCCCCCCATGCGCCGGCATTCGACCAGCACCGCGTGCGACGCGACCCCGAGCGCGTGCGCCACCACCTGCTGCATCTCGCTGGGGTGCTGGGTCGAGCAGTGCACGCGCATGCCGCCGCCTTCCAGCGGCACCGCGTAGCTGATCTGCCCTTCCAGGTAGAACTGCTCCTGCCCGCCTTGCACGAACGTGCCCTGCAGCCGGTGCGGCGCCGTCTGCAGCGCACGCTGCAACGCCCCGGGCGCCGATTCGCGCAGCAGGTGCATCGGCGGCACCACGTAGGACTGCTGCGCGTGCGCCTCGCGCATCGTCAGCACCGGCGGCAGCGGCTCGAGCTCGCAGCAGGCCTTGGCCTGTGCCGCGGCGCGGCGCGCGGCGTCGCGCGTCTCGGCGACGACCGCGAACAGCGGCTGGCCCAGGAACTGCACCACGCCGCCTTCGGAGGCATCGCCTTCGGCGATGGGGGCCAGGATCGGGTCGTCGTGCACGATCGGCCCGCAGTCGTTGGTGCCCGGGATGTCGGCCGCGACCAGCACCTCGACCACGCCGGGCAGCGCGCGCAGCCTGGCCACGTCGACGCCGCGCAGCCGGCCGTGGGCGATGGGCGACAGGCCCAGCGCCACGTGCAGCGTGCCGGCCAGCTCGGGCAGGTCGTCGACGTAGGTCGCGCTGCCGGCCACATGCAGCGCCGCCGATTCGTGCACGTGCTCGCGGCCCACCGCGCCGGCGGGGGCGGCCGTGGCCTGGGTGGCGAAGGGGGCGTCGGTGAGCTGGTTCATCTGTCGTCTCCTTCGGCGGTGCAGGCCGGCAGCGCCCACACCGTGGCGCTGGCCAGCGGCGCGGTGGCGCGCGTTTCCAGCCACAGCCGCTTCAACAGCCCGCGCGCCGCCTGGCGGCGGTAGTCGGCACTGGCGCGCAGGTCGCTCAGTGGCGTGTAGTCCGCGTCCAGCGCCTGCAGGGCCGTGTCCAGCGTGGCCTCGTTCCACGGCCGCCCGCGCACCGCGGCCTCGGCGCCGTCGGCGCGCTTGACGATTGCCGCCATGCCGCCGAAGGCAAAGCGCGCGTCGGCCACGGTGTCGCCGTCCAGCCGCAGCCACAGCGCGCCGAACAGCGACGAGATGTCGCAGTCGTAGCGCTTGCTCAGCTTGTAGGCGCGCAACTGCTGCCCCGGCCCCGGCAGCGGCACGACGAGGTCGGCGACGAACTCGCCGGGCTCGAGCCGGTTCTTCATGTAGTCGAGGTAGAAGTCCTGCAGCGGCATCGTGCGCGTGCTGCCGCCGCGACGCAGCACGATGCCGGCGCCGAGCGCGATCAGCACCGGCGCGCTGTCGCCGATCGGCGAGCCGTTGGCGACGTTGCCGCCCATGGTGCCGGCATGGCGCGTCGGCGGGCCGGCGAAGCGCAGCCAGGCTTGCTGTGCGCTGGGCCAGTGCTGCACCAGCGCCGACCAGGCGTCTTCCAGTGTCGCCGCGGCGCCGATGTGCAGCGCGCCGTCGACGACGGCGATGCGCTCGAGTTCGTCGACCTCGCCGACATAGATCAGGTCGCCAAGGTCGCGGAACTGCTTGTTGACCCACAGGCCGATGTCGGTGGCCCCGGCCAGCAGCCGGGCCTGCGGCTTGTCGGCACGCAGCGCCGCCAGTGCATCGAGCGTGCGCGGCGCGTGGAAGTGGTCGTGTCGCCCGGGCACTGCGGGGTTCGGCGCCACGTGCTGCAGCGGCGGGTCGCTGCGCAGCTGCTGCAGCAGTGCAACGATGGGCGCGGTGTCCAGCCGCCGCGGCGGCAGCTCGAACATGCGCTGGCCGGCGTCGATGATCGGGCGGTAGCCGGTGCAGCGGCACAGGTTGCCCGACAGGTCGTCGGCCAGCTGCGCGCGCGTCGGGCGTGTGCCGGCTTCGCAGTGGCGCTCGTAGGTGGCGGCCAGGCTCATCACGAAACCGGGGGTGCAAAAGCCGCACTGCGAGCCGTGGCACTCGACCATCGCCCGTTGCACGGGGTGCAACTCATCGATGCCCACCGGGTGCAGCGCGCCGCCGCCGCCGATCGCGGCCAGGTCCTCCACCGTGAACAGCGCCTTGCCGTCCAGCGTGGGCAGGAAGCGGATGCAGGCGTTGACCGCGCGCAGCGACAGCGCGCCGACCACCGTGGCCGGCGCCGCGGCCGCGCCGTGCCCGGCCAGCTCGGCGACGATCACGGTGCAGGCGCCGCAGTCGCCTTCGGCGCAGCCTTCCTTGGTGCCGGTGCAGCGCGCGTCCTCGCGCAGCCACTCGAGCACGCTGCGCGTGATCGGCGCGCCCTCGACTTCGACGATGCGGCCGCGGTGGACGAAGCGGATGGGGCGGGTGGACATGCGGGGGCCTCGAAAGCTGCGAGTCGGTCGCCCGAACAGTAGCGCGTAGTGGCCGCTGCGGATATACGCCGGCACGCCAGACCGCTATAAGTTTGAACGTATGGCACAGCGCCCGGGAATCGCCAACATCGACCTCCATCTCGTGAAGGTCTTGCACACCGTGATCAGCGAACGCAGTGTCTCCCGCGCCGCCTTGCGCCTGCAAAGCACGCAGCCGATGGTCAGCGCGCAGCTCAAGCGCCTGCGCGAACTCACCGGCGACCCGTTGCTGGTGCGCTCGGGCCAGGGGCTGGCGCCCACCGACGCCGCGCTGGCCATGCTCGAGCCGGCGCAGCGGCTGCTGCGCGAGGCCGAGGCGCTGTTCGCGCCGCAGCAGCGCGCCGGCGCCTTCGACGCCGCGCACAGCCAGGCCATGTTCCGCATCGCCGGCAGCGACTACCTGGACCCGATGTTCCTGCCCGGCGTGGTGCAACGCATCAAGGCCGACGCACCGTCGGTGCAGCTCGAGATGCACCCGCTGTCGGCCGAGTTCGACTACCGGCGCAAGCTCGCCGCCGGCGACGTCGACCTGGTCATCGGCAATTGGCTGCATCCGCCCGAAGAGCTGCACCTGGGCCGGCTGATCGACGACGAGGTGGTGTGCCTGGTGGCCGCCGACCACCCCGGCGCGCGCAACCCGCGCGCCTGGAACCTCGAGCGCTACCTGCAGGCCGAGCACGTGGCGCCGATCGCGCTGCACGCCGGCGCGCCGGGCGTGATCGACCAGCACCTGGCGGCGCAGGGCCTGCACCGCCGCATCGCGGTGCGCGCCGCGCACTTCAGCCTGATCCCGCTGATGGTGGCGCGCAGCTGGCTGGTGCTGACCACCGGGCGGCTGTTCTGCAGCCGCTACGCCGAAGCGCTGGGCCTGCGCATCCTGCGCTGCCCGGTGCCGTTCCCGGCGTTGACCTACTACATGCTGTGGCACGAGCGCAGCCACGCCGCGCCGCCGCTGCGCTGGCTGCGCGAGCAGGTGCGCGACGTGGCCCAGCACCTGAGCGAGGGCACCGCATGAATGCCGTCACCACACCCGGGCGCCTGGCGCTGCGCGGCGACCTGCTGGACTTCGTCGCCGCGCCGGCGCGCGCCGAGCCCGACAGCGCGGTCGTGCGCTTCCGCCGCGACCACTGGCTGCTGATCGAAGCCGGGCGCATCGTCGGCGCGCAGCCTTCGGCGCCCGATGCCTCGTGGCGCCAGGTCGATCACGCTGGGCGGCTGATCCTGCCCGGCTTCGTCGACACCCACGTGCACAGCCCGCAGCTGGACGTGATCGGCTCGTGGGGCGCGCAGCTGCTGGATTGGCTCGAGACCTACACCTTCCCGTCGGAGCAGCGCTTCGCCGACCCGGGGCAGGCCGAGCGCGGCTCCACCGCCTTCCTCGACGCGCTGCTGGCGCACGGCACGACCAGCGCGGTGGTCTTCCCGACGGTGCACAAGGTGTCGGTCGATGCGCTTTTCGAGGCGGCACAGGCACGCGGCATGCGCGTCATCGCCGGCAAGGTACTGATGGACCGGCACGCGCCTGAGGGTCTGCGCGACGACGTAGCCGGCGCGGAAGCCGACTGCGAGGCGCTGATCGCGCGCTGGCACGGCCAGGGCCGGCTGGCCTACGCGGTGACGCCGCGCTTCGCGCCGACCAGCAGCGACGCACAGCTCGCGATGGCCGGGCGGCTGCTGGCGCGCCACCCGGGGCTGTACATGCAGACCCACGTCGCCGAGAACCAAGCCGAGGTGCGCTGGGCGGCCGAGCTGTTCCCTGCCGCGCGCAGCTACCTCGATGTCTACGAGCGCTTCGGCCTGCTCAACGAGCGCGCGGTGCTGGCGCACGCGGTGTGGATCGACGACGCCGACCGCGCGCTGCTGCACGCGCGCGGCGCGACCATCGCGCACAGCCCGACGTCGAACCTGTTCCTCGGCAGCGGCCTGTTCGGCTGGGCCGCGGCCGAAGACGCCGGCGTGAGCCTCGGCCTGGCCAGCGATGTCGGCGGCGGCACCAGCCTGTCGATGATCCGCACCATGGCCGCGGCCTACCAGGTGCAGGCGCTGGCCGGCACCAAGCTCAGCGCCTGGGCGCTGCTGCACGCGGCCACGCGCGGCGGCGCGACCGCGCTCGGCTTGCAGGACGAGGTCGGCACGCTGGCGCCGGGCGCCAGCGCCGACGTGTGCGTGTGGGACTGGGCGGTCGGGCCGGTGGCGCAGCGCCGCCATCAGATCGCCACCAAGCTGCACGAGAAAGTCTTCGCCTGGCTGACGATGGCCGACGAGCGCAACTTGGCGCAGGCCTATGTCGCGGGCGAGCTGCGCCACGACCGCGACGCCACCGGCGCCTGAAGCGACCCAAGACAAGACCCACAGGAGACAAGACCATGGAAGCAGTCAGCACCACGCGGCCCGGCAACGGCCTGCTCGAACGCGTGTTCAAGCTGCGCGAGCACGGCACTTCGGTGCGCGTCGAACTGGTGGCCGGGCTGACCACCTTCCTGACGATGGCCTACATCATCTTCGTCAACCCTTCGATCCTCGGCGATGCCGGCATGCCCAAGGGCGCGGTCTTCGTCGCCACCTGCCTGATCGCCGCGCTCGGCACGGCGATCATGGGGCTGTACGCCAACTACCCGATCGCGATGGCGCCGGGCATGGGGCTGAACGCCTACTTCGCCTACGTCGTCGTGCTCGGCATGGGCTTCACGTGGCAGGCGGCGCTGGGCGCGGTGTTCATCTCCGGCTGCCTGTTCCTGCTGGTCACGCTGACCGGCATGCGCGAGCAGATCATCAAGGGCATCCCGCACTCGCTGCGCGTGGCCATCACCGTGGGCATCGGCATGTTCCTGGCGATCATCGCGCTGAAGAGTGCCGGCATCGTCGCCGCGTCCAAGGCCACCTACGTCACGCTGGGCGACCTGCACCAGCCGTCGGTGGTGCTGGCGGCGATCGGTTTTTTCGTCATCGTCGTGCTCGACAAGCTGCGCGTGCCCGGCGCGATCCTGATCGGCATCCTTCTGGTCACGCTGCTGTCCTTCTTCTTCGGCGGCAACACCTTCCAGGGCGTGTTCTCGGCGCCGCCGTCGATCGCGCCGACCTTCCTGGCGCTGGACATCCCGGGGGCCTTTTCCGCCGGCATCCTGAAGGTGGTGCTGGTGTTCTTCCTGGTCGAGCTGTTCGACGCCACCGGCACGCTGATGGGCGTGGCCAAACGCGCCGGGCTGCTGGTGCCGGGCAAGATGGACCGCATGAACAAGGCGCTGCTGGCCGACTCGGGCGCGATCTTCGCCGGCTCGCTGCTCGGCACGTCCAGCACCACCGCCTACGTCGAAAGCGCGTCGGGCGTGCAGGCCGGCGGGCGCACCGGGCTGACCGCCGTCACCGTGGCGGTGATGTTCCTGCTGTGCCTGTCGATCTCGCCGCTGGCCGGCTCGGTGCCCGCCTACGCCACCGCGCCGGCGCTGTTCTTCGTCGCCTGCCTGATGCTGCGCGACCTGACCGAGCTGGAATGGGATGATTCCACCGAGGTCATCCCGGCGGCGGTGACGGCGCTGATGATGCCCTTCACCTACTCGATCGCCAACGGCCTGGCCTTCGGCTTCATCACCTACGCGGTGTTGAAGCTGTTCACCGGCCGTGGCCGCGAGGTGCACTACATGGTGTGGCTCATCGCGGCGGTGTTCCTGTACAAGTTCATCTTCGTCAGCGGGCATTGACGGCAAAGGGGCGCGATGGCCACGAAGCTCAGACTCGAACTGGTCGGCATCAGCAAGCAGTACCCGGCGGTGCGTGCCAACGACAACGTCAACCTGCAGGTGCTGCCGGGCGAGATCCACGCCGTGCTCGGCGAGAACGGCGCGGGCAAGAGCACGATGATGAAGATGATCTACGGCGCGGTGCGCCCCGACGAGGGCGAGATGCGCTGGAACGGCGAGAAGGTCGAGATCAAGAACCCGCAGCAGGCACGGGCGCTGGGCATCAGCATGGTGTTCCAGCACTTCAGCCTGTTCGATACGCTGAGCGCGGCCGAGAACGTCTGGCTCGGCCTGGACAAGCGCATGTCGCTGGCCGCAGTGACCGAGCGCATCGCCAAGGTCAGCAAGGACTACGGGCTCGATGTGGAGCCGCTGCGCCCGGTGCATTCGCTGTCGGTGGGCGAGCGCCAGCGCGTGGAGATCGTGCGCGCGCTGCTCACCGACCCGAAGCTGCTGATCCTGGACGAGCCGACCTCGGTGCTGACGCCGCAGGCGGTGCAAAAGCTCTTCGTCACGCTGCGCCAGCTCAGCGCAAACGGCTGTTCGATCCTGTACATCAGCCACAAGCTCGACGAGATCCGCGCGCTGTGCAGCAACTGCACCGTGCTGCGCGGCGGCAAGGTCACCGGCATGGTCGACCCGCGCACCGAAAGCAACGCCGGGCTGTCCAAGCTGATGATCGGTGCCGAGCCGCCACAGCTGCAGCACAAGAAGGCGCAGGCCGGCGCGGTGGTGCTGGCGGTCAAGGGGTTGTCGGTGCCGAAAGCCGACCAGTTCGGCACCACGCTGGCCGACATCGGCTTCGAGGTGCGTGCCGGCGAGATCGTCGGCGTGGCCGGCGTCTCGGGCAACGGCCAGCAGGAGCTGATGGCCGCGCTGTCGGGCGAGGACGCGCGCGGCCCGGCCGCGTCGATCCAGTTGTTCGGCAAGGACATCGCGCGCCACTCGGCGCGGCGCCGCAGGCGCGCCGGGCTGCACTTCGTGCCCGAGGAGCGCTTGGGCCGCGGCGCGGTGCCGGTGATGAGCCTGACGCGCAACACGCTGCTGACGCGCACCGAGGCGGTCCGTGCGTCGGGCTGGATCGACATCCGCAAGGTCGAGCTGCTGGCCGCCAACCTGATCAGCCGCTTCAACGTCAAGTGCGGCGGCACCGGCGCGGCGGCCAAGAGCCTGTCGGGCGGCAACTTGCAGAAGTTCATCGTCGGCCGCGAGATCGACGCCAACCCGAAGCTGCTCATCGTCAGCCAGCCGACCTGGGGCGTCGATGTCGGCGCCGCGGCGCTGATCCGCGGCGAGCTGCTGAAACTGCGCGACGCCGGCTGCGCGCTGCTGGTGGTCAGCGAGGAACTCGACGAGCTGTTCGAGATCGCCGACCGGCTGATCGTCATCGCGCAGGGGCGCATGTCGCCGTCGATCGCCACGGCCGAGGCCAGCGTCGAGCGCATCGGCGAATGGATGTCGGGCTTGTGGCCAAGAGAGGGCGCAGCGGCGCAGACGCCGGCCGCGCAGACCGTGCAACCGCTGGGAGTGCGCCATGCTCAGGCTTGAAGCGCGTGCGCAGCCGTCGAAGCTGATGTCGCTGCTGTCGCCGGTATTGGCGCTGGCGGCCACCGCGCTGCTGGCGGGCATCTTGTTCGCCGCGCTCGGCAAGAACCCGGCCCAGGGGCTGTCGATGTTCTTCGTCGAACCCTTCTCCAACCTGCGCCAGATCACCGGCGTGGTGCTGAAGGCGACGCCGCTGATCGTGATCGCGCTCGGGCTGGCGGTGTGTTACCGCTCCAACGTGTGGAACATCGGTGCCGAGGGCCAGTTCCTGTTCGGCATCATCGCCGGCGGCGGCATCGCGCTGTGGCTGACGACGCAGGGCATCGTGCTGCCGCAGATCGTCGCGGTGCCCGTGGTGCTGCTGGGCAGCGTGCTCGGCGGCATGGCCTGGGCCGCGATCACCGCGCTGCTGCGCGACAAGTTCAACGCCAACGAAATCCTGGTCAGCCTGATGCTGGTCTACGTGGCGCAGCAGCTGGTCAACTACCTGGTGTTCGGGCCGTGGAAGGACCCGGCGGGCTTCAACTTCCCGCAGACCAAGAACTTCGATGCGTCGACCTTCCTGCCGCTGCTGCTGCCGGGCACGCGGCTGAACATCGGCATCGTGATCGCGCTGGTGTGCGTCGCGCTGACCTGGGTGTTCATGTTCAGGCTGTTCCGCGGCTACCAGCTGCAGGTCGGCGGGCTGGCGCCGGCGGCGGCGCGCTACGCCGGCTTTTCGGCCAGCGGCTCGCTGTGGACCGCGCTGCTGATTTCGGGCGGGCTGGCCGGGCTGGCCGGCGGTATCGAGGCCATCGGCACCTTCCGCCAGATCACGCCGCATGTGTCCACCGGCCTGGGCTTCACCGCGATCATCGTGTGCTTCGTCGGCCGGCTGCACCCGGTGGGCATCGTCTTCGCCGGCATCTTGCTGTCGGCGATGATCATCGGCGGCGAGCTGTCGCAGTCGCGCCTGGGCCTGCCCAACGCATTGAGCGGCGTGTTCCAGGGGCTGCTGCTGGTGCTGCTGCTGGCCTGCGACACGCTGATCCACTTCCGCATCCGCGCTCGCTCGGCGATCGCGCACGCGCACTGACCGAGGCTGGACCATGGACCAACTCGCCTTGCTCGTCGCCGCCACGCTGGCCTCGGGCACACCGCTGGCGATCGCCGGCCTGGGGCTGCTGATCAACGAGAAGGCCGGGGTGCTCAACCTGGGTGCCGAAGGCCTGATGCTGGTGGCGGCCATCGCCGGCTTCGCCGCCGCCTTCACCACCGGCAGCGACACCGTGGCCTTCATCGCCGGGGCCGCCGCCGGCGGGCTGCTGGCCGCGGCCTTCGGCGTGCTGGTGATCTGGCTCAACACCAACCAGTACGCCACCGGGCTGGCGGTGAGCCTGTTCGGCTACGGCTTCTCGGCCTTTGTCGGTGTGGGCTACGTCGGCCAGAAGCTGTCGGAGCGCACGCCCTTCGAGATCCCCGGCTTGGGCCAGATCCCGTTCATCGGCCCGGCGCTGCTGCGCCACCACCCGATGGTCTACATCGCCATCGGGCTGATCGCCGCGACCATGTGGTTCCTGTACAAGAGCCGCGCCGGGCTGGTGCTGCGCGCGGTGGGCGAGTCGCCCGAGTCGGCGCACGCGCTGGGCTACAAGGTGCGCTGGATCCGGCTGCTGGCGGTGGTCGTCGGCGGCGCACTGTGCGGCGTGGCCGGCGCCTTCCTGTCGGTGGTGTATGCGCCGCTGTGGGTCGAGGGCCTGGTGGCCGGTCGCGGTTGGATCGCGCTGGCGCTGACCACCTTCGCGACCTGGCGGCCGCTGCGCGTGCTGCTCGGCGCCTACCTGTTCGGCGGCGTGACGATGGCGCAGTTCGCGCTGCAGGGCGCGGGGGTCAACGTCTCCAGCCAGCTGCTGGCGATGCTGCCCTACCTGGCCACCGTGGTCGTGCTGGCCATCATCAGCCGCAACCCGACCTGGATCCGCATCAACATGCCGGCCTCGCTCGGGAAGCCCTTCCACCCCGGCACATAATTCCGGCTTGTCGTTGGAGCGAACCGCGGGGGCGGGGCGCTCGACTCGTGGGTCAGACCATTCCATTCACCTTCCAACAGGAGAGTCACACGCATGAGCACCTTGTCCAAACGCAGCCTGCTAGGCTTGACGGCCATTGGCGCGCTGGTCGCGCTGGCCGGCTGCGGCAAGAAGGACGAGCCCGCGCCGCAGGCCGCGGCGCCGGCATCGGCAGCGGCGGAACCGGCCGCCGCGGCGGCCGAGCCGCTGAAGGTGGCCTGGGTCTACATCGGCCCGGTCGGCGACGCCGGCTGGACCTACGCGCGCGACCAGGGCCGCAAGGCGGTCGAGGCCGAGTTCGGCGACAAGGTCAAGACCACCTTCGTCGAGAAGGTGCCCGAAAGCGCCGACGCCGAGCGCGTGCTGCGCGACCTGGCGGCGCAAGGCAACAAGCTGATCTTCACCACCAGCTTCGGCTACATGGAGCCGACGATCAAGGTGGCGCAGGAGTTTCCCGACGTCAAGTTCGAACACGCCACCGGCTACAAGCTGGCGCCCAACGTCGGCGTGTACGACCACCGCGTCTACCAGGATGCGTACATCTCCGGCATGATCGCCGGCGCCACCACCAAGACCAACACGCTGGGCTTCGTCGGCACCTTCCCGATCCCCGAAGTGCTGCGCAACATCAACGCCTACACGCTGGGCGCTCAGGCGGTGAACCCGAAGATCAAGACCAAGGTGGTGTGGGTCAACACCTGGTTCGACCCGCCGAAAGAGGCCGAGGCCGCGCAAAGCCTGATCAACGCCGGGGCCGACGTGCTGCTGCAAAACACCGACTCGTCGGCGGTGCTGCAAACCGCCGAGAAGAACGGCAAGTTCTCCTTCGGCTGGGACTCCGACATGAGCGAGGTGGCACCCAAGGCGCACTTGGCGTCGAACATGATCTACTGGGGCCCGTTCTACAAGAAGGCGGTCAAGGAAGTGCTCGACGGCACCTGGAAGTCCGAACGCGCGGTGTGGGGCTACAAGGAAGACACCACCAACGTGATCAAGATCGCCGACAGCGTGCCCGAGGACGTGAAGAAGAAGATCGAAGAGGTCAAGGAAGGCTACAAGGCCGGCACCTTCGACCCGTTCAAGGGCCCGATCGTCGACAACGAGGGCAAGGAGCGCAACGCCAAGGACGCGCTGCCCGACCAGGCCTGGCTCGACAAGGTCGACTTCTACGTGCAAGGCGTCGAAGGCAAGATCCCCAGCGGCAAGTAGTCTGCCCGCTGCGCGACCGCGCCGCCGCGGGCAGCGATGCCCCGGCGGCGTCTTGCACTACCCAGCCGAGATGACGATGAACTCCGCACCAACGCGCAAACCCTGCCGACCCACCCGCCGCGCCGCGCTGATCGTGGTGATCGCGGCGGCTGCCCTGGGCAGCCCGGCGGCGTTTGCCGCATCGTCGGCGCAGTTGGCGGCCGACTCGAAGGCGGCGCTGCAAAAGCTGACCGCCAAGGTGCCGGCAGCCAGGGCGCTGGCCAAGGACGCGAAGGCGGTGCTGGTGTTTCCCAAGGTGCGCAAGGCGGGCCTGGGCATCGGCGGCCAGTACGGCGAAGGCGCGCTGATCCAGGGCGGCAAGGTCGTCGCCTACTACAGCACCGCCGGCGCGTCCTACGGCCTGCAGGCCGGGGCGCAGACCTTCGGTTACGCGATGTTCTTCATGAACGACAACGCGCTGGCGCAACTGGGCAAGAACGACGGATTCGAGGTCGGCGTCGGCCCGAGCGTGGTGGTGATGGACGAAGGCATGGCCAAGAGCGCGACCACGACCACGATGAAGGACGACATCTACGCCTTCATCTTCGGCCAGAAAGGGCTGATGGCCGGCCTGGGCGTGCAGGGCAACAAGATCACCAAGATCGACCCGAAGTGAAGACCATCGACTTCGACGCCATCGCGCGTGCGCGGCTGCCCGAGCTGCTGCGCAGCATGCCCAAGGCCGAGTTGCACCTGCACATCGAGGGCACGCTCGAGCCCGAGCTGATCTTCAGGTTGGCCGAGCGCAACCACGTGGCGCTGCGCTACGCCAGCGTCGACGCGCTGCGCGCCGCCTATGCCTTCAGCGACCTGCAGAGCTTTCTCGACATCTACTACGCCGGTGCCAGCGTGCTGCTCGAGGAAGAAGATTTCTTTGACATGGCCTGGGCCTACTTCGAGCGCGCCGCGGCCGACAACGTGGTGCACGCCGAAATCTTCTTCGACCCGCAGACGCACACCGAGCGCGGCGTGAGCATGCGCACGGTGATCGTCGGCCTGGAACATGCCTGCCGGCGCGCGCACGCCGAGTTCGGCTTGAGCGCCAAGCTGATCCTGTGCTTCCTGCGCCACCTCAGCGAAGAAGCGGCGTTCGAAACGCTGCAGCAGGCGCTGCCTTACCGCCGCCACTTCATCGGCGTGGGGCTGGACAGCAGCGAGCGCGGCCATCCGCCCGAGAAGTTCGCGCGCGTCTTCGCCAAATGCCGCGAGCTGGGGCTGCACGTGGTCGCGCATGCCGGCGAGGAAGGGCCGCCGGCCTACATTCAAAGCGCGCTCGATGTGCTGCAGGCCGAACGCATCGACCACGGCGTGCGCTGCGTCGAAGACCCCGCGCTGGTGCGCCGGCTGGCGGCCCGCCGCACGCCGCTGACGGTGTGCCCGCTGTCCAACGTCAAGCTGCGCGTGTTCGATGCGCTGACCGAGCACAACCTGAAGACACTGCTCGATGCCGGGTTGTGCGTTACGGTCAACAGCGACGACCCAGCCTACTTCGGCGGCTACGTCAACGACAACTACCTGCAGACCTTCGCCGCGCTGCCGGCGCTGAGCGTGCGCGATGCGTACATGCTGGCGGCGAACAGCTTCGAGGCCAGCTTCGTCGACGCCGCGATCAAGCAGGGCTGGCTGGCACAGCTGAATCAGGTGTTCGCTGCCGGTTAATCTTCACGCGCCCGTGGCGCTATGCACCGCTCCCCCGAGCCCCCTCCGAGAGGGGGCTCCGATTCGTTGGACAAGTCGGCCTGGCGGCCAAACGGGCGGGCGTACCCGGCATTGGCCAGGCCGGCGCTGGGGGCCTGCGCCGGCCGCATGGCCGGCCCGACGGCCATGCTGGAGCCCCCTCTTGGAGGGGGCGCGGGGGAGCCGCCTCCACGCGCCTTGGCGCAAAGCGGCCGCAGGCCGCTTTGCGCTGACAGCGAGATTCAAGCTCCTGTGCACGCCATCGCGCATCGGCATCAGACTTCCACCGTCTCGCCGTGCTGCGGCACGCGCACCGGCCAGCCCAGTTCGTCCTTGATGCGCAGGCGCAATGTGTCGGCGGCGTCGGGCTCGCCGTGCACGACGAAGGTCTGGCGCGGCGGCTGGTGCAGCGCGCGCAGCCAGGCGATCAGCTCGTTCGCATCGGCATGGCCTGACAGGCCCTCGAGCTGGCTGACGCGCGCGCGCACCGGCACGTATTCGCCGTGGATCTTGACCTCGCTGGCGCCGGCCACCAGCCGTGCGCCACGGCTGCCGCCGACCTGGAAGCCGGCAAAGACGATGTGGTGTTTTTCCACTGGCGCCATCGCCTTCAGGTGGTGCAGCACGCGTCCGCCGGTGGCCATGCCGCTGGCCGAGATGATCACGCTGGGCCAGCGCGAGCGCGTCAGCCGCATCGACTGGCGCGCATCGGCCACCATGTGCACGCCGTCGGCGATGTGCTCGGCCTCGCGCGCGCCCAGGCGCAGCAGCCGGCGGTGTTTGCGGTACACGTCCGTGGCCTGCACTGCCATCGGGCTGTCGACGAACACCGGCAGCTCCGCCGGGATCGCGCCGGCCGCCTTCAGCCGGCGCAGCACCAGCAGCAGCGCCTGCGCGCGGCCCACCGCGAAGGCCGGCAGCAGCACCGAGCCGCCGCGGTGGACGGTCTCGACGATGATCTGCGCGAGCCGCTGCGCGCCGTCGTCCTTGGGGTGCAGCCGGTTGCCGTAGGTGGCCTCGACCAGCATCACGTCGGCCTCGGCAATGGTTTGCGGCGGCGGCATCAGCAGGTCATTGCCGCGGCCCAGGTCGCCAGAGAACACCAGCCGCTCGCCGTGGTGCGCGAGCGTGACCGCGCAGGCGCCGAGCAGGTGGCCCACCGGCGTCAGGTGGATGCTGACGTCGCCGACCTTCACGTCGCGCCCTGGCGCCAGCGGCACGAAACGCGCGATCGCGCGCTGCGCGTCGGTGCGGGTGTACAGCGGCAGCGCCTTGGCGTGGCGCGAGTAGCCGTAGCGGTTGGCGCGGCGCGCGTCCTCTTCCTGAAGGTGCGCGCTGTCCAGCAGCAGCACCTCGGCCAGGTCGCGCGTTGCGGGGGTCGCGTAGACCGGGCCGCGAAAACCGTGCTTGACCAGCACCGGCAGCCAGCCGCTGTGGTCCAGGTGCGCATGGCTGAGCACCACCGCGTCGGCGCGCATCAGCTCGGGCCCAGGCCGCAGCCAGTTGCGCTCGCGGTGCAGCTTGAAGCCCTGGAACAGGCCGCAGTCGAGCAAGATGTGCTGGCTGCCGATGCGTACCAGGTGGCGCGAGCCGGTGACCGTGTCGGCCGCGCCGTGGAAGCTGATCTTCATGCCAACACCTTGGGTTCTCAACTCGGGTCGGTGCCCAGCTGTTGCAGCTCGGCGGAATCGACGACGCGCACGCCAGCGCGCTGCTGGCGCATCGCCGCCAGCATGCCGCGCGCCACGCAGCGCGCCTCGATCGGCCGCACGCGGCGCGGCAGCAGCGCCGCCAGCGGGCCGGCCACGCGCAACGCCAGGCTTTCGCCGGTGCGCGGCGGCTGGCCGAGCGCGGCGCGGTCGCCGGCCAGCAGCGACGGCCGGGCGATGACCAGCTGGTCGAAGCCGAGGCTGCCGACGGCGGCCTCCATCTCGCCTTTGACCCGGCTGTAGAAGCTGGCCGCGCGCGGGCTTGCGCCCAGCGCCGAGACCACACCGAAACGCTGCACACCGGCCGCCTTGGCGGCGCGCGCGAAGGCGAGCACCGCGTCGAAGTCCACCGCCTTGAACGCGGCCTGCGAGCCGGCCTGCTTGATCGTCGTGCCCAGGCAGCACCAGGCCTGGGTGGCCGCCGGCAACGCGGGCAGCGCCGTGAAATCCACCGTCAACCAGTGCACGCGCGCATCGGCCGGCGCCGGCCGCCGGCGCACCAGCGCATGCACGCTGGGCCGGGGTGACTGCGCCAGCAGCAGCTGCAGCAGCTCGTGTCCGACCAACCCGCTGGCGCCGGCCAGCAGCATTGCGCCGCCGCGCTCGCCTGCGCTCGGCTTCGGGCTGGATGCGGCTGGCGGCGACATAGGTCCGACTGTATCGGCTGCTGCCGGGGCTGAGCGGCCGCTGCGCGTGGTGCCGCCACGTTCGGGGCCCGGTGCAGCGCTGCGCCGCGCGGTGCCTGTGACGGGCGCGGCCGCCGTTGTTTCACAGGCCGGCGCCGCGATCCCCGCGTTCGCGGGAGAGTCCCCAGGTCGCGGGGGCGGCAGGCCGCAGCGACGCAGCTAGGCTTGCGCCAGTTCAGTTTGCACGACAAGGAGATATCGAATGCGCCTGCATCAATTCGCCGCGGCCGCCTGCATGGCGCTGCTCGCCGGTGCCAGCCAAGCCGCTTTCCTGGTGACCTACGAGGCGCCGGGGGCGACGCACACGACTTCGGCCTTCGACTACGTGGGCGTGGAGACCTTCAACGGGCGCGGCACCGGTGTCCAGACCTTCAGCACCGATTTCGGCACCACCGGGCAGTCCACCGTCATCACCGGCAACTACAGCAAGGTGCAGCTCAACACGGTCGATGTCTACGGCGGCGCCAGCAACAGCAACTATGCGGTCGCCTTCGGCAACACGCCGTACGACGTCACGCTGTCGGCCAGCAACAGCACTGGCGCGGTGCCGGTGACCTATTTCGGCTATTGGCTGTCGGCGCTGGATCGGGGCAACCAGGTCAAGTTCTATCGCGCTGGCACCGAGGTCTTCAGCTTCGACCCGACCCAGGTGCTGACGCTCACCGGAAACTGCCCTGGCGGACCGTACTGCGGGCGGCCGGAAGCACCGTATCAGGATGGCAATGCAGACCAGCCCTACGTCTTCCTGAACTTCTACGACCAGAGCGGTCTGGGCTTCGACAAGATCAGCTTCTTCGAAAGCCCGGCGGTGGGCGGCTACGAGTCCGACAACCACACGGTGGGCTTCTACAAGAGCATCACGGGTGAGCCGGTGCCCGAGCCGTCGAGCTTTGCGCTGCTCGGCCTGGCGCTTGCCGGGCTTGCGGCCACGCGCAGGCGCGGCTGATATCGGCGGCGCGCACGCCGGCGCCTTGCGCGGCGGCGACGGATCAAGCCACTGCGCCGCTGCGCACGAGCGCATCGATCTGCTCGCGGGCCAAGCCAAGACCGCGCAGCAGCTCGTCGCGGTGCGCGGCCAGGCGCGGCGGATGCAGTCGCACCGGCAGGCGCTGCCCGGCCAGGGTGATCGGCAGCAGCGTGGTTTGCACCGTGCGGCCGGCCTTGTCGCCGTCGGGCAGCTCGATGTCGGCCAGGCCGCCGGTGGCACGCAGGTGCGGGTCGTCGTACAGCTGCTCGGGGCTGCGGATCGGCGCGAAGGGCAGACCGGCGTCTTCCATGAGGCGCGCCAGTTCGGCCGCGCTGCGTTCGGCCAGCCGCGCGCGCAGCGCCGGCAGCAGCGTCGGACGTGCCAGCACGCGCTGGTTGTTCGTTGCCAACTGCGCGTCGGCCAGCAGATCGGGCCAGCCCAGCGCCGTGCACAGCGCCTGCCACTGCGCGTCGCTGACCGCGGCCAGGAAGATCTGCTCGCCATCTCGCACCTCGAATACGTCGTACAGGCCCCACGGGCTGATGCGCGCCGGCATCGGCGCCGCGGCCAGGCCGGTCACCGCGTACTGCAGCATGTGCTGGCCGACGAGGAAGACGTTGTTCTCGAACAGCGCGCTTTGCACCTCCATGCCCTTGCCGCTGATGCCGCGCTGCACCAGCGCCGCCAGCGCGCCGATCGCGCCGAACATGCCGCCCATGATGTCGTTGACGCTGCTGCCGGCGCGCAAGGGGTCGCCGGGCCGCCCGGTCATGTAGGCGAGGCCTCCCATCATCTGCACCACCTCGTCCAGTGCGGTGCGGTGTTCGTAGGGCCCGGGCAGGAAACCCTTGTGGCCGACGTAGATCAGCCGCTCGTTCAGTGCCGACAGCGACGCGTAGTCCAGGCCGAGCCTGGCCAGCGCGCCGGGCTTGAAGTTCTCCACCACCACGTCGGCGCTGAGCGCCAGCTGGCGCGCCAGCGCGGCGCCGTCGGGGTGCTTCAGGTCGATGCCGATGCTCTTCTTGTTGCGGTTGAACATCGGGAAGAAGCCGGCGCCGGCGCCCAGCAACCGGCGCGTGGCCTCGCCGCCGATCGGCTCGACCTTGATCACCTCGGCGCCCAGGTCGGCCAGCACCATGCCGCAGGTCGGGCCCATCACCATGTGGGTGAACTCCACCACCCGCAGCCCGGCCAGCGGCTGGGGCACGGGCGCGAGCGAGGATGCGGGCTGCGGCGGCGCGGCGGCATCGGGCGGCAAGGGCGTGTTCATGCGGGGTTCTCCGTCAACGCGCCGCACTGTAGCCCTGGGCGGGCGACGCGGCGGCCGAGTTGAAGACCACCTTCGCCAGCCGCCACAGCCGCACCGTGTCGCTGGCCGAGGCCCTGGCGCCCGAGGCCGTGGCGGTGGTTGCACAGCACGCCACCGGCGCGCAGCGCCGGATCGACCCGAGCCGCGGCTGATGGCCAAGGCTGCGCGTGTGCCGCGCGCGGCGGCGGGTGCTGCCGCCGCAACGGGGTGCTGCGGCGGTAACACGCACAGCGTGCGGTAGCGCACGCGCGGTGCGGTGCGCCCCCCGGCTCGGGGTGATGCGCTCAACGTGCCGATCCGAAGAATCGGCGCTCACGACATCCGACCCTCAACCGATCACCCACCGGGATCAGAACCATGAAGACCATCCTCGCCGCCGGCCTGTTCATCCTTGGCGCCAGCACCGCAACGGCTGCCAGCGTCACGCTCACCGGCACGGTGCGCGACTTCACGCCGGGTGTGCTCGCGCCTGGCAGCAGCAATCCCGACTTCGAATCGGGCATCGGCGGCGTCGTCGGCGGCATGGTCGCCGGCACGTTGACGGGTAACGCGCCGACGCCGATCGCCTTCGGTTCGCCGGGCTACATCAGCTCGGCCGCTTCCTTCGCCGAATGGTTCGGCACCGCGGCGCCGAGCAAGTCGCACTCGATCACGCTGAACGAGACCTCGCCGGGCTCGGGAACCTACAGCTATGCCAGCAGCAGCTTCTTTCCGATTGACGGCGAGTTGATGGGCAACCAGGGTCGCAGCCACAACTACCACTTCACCTACCAGATCGCGGCAAGCTTCGGCTACACGCCGGGCGCGAGCCAGACCTTCACCTTCACCGGCGATGACGACGTGTGGGTGTTCTTCGACAAGAAGCTGGGCATCGACCTGGGCGGCGTGCACGGCGCCACCAGCCAGACCGTCAACCTGGACACCCTGTTCGGCGCGGGCAAGGCGGCGGGCAACTACGCGTTCGACTTCTTCTTTGCCGAGCGCCACACCACCGAGTCGAACCTGCAGATCCAGACTTCACTGATTCTCGAGCCGGCGCAGTCCGTGCCCGAGCCGGCGAGCCTGGCGCTGGCGCTGGCAGGGCTGGCGGGTGTGGGGGTGGCCGCGCGCCGCCGCGAGCGGCGCTGAGCGCTGGCGGCGCCAAGCCCGCGCTGGAGCGAGCCGGCGCGCGCGGCCCGGGCGCGCCGTGCGCGCCGGAGTGCCTCGGGTGGCGGCGACAATCGCGCCGCCGCAACTTCGAGGAAGACGATCATGCGCCGCCCGATCTTCATGCGTGGCCTGCGGGCTGCAGGTCTGCTGGTGGCGCTGACCACGGCCTTGCCCGCGCTGGCCTTCGTCGGCAGCCTGCGCGGCCCCAAGGTCGATGGTGAGCTTGTCCTGCCGGAACTCACCGCGCCGGTGCGCGTGCTGCGCGACGAACACGGCATCGCGTACATCTTTGCCGCCAACACGCCCGACCTGCTGCGCGCGCAGGGTTTCGTCACGGCGCAGGACCGGCTGTTCCAGCTCGAGGGCTTTCGCGCCATCGCCACCGGCCGGCTGGCCGAGAGCGTGGGCGAGGGCGGGCTGGCCAGCGACCGCCAGATCCGCTTGCTGGGCCTGCGGCGCAACGCCGAGCGCCACGCCAAGCTGCTGTCGGCGCAGGCGCGCGACTTCCTGCAGTGGTACCTGGAAGGGCTCAATGCCTACATCACCGGCCATGCCGACGACCACCCGCTGGAGCTGAAGCTGGCCGGCTTCACGCCGCGGCCGTGGACCTTGGACGACATGATGACCGCGCTGCATCTGGCCAACTGGAGCCAGGCCGCCAACTTCAAGGCCGAGCTCGCGATGCAAAAGCTGATCGACAAGTTCGGCGCCGACAAGGCGCTGCGCGAGCTGGCGCCGGTGAACGTCAACCCCGATCGCACGCTGCAGCCGGTGATCGTCGGTGCCGCGGCCGGCGCGCGGCCCTTGGGCGAGGTGCCGCTGCTGGCCGGGCTGGGCGAGCCCGATGCGCCGCTGGCGCCGCTGCCTGCGTTCGCGCTGGGCAGCAACAACTGGGCGATCGGCAAGAGCCGCAGCGCCAGCGGCGCGGCGGTGCTGGTCAACGACCCGCACCTGGATGCGCGCATGCTGCCCGGCATCTGGCACCCGATCGGTCTGTTCGCGCCGGGCATCCAGGCAGTGGGCGCGGCCTATCCGTTCGTGCCCGGCATCCAGGTCGGGCGCACCGCCCACGTGGCCTTCGGCGTGACCAATGCCTACGGCGATTCGCAGGACCTGTTCATCGAGCAGCTGGCGCCGGGCCGCCCCGACCACTACCTCGACGGCGACCGGGTGCGGCCGTTCCAGGTGTTCGACGAAGTCATCCGCATCAAGGACAAGGACGCGCCCGGCGGCTTTCGCGAGGAGACGATGCGCATCCGCGCCACGGTGCGCGGGCCGATCGTCAGCGGGCCGATCAGCGGGCCGATCAGCGGCTACGACGGCGAGGTGCTGCTGAGCCTGCGCATGGCCTCGGCCGAACTGCCCGGCGGCGGCCTGGGCATCGACCAGCTGCTGACGGCGCGCAACGTCGCCGAGGTCGACCAGGCGGCGCAGCAGCTGGACCTGATCTACTTCAACTACGTCTTCGCCGACAAGGCCGGCGGCATCGGCCACCGCGCCACCGGCCGCGTGCCGGTGCGCGCCAGCAAGCAAGGCAGCCACCCCAAGCCGGTGGGCACGGCCGACGACTGGCGCGGCTTCATCCCGCCCGAGCAGATGCCCGGCATGCTGAGCCCGGCGCGCGACTGGGTGGGCAGCGCCAACCACGACAACCGGCCTGACGGCTACCCCTTCGACTACTCGTCGTACTTCGCGTCGAGCTACCGCATCCGCCGCATCGCCGAGGTGCTGGGCCAGAGCAAGGGCATGCGCACCGCCGACCAGGCGGCGTTGATGATGGATGCGCACAACCTGCAAGCGCCGCGCCTGAAGCCGGCGCTGGTGGCGGCGCTGCAAGACGACCCGGCCAACGCCGATCTGGCGCGCATCCTCGCCGCCTGGGACGGCCGCGACGACAAGGAGCTGGCCGCGCCGCTGATCTACCACACGCTGTACGAGCGGCTGGTGTGGCAGACCTACGTCGATGAGCTGGGCGAGCCGCTGGCGCGCGCCTGGCTGGCCAACTGGTACGCGTGGCAGGAGCGCTTCGACCAGCTGGTGCAGACCCCCGATTCGCCGTGGTTCGACGATGTGCGCACGCCGGACAAGGAGACGCTGCCCGATCTGATCCGCCGCGTGGCGGCAGCGGTGCGGCCCGAGCTGACGGCGCGGCACGGCGCTGATCCGGCGTTATGGAAGTGGGGCGACGAACACCGTGTCTACTTCTACAGCCCGCTGCGGCGCAGCGGCACCGGCCGCGACTGGCTCGGGTTTGCCGAAGCGCCGATGAGCGGCTCGGGCTCGACGCTGCTGCGCGCGCTGTCGCCGTTCATGGGTGGCTTCAACGTCGAGTTCTTCGCGTCGATGCGGCTGGTGGCCGACCTGGGCGACGACGACAAGATCGAGGCGGTGGTCGCCGGCGGCGTGGTCGACCGCCAGTTCCACCCGCACCAGAAGGATCAGTTGCCGGCCTGGAGCGAAGGCCGGCTGCTGCCGTGGTGGTTCGCGCCGGCGCAGATCGAGGCGCACGCGGTGCAGCGCCAGCAACTGCTGCCGCGGTGACGTGCGCGCGGTTCAGCCGCCGCGCCCGCGCAGCAGCCGGGTGCCGGCGCGCAGCAGCAGGTTGAGCTCGTAGGTCATCTTCGACGAAATCTGCAGCCAGCGGCGCCGCACGATGCCGTAAGGCGACGGCGGCCGTGTACCCAGCACCGACGCGAAGTGCGCGTGCTGCGCCGGGTAGGGCACGATGCCGTACAGGCGAAAGGCCGGGTCGACTTCCCACCAACAGCGCAGGTCCACATCCACCGCCCTGAAGAAGCGTGCGCGCGCATGGGCGAGCTTGGCCGCGCCCTCGCGGCTGACGAGGTAAGCGCCGGTCCAGCTTGGCGGGCGCAGGTAGTCGATCAGCTGGCGCGGGCCGATGCGTGCCACCGTGCGCAGCACCGACTCTTGCTCGCGGCCGATCAGCTTGACCATGTCGAAGCGGATGGCCGCGCGGTGCAGGCCGTGTGCGATCTCGCCGACATCGGGGTCCAGGCACACGTCGTCCTCGATCACCAGCGCCATCGGCGCGCTGGCGGCGGCGATCGCGCGCCAGCAGTGCAGGTGGCTGGCGTAGCAGCCGATCTCGCCGGGCGTCAGCTGCTTGGGAAAGCGCCTGCCGTTGGCGCGCGCGTCGTAGATCTCGGCCACCTGCTCGGCCGACAGCTCGCGGCCGTAGACGCCGCCGCTGAACACCACCGCATCCAGCAGGCCGCAGCGCCGCAACTGCTCGTCGGCATGGGCCTTGCGCTCGGCATGGTGCGGCAGGTTGATCAGGTAGACGGGCAGGTGCATCGGCAGTGCTGCGCTCGGGCGGGCGCAAGACGGCGCCTGTTGAACTCGGGGTCTTGGGGTCTTGGCGGAAGCGGTGAGATTCGAACTCACGGACCCTTGCGGGTCGCCGGTTTTCAAGACCGGTGCAATCGACCACTCTGCCACGCTTCCGTCGCCTTGGATTGTGCCGCGCCGGCCGGTCTTGCCTGCGCTCACATCGCTGCGCGATATGAGCTCCGGCGCAACGCCTGCGGCGTTGAACAAGACCGGTGCAATCGACCACTCTGCCACGCTTCCGTCGCCTTGGATTGTGCCGCGCCGGCCGGTTTTGCCTGCGCTCACATCGCTGCGCGATATGAGCTCCGGCGCAACGCCTGCGGCGTTGAACAAGACCGGTGCAATCGGCCACTCTGCCATGCTTCCGACGGCTCGGATTGTGCCGCGCCGGCCGGTTTTGCCTGCACTCACATCGCTGCGCGATATGAGCTCCGGCGCAACGCCTGCGGCGTTGAACAAGACCGGTGCAATCGACCACTCTGCCACGCTTCCAGTTCGCCGATTGTGCAGCGTCGCACGCTTCGCGCGTGCCTGACCTTGGTTCAGCCTGACCCAGGCCGCTGCGCCTGCGCGCACGGCACCTGCACCCACTCGCGTCGGCCGCCGTCGATGCGCACGGCGCTCAAGCGCCCGCCCCACACGCAGCCGGTGTCCAGCGCCAGCAGGTCGGGCCGGTCGATGCGCCCCAGCGTCGACCAGTGGCCGAACGCGATCGGCGTGCCGGCGCTGAGCCGCCCTTCGATCTCGAACCAAGGCGCATACCCCGGCGGCGCGGCGCCGGCGCCCTCCTTGGTGTCGAGCTCGAGCCGGCCGTCGGCGCTGCAAAAGCGGATGCGCGTCAGCACGTTGACGATGAAGCGCGAGCGGTCGGCGCCTTGCAGCGCTTCGCTCCACTGCACCGGCTGGTTGCCGTACATGTGCCGCAGCAGCTCGCCCAGGCCGGGGCCGCGCAGTTGCGCCTCGATCTCGGCGGCCAGCGCCAGCGTCTGCGCCGCGTCCCACTGCGGCACCACGCCGGCATGTACCAGCAGCCAGCCACCGCGCCGGTGCGCCATGCGCCGCTGGCGCAGCCAGTCCAGCCACGCCGCGCGTTCGTTGCAGTGCAGGATGGCATCCAGCGTGTCGTCCTTGCGCGGCTTGCGCACGCCGTGCGCCACCGCCAGCAGGTGCAGGTCGTGGTTGCCGAGCAAGCAGGTGGCGGCGTCGCCCAGGCCTCGCAGCAGCCGCAGCGTGCCCAGCGAATCGGGGCCGCGGTTGACCAGGTCGCCAAGCACGGCCAGGCGGTCGCGCGACGGCGAGAAGCCGATCTCGGCAAGCAGCCGGCGCAGCGCGTCGCAGCAGCCCTGCACGTCGCCGATCAGGTAATCCATCGGTCGATTCTGCTACGCTGCGCCCCAATTTCCGGGATGCCACGCTGCGCCGTGGCCGTGCATGGACGTTGCGCTACTTGTTTTCCTGATTCTGCTGAACGGCGCATTCGCGATGTCCGAGATGGCGCTGACGGCCAGCCGCAAGGCGCGGCTGCAGGTCATGGTCGAGGGCGGCGAGGCCGGCGCGCAAGCGGCGATGGAGCTGCACGAGAACCCCACGCGCTGGCTGTCGACGGTGCAGGTGGGCATCACCTCGATCGGCATCCTCAACGGCATCGTCGGCGAGGCGGCGTTCTCGGCGCCGCTGGCCGAGTGGCTGCAGCAGGTGCTGCCGGTCAAGCCGCGGGCTGCGGCGGTCAGCGCCACGGCCATGGTGGTGGCGGTGATCACCTTCCTGACCATCATCTTCGGCGAGCTGGTGCCCAAGCGGCTGGGCCAGATGTACCCCGAGGTGCTGGCGCGGCTGGTGGCGCGGCCGATGAACTGGATGTCGGCCGCAGCGCGGCCATTCGTGTGGCTGCTGGGTGCCAGCACCGAGACCGTGCTGCGGCTGCTGGGCATCCGCGGCGGGCCGTCGCGCAGCGTCACCGAAGAAGAGATCGCGGCCAGCCTGGAGGAGGGCGTGGGTGCCGGCGTGATCGAGGCGCAAGAGCACCAGATGGTGCGCAACGTGTTCCGCCTGGATGACCGCCAGATCGGCTCGATGATGATCCCGCGCGCCGACATCGTCTGGCTCGATGCCGCGGCGCCGCTGGAGCAGATGCTCGAGCGCATCGTGCAAAGCGGGCGCACGCGCTACCCGGTGTGCCGCGGCAGCGTCGACGACGTGATCGGCGTGGTGTCGGTGCACACGCTGCTGCCGCCGTTGGCGCAGGGGCTCAGGCCCGACCTGTCCGAGCACCTGAAGCCGCCGGTGTTCGTGCCCGAAACGCTGTCGGGCATGGAACTGCTCGAGCACTTTCGCCAGACCAGCGCCGACATGGTGTTCGTGGTCGACGAGTACGGTGCGGTGCAGGGCGTGATCACCGAGCGCGACCTGCTCGAAGCCATCACCGGCGAGTTCGTCGGCCTCGACGCCGGCGAGGAAGCCTGGGCGACGCAGCGCGCCGACGGCAGCTGGCTGATGGACGGCCTGATCCCGATTCCCGAGCTGAAGGACCGGCTCGGCTTGAAGGAGGTGCCCGACGAGGACCGCGGCCGCTACAACACGCTGGCCGGCATGGTGATGCTGCTGCTGGGCCGGCTGCCGGCCACCGGCGACAGCGTCGACTGGGCGGGCTGGCGCTTCGAGGTGGTCGATCTGGATGGCAAGCGGGTGGACAAGCTGCTGGTGCAGCGCGCGCCCGACGACCGCGCCGCCGGCATCTGACGCACAACGCGCGGCGGCCCTTGTGCCTGGCCGTTGCGGCCCCAACTGCAGCGCATGGACAAGACACGTTCAGCCCACCCGAAGGCGCGGCTCGCGGTCGCGCATCTGCTGGCGCAGTTGCTGCAGCGGCTGGACTGCAGCGCGCAGCCGGTCGGCGCAGCGCAGTACCGCTCGGTCGCGCGCCATTTGGCCGACGAGCTCGACGAGTTGGGCACGCACGCCGCGCTGTCGCCGCTGCTGGATGCGTTTCCATCGGCCGCCGAGCTGTACGAGAACCTGAACTACCGCCACGCCGGGCTGTGCCGATCACCGCTGGAGCTGTCGCTGGCCAGCGAGCAGCAGGCGCGCGCATTGATCGAGCGCGTGCGCCGCGGCGCCGGCTGAGCCTCGAGCGGGTGCCGGCGGCGTGCGGCCGGGGCGCGGCCAGCGTGCGCATCGGCTACGCTGGCAGTTCGCGCGCGCACCGCCTGAGCACAGCATCCGCCGCGCGCATGCAAGCAAGGAGCCGCCGATGGCGCAGCCCGTGATCTTGGTTGTCGGTGCCGGCGACGCCACCGGCGGTGCGGTGGCGCGGCGCTTCGCGCGCGAGGGGTACGCGGCCTGCGTCACGCGGCGCCACGCCGACAAGCTGCAGCCGCTGGTCGAGCGCATCCGCGCCGACGGCGGCCAGGCGCACGCCTTCGGCAGCGATGCGCGCAACGAAGAGCAGATGGTCGCGCTGGTCGAAGGCATCGAGCGCGACATCGGCCCGATCGATGTGGCGGTGTTCAACATCGGCGCCAACGTGCGCCACGGCATCACCGACACCAGCGCGCGCGTGTACTTCAAGGTCTGGGAGATGGCCTGCTTTGCCGGCTTCCTGATGGGCCGCGAGGTGGCCAAGGCGATGCTGCCGCGTGGGCGCGGCACCATCGTCTTCACCGGTGCCACCGCGTCGCTGCGCGGGCGCGAGGGCTTTGCCGCCTTCGCCGGCGCCAAGCACGCGCTGCGTGCGCTGGCACAAAGCATGGCGCGCGAGCTGTGGCCCAAGGGAATCCACGTCGCGCACCCGGTGATCGACGGCGCGATCGACACCGAGTTCATCCGCAGCCAGTTCCCCGAACGCTACGCGCTGAAGGCGCAGCAAGGCATCGTCGATCCGCAGCACATCGCCGAGGCCTACTGGCAGCTTCACAACCAGCCGCGCGACGCCTGGAGCCACGAGATCGACCTGCGGCCCTGGCGCGAGCCGTGGTGACGGTGCGGCCGCGGCGACCCCAGCGGCGCGCGGCGGGCCGGCCCCGGCCTCACGCTATCCTGCGTGGTCAGCCCCGGTGATGGAGACCCGACCCATGGAACAAGACCTCGTCCTTTGCACGACCCAAGGCGCGGTGCGCACGCTCACGCTGAACCGCCCGGCGGCGTTGAACAGCTTTACCGGTGCGATGCACACGCAGTTGCTGGCGGCGCTGAACGCGGCCGCCGCCGACGCGTCGGTGCGCGCGCTGGTCGTCACCGGCGCCGGCCGCGGCTTTTGCGCGGGGCAGGATCTGAACGATCCGCAGATGAACGCGTCCGAGGGCCGCGCGCCCGACATCGGCGCGGTGATCGAACGCCACTACGCGCCGCTGGCGCTGCGCATCCGCTCGATGCCGGTGCCGGTGGTGGCGGCGGTCAACGGCGTGGCCGCCGGCGCCGGCGCCAACTTCGCGCTGGGCTGCGACATCGTGATCGCCGCGCGCAGCGCCAGCTTCATCCAGGCCTTCTCGAAGATCGGCCTGGTGCCCGATTGCGGCGGCACCTGGCTGCTGCCGCGGCTGCTGGGCCGCGCCCGCGCGCTCGGGTTGGCGTTGACCGGCGACAAGCTGCCGGCCGAGGAGGCACAGCGCATCGGCCTGATCTGGCAATGCGTGGACGACGCCGCGCTGGCCGACAACGCGATGGCGCTGGCCACGAAGCTGGCGGGGCTGCCGACCAAGGCGCTGGCCGACACGCGGCGCGCGCTGGACGGCGCGGCGCTGCTCGACTACGAGCAGGCGTTGCAGCTCGAGGCCGCGATGCAGCGCGAGCTGGGCTACGCGCACGATTTCGCCGAAGGCGCGGCCGCCTTTCGCGACAAGCGCGCGGCGCGCTTCACCGACCGCTGACGGCGCGCGGGCAGCGCAGTCCATGGCGCCAAGCGGCCCGCCGCGCTACACGCGCTGCCCGAAGTGCGGCCACCAGCCGCTGCCGCGCGAGCAGGCGCTGCCGGCGGCGTGTCCGGCCTGTGGCGTGATCCTGGCCAAGGTGGGGCAACGCGTGCCGCGCGCACTGCGCGCGGCGCCGCCGGTGCCGGGCGAGTGGCGCAGTGCGCTTGCCGAACGGCTGCTCCATGTGCCCGAGCGGATCGACGCATGGCGCTGGTGGCTGCAGCTGCTGCTGTTGGCCGGCCTGGCGGCGTGGGGCTGGGCGCTGATCGCTGCCGACCCTCGCAGCGGCGAGATCGGCGCGTCGTTCCTGCACGGCCCGTTGCTGATCTTCCACGAAGCCGGCCACGTGATCTTTGGCCTGTTCGGCGAATGGATCGGCGTGCTGGGCGGCACGTTGATGCAGCTGCTGATGCCGGCGCTGATCGTCGTCGTCTTCTTGTGGCGCAACCACGACCCCTTCGGTGCGGCGGTCGGGCTGTGGCTGTTCGGCGTGTCGCTGCTCGACGTCGCGCCGTACATCTACGACGCGCGCCAGCCGCAGCTGACGCTGCTCAACGGCAGCGTCGGCGAGGCCGGCGGCCATGACTGGATCACCCTGCTCGAATCGATGGGGATGGTGTCGAGCGCGCAGTTCATCGGCCTGGCCGTGCACCGCCTGGGCGTGCTGGTGCTGCTGCTGGCGCTGGGCTGGGCCGGCTGGCTGCTGCGGCAGCAGCGCCGGCGCATCGCCGCTGCGCTGCTGCGCGAGGGCTGAAGGACCGTGGTGCTGCGCTGGGGCCTGCTGCTGTGCCTGCTGTGTCTGCCGTGGGCCCGGGCCGCGGCCGCGGATGTGTCGCCGTGGATCGAGGCCGGCCGGCCGAGCGCGCAGGCGCAGCAGGCGGTGGCGCTGCTGGCGGATGCGGCCTCGCACGGGCTCGACCCGCGCGACTACGACGCCGCCGCGTTGCAGCACGCGCTGGCCCAGACGCAGCAGGAGGGGCCGGCCGCCGCGACCGACGCGCTGGCCCAAGCCCTGACGCTGGCGATGCAACGCTACCTGGGTGACCTGCACCACGGACGCATCGACCCGCGCAGCCTGCACCGCGACTTCGGCGTCGCGCGCCGCGAGCCCTTCGACGCGGCCCGCCTGCTGCACGAGTTGGCACCGGATGCGGCGGTGCGCGCGGCCGCGCCGCAGGTTCCGCTGTATCAGCAGCTGCGCGTTCAACTGGCACGCCTGCGCGCGCTCAGCGGCGACCCCGCCTGGCGCGAGCCGCTGCCGCCACTGCCGCCAGGAGCTGGGCGCGGCGCTGCCAAATTGGCGGCAGGCCAGGAGTGGATCGGCCTGCCGCGGCTGGCCGAGCGGCTGGCCGCGCTGGGTGACCTGCAGCCCACCGCGGCGGCGCCGCCGCTGCGCTACGACGCGGCGCTGGTCGATGCGGTCAAGCGTTTCCAGCAGCGCCACGCGCTGGCCAGCGATGGCGTGATCGGCGCGGCCACGCTGGCGCAACTGCAGGTCACGCCCGCGGCCCGGGCTCGCCAGATCGAGCTGATGCTCGAGCGGCTGCGCTGGACGCCGCTGCTGCGCGGGCCGCGCATGGTGGTGGTCAATATCCCCGAGTTCGTGCTGCGCGCCTACGAGGTGCACGAAGGCCAGGTGCGGGTGCAGCGCGAGATGCGGGTCATCGTCGGCTCGGCCTACCGCTCGCGCACGCCGCTGCTCGACGAGCTCATGCGCAGCATCGAGTTCAGCCCCTACTGGAACGTGCCGCCGTCGATCGCCCGCAGTGAAACCGTGCCGCGGTTGCGCCGCGACCCCGGCTACCTGGTGCGCGAGGGCTTCGAGTTCGTCGGCGGCGACGGCCAGGTGCACACCACGCTGAGCCCGCAGGCGTTGGAGGCGGTGCTGGCCGGCCAGTGGCGCATCCGCCAGCGCCCCGGCGCGCGCAACGCGCTGGGCGACATCAAGTTCGTGCTGCCCAACAGCGACAACATCTACCTGCACCACACGCCGTCGACGCAGCTGTTCGAGCGCACGCGGCGCGACTTCAGCCACGGCTGCATCCGCGTCGAGCGGCCGCTGGAGCTGGCGACCTTCGTGCTGCAGGACCGGGCCGACTGGCCCGAGCAGCGCATCCGCGCCGCGATGGCCGCCGGGCGCTCGAGCACGCTGCGCCTGAGCGAGCCGGTGCCGGTGCTGATCACCTACGGCACCGCGCTGGTCAAGGGCGGGCACCTGTACTTCTTCGACGACATCTACGGCCTGGACCGGGCGCTGGACGACGCGCTGCGCCGGCGGCCGCCACGCCCGCCGATAATCGCGCGCTAGACCACTTCAGGCACGCCGATGAAGCCGAGCCCCTTGCACCGCCGCCACCTGCTGCGCCACGGCGCACGCCTCGCGGCGGCGGCCGCGCTGCCGCTGCTGTCGCTGCCGGCGCGTGCCAGTGCAGCCGGTGCGCGTGCGCTGGCGATGTCGCACACCCACACGCGCGAGCGCATCGACCTGGTGTACGCCGACGCGCACGACTACCTGCCGCGCTCGCTCGGCCGCTTGAACCACTTCTTGCGCGACCACTACAGCGGCGAGGTCGGCCACATCGACCCGCCGCTGTTCGACATCCTGCACGGCTTGCGCCTGAAGCTGGGCGCGCGCGGCGAGTTCGAGATCATCAGCGGCTACCGCTGCGCCGCCACCAACGAGCGGCTGCGCAGCACGCGCGGCGGCGGCGTGGCCAAGCGCAGCTTGCACATGGACGGCCGCGCGGTCGACGTGCGCCTGCCCGGCGTGCCGCTGGCCGAACTGCGCGATGCGGCGATCGAGCTGGGCGGCGGCGGCGTCGGCTACTACCCGAACGAGCAGTTCGTGCACCTGGACACCGGCCGCGTGCGCCGCTGGTAGCGGCCGCCGGGCCGCACTCGGCGCCGATTCAGCCGCCGCGCCTTGCGTGCACCACCCAGGTCGACCCGCCCAGCCGAACCGAGCCATCCGCCTCGGCATGGGCGCGCAGCGCGCGCTCCACCGCATCGAGCACGCGCGGCTCCTGGGCGGCGCCGGCCTCGCGCGCCAGCCTGGACACCGGACCCATGCGCAGGCACTGTTGCGCGGCTTCGGCGGTGCTGGCGCCGAGCGAAACCGGCGCGTCCAGCCGCTGCAACTCGATGGCCTCGAAGCCGGCTTGCTGCAGCAGGCTGTGCAGCCGCTGGCCGTCGGCAAAGGCGAAGGGGCCCGGCATCAGCGGGTCCGCCGGCGGCGGATCGATGCCCAGCGCCTTGCGTGCGGCCACCAGCGGCGCCATCGCCCAGGGGTTGTCGCGCGGTGCGCGCCAGCACACGAAGGCGCAGCGCCCGCCGGGCCTGAGCCGCTCGCCCAGGTGGCGCAGCCCGGCCACCGGGTCGGCGAAGAACATCAGCCCGAAGCGCGAGTGCAGCAGGTCTTGCGCTTCGGGCAGCGCGGCCTGCGACGCGTCGGCTTCGGCGAAGCTGAAATCCAGGCCGGGGTACGCGCCGACCAGCTGCTGCGCGACTTGCAGCATCGGCCGCGAGATGTCCACGCCGAGCACGCGCCCGCCCGGGGCCACCGAGCGCGCCAGGGTCAGCGTGCTGCCGCCGCAGCCGCAGCCGATGTCCAGCACCTGTTCGCCCGGCACGGCCGCCGCGGCTTGCAGCGCGGCCTCGGCAAAGGGTTCGACCATCACGTCGATGCCCTGCTGGTAGGCGGCCCAGCGCCGGCCCTGTTCGCCGTTCCAGTCGTCGATCTGCTCGGTGTTGTTCATGCTGCTCCTGCCTGTGCCGTTGGGCTGGCACCGTGGCCGCGGCGGTGTCGACGCGAGCCGGGATCGGGCGCCTTCACCGCGCCGCCCGGTCCTTGGCGTTCTGGGCCTCGATGCGCTCGCGCGCGATGCGCCAATCGTCGTCGCTCCAGTGGCGCAGCTCGTAGAAGTTGCCGCCGGTGGCCAGCGCGCTGCCGCCGTCCATCATGATGCTCTGGCCGGTGAGCCAGTCGCACTGGCCCGGCGCCATCAGGAAGGCGGCCAGGTTCTGCAGCTCGCTCATCAGCCCCGGGCGCGCCATCGGGTTGCGTTCGATGCTGCGCTGGCCCGGTTGCTCGCCGGGGCTCAGCCGCTTACTCATGCCTTCGGTGGGGATCTCGCCGGGGCCCACGGTGTTGAGCCGGATGCCGTACTTCGCCCACTCCACCGCGAGCGACTTGCTCATGATGTCGATGCCGGCCTTGCTCATCGCCGACGGCACCACGTAGGGGCTGCCGTTGTCGACCCAGGTGGTGACGATGCTCATGACGTTGCGGCAGGGCATGCCGTGCCGCCACGCGCCGGCCTTGGCCTGCGCCACCCAGCGTTTGCCGACCGCCTGCGTGACGTAGAAGCTGCCGTGGAAGACGATGCCGGCGATGGCGTCGAAACCGCGCGCGCTCAGGGCCTCGGTGGGCGAGATGAAGTTGCCCGCCGCGTTGTTCACCAGGCCGCTCAGGCCGCATCTTTCGCCGCCGGCGAACAGCGCTTCGACCATCTCGTCCACCGCTTGCGCGACGCGGATGTCGACGCCGAAGGTGTCGATGCGTGCGGCTGGAAAGCGTGCACGCCAGGCGTCGGCGGTGGCGTCGCACACCGCCTTGCGCCGGCCGCAGATGGCGACGTCGGCGCCGAGCTCGAGGAACTTCTCGGCCATCGCCCGGCCCAGCCCGGTGCCGCCGCCGGTGACCAGGATGCGCTGGCCCTTCATCAACTCAGGCTGATACATGGTCTTGCTCTTTCCCGCTTGCGAATCTTGCTGAAGCCTACGCGATGCCGCCTGAGGTGGCGCTTGACGCTTCGTCCGGCCGCGAGCGGCTTCAGGTGCTTGATGGAGTGCGGCAAGGGGTGGTCGGCGCCGGCTGCGATGCTCGCACGAACCGGGTGGACCCGCCAGCCGCGGCGCTTGCCGCCGCCTGCGGGCTATTTGGTGAGGATCAGCTTGCCAAGCGAGGTCTGGCGCAGGCGATAGACCACGCCGCGGTGGTCGATCAGCACCTCGGCGGCGCCGTCGAACAAGGCTTCGCTTTTCAGTGGCGGCAAGCGCACGCCGGCCAGCGCCGTAGGCTGGTCAAGAGTTGATGTCTTGGGCTGGGCGTGATCGACACGGTGCGGCATGGCTCGGTGAGGGTCTGCGCCGCAGTTGGCGTCCGGGCGTCAGTGTATAGAGAATGCGAGGCATTCGCAATTGCGACAGGAAAGCGGTGCAGAACATGGACCGACGGCGTCACGCCGTGCTCGGCAACAGCCCTGCACAATAGGCCGGTCGATTACTGCAGGAGAAAGAGCCATGAAGGGCGATGCCAAGGTGCTGGAGTACCTGAACAGCCAGCTGAAGAACGAACTCACCGCGATCAACCAGTACTTCCTGCACTACCGCATGCTGAAGCACTGGGGCTACTCGCGCCTGGCCAAGCACGAGTACGAGGAGTCGCTCGAGGAGATGAAGCACGCCGACAGGCTGATGGACCGCATCCTGATGCTCGACGGCCTGCCCAACCTGCAGGACCTGGGCAAGCTGCTGATCGGCGAGTCGGCGGTCGAGGTTCTGCACTGCGACCTGAAGGCCGAGCTCGGTGCGCAGGCCACGTTGAAGGAAGCCATCGCCCACTGCGAGTCGGTGCGCGACTACGTGTCGCGCGAACTGTTCGAAGACCTCCTCGAGGACACCGAAGGCCACATCGATCAGCTGGAAACGCAGATCGGCCTGGTCGCGCAGGTGGGCGAGCAGAACTGGCTGCAGTCGCAGATGGGCGAGCCGTCCTGAGCCTGCGCCCGGCGTTGGCGTGACACCGCGCTTCGCCGGGCGTTGCCGCCCATGGGTCGCAGCGGGTGCGCTTGTCCCCTACTGGCGTCTCAACAACTGTATTGAGAAGCGTTCTTGTTCCGTGTAGACTGCGTGGCACGCATTGCCTGCTGCCTGCCACGCACCATGATCGTCTGTCTGTGCCATCGCATCTCGGATCGCGACATCCGGCAAGAGGTGTCGTGTGGCACGCGTTGCTTCGAGGTGCTGCAAGACGACACGCGCGTCGCCTCATCCTGCGGCAGTTGTCATGACTGCGCGCGAGAGGTCTTCGACCAGGCCTGCGCCGTGGCGTGCTGCGGTGGCACCGCAGCCGCAGCCGTGATGCTGCCGCGCGCGGCTTGACGCGCCGCGGGTTCCGGCTGCGCGGCTGCGCTACTACCGGCTGCGTCGCGGCGGGTTATGACTCCAGACTGCACGGGCGTGCCCGGGACGCCCGCGGCGCCTCCAAGCCAGCTATTGCCGCTTGTGCGGCGGCGCTGCCCAGCGTATGGGCTTCGAGTCCTGCGGCGGCGTCGACGGCCCGCAGCCACCACACCCGCCACACCCGCCGCCTGACTCACGCGCCAGCCGTTGCAGCCTGGCGGCCACTGGCTTGGGCCAGCGCCCTCGCAGCAGGCGCTGCGCCAGCGAGCGCCGTGCCGCGGCCGGCAGCAGCAGCGTCCACGTCACGTACAGCGCGCTGCAGGCGACGACCAGCACGGTGAGCACGGTTTGCAGCATCAGCCTGCCCCCAGCCACAGCGTCAAGCGGTAGGTGACGAAGGCCGCCGCGTACGCCAACACGAACAGATAGGCCGCCATCAACAGCGGCCAGCGCCATGAGTTGGTCTCGCGGCGCGTCACCGCCAGCGTCGACAGGCACTGCGGCGCGAACACGTACCACGCCAGCAGCGCGTAGGCGGTGGCCAGCGACCAGCTCTGCGCGATGATCGGCAGCAGGCTTTGCGCGACCTCGTCGTCGCCGCCGGACAGCGAATACACGGTGCCCAGCGCGGCCACCGCCACCTCGCGCGCCGCCAGGCCCGGCACCAACGCAATCGAGATCTGCCAGTTGAAGCCGATCGGCGCGAACAGGTGCTGCAGCGCCTGCCCGATCTGGCCGGCCAGGCTGTACTGGATTGCCGGCCCGCTGGCACCGTGGGGCGGTGCCGGCCAACTGCTGAGGAACCACAGCAGCACCATCACCGTGAAGATGATGCCGCCCACACGCCGCAGGAAGATGCGCGCGCGCTCCCACAGCCCGATCAACAGGTTGCGCAGGCTGGGCATGCGGTATGGCGGCAGTTCCAGCATCAGCGGCTGGTAGTGGCTTTTCAGCCAGATGCGCTTGAAGGCGAAGGCCACCGCCATCGCCGACAGCACGCCGGCCACGTACAGGCCGAACAGCGTCAGGCCGCGCAGGTCGAACGGGCCGACGCTGCGCGCGGGCACGAAGGCGCCGATCAGCAGCGCGTATACCGGCAACCGCGCCGAGCAGGTCATCAGCGGCGCCACCATGATCGTGGCGAGGCGGTCGCGCCAGTTCGGGATGGTGCGCGTGGCCATGATGCCCGGGATCGCGCAGGCAAAGCTGGACAGCAGCGGGATGAACGCGCGCCCCGACAGCCCGACGCGTCCCATCAGGTTGTCCAGCAGGAAGGCCGCGCGCGGCAGGTAGCCCGAGTCCTCGAGCAGCAGGATGAAGAAGAACAGGATCAGGATCTGCGGCAGGAACACCAGCACGCCACCGGCCCCGGCGATCACGCCGTCGACCAGCAGGCTGCGCAGCGGCCCGTCCGCCATGTGTGCGCTGATCCACCCGCCCAGGCCCGACATCGCCGCCTCGATCGCGTCCATCGGCGCTTCGGCCCAGGTGAACACCGCCTGGAACATCAGGAACAGCAGCGCCGCGAGCAACAGCAGGCCCCATACCGGGTGCATCACGACCGCGTCCAGCCGCGTACCGAAGCGGCGCGACTGCAGCGCGCCCGGTGCTGCGGCGCTCAGGATGCGCCGCACCTCCTGCTGCAGCTGCTGCGGGCTGCGCGGCGCCGCGGCCGGCGCCGGCACGCGAGCGCTGTTGGCCGCGCCGGTGGAGGTGTGCAGCTGGATCTGCTGCAGCAGCGGCGCGTGGCCGTTGTGGCGCACCGCCACGGTCTCCACCACCGGACAGCCCAGTTCGCGCGCCAGTTGCTGCCGGTCGATGACCAGCCCTTGCGCGCGCGCGACGTCCGACATGTTCAGCGCCAACAGCAGCGGGCGGCCCAGCTGCTGCAGCTCGAGCACCAGGCGCAGGTTCATGCGCAGGTTGGTCGCGTCGACGACGGCCACGATCAGGTCGGGTGCGGGCTCGCCCTCGCGCTGGCCTTGCACCACCTCGAGCATCACCTGCTCGTCGGGCGTGGCCGGGTCCAGGCTGTAGGCGCCAGGCAGGTCGAACACCGTCACCGAGCGCCCGTCGGGAAGGCGCACCGCGCCGGCCTTGCGCTCGACGGTGACGCCGGCGTAGTTGGCGACCTTCTGCCGCGCGCCGGTCAGCAGGTTGAACAGCGCCGTCTTGCCGCAATTGGGGTTGCCGACCAGCGCAATGCGCCAGTCCTGCGCAGGGCCTTCGCCAGCGGCGTGCATCGTCTCGATCAGTCGCAGTGGACTTCGATGCAGCGCGCCTCGGCGCAGCGCAGCGCGAACAGCGTGTCGCCGACCAGCACGGCGATCGGGTCGCGCCCGCCGGGGCCGCGGCGCAAGACCTGTACCGCTTCGCCGCAGATGAATCCGAGCTCGGCCAGCCGCCGCAGTTGCGTCGGGTCCAGCTCGGGCGACGCCGCAACCACGCCGTTCACCGTGGCGCGGCTGCCGTTGGCGAGCTGGTCTAGCGAAACCGTCCTCATCAAATGAGAGTGTATCTCATTTGCATCGAATCGCGGCGGCGACGGCGTGGTCGCCGTCGGCCGCAGGTGGAAGCGGGATTGACGCGTCTGGTGGGCCTGCCCTAGCGTTTGCCGGCAACGGGAAGCTGAGTTCGGGGGGGCGACCATGGACACATCCGTCGCGGCGGTGAGCGGCGTTCATCTGGCCAAGCAAGCGCGCAGCCAGGCCAAGCACGAGGCGCTGCTGCGGGTGGGCCGCCGTTTGCTGCAGACGCAGGATCTGAGCTCGCTGTCGGTGGCGCAGCTGACCAGCGATGCTGGCATGTCGGTCGGCTCGTTCTACGCGCGCTTCGAGGACAAGGACGCCTGGTTTGCCGAGCTGGTGCGCGTCACCGGCGAACAGGTGCTGGCCGATACGCAGCAGCTGCTGGGCAGCCCGCGCTGGCGCCAGGCCGGCAGCGACCGCAAGGTGGCGCTGATCCTGCGTCATGTGGTCGATGTGCATCGGTCCCATCGCGGCATCCTGCGCGCCGCGCTGTGCGACGGCGCGCGCTCGCAACTGCATTGGCCGCAGCTTCACACGTATGCGCGGCGGGTGGCGGATGCGGTGCATCTGGCGCTGGGCGAGCACATGCCGCAGCTGCCCTCGGCACAGCGGCGGCAGCGCGTGGCTATCGCGCTGCAGGTGGTGTTCGGCACGTTGATCAACGCGGTACTGCACGATCCGGGGCCGATCGCGCTGGACGACAAGCGCATGGAAAAGGAACTGGCCCAGGTTTTCCTGGCCTGCGTGACCCCTGGTCAGAAGGCGTTCGGCGGCGAACGCTCACCGGCAGCCGGCTGAGAGTGCTGTGAAGCATTACGCCGCATCCGCTCGAGCGCCCGCACCCGTCTCGGTGCTGATCGTCGTGCTGCGATGCAGCCGGCAACGGCGGCCGTTCGTCGCCGGCGCGGCGTGCTCAGTGTTGGCCGTCCGGCAGGCGCAGCACGATGCCGTCGAGGGCATCGCACATGACGATCTGGCATGACAGGCGCGAGTTGCGCTGCGCGGTGGCGGCGAAGCCGAGCATGCCTTGCTCCATCTCGGTGCGTGCGCCGGTCGCGTCCAGCCAGGCCGGATCGACGTAGACGTGGCAGGTCGCGCATGCACAGGCGCCGCCGCAGTCGGCGTCGATGCCGGGTACGTCGTGGTCGATGGCGGCGCGCATCAGCGATGCGCCGTTGCTGGCGGCCACCTCGTGGCGCGTGCCGTCGTGTTCGATGAAGATGACCTTGGGCATGACGGCGCAACCCGGCGATGAAGGCCGCACATCATAGGCAACGGCGGCGTCGCGGGGCGCTGCGGGCCGTCCCCGCTGGCGCCGCCGCACACGGCTAGCGGCGCGGCGGCTTGTTGCGGCGCAGCAGCCGGCCGAGCAGGTCGTTTTGCTGGCGTGCGGCCGGATGGCTGCGCATGATCATCAGTGCCGAGGTCAAGTACAGCCCGTTGAGCAGCCGGCAGGCGCGATCGGTGCTCATGCCGGGCCAGGCGGCGATGTCGCGCAACGTGGCCGCGTCACGGCGCAGCCGTTCGGCGGCCGGGCCCAGTGCGCCGGGCGCGAACAAGCGCGCTTCGCGCGACAAGGTCACGCGATAGGCCGCGTTACCGGCAATCTCGGCCAGCAGTTCGCTGCGCGGGCCGTTGAGCGCCAGGTTCCACAGCAGCGGCTTCAGCGGCCGGTAGTGCTCCATGCGGCCGACGCGCTCGTGCATCCAGTGGCCGGGCGGGCGCAGCCCCGCGGCGTCGCACGACAGCACTTTCAGCGACGCCATGCCGTCGGGCGTGGCCAGCGCCAGGTCGCGCGGCGAGTGGTACGCCAGCTCGGCGGGAAACACCGTCACCGGCCAGACCAGGTCGTCGTACTGAAGGCACACCAGCGCCGGCTGGCGGTGCCGCATGCACGCGGCCAGTGTTTCCAGCACATCGGCGCTTTCGCGCCGGATCTCCAGATGACGCAGATCGGCCAGCAGCGTGGTCGGCAGCATCGTGTTCTCGCCGAGCTGCGCAAACACGCTGGAGCCGCGCTCGACGCGCAGCCGCTCGTAGGCGCTGATGCGCCACAGCGTGGAGTCTTCGAAGTCGCGCATGAGCAAGAACGTGCAGTCCGGACCCGGCAGAACGTGCATTCTGCACGACCAGGCCTCGCTTCGGGGGGGGGGCACGCGCGTGCTGCGCTCGCTTGGTGGGCGCCGCCGATCGGGCCGTCGCCGGTGCGCTCGCGCGCGGCGCAGATGCGCAGCGTTCCCAGTGCATGCAGCGGCCATCGTGCCGTAAGCTTCGGTGTTGCGTCACTCGACCCGGAGACCTGCTCACATGCCTGCAGCCAACGACAACATAGGGATTGCGCCGGCCGCTGGTTTGGCGCACGTGCGTGGTGATACCGATGCGCCGCTGTCGCAGCAGACCATCCCGGCGCTGCTGGCGAGCACGGTGGCGAGGTTCGGCTCGCGCCCGGCAGTGCTGTTTCGCGAGCAGGGCATTGCCTGGACTTGGCGCGAATTCGCCACCGTGGTCGACGAGATGGCCGCGGGCTTGCTGGCGCTGGGCTTGCAGCGCGGCGACCGGGCGGGCATCTGGTCGCCCAACCGCGCCGAATGGCTGGTGACGCAGTTCGCCACCGCGCGCATTGGCGTGATCCTGGTCAACATCAACCCGGCCTACCGGCTGGCCGAGCTGGAGTACGCGCTCAACGTCTCGGGCTGCCGCGCCATCGTCAGTGCCGAACAGCTGAAGACCTCGATGTACCTGCAGATGCTGTGCTCGCTGGCGCCTGAGCTGGCGCACAGCGAGCCTGGCGCGCTGAAGGCGGCCAAGCTGCCGGCGCTGCAATGGGTGATCCGCATGGGCGACGAGGCCACGCCCGGCATGCTGAACTACGGCGCGGTGCTGCAGCGCGGCCGCGCGGCGCTCGATGTGCGCCAACTCGACGCGCTGAGCGCGCAACTGAGCTGCGATGACGCGATCAACATCCAGTTCACCAGCGGCACCACCGGCAACCCCAAGGGGGCAACGCTGACGCACCATAACGTGGTGAACAACGCCCGCTTCATCGCCCAGGCGATGAACTTCAGCCAGGCTGACTCGCTGTGCATCCCGGTGCCGCTGTACCACTGCTTCGGCATGGTGCTGGCGGTGCTGGCCTGCGTGAGCAGCGGCGCGCGCATGGTGTTCCCGGGCGAATCGTTCGAGCCGTTGGCCACGCTGCAGGCGGTGGCCGAAGAGCGCTGCACTGCGCTGCACGGCGTGCCGACGATGTTCATCGCCGAGCTCGATCACCCGCGCTTCGGCGAGTTCGACCTGAGCTGCCTGCGCACCGGCATCATGGCCGGCTCGCCATGCCCGATCGAGGCGATGAAGCGCGTGGTGTCGCAGATGAACATGCGCGAGGTGACCATCGCCTACGGCATGACCGAGACCTCGCCGGTGTCGTTCCAGAGCTCGACCAGCGATCCGCTGGACCGGCGCGTGTCCACCGTCGGGCGCATTCAGCCGCGGCTGGAGGCCAAGGTGGTGGACACCGCCACCGGCCAGGTGGTGCCGGTGGGCGAGAAGGGCGAGCTGCTGGTGCGCGGCTACTCGGTGATGCAAGGCTACTGGGGTGATGCCGAGCGCACCGCCGAGGCGGTGCAGGGCGGCTGGATGCACACCGGCGATCTGGCCACCATCGATGCCGAGGGCTACTGCAACATCGTCGGCCGCGCCAAGGACATGCTGATCCGCGGCGGCGAGAACGTCTATCCGCGCGAGATCGAGGAGTTCCTGTTCCGCCACCCCAAGGTGCAGTCGGTGCAGGTGTTCGGCGTGCCCGACGCCAAGTACGGCGAGGAGGTCTGCGCCTGGATTACGCTCAAGCCCGGCCAGAGCAGCACAGAAGCCGAGATCCGCGACTTCTGCAAAGACCAGATCGCGCACTACAAGGTGCCGCGCTATATCCGCTTCGTGAACGAGATGCCGATGACGATCACCGGCAAGGTGCAGAAGTTCGTGATGCGCGACAAGATGATCGAGGAGCTGGGCCTGAACCCGGCCCGCACCGCCTGACTTGCTTGACCTTGGGGAGCCAGCGATGACCGCTTTGACTACCGGACTGAACTTCGCGCTCGGCGAGACCATCGACATGCTGCGCGACAGCGTGCAGACCTTCGCCGCCGAGCAGATCGCGCCGCGCGCCGACGCCATCGACCGCGACAACCAGTTTCCGCCCGACCTGTGGCGCAAGCTCGGCGATCTGGGCCTGCACGGCATGACCGTCGCCGAGGACTACGGCGGCAGCCAGATGGGCTACCTCGCGCACATCGTCGCGCTGGAGGAGGTGTCGCGCGCCTCGGCCGCGGTGGGGCTGAGCTACGGCGCGCATTCCAACCTGTGCGTCAATCAGATCCACCGCAACGGCAGCGCCGAGCAAAAGGCCAAGTACCTGCCCAAGCTGGTGTCGGGCGAACATGTCGGCGCGCTGGCGATGAGCGAGCCCAACGCCGGATCGGATGTGGTCAGCATGAAGCTGCGCGCCGAGCGCAAGGGCGACCGCTACGTGCTCAACGGCAGCAAGATGTGGATCACCAACGGCGGCGACGCCGACACGCTGGTGATCTACGCCAAGACCGACATCAACGCCGGCGCCGGCGGCATGACCGCCTTCATCGTCGAGAAGAGCTTCAAGGGGCTGAGTTACGGCACCAAGCTGGACAAGCTGGGCATGCGCGGCAGCAACACCTGGCCGCTGTTCTTCGACGACTGCGAGGTGCCCGCCGAAAACGTGCTGGGCGTTGAAGGCAAGGGCGTCAAGGTGCTGATGAGCGGGCTGGACTACGAGCGCGCGGTGCTGTCGGGCGGGCCGCTGGGCATCATGGCCGCGTGCATGGACGTGGTGCTGCCCTACGTGCACGAGCGCAAGCAGTTCGGCCAGAGCATCGGCGAGTTCCAGCTGATGCAGGGCAAGCTGGCCGACATGTACAGCACCTGGTCGGCCTGCCGCGCCTACGTCTACGCACTCGGCCAGGCCTGCGACCGCGGCGACCACGCGCGCACGCTGCGCAAGGACGCCGCCGGCGCGATCCTGTACTCGGCCGAGAAGGCCACCTGGATGGCCGGCGAGGCGATCCAGGCGCTGGGCGGCAACGGCTACATCAACGAGTTCCCGGCCGGCCGGCTGTGGCGCGACGCCAAGTTGTATGAAATTGGGGCAGGGACGTCCGAGATCCGCCGCATGCTGATCGGCCGCGAACTCTATTCGGAGTCCATGTAATGAACGCCGTTTCGGACCACAAGACGGCAGGCGCAGTTGCGGTGAAGGCTCATGTCCGCGCAGCGGACGTGAAGCCGCGCAGCGGCGGCCGTAACCAAGCGATGTAGACATGTGCAGCCTCGACGGCCTGTTCGTCAACAACCGCGCCTGGGCCAACCAGCGCGTGGCCGAAGACCCGGAGTACTTCACCCGGCTGGTCAAGCTGCAGGCACCAAGGTTCCTGTGGATCGGCTGCTCCGACAGCCGCGTGCCGGCCAACGAGATCCTCGGCCTGGAGCCGGGCGAAGTCTTCGTGCACCGCAACGTCGCCAACCTGGTGGTGCATTCGGACCTGAACTGCCTGTCGGTGCTGCAGTACGCGGTGGACGTGCTGAAGGTCGAGCACATCATGGTCGTCGGCCACTACGGCTGCGGCGGCGTGCAGGCGGTGGCCGAGCGGCGCAGCGTCGGCCTGGCCGACAATTGGCTGCGCCACGTGGCCGACATCGCGTTCAAGCATGTCGAGCGCCTGGACCGTGACGGCGACAAAGCCGAACTCGGCCGCCGTCTGGTGGAGCTGAACGTGGTCGAGCAGGTGGCCAACGTGTGCCGTTCCACCATCTTGCGCGAGGCCTGGTTCCGCGGCCAGCCGGTCGAGGTGCATGGCATGGTCTACGGGTTGGACGACGGTTTGCTGCGCCGGCTGGGCGTCAGCGTCGACGGCTCGCAAAATTGGGAAGAACGGCACCAGGCGTCGATTGCGGCGCTCGGGTCGATGAACGAGGCGGGGTAAGCATGCAAGCGTTGCACAGCCAGATCGATACGCGCTCCAACGAGTACCGCGCTAACGCCGCGCGCATGCGCGAACTCGTGGCCGACTTGCGCGCCAAGGCCGACCAGGTGCTGCAAGGCGGCGGCGAGGCTGCGCGCGCGCGCCACGAAGCGCGCGGCAAGCTGCTGCCGCGCGACCGCGTCGCGCACCTGCTGGACCCGGGCACGCCCTTCCTCGAAGTCGGCCAACTTGCCGCGCTGGGCATGTACGACGACGAGGCGCCTTCGGCGGGTGTCATCACCGGCATCGGCAGCGTGATGGGCCGCGAATGCATGATCGTGGCCAACGACGCCACGGTGAAGGGCGGGACCTACTACCCGCTGACGGTGAAGAAGCACCTGCGCGCGCAGGAGATCGCGCTGCAGAACCACCTGCCGTGCATCTATCTGGTGGACTCGGGCGGCGCCTTCCTGCCCAAGCAGGATGAGGTCTTCCCCGACCGCGAGCACTTCGGGCGCATCTTCTACAACCAGGCCAACATGTCCGCCGCAGGCATCCCGCAGGTGGCGGTGGTGATGGGCTCGTGCACCGCGGGCGGCGCCTACGTGCCGGCGATGAGCGACGAGACGGTAATCGTGCGCAACCAGGGCACGATCTTCCTCGGCGGCCCGCCGCTGGTGAAGGCCGCCACCGGCGAGGAGGTCTCGGCCGAAGACCTGGGCGGCGGCGACGTGCACACGCGCTTGTCGGGCGTAGCCGATCACCTGGCCGAGAACGACAACCATGCCCTGTTCATCGCGCGGCGCATCGTTGCCAGCTTCAACCGCGCCAAGCCGCGCACGGTGACGCTCGAAGCCGTGGAGGAGCCGCTGTACGACCCGCAGGAGCTGTACGGCATCATCCCGGCCGACACGCGCAAGCCCTACGATGTGCGCGAGGTCATCGCGCGCATCGTCGACGGCTCGCGTTTCGACGAGTTCAAGGCGCGCTACGGCACCACGCTGATCACCGGCTTCGCCCGGCTGCACGGCATGCCGCTGGGCATCGTCGCCAACAACGGCATCCTGTTCGGCGAGAGCGCGCAAAAGGGCGCGCACTTCATCGAGCTGTGCGCGCAAAGGGGCGTGCCGCTGCTGTTCATGCAGAACATCACCGGCTTCATGGTCGGGCGCAAGTACGAGAACGCCGGCATCGCCAAGGACGGCGCCAAGATGGTGACCGCGGTGGCCACCGCGCAGGTGCCCAAGCTCACGCTGATCCTCGGCGGCAGCTTCGGTGCCGGCAACTACGGCATGTGCGGCCGCGCCTACTCGCCGCGCTTCCTGTGGATGTGGCCCAACGCGCGCATCAGCGTGATGGGCGGCGAGCAGGCCGCCAGCGTGCTGTCCACGGTGCGACGCGACGCGATTGAAGCCAAGGGCGGCCAGTGGTCGGCCGAGGAGGAAGCCGCGTTCAAGCAGCCTTTGCTCGACCAGTACGAGCACCAGGGCCACCCGTACTACGCCAGTGCAAGGCTGTGGGACGACGGCGTGCTCGACCCGGCGCAGACGCGCCGGCTGCTCGCGCTGTCGCTCGCGGCGACGCTGAACGCGCCGATCGAGCCGACGAAGTTCGGTTTGTTCCGCATGTAGTGTACGATGCGCATGAAACTACGTGATGATACACATCATGCGCACCAACATCGACATCGACGACGCCTTGATGGCCGAGGCCATGAAGGCCGGGCCTTTCAAGACCAAGAAGGACGCGGTCGAGGCCGGCTTGAAGTTGCTGGCGCGGCAGGCCGCGTACCGCGAGATCCTCAAGTGGCGCGGCAAGCTCGAATGGCAGGGCGACGCGTCCATCGACTGGACCGAGCCCGCTGCCGAGCCGGCGCTGGCGGCGGGCGAGCCGCGTCCGCGCGGGCCGGCGAGCAAGGGTGGGCGCCGTGCTGGTCGTTGATTCATCGGTGTGGATCGACTTCTTCAACGGCGCGGATGCGCCGGCCGCGGAGTTGCTGGCCCACCTGCTCGACCATGGCGAGGTGCGCATCGTCGTGCCCGACTTGGTGCTGTTCGAGGTGTTGCGCGGGTTCAGGCTGGAGCGCGAACTGCGCACCGCGCGCCAGCTGATGCAGGGCCTGGAGATCGAGGCTTCGGTGGACCCTGGGCTGGCGATCGCGGCGGCAGAACACTATCGCGGCCTGCGCAGCCGCGGCCACACCGTTCGCAGCGCCGCCGACGTGCTGGTGGCGGCGTTTTGCATCGAGCGCGACTACGCGCTGCTGCACGACGACCGCGATTTCGACGCTTTCGAGTCGCATCGCGGGCTGCGCGTGTGGCGGCATTGATGGAGGTACCGCATGTTTAGCAAGATCCTGATCGCCAATCGGGGCGAGATCGCCTGCCGCGTCATCAAGACTGCGCGCCGCATGGGCATCGCCACCGTGGCGGTGTACTCCGAGGCCGACGCCAACGCGCGCCACGTGCGCATGGCCGACGAGGCGGTGCTGATCGGCCCGCCCGCGGCCAGCGAGTCGTACCTGCGCGCCGAGCGCATCCTCGAGGCTGCGCAGGCCAGCGGCGCGCAGGCAGTGCACCCCGGCTACGGCTTCCTGTCGGAAAACGACGCCTTCGCCGACGCCTGCGCTGCCGCCGGCATCGCCTTCATCGGCCCGCCGGCATCGGCGATTCGCGCGATGGGCAGCAAGTCCGCCGCAAAGACGCTGATGGCCAAGGCCGGCGTGCCGCTGACGCCCGGCTACCACGGCGACAACCAGGATCCCGCCTTCCTGCAGGCACAGGCCGGCGAGATCGGCTACCCGGTGCTGATCAAGGCCAGTGCCGGCGGCGGAGGCAAGGGCATGCGCCGCGTCGACCGCGCCGAGGACTTCGCCGCCGCGCTGGTCTCGTGCCAACGCGAGGCCAAGAACGCCTTCAGCGACGACCACGTGCTGGTCGAGAAGTACGTGCTCAAGCCCAGGCACATCGAGATCCAGGTCTTCGCCGACGGCCTCGGCAACTGCGTCTACCTGTTCGAGCGCGACTGCTCGGTGCAGCGCCGCCACCAGAAGGTGCTGGAAGAAGCCCCGGCGCCGGGCATGACGCGCGAGCGCCGTGCCGCGATGGGCCAGGCCGCGGTCGACGCGGCCAAGGCGGTGGGCTACATGGGCGCCGGCACGGTCGAGTTCATCGCCAACCCCGATGGCAGTTTCTACTTCATGGAGATGAACACGCGGCTGCAGGTCGAGCACCCGGTGACCGAGATGATCACCGGGCTGGACCTGGTGGAGTGGCAGCTGCGCGTGGCCGCCGGCGAGCCGCTGCCGCTGCGCCAGGACCAGCTGACGATCGACGGCCACGCGATCGAGGCGCGAATCTACGCTGAAGACCCCGACAAGGGTTTCCTGCCGTCCACCGGCAAGCTGCTGCACCTGTCGCCGCCGCTGGAAAGCGAACACGTGCGCGTGGACACCGGGGTCGAGCAGGGTGACGCGATCACGCCGTACTACGACCCGATGATCGCCAAGCTGATCGTGTGGGACGCCACGCGCGACGCGGCGCTGGCGCGCATGCGCCAGGCGCTCGCGCACTACCGCGTGGTCGGCGTGGCCAACAACGTCGAGTTCCTGTCGCGGCTGGTGGCGGTGCCGTCCTTCGCCCACGCCGACCTGGACACCGCGCTGATCGAGCGCGAACAGGCCAACCTGTTCCCCGAGAAGTCGGCCGTGCCCGACGAGGTCTGGCTGCTGGCAGCGCTGGCCGAACTGCAGCGCGAGGCCGCCGTGGCGCGCCAGGCGGCCGACCGCGATTCGCCGTGGCGCATGCTCGACGGCTGGCGGCTCAACGGCCGCGCCACGCGCGGCATCAGCCTGCGCTATGGCGAGCAACTGCGCGAGGTGTCGGTGCAGGTTGCGGCCGGCGGCTTCGAGCTCGGCCTGGACGGGCGCATCGTGTTCGCGCGCGGCATTGCCGGGGCCAACAGCCTGCTGCACGCGCAGCTGGGCGAGCGCCGCGTGCACGCCACCGTGGTGGTCAGCGGGGAACGCCGCCACGTCTTCTTCGAAGGCCGCTCGTGGCCGTTGGCGCTGGTCGATACGCTCAATGTCGGCGGTGCCGGCGAAGACGTGGAAGGCGGGCTGAAGGCGCCGATGCCGGGCAAGGTGATCGCGCTGATCGCGCAGGTCGGCGCCCAGGTCGACAAGGGCGCGCCGCTGCTGGTGCTGGAAGCGATGAAGATGGAGCACACCATCCATGCGCCCAAGGCGGGTACGCTGAAGGCCTTCCGCTATGCGGTGGGCGACCAGGTGGTCGACGGTGTCGACCTGGTCGACTTCGAGGCCGCACCGTGAAGGTCCGCATCGTCGAGATGGGGCCCAGAGACGGCCTGCAAAACGAAAAGCAGGTCGTTCCGCTGGCCGTCAAGCTGGAGCTGATCGACCGGCTCGCCGCCGCTGGCCTGCGCGAGATCGAAGCCACTTCCTTCGTCTCGCCGAAGTGGGTGCCGCAGATGGCAGACCATGCCGAGCTGATGCGCGCGCTGCAGCGCCGCCCCGGCGTCGACTACCCGGTGCTGACGCCCAACCTGCAGGGCTTCGAGGCCGCGCTGGCGGCCGGCGCCGACCACGTGGCGGTATTTGCCGCCGCGTCCGAGGCCTTCTCGAAGAAGAACATCAACTGCAGCATCGCCGAGTCGATCGAACGCTTCATGCCGGTGATGGCGGCGGCGCGCGAGGCCGGCGTGCGCGTGCGCGGCTACGTGTCCTGCGTCATCGGCTGCCCCTACGAAGGCGCGGTCGCGCCGGCCAAGGTGGCCGAGGTGGCGCAGCGTCTGGCCGACATCGGCTGCCACGAAGTGTCGCTGGGCGACACCATCGGCGTGGGCACGCCGGCGTCGGTGCAGCGCATGCTCGAGGCGGTGGCCGCGCGCGTGCCGCTCGAACGCCTGGCCGGGCACTACCACGACACCTACGGCATGGCGGTAGCCAACGTCCATGCGTCGTACCAGTTCGGGTTGCGTGCCTTCGACGCCTCGGTCGGCGGGCTGGGTGGCTGCCCCTATGCCAAGGGCGCGACCGGCAATGTCGCCACCGAGGACGTGGTGTACCTGCTGCACGGCCTGGGCGCCGAGACCGGCATCGACCTGGATGCGCTGGTGGACGTGGGCTGCTGGATCAGCGCGCAGCTGGGGCGCGACAACGCCTCGCGCGTGGCGCGTGCAGTTTCGGCCAAGCGCGCCGGCAGCAAGCCATGATCGTGCTGTACCACTGCGCCAACGCGCGTTCGTTTCGTGCGCTGTGGATGCTCGAGGAACTGGGGCTGCCGTGCGATCTGCGCATGCTGCCCTTTCCGCCGCGCGTGCTGAAGAAGGACTACCTCGACCTCAACCCGCTGGGCACGATTCCGCTGCTGCTCGACGGCGACGTGCGGCTCACCGAATCGGCGGCGATCTGCCAGTACCTGGCCGTCAAACATTCGCCGCGCGCACTGAATGTCGAACCCGACGAGCCGGGTTACGCCGACTACCTGAACTTCCTGCACTTCGGCGAAGCCACGCTGACCTTCCCGCAGACGCTGCTGCTGCGCTACGGCCAGTTCGAGCCGCCCGAGCGGCGCCAGCCGCAGGTGGTCGACGACTACGCCAAGTGGTTCCTGGCGCGGCTGCGCACGCTGCAAGCCCGGCTCGAGGCGGCGCCTAACCTGGCTGCGGGGCGCTTCACCGCGGCCGACGTGTCGGTGGGCTACGCCCTGATGCTGGCCGAGATCTTGAAGCTTTCGCCGCGCTTCACGCCGGCGGTGGCCGCCTACTGGCAGCGGCTGCAGCAGCGGCCGGCGATGCGCCGCGCACTGCAACGCCAGGACGATGCCGCGCGCGAGCAGGGTGTCACCGCCGGCCTGGCCATCGGACCTGCCTGAACGCTGCGCCCGGGCGCATCTGCGTCGCCAGCGCAGGCCGCGGCTGGGTTGTGGGCGGATCAAAAGCCCGAGCCGGGCTGTCGCAGGAACTCGATCTCCTCGGGCGTCGACGCGCGGCCCAGCAGCGCATTGCGGTGCGGGAAACGGCCGAAGCGCGCGACGATGTCGCAGTGCTTTTGCGCCCACTCGACCAGCCCGGCCAGCGCCGGCTCGTCGGCAGCCAGCTGCGTGAACAGCGCGACTGCGCGGCGTTGCTCGGTCAGGTCTTCGGCGTGCTCGAAAGGCAGGTAGACGAACTGGCGCATCACGCCGGGCAGCGCCCGATCGGCGCCAGCGGCCACCAGCGTATGCGCCGCGGCCAGCGCCAGCGCATCGCCATCGACCATGCGTGCGCTGTCGCGAAAGGCGTTGCGCGTGAACTGGTCGAGCACCACGATCTGCGCCACCGCGCCGCGCGGTGTGCTCGCCCAGCCGGCGAGTTCGCCGCGCAATGCGGCTTCGATCAAAGCACCGAAGCGCTGCGCGATCCGGGCATCGAAGGCCGCGTCCTTGCGAAACCACTGTTCACGCGGACGCAGGTGGTCGGCAGCGCCGGGCGGGCCGAACCAGAAGTCCAGCACTTCGCTGGCGCGCGCATCGATCGGCTCGTTCATTCAGTGCTCCAACAGATCGTGCGTGTCGGCATGGCGGCGCATGTAGGTGGCGACGTAGCTGCAGGTCGGCCGCACCTTCAGCCCCTGCGCGCGCGCGTGCGCCAGTGCTGCTTGCACCAGCCGCGCGGCGATGCCGCGGCCTTCCGAGCGCGGCGGCACGCCGGTGTGCACGATATCCATCACGCCGCCGCCGAGCCGGTAGCTGCAGTCGGCCAGGCCGCCATCGACCTGCAGCTCGAAGCGCGAGGCCGCGGCGTTGTGCTGCACGCTCGGTTCGTTCATGGGGTTTCCAACTGCTGCCATAGGAAGGCGAACTCCAGCGCCATCATGTCGGCGCGTTGCGCATTGTCGGCCGCGCCGCCGTGGCCACCTTCGATGTTCTCGTACAGCCACGCCGCGTGGCCGCGCTCGCGCAAGCGCGCCGCCATCTTGCGCGCATGGCCGGGGTGCACGCGGTCGTCGCGCGTGCTGGTGGTGAACAGCACCGCCGGCAGCTCGACCTCGGCCGGCGGCACGTTGTGATACGGGCTGTACTTGGCGATGCTTTCCCATTGCGCCGCGTCGTCGGGATCGCCGTACTCGCCCATCCAGCTGGCGCCGGCCAGCAGCCGGTGGTAGCGGCGCATGTCCAGCAGCGGCACCTGGCACACCACGGCACGCAACAGCTCGGGGCGCTGCAGCATCACCGCGCCGACCAGCAGCCCGCCGTTGCTGCCGCCCTTGATCGCCAGCCGCCGCGGCGTGGTGATGTTGGCGGCGATCAAGTCCTCGGCCACGGCGATGAAATCGTCGAACGCGGTCTGGCGCTTGGCCTTCAGCGCCGCTTGGTGCCAGCCGGGGCCGAACTCGCCGCCGCCGCGGATGTTGGCCACCACCTGCACGCCGCCGCGTGCGTACCAGGCCGCGCCGGTGCTGCCCGCGTACTGCGGCTGCAGCGGCACCTCGAAGCCGCCGTAGCCATACAGCAGCGTCGCGTTGCGGCCATCGGCGCGGGCGCCGGCCGGCCAGATCACGAAGTAGGGGATGCGCGTGGCGTCCTTGGATGTGGCAAAGCGCTGCTCGACGCGCATGCCTTGGGTATCGAAGTAGGCCGAGCGCGCCTTCAGCGGCTCGAGCCGGTCGTTGCCGCTGCGGCCCAGCAGCAGCGAATCGGGCGTGAGGAAGTCGGTGTAGGTCAGCAGGTAGTGCTCGCCCAGCGGATCGCTTGCGACCAGCGGGTCGTGCAGGCTTTGCGCCGCCAGGCTGCCGGGATGCGGCGCAGCCAGCGCGCGCGTGTGCCAGCGGCTGCCGTCGAAGCGCTGCTCCTCGATGCGCCCGGCGACGTTGTCCAGCAGTTCCAGCAGCAGGGTCGAGCGCAGCGCCGCGTAGCCGGCCAGCGAGCGCGTGGCACTCGGCGTGAACAGCGCGTGCCATGCCGCGCGCCCGGCGATGAACGCCGCCGCATCGCTGGCCAGCAGCGCGCCGCGCGGCCACACCGTGCTGCCGTCGTGCCAGTCGCTGCGCAGCAGCAGCAACACCTGGCCGTACCAGAAGGCTAGCTGCGCATCGGCCGGCTTGGGCAGGGGCTGCAGCCTGTCGCCGCCATGGCTGCCGTCGCCGGCCGCGCCGGGCAGAAGCAGCGCATCCTCGCTGCTGAAGAAGTCGGGCGCGCGGCGCAGCAGCGTGCGCTCGTGGCCGGGCGTGAGGTCGACATGGACGCTGACCGCGACATCGCTGGGCAAGCCCTCGAACACCGTCACCGCCTCAGTCAGCGGCTGGCCGCGCCGCCAGCGCTTGATGACGCGCGGGTAGCCCGAGTCGGTGAGCGAGCCGGGGCCGAAATTGCTGCCCACGTACACCGTGTCGATGTCGGCCCAGGCCAGCTCCGACTTGGCTTCGGCCAGCTCGAAACCGCCGGCGACGAACTGGCGCTCGACCAGATCGAACTCGCGCACCACGTGGGCGTCGGCGCCGCCGCGCGACAGGCTCAGCAGCGCGCGCCGGTACTGCGGCCCCAAGCACACCGCGCCGCCCCAGACCCAGTTCTCGCCCTCGCTGCGGCCCAGTGCGTCCAGGTCCAGCAGCAGTTCCCATGCCGGCTGCGGCTGGCGGAACTCGTCCAGGCTGCAGCGCCGCCACACGCCGCGCGGCTGCGCCGCGTCCTGCCAGAAGTTGTAGAGGTGATCGCCGCGGCGCACGACCTGCGGGATGCGGTCGTGCGCGTCCAGCACCTCGCGGATTCGCGTACGCACCGCGCTGAAGGCCGGCCAGGCCTCGAGCCGCGCGCGCGCTTCGGCGTTGCGCTCGCGCACCCAGGCCAGCGCCCGGTCGCCCTGCACGTCCTCCAGCCACAGCCAGGGGTCGGTGCTCTGATCTCTTGCGTTCATGCTTCGGTACCCATCCAGCGTTGCGGTAGCAGCTCGAGCGAATCTTCGCCGCTGGTCAGCCAGACCTGACCGTCCTGCACCGACACCTGCCACTGCATGCTGCGTTGGGCGAGTTGGGCCAGCGCGCGCGCCTGATCGGCCGGGATGCGCCATACCGTCAGGTTGCCCAGGCGCGCGAGCTTGTTGCGAACACCCGCCCACCAGATCTCGGCGGCGTTGCCGTAGCAGTAGACCGTGACGTGTTCGGCGCGGGCGCAGGCCTTGGCCAGCCGCCGCTCGTCGGGCTGACCGACCTCGATCCATTGCACCAGCGCGCCGGTCAGGTCGTGCTGCCACAGGTCGGGCTCGTCGCTGTCGGACAGGCCGCGCGCGAACTGCAGTGCGCCGCGGCCGCTGTCGTGCGGCAGGTTCAGCGCGAAGGCCAGCAGCCGCACCAGCAGCCGCTCTTCGGTTTCGGACGGGTGCAGCGCCAGCGTCAGCGCGTGCTCGGCATAGAGCTGCCGGTCCATGTCGGCGATGTGGACGGTTGCCTTGTAGATGGTCGATTTGAGGGCCATGGCCACCATGATTGCCGCAGCGAAGGGCGGCACTGTGACACAACGCGCTGCCGCCCCGACCGCCGCGCCAACCGCCGGCCCGCGGCGCACGCGGGTGCCGGCCCTCGCCGCGATGACGCCCGCGGATCAGTCGACCTTGGCGCCCGAGGCGCCGACCACGGTCTTCCACTTCTGGGTTTCGGCGGCGATGAAGTCGCCCAGCTGCTTCGGCGTGCCGCCCACCGGCGTGGCGCCGATCTTGGCAAAGCGCTCGACCAGCTCGGGCTGCTTGAGCAGGCGGTCGACCTCGGCCGCCAGCTTGTCGATGATCGGCTGCGGTGTGCCCGCAGGCGCCATCAGCACGAACCACGACTCGGCGACGTAGCCGGGAAGCACGCTGGCGATGGTCGGCACGCCGGGCAGCTGCGGCACCGGCTGCGCCGAGGTCACGCCCAGCGCCACGACCTTGCCGGCCTGGATCAGCGGCATCGCCGACGGCAGGTTGTCGATCGCCATCTGGATCTGTCCGGCGATCAGGTCCTGCAGCATCGGCCCGCTGCCGCGGTAGGGAATGTGGGTGACGAACACGCCGGCCTGGGTCTTGAACAGTTCGGTCGACAAGTGTCCGGTGGTGCCGTTGCCTGGCGAACCGTAGGCGAGCTTGCCCGGCTGCGCCTTGAGCAGCGCGATCAGCTCCTGGATGTTCTTCGCCGGCAGCTGCGGGTTGACCATCAGCACGTTGGGCACGCGCACCACGAACGACACCGGCACCAGATCCTTGGCGCTGTCGTAGGGCATCTTCGAGTACAGGAACTGGTTGATCGACTGCGTGCCCGGCGTGCCCATCAAGAAGGTGTAGCCGTCCGGCGCGGCCCGGGCAACCTCGGCCGCGCCGACGTTGCCGCCAGCCCCGGCCTTGTTCTCGACGATGAAGGGCTGCTTCAGGCTTTGGCTCAGCCGCTCGGCGATGATGCGCGCGCTCAGGTCGGTGGTGCCGCCGGCGGCAAAGGGCACGACGATGCGCACCGTGCGGCTCGGCCAGTCGGCCTGGGCCAGCGCGGTATTGGCCGCGCCCAAGGCGCCGGCGGTGGCGAGAACGATCAGCGAACGGCGTTTCATGGCGCTTCCTTCGACGAGCTCGGGGGGTGGGGGCGCGCCGCCTTGGCGGCCGCGCGCCGGTGCTGGGTGCGTGGGGTCTCGGTGGCTGGCGCGGATGGCGGTGCGGCCGCGGTGTCGGGCCGCGGCAGCGCGCTCAGGGTGGCCAGCGCATCTTGCAGATGCTGTGTGATGCGGTGCAGGTCGGGCACGGCGTGGCGGCAGGCGATCAGGCCGAAGCACAGCTGGCCGATGTAGCTCATCACCGTGATGTTCAACGCCACGCCGTGCACCGCGATCGACACCGGCACGTAGTCGAGCATCTTCGCGCCGGCAAGGTACAGCGGCCGCGGCGAGCCGGGTACGTTGGACACGACCACGCTGGCCAGCCGCAGCCGCTCGGCCAGCGCCGTGCGGCTGGCCAGCGCGCCCACAGCGCGCAGCAGCCACGGTGCGCCCAGCGACGGCATATCGGTGGGAAGCAACGGGCCGAAGATGGCCATCGTGTCCTTCATCGACGCGGTGGCCTGCTGGATCTGGCGCAGCCGTTGCAGCGGCTGCGCCTGCTGCGTGGCCAGGTGCACCAGGCTCATCGTCACCTGGTTGTCCATGCGCGTGTCGCCCGGCTCGCGCAGCGACACCGGCACGCCGGCCACCAGCGAGGCCGCCGGCAGTTCGCCGCGGTCGTTCAGGTACTGGCGCAGCGCGGTCGAGCACAGCCACAGCACGACGTCGTTGATCGACGCGCCGTGCGCCTTGCCCAGACGCTTGACCTGCTCTAGCGGCAGGCTCAGCGCCGCCAGCGCGCGTTCGTCGCTCACCTGCACGTTGAACGGCGTCGCCGGCGGCCTGGCCAGCCGCTGGCGCAGCCCGTCCAGGCTGAAGCTGCCGTCGGCGATCGACTCGCGCGCGCGGTGCAGCAGCGCCTTGCCAAGCGGGCGCACCGCGCCGCTGACGATGCCCAGCTGGCGCCAGGTGTTGGCAAGCGTCGCGCCCAGCAGCGTGGCCGTGCCGAGCGGCTCGCCCGTGCCGAGCGGCTTGCGCGGCGGCTTGACTTGCCGCGGCTCGGGGCTGAAGTTGAGCATCGCCTGGTTCAACAGCACGCCGGCCTGGCCGTCGACCGCCGCGTGGTGCACCTTGGCGTAAAAGCCGATGCTGCCGTCGGCCAGACCTTCGATCACGTGGAACTGCCACAGCGGGCGCGCGCGGTCGAGCAAGTCGCCGTGCAGTTGCGCCGCCAGGGCCTCGAACTGCGCCTGGGTGCCGGGCTCGGGCAGCACCGTGTGCCGGACGTGGTAGTGCAGATCGATGTCGTCGTCCTCGATCCACACCGGGTTGGCCAGGTCCAGCGGCATCAGCGCGAGCTTGCGCGTGAACACCGGCGCCAGATGCAGCCGCGTGGCCAGGTGCGCCCTGACGTCGTCGACCCAGTTTCCGCGGTAGCCGCGCGGGAGCCGATAGCGGTGCAGCGAGGCCACATGCATCGGCATTTGCGCGGTTTCGAGATGCAAGAAGGCGCTGTCGATCGCGCTGAGGTGTTGCATGTCGTGCATGTCGTTGCTGCCGAACTGCGGCGGTGCGCCGGGTTCCACCTTATACGGGATGCGGCCCCCCCCCAGGTGGACGCCGCGGCGCAGCCGGGCATTGCCGCGCGGCTGGCATTGGCTTGTGCCGCCTTGGCTGCGATCGATGCTGGAGCGGCCCTGCTGCAGCGAAGCGGTGCCGCTGGGCCGATAGCGGTATTACAGTTCCAGATATGGCCGATGCCGTCCCGCGTGCCTTCTTCAGCTATGCCCGTAGCGATGCCGCTTTCGTGCTGCGGGTGGCACAGCAGTTGCGCAGCCTGGGGCGCGGGGTCTGGGTCGATCAGCTCGACATTCCCAAGGGCGCGCGCTGGGACGAGGCGGTCGAGGCTGCGCTGCGCGCCAGCCCCTGCCTGATGGTGGTGCTGTCGCCCGCGTCGGTGAAATCGCAGAACGTGCTCGACGAGGTGGCGTTTGCCCTCGACGAGCGGCGGCCGGTGCTGCCGATCCTGCTGCAGCCGGTGGCAGTGCCGTTTCGCCTGAAGCGCTTGCAGTACATCGACTTCACCGGCGAGCATGACGCGGCGTTCGACCAGTTGCTGGCCGCGCTCGACCTGGTGGTGCAGCCGGCGCCGCAGGCCGATGCACCGCACGGCGCCGGGTCGCCGCAGCGCGCACCGCGGGACGCCGCGGTCGAGCCGGCGACGGCGCCCAGCGCTGCGCTGCAGCAAGCACCGGCGCCGCAGGGGTTGATGTCGCCGCTGCCGACACCGCCCGAACCAGCCGCGCCGCCCGCATCGCCGTCACTGCCGAGCCAACCGCCCGCCGCCGCCGCAGCAGCACCCGCCCCAGCACCCGCCGCACCACTTGCGGCGCCACCTGCGACGCCACCCGCAACATCCCGCGTCGCGCCAGCGGTTGCGCCGGCGCCCAAGCGGCGCTTGGCACTGGGCTGGATCGGCGGCGCGGTCGTGGGCCTGGTCGTGGTCGCGTCCTTGCTGCTGTCGCGCGAGCCGGCGCCGCACGCCGACCTGCCGTCCCGGCCCGCGCCACCGCCCGCGGCCGTCGTCGAGCCTGCCGCCGAACCCGCCGTCGAACCCCCGCCGGCGCCGGCACACGCCGAAACCGCTGTGGCCGAGACGCCGGCGCCAGCGGCGCCAGCCCAGGCCGCGGCGCCGCTGGACGATCAACGCATTCGCCGCTTCGTCGCCGACTACATCGCGGCGCTGAACCGTGCCGATGCCCAGGCGCTGTTGGCGTTCTATGCCGAGCGGGTCGACTATTTCGATGCCAAGGGTGTCGGCCACGACTTCATCCTGCAGGACCGGCAGGCATTCCACCGGCGGTGGCCGCAGATCGACAACCGGCTGAGCGGCGACATCGCGATCGACCGCAGCGCCGGCGACGGTTCGGCCACGGTCAACTATGCGGTGCGCTACCGGGTCAGCAGTGCGCAGCGCGGTGATAGCCGAACCGGCACCGCGCATGACGTGCTGGTGCTGCGGCTGATCGAGGACCGGCCGCAGATCGTCGCGCAGCGGCAGCAGGTCCAGGGCGACCGTGCGGCGAATTGACGCTGCGGCGCGGCGGCTTGCGGCGGCGGCCTGGGCCGTGATCGGCCTGGCCGGTGCGGCGCAGGCCGCAGCTTGCGATCGCGCCAACTTCGGCGTCGCGATCGATCCGGGCCACACCGCGGCCGAGCCCGGCGCGACCAGTGCGCGCGGCGCGAGCGAACTCGACTTCAACGACCGGCTGGCCGCGCGCATCGCCGCCGCGCTGCACGGCGCCGGGTTCGAGCGCAGCTTTCTGACGCGCCGCGGCGCCGAGGCGATCACGCTCGACGAGCGCGCGCGCCTGGCCAACGCGCGTCAGGCGCGGCTGTTCGTATCGGTGCACCACGACTCGGCGCAGCCGCACAAGCTGCAGACCTGGCGCTGGCGCGGTGCGGCGCGGCTGTACACCGACCGGATCAGCGGCTTTTCGCTGTTCGTCTCGCGGCTCAACGCCGAGGCGCAGCGCAGCGAGCAGTTCGCGCGGCTGCTGGGGGCGCGGCTGCTCGGCGCGTGCCTGCACCCGACGCTGCACCATGCCGAGCCGATCGCCGGCGAGAACCGCGAGCTGCTCGATGCGGCGATCGGCCTGTACCGCTTCGACGAACTGGCGGTGCTGCGGCTGACGCACATGCCCGCGGTGCTGCTCGAAGCCGGTGTGATCGTGAACCGGGCCGACGAGCGCTGGCTGCGCAGCGCCGCCGGCCAGCAGCGGCTGGCGGCGGCGGTGGCCGCGGCGGTGGCCGATCTGTGCGAAGGCCGGCAGGCCGCAGCCGTGGCCGATGCCACGCCGCACGCATCATGCCGCTGACCGCGGCGCTGCGGCGGCGGGCCCACAATCGGCGCGTTCGCTACATTTGCGCTCGACCATGAACGACGCGCCTGCCACGCCCGAGCCCCACAGCGGCGCCGACGCCTGCGCCGAGCAACTGCGCCTGCGCTTTCCGGCGCTGTTCGCCGGCGCGCCCAAGCCGTTGAAGCTGCGCATCCAGGCCGATATCCAGCAGCGCGCGCCGGGGGTGTTCACCAAGGCGGCGCTGTCGGCCTTCCTGCGGCGCCACACCGGGCGTACCGGCTACCTGATCGCGCTGACGCGCGCACCGCACCGCTTCGACCTCGACGGCGCGCCGGCCGGGGAGATCACGGCCGAACATCGGCAGGCCGCGCTCGACGAGCTGGCGCGGCGGCGCGAAGTGCGCGCCGCGCGCGAAGACGATCTGCGCGAGCAGCAGCGCCGCCGTGCCGAATTGCTCTACGCGTTCGACACCACCACCTTGAGTCTGGCCAACTTCTGTGCGCTCAAGGGCGTGACGCCCGAGGCCTTGCCCGCGCTGCTCGAGCTGGCGCGGCGCGAGGCCGAGGCGCGCCGCGCCGGGCCGGCCTCGGGCACCGGCCGACCGCCGCCGCAGCGGCGGCGGCCGGCGGCGCAGCGGCCGCGGCGCGACGCCTGATGGACCAGGTCACCACCCTTTTCGAGCAGCTGCCGATCGGCGCCTACCGTTCGAGTCTGGACGGCCGCCAGTTGCGCGCCAATGCCGCGCTGGTGCGCTTGAACGGCTACGACAACGAACGCCAGATGCTGCAGGCGGTCAACGACATCGGCCGCGAGTGGTACGTCGATCCGCAGCGGCGCGCCGAGTTCGCGCGGCTGATGCAGCGCGACGGTGCGGTGGTCGACTTCGTCTCCGAGATCTATCGCCACCGCACGCGCGAACGCATCTGGGTGCGCGAGAACGCGCACCTGGTGCGCGACGCCGCGGGCCGCGTGCTGTGCTACGAGGGCACGGTCGAGGACGTCAGCGCCACCCATCGCGCGGAGCTGGCGCTGCAGGCCAGCGAGCGGCGCTTTCGCGCGCTGACCGAACACTCGCAGCAGCTGACGCTGCTGTGCGACGCGCAAGGCGTGGTGCGCTACGCAAGCCCCGCGGCGCGGCCGTTGCTCGGCCATGAGCCGCAGGCCGTGGTGCACACCAAGGTGCTGGAGTGGTTGCACCCCGACGACCACGCCGAGGCGCAGGCCGAGCTGGCCTCGGTGCTGGCGATGCGCCCGCACGGCGAGCGCGAGACCGTGTGCCGCGCGCGCCACGCCGATGGCCAGTGGCGCCACGTCGCGATCCTGGCCAACAACTGCCTGTCCGACCCGGCGGTGGCCGGCGTGGTGCTGAACGTGCGCGACGTCAGCGAACGCGTGCGCGCCGAAGAGGCCTTGCGCACGCTGAATGCCCAGCTCGAGCAGCGGGTGCAGCAGCGCACCGCGGAGCTGGTGCGCGCGCGCGACGAGGCCGAGGCGGCCAGCCGCGCCAAGACCGAGTTCCTGTCGCGCATGAGCCACGAGCTGCGCACGCCGATGCACGCGATCCTGGGCTTCGCGCAGGTGATGCTCGCCGATCCGGCCTGGGCCGCGGCCGACACGCCGCGCTCGCACCTGGGGCAGATCCTGCAGGCCGGGCAGCAGCTGCTCGGGCTGATCGACGGGCTGCTGGACCTGGCACGCATCGATGCCGGCGAGCTGCCACTGCAGCTCGAGGCGGTCGAGGTCGCACCGCTGTTGCAGCAGTGCTTGCACTCCAGCGCTGCGCTGGCGCGCGATCACGAGGTGAAGCTGCCCGAGGTCGCGGCGGCACCGCTGTGCGTGCGTGCCGACCGCGCGCGGCTCGAGCAGGTGCTGCTCGAGCTGGTGGCCAACGCGATCAAGCACAACCGCCGCGGCGGCTGCGTCGAGCTGCAGGTCGAACCGGTCGCTGCAGGCGTGCGCATCGTCGTCGGCGACACCGGCCCGGGGTTGGACGCGGCGCAGCAGCAGCAGGTGTTCCAGGTGTTCGAGCGTCTCGGTGGCTGGGGACAGGTGCAGGGCGCAGGCATCGGCCTGGCGCTGAGCAAGCGGCTGATCGAGCTGATGCACGGCCACATCGGCCTGCACAGCCAGCCCGGCGTGGGCAGCCGCTTCTGGGTGCAGCTCGACGGCGCGGGTGCCGCAGCCGCTGCCGCGCCGGCGGCGCCTTGCAGCGGCACCGTGCTGTACATCGAGGACAACCCGGTCAACCAGATGCTGATGGAGGCGATGCTGCAGCAGGGCACGCGCGCGCGCATGCTGCGCGCCGAGCTGCCTGAAGCGGGGCTGGAGCTGGCGCGCACGCAGCGGCCCGACCTGATCCTGCTGGACATCCAGCTGCCCGGCATCGACGGCTTCGAGGTCTTGCGGCGCTTGCGCGGCGATGCCGCGACCAGGGATATCGCGGTGGTCGCGGTCAGTGCCAACGCGCTGCGCGCCGACATCCAGCGCGGCCTGGCCGCCGGTTTTGCCGACTACCTGACCAAGCCGATCGACCAGCAGTTGCTGGTGGCCACGCTGCAGCGGCTGCTGCCGTGCCGGCACGCCGCGCAGTGAGCGACGCGGACGCGATCGATGCGTTGTGGCAGCAAGCGCCGGGGCCGGCGTTGCTCGTGCGGCGCGAGGCCCAACGCACGCACTGGGAGCTGAACCGCGCGGCCGTCGACTGGTCGCTGCGCTGCGATGTCGATGAAGCCGCGTGGCAGGCCGTGGCCGACGGCCTGGCCGGGCCCGCGGGCTTGGCAAACAGCGGGTGGTTTCGCGTCGCGGCGCACCGGGTCGACTACCGCAGGGTCGCTGTGCCCCGCGGCAGCGTGCTGTGGTTGAGCCCGCAGCCGGCGCCGGCCGGGACGCCGGGCGGCGACGGGCGCGGCGCCGGCGAGAAGCTGGCGCTGGTGCAGGGCTTCGCCCGCATCGGCTTTTTCGAGCGCGACTTGCGCGGCGGGCGCGACCGGTGGGACCACGCCATGTTCGCGCTGATGGGCTTGGCGCCGGCACTGCAGCCGCCGCCGTTCGAGCAGGCGCTGTTGCAGCTGCACCCGCTGGACCGCGAGCGCCTGATCGAGCACCGCCGGCACGCGATCCGCCAGGCCGGCCGCTACGAGCTGCGCTATCGGCTGGCGCCCGCCGACGGCGCGCCGCGCGACGTGCTGGAGCTCAGCGAAGTGCGTCACGGCGCGGACGGCATGCCGGCCACGCTGCTGGGCGTGCTGATCGACGACACCGAAGGCGCGCAGCGGCTGCGCGCGCAGCAGTTGCGCAGCGAGGAGCTGGCGCGCGCGCTCGAGCTGGCCAAGGTGGCGGTGTGGCGGGTCGACCTGCAGCGCCGGCGCATGGTGTTCAACGACATCGGCTACACCTTCAACGGCTTCGCGCCGACCGCCGATGGCATGGATCTGGACCAGGTTCGCGCGATGGCGCACCCCGACGACCGCGCGGCGATCGTCGATGCGGCCGATCGCGCGGCCGCCAGCGATGCGGTGGTGGACGTCGAGGCACGCTACCTCAACCCCGACGGCAGTTTTCGCCATCTGCTGACGCGGCGCGTGGCCGAGCGCGATGCCGCGGGCAACGCGATCGCGCTGCTCGGCGTGTCGCTCGACCGCAGCGAACAGATCGCCGCGAGCTTGCGCGAACAGGCGCTGGCGCAGCGCATGCAGCTGGTGTGCGACGCCGCCGGGGTGGGGGTGTGGACCATCGAGGACGGCAGCGAGGGCGCATCGCCGCGAGTCGAGTGGAACGCGCAGATGCTGCACATCTACGGCTTGCCGCCGGGGCAGCCAGCGCCGTCGCTGGCCGAATGGGTGGGCCAGCGGCTGCACGCGCAGGATCGCGAGCGGGTGGTTGCCGAGTGGTATCGGATGCGCCGCGCTGGCCGCGGCCGCTTCGAAAGCGAGTTCCGCATCCTGCGTCCCGACGGCACGGTGCGCTGGGTGATGTGCCGCAGCCACCACGAGCGGCGTGACGCCAACCGCCTGCTGCACGGCATCCACCTCGACCTGACCGCCGAGCGCGCGCTGCAGGCGCAGCTGCGGCTGCACGAGCACCGGCTGAAGCTGGCCACCCAGAACGCCGGCGTCGGTATCTGGGAGCGCGACTTCGACACCGGCGAGATCCTGTGGCAAGAGCAGATGTACCGGCTGCGCGGGCTGCAGCCCGGCGACCCGCGCACGCCGCGCGAGATCGACCAGCAGCTGCTGACGCCGCAGGCACTGGCCGAGCGCGGGCGGCGCATCGAGCGCCACCTGGCCGACGGCCAGCCCTACGAATACGAATTCGAGCTGCGCTGGCCCGATGGTTCGGTGCACTGGCTGGTCAGCACCGGCCGCGCGGTGCGCGACGCCGAAGGCCGGCCGCTGCGCATGGTCGGATTGAACTGGGACGTCACGCAACGCAAGCGCGCGCAAGCCGCGCTGCGCGACGCCGAGGCGGCGGAACGCGCGAGCCGTGCCAAGTCGCAGTTTCTCGCGCGCATGAGCCACGAGCTGCGCACGCCGCTGAACGCGGTGCTGGGCTTCACCCAGCTGCTCGAGCACGACGGTGCGGGCCGCCTGGATGCGCAGCAGCGCACCCGGCTGGCGCACATCCGCTCGGCCGGCAACCATCTGTTGGCGCTGATCGACGAGGTGCTCGACCTGAGCGCTTTGGAGGCCGGGTCGCTGCCGCTGGCGCTGCGGCCGGTCGAACTCGACCCGGTGCTCGACGAGGTGCGGCAGTGGCTGGCGCCGCTGGCGGCCCAAGGCGGCGTCGCGCTGCAACTGCAAGCCACGCCGGCCTGGGTGCACGCCGATGCGCGGCGGCTGCGCCAGGTGGTGAGCAACCTGCTGAGCAACGCGATCAAGTACAACCACCGCGGCGGCCAAGTGCAGCTGCAGGTGCAGCCGGTGGCGGCGGCGGGTGTGGCGGGTTGGGAGCTGGCGGTGCGCGACACCGGCCGCGGCCTCAGCGCCGAGCAGCAGGCGCATCTGTTCGAGCCCTTCAACCGCCTCGGCGCCGAACGCGACGGCATCGAAGGCCGCGGCATCGGCCTGGTCACGGTGCGTCAGCTGGTGCAGGTGATGGGCGGGCGGCTGCAATTGCAAAGCCGCGTCGGCGAGGGCAGTGAGTTTCGCGTCTGGCTGCCGCAGGCCGGCTGCAACCCAGCGCCCCAAGCCGCGAACGGCGCTGGCCGCGGCCAACCCGACGCGGCCGGCAGCGTCAGCGGCAGTCCGGCGTTGTCGCTGCTGTACGTCGAGGACAACGCGCTGAACGTGCGCGTGATGCAAGAGCTGGTCGCGCTGCGGCCGGCGTTCGCGCTGCACGTGGCGCGCGACGGGGCCGGCGGCCTGGAGGCCGCGCGCAGGCTGCAACCCGACCTGATGTTGATCGACCTGCAGCTGCCCGACATCGACGGCTTCGAGCTGCTGCGCCGGCTGCGTGCCCAGCCGCACACGGCCACCGTGATCGCGCTGTCGGCCAACGCGCTGCCCGGCGTCGCGGCGCAGGCGCGCGCCGCCGGTTTCGACGACTACTGGGCCAAGCCCTTCGACGTCGCGCGGCTGCTCGCCAGCTTCGACCGGCTTGCCGCGAACCCGCGGCTGTTTGCCGACGGCACCCAGGACACCAGGGACACCAAGGACTGAAGTCATGGACGAGCGCATTCGAGTGAGCCTGCAGCACGGCGTGGCCGACGTGCGCCTGGTGCGCGCCGACAAGATGAACGCGCTGGACGACGCGATGTTCGAAGCACTGCGCCGCACCGGCGAGCAGTTGAAGACGACGCCCGGCGTGCGCGCGGTGGTGCTGTCCGGCCAGGGCCGCGGCTTTTGCGCCGGGCTGGACACCGCCCACTTCGGCGCGATGGCGTCGGGTGGACGCGGCGGCCAGCGGCTGCTGCAGGGCGAGCGCACGGCGGGCGGTGCGAACCCGCCGCAGCACGCGGTGCTGGTGTGGCGCGAGCTGCCGGTGCCGGTGATCGCCGCGGTGCATGGCGTCGCCTACGGCGGCGGCTTTCAGCTGATGCTGGCTGCCGACCTGCGCTTGATGGCGGCCGATACCAAGCTGTCGATCATGGAGATCAACTGGGGGTTGGTACCCGACATGGCCGGCATGGTGCTGCTGCGCCAGCTGGTGCGCGACGATGTCGCGCGCGAGCTGACCTACACCGGCCGGGTCTTCGACGGCAACGAGGCGCTGCAGCTGGGCCTGGCGACGCGGCTGTGCGCCGACCCGCACGCTGACGCGCTGGCGCTGGCGCGCGAGATCGCCGCCAAGCCGCCGAAAGCCGTGCGTGCGGCCAAGCGGCTGCTCGATGCGGCCGCGCAGGCCGACACGAAAGAACTGCTGCTGGCCGAAAGCCGCGAGCAGGCGGCACTGATGGGTGCGCCCGAGCAGGTCGAGGCGGTGAGTGCGCGGCTGCAAAAGCGCCCGGCCAACTTCAGCGATTGACCGCCCGCCGGTGGCGCGCCGCCGATGGCCGTCGCTGCGCGGCGGGCATGTGCAATGCGTCGGCGCGGCGAAGCGTCGATGCCGATACAGTTGCGCGATGTCCCGCCCGATTCTTGCCCTGGATGCCGACGGAGTGCTCGTCGATCTGCATGTCGGCTACGCGCGCGCCTGGGAGCGCGCCTTCGGCCAGCTCCCGCCCGAGCGCGATCCGCTTGCCTATTGGCCGATGGACCGCTGGGACGTCGGGCGCATCGAAGCCGAGCAGCGCCTGGCGCTGCGCGCGCAGTTCGAGCGCGCCGAGCTGTGGGAGAACCTGCCGGCGATCGCCGGTGCGGTCGATGCCTGCCACCGGCTGCACGATGCCGGCTACGAACTGGTGTGCGTGACCGCGCTGGAGGAGCGCTTTCGGCTGTCGCGCCAGCGCAACCTGCGGGCGCTGGGGTTTCCGATCCGCCGCGTCTTGGCGACCGGGCACGTCGAAGGCGCGCGCAGCCCCAAGGCCGACGCCATCGCGGCGCTGCGTCCGGTGGCCTTCGTCGACGACTACATCGCCTACATGCGCGGCATGCCCACCGAGGTGCACACCGCGCTGGTGCTGCGTGCGCCCAACGGCAGCCCCAATGTCGGCGACGAGCTTCGCCTGGCGCGCTCGCAGCACCAGGATCTGGCGGCCTTTGCCGACCATTGGCTGGGCGTCTGACGCCGTCGTCGCGGTCCACCGCATCCGAAGCGCACACCGGCGTTCAGTGCGCCGCGGCGGGTCGCGAGTTTCCCCCTTTTGGCGGATTCACAGTGCACGGCGCCGTGCGGATCATTGCTGCAAAGGCGGCGAGCCGCGCCACTGGGAGCAAGCACCGTGATCTTCGACGAACGCCCGGAAGGCGACTACCGCATCTACGCCGGCGCGCTGGAAGCGCCGCACGGCCAGGGCTACATCGCTGCGCTGGTGGTCAACCGCGTGCGCGGCACCGGCGGCGCCCCGCGCGAGGCCTATCGCGACGACAGCGTGGCCGGCGGCCACCGCTGGCCGTGCCCGCGCGAGGCGGTGCGGTATGCGCTGAACTGCGCGCGCCGCTTGATCCGCGACGAGCCGCAGCGGCTGCATTGCTGATCGGCGGCAGCGGCTTCAGGCCGGCTCGTCGTACTGCCGGGCGGCGCGGCGCAGGCGGCTGGCCACCTGGGCGGCGAGCTCGGGCGGCGCCAGCACCTGCACCTGGTCGCCGTGGCGCAGGATGTCCATGCTGAGTTCGGTCGCATCGGCATAGGGCACGCTCAGCTGCAGGCTGCCGTCGTCCAGCCACTTCGTGCGCTGACGCGCGTGCCACTGCTCGGCGGCCACCCACAGCGCCGCCTCGGCGCTGAAACGCAGCACGGCCCACTGCAGCCGCCGGCCCGAGAACACGCCGTAGCCGCTGTCGAGCTGTGCCCTGACCGCGCCCGGGGCGACTTCCTTGGCGCGCTCGGCCAACGCGGTGGCCTCGCGTACCGCATCGAGCGCGAAGCGGCGCAAGGCCTCGCTGCGGTGGCACCAGGCGTCCAGGTACCAGGTGTTGCGGTAGTGCGTCAGCCGCTGCGGCGAGACGACCCGACGGCTCTCGCTGGCGCGACCGCGCGTGTAGTACAGCAGCTCGACGCGGCGGCGCTCGAGCAGCGCGCTGCCGACCACCTCGAAATGGCGCGCGTGCACCGGGCGGCGCGCGGCGGCGACGATGTGCACGCGCTGCATCAGCTCGCGCGCGGCGATGTCGTTGGCGCCGAGCATCGCGTGCAGCTTGTCCAGCAGCGGCTGCAGGTGGCGGCCGAGCACGCCCTCGGCCTCCAGGCCCTGGATCAGCTGGTGCATCGTCAGCAGCGCGTGGATCTCCTTGTCGCTGAACCACAGCCCCGGCAGCTGGTGCGCCGCGGCGCGCGCGTCGCCGCCAAAGCGGTAGGCGTTGTCCGCGCGGTCGTAGACGATCGGCGCGTCGAGCCGCTCGCGCAGGTACTGCAAGTCGCGCTTGAGCGTGGCGCGCGAGACCTCCAGCTCGGCGCGCAGCGCCTCGAAGCTGACCTGGCCGCGGCTGCGGATCATCAGCTCGATCTTGTAGAAGCGTTCGGTGCGGTCCATCGCCGCCGATGATAGCCGCCGCAGGCTCACGCCATGAGCCTTTGGCATCGGACACTGCCGCCATGCGGTGGGCGCGGGGCCCGGCCGCGCTGAAGCGAAAGAGCACCATGGCGCAGATCCTTCTCGACTTTGCCGCAGCACGCACCGAGCCGCAGATCGGCTTCGATCTGGGTTGGGACCACGCCCGCCACGGCCTGCCGCCGCCGGCCGCGCACTGCCAGTACGGCAATGCGCTGCTGCGCGGCTGGCGTGCCGGCCACGCCTGCTTCGGTGCACGCACCCGCACGGCGCCGCGGCGCGTGCGGCTGTGGCTGGCGTTGCGGCTGCACGCCTGGCTGCGCGGGCGCGCCTTCGAACTGGCCGACGTCACGCCGCACTACCTGGGGCAGATCGAGGTGCTGCACTGCCCGATCACCCGCGTGCCGCTGCTGCCCACCGAACAGTCGGTCGACCGGGTGTGCGACGCCGCGGCCTATGCGGCGGGCAACCTGGCGATGCTGAGCGCACAGGTCAACCGCGCGAAGGGCGGGTTGCGCTGGGACCAGGCGCTGCAGCGCGCGCGGCAGGCCGAGGCCGGCGGCGGCAGCGTTGACGGCCTCGACGCCGCCGCGTGGCGGCGCCTGGCCACGCTGATCTCCTTCGTCACGCCGCTGCCCCATGCCCAGGCCGCCGCGGTGCCGCTGCACGTGCTGCCGCCGAACCGGCTGCGGCTGTTGAACCCGGTGCAAGGGCTGCAGGCGCTGATCACACGCGAGCTGGCGCGACCCGACGGCACGCGCCGACTGCGCGCGCTGGCCGCGCTGCTGCCGGGCGAAACGTCCCGCGTGGCCTTTCATCGCTTGCTCAGCGCCTTGCTGCCGCGCCGGCTCGAAGCCGGGCAGGACGCCGACGCGCTGCAACTGCGCCACGCGCTCGAGGACGCCTGGGCCGGCGAGTGCGTCAATCGCAGCTGGCAGCGTTTTGCATTGGCGCTGGACGAGGCCGCGGTCGAGCGGCTGCTGCAGCGCTGCGCGGCCGGCGCGCTCACCGCGACCCGTGTGCTGCTGCACGAGCCGGACAGCGCCACCGAGGGCTGGGCGCTGCAAAGCGGCGGTTGGGCCGGCGCCGGCGCTGCGGCGCCGCGCAAGGTCATCGCGGCGGCTGTGCCCGCGGGCCGAGGCGCAGCGGCGAGAATGGCAGGCGAGCGTACGAGGACTGCCGATGGCCATCTACCAGCTTGACGATTGGGTTCCGGAAGTGGCCGCCACCGCATGGGTGGCCGACAGCGCCTGCGTGATCGGCCGCGTGCGCCTGGCCGACGCTGTCAGCGTCTGGTACGGCGCGGTGCTGCGCGGCGACAGCGAGTGGATCACGCTCGGGCGCAACACCAACGTGCAGGACGGCAGCGTGCTGCACGCCGACCCCGGCGTGCCGCTGACGCTGGGCGAGGGCGTCAGCGTCGGCCATCAGGCCATGCTGCATGGCTGCAGCATCGGCGACGGCAGCCTGGTGGGCATCCAGGCGGTGGTGCTCAACGGTGCGCGCATCGGCCGGCGCTGCATCGTCGGCGCTGGCGCGCTGGTCACCGAGGGCAAGGAGTTCGCCGATGGCTCGCTGATCGTCGGCGCGCCGGCCAAGGCGGTGCGGGCGCTGTCGGCGCAGCAGTTCGAGATGCTGAAGACCATCGCGCTGGGTTACGTGGACAAGGCCGCGCGCCACCGCGACGGCCTGAAGCGCATCGGCTAGCGCGGCACAGGGTTCGCACCCGGATGGACGAGTTGCTGCGATTTCACTTCGACGGCGTGCCGGTGCACGGCAGGCTGGTGCGGCTGGACGAATCCTGGCGCGAGATGCTGTCGCGCCGCGCCGCGCAGCCCTACGCGCGGCCCGTGCTCGAACTGCTGGGCGAGATGGTGGCGGCCAGCGTGCTGCTGCGCTCGAACGTCAAGTTCGATGGCAGCCTGCTGCTTCAGCTGCATGGCGACGGGCCGGTCAAGCTGGCGGTGGCCGAGGTGCGCGACGGCGCCAGCTTTCGCGCCACCGCCACGGTGCAGGGCACGGTCGCGGATGACGCCGCGCTGCACGCCTTGCTTGACCAGCACGGCGCCGGCCGCTGCTCGATCACGCTGGACCCGGGCCGCAGCCGCCCCGGGCAGCAGCCGTACCAGGGCGTGGTGCCGTTGCGCAGCGAGCGCGGCCAGCCGCTGGCGTCGCTGGCGAGGATGCTCGAGCACTACATGCTTCAGTCCGAGCAGCTGCACACCCGGGTGCTGCTGGCGGCCGATGCGCAGGTGGCGGCCGGGTTGATGATCCAGCGGCTGCCGCTGCAAGGGGCTGCACGCGCCGCCACCTGGACCGACCCCGACGCTGCGGCCGACGAGGACTTCAACCGCATCGCCCATCTGATGGCCACGCTCACGCGCGGCGAGCTGCTCGCGCTCGATCCTGATACGGTGTTGCACCGGCTGTTCTGGCAGGAGCGCGTGCAGCGCGAGCGCCTGCCGCGGCCGCGCTTTGCCTGCAGCTGCGCCCGCGAGCGGGTGCGCGACATGCTGCGCGCGCTCGGGCCCGACGAGGTGCGCGGCATCGTCGCCGAGCGCGGCGAGGTCGAGGTCGGCTGCGAGTTCTGCGGCCAGCAGTACCGCTTCGATGCGGTGGATGTCGGCGGGCTGTTCACGCCGCAGCGCGACCTGCCCGACGCGCCGGGCGCGCTGCAGTAGCGCCGTGCCGCGCCGCGGGGCAGGTGCGGCACGAACCCTCGAGCGTGGCCGCGGCGCGCTTTCAGCCGCGCGACAGCAGGTGCTTGTCGCATTGCGGGTCGCCGCAGCGCTCGCACACCGCTTGCCAGCGCGTCGAAGCGGACACGGCCACAGCGGCAGCGGGCCGCAGCGCCGACCGCGCCGCGGCGCTGCGGGCCGCCCCCTGGCCGGTCACCACCGCGAAGCCCGGCGGGTGCCGGCGCAGCGCGCCACGCAGCAGCGCATCGACCGGCTCGCGCACGTGCGGCCCGTCGCGCTGCAGGCCATCGGCCACCCACGGCAGGTCCAGCGCGCACAGCAGCGTGTGCTCGCAGCGCGCCTGCGCGCGCAGCGCCATGGCGTACAGGCTGCGATCGCCGAACACGATCTCGCTGTACACCGCGATCTGCAACGCGGTGGTGTCGGCCACCACGATGTCGTGCGTGCGAGCGGCCGCGTCGATGCGACGCGTCTGCTCGGCGGCGATCGCGGCCTGCTCGTCCTGGCGTGGTGTGCGCTGGTGCGCATCGCAGAATTCGCGCAGCACCTCGCCGACCAGCGCGACGCGATGGCCTTCGCCGGCCAGCGCGGCGCAAAGCGAGCGCGCCAGCGTGCTCTTGCCGGTGCTCTCGGCGCCGAGGATGGCGACGATCATCGCGCCGCCCGCGGTGCGGCCAGCCGCGCCCAGGCGCGCCAGCCCCACAGCGACATCAGCAGGAACAGCGCGTACAGCAGCACGGTCAGCCACAGCCCCTTCCAGGCGAACAGGCCGACCGACACCGCGTTGACCGCGGCCCAGGTCGGCCAGTTCTCGACGTACTTGCGCCCGAGCAGCCACTGTCCGGCCAGGCTGGCGGTGGTGGGCAGCGCGTCCCACCACGGCACGTCGCTGTCGGTGGCGTGGTGCAGCACGCTGCCCAGCAGCGGCCACGCGAGCACGATCGCGGCCAGCAGCCGCCAGCGTGCGCGGCGCGGCAGCCAGCGCACGCGCAGCGCGGCGCCGTCGGCGGTGTGGCCGCGCAGCCATTGCCACCAGCCCCACGACGCCACGGCGACGAAGAACAGCTGCAGGCTGGCCTCGCCGTACAGCCGGTGATCCCAGAACAGCACGAAGTACAGCAGCGACGCGCTGATCGCCAGCGGCCAGGCCGTGGCGTTGACGCGCACGTTGCACACCACCATCACCAGCGACAGCACCACCGCCAGCAACTCGAGCCCGGTGACCGGGCTGCCCCAAAGGTGCATGAGCGGGGCGAGCAGCGGCTGCGCCAACTGCAGCAGGCGGTCCATCGCGGTCGGGCGGCGGCGTCGGGTGCGCGGGCCCGGTTCAGGGGCGGCGCGCGCGCAGTTGCACCAGCACCTCGTCGGGCTTGACCATGCCCAGTTCGCTGCGGGCCTTTTCCTCGACCATCTCCAGCCCTTCCTTCAGGTCGCTGACCTCGGCCGCGAGCCGCTCGTTGCGCTGCCGCGCCGCATCGTTGGCCTGCTGCTGCGCCTGCAGTTGCGATTGCAGCTGCACCACGTGGCTGCGCCCGCCCTTGCCGGCCCACAGCTCGGCCTGCACCAGTGCCAGCAGCGCCACCAGCAGCAGCGTCAGGTAGCGCATCGCGGCACCACGCCGATGGCCCGCGGCGTGGGCGCGGACGGTGCGGCGGCTGCCGCGCAGGGTGCAGGGACTGAAGTCACTGCGGCGGACGCGACAGCAGGTGCGCCGAGGCGCTCAGGCGCGCGTTGTAGGTCTCGATCACGCGCTGCAGCAGCGCCGGGTCGGCGTCGCCTTGCTGCGCGAAGTCGACCCGGATCGTGCCGTCGACGTGCAGCTGCAAGTCCGCGCTGACCGTGTCGGCGCCGAGCCGGCCGACGATGTGGCCGTGGCGCCGGTCCTGCGTCGGGATGTCCATCTTCAGGTCGACCATCGCGGCCAGGACGAGATCGAAGGTGCGCGCGTAGCTGAGCTGGCTGTGCGCCGGACGCGGCGGCGATGCCGCGCAGGCGGCCAGCGTCAGCCCCAGCGCGGCCGCCAGCGGCGCGCCCAGCGCGCGTGCGCACAGCCGGCGCCGGCTCGGGTTCACAGGACGCCGCGCAGGTTGTACAAGGCGGCGCGGCCCGGGTAGCTGGCGACGTCGCCCAGGTCTTCTTCGATGCGCAGCAGCTGGTTGTACTTGGCGATGCGGTCGCTGCGGCTCATCGAGCCGGTCTTGATCTGGCCGGCGTTGGTGCCCACGGCGATGTCGGCGATGGTGGAATCCTCGGTCTCGCCCGAGCGGTGGCTGATGACCGCGGTGTAGCTGGCGCGCTTGGCCATCTCGATCGCGGCGAAGGTTTCGGTCAGCGTGCCGATCTGGTTGATCTTGATGAGGATCGAATTCGCGATGCCCTTGTCGATGCCTTCCTTCAGGATCTTGGTGTTGGTGACGAACAGGTCGTCGCCGACCAGTTGCACCTTCTTGCCCAGGCGTTCGGTCAGCAGCTTCCAGCCGTCCCAGTCGCCTTCGTGCATGCCGTCCTCGATGCTGACGATCGGGTACTTGTCGCACCAGGTGGCGAGCATGTCGGTCCACTGCGCGGCATTGAGCTTCAAGCCCTCGCCGTCGAGGTGGTACAGGCCGTCCTTGTAGAACTCGCTGGCGGCGCAATCCAGGCCGATCGCGATCTGCTCGCCCGCCGTGTAGCCGGCCTTGTCGATCGCCTCCAGGATCAGCTGGATCGCCGCCTCGTGGCTGGCGACGTTGGGCGCAAAGCCGCCTTCGTCGCCGACACTGGTGGGCATGCCCTTGGCGTCGATGATCTTCTTCAGCGCGTGAAACACCTCGGCGCCGTAGCGCACCGCCTCGCGGAAGGACGGTGCGCCCAGCGGCAGGATCATGAACTCCTGCAGGTCGAGGTTGTTGTTGGCGTGCGCGCCGCCGTTGATGACGTTCATCATCGGCACCGGCAGCATCGTCGCGCCCATGCCGCCGAAGTAGCGGTACAGCGGCAGGCCGCTTTCTTCGGCCGCGGCGCGCGCCACCGCCATGCTCACCGCCAGCGTCGCGTTCGCGCCCAGCCGGCTCTTGTTGTCTGTGCCGTCCAGGTCGAGCAGCGTCTTGTCCAGGAACGCCTGCTCGCTGGCGTCCAGGCCCAGCACGGCCTCGCTGATCTCGGTGTTGATGTGCTCGACCGCCTTGAGCACGCCCTTGCCCAGGTAGCGCGCCTTGTCGCCGTCGCGCAGCTCGATCGCTTCGCGCGACCCGGTGGACGCGCCCGAGGGCACGGCGGCGCGGCCCATGGTGCCGGACTCCAGCAGCACGTCGCATTCGACGGTGGGGTTGCCGCGGCTGTCGAGAATCTCGCGGCCGACGATGTCAACGATGGCGCTCATGGGGCTCCTTGCTAGATGGGGGTTCGTGGTTTCAGATCGGTGGATCGGTGCCTTCGACCACCACCATGTTGAACAAGGCAGTGGCCCCGGCGCGCAGCTCGCGCGCCGCGCGGTAGGCGGGGCTGTCGTACATGCGCTGTGCGGCCTCGAGGCTGGGGTAGCGCAGCAGCGTCAGGCGGGTTGGCACCCAGTCGCCTTCGAGCACCGCCATGCGCCCGCCACGCGCCAGGTACTCGGCACCGAACGCGCGCGCCACTTCCGGGGCGGCGTCGAAGTAGGCCTTGAACTTGGCAGGGTCGCTGACCTTGGACTCGACGATCAGATAGGCGGCGGGCATGGTTCGGGCCGCAGCGTCTGGCGCCGCGGACAGTCGGGAATTATCGGGACAAGCGGCGGCGCAAAAACGCCCTTGACGGTTGAAACCGCTTTGACGCGCCAGTAGCTAACGCCGACTGCAGGCCAGCACGCGCTCGGCGCCACCGCTTCAGCGGCGCCGGCGGCCTCGACAGTCTCGGCGACCGAAGTCGTTGCGCGCGAGGCCGCGCCAGACCGCCGCCCGGGTCGCAACGGCTTCAGCAAGTGAAGTCGTCTTCGAGCAGCGGCTGCGCCTTGACCACGCGGTCCAGCGCCAGCAGTTGCTCGAGCAGCGCACGCATGTGCTTCAGCGGTACCGCGTTCGGCCCGTCGCTCAGCGCCTTGGCCGGGTCGGGGTGGGTTTCCATGAACAGGCCCGCCACGCCGACGGCCACCGCCGCGCGCGCCAGCACCGGCACGAATTCGCGCTGGCCGCCGCTGCTGGTGCCTTGTCCACCGGGCAGCTGCACCGAATGGGTGGCGTCGAAGACCACCGGCGCGCCGGTCTCGCGCATGATCGCCAGCGCGCGCATGTCGGACACCAGATTGTTGTAGCCGAAGCTCACGCCGCGCTCGCAGGCCATGAAGCGGTCTTCGCTCAGGCCCTTCTCGCTGGCCGCGGCACGCGCCTTGTCGATCACGTTCTTCATGTCGTGCGGCGCGAGGAACTGGCCCTTCTTGATGTTCACCGGCTTGCCCGACTGCGCCACCGCGCGGATGAAGTCGGTCTGGCGGCACAGGAAGGCGGGGGTCTGCAGCACGTCGACCACGCTGGCCACGGTGGCGACCTCGGCTTCGGTGTGCACGTCGGTCAGCACCGGCACGGCCAGCTCGCGCTTGACCTGCGCCAGGATGCGCAGCCCCTGATCCATGCCCGGGCCGCGAAAGCTGGTGCCGCTCGAGCGGTTGGCCTTGTCGTAGCTGCTCTTGAAGATGAACGCGATGCCGAGCTGCGCGCACATCTCGTTCAGCCGCCCCGCGACCTCGAGCTGCAACGCCTCGCTTTCGACCACGCAGGGTCCGGCGATGAGGAAGAATGGCTGGCGCAGGCCGACTTCGAAGCCGCAAAGCTGCATTAGCGAACCTCCGGTGGGTTGCGGCTCATGCCACGACCTTCAGCTTGGCCTGCGCGCTGGCCTTGAGCTCGAGCGCGGCCTTGATGTAGCTGTTGAACAGCGGGTGGCCGTCCCACGGCGTGGACTTGAACTCGGGGTGGAACTGCACGCCGACGAACCACGGGTGCAGCTCTTGCGGCAACTCGACGATCTCGGTCAGCTTCTCGCGTTGCGTGATCGCGCTGATCACCAGCCCGGCCTGGCGCAGCCGATCCAGGTAGTGCGCGTTGGCCTCGTAGCGGTGGCGGTGGCGCTCGGTGACGAGGTCGCCGTAGATGCGGTGCGCCAGCGTGCCCGGCAACACGTCGGAGCTTTGCGCGCCCAGGCGCATCGTGCCGCCGAGGTCTGAATTGGCGTCGCGCCGCTGGATCGAGCCGTCGCGGTCCTGCCATTCGTCGATCAGCGCGATCACCGGATGCTTCGTGTCGGGGTCGAACTCGGTGGAGTTTGCACCTTCCAGTCCCGCCAGATGGCGTGCGACCTCGATCGTCGCCACCTGCATGCCCAGGCAGATGCCGAGGTACGGCATCTTGTGCTCGCGCGCATAACGCGCCGCGCAGATCTTGCCCTCGACGCCGCGCTTGCCGAAGCCGCCGGGCACCAGCACCGCGTCGAAGCGCGACAGCTGGTCGACGTTGCCGGCGTCGAGCAGCTCGGAGTCGAGGTACTCGATGTGCACGCGCGCGTGGTTCTGGATGCCGGCGTGGCGCAGCGCCTCGTTCAGCGACTTGTAGCTGTCCGACAGGTCGGTGTACTTGCCGCACATCGCGATGCTCAGCTGATGCGCCGGGTGCTCGACCTCGTGCACCAGGCGGTCCCAGCGCTTCAGGTCGGCCGGGCGCGTGAGCAACTGCAGCTTCATGCAGATGATCTCGTCCAGCCGCTGCTCGTGCAGCATGCGCGGCACCTTGTAGATGGTGTCGACGTCCCACATGCTGATCACGCCGTGCATCGGCACGTTGGTGAACAGGCTGATCTTCTCGCGTTCGTCGGCCGGCACCGCGCGGTCGGCGCGGCACAGCAGCACGTCGGGCTGGATGCCGATCTCGCGCAGCTTTTGCACCGTGTGCTGCGTCGGCTTGGTCTTGAGCTCGCCGGCCGCGGCGATCCACGGCACGTAGGTCAGGTGCACGAAGGCGCTGTGGGTGGGGCCGAGCTTCAGGCTGAGCTGGCGCACCGCCTCGAGAAAGGGCAGCGATTCGATGTCGCCCACCGTGCCGCCGACCTCGACGATGGCCAGGTCCACGCCCTCGGCGCCGCGGCGGATGTAGTCCTGGATCTCGTTGGTGACGTGCGGGATGACCTGCACCGTCTTGCCCAGATAGTCGCCGCGGCGCTCCTTCTCGAGCACGCTCTTGTAGATCTGGCCGGTGGTGAAGTTGTTGCTGCGCTTCATCCTTGTGGTGATGAAGCGCTCGTAGTGGCCCAGGTCAAGGTCGGTTTCGGCGCCGTCGTCGGTGACGAAGACCTCGCCGTGCTGGAACGGGCTCATCGTGCCCGGGTCGACGTTCAGGTAGGGGTCGAGCTTGATCAGCGTGACCTTCAATCCGCGCGATTCCAGGATCGCGGCCAGCGAAGCCGACGCGATGCCCTTGCCGAGAGAGGACACCACACCGCCGGTGACGAAGACGTATTTGGTCATGTCTGCTGCGTCTGATGCACTTTGCCGGTGTGCGGCGGCGCACCCGGCGAAAGGCTCGGCTGTGAAAGCGGAATTATAGGGTCGGGGTAGCCAGGCGCAGCCCGCCCAGGCCGCTGCGCTAGACTCGCCCGCGCTTGCACCAGGTGCCTGCCGCCCCTGCACGGGGTGGCGGGTTCAACGGGAAGCCGGTGCGCCGCGGGATCGTCGATCCGCGGCAATTCCGGCGCTGCCCCCGCAACGGTCGGCGAGTCGCGTTCGGCACAGCAGCCACTGGGGGCGACCCCCCTGGGAAGGCGCCGAACGCTTCGGTTCCCCACGGAGCCGGCACTCGCGAGCCCGGATACCGGCCTGATGCACGGGAAGCTGGCGTTGCGGAGGGCGGCGCGGGCGCGCGGCGGCCGCTTGCGGCGCCGCGCGCACTGCCTGCCTTTCGCGCCAGCCGTGTCGTGAACGAGGCCGCACGGGGCGTGCGGCGTGAAAGGTCTTGATGTCTTCCAAACTTTGTGCGCGCGCCGCGCGGCTGCTGCCGTTGTGCGCAGCGTTGTCCACCTCCGCCTGGGCGCAAGCGCAGGCCACCCCCGGTTCGGCCGTGCAAGTGATCGGCACGCGCGCGCCGACCGCGCTGGATCGCGTCGTCTCCGACGTGGTGGTCATCGACCGCGACCGCATCCGCGCCAGCAGCGCCGATTCGATCGAAGACCTGCTGCGCCGCGAAGGCGGGATGCAGCTGTCGCGCAACGGCGGACCGGGGCAAAGCGCCGGCATCCAGATCCGCGGCAGCAGTTCCAGCAGTACGCTGGTGTTGATCGACGGCGTGCGCATCGGCTCGGCCACGCTGGGCCAGACCGAGCTGTCGGCGATCAGCCTGGCCCAGGTCGAACAGATCGAGATCATGCGCGGCCCCGGCTCCAGCCTGTACGGCGCCGATGCGATCGGCGGCGTGGTCAACATCGTCACCCGCCGCGGCGACGGCGCGCCCACCCTGCGCGGCAACATCGCCGGCGGCAACCACGCCTCGGGCGAGGGCTACATCGCGGTCAGCGGCTCGCAAGAGCGCTTCGACTACGCGCTCAGCGCCAGCGGCGAGACCACCGATGGTGTTTCGGCCATCCGCCCGGGCGACCGGCTGGGCATCTACAACCCCGACGACGACGGCTTCAGCCGCTACGGCGTGTCGCTGGCCGGCGGCTACAGCTGGCAAAAAGGGCAGCGCATCGGCCTGAGCTACAACGCCAGCCGGCTGCGCTCGCAGTTCGACAGCGCCGAGTACCCGCCGCCCACCAACTTGCCCGACCCGTCGCCTGACTTTCGCAACCGGCTGAACACGCAGCTGACGACGCTGGAGTACCAGGGCACGCTGTCCAGCCAGTGGGCCGGCTTGCTGCGCGGCTCGTACCAGACCGACCAGCTGGAATCGGGCGCCAACGTGATCTACCGCTACGACACCACGCGGCGGCAGTTCACCGCGCAGACCACCTGGACGCCGTCGCCACAACACCAGCTGGTGGGCGCGGTCGACTACCTGGACGAGTCGATCCACAGCAGCAAATACCAAGCGCCCAGCCGCGACAACACCGGGCTGGTCGCCGGCTACACCGGCCGCTTCGGTGCGCAGAAACTGCAGGCCGACCTGCGCTGGGACCGCAACTCGGTGTACGACAACCAGACCACCGGCAAGCTCGGCTGGGGCATGGACATCGCCGAAGGCTGGGCGCTGCGCGCGGTGGCCGGCACGGCGTTCAGGGCGCCGACCTTCAACGACCTGTACTACCCGAACTACGGTGTGGCCACGCTGCAGCCCGAACGCTCGCGCAGCATCGAGGCCGGCGTCGACTACAAGGCCGAAGCCACCACGGTGGCCGCCACTGCCTACTACAACAAGGTGTCCGACCTGATCGGCTACCAGCCCGACCCCAACCAATGCCCGCCGGGCTTCCCGCTCGGCTGCGCCGGCAACACCGCGCGCGCGCTGCTGCAGGGCATCACGCTGCAGGGCTTGCAGCAGTGGGGCAACTTGCAGTTCACGCTGGCGCTGGACTGGCTCGACGCCAAGGACCGCGACACGGACCAGACGCTGCTGCGCCGCGCCGCCAACCAGCAGACCTTCGCCGTCGACTACAACGTCGGCCCGTGGCAGCTCGGCGGCACGGTGCTGCGCGTCAGCCAGCGGCCCGATGTCGGCGGGCAGCTGGCGGCCTATGCGCTGCTGAACCTGAACGCGCGCTGGCGCTTCGAGCGCTTCTGGCAGGTGGAGGCGCGGCTGCAGAACGCCACCGACCGCGACTACCAGCCCGCGCGCGACTACCAGGACGTCGGCCGGCAGTTCTGGCTCGGGCTGCGCTACGACGGCAAGGGGCTGTGAGCGGCGGCGAAGCCGGGTTCATCGCCGCGCAGGCTGCCGGCTTGCAGGTCGAAGGCCCGCAGCGTGCGCAGCGGGCCGCCGACCACCGCAGTGTCGTAGCGCATCCAGGCGAGCTGCGTCACCGCCACCGCGATCTCGGGCAGCGTCTGCAGATCGCGCAACCGTGCGTGGACCTCGCGCATCGGCCAGGCGCCGCGGTACAGCCCGGCGGTGAGGTGCGGCAGGTAGCGCGTGGCATCGACGCTGGCGGCCATGCTGCCCAGGGCCGAGCGCAGCCGCGGCAGGCTGCCTGACGGGTCGTGCACCGCCAGGCAGGCGGCTGACGCGAAGCTGAAGGCGCCGCCGATGCGCAACTCGAACGGCGGCGGCCGCAGTCGCGCCAGCGCGTCGGAATGGGCTTGCAGGTGAAGCGGGCCGAAGTCGTCCGGCAGCCGCGGCGCGTCCACCGCAAAGCCGCACAGCTGCAGCGTGACGTGCGGCTGGCGCTGATAGCCCGGCAGCAGCAGCGGCTGCAGTGCGGCGCATACCTGCTCGAGCCGCGCGTCGATCGCCGGGTCGTGCACCGCCACCGCCCACACCGCGTAGTGCGGCCGGCCGCGATGCCATTCGATGAAGTCGCGCTGCTCGCTGGGCAGCGTGTACTCCTCGTTCATGCGTGCAGGCGCAGCGCCAGGTGCGCGCCGTGTGGCGGCGCGGCCGGCCAGTCGGCGCAACGCGGGGCCGGGTCGCTTGCCTCGCCATCGCCGCGCTGCAGCCACAGCGCCGCCGACAGCCAGCCGCCGTGGGTGACGACGATGCGCGCATCTCCCGGGTCGAAGCGGCGCACGCGCTGCAGCAGCGCGGCCAGCGGCTCGCCGCCGCCGGGGGCGTGCTGCGCGAAGTCGGCGCACCAGGCGTCGATCTCGTCGCGCGTGATCTCGGCCCAGCACCGGCCGTCCCAGCGGCCGAAATCCAGCTCGCACAGCGCGGCGTCGACGCGGTGGCGCCAGCCCCAGCGCGCCAGCCAGCGGCCCACCGCGCGGCAACGCGCCTGCGGCGAGGTGACGACGATGGCGGCGAGCCGCTCGTGCCGCGCGAAGGCCCGGATGCGGTGCGCCAGCCGCTTGGCGCGGCGCGCGTCGACACGCAACTCGGTGCGGCCGATGCAGCGCCCGGCCGCGCCCGCGGCGCGCGGGTGGCGCCAGGCGTGCAGCGGGGTCATGGTGTGAACCTGGCGGCGAAGGCCAGCAGCACCGCGATCTCGGCCAACTGCTCGGCCGCGCCCAGCGTGTCGCCGGTATGGCCGCCGAGGCGCCGCCGCAGCCAGCCGCGCACGGCCAGCACCAGCAGCAGCAGGCCGAGCGCGGCGGCGGCCGCATGCGGCAACGCCGCCGCGGCGCTGCCGGCCAGCGCCAGCAGCGCCGCGCCGCTGGCCAGCGCCCAGCCGACGTCGCTGCGCCGCGGCGCGCGTGCCAGCGCTGCGGCCTTGGCATGCGCGGTGTCGCCGGCATAGGGCAGCAGCGCCATCAGCGCCACGGCCGCGGCGCGGCCGGCGCCATGCGCCGCCACCCAGGCGGCCGCCGCGAGCAACGGGTCGCGCGCCAGCAGCGCGGCCAGCAGCAGCACGCGCAGCAGCAGGCTCAGGGTGAGTGCCGCGGCGCCGTAGCTGCCGATGCGCGAGTCCTTCATGATCGCCAGAGCCTGCGCGCGCGGCGCCGCGCCGAGCAAGGCGTCGCAGCTGTCGGCCAGGCCGTCCTCGTGCAGCGCGGCGCTCAGCCACAGCGTGCCGGCCACACTCAAGCCCGCGGCCACCGCCGGCGGCCACAGTTGCAGCGCGGCCAGCGCCAGCGCCGCGCCGAAGGCACCGACCCCCGCGCCGACCAGCGCGAAGTAGCGCGTCGCCTGGCTCAGCCAAGCCGGCTCGAAGCCGACCCAGCGCGGCGCCGGCAGCCGGGTCAGGAACTGCAGCGCGATGAAGAACAAGCGCAGCTGCTGCTGCACACCCGTCATGGCGATCGGCGGCTGACCCCGGCCGACTCGAAGCTGGCCATCTCGGCCAGCACGCGGCAGGCCGATTCCAGCAGCGGCCAGGCCAGCGCCGCGCCCGAGCCTTCGCCCAGGCGCAACTGCAGGTCCAGCAGCGGCGCCGCGCCAAGATGCTGCAGCCAGCGCGCATGGCCGGTCTCCTGCGAGCAGTGAGAAAAGACGCAGCGCGTCAGCAGCGCCGGCTGCAGCGCCGCGGCCACCGCCACCGCGGCGGTGGTGATGAAGCCGTCGACGACGATGACGCGGCCTTGCGAGCCGGCTTGCTGCACCGCGCCGGCCAGGCTGGCGATCTCCAGCCCGCCGAGTGCGGCCAGCGCCTGCAGCGGCGCGTCGGCTTCGGCATTGACGGCCAACGCACGCTGCAGCACCTCGCGCTTGTGCGCGAGGCCGGCATCGTCCAGCCCGGTGCCGCGGCCGACGCACAGCGTCAATGGCTCGCCGGTCAGCCGCGCCATCAGCAGCGCCGCGGCCGAGGTGTTGGCGATGCCCATCTCGCCGAGCAGCAGCACGTTGCCGGGCAGGCTGGCGACCAGGCGGCGGCCGTTGGCGATGGCGGCCTCGCACTGCGCGGCGGTCAGCGCCGGGCCGCGGCTCGAGTCGGCCGTGCCGTGTTCGGCGCCGTCGACCTTCAGCCGCCGCAGCTGCGGGTGCGCGTCGAACTCGCCGGCCACGCCGCAGTCGGCCACCGTCACCGCGATGCCGTGCTGGCGCGCCAGCACCGTCACCGCGGCGCCGCCGGCCAGGAAGTTCAGCACCATCTGCGGCGTCACCGCGGCCGGGTAGGCCGACACGCCCTGCGCGGCAATGCCGTGGTCGGCGGCAAACACCACCAGCTGCGGTTGCAGCAGACGCGGCAGTTCGCGCCGCTGGATCAGCGCCAGCTGCAAAGCCAGTGCCTCGAGCCGGCCGAGCGCGCCCAGCGGCTTGGTCTTGGCGTCGAGCGCGGCCTGCACGCGTTCGCGCAGCGCGGCATCGCCGAAGGGGGCCAGCGGCAGGGTGGGCTGGAAGGCGGTGCTCATGGGTTCAGGCTCCAATGGGTTCGGGCTGCGATGGATTCAGGCTGCGATGGATTCAGGCTGCGATGGATTCAGGCTGCAAACAGCGCGCGCAGTGTCGCCGCGCCCAGGTGGTCGTCGATCAAATCGGCCAGGCCGTCGAAGCTGTCGTCCAGCGTGCGCGCGTCGCGGCCGAAGAGCGCGCGCAGCGCATCACCGTGCTCGAACAGGCCGTGGGCGGCCAGGCCCAGCACGTGACCGGCCTGCCAGCCGATCGGCTGCTGCTCGGCGTCGAACAGCACCGCGGTGGCCGTCGCGTCGATGGCGGCGGTGCGGCCGCAGCGGATCTCGTAGGCCGGCAGTGTCAGGCCCGACAGCGCCTGCCACGGCGCAGCCAGCGCCGCGAAGCGCACCGGCGCCGGGCGCAGCCGTTTCGGTGCCGCGTAGGTCGTGTGCAGCGGCAGCAGGCCCAGGCCGGGCCGCGGCGGGTGCGGCTCGCCGTCGACGCCATCGGGGTCGGCAAGCCAGCGGCCCAGCATCTGCAGCCCGCCGCACAGGCCCAGCAGCGGGCGGCCCTGCCGAGCGTGACGTTGGATTGCTGCTTCCATGCCCTGCGCGCGCAGCCAGGCCAGGTCGGCGCTGACCTGCTTGGAGCCGGGCAGCACGATCCAGTCCGCCGCATCCAGGTCGGCCGCGCAACGCGCCCAGCGCAGCGACGCCACCGCCGCCAGCGGCTGGAACTCGTCGAGGTTGCTGATGTGCGGTGTGGCGAGCACCGCGATGCGTTGGCCGTCGGCGCGCGCGGGTGGCGGAAGATGCGGCCCGTCCTCGTCGGGCAGGCCGTGCTCGCGCTGCATCGGCAGCACGCCCAGCAGCGGCACGCCGGTCAGCGACTGCAACTGCTCGGGCCCGGGCGCGAGCAGCGCGGCATCGCCGCGGAACTTGTTCAGCACGAAGCCGGCCAGCAGCGGGCGCAGGTCGTCCGGCAGCAGCGCCCAGGTGCCGTGCAGGTGGGCGAAGGCGCCGCCGCGGTCGATGTCGGCCACCAGCAGCGCGCGCGTCGGGCCGACCTCGCGCGCCCAGCGCACGGTGCCCAGGTTGACGTAGTCCTGCGGCGCCAGGTTGATCTCGGCCGGCGAGCCCGCGCCTTCGATCACCAGCCGCTCGTGGCGCGCCGCCAGCCGCTCGAAGCTGGCGCGCGCCGCCGCCGCGAGTGCGGCGCTGCGCTCGCGCCAGGGCTGGCGCGACAGCGCGGCGTCGACGCGGCCGTGCAGCACCACCTGGCTGGCGGTGTCGCGCTCGGGCTTGAGCAGCACCGGGTTCATGTCGACCTGCGGCGCCACGCGCGCGGCCAGCGCCTGGAAGTACTGCGCGCTGCCGATCTCTCCCGGCGCACCGTCCAGGCCGGGAACGACGCGCGCGTTGTTGCTCATGTTCTGTGCCTTGAACGGCGCCACGTCCAGCCCTTCGCGTGCGGCCCAGCGGCACAGCGCGGTGGCCAGCAGGCTCTTGCCCGCGCCGCTGCTGGCGCCCCAGACCATCAGCGCGGCCTTCACGCGCTGCTCCTCATCAGTGCGGACTTCACGCGCTGCTCCCGATCAGCGCCGACTTCATTGACCGTCCAGTTCCAGCGCCACCCGCGGCCGGCCGGCGGTATCGGGCTCGATGCGGATCGCGCCGCCGAACACGCGCACCAGCGTGGCCTGCAGCGCGGCGTCGCCGGGTGCGCCGTCGGCCACCAGCCGGCCGTGCTGCAGCACCAGCAGCCGGTCGGCCTGCAGCGCCACGGCCAGATCGTGCAGCACGCTCAGCACCGCGCGCGGCGCGGCGGCGTCGTGCGCCAGGCGGCGGAACAGCCGCGCCAGCGCCACCTGGTGCGGCGCGTCCAGGTGCGTGGTCGGTTCGTCCAGCAGCAGCAGCGGCGCCTCGGTGGCCAGCACGCGGGCCAGCAGTACGCGCTGGCGCTCGCCGCCCGACAGGTCGTGCAGCCGGCGCTGCTGCCAGGGCGCGCATTCGGTCAACGCCATCGCGCGTTCCACCGCCGCGCGGTCGTCGGGCCCGGGCGTGCCGAGCAGGCCGAGGTGGGCGATGCGGCCCAGCTCCACCGTCTCGCGCACCGTGAGTTCGCCGCTGACCTCGCCTTGCTGCGCCAGCCAGGCGAGGCGGCGCGCGCGTTCGCCCGGGGCCATGCTGCGCAGGTCCTGCCCCTGCAGCCGCACCTGGCCGCCGTCGGGCGCGCGCAGCCCGGCCAGCGCGCGCAGCAGCGTCGACTTGCCGGCGCCGTTGGGGCCGACCAGCGCGGTCCAGCCCGCGCCAAGCTGCAGGTCCACGCCGTGCAGCACCTCGCGCTGCCCCAGGCGCACGCGCAAGGCTTCGGCGAGCAGCAAGGCCGTCATGGCGCGGTGCGCTGGCGCAGCAGCCAGAACAGGTAGCCGCCGCCGAGCACCGCGGTGACCACGCCCACCGGCAGCTCCTCGGGTGCGATCAGCGCGCGCGCCAGCACGTCGGCCACCAGCAGCAGCGCCGCACCCATCGCCGCGCTGCCCAAGAGCAGCCAGCCGTGCGCGCCGGGCGCGTTGCGCCGCACCAGGTGCGGTGCCACCAGGCCGACGAAGGCCACCAGCCCGGCCTGCGACACCGCCAGCGCGGTGCCCAGGCTGAGCATCAGCACCAGCCGCAGCCGCACCTTGCCCAGGTCCAGCCCGAGGCTGGCGGCGCTGTCTTCGCCCAGCGTCAGCGCGTCCAGCGCGCGCGCGTGGCGCCGTGCCAGCCACAGTAGCAGCGCCAGGCCGGCGCCCAGCAGCGCCAGCGCATTCCAGGCCATGAAGCTGGTACTGCCGAGGATGAAGGCCTGCTTGCCGCGCAGCGCATCGGGCGAGGCCACGGTGATCAGGTCGCTGATCGCGCCCAGCACCACACCCACCACCACACCGGCCAGCAGCAGCCGCAAGGTGTGCACCGCGCCGCGCGCCAGCGACAGCGTCAGCATCACGCCGGCCAGTGCGCCGATGAAGGCGGCCGCCACCAGGCCGACGCGTTCGATCCACAGCACGGTGGCCAGCCCCAGGCCGAGCCCGCCCAGCGACGCGGCGGCCAGCACCAACACCACGCCCAGCGCCGCGCCCGAGGCGCTGCCCAGCAGGTAGGGGTCGGCCAGCGGGTTGCGAAACAGGCCCTGCGAGATGGCGCCGGACAGCCCCAGCAGCGCGCCCACCAGTGCGGCGCCCAGCGTGCGCGGCGCGCGGATCTGGCCCAGCAGCAGCGCCGCGCTGTCGCCGTGCAGGTCGGCCCACAGGGCGCCGGGCGAGAAGCCGGCCGCGCCGGTGGCCAGGCCGGCGGCCAGGCCGAGCGCGATGACCAGCGCCATCGCGCCGGCCAGGCGGCGGCGGCGTTGCGCGTCGGCGGCGTGCTCGGGCGGCGGCGCCAGCACGGTGTCGCCGTTCATCGCGCCGCCTTGTCGAGGGCCGTCTTGTCCAGCGCCGCCAGGCAGTCGGCCAGCAGCGCAGCGCCTTCGCCCATGCGCGGCCCCGGGCGCACCAGGATGTCGTACTGCGCGAGGTCGAAGCCGCACAGGCGGTGCTTGCGCACCGCCGCCAGCGCGCCCCAGCCGGGCCGGCGCTGCAGCGCGGCCTGCTCGCTGCGCAGCCCCATGATCACGTCCGGCCGCGCGCGCACCACGAACTCGGGGTTGAGCTTGGGGAACGGCCCGAGCGCCGGCGGCACGATGTTGGCCAGGCCCAGCCGCGTCAGCGTCTCGCCGATGAACGAGGTGGTGCCGGCGGCATAGGGTCCGCCGCCGATCTCGAAGTACACGCTGCGCCCGCGCAGCGCCGGCGGCACGCGCGCCGCGGCGGCGTCGAGTTCGGCTTCGATGCGCGCCCACACGCGCGCGCCGGCCTCGGGCGTGCCCAGCAGCCGCGCCAGCAGCGTCAGCATGCGCTGCACGTCGGCATGGCTGTCGGACCTCAGGCGCACCACGCGCAGGCCCAGCGCCTGCAGCCGGTCCATCGCGCGCGACGAGGTCGAGGCCAGCACCACGTCGGGCTCGAGCGCGGCGATGGCTTCGATGTGCGCATCGTCCAGCCCGCCCAGGTGCGGCAGCGCGGCGATCTGCGCCGGCCAGTCGGAGTAGCGGTCGACGCCGACCAGCCGCGGCCCGGCGCCCAGCACCCAGGCCGATTCGGTCAGCGACGGCAGCATCGTCACGATGCGCCGCGGCGGCGCGGCGAAGCGGTGTTCGCTGCCGCTGTCGTCGCGCACGACGATCGGCTGCGCCAGCGCGGCGGCCGTCAGCAGCGCTGCGCACAACGCCAGCAGCAGGCGTCTCATGCGCCGCCCTTCACGCGCAGCTCGCAGCCGGCCACCAGCAGCGTGACCCGCTCGCAAGCTGCCGCCACGTCCTGCTGCAGCAACCCCAGCGCGTCGATGCAGCCGCGCGCGTCGGCCGACAGCGGCATCACGCCCAGGCCGATCTCGTTGGCGACCAGCACCAGCGGCGAGGTGCTGTCGCGCAGCGCCGCGAGCAACTCTGCGCGTTCGCGCCGCCAGTCGGCTGCAGCGGTGCCCGGTGGCGGCAGCAGGCATTGGGTGAGCCACAGCGTCAGGCAGTCGACCACCAGCAGCCGCTGCGGTTGCGCCAGCCGCTGCAGCGTCGCGCCCAGCGCAGTTGAAGCCTCGACCGTGTCCAGCGCCGGCACGCGCAGCGCCCGGTCGGCGCGGTGGCGCTCGATGCGCTCGGCCATCTCGGCGTCGCCGGGCAGCGCGGTGGCGACCAGCGTGGCGCGCCGTTCGCCGCCGCCGGCCAGCCAGGCGGCGGCGCGCTGCTCGGCCGCGCGCGACTTGCCGCTCTTGGCGCCGCCGAGGATCAGTTCGTGAGCGGGACGGCTCATCAGCACGAAACAACAAGCGCGCGCCGCCGCTTCCCCGCAGCCGCGCGCCACACGGCGAGCGCTTGCGCGGCTCGCCACCTCGTTGGCCGGTATCCGGGCTGTCGCACATCGCCCGTGACGCCTTCCCGGCCCGCAGCGCGAAGGGCGCGGCGTGGCCAGTGGCCTGTGGTCACGAGCCGCAGGCCGTTGCGGAGCAGGGCCTTGCGTGCGCTTACCGTTGCGGGGGCAGCTCAGCTTGGGCAGTGGCTGCCTGCTGATTCCCGTTGAACCGCCGCGGCAGAACTCCGCGGCGTGCACCAACGCCGGCATGATATCGGCTGCCGCGCACCCGCCACCGCGCCGGGCTCGCGTCGCGAGGTGCCGGCCGAGCGTGGCTTGCGAGGCTCTGGTACCTTCGGCGCTGCACCCACCAACAAGACTTCCCATGGCAGCACTGAAGGCCCGCCTGCAAGCCCTGTCGCCGTCGGCGTTGCGGGGCATGCGCCGCGGCATCGAGAAGGAAAGCCTGCGCTGCCTGCCCGACGGCCGGCTGGCGGCCACTCCGCACCCGGCGGCGCTGGGCTCGGCGCTGACCCACCCGCACATCACCACCGACTTCAGCGAATCGCAGCTCGAGCTGATCACCGGCGTGCATGCCGACATCGACGGCTGCCTGGACGAGCTCACCCACATTCACCAGTTCGTCTACCGCACGCTGCGGCGCGACAGCGACGAGATGCTGTGGGTGGGCAGCATGCCGTGCGGGCTGCCGGCCGACGAGACGATTCCGATCGGCGTGTACGGCACCAGCAACGTGGCGCGGGCCAAGAGCGTGTATCGCATGGGCCTGGGCCACCGCTACGGCCGGCGCATGCAGACGATCTGCGGCATCCACTACAACTGGTCGCTGCCGGGGCTGGGCGACGACGACTACTTCGCGCTGATCCGCAACTTCCGCCGCCACAGCTTCTTGCTGCTGTACCTGTTTGGCGCGTCGCCAGCGGTGTGCGACAACTTCGTCGAGGGCCGCGAGCACCGGCTGCAGCAGCTCAAGGGCCACACGCTGTACCTGCCGCACGCCACCAGCCTGCGCATGGGGCGGCTGGGCTACCAGAGCGACGCCCAGGCCACGCTGGCGGTGTCGTACAACAACCTGCGCAGCTACGGCGCGTCGCTGCAGCAGGCGCTGACGCAGCCCTATCCGGCCTACGAGGCGGTGGGCATCCGCAACCCGGGTGGCGAGTACAACCAGCTGGCCACCACGCTGCTGCAGATCGAGAACGAGTTCTACGGCACGATCCGGCCCAAGCGCGTGATCCAGCCCGGCGAGCGCCCGCTGCACGCGTTGCGCGAGCGCGGCGTCGAGTACGTCGAGGTGCGCTGCATGGACCTCGACCCCTTCGTGCCGGTGGGCATTGCGGCGCCGACGATGCGCTTCATCGACCTGTTCTTGCTGCACTGCTTGCTGTCGCCCAGCCCGCCCGACACGCCCGAGGAGATCGCCGCGCTGGGGCGCAACCAGCAGCGCGTGGCTGCGCGCGGGCGCGAGCCGGGCCTGCTGCTCGAGCGCGGCGCGGACGAAGTGGCGCTGGTCGACTGGGCCGCGCAGGTGGTCGGCGAGATGGAACTGCTGGCCAACGCGATGGACGCCGAGCTCGGCGGCGGGCGCTACCGCGATGCCTGGGCTGGCGCCGCACGCGTGCTGGCGCAGCCCGAGCAGCTGCCGTCGGCGCGGTTGCTGGCGGCGATGCAGCGCGACTTCGACGGCTCGTACGTGCGCTTGCTGCGCGCGCGCTCGACGCTCACGCGCGAGCTGCTGCTGGAGCTGCCGTGGACCGAGCCGCAGCAGCAGCGCTTCGAGGCGATGGCGCGCGATTCGGTGATCGAGCAGCGCTGCCTCGAGGCCTCCGACACCGTACCGTTCGAGACTTTCCGCCAGGACTACCTGGCGCCGCAGCGGCTGGACATCTGAGGCGCTGGCGGCTCAGCCATCGGCTTGCATGCGCGCCGCGAAATCCAGCGGCGGCGCCTGGTACAGGGCCGAGGTCGCGAGCCCGTCCACGCCGCTGGCCGCATAGGCCGCCGTGTTGTCGGCGCGGATGCCGCCGGCGGCGGCGATGACCGCGCGCTCGCGCGCCGCACGCCGCATCGGAACCCACGCCGCCAGCCGCGCCGTGGCCGCGCCGGCACGCGCGGCCTGCAGCACGGCACCGTCATCGCGGCGCGCGCCGGCGGCGATCGCCGCCGCGACCAGCTCGGTAGACGGGTCGTCCGTTATGTGAGTTGCTACACAACGAAGAGGCGCTGCCACTACCCGGCGGATTCACCAGGCGGATTCGAAGCGGGGTCGATCTCGATATGTATACTTGACTATCACGGTCTTCTTCGACCACGCCACCATGAAACGACTCCGATCGTCCATTTGCGGCCTGCTTGCCGTGCTCTCGCTGGCGGCGCATGCCGGCGAGGTCACGGTGTCAGCGGCCGCCAGCCTGACCAACGCGTTCAAGGAGATCGCGCCGCTGTTCGAGGCGGCCCATCCCGGCGCCAAGCTGCAGCTGAACTTCGGCGCCTCGGGCGCGCTGCTGGCGCAGATCGCCAAGGGCGCGCCGGTCGATGTCTTCGTCAGCGCCGACCAAGAGACGATGGACCAGGCGCAGGCCCAGGGGCTGGTCAAGCCGGCGCAGCGCCGCGACGTGGTGTCCAACACGCTGGTGGTGATCGTGCCGGCCGCGGCGGCGAAGGTCCCGGCGACGCTGGCGGACCTGAACCAGCCGGCCTTCGCGCGCATCGCCATCGGCCTGCCGGCCAGCGTGCCGGTGGGCCGCTACACCAAGGGCGTGCTCGAGGCCGCGAACCTGTGGACGCCGATCGAGGCCAAGATGATCGGCGCCAGCTCGGTGCGCCAGGCGCTGGACTACGTGGCGCGCGCCGAGGTCGACGCCGGTTTCGTCTACGCCACCGACGCGGCGATCATGCCCGACAGGGTGAAGGTCGCCTTCACCGTGCCGACGAAGACGCCGATCCTCTATCCGGTGGCGGCGCTGGCCGGCGCGCCGAACCCGGCCGAGGCAGCGAAGTTCGTCGACTTCCTGTTCACGCCGCCGGCGCAGGCCGTGCTGGCCCGCTACGGTTTCGGCAAGCCCTGAGGGCGGCGCCAAACACTCGATGGACGCAGCCTGGGTCGCGTTGGCGCTGACGCTGAAGGTGGCGGGCTCGGCCACCGCGCTGAACCTGGTGCTCGGCGTGGGCGTCGGCTGGGCGATGGCGCGCTGGCGCTTCCCGGGCCGCGACGTGCTCGATGCGGTGCTGACGCTGCCGATGGTGATGCCGCCCACGGTGCTCGGCTACTACCTGCTGGTGGTCATCGGCAGCCACGGCGTCATCGGCGCCTGGCTGTTGCAGCAGTTCGGCGTCCGGCTGATCTTCACCTGGCAGGCTGCGGTCATCGCCGCGACCATCGTGTCCTTCCCGCTGGTGTTCAAGGCGGCGCGCGCCGCCTTCGAGAGCATCGAGCCCCAGCTCGAGGACGCCGCGCGCACCCTGGGCATCGGCGAGGCCGCGGTGTTCTTCCGCGTGTCGCTGCCGCTGGCCTGGCGCGGCATCCTCGCCGGGCTGCTGCTGTCGTTCGCGCGCGCGCTGGGCGAGTTCGGCGCGACGCTGATGGTCGCCGGCAGCATCGCCGGCAAGACGCAGACGCTGTCGATCGCCGTCTACGAAGCGGTGCAGGCGGGCCAGGACGACACCGCGAACTTCCTCGTCGCCGTGACCTCGATCGCCTGCATCGCCGTGCTGCTCAGCGCGACGCGGCTGGTGCCCGGCCGCGTCGTCGCGCGGGCCGCGTGAGCGCCATGGCCGCGCCGCTGCCCACCGACGGCCCGCCACCGGTGTGGGACATCGCGTTGCGCAAGCAGCTGCGCCATGGTGCCAGCCGCTTCGACATCGACGTCGCGTTTCGCAGCAGCGCGCAGCGCGTCGTGCTGTACGGGCCTTCTGGTGCCGGCAAGACGATGTGCCTGCGCATGATCGCCGGCATCACGGCGCCTGACGGCGGCCGCGCGGCGGTGGCCGCACGCGTGCTGTTCGACGAGCGCGCCGGCATCGCGCTGTCGCCGCAGCAGCGGCGGCTGGCCTACGTGTTCCAGGACTACGCGCTGTTCCCGCACCTGAGCGTCGCGCAGAACATCGCCTTCGCCTGCACCGCCGGCTGGCGCAATCCGTTGCGATCGGCGCGCGATGCGCGCGTCGAGTCGTGGATCGAGCGGCTGCACCTGCAGCCGGTGGCCGGCCACTACCCGCACCAGCTGTCGGGCGGACAGCGCCAGCGCACCGCGCTGGCGCGCGCGCTGGTCAGCGAGCCGACCGCGCTGCTGCTGGACGAGCCCTTCGCCGCGCTGGACAAGGGGCTGCGCCAGCAGCTGCGTGCCGAGCTGCTGCAGCTGCAACAGTCGCTGCGGCTGCCGCTGCTGTTGATCACGCACGACGACGACGACCTCGCCTGCCTGGCCGAGCAGGTGGTGCATCTGGACGGCGGGCGCGTCAGCGCCGGGCCGCAGCGCCGCCCGGCATTGGAGGCCTGCGCGGCCTGAAACGGCCGGCGCGATTCGAGCGCGGCCGCGGCGGCTGGCGCTATGCTCGCCCGGCGCCTCACCCCCTCGCCATGCCCAGCCGCGCCCGCACCAAGACCCCACGCATCGAACTGCACGGTGCGCTGTGGCTCGCGGTCGACGGCCGCGACCTGGGCGGCCACGGCCGCATCGGTTTGCTGCGCGCGATCGTCGAGCACGGCACGCTCACTGCGGCGGCGCAGGCGATCGGCCTGAGCTACAAGGCGGCGTGGGACGCGGTGCAGACGATGAACGAACTGGCGGGCCAGCCGCTGGTGCAACGCGTGACGGGCGGCCGCGGCGGCGGCTCGTCGCAGCTGACGCCGCACGGGCTGCGCCTGCTGCAGCGCTACGAGCAAGTCGCCGCGCTGCACCGGCGCTTCGTGCAGCGGCTGGAGCGCGCGGCGATGGACCTGGACAAGGAGCTGTCGGTGCTGGAGGTTTTGGACATGAAGACCAGTGCGCGCAACCAGTGGCCCGGCGTCGTCAGCGCGATCCGCGCTGGCGCCGTCAACGACGAGGTCGAGGTCGAACTGCCCAGCGGCTTGCGTCTGAGCGCGATCATCACGCGCGAAAGCACCGAGGCGATGGGGCTGCGCGTCAAGCAGCCGGTGATCGCGATGGTCAAGGCTTCGTCGGTGCTGCTGGCCACCGGGCTCGGCGATGCGAAGCTGTCGGCGCGCAACCGCATCGACGGCACGGTCGCGAAGGTCGTTCCCGGCGCGGTCAATGCCGAGGTCACGCTGCAGGCCCACGCCGGTACGCTGGTCGTGGCCATCGTCACGCAGGCATCGGCGAGCGGCCTGGGGCTGCAGCCCGGCAGCGCCGCCAGCGCGCTGGTCAAGGCGTCCGACGTGATCCTGGCCGCTACCGCCTGAATCCGAGCCGCTGCTCGGGTGCACGGGAGCAGGCGGTCGGTTCCGGCGCAAAGCAGCCCAATACCGAACAGCCTTCACCGCAGAGGAACGGAGGACGCAGAGGTCCGCAGAGTTAAGCCAGACTTGTATTCCTCTGCGCAAACTCTGCGTCCTCCGTTCCTCTGCGGTGAATGTATTGGGTGTCGGCTATGCGCCGGGTGCAGGCGCGCGCGTTGTGTGCCTTGATGATCCACGCGCACGAGCCGGTCGCGGCGGCTCTGCGCGCCAGCATCGACATCAGTTTGCGGATCTCGGCGCGGCAGGCCACGGTGGCTTTGCTCTCGATCGTGCGATACAGCATCACCACCTGACGGCCGGCATCGGTCAGCGCGCTGCCGCCTGCGGCCGCGCCGCTCTTGGCCGACTCGACCGCGGGCTCGCGCAGCGAGCGATTCAGCTCGGCAAGCCGTACCCACGCGCGGCGGTACGACATGTCCAGGCCCTTCGCCGCCGCAGTGATCGAGCCGGTCTTGTCGATCGCCTCCAGCAGCGCAACCTTGCCCGGGCCCACCGCGATGACGTCACCGGCGCTCGAGGGCTCGGGAGTGGCGGCGGCATGGAATAGCTTCAGGCCGTTCAGCGGATAGGCGATCAGGTCGGGGTTGTTGCCGAGGCCCGCGCTGTGTTTGACCAGCACGTTGGCGAGCTGCACCTGCTGCACAGGCCGCGCCCGCACCGTCACGTCGAGCAGCGTGCGCTCGAAAGACGGGGTGCCTGGCTGCTGCGCGAGCTGCTGCTGGAGCTGCCATGGACCGCGCCGCATCAGCAGCGCTTCGAGGCGATGGCTCGCGAATCGGTGATCGACCAGCGCTGCCTCGAGGCGTCGGCACACCGTGCCGATTGAAGCCTTGCGCAAGAGCTGGCTGGCGCCGCAGCGGCTGGACGCGGGTGCTCAGCCCACGCTCAAGCCCGGCGAGGCGCTGGCCTGCAGCACCTGACCGATCGCGCGCGCATGCGCGAAGCCGTGACGCGCGAAGATGTCGAGCACGGCCGGCAAAGTGGCGGCGTCACACGCCACCAGCAGGCCGCCGCTGGTCTGCGGATCGGTGAGCAGTGCGCGGTCCTCGGCGGCGAAGCCTCGAGGCAGCTCGACCTGCGAGCCGTAGCCGGTCCAGTTGCGGCCCGAGGCGCCGGTGATGCAGCCCTGCGCCGCCAGCGCTCGAACGCCCGGCAGCAGCGGCACCGCGGCCCAGTCGATGTGCAGCCTGACGCCCGCGCCGCGCGCCAGCTCCAGCGCGTGGCCGGCCAGGCCGAAGCCGGTGACGTCGGTCAGCGCGTGCACGCCGGGCAGCTCGGCCAGTTCGGGTCCGGGGGTGTTGAGCCGGGTGGTGGTGGCCAGCATCTGCGCGTAGCCGTCGTCGCCGAGCGCACCCTTTTTCAGCGCCGCGCTCATCACGCCCACGCCCAGCGGCTTGCCCAGCACCAGCACATCGCCCGGGCGCGCGCCGGCGTTGCGCTTCACCCGTTTCGGATGGACCAGGCCCAGCGCCACCAGGCCGTAGATCGCCTCCACCGAATCGATGCTGTGGCCGCCGGCCACCGGAATGCCGGCGGCGCGGCACACCGAGGCGCCGCCTTCGAGGATGCGGCCGATCGTCTGCGTGGACAGCACGTTGATCGGCATGCCCACCAGCGCCAGCGCCAGGATCGGCTTGGCCCCCATCGCGTAGACGTCGCTGAGCGCGTTGGTCGCGGCGATGCGGCCGAAGTCGAAGGGGTCGTCGACGATCGGCATGAAGAAGTCGGTGGTCGCCACCAGCGCCTGGCTGTCGTTGAGCTGGTAGACCGCGGCGTCGTCGGCGGTCTCGATGCCCACCAGCAGCTCGGGCGGCAACGGCATGGCCGCGCCGCTGCCGCGCAGGATCTCGGACAGCACGCCCGGCGCGATCTTGCAGCCGCAGCCGCCGCCGTGCGACAGCGAGGTCAGCCGCGGCTCGTTGAGGGTGGCGGGCTCGGTCATGTGTTTTCCTCCTGGTGCAGTTGTTTGAGCCGGTACAGCGCATCCAGCGCCTGGCGCGGCGTCAGGCTGTCGGCGTCGATCTGTTGCAGCGCCAGCTCCAACGGCGACGGCGCGGCCGCGGCGGCCGGCGGCGGCGCGGCGAACAGGTCGGCCTGCGCCGCGGCGGCGTGCTGCTGTGCTTCGAGCGCTTCCAGCGACTGGCGCGCCTGGCGGATCAGCGACGCCGGCATGCCCGCCAGCCGTGCCACCTGCACGCCGTAGCTGCGGCTGGCCGGGCCGGCTTCGATCTGGTGCAGGAAGACGATGCGCTCGCCGCTTTCCACCGCCGAGACGTGCACGTTCAGCGCGCGCGCATGCTTGGCCGGGAACTCGGTCAGCTCGAAGTAGTGGGTGGCGAAGAGCGTGAAGCTGTGGTTGCGGTCGTGCAGGTGGCCGGCGATGGCCGCGGCCAGCGCCAGCCCGTCGAAGGTGCTGGTGCCGCGGCCGATCTCGTCCATCAGCACCAGCGACTGCGCGGTGGCGCCGTGCACGATGGCCGCGGCCTCGGTCATCTCGAGCATGAAGGTCGACTGCGCGTTGGCCAGGTCGTCGGCGGCGCCGATGCGCGTGTGGATCGCGTCGATCGGGCCGAGCCGGCAGGCGGCCGCCGGCACGAACGAGCCGATCGCCGCCAGCAGCACGATCAGCGCCACCTGGCGCATGAAGGTGCTCTTGCCCCCCATGTTGGGGCCGGTGATGACCAGCAGCCGCGTCTTGGCGTCGAGCCGGCAGTGGTTGGCGATGAAGGCGCCGGTGCCAGTCTCGGCCAGGCGCGCTTCGACCACCGGGTGGCGCCCGGCGTCGATGTCGATGCACGGGTGCGTGACGAAGTCCGGGCGGCACCAGTCCAGCGTGGCGGCGCGCTCGGCCAGCGCGGCCAGCGCATCGAGCGCGGCCAGCGCGTCGGCCAGCGCCTGCAGTTCGGCCAAGTGCGGCTGCAGGGCATCGAGCAGCTGCTCGTACAGCCACTTCTCGCGCGCCAGCGCACGCTCGCTGGCCGACAGCGCCTTGTCCTCGAAGGCCTTCAGCTCGGGCGTGATGTAGCGCTCGGCGTTCTTCAGCGTCTGGCGGCGCTGGTAGTCGGCGGGCACGCGCTCCAGGTTGGAGGCCGTGATCTCGATGTAGAAGCCGTGCACCTTGTTGTACTGCACGCGCAAGTTGGCGATGCCGCTGCGCGCGCGCTCGCGCTGTTCCAGTTGCAGCAGGAAGTCGTCGCAGTGCTGGTTGATGCCGCGCAGCTCGTCCAGCTCGGCGTCCACGCCCTCGGCGATGACACCGCCGTCGCGCAGCAGCACCGCCGGCTCGTCGGCAATGGCGCGCAGCGCATCGGCGATGTCGGGGGAGGGCGCCAGCGCGCGCTGCAACCGCTCGAGCAGCGCGCTGCCATCGGGCACCGCCGCGGCCAGCGCCGGCAGCAGGGCCAGCGTCGCGCGCAGCCCGGCCAGCTCGCGTGGCCGCACCTGGCGCAGCGCGATGCGCGCGCTGATGCGCTGCACGTCGCTGATGCCGCGCAGCGCCTGGCGCAGCGGCGCGTAGCCGTCCACCAGCAGCTGCGCGATCGCGTCGTGGCGCTGCGTGGCCTGCGTGCGCTCGCGCTGCGGGTGCGTCAGCCAGTGGCGCAGGCAGCGGCTGCCCATGCCGCTGCAGCACACGTCCAGCAGCGACAGCAGCGTGGGCGCATCCTCGCCGCGCAGCGTTTGCGTCAGCTCGAGGTTGCGGTGCGTGGCCGGCGGCAGCTCCAGCAGCTCGCCGCTGCGCTGCACGTCCAGCTGCTGCACGTGGCTCAGGCCCTGGCCCTGCGTGTGTTCGGCATAGGCCAGCAGCGCGGCGGCGGCGGCGTGCGCGCAGGGCAGGTCCTGTGCGCCGTAGCCTGCCAGCGAGGCCACCTGAAGCTGTTCGCACAGCTTGCGCAGGCCGAGCGCGGTGTCGAACTGCCACGCCGGCCGCGCGGTGCGTGCGGCGCGGTGCTGCAGCGCCGGCGCCGGCAGGTCGTCGCCGTCGAACACGATCTCGGCCGGGTCCAGCCGCGCCAGCCACGCGGCCAACTCGCGCTCGGCGCATTCGCCCAGGCCGAGCCGGCCGCTGGACAGCCCCAGCCACGCCAGGCCCCAGCTCTGGCGCTGGCGGTGCAGAGCCAGCAGCAGCGTGTCGGCGCGCTCGGCCAGCAGCGCGCTGTCGGTCACGGTGCCGGGCGTGACCACGCGCGTGACCTTGCGCTCGACCGGCCCTTTGGCGGTGGCGACGTCGCCCACCTGCTCGGCCACCGCCACGGCCTCGCCCAGCTTGATCAGCCGCGCCAAGTAGCTCTCCACCGAATGCGCCGGCACACCGGCCATCACCACTGGCTCGCCGGCCGACTGGCCGCGTGTGGTCAGCGTGATGTCCAGCAGCCGGTGCGCGCGCCGAGCGTCGTCGTAGAACAGCTCGTAGAAGTCGCCCATGCGGTACAAGACCAGCGTGTCGGGGAAGTCGGCCTTGATGCGCAGGTACTGCGCCATCATCGGCGTGTGGGTGGCCAAGTCCTTGTCGTGGTTCATTGTCTGTCTGTGCAACGAGCACCTGGCTGCATGCGCTGTTGCGGCCTGATGCGCCCGGCTGCCTGAAATGGCAGCCAACTGCGGCTGGTTTGCAGCGGTTGTGCAGCGGCAGCGCAAGTCAGGACCATGTCGGGAACAGGCAGCGAAAAAAGTTCAGCTTGGCACGCGGGTCGTGCCCGCGCTGTCGATCGACACGAAACCGGGTGCCGGCGCGACCGCAAGCGCCGCTGGCGCCAGCCCGAATCCCGGCCGAGAGCCGTTCATTGTCCTTGATGCCCACGAGGCCGCGCCCGTGGGCTTCGGCCTGGGAGAAAACCGCGCAAAGAAGTCCGCCGTGGACCTAGTACAACATCCCCTAAATAAGTTTGCAGTTATGAGCGATCGAAGTAAACTTGTCGCTCATGAGCCCAGGCCCGCGAGCACCGGTCGTCAAGCTGTCGAGCGAGGAGCGTGAGTCGCTGCAGGC